>Ga0210394_10000226_pt1 | contig 132719 bp, 100 predicted proteins | sample IncBWC12MmetaG_FD_160121 | JGI IMG/M metagenome (GOLD analysis project Ga0210394, IMG submission 160121) | Forest soil microbial communities from Barre Woods Harvard Forest LTER site, Petersham, Massachusetts, United States - Inc-BW-C-12-M | ecosystem: Environmental > Terrestrial > Soil >...
GGAGTGGGCCCCGAATTTCTGGACATTGATCTAGACTCCAATGCAATACGCTGACCTGGGTCGAAAATCTTCGCAAGTCGCGCTGAAACTTCCGTCACATTCGGAGGTAAGCGCCACATGAGGGACGAGGCCACTCGTCAGCAGCGCCAATACCCACGCATCTCGTTGCCGAAGGGCATGCGCGTGGCGTGGCATGGTGGCGATCTGCAACTTTTTTCGCGCGTCCGGACGCTTGGCAGGGGAGGGCTGTTCATTTCAGTCCTTGATCCGCCTCCAGTGGGCACCAAGCTGAGACTTTCGTTTGAAGTGCCCGGAGGGAACGTGCACGGAGAGGCAATCGTGCGAAATATTATCCCCGGCGAGGGGATGGGGGTCGAGTTCGGGAAGTTAAAGTTGAAAGATCGAATTTTGCTGGAACAGTTGCTGAAGCGATTGTTACGGTGACGCGAAAGTGTTCGGCGCTCTGAAGCTTCCGGCAAATTGTTTGTCGACGCCGCAACGGATTGCCATAAGTTTTTGGTTGTTTGCTTTCTGGCTGACAACCTTGTTACAGCCCCGCTTAGAGCACCGCAAAGCTTCCTGAGTGATGCAACAAGCGCAGGGGGCGAGAGAAAGTATCAAGGCTGAACGCGCCGGGAACTTCTGCGAGGCGTGCACCAACCTACTCGCCAATACGAAAAAAAGGATTCCATTGAGCATTCTTTTCATGGACTAGTACCGTTGAATTATCGGTTGACGATCTGGAAAGTTCCGACTAAGTTCCCGCGGCCCAAGCTCTTATCAAATGGATCTAACTTGGCAGCAGACTTGCCTGCTTGATCGTTGGTGACATCATTTGGGCTCCAGACAGTTAGCCAAGGGGGATCCGCCTTCAACTTAAGGGATCTTTTCTAGAGAGCTGCTAGCGGGTGTGTATGGAGGGATTTTGTGAGAGAACCGCCACAATCCGAGGCTGGCGACATGCCTGAAGCCGAAGCCATTCGGCTTGCACGGGAGGGCGACGCTGCGGCGTTTGAAAGGCTCTATCGGTTGCACAGCCGCCGAGTTTTTACTCTGTGCGTTCGCATGTTGGAAAACTTGGAGGATGCCGAAGACTTGACCCAGGAAACTTTTTTGAAGGTTTTCCGCAGGATTCAGACGTTTCGCGGCAAATGCGAGTTTTCCACGTGGCTGCATCGCGTAACTGTGAATGTCGTGCTCATGCACATTCGCAAAAAGACAGTCGCGCAAACACCCCTCGAGGAAATCACGGAAAGGACGGAGGAAACTCGCGCCCATTGTCCGGAGTTGGGCGGGCCCGACCTGTACCTGAACGGCACCATTGATCGCCTCACTCTCCAGAGGGCTATCGATCAGCTGCCTCCCGGATTCAAGGTCGAGTTTGTCCTCTACGACATTGAAGGCTACGAACACCGCGAGATTGCCGATATGCGCGGGTGCTCGACGGGCACTTCAAAGTCGCGACTGCGCAGAACCCGGCTGCGACTCCGCGAACTGCTTCAAAAAGACAAAAACAACGGTACACCAGGAAACACCCACCCTGCCAATCTCCTCACCCTCGAGGCTGTGCCCACTGGCAATCATCCGCCGGTCCACGGCAACAAAATTGTTCCGTTCAAACGCAAAAGAGAGGTAGCAATCGGTGATTTGACAAATGAGTTCGATAACTCGACCGCAGACGCTTGCGCAGCTTTTAAGTAAGAACCAGTCTTTGCTGAAGAAATAATATTCGTAAGGAGACGATATGTGGTTTCTTTCACATCTGCCTTTGTTGGTCGTAGGTATCACCGTTGTAGCCTTCCTTATCAAGCTCTTTGTCAGCCTCAGGGTGGCCGGCAAACTGCCGGACTGGCAGGAGCTTGACGGCCAGGAGTCGGGCGTCAGCAACACTGATCGGGCCCCCGCTGGTATTCGCACGCGGTAAATCTCGCTGGAGGCTGCCGGTGTACCTGAGCGAAGAACTGCGCGTCGCCAGCGAAGTGGTCCGGTAATTTTCCGCGGAACCTTTCGGTCGACCGCGATCTCCTCAATTTGGAGAGCTCTGCGATCAAGGGACTAACTAAATGGAACTGGGGGAGGTGGCCCCACGGAGCGGATAAGGGGAGAAGGGGAATGGCTCGAGTGGAAGGCAAAGGGCTGATCCGCAACAGAAGGAGCATGTCATGTCGTCCACGGCGAACTAGCCATGGGGTCGAAAATTCTGCGAGCGGCTTGAATATCCGCTGGAAAATGCGTTTAGTGGCCAGGTTCGCAGTTCTCCGAAAAACCTCTTTTGAATCGCGGTTAGGATATTGCCTCGATGCCGAATTGGGGTCTTTCCTGGATTGACTGCCAAGCCTTCTATGTCTTATTTGGTGGAAGACAAGTTCTACCCTGGAACGGGTTATCGCGAGAAGGTGCGTGTGGGAATCGCCCAAATCCCTCCCAAAGTGTTGATGCTCGGCGCAAATGCGCTGGTACGCGACAACGTGCGCGTTTTGCTCGGGAGTATGGGGTATCAGTGCCTTGTCGCCTCGACCCTCAAAGAGGCGTTCGCGCTGCTTCAGCAGGAAACGCCGGATGCTGCGATCCTTGATCCGCAGCAGTCAAATTCTCCACCCGCTCGGATCGTGGCTGCCTTCCACAAAATGGCTCCTCAGCTGCGAGGTCGCGCCATCGTTCTCATGGGTGAAGAGAACGACCCAGAACTTCTCCAAGTCCTGGATGCCTATTTACTTCCGAGGATTCCCCGGGAAGCTCTTTTGCGAGATCTGTGGCCAAGCCTAGAATCCCTGCTCCGCCGGATGACCACGACCCAACAGGTCACGCGTAGCGCGCCGCTGGTCTTTGATAGTTTTCTCCAACCGTCGCTCGCCGGTGTCCGATCCTCGCACCCCACAGTTCGCCGACTCCTTTATGAATCCGAAAGTCTAGTTGCCGATCTTTCCCTCGAAGTGCAGGCGGATTCGCAGCGCATCATGCTGGTGGGTCAGGTCGTGGACGCCTCCAAGCCAGAGCCCCAGCTGAGCAGCATTCCCGTAGTGCTTCAAGGCCTTGCGGGGTTGATGGGTATAGCTCGGACGAACGAGTGGGGCGAGTTTCGCTTCGAATTCAATTTTGAACCGGGCGTCTCGCTGGAGATAGGGCCTAGGGAAAACTACTGGGTATCGGTCGGTTTGCCCGATTCGACGGGCGTCATGGGTGGGACCACAGAGGAATCGCAAGTCCCTGAGACACCCGGAGATTCCGAGGCTCAGAAAGACGTGCATCCCAAGGGGAAAAAAAAGGGAAGAAGAGAGGGCAAGCTATGAAATTCAAAGCGCTCTGCGCGCTCCTGTTTCTCAGTGGACTCTGGCCCGCCAAAGCCTCTGCCGACAACCGGCTTATCATCCGCTCGACACTCGATCTCCAGACGCTTCAAACGGTGTGCAACCCTCCCCTCTTGCCCCCAATCTGCACCGTGGTGGGGGAGCTCGGCGATCCTTTGGGGCAACTCGTCCTGATCACCAGTTCGCTTGACCAAGAGGATTTGTTAGAGCTCCCGGGCAATCCTTTGGGAATTGTGCATGCCGAAGTGGACCAGTTGCTCAACTTATTTCCAGTTGGTGCACTGAATGTGCTGCCCTCGACATTGCCAGCAGACCTGATGTCGGACAGAACTCCAGTGCCGTATCCCAGTTCCGGCGGAACCGTGTGGAATAGCTATGCGAACCAACCCGCCGCACTAATTGTCCGCGTCTCGGATGCGCAAAGCCAGTTTGGAGTCACCGGCAGCGGAATTGTCGCGGATATTGACACCGGAGTGGATCCCACTCATCCCGCGCTACAAAGTGTTCTATTGCCAGGCTACGACTTTACGCGCAATCAGCCGGGTGGTTCAGAATTAACAGATATCTCTTCTTCGCCGTGTCCCTTCGCTTCGTGCCCGGCGCCGGCCTGCCCGAGTTGCTCCCCGGCTCAAGTCAACCAATCCAGCGCAGCCATTCTGGACCAATCCTCTGCAGCCATCCTCGATGGAAACCCGGAATATGCGGCATTTGGCCACGGAACAATGGTGATGGGTGTCATCCACTTGGTTGCTCCAACGGCGAATTTGCTGCCACTGAAGGCCTTTCGTTCGGACGGCACGGGTTTCCTCTCCGACATCTTGCGTGCCATCTATTACGCTGTGCAGAACAACGTCAACGTAATCAACATGAGCTTTGATACCCAGACGAACTCGCGGGAACTAAGGAAGGCGCTGAACTACGCCAACCAGAATAACGTCATTTGCGCGGCCTCCGCCGGGAACGAGGGCCAAGCAGCTCCGCCACTGCAGGTTTACCCTGCTGAGTGGCGAAGCTATGTGATGGGAGTCGCCTCCACGAGCGATCAAGATACGCGCTCTTCGTTTTCGAACTATGGCAATGCCATTGTGTGGGTCGCTGCTCCTGGAGAAGCCATCGTTACAACCTATCCCTTCGGCACATACGCCGCGGGATGGGGAACTTCGTTCAGCGCACCGTTTGTTTCAGGCGCATCCGCGCTGCTGCTAAACAAGCAGGCGAACACCAGTGAGTCTCAAGCCGCCCACGCCGTGGCTCATGCCGTGCCCGTAGGCCCCGATATGGGCTGGGGCAGGTTGGATTTAGTCCAGGCGCTTGGGGCAATTCCCGCTTCAGATCCGCCGCCCACGGGATCGATTGACAGTCCCTCGGGGGATGTGACTATCCTGGCCGGACAGGCCGTATTTTTCTCAGGATCGGGCACGGACCCCGATGGAACAATCACTGCATATTCCTGGTCATTCCCTGGTGGAGAGCCAGAGTTCAGCAATATTGCTACACCCGGTAGTGTGACTTACTCGACGCCCGGAACATTCGTTGTCTCGCTCACTGTGATCGACGACTCTGGCCTAAGTGATCCGAGCCCGAAAACGCGGACCATCATCGTTTTACCTGTTCCCTGCCTCATACTATGCGGTCCGCTTTAGCCCATGCTGATGCAACAGGGTGCGCCGGGCCGCGGGAGATGCTGCGCAAGGGCATTGGTGCGTTCTCAGCCAGCGAGTATCACCTGGATCCGCGGAGAATTGGTGTCTAGGGGTTCTCGGCAGGGCACTGAGCAGCGCAGACAGCGACGCATTTCGATGCGGGAGATCCAACCGCGCAGGACACCATTGAGGCGGACCAGCAGCCGTCCGGATTTCGCTATACTTTCCTATCCAGTCATCGGACCGCTCGGCGAAGGAGCTAAGTGGAGCTTGCAAAACATCTTGGCCAGATCCGAGCCAGAAACAAATCGAGGAGTTGTCTCCTAACTTGCATGTAACCGGCGAAACCCCAACAACCTTTATTATGCAGACCGACGATGATCAAACGGTGTCGGCGATGAACAGGATTCATTTTTACGCGTGTTCTCTCTTGGTACTCGCTGCGAGTGGCTGATTGGCTGAGGGTTCTTGGCCTGCTCTGAGAAGACCACACGACCGACAGCTTGGGAGGTGAGGGTGAGTTGCTGAGGGAACCCGAAAGGTGATGTCCCAAGAACAGTCGATGCGATTTTTGAAAAAGGTGGGCTGGGTTGCCATAAATGCGCTCGTTGCTCTTGCGCTCCTGGCCCGCTATGTTTCGGCGGAGCAGGATTCTTCCCCAGAGTCGCTTTATAAGCAGGCAATTGAGGCCGATGACCGTGGCGACGTGCAAAGGGCAATCGCTCTTTACCAGGAGCTGCTCAAGAAGCAGCCGGCTTCCGTGGAAGCGAGAACGAACCTTGGCGTGGCTCTGGCCAAGACGGGCCGCTACGACGAGGCCACTGCCCAGTATAGAGAGGCGCTCAAGCGCGATCCCCGGAACCCGATTGTGCGTCTCAATCTGGCTTTGTCGGAATACAAGCAGGCCGATTTCCAGCTGGCGGCGAGTGAGCTTGAGGACCTGCGGAAGGACCACCCGGAGAACCGGCAATCGCTCTATCTGCTCGCGGACTGTTATCTGAGGCTTGGGAGGAACTCCGAAGTTGTGGAACTTCTAGAGCCGGGTTACCAAGCCCATCCCGAGGATCGTGCCATCGACTATGCACTTGGCACTGCGCTGCTGCGCGAAGGAAAACTCCAGCAAGGGGAAGCCGTGATCGATAGAATTCTGAAGGAGGGTGACACAGCGGAGGCCAATTTTCTGATGGGTGAGGCGCAGTTTGCCGCAGGTGACAATAGAGCGGCCGCTGCCACTCTGCGCAGGGCACTGGAACTCGATCCGTCCATGGCGGGGTGTTGGTCTCTTTATGGCCACGCCTTGCTGAATAATGATGATTTTGAAGGAGCGGCAGTAGCATTCCGGCGAGCCTTGGAAATCGAGCCTAGCGATTTCTCTGCAAATCTTTACTTGGGCTCGATATTGCGCCGAGGTGGAAAGGCCTCAGATGCCGTTCCTTATTTGGAGAAGGCATTGCGGCAGCGCCCGATTTCGCCAGAGGTGCGATTCCAGATCGCGGCGGCAAATGCCGCGTTAGGGAAGTTCGATGATGCAAGAACAGAGTTCGAACGGATCGAGCAGGAGTTCCCTGACTTCCTCGAGGTGCACGTACAACTGGCAGCGCTCTATGCGAGGCTGAAACTGAAACAAGAGAGTGAGCGGGAAAGAGCAATCGTGTTGAGACTCAACGAAAAAGCCCGCGGAAGCGAGCCTCGGCCCAAACCTTAGCCATCAATTCGGTTCTTTGACGTGGACGATCTGATCCGCCGGCAAATTTTTGAGCTTCTGAATTGTGCCGGAAGGCCAGCGGATTTCGAGTTCGTCCACGACTTTTGCCGTTCCCAACCCAAAATGAACAGGGCCAGCGCTGCTGGAGGCATACCCCGAGGCCGTGGTCACGTGATTGAACTGCGGCTGCCCTCCCGCGGAGATGCGAATTTTTGCTCCGATGGCATCGCGATTGCTTTTCGTACCTTGCAATGAAAGCTCAAGCCAATGATTCTCTCCGGGGCTGTCATTCATCCAAATTTCCGCGGGAGCGCTGAGAGCGGTCACTACCAAGTCGAGCTTCCCATCGTGATTGAAGTCTCCAAAGGCGGAGCCGCGATGCCGTTTCGCGGGCACGGCGGCGAAACCTGCTTCTTCGGTCAGGGCAGACCACTTGCCGCCCGGAACGTTACGAAAAACTGTATTAGGCTGATCGATGTGGCGTCGCGCGGCCATAGCCGGTGATTGAACATCGCCGCGGCTGGCGAAAAGATCCTTCCAGCCGTCGTTATCAAAATCGGCGATATTCACGCTGTAACCCGCCATCGGATTGCTCAGCAGGCTCATCCCGCTTTTTGCCGTGATTTCGAGGAATCCCGCTTTACCGTCGTTCTGGTAGACAGGAAAAGTTTCACCGTCCAGCGCCACGAGCACAATATCGGGGCGGCCATCATTGTTCAGGTCGCGAAAATCAACCCCCATGCCAGAAATCAGATTCCCGTGCTCGGGCAGGGCCACCGCGGCTTCGAAGCCCACCTCCTCAAACTTGCCGTTTCCTTTGTTGTGGAACAGAAAGTTGAATAGTTTGTCGTTGGAGACAAAGAGGTCGGGAAGGCCGTCGCCGTCGTAGTCTGCGATTCCGACGGCCATTCCTTTTCCCAAGTGCGAGCGGATGCCGGAGGAAGCAGAGATGTCGGCGAATTTCCCGTTCCCCTGATTCAAGAACAACTGGTTTGGAAGCTCTTTGTAGTATTTGGGATGACAATACTCAGGCTTGCCCTCGAAAGTGCAGGGAGGCTCCTTGCTGCCGTCCCACTTCAGATAATTCACCACGAAAAGGTCCAAAAACCCATCGTTGTTGACGTCCACCCATCCGGCTCCTACGGACCAGAGAGGGCCGTATTCCTTGTCGGGCTGGGCGAGCCCGGCCTTCTCGGTCGCGTCTGTGAAGGTGCCATCGCCGTTGTTGTGGTAGAGGGTGTTGCGGTAGACGCCCGCCACAAAAATGTCCTCGTAACCGTCGTTGTCATAGTCCCCGATGGCAACGCCGGTGTCATAACCGGTCCCCGCCAAGCCGGCTTTCTCCGTGACATCGGTAAATGTCCCATCGCCATTATTGCGAAAGAGCCGGTTGTAATACTTGGGCGAGGATTTCTGAAGCGTGTTGATATCCGCTCCGTTGGTGAAGAAGATGTCCAGATTGCCGTCGTTATTGTAATCAAAGACGGCGACGCCGCCGGCCATGGTTTCGGGCGCGTGGCGTTGCGGAGTTTCCGAGCTATCAAGAGAAAACGGGATGGGCCGGAAAGAAAAATGAATGGGGCCTTTCTTTGGTTCATCAGATCGGACGGACTGAAACACAAGCCCAGTTGTTGCCAAAATGACCAACGAGGCAAAGGGAACGCATCGGGGCATCAGGCGAGCATTGAACACAGCCATGGACCGGCGCTTAAGGGCGCGCTTCCGTGCTACCCAGTTTTTCAATATCGTCCTTTTCCCGTTTGGCATCTGCGGTTCTGCCGGCATTGATATAGGCGCGAAGGAGATCCCAATGGATTCTGACCCGTGCGGGAGTCTGCTTTTGCGCGCGCTCCAATTCGTTGATTCCTTTTGCAAGGTCTCCCTTAGCCACAAGGACTTCACCCAGAATCATGTGCGCCAAAGGACTCCCGGACTCGAGCCGGACAGCCTCTTCCGCCAACTGAAGCGCCTGCTCCAGTCGTTGCTCGTTGACATATTCTTCAGCCAGGCGGAGTCTCGCTCCCAAGTGGGATGGCGAGATTTCGAGTTCCCGCTTCATTTCCCGAGTCCCGTCTTCCGGGCGAACATCCATGAGGAACGCCCCATACAAGAAATGAACTCCAGGCTGGTCGGGATAGGCGCCGACCATGCCGCTGAAGAGTTTCTCCGCTTCAGCTTGCTGTTGAGATTCCACTGCCAAAGCGCACTGACCCGCCAGTCGAATCATTTCCTGGCGGTCCGGGCGGATCTCCAGGGGCAGAAGCGGCAGATGCAATGCGGCCAACCCGAGAGGCTCAACCAGGAGGTCCGGATGATCGCTGGACTTCAACATGGGGATAAGGAGGTTCATGCTGTCGTCATACCGTTCGACTCTGATGAGAAGAACAGCAACAAGATAGAAAACGGATTGACTGAGATCCTTGCGTCCACCCATCCCCAGGGACATGGCTCGCTGCAAGTGATCCAGAGCCCGTGAGTATTCGCGGGTCTGATATTCGCTCATTCCCAAGAGAGCCCAGCCCGGTCCGGCTTGCGGTTCGGTCGCAACGAAGCGGCGGAGTAGATCGCGCGAGTCAGCAAACTTTTCTTGCTGGTACAGCAGTGTGCTGAGGTACCAAATGCCCTCCTGCCACCCGGGCTGGAGCTTCAAGGCTTGCTGATAAAGGCGAACGGCCTCGTCGTCATGGTTTTCATTTCGCGCAACATTCGCAGCTTGGGAGAGTCGCTCAAAGTTTGTGGACTTCCGGGCCAGACCCTCGGGTTCCCCTTGACTGGCGACCGAAGACTCTGGCGCGAGGGTCGCTCGAGCTAGAAGAATACCAGCAAGAAAAAGCACACGAGAGACCTGGTGGAGGGTCATCGCGGCTGCTCCGGCTGCCTTGGCTCTGGGGTTTCTTCCAAGGGAGGCGCCAGAGATTCCCCTTTTCCGTTCAGAGAGAGGAATATTTCAGATTCATGTTTGGCTTCCTGCATCCTGCCCAATTTCCGATAAGCACTCGCGAGAGCAGAGCGAACCGGCGCACTCTCCGGAGCAAGTTGCTTGGCGGCTTCCAGTTCATGAGCACTTTCTGGTATGTGGTCCGAGTCCAGCAAGGCCTTGCCTAACGCAAAATGGGCTCTGGCATTCTTTGGATCCAAGGTCACAGCTTGTTCAGCCCAGGGCGCGGCTTCGGCTGGCTGCGAGAGCTGAATTTGAACTAGAGCCAGTTCAATCATGGCTGGGACGTGTTGGGAAGAAATCCGGAGTTCTTTCTTGTACTGCTCGCCGGCTTCAGGGAACTTCCCCTGAAATCCGAGCAAGGTGCCCATGAGATAGTTAACATCGGGCTCGCTTCCATAGAGAAGAGCCAGGCGAGCCGCGTATTCCTCACTGCGGGGAAAATCGTCGCGAGCAGAGTAAATCGCGGCCTTCCCCGCCAGCCAGACAAGTTCTCGTTTTGCGGAGGGGTACTCTTCCGGCAGACTTGCCATGCGCAGGGATGCCAAACCCATGGCTTCCGTGAGAAGAGGTGTGGCTCCGAGCTTTTTGGCTTTGGCCGCAAGCAGGTAAAGGGCTTGCGTAAACTGTCCCTGGCGCGTCAATAAGAGAGCCCAGTGGTAGCCTGCGACGTCCAGCAGTGCATCGGTACCGGGGGAACCATGCTTGGCCCAAGCTTGGAAATGCAACAAGGAACGGTCGTCATTTCGCGTTTCGTATTCACAAAGGGCAAGAAAAGCGTAAGCCGGGCCAGCATCTGGCTGAAGCTTAACAAACCTGGCGAACGCTACTTGAGCCTCCGCGAATTGATCCTGCTCATAGAGCAGGCTGCCCAACGACCACCAGCCGTCCGGCCAGGAGGGGCGCAAGCGAACACCTTCGGAGTACAGCGCTATGGCTTCATTTAAATGATCGGCAGATCGGGCGGTATCGGCCCGCTTTGCGATGTCTTTAAATGTTGTCTGTTCCGTGGGAGAGGAGGCCTGGTTAAGCGCGAGAAAGATCAAAAGGATCTGCAATACCGCGGGCATGGAAGAAATATACACGGGGTGGCCCTTGTGAGCCACCCCGCAGTCAAATCAAACACACTAGAAAGAGTACTTCACGCTGAATTCCATGACGCGGTTTCCGACGTGGTGCGTGGCGGTGCCAAATGTGCTTGCCTGGGTACAAGGTTTGCCGCCGCTGGTTGCCGGGCATGAAGTGCCGGTGATCACCTGCCCCTGGTCATTGAACAACAAGCTAAGGTTATTGTCGCTGGGAGCGAACGACAGCAGCCCAACGTTCATGAAGTTGAAAGCGGAGGCGCGGAACTCTACGTTCTGGCGCTCCTTGATTTTGAAGTTCTTCATCACCGTCAGATCGCTGTTCCAGTACAACGGCCCGCCCATGTAGGGCATGGCAGCGTTTCCCAGCTTGCCGGCAGGTTGCGGCCCGAAGCAGCTGGGATCAACGAACTGATTCGGTCCCCGCTTTCCAGCCGCAGGATTGCACAGGAGAGCTGGGAATATAGTGATATCAGGCGTTCCCAGGAGGTGGACGTTGTCTTGATTCGTTCCCCCTTGGGTGAGGTTGAAATTGCGGGCTTGGCCCGAGCTGCTATTTAGAAGTTGCTGGCCGCTCTGTACCTGTGTGATACCAGAGATCTGCCAGCCGTTCGCTGCACCCCGCAGGAAGGCGTTGCCGCTCTTCGAGTTGGGAAGACTGAAAACATAATAGGTGCTGAAGGCCTGTGGACGATCCAGGTTGGAGACACCGTACAACCAGTTCGTGCCGTAGTTAGGCAGAGCGCCGGTGAACGGCCCGAACGCAGCAAGGGTCTTCGACCAAGTATAATTGGCCTGCAGGCTCAGCCGGCCATAGGTTCGTTTTACGGATGCCTGGAGAGAGTCAAATCGAGACTTTCCGGCGGTTTCACTGTTAGTGATGCCCGTGTAGTTCTGGAACGGGCGATATTGCAGCTGGCATGCAGTCTGCGTGATATCGCAGCTTACGCCTGAAGCGGTCAACGCACCAAATGGAACCGCATTGTACTGAACAGACTGCTGAAAGTCCGTGCCCTTATTTCCAACATAGGAAACCTCCATGCTGAGCCGGGCCGGCAGTTTCTGGTCAATGCTAACGCTATAGGAGTAAACCAGCGGCTGTTCGTGGTCAGTGGGATCGTAGGTCGTGATGGACTTCAGACCCGGACCGAGACCCGTAGTGCCGTAGTTAACCGGAGAGGGACGCGCAAGGCTGTCTATCGTTTCCCAACTCGCGCATGCGGCATCGAACTGGTTGCAGGACACCCCAACAGAACCAAAGGCAGTCCCCGCCGGACCGGTGTAGTTGTTGCTCTGTACGGAGTCATAGGCGCGATACATGCCCCACCCACCGCGGACCACGGTACGGCCGGTGCCGAATAGATCATAGGCCGCACCTAAACGAGGGGCGTAGAAGAGGAAAGTGCTGGTCGCTCCGGAAAGAGGAACGGCTGGATTCATTTTGTGCCACGAAACGCCACTATTCGCATCCGGGCCAGAGCTGGCGACGTACTTGCTTGGATCGAAGATTGCCAATCCAACATTGTCCACTGGAGCGTAGGGCTTCCCGAAATGCTCAAAGCGCATTCCGTACTGTAACGTCAGACGGCGAGAAACCTTCCAGTCGTCCTGAGCATAAAACGAGAGGACGTTTTGGGCGATGCTGGTAGGCGGCGGCAAAGCCTGCTCAAAATAGGATTGTCCTATGCCCATGAGAGTATCCGCGTAGTTGTTGCCCGTAGGGGTGCTCCAAGGGCTGTAGGCAAGCACACCCATGTACTGGCCCCAGTTATCCTGGGTATTGTAGGTGTGTTGATAGAAGGCCCCGAATTTCGCGGTGTGCGTACCGATAACTTTGGTTAGGTTTTCCCCCGCGCTTGGGATGCCCTTATTCGCAAGCATGGTCGGGTGATAGTCGTGGCCCACGTCGCCGAAGTTCGGCAAGGACTGCCCCCAAGTGAGCAACGCCGGCATCTCAGGATTGTTGAAGACGCCTGTCAAAGGGAACTTCGCTTCCGAACGGAGAAGCTTGGTGGGGTCCGTGGGGGTAGTTGGAAATTTAATGCTGGTGTAGCCAAAGCGGGTTTCGCTAGTCATCGTGGGTGAAAAAATGTGGACAAAACTGGCCACCACGAAGTCTGAGCTGTTGTTTCCGACCACGGCACTCGGCGACGGCACCGCCCAATCACTTGCGCCATTCCAAAGCCCGTAGGGCATCGTGGCGCTCTCGCGTTGCCTGCTCCAGGAAACATAAAACTTCGTATTTTCGCTGATGGCCCAATCCACTTTCAGTGTGTTCTGCCAAGAGTTCTGGGGAGCGGTAAAGTTTGCGATGTAGTCGAACCCATTGGTACTCCCTATTTGACTCAACGGGATGTTCGGGGTGGGCATGAAGTCCTTCATCAACAGCTGAGCGTTTGGGTCAATGCAAGCGCTATTCAAGACTCCCGCCGTAATCGTGCAACCTGGTCTCTGGACCATTGCGTTCGCCCAAGTTGTGGCGTTTGGTTGAGTTGGAACCGCCCCCATGGCAAAACGGCCAACCTTACTCCCACTTGTGGCCAGAGCGCTGAAGTCGCCATTCAGCATGGCAGGCGTGGGAACAAAAGCCCGTTCCACGCCCGCGTCCACGGTCTGGTGATAATTTTCGTAGCCATCGAAAAAGAAAAGCTTCCTGTGGTTCTTATTGAAATTTGTGCCAGGAATAATGATCGGCCCGCCGATGTTTCCACCGGGGTAGTAGTAAGAGCTAGGGGGCTTAGGATTGTACCCAGGAGGATAAGCGCAAGAACCTCCAGAACAGATGAGTTGCTCTGTGTTGAATTTGTCTGTGGCGTTCAAAGCAGAGTTGCGCGTGTAGAGGTAGGCCGCACCATGGAACTCACTGCCTCCGCTCTTGGTGATGGTGTTCACGACCACCGGGCCCTGGGGATTCTCGGCCGTGAAGTTGGAGGTCAACACTTTCACTTCGGAAATCATTTCCGGGTTGGGGTTGACGGGTGTGGCGTTACCGAAAGCACCGGGGTCAAAAGTGTTTTGGCCGTCTTGGGTGATGTTGAGTCCCTGGCCATTGATATTGACACCGCTGAGTCCTCCGGCGTTCGTGCCATTTGGCACGAACCCGTTGATCCCCACCACGAGCCCGCTGTAGTTTGATTGATTCTTACCACCCGTTGGCGACAGGAGTGCTCCAGGCAAGAGTTTGACGAATTCACTGGCGTTGCGGCCGACCAGGGACAGTTGCTGGAGATCCTTCTCACTGATCAACGAGGCTTTCTCGCCGGAATCCACAACGGCAATTTCCGTCGTGCTGCCTTCCACAACGACAGAATCGGTGATAACACCAACTTTCAGTGCGATTTTCATCGAACGGTTGTCGCTGCCATTGAGAACAATGTCTTTGCCCCGCCACATCTGGAATCCTTCGACCTGGACGGTAACCTCATACGAACCTGCCGGGAGCGTAGCCAAGGTGAAGAAGCCATCACCATTGGTCTCGGTCTGGCGCAACTCGCCCGACGAAGTGCCCTTGACTGCCACTTTGGCTCCGGCAACAACTCCACCGTTGGGATCGTTTACGGTGCCACTGAGCGTGGCGAACTGCGACTGTCCGAAGGCGGCCGGTTGCGATAGCACAAGTGCAATCAAGCAGAGGCCGGATAGGGCGAGGAACAAATGACCAATGCTATTCCGGAGTCGATAGGACAACAAAAGTGAAGAGGAATACGGACGACAGGACACCATTCTATTCAGCACGGATTCACCCCCAAAAGGTTAACGACTTCGCGCACCCCACACCCTTGGAACTCAAACAACCCGACCGTCTCAAGGAGCGACTAAGAACGTCAAGGTCTTCGCCGTTACCGTACACGGTACTTAGAAATCCTTGTACACCCCTCGAAAGTAGTTGTCGACGATTTTTTTGAAATTCTGATGCGACCTATTGATTGAATTGATTCTCAACATGGAGACTCACCCGATAATCGTACTAGAACTTAGTCTGAGAACTGAGGACCCATTGAATATGCCCAAGATCAGCCTCATGAAAGGCCCATGTCCTGCTTGAACACAGGTGATTGCCCGCCCCCAAAGGTGATTTTGAAGCAGGCTAGACCTTAACTTCAAAGCCGTCTATAAGATTGACTTACATTTTTGTTGGAATCCTACGATTTCCGACACGGATTTGGAGGAGGAGGCGAAGGTTCTAGGTGATCCAATTGATTGAAACTCCGGCGAGTACCCTGAGGACCTGCGACGATAGTGCCGCACGTCAGGCGTGGCACCTGGATGTTAATGGTTAGAGTAACTGGAGAACTGCAGATCTCGGCTTTAGCAGGTTTGTGCGGTGGTATGCTTGGTTGGTTGCACCATCCCCAGATGTTGAACCGGCGGCTATTTGTTAGAATCCTCAGCGTCTCATGATTCACACCCATAGGCTCCGCTGGCTCCTTTTGGCAACGGGTCTGTGCCTCGCTGGCGTGCCCAGCTTTTTTAGGCAGCAACCTAACGATAAGGGTTGGGCGCCCGAACGTGTTGACCAGGCTACGGACGTCAACAAGCGTTTGAATTCCAGCCTTGACATTGCGCCATCGCCGGACAATTCCGAAATTCAGTTTCATGAAGAAGGCGTGCGGGCGGGACTCACCACCGTGCCCCACTCCTCGGACGAGCGGCGTTATGTGCTGGACACCATGGCTGGGGGCGGGATTGCCCTGTTCGATTGCGACAACGACGGAAAACTCGACATCGTTGTGGTGAATGATTCTTCAATTGAACAATATCTTCGGGGCGGCGGACCGATGGTCACCCTCTATCATCAAGACGGCAACTCCGCGGCTCTGCACTTCACAGACATCACGAAATCCTCGGGCCTGACCACCAAAGGCTGGGGCATGGCTATCGCCGTGGGAGATTTCGATAATGACGGACTCCCGGATCTCTACGTCACGGGGTACGGACACAACGTGCTTTATCACAATCTGGGGAATTGCCGGTTCGAGGATGTAACCAAGAAAGCTGGGTTGGAAGTCGGGGGTTTCAGCACCGGCACGGCGTGGGCAGACTATGACCGGGACGGGAATTTGGATTTGTTCGTGGCACGATACGTGAAGACCGATCCTCATCATTTGCCGGACCCGGCAAAATCCTTTGGATACAAAGGGGTGCTCGTGGAGCTGCCTGACAGCCTCGAAGGGGAAACCGATTTTCTGTTCCGAAATCGCGGCGACGGAACGTTTGAGGATGTTTCCGAGAAAGCAGGTGTGGGGGATCCCCACAAACTCCACGGTATGGGAGTGGTATGGGGGGACTACGACAATGACGGTTGGCCCGATCTCTTTGTGACCAATGACGGCGGCTGGAATTTTTTGTACCACAACAAGCACAACGGCACGTTTGAAGAGGTCGGAATTCCTTCGGGGACCGGCCTAGGGCCATTTGGGCAATATTACGGAAATATGGCCGCGGACTTCGGTGATTTCGATCGCGATGGCAAACTCGACCTATTCGTGACCCGTTTTGGAAGTCAGCCGGCGAGCCTGTACTGGAATCGTGGAGACCATTTCACGGACATCGCCTTGCAGGCAAAGACAGCAAATCCGTCTTTCGCGCCCGTTAAATGGGGAACGGGTTTCGGAGACTTTGATAATGATGGATGGCTGGACATTGTTGTTGCCAATGGAAATTTCTCTTCGCTGATGGACGGCTTGCCGAATGAAGTCCCTTACGCTGAGCCTATGCAGTTGTTTCGCAACTTGGGGAACAAGACCTTTGAGGAAATCGCGGGCAGCGCCGGGCTGAACCGGGGAAAGCTGCAATCTCGCCGGGGTACAGCGTTTGGCGACATCAATAATGACGGCAAATTGGATATGGTCGTTTTTAACGCCGGCGCGCCGCCTTCCCTGTTCATCAACGATACGCCGGGCACAAACCATAGCGTGCTGTTTCGCCTAATCGGAACCAAGAGCAATCGAGGTGCGGTGGGAGCCCGTGTGACAGTAACGACTTCCAGAATGACGCAAATCAATGAGGTGCGCTCGGGCGGGAGCTACAATTCAACCAATGATTCGCGCTTGCACTTTGGACTGGGTACCGACGCAGTTATCAAGAAAACCCAGGTGCAGTGGCCCAGTGGGCTGAAGCAGGAGTTCGGAGAACTTGCCGGTGACGCCATATACGAGATCACGGAAGGCCATCAAAGAATCAACACGATCACGGCGTTTTCCCACCCCTAAGCGGACGCAGTTCCTGATATTTCGGCGAATGTGAATCCCGAAGGCTGCGTTCAGAAACCTTCCTTGCCTGCAATGGACTCGAGTCGTTTCGCGTCAGGTTCGAGCCGGTATGGTTTCCCTTCTAACGCACGTCAGACGCTTTCCATAAGTTAAAGCATCAGAATCCAGCCATCACCAAACAACGTTTTTTTGACACAAACGTATTTTCCTTAACACCACCGCAAGGGGAAGTGCCCGCTCCCGACACTCCCCGATTTGCGCGAGAGATCCTTCTTCCGGCTGCATCATCCGCGTTCAAGAGGATTCCGACATTTTTTTGCGGGGATTCTGGTATCCAGCAGCCAGCGCTTGGAGATACTTTCTGATGTTGACGATCTTCCAGTGCGTGGAGAAGAGCGATCTGTGATCTACCGTTCTTTGGGCCGCGGTCCGCAACAACACTCTACTTCCCGATGGGAGTTGCCACTCATCCTTCTGGGCTTGTCATTCTGCGCGTTCCCCTCCGGCGCGCTGGCCCAGCAAGACAGCCTTGCTGGCAGGCTGACAGACGACAGCCGGATTTTTCATCGCGACGGCTATTCGTATGAGTGGTCGACCACCGTCAAACACGCCGCGTTGGATGGCGGTGTCGCTACCTTTGAGTTGCAAACCCAGAAGTCCCATGCAACTTATCTGCGCTTGTTCGTGGTTGCTCTCGGAATGATGCGCCTGCAGTATGGCGCTCAAGATGCACAGTTTCAGTTGCGAAGCGCGATGCTATTGGACGGCCAAGGGGAGACTCCTTTGCCTGCGATCCTGCGTGAGCTGGAGAACGCCTACGTTTTCGAGAGTGCCGATGCTGGAGTCAGCATTCGCATTGAAAAATCGCCGTTCACACTTACCCTCTTGGACAATCAAGGACACCCAAGTTTTGAAGCGGACCGCGACGATGATGTCGCCGGATTGCCAGTCACTCCCGCCCTCGGGTTTCGTTTGACTGGTGGCGTTCGCCAGGCCTTCTTGAGCTTCCGCCTCCGCAATGATGAGCACGTCTTCGGTTTGTCAGAGAAATACAATAAGGTCGAGAAGACCGGGACCCGCGCCACCATCTGGTCCACCGACACCATGGGTTCGAACACCTTGGACCTGGCTTACAAAGCTGTCCCGCTGTTGTTTTCGACCCAAGGCTGGGGCCTGCTGGTTCATTCATCCGCGGAAAATTTCTGGGAGATTGGATCTTTTTCGACCATCAGTGGATCGGTCTTGGTGGATGAAGATCACCTCGATGCCTTTCTATTCAGCGGAAACTCCTTGAAGCAGTTGCTCTACCGTTACACGCAACTTACTGGACGTCCTTCCATGCCGCCCCTCTGGGCGCTGGGTATCTGGATGAGCCGCGCCTCGTACGGTTCGAGCCAGCAGGTGGAGGATATTGTTGCTGCTGCCCGTTCTCGCCGTTTTCCTTTGGATGTCATCAATATTGATCCCGGATGGATGGCGACACACTACTACTTCAAAATCGGTGTGGACGCCTGCGATTTTCATTGGAATACGGCCAAGTTTTCTGACGCCAAGGAAATGTTCCAGGAGTTGGCATCGCGCGGCATGTCCGTCTCGATGTGGATCAATCCTTACCTGCCGGAAGGCACTCCCATCTATGAGGAAGCCAAAGCCAAGAGTTTCATGGCCTCGGACGGGCACGGAGGGGTGGCGCGGCTGGAAGGTGGAGAGCCTGTCGGGGCCGTGGATTTTACCAACCCCGCGGCTACGGAATGGTGGAAGGAACATTTGCGGGAGTTGCTACGCATGGGCGCCGCTGTCTTCAAGACCGATTACGGTGAAGGCATTGCGCGCAACGCATTGTTCTACAACGGGCAGACCGGCGCGACTATGCACAACCTGTACACCATGCTTTACAGCAAAGCCGCTTTTGAGACCGTGCGTGAAGTCCGTGGCCAAGGCATGGTTTGGCGGCGCTCCGGCTACATCGGCGCGCAACGCTATCCAGGGACCTGGGCTGGAGACACGCAGCCAACTTGGGCCGGGCTGAAATCCGTCCTGCGCGGCGGCTTGTCGGCCGGCATCAGCGGGGAAGCTTTCTGGTCCCATGATATCGGAGGTTTTGCGGGGCCAAAACCCTCGCCCGAACTATATATCCGTTGGGCGGAGTTCGGTTTGTTGTCGCCGCTCAGCCGCTTTCATGGGAATACCCCGCGTGAACCTTGGGAGTTTGGCCCGGAAGCGGAACGCATCGTCACGAAGTACGCCCGGCTGCGCTATCGCCTAATGCCCTATCTGGTCGAGAGCGCCGAAGAAAGCGTCCGCACGGGTGTCCCCATGCTTCGCCACATGGCGTTGGAGTTTCCTACTGAGCCCAACGCTTACACCCTCGATGACCAATATGCGCTGGGGTCCAACCTGTTGGTGGCGCCGATTATCGTGGAGGGCGCGCGGTCCCGCCAGGTCTATTTTCCGCGCGGCCGATGGAAGGCGCTGGAGCGTCCTGAAAGCAACTTCACCGGACCAGGATTTCATGAGGTCGCCGCATCGTTGGATTATATTCCGGTTTTTGTCCGTGAAGGTGGCAAGGTCCCCATGCTTAACGAGGATGTGCAGAACCTTAAGAATCCGGACATTTTGAAACGCAGCGGTCCTTGGCAATTAGCCATGCATCACTCCGCGACGGCAAAGGATTCCCGGCGGTCGGCCAGCGACACTTCCGGGCGGCCCCCTTCAAATTCCGCCGAATTGAAATGAGCGGCATCGACGCTCGGAAAAGAGCGTGTAAATCGCCGTCATCCCACCATAAAACTTGGCTTGGTCCTGACTTTCTTATCTGCTGCTCTCTCTGCTATTGCGATTCTTCGGAAACCTCAATCGCATTCACACAGGCGTAGTTTCTGATCGGCACGAAATTGAGAACAATTAGACCTGCCGCGTTTGGCTCCAGGCCATGGAAAGTCTTCCTTAGCGCCCGGTTGGTGCCTCCTGCTTCTTTCAAAATATCGAAATTTCGCAACACGGCTTCGCCATTCGCGTACACGTCAAATAGCCGTGAGGTCTCGCCTTCGACTCCCCCCGGAATAAGGTAGGTCTCCGCAAAGTAGAGCGTGACCGCATACCTGCCCGGCGCAACGGGAATCCCGTAGCTAAAGTGTCCGAACCGTTCGCCATCGAACAAATGCGAATCAACCACACCGCTCACGGCGTTCCCATGGGTCACCAGCAAGCCTCCCTTGGCGTAGTGGTCCGGCTCCCAGAGCCGGCCGGCGCGATCGGTATACGAGTTCTCTTGTGCTACGATGCGTATCGGATTCATCTTGCCGTGGACCGCGGGTACCAATTCAATAGCATTGACAAACGGCTGGTCTACCTTGCGGTGAAAGGTGAGATGCACTTGTCCGTCACTCCCGGGGGAAACGTCCTTGAAGGTCCGCGTATAGGCCTGGTTGTTCCCGTCCGCCGCGCTCAGCACGTCAAAATTCGACAACAAGGGATGGCTGTTCATGGTGACAAAGAAAACCCGGCTGCTCTCTCCTCGTCCCGACACCGTTCCCGGCCCAAACGTCGTCTCTGCAAAATACAATCGCAGCTCATAATTTCCTGCGCGCAAAGGAATGTTGTAGGTAAACTCTCCCAGCCGAGCAGTCCGAAAAATAGTCGGATCCGGTGTTCCCTGGAGGGATGAAAATGATTGTTCAATTGCTTCTCCTCCGCTGAAGAAGCGATCCCCGCCCCATTCCTTCCCCTCACGGTCGACGTATCCTGCCTTCGCATAGCCGGCCAGGATTCGGACCGAGTCGCCGGGCGCCGCAACCGTTGCGAGGCCAGGCGCTGGCGGGACGGGCGTGACTACCGCGGTGCCGGGCGTGACCACCGCGTTGCCAGACTTTCTGGGCGCCAGCGCTAATACCCATGCCAGAACTGCTGCCACCACAACCACGCTCCCAACCACTAGCTTCCACCCAGACACTCGACTCAGAGATTGCGGACGATGGGCACTAGCCTCTCCAGGCGCCGACAAACTAGCCCCGTTGTTCGCGCCATCTTTGCGGCGGGCAGTCCCGGCAGGTTCGCCGTCCCCTCCCAGTTCTTCCTTAACCCCCAGGCTGACTCCCGCTTTCTCTTGGGAGACACTCTCCGTTGTCTCGTCGCGCCGCACGAACAAAGGGGTATAGCAGCCCGCTTTCAGCACGATCCTCAGCGAATGGTCCGATCCTTCATTCTCGTAATACTTCCGCAGCCTCTCACGAAGCCGGTGGATCTCAACCCGCACGATCGAGTTCGTCGCTGGGTCGAAATTCGTCGGACGCCCCAGGGCTTCCACCCCGATCCTGTACTCGTTCAGCCCTTCCACACTCCCGCTGAAGTAGCGGTTGCACAAATAGTTCAAAAGCTTCGCCAAATTGGGACTCTTGGAAAACGCTTGGGAGGCTAGTACCACCTGCACCTCTGCGCTCTCCCGCGACGGATCACTCGTTTGCGACATGGAAGGCTGAATTCCCACTTTTGCGCCTCATACATTAGCAACCAAAGATACGAGTCATCAAGAGCGGAAGACCGTTGAGAAAGATGGGACGGAAGGATATGTAACATGTGCTGCGCTAGGCTGTTGCGCGCGTGTAACCGTTATCTAGCGGACACAACGTTGACGGACAACTAGTGGTCTCCAGTAACATGTTGGCTCAGAGAATCAATCAACCGAGGATTAAACTCTTAATGAAGCCGTTGGACCCTACCTTCCCCATGGACGTGCGATCTCTCACCCCCAATAAGGCTAGGAGCTATCGACTGGATCGCCACCACTATTTTGAGCTGTTCCACGTCTCAGACGGCTGGATGGACATTCAAATTGAGGACAGATTCTTTCACGTCAACGAGGGCGACTTGGTAGTCATCGGCAGCGATCTTTTTCACCGCATGGTGAACCCACCCAGCATGCAAGCCAAACTGACTTCGCTTTTCTTCGACCCTGGGCTGATCTGCGGGACCAGCCACGACAGCGAAGGCATGGAGTATCTGTTACCTTTCCTTGTGCAGGGCCCGAATTTTCCGCACGTGGTTCCCGCAAACACAGAAATTCCAGGGGAAGCTTTTGAACTCATGCACCGCATTCAAACCGAACTTCCCGTAACCTCTGTGTGGGCCCGTCTCGCGGTCAAAACCTATTTAAAGATGATTCTTCTTCTCTTGGTGAAGTACTATTCCACCCACCACGGGCTGCGCCAGCACGTTGACCGAAAACAAGCGGACCTCGGACGCTTGCGGCCCCTCTTCCGGCACCTCGAACAGAACTATGGCTATCCCCTGTTGGTTGAGGAGGCTGCCCGCCTCTGTGCCATGAGTAACTCGCACTTCATGTACTTCTTCAAGCGCGCGACCGGGCAGTCTTTCGTCCCGTACTTGACTCAGTACCGTATTACCAAGGCGAAGACCTTCTTAGAGTCCACCGATAAGCCGATTTCCGATATCAGCCAGGAAGTTGCCTTCTGCAGCCAAAGCTACTTCGGCATGGTCTTTAGGAAACTGGTGGGCATGACGCCCCTAGCGTACCGACGGCGCTGCGGAAGGAGCGTTGATGGACCCGCCGTGTTACCTCAAGCTCCAGCGTATCGGCCTGCGGTGGCCGGACCTATGGAATTACTCGGCTTACCACCCTGTCCGCAACAAGAGCAACAGCGCCTGATCTGACGCAAGTTAGGAATTCTAATTGCAACAACAGCGGCCAGGAAACCCGTTGATGCCCAGCTTCAGGAACAAAGCCTCCCAAACACCATGAAAAACCGTGATACAGGACGCCAGGAAATGGGCGGAGAACCAACCACGTAGCGTTTCTAGATTTAACAGCGGGTTGGAGGTTCGCGTCCTCCCCGGTGCACCAAAGCCAGCCTTTCTTTTACAGCCAGATAGCTAGGCCGCAATTTGAATCCCAACTTCCCAGCCATTTCCGCGAGAGGCACTGCGAAGTCCTCCTGCATAACGTGGGCGGACGTGCGACCGATTGTGTCCAAGTACGCCCGCCATCAACGGCAAGCGCCAATGGAGCTTCCAACTTCTGAAAGCGGAACTCCTGGGCGTCAGGTGAACGTCTCAGTCCTTTAAGCAGTGCGTTATATGACCAGTTAGAATCTTCGCAAACGTTTATTTTACGGGGAAGCAGTCGAGGTCGTTTGCAAACTCTACTGGGCCAGAATATCGTTTCTTGATCTCAGATTGGGTCTGCTCCTCCTTCCCCAACGTCCGCAGCATACGATGAGACAAAACCAAGTTCTTGACGTGAGCGTCTTCGGCGATTTGTCCGATCACGGAAGGAGGCATGTGCAGGCGCCTCTCGATTCCGACAGCACCTTCAGGCACGGCGTTGTGGGCTATGAACAGATCAGCATTCGATGCCAATTGTGCAAGTCCTGGATTGTCGCCGTTGGTGTCTCCACTAAACACGATGAATTTGCCACCGACCGCCACGCGCCAGGCGAGTGCCGGAACCTGCCCATGCACGACGCGCACTGCATACACGGCTAGATCGCCGCTACGAAATGCAGCAACGGGTGTTGAGCCCGCCACCACGTTGTGAGGCTGCATTTTGTAGCTACTTTCTTCTCCGGGCATCAACAACTCGCTAAGATACCGATATGCACCGTGCTTCTCTCCGAAGAAATCGTATACAAACTCTGTAGTTGAGGGCATAAAGTCATTTCCCGCCGGCCCGTAGATCGGCAAGGGACGTTTGCGATCTTCAAACCAAGACGACTTGATCAACGCCGGAAAGTCGGCGCTGTGATCGACATGGTAGTGAGTGAATAGAAGCACGTCCAGTTGGGAGACTTGCGCCCCACTCTCTCCAAATCGAACAGCACTGCCTCCGCCCGCATCAACCAGTACCAGCGCTTGCCCGTCCTTCCATACCAGATAGCTGCTCGAAGCACGCTTGTCTTGCAACTCTGGTCCCCCGGAGCCCAGCACTTGAGCGGCAACACCTTGCGAGCCGCAGGATTGGGCGGCAGCCGATGGCAAGAACGGGCAACTCAGCAAAAAGCTAACGAGAGAAAGGGAGGTAGACGGTAATAATCTTTTGGAGAGTCGTCGTACGTTCATTTTTGCCTTCCTCCCAGCGGGATTCAACTCATCAAGCTAAACGCTTGACCATACCAGGGTTACAGCTGATTTGGCGTTAGGTGGGACCTTCGCATCCTATTTGCGACCTGCGCCTCTGTTCAAGTGTTGCTGTGGCGAGTTGGATGCGACCATCCGCCAGCGCAGGTATCGTCAGCTACCCGGAAGTATTGTCGGACCGGATCTGCCGAGAGCGGCTGACACCAGGACTCATCTCTGTCTGAGGGAACGCCGTCGCTGGCGCCCAATTTGCGCGCCTCGGAACCACATTACCGTGCCATGCGGGTTACTCCCAACGAAACACCTTCGTCGAGAGCGCCGTACAAACCAGAAATACCACAACCAATGCCGCCACGTCGCCCGCGTGCGCCAACCACGCGTCGCCGCTCCAGATTCCCTCGAGTAGTGACACCGCATAGGTCAGCGGCAGCACTCGCGCCACCGCGTGAAGCGCCGGCGGCAGCGATTCAAGAGGCACGAAGAGCCCTGAGAGCGCGATCATCGGGTACAGAATAATGGCCCCGATCGGTTGCGCAAAACGCGCTGTGGGAACAATGCTGGCAATCACAAAACCGATCGACAGGATGCTCCATGTGCTGATCAGCAGCGCTATCGCAAAAGCGAAAAATGGAATGTGAACTCCGACCGGGTAGTAGCGTTTGCCTGCTATCACCAGCAACGCCAGGGTCGCAGCCGTGAGCAGCAGCTTGACAATCACGTGGGCGGTAAGGATCGTTTCCGGGCGGAGCGGCGTAGCACGCAATCGCTTCAGGATACCGCCCTCCCGATAGATCGAAATAATCGTCACCAGCGACAGCACCGAACTCACGGCGATCAACAGGGACGCGAGAACCGGCAGACCCACGCGCATAAATCCGCCAGCAGCCACTGGAGTTGTCACCATTTTGGGGCTGGCTAGGCGACCCCATACCAGGAAAACGAGCACCGGGAAACCGATCGTCCCAAACGCGCCCAGCGGCTCGCGCAAGAAGATCTTGATCTCGATCCAAGTCAGCTTGCAAAGTCCCCGCATCATCATCGTCATTGAGCCTAGTCCCGAATCGAACGGCCGGTAAGTTTTAGAAACACGTCCTCAAGGTTGGGGAGGATGGTGCGGAAATCCGTGACCCGCATCTGATTCTCAGACAAACAATGAATCACCTCGGTCACCAGATCGTCACCCCGGCCGCGAATCGTGAATTGCGCGTTGCTGCAGATTACTTCCTCAACTCCCGGAATCACTCGAAAGTGCTCCGCAGCGTTTAGAGCATCTGTGGCCAGGACGACGGTTCGCTCCGGGCAGTGCCGCTTCACCAGGCCCTCCGGACAATCCATATCAATGATCCGTCCGTGCTCGATGATTGCTACCCGGTCGCACAACCGTTCGGCCTCCTCCATCAGATGGGTGGTCAGAAAAACCGTCTTGCCGCGCTCGCGGATAGCGCGCACCAGATCCCAGATCGCGCGCCGCGACTGCGGGTCAAGCCCGGTGGTCAGCTCGTCGAGAAACACCACCTCTGGATCGTTGATCAGTGCCAGGGCAATGAATAGTCGCTGCTTCTGGCCGCCCGAGAGGTTCATGAACCAGGCATTCCGCTTTTCGATAAGCCCGAGCTGCTCCAGCAGCCGCTCGCCATCTACCGTTTTCTTCTGATACAGCGCCGCCCACAGATCCACCGCCTCCCAGACTTTGATCCGTTTCTGCAGCTGCGCCTGCTGGAGCTGTACTCCGATCCGGTCCTGCAACTTGTAAACGTCATGGAAAGGATTAAGACCCAGAACCGAGATGGTCCCCCGGTCCGGCGTCCGCAGACCCTCGACGCATTCCATCGTAGTGGTCTTTCCCGCGCCGTTGGGACCGATCAAACCAAAAATCTCACCTTCGTTGACCTCGAACGACACCTCATCGACCGCCACCATTGACCCGTAGGTCTTGCGAACTCCGGAAACCTGAATGACGGGAGCCATGATCGTTTGCAAAATCGCAGATGCACTGAACCGGACCAGCAGTTTACATCACCGTCTTAGGGTAAGTCCCGATTGGACGCATAACCGGATACTGGCCACAAACGGCATTCGGGAGAGCGCAGCACGAATGGCGTTCCGTAGCATCCTATTCCCTCCAACGGGAACTTCTCGTCCGGAACAGTTTCCGAGTGCGCCACCGTCACCCGGGTACCATTCGTCCAGCCTTTAACCGGCGGCCAGGGAAGGCTAACTTTCGGATGACAATCCCTGTCTGTCTTTGGGTTGATATCTTACCCAAACGAGTGCATACTCGGATTAGATGTCTACCCAAGAAACTAGAGTACGGCTCGAACTGCTCCGAGGCACGCTGGACCTGTTGATGCTGCGTACGGTGATCTTGGGATCCCAGCATGACCCCGCAAAGGAGGGCTAGTGCGATGTTCCGACGTAAGCGCAAGGCAAGCGACTTCAGCGCCGAAATTGCAGCACACCTACGGCAGGAGAGCGAGAGCTTAGAAGAACAGGGGCTGGGTGAAGAGGAGGCCCGGGCCGTAGCACGTCGCTTGTTCGGCAATGTCATGCAGGTGGAAGAGCGCTTCTACGAATCCGGCCGCTGGCTCTGGTGGGATCATCTCTGGCAGGACCTTCGCTTCGGCCTGCGAATGTTGGCACGGAACCGCGGTTTCACCGTTACGGTGGTCCTTACGCTTGCGCTTGCTATCGGTGCCAACACGGCAATTTTTTCGATTGTGAACGCTCTACTGCTGAAAGAGCTACCCTACGCACATCCGGAGCGCATCGGGACAATCTACGCGCGAACTACAGGACCTGACTCCTACGATATGCGAAGAAATCTGGACGGTGAACAATGGGAGCTGCTGCGCGACAACGTGCCCTCTCTGATCTCCGCCGTTTCCGGCGGAAGAACCTCTGGGGTGAACCTTCAGGCGGGGTCCCAGGTGCAATATCTTCAGGCAGGACGCGTCTCGGCCCATTATTTCGACGTGTTGGCTGTCCCTCCCGTTCTCGGGCGCAATTTCTCGGAGGACGAGGATCGTCCGCACGGCCCGAAAACAGCCATTCTAAGCAACGCCTTGTGGCGTACGGTTTTTGGCGGAAACCGGGAGGTCCTGGGGCAAGCCGTGCTGCTGAAAGGCGAACCTCACACGATCATCGGCGTGCTGCCCGAAAGCGCAACCACTCCCTTGAACGCCGATTTGTATACCGCGCTACAACCGAGCCGTGAAGGCGAGGGCGTGGGTACGAACTTTCAAGCAATAACACGGCTGCGCGAAGGTGCGAGCTGGCTACAGGCAGATGCCGAGATGAACCGAGCGTGGGCCCTGAGCTCCCGCGTGCAACATTTTGTCAAAAGCAGTCCTGGCGCGCACATCACCTACTACTCTGTCCCACTGCAAAAAGGTGAGACGGATACTTTGCAACCTCAGGTCCTGGCATTGATGCTGGCGGCAGGATTCATTCTGCTTATTGCCTGCGCGAACCTCGCCGGGTTGACCCTGGTACGGATGCTGCGCCGCGCATCCGAGATAGCCACTCGAGTGGCGCTGGGCGCCTCCAGCTGGCAGATTCAGAGACAGCTTTGGATCGAAAACCTGCTGCTAGCTGTTTTTGGGGCAAGCGTGGGTATTGGCGTGGGTTTCCTGGCACTGCGCGGCTTGTTGTTGCTTCTCCCTGAACATTTTCTGCCCGTTCGGGACGTGCCTCTTGACACCCGCGTCCTGGTCTTTACGCTTTTCCTATCACTATTGACGAGCGTCTTGTTCGGCATGTTGCCTGCCTTTACTACCAGAAAAGTCGACCTGAGGTCTTCCATCGGCAGCCGTTCAATAATAGGTACCGGCGGCGTTCGCCTCCGCCAAGGATTAATCGCTGGGGAGGTTGCGCTGACCGTGGTGCTTCTGGCGGCCGCTGGGCTGCTCATCCGCACGCTCATCCACCTGGAAACCATGCCCCCAGGTTTTAACCCAAACGGAGTGATTACCGCTAAGGCCTCTCTGGATGATGCCCGATACCACGAGCCTGCGAACTTCCGAAAGCTGCTCACGGCGAGCCTGGCCACCATGCGGCGGATTCCCGGCGTACAGAACGCCTCGGTAGGATTGACGCTGCCGTACGAGCGTGCGTTGCTCGATGGAGTCAATCTCAATGACGGCAAGGAGGCTGGACAGGAAATTACAGCCAATGAGGTATACGTCACCCCCGGATATTTCGATAGTTTGCAGATTCCGGTGCTTGCCGGGCGGACGTTCACCGATTCGGACGCTCCGGATTCGCAGCCCGTCGTCATCATCAACCAGGCATTCGCCCGTAAGTTCTTCCCCGGGGCAAACGCCTTGGGACGATATCTCAACCAGGACCACAAGAATAAGTTGATCGTGGGCGTCGTGGCCGATACCGTGCTGTCTTCCGCCGCCAAGTTGAACGCGGGGTCGGCGCCGCTTACGAGCGAGGAGGCCATCTATCTCCCTGCTGCACAACTCACCGATAGCAAGGCTCTTTCCGTCGTGCATGCCTGGTTCCAGCCAAGCTGGATTGTTCGCACCGCCCGGCCGGTGCAAGGATTGACTGTCCAAATGCAGAGTGCTTTGGCGAGCGCCGATCCTAATCTGCCTTTTTCCGGCTTTTACAATATGAACGATCTTATGGCCGCGACGCTCGCGACGCAAAGGATCGAGGTCGCGCTTCTGGCTGCCATGGCATCGCTCGCGCTATTGCTGAGCGCGCTCGGTATCTTCGCACTGGTGGCGAACATGGTGGCGCAAAGGGCGCGCGAGATCGGTATCCGCCTCGCCCTGGGTTCGACCATTCAGAAGGCGATGATCCACGTCGGTCGGTCGGGAGTGGGCGCCGCGGCTCTTGGATTGGTTGTGGGGCTGATCCTCTCCGCTGGCGGGCTTCGCGCTATCCGAAGCGTTCTCTATGGCGTCGACGTGTATGACCTACCGACCATCCTGGTTGTGGTGCTGACGCTCTCGGTCGTGACGCTTCTCGCAACAACAGCGCCTGCCCTTAGAGTTCGAAGGATCGACCCGGCTAGAACACTCCGCGAAGAATAGGGGGCGGCCTCGCCTCAGCGCGAACAATGCATTCGGACCTCTGGCTTCATGACTCAGGCGCCGGGCAGAACGTCGTGCATCTGTTGAGGACACCACATTTCATGAATTGAAGGACGGATTGGGCACCAGAAGGTCGCCGACTCAGCCGATTTCGGTACGGTCGGCTTGTGGAAGTCTCCGGTACGTTCTGCCGACTCCGGGAGTCGGCCGCAATTTGGCGGCCATGTATTTTCCGACAGGACACAACGGTAAAGAGAGTTGGAGTCGACTTGGCGGGCTAAAATCGGGTCGGAGATTTTGGAGCGACGCATTTTGCGCGCTAAAACCATGCGAGAATGGCTTGCTGCGATGCGTGACGGACGATTCCGATTTGGTCTCTTCGAGTTCGACGGTAGAGCCTTTGAGCTGCGCCGTGAGGGTGTGCTTGTCCACCTGCAGTCGCAGCCTGCTCAAGTTCTGGCGTGTTTAATCGAGCGCGCCAATCAAGTCGTCTCACGGGACGACCTGCGCAAGGCTGTCTGGGGCGATGGTACCTTCGTGGATTTCGACGGTGGCCTGAACTTCTGCATTTCGCAGATTCGCTCGGCCCTACAAGACAATTCCGCTCAGCCGCTATATATCCGAACGTTGCCGAGGAGCGGGTATCAGTTCATCGCTCCCGTTCAGCGCCTCTCGGCCCAGCCGCCGGAGGCATTACAGGTTGGCGGTGCGCAGCGCGAAACGTCCGCGGTGCGGCGGACCGCTCTGATATTGGCAGCGGCAGCTCTGGCTGTTGTGGCCTTCTTTGGCTACCGTTTCCGGTCCGTCCAGAGCGCAAGTCGAGCGCCTGTACTGGCCGTTCTCCGCTTCGACAACGAGACCGGCGATCCTGGCGCTACGAAGTTTAGCGATGCTCTGACCGACAACGTTGTAGAGCAATTGACCGCCCTCGGCAGCGGCAACTACCGCGTAATTGGCAACGCCCAAATCCTCAGGTTGCCGCGCGAGGAGCGAGACCTGAAAGCCATTGCTTCCTCACTGCATGCCGCCTATGTCGTTCTGGGCCAAGTACAAACCGAGGGCGCCCAAGTGCGCATTCTGGCCCACCTTATCCGCTTGTCCGATCAAACGCATATTTGGGTCGTACGGATGGATGGCTCGTTGACAGATCCCCTCAGTCTGGAATCCGAAGCTGCTGGCAAGATCGCTGCGGAATTCTCGGGGAGAATGTCGGCAGATCCACGCCGCGTCGCCTCATTTCCGTCCGCAAGTCACTGAAATCCCAGGCAATTGTCTCCTAAGCTTTTCCTACGCGATGCAAACTGCGAACTCATTTGCCTACCCTGCGCCTGACCAGGCATGGTGGCTCTTGATTCCTGAGCAAAGCAGCAGCTGCGCATAAGGAGGCAGCTCGGATGTCTACCCGTTTATCGCGGCGAAGTCTGCTAAGGATTGCCTCGCTGGGTTTTCCGGTCAGGACATTGAAACTACCGGCAGGGATGTTCGAAGCCGAGACGTCGAATCCTAGGAGTGATCGGATGATTATCAGTGACGTTTTCCCGGCGCACCCGCCAGAGCTGGCGCGCGAAATGGTGACGGTCGCACATTTTGATCTACAGCGGGTTAAAGAGCTGGTCAGCACGCGTCAGTCGCTAGCGAAAGCGGCCTGGGATTGGGGCTTCGGTGACTGGGAGACGGCCCTGGGGGCCGCCTCCCACATGGGCAACCGGCCGATCGCTGAATACCTGATCTCACAAGGTGCGCCGCCATCCCTGTTTTCTGCGGTCATGCTCGGTCAACTTGAGGTGGTCAAGACCCTGGTGGCTGCCGCGCCCGGCGTCGAGTGCATGCGCGGGCCGCACAGCATCAGTCTGCTGGCACATGCGAGAATGGGGGGCGAAGCCGCGCGTCCCGTATTCGATTTCCTGCAAACTTTCGGAGACGCCGATGCGGACGCCCCGACTTCGCTGTCAGCGGGTCAGGTCGCTGCGCTCGTGGGAACATACGTGTTTGGCGTGGGTGCCACGCAGCAGGTGGATTTGACTGCCGACCTGAAGATGTATGCAAACAATAAGATGTATACACATCCCCCGCAGTTAAACTGGACACGAAAGGGCACCATGACCCGCCCTTTGTTCCATCTCGGAAATCTTGCGTTTTATCCAGCCGGGGCTCCCACAGCTCGCGTGACGTTCACAGAAGTTGCGGACGGAGTGGTGATGACGGTGAGCGATGGAGAACTGGCGTTGTCTGCGCGGAGGGAACGGCAACCCGCGCAATAAGAGAAGAAACGAGTTTCTGGCCGCTCGGAAGTTGGCCCGAAACGGGGTCTTAGCAAGTTTCGGGCAGCATGCGTCCGCTAGAAATTGGTCCGCTTACACCAATCTTACGCGACTTTCCCTGGTCAGGATTCCGTGATGATATACGGCCGCATCATTTCGTTGTCCTCGTGCTCCAGCATGTGACAGTGCCACACGTATTTTCCAGCAAAGGCCTCAAACTTGACTATGATCCTGGTGATCGTCATGGGATCGACGCGAACTGTATCTTTCCAGCCCAGGTCACCGGCGGGGAGCTCGACGGCCGGGCCCGTCAGCACGATCTTCTTTGTCAACTGATAGACGGCAAGATCGAAGGGCCTGCGGTCCAGAAGTTGAAAGCGGACCAGGTGCAAGTGGATCGGGTGGGAATCATCGGTGAGATTAATGAACGACCAGATCTCCGTGGAGTTCAGCACTGCTCTCTCGGTCACTGGCATATTCCAGTGCGCGCCATTCAGCAACATGACGTTCGAACGGCCCAGACGATTCTGGTAATCTGCAATGGTCAGTTCGCGGGTGATAACCGCCGCGCTTTCCTGTATGCGGGGTACCGGCCGCAACATCGCCGGCAGGGTACTGGAATCAGCGGCCTTTTTTGCGGCAACGCGAAACTGCATGATTATGGCCACGTTCGTTCGTAGATAGATCTCTTTGCCGGACTGGCCGCTGAAATCCAGAATCACGTCGGCGCGCTCGCCGGGACCCAGAATTAGCAAATTCATTTGCGCGGGCGCTGCCAGAAACCCCTGCTCGCTGCCGATCTGATAAAACGCGAGGCCTGTCGAAGTGACTGACGGATCCGTTGAAAAAGAGAGCAGGTAAAAGCTGCCGTTCGAACCGTTTAAGAGCCGCAAGCGGTACTTTCGCGGCTCGACTTCGAGATATGGGAAAATCTTCCCGTTGACCAGAATGGCGCTGCCGTAATATTCAGAGACCCACGGTGCGCCAGTTTTTCCTGAGACCGGATAGTGGATCTGGCCGTCCGGCTGAAAAGACCTGTCGAAGATGACTAGCGGAATTTCATAAGCGCCTTTCGGTAGATTCAATCCGTCCTCGAAGGCGTCCCGTATCACATAAAGCCCCATCAAGCCGGCCACGGCATTCAGCCGCGTAATACCCATTGCATGATCGTGATAGAAAAGTGTCGCGGCATCCTGTCGATTCGGATAGTAGCTTGTTGCGGACTGCCCAGGCACAAACCAGTCTTCCGGATAGCCATCACTTTCCGGACCCGTTCTGCCGCCATGAAGGTGTACCACCGTTCGTACTTCCGGTTTATCGGCTTCCGCCCCGTGAAGTGTGTGGTCGATGGGGAAGATGTGCTGATGCGGCAGCTCATTCACCCATTCCACCAGCACAGGGTTTCCGCTGCGTGCACCAATGGTTGGGCCGGGACACGACGCGTCATATCCCCAAAACGTAGTTGGTGGCACGTCACGATGCACGCCCATCTGAAATTGCCGAATAGCCATTCGGTAATAAGGGATCTGTAGCTTGGGGTCAACCGGACTTGGCCGCAGACTTGACGGTTTCGCCGAAGCCGGGATCGGCAACGGATCGACAAAACGGGCAAGCGCGCTGGTGTCGAGCAACTTTCCGGAAACGCCGCCAGGGTGCCCGCCATGCGCGTTACGCGCCGCAAAGGCTGCCGTCATCCATGTCATATTCTCCAGGAAGCGCCGTCTCGTCGTCCGCATTCGTTATTCCGTTTATAAGCCCGGATTTTCTACTGGCACTCTTCGATCGAAAGAAGTAGCGATCCAAATGCGAGCGTCTACCCGTGAATTCCTCAGTTTGAACGAATCAGATTGCGGGAATATGAATGTTTCTGGTTGGCGGTCGAGTCTCATTTTTGGCGGCACTCTGGCTTAAAGCTCGCGTTTTCTTTATCCCGCTGCCCTGGGTCGTTGGCCGGAATACAAATATTGAACTCTCATTCATGTAGCTTTTACCAGGCGGAGGGTACGCTCACGGGCGTCTTCGCTGTGTGCCTCGGGCCAGGCTCCGTAATTGCGAGGCTCGACAACTGCGAAGTTACTATTGCAGCTATAGGAGATCCTCATGAAAGCGTCCCCTGTTGTGGGCCTGAGCGCGAGGCTCAGCATTCTGGCCGCGACCGCCTGTATCGCGCTGGCGGCCCCGACCCTCGCCCAGCAAGTCACATTTGCTCCGTATATCCAGCTCGGCGATAGCGGAACTTTTGGCTTTACGGACCAGGTGGTGATCGCCTGGCAAACCAATGAGAGCACCCCCAACGCTTCCGCATACAAAGTTGCAATCAGAGAGTCGGAGAAGGACCGGGACCACCACCGCTCCGTCACGCCCAGCGCTCGTGTTGTCGATAATTATCTTGCAGCCGATCCTTCGCTTCCGACCATTCCAGGAGCATACGGAGCGCACACAAACTACACGGCTGTCCTGGGCGACCTGGAATACGATACGGTCTACCAATATTCCGTGACCGGCCCAGGTATGCCAAGCGGTGGCTTCACCTCGGACTTCCGGACCCGCAAGCGAGGGTCAAAATTCTCCTTCGCGGTCGTGGGCGACGAAGGCTTTTTCCCAACGGTACCAAACTCCAGTCCCGCTATCGTAGTGGATTACGAAGCCCGGATCGCACACCTGATTAATAGCACCGACAAGATCTCGCTGCCAAACGAGCCTTCGCTCCCCTCACCGGACCTTATCGTCAACACTGGCGACAACGTTTACACCTACGGCTCGGAAGGCAATTACAGGGACTTCTTCTTCCCGGTCTATAACAGCGACCTGGACTCTAACGAAACCGGCGCGCCCATCCTCCGCCACAAGCTGTATTTTCACGTAGACGGAAACCATGACCTCGGCAGCACGGGCGTCTCGGTAAACCTTCTCGCCAGCGATTCTTCCCCCCGATTTAGCGGCAATCTTGATGGCGGAGACGCGCTCTCCTACTTCAACGACTTCTATTTTCCGCAGAACGGGCCGCAGGGCTTTGACATTCAGTACGCCTGGAATGGCGACACCTCTGCCGCCACGGGCATGACGTTTACCTACCTGGAAAAAAACTATACCTCGCCAGCCGCCATCCAGGCGTTTCGCGACTCCACCAAAGTGGACACCGGCAAAGGTGTGATGGCGCAGATCGACCACCAGAGCAACTACTCTTTCGACTACGGTAACGCTCACTTCCTTTATCTCGACGCCGACCCCCACCTTTTCAACGACAATCTTCCCAGTACCAATGCTTTTAGCGCGCCGCCGCCAGTCTTCACCGCCTATCCTTCCGCCTTGGGCAGCTGGGTCATCAACGACCTGGACTCCAGCAAGCAACTCTGGAAGATTGTCGTCTATCACCAGCCCGCGTTTTCTTCGGGCGACGCCACAATCGTCAACAACCAGATGCGCGCGGTGGCCAAGCTGCTGGAAGATCACGGCGTAAACATGGTTTTTAATGGCCACGAGCACAATTACCAGCGCACGCTTCCTATTCGATCCACCAGCCGCACGGCGGGTCCTGTGAGCACCACTGCCGGAACGCCCGCCGTCTATGTAGATAGCCTGTTTGACGGAACTGCCCACACAGTGCCCGATGGCGTTCTTTATCTCGTGGAAGGCGGCGGCGGCAACCGCGACTTCGATGGCGACCTTGCTCCGCCTCGCGGCAGCGGCGTGGGCCTCGATCAGGATGATTCAGCTACCGGAACGCACACGGACGAACCTGGATTGACGGTTCCGCAAGGCCCGGCTTCGTGGTTGGACACCAATCTGACCAATCCAGAAATGATTAACTTCCTTCCCAATGCCGGCGCGGGAGAAAAGATCACCACAAAATTCAAAGCGAAAGTTTTCTCCTTTGGCGACGTACTGGTTGATCGCAATAAGCTGACGCTCCTCCAGATCAGCGAGCCGCTGCAATCAACCTCGTCGGCCACTTCCGCCGATCCCGCACCCTACGGCACGGACATCAACGGCAAGCCGCTAAACGACCCCATTCCGGATACGCAAGTAGATCCTACGACCGGACTGGTCGTCTCCTCTCCGGCGACAGGCACATCTGCCCTGCTCGACAAGTGGAGCGTTACTAAACCCGACATCGCTTCTTCGGTCTCCGCGACTCTCTCCGCGCCGAGCCATATTCAACCCGGCGGAACTCTCACCTATACGGTGCTTCTCAAGAATAATTCGCAGTATTCACTCAATGGCACCCAGGTAAAACTGATTCTGCCTTCCAACGTGATCTTCGCTGGAACCACCGGCGACACGACAACGGTGCAGGGCAACGCAGTTGTGGTCACCGTCGGACGCTTGGCAGCTGGCACGGAACAAACTGTATCCCTCGACACAACGGTTTCCTCAGAGGGTCACGGAAACCGGTCGGTGGCGGGGTTGGCCGTAGTCTCCTCGTCTACTGCGCTGCCGCTTTTCACAAACGGCGTTGTAACCACGATTAGCCACTGACAACCGCTCGGGTGCTTGTGAACGGCCCCGGGGCAGGAGGAAACATCCTGCCCCATGCCCTTTACCCGACAGGCATTTCCGATGCCTGCTTCTCTGTGATTGCCACGCAAGTCTGTTGGCGGTGTTCGAAGTGATCGTGGTGGAAGTTCTCTGGTAGCCGAGCAAGTGGCCACCGGCCAGCGGCAGGGACTCTGCTTAGGCCTGCAATTCTGACACTATCGAGAAACGGGCCCGGGGAGATCACACGGGATTTGCTCCAGCGGGACTTCTGGACCGCCGCCAAATTTCGAGCGTGGAGTCTCTTGCAAACGTTGGTACGTTTTTTGCGCTCTCAGTACTGCCCAGTTCGATTACTCGCGTTGCGTCGCGCTGACCTCTCTATTGCGGAGGCTTCGGCCAAGGCGGCTGAACGAGAGCGGGGATAGCGGCTATGGTTTTGGCGGCTGGCGGCTTGAAGGAGAGCTGCTCTGCGAGGAAAGCAACGCGGTCGCGGGTGGCTTCGGCGTTGAGCGCGTGCGGCGCGTCGTAGATCTTGAGCTTCTTCGGTTCACTGACGATCTCGAAGTATTGCTTCGCCAGGTCGCCATCCAAGAAGGGCTCATCGGTTGCGTACTGTAGGAACATTGCCGCCGGTGCAGCGTGGGAGACGTATTTGCTACCATCCAGCCAAGAATATTTGGCAGCAAAGGCATCGAATTTGTCTGCTCCGGTCTTTTGCCGATATTCTTGGAAGGCCTTTGTTTTCTTATCGATGTCGAAGGAGAGGTCACCGGCCATGATGACAAAGGCCTTGAAACGCTTTTCTATGCCGCTGAGAAAGCCACCGGCAGAGCCGTCGCAACTGTGTCCTACGTAGGCAAGGCGCCGGGGATCAACGTCCTTGCGCCCGAGAAGCAGGTCGGCACCTCGACGGAGGTTCACGTCCTGCTGCACTTCCACGGCGACCTGCTGTTGGTTCAGAGGTGTGCTGTCCTCCACAAAACCAGGATGAACAATCACATGATCAGGCAATAGTGAGATGACTCCAGAATGCGCCAGCACGATAGCTTCGTCGAGGAACTCCTTGCGGTTCTCCTTTTCTGACCCAGGCATGCACCAATGCCCGTAGATCACTGCCGGGAACGGCCCTTGCCCTGGAGGCACTATCAGGAAGGCCGTAACTGTGCCGCCGTTCGGCCCCACAGCTGTGCTCCGTTCACCGACAGGACTTGAGAAGGAGATATCATAGATGGCTACCCCGTCACGCTCCTCGATTCCAGCTTGCTTGATGTTCAGTGGTGCGCCCTTGTCGTAATCCCAATGGTGAAGGAGTTCGTTATAGGACTCCTGAGCGAAGGCAGCAGCCGCTAGCAGAAGGACGACGCAAGCGCAACCTGGACATCGGATGAACATCATGCTCACCATCCCGAGTTCTGAAACGCATTGTCACCCATTTTTATTCCAGCGTGAACTCTATTTTGTTTCTGCTCGGCGTCGATGATGCTTATACTCGAGCCTTCCGCTCCAGAAACGGGCATTCCCGGAGAGCGGGCCGGCGACTTTCGATGGAGCCTCGCTTCCTCGAATGGGACGGTTTCGCAGAACCGGGTAGCCAAGTGCCGAGCGAGTGCGGCAAGCGGACAGAATAACTGCGAGTGCGGAGCGATGTGTCCGAGCGCTTAGCAAACGTCATCTCGAAATTCTCGTAAAAGGTACCGGACAGATCAGCACGGGCATCCAAACACCGAGACGAGCGACAGGACACCTTTGGAGAAAGCCATGGCGCTTACCAAGCGGAAACTGGGAAATTCGGGACTGGAAATTGCCCCAATCGTGTTTGGCGGAAACGTATTCGGATGGACGGCGGGCGAAGCGACATCGTTCCGCTTACTGGACGCGTTCGTTGCGGCAGGTTTCAACGCCGTGGATACGGCTGACGTTTATTCCAAATGGGTTCCGGGAAATAGAGGCGGGGAGTCCGAGACGATCATCGGCAAATGGCTGAAGCGTAGCCAGAAGCGGCAGCGAGTGATCATCGCAACGAAAGTTGGATCGGAAATGGGCCCGGAGAAGAAAGGACTTTCCAAAGGCTACATTCTGGCCGCAGTGGAAGATTCGCTGCAACGCTTGCAGACCGACTACATCGATTTATATCAGTCGCATGTTGATGACGAGGGTACGCCGCTGGATGAAACGCTCGAAGCGTACGCGCGGCTAATCCAGCAGGGAAAGGTGCGCGCGATTGGCGCATCAAACTACAACGCCAAGAGACTGGGAGAAGCACTCGAGATCAGTAAGAAACAGGGTCTGCCAAGGTACGAGAGTCTGCAGCCGCACTACAACCTTTACGAGCGGGCGGGGTTCGAAACGGAGTTGGCGCTTCTTTGCCTGCGCGAAAACATCGGCGTGATTCCTTACTTTTCGCTGGCCAGCGGATTTCTTGCGGGCAAGTACCGTTCCGAAGCGGATTTGGTCAATAGCGCAAGAGGGACATTCGTGAAGAAATATCTGAACGAGCGCGGTTTCAGGATCCTTGGCGCGCTCGACCAAGTGGCGAAAACTCACGGCTCGACGCCAACCCGAGTAGCTCTCGCCTGGCTACAGGCCCAGCCGAGCGTTACCGCACCGATTGCCAGCGCAACAAATCTCGATCAGCTCCAGGAGTTGCTCAGTGCCACCGATCTGGAGCTAGATCCCGAATCTCTGGAAAAACTCAACCAGGCCAGCGCGCACGCCGCAGGCGCGGGCAGGGCCAACTGAGTGGATGGTCGGCAGGCCAGCAGTATTGCTGCGGTCGAGCTTATTGGAAGGACTTCCGCACAGACGAAAATTACCGGCCATCAAAGTGTTTGATCCTAACGCGCTTACGCGCGAATCAAGGTCCAAGCAGTTTGGACTAATAATTCTCAGCAAACAGGAAGTAATCCGGATACTCGCGGATGGCCCGTAATCACCCGTAATCCGGGACCTATCGGTTTCAGTCCCTTTGGCGTGGTAGTATGACACCCATCCTGGAAAAGCAAGTCGGAGCGCCAACAGGGGGCTGAAAATGGCGAGATCGGGATCCGTGCAGGTGACGCTCGGAGGCGTCCCAAGTTCTGCTTCGGCCGTCCCGGCCATGACAGTTTCTTCGCGGCACTCTACCCTCGTCCGCGTCACTCACTGGATCACCACGCTGTGCTTTTTTGCCCTGTTCGTCAGCGGAGTTGAAATTGTGATCTCTCACCCTCGCTTCTATTGGGGTGAAACCGGCAATGTATTGACCACACCGTTGTTTAAACTTCCGATCCCTTCCTCGAGAGCACTGGTGCCGACTGGCTACGGATACGTGCTGCCGGACCAGAATGGCTGGAGCCGGTATCTCCACTTTCAAGCTGCCTGGGTTGCGGTGTTGACCGGCTTGCTGTATCTAATCTCCGGCCTGTTTACAGGGCATTTTTGGAAAAACTTGCTCCCGCATAAGGCCGATCTTTCATGGCCGCGGTTCTCGATCGCCATCGCCAACCATCTGCGTTTCGAACGGCCTAGTGAGGCAGAAGCCTGGTCGTATAACGTGCTCCAGCGGCTCACCTACCTGTTCGTGATCTTCGTTCTGTTCCCCTTAGTAATTTGGACGGGCTTGGCGATGTCCCCCGCCTTTGTTTCCGCGGTTCCGGCGACCGTCACTTTGTTGGGCGGCCAGCAATCCGCGCGCACGATTCACTTCTTCGTCTCCCTGTCTCTCCTGCTCTTCCTGCTTGTCCACGTTGTGATGGTTTGTCTTGCCGGATTCAGGAGCCGCATGCGAGCGATGATCACGGGCAGGACCGGTAGGCATATGGAGCGCATATGAGCGACCTCTCACGCCGCAAACTAATCAAAACCGGACTCGCGGCCACGGCGAGCATAGCGGGCCTGGGCGTGGCCGCGCGCATTGCGCAAAAGTATGGACTGGTCCCGCCTGATCACGGTGGAATCTACGGCCTCGGCGAAACGCTGACCTATGCTTCCCAGCGGCTGCTGACGAGGCACTCGTTAGCCCGTGAGTTCCCTCGGAGCCAGATTTCGAAGCCTCCGCTCGCCAACGAGATCCCACCCCTGAATGAAGCATTCAAGCGCCTCCAGGCTGGAGGATTCACTGACTGGCGGCTCTCCGTCAACGGCATGGTCGACCAGTCTGCCTCGTTTTCCCTGGCCCAGCTTAAGAGCTACCCGTCTCGCAGCCAGATCACACTACTGGCGTGTGAAGAAGGCTGGTCGTATATAGCCGAATGGATCGGCGTGCCTCTCTCCCACGTCCTGAATGTCGTGGGGATCCACCCGCAAGCCAGATACATTGTCTACTTCTCGATCGATCCCGACTGGTGGGAAAGCATCGATATGGCCGATGCAATGCATCCGCAGACTTTTCTCGCCTATGGGATGAATGGCAATGACCTTCCCGTGGGCAACGGCGGGCCTCTTCGCTTGCGGCTCCCTCGCCAGCTCGGCTACAAGAGCGTGAAATACATCACCCACCTGATGGTCACCGACAGTCTGAAAGGGTTCGGCAAGGGTCTGGGCTCCGCGTCTCCAGAAGGAGGCTATGCCTGGTACGCCGGCATCTGACAGGCTTGTTTCAGGCGATTGGCAGTCAGACATTATTCGGAACTTGGCAGACCTGGTCGGACTCAGGCTGCGGGTGTTTGAAACGCGAATCCGACGGGGCTTGCGGACAGAGTGGAGCAGCTCTTTTGGAACCGAAAAAGACCCTGGGGCGCCATTGTCGTAGGCTCTATCTAATCGAAATCACGCCTCAGCGGATAGTCGACGATTATGGCCCTGCCGTTGGTGAGGGCCAAGACCGAGTGGCGAACATTGCTCGGTACGATCCCCACGATACCTGCTCGGGCGATCTGCGTCACTCCATCGATGGTCAGCTCGAGCTCGCCATCGATCACCTCGTATACTTCTTCCTGAGGATGGGAGTGTTCGTGAATAGCTGAACCACGCACGAAATCATAGTGCGCGAAGGTCATGCTCTGCGAGTGGAAATACCGTCCGGACCAACCCGGCAAACGCTCAATGACACTGAGTTTGTCAGTATCGACAAATGGCATGGTGCCCCCCTGCTTGAAGCACTCTAGGTGACCCAGCTTGCGACATCAAGGAAGCTGCAACTTCGTACAAGCGGACTTGCACCCGAGTTGTGGCGGCGTCAGGAGGCCGGAGGAATATTCTCCGTTCTGGCCCCTCCTGGAAGAAGAGCACGTCAACTCACGCAACGCACCTACTCTTCGTCGAACCGATAACTTGCGTGGCTGTCGTAGTCGATTGCGTGTTTTTTCTTCAGTTCTTGAATGTGCGTGAGCGTTGTTTGCGTATGCGGCCCGACGCCATCGTTAGTATGCAGCAGTATTTCCTCCAGACAGCTATTCACGCTCATGCGCTTGTGCTTGGCCAAATCCTGCAGAAGAGCAGCAAGACGCTTCTCTAGCCGCACCGGCACCTCCACCCGCTCGATCTTGATTGGCGGGCCGGCATTGAACAGCTGATGCCCAAAAGAAAGATTGTATCCATGCAGGTCCCGCACGACGTAGTCGCGGATTCCGTAGGGCCGGTCGTCGATCGGTTCCACGATTGCGACGTCGTTGCCGCGATGGAACTCGTACAGCTGGTCTGCATCGCCGACGAGGAAATACACCACGCAGCCCTTCGGATCGGGCGTGCCTTTGCGCAGGAACATCTGCACGTTGCCCAGGTTCACACCCGCGAACGTCGGCGGATCGCCCCAGGTGAACGCCAGGTTGAAACCGAGTTTTTTCGCGTAGAAGTCGATAGCGGCGGCAATGTCGGTGACGGCGAGGCCGGCGTGGGCTTGCTCACATTCGACGATGGGAGTCGCTGAAGTGCTCATGGATATCTCCTTAGGAGTGGGTCGAGCGCGCCGGATCAGCGTCTCGATTTTGGGCCATATTCCCCTATCTCTTCTCGAACTTCTTGACCATGTTCACAAATGATTCAACAATGCGAAACGGAGGGACTCGCCTGCCATCGATGTCACTGAAGCGGTATTCGCGCGCCAGTTCGCCCACATGGAAGGCCTTTCCGGTTTTACGCATCACGTGGGGATCACCGGCGAGTGCCGCCACTGCTCGGCCAATGTACTCAGGCGATTCACTTTTTTTCAGCCACGGTATCTTCTTCCAGTCCGTCTCCCCGCTGGCGTGCGACATTACTCGCTCGGTTCGCATAAATCCGGGAGCCAAAGCGACCGTCGCGACATTGTGCTCGCGCAGTTCCTCTGCCAACCCCCAAAGCAAACGCACGATGGAATGCTTGGCAACATCGTAGAAGTTGCCAATGTATCTATCGCGATCCCAAGCAACGGTGCTGACAATGAGATCAGGTTGTTTGGATACCCTCGTCCGCGCCTTTGCGGCGGGACTCTCGATCATCAACGGAATAGCGAAGTAGGTCGCCAAGAGGTGCGCCTTGAGGCCGCGCTCGAACATCGCGTCCCAAAGCCGCAGCGGTGCCTTCCAGAAGTACGCCGGCATGAGGCGTCCACCCTCGTAACCTCCCCAGGCATTATTAACGAGGATATCTAGCCGCCCTTGTTCCTCGCGGACTCTCTTGAAAAGAACTTCTACATCGTGCTCATTGGCGTGATCGCACCGCACCGGGATTCCCGTTCCGCCGCGCCGAGTGACTTCCTCAGCCGTGTCATCGATTGTGCCCGGCAGGTTATCGGTGGTCGGTTGTCCTCGGACGCTGCGGCCGGACACGTAAACTGTCGCGCCGTGCTCGCCGAGGACCGCCGCGATAGCACGTCCTGCCCCGCGGCTGGCACCGGTCACGACTGCGATTCGACCAAGAAGATTTAATTGTTTGTTGCGGCGCCTTTGTGCACTCATCGGGAACCTCGGTGTATGGTCGCTCAACCGGAAGGAATCCGTTTCATCGTCGCGGTCAGCCCGGCAGGGTATCCCTCGGCTTGGTTACGACCCAGCAGAGCCCGCTTCCGTTTCCGGCAAGATCATTGTAGCTCCACCTCGTCCATCGGTTTCAGCTTCCAGACGGGCCGGCATAAGTCACACGGCCCGGAGGGATGCCGCAGAACAAAGTTGGGTGCACTTCATCGTCAGGTCTTGTTGTTATTTCCCAAGGTTATTACTACTTTTCCCCGAGCGTGCCCTTCTTCCAGGTAGCGGATAGCCTCAGGGACTTCACTCAAGGTGTAACTCCGGTCGATGACCGGTGTGACCTTCCCGGCCCTCATGAGTTCGTGCATGACGGCCAGGTCCTCTTTGCTCCGTCTGGTCAGAAACATGACCAGACTCTGGCTCACAAACCGTGAAAGCATACGCGCTCTGATCCCACGAGTCAGAGGACCCATCCACCGTCCGTTCGGTCCTCCGTTCATGATGTAGATTCCCTTGGGATTTAAGACGCGCCTGCATGCTGAGAGCGAATGGTTCCCAACGGAGTCGAAAATTAGATCGTAGCGCTGCGTGCCTTTGGTGAAATCCTCCCGAGTATAATCAACGACCTGGTCCGCGCCGATGGATCCGACCATCTCCACATTCCTCGTACTGCATATGCCAGTCACATCTGCGCCGAAGCACTTGGCGATCTGCACAGCGAACGTGCCCACGCCTCCCGCCGCACCGTTGATCAGGATTTTCTGCCCCGGCTGAATCTGCCCCTTGTTGCGCAGACCCTGTAATGCGGTGAGTGCCGCCACTGGTACAGAACCGGCTTGCTCAAACGTTACATTATTGGGCTTTGTGACCAATGACGACTCGGAAGTACACGCATACTCGGCGAAGGCCCCACGGCACGCGCCGAACACTTCGTCCCCGGGTTTGAACTGGGTTACGTTCCTGCCCACCGCTTCCACCTGGCCAGCCACATCCATGCCGAGCCGTGTGATCTTTGGTTTGCGCAGCCCGACCATTACCCGAAGGAGGTACGGCGTGCCCCTCATAATGTGCCAGTCACCTGCATTGACGGAAGCCGCGCGACCTTTATCAGAACTTCATCGTCCTTGGGGACAGGTTTCTCGACGTCCGTGATTTGGACGACATCCGGAGGTCCGTATCTGGTAAAAACGGCGGCTTTCATTGGCGTTCCGCCGCAACGCTAGCCTGCTCTTTCCATCGCCGAACGTTCACACCCATTACGTGGAGCCACAGCACGTGGAGCCACAGCATCAGCGATCCTTCCCCGAGGACGCCGGGGGTCAAAATATATGGGGACAGATATTTTGCGAGCGGCGGCGCCGGAAAGGTCAACCAACCCAAGCCCGCAAACCCCATCAGCGCGCCAAGAATTCGAGGCAGGAAGGCTGACCTGAAAATGAGGTGGCCGATCAGGAGGCAATAGAATCCGAAGAATACCAGGCCGATGTTGGAGGCCGGACTACCCAATTTGCAAGACAGGAACGCCGGCGCCTGCAACTGTTCCACCTTAAATACGCTCAAGTACTGCTCGGGGCCCAAGAGGACCAAAGGGGCGAGAAGAAAGACGCAGGCAGAAGCCTGAGGTGCGCATCCTACGAGGCTGAAGAACGGCGCGAGCAAAGAGACGCTCCTGTTCACCGGCTTAAACAAGTCATAGAAGAGATCCGTAACAACTATATAGCACGCGACCACCAAAGGTAGGCTGCGAGCCAACCGGAACAAAGGTTCGCGCGCCAGAATGTTGGCCCAGTAGCAGCGGCATCGCCAGATACAACCAGCCTGCGCTAACGGCGGCGCCTGCTCCTGTCAGCAAGACGAGCAAATAAAAGAGGCCGGCGATTCTGGCCTTGGGCGGTGGCGATGTTTCTGTGATCCGTTCCATATATAGTAGATAGGGAATCAGGCCCGCGCACGAGGACGAGGGCTCGCCATCGGCGGCTTCGCCTACGTGATCCTGAGCCTCACGGTCTGCCTGGGTTCTTTGTGGAACTCATGTGTCCTCGCTTGTGAGAGGTTTAGTCTCAGATACGGTGGAGACTGCCAAGAAGTTTTCGCTACACGAGAAATCATGCGATTCCGCACACAACCTCTGCGGCCAAGTCCGGCGCGAGGCCGCCGGCGCTGGACGCCACAGCCTCAGCGTTGGTGGCTGCTAGGCTCATCACGGGCGTTTGGGAACTCCGCCGTAGGCGGCGTGTAGCCGCTCGCCCGGCGCCCCAGCTTGGGACGCTCCGCTCCGCATGAATAGCCTGGCAGCCGCCAGCACTCACAATCCTGGATCAGGTCAGTCGCTCCTGGCTGACGCCGTAACAGATTCAGTCTGTTGACAGAGACTTTCGCCTCGCAAGGACCTTCCGCCATCCTGCGATGCACTCAACTGCTGCGCCCTTTCTTGGACAGGCTAGCGACCCCTTTCTTTTACCTCGTCAGAGGAATCTGTGGGTTACTGATGTGTTCGAATGGCGGCCGGAAGTTGGGCTCGCCCGGCCGCCGAACGCCGGATAGCGCGGACTCAACTTTCTGTGTTCGTGGCCAGTTGGCTCTGGAACCACCCGCCCGTGTCAAGCCATCTAAGAATGTAACTCTAGCGCTGTCTTGCCTCGTGATGGAAACCTTGTATAATCCGCACATGCAAGGAATACCCTGGAGCACAATTGCGCTCGGCTCGCTGTTGCTCATCTCGGTGTACTCAAAAGGGGGACGGGAAGTGCAATCTCCCCAACCTGAAAAGTCGAAGCCGCCTTTCAAAACGCAGCAGCGCGGGCGCATCCTTGGAATCGGCGGTGTCTTCTTCAAATCCGCTAATCGTGATCAGATGCGCGAATGGTATTCGAAGCATCTTGGACTCGCTGACAAAGGCGGAGGCGTGATGCTTCCGTGGCGCGAACACGACGACCCGCAAAAGGAACACGTTACAGTTTGGACTGTTTTTCCCACCTCCACCGACTATTTCGATCCCAGCCACGCACCGTTCATGATCAACTACATCGTGGACGATCTGGATGCTTTGCTCGACCGCTTAAAGGAAGAGGGAGTAAAGATTGACGCCAAACGAATGAATGAATCCTACGGTCGCTTTGCCTGGATCTATGACCTGGATGGGAATAAGATTGAGCTCTGGCAGCCGCAGTCCGCAAAGCCCTAAGGGCCTTCCAGTGCATTTACTCGATCGGTTTTCTGTAGCTACGGTCCCGTAGCCGTAGAATGGCCGGAAATGCTTTGCGCCTGGTCATCTCAATATCCGCATCGCCCGATTCCGCCCGATCAGTCGCGCAGCGTTTACCGATCCAGCGCGGCTCCCGCCGTGCTTCAACGTGCTCCTCTCAGAACTTTCCATTGCGATCTGGGCGATCTCCCCGAAGGGGCACAGCTTATCGGGACGGAAACGCGGGTTGCACCTGGAAGCGGTTTATGGTGGAGGCTTCGCCGGCACTCGCCTCCGCGCCATGGAACTGATCACGATGACGAGTCTTTCTTTCTTTTTGCGGCCGTCGTCCTTTACAGCTGCATATGGATGTACTGCGCCCGCCGGCACGCGAACGCCTATCTGGGATCGAAGCGGCGGCCCCAGAAGAATGCCGCACCGGCGCGGTGTAGCCTCCGGTTTTTTGCTTCCCCAAGTGCCAGAGTTCGGTGTGGATCAGAGCTGTTATTCAAACCTTTGCAAACAGACTGGGAATCTGTCTACAAGTGGACAGACGCGCTTCTTGGCGGCGTCTAGGATTGTCTAGCAGAAAAAGGACTGTTGTGTTCGCCAGTTCATCCTCTGGATATCCATGGCCCACGCAGGCGTTGAGGACATCGCCCGGGACGTTACTCGCGCAAGGCATGTCAGGATACATGCCCTCTTCTGAGGACCGTTCTCATTAAGCAACAACGGTCGAAAGTACTCGATCTGAAGCGTAATGGAAAGGCGAGCAGCTTACAGCCTTCCACGTCACACCGAAAACAAGTGTATTTTGGAGGTCGCCATGGGCATCCGGCGCAGAACCGGTCTGATCGTTATTGGAATCGCCGCGTTACTTTTGGTCGCGCTTGTTTTTGTTGGACCCGCACTTATTAGAGTGGACCGCTACAGGCCCCGGGTGATCTCCTATCTTCAGGAGAAAACTGGAAAACAGGTCGAAATCGGGCGACTGGCACTCACCTTTTTTCCTTTATCCATTCACATTGATGATTTCGGCGTGAAGAACCCTCCAATATTTCCGCGCGGTTATGTCGTCCAGGTGGCGCGGATCGATGCTGAACTTAGCGTTGGCGCGCTCTTGCACCGTCAGGTGGTTATCAAGTCCCTCGTACTTAAGGATCTGGTCCTGAATATGACTTCGGATCCCGATGGCCCGTGGAATTTTGAGAATCCACAAGCGCGGGCTTCGCAAAATACTTTTCCTCTCGGCGTGATTTCGAGGGTACAAATTCAGGGAGGGCAACTAATCGCATCGAATCTATTGCCGTCCGACGCAGCAGGCCCCATCTTTTTCGAAGCCCACGAAATTTTCTGCGACTTGGAACAGGTTAACCTGATGGGAATTATCAATCCTTCGTCTTCCTCAACCGACGGCCAGGGCCGCGTGAAGGCGGGTCTTCTGCGCTTCGGCTCGGTCGAAGCAAAAAATCTGGAATCCAAATTGCGGCTGGAGGCGAGGCACGTTTTTTTCACGGAGGTTAAAGCGGAAGTCTATGGAGGGAGTGCCGCGGGTGATCTCACCTTTGACTTGTTGGGTAAGAATGTAACCTTCAAGACCGATGCGCGACTGAATGGAATCAATGTGGCCCAGCTCCTGGCGGCCTTCCCGAACGGCGGTGGAAAGATGACCGGGAAGATGGAAGGAGACGTAAAATTAGCGGGAGAAATCCTGCATTCGCTCCGCCCGCTGGCAGGAATACACGGAGTTGGACACGTGACGGTGCGCAACGGCCAGGTGCCGAGTCTCAAGCTCAACGCGAATTTGATGAAACTGGCGCACTTCAATGATCTTGGCCCGGCCAAGAATGATCCTTCCGCGTTTAACTTGATAACCACCGACCTGGAACTGGACAATCAGCGGATTTCCAGTCGTGTTATAGACATTGACGGATATGGAGTCGATGTGGATGGCTCGGGCAGCGTCAGCGTTTCAGGCTCTGACGAGTTGAACTATCGCGGGTTGGCAGAGATTACCACCAAGGAGAGCTTCTTCACCAACACCGTCGCCCGGTTGTCTGGAGCAGCATTAAAGGACGGTAAGTTGCAGTTTCCCTTTCGGATCGTCGGTACGATCAATAACCCAGTATTCTCCAAGGGCAAAGGCGATAAGGACGTAGACGCTGTACCGAAACCTCGTTAAGGGAAGATGTCCGACAGTTCCAGACGAGTGGTCTATCCGGAAGTTGGCCGAAAAATGGCGTTCTGGGAGTGACCAATGCGCTTGGGAAAACAAACCTTACTGCAGATGTGGCTTAGCACCCGGCCTGCTTGGCGCTGCGTCCTACCTCGCGGCCTTCATCGTGATGCGGGTCAACGGTCGGAATTCCGATAAGGACCGTGAAAGCCGCTGGCATCCTGCGATCCCGATGTTTATCGCGGCAACTGGATTACTGGGCCCCCTCAGTCAACCCCGCTCAATTCCACTCTCCGTGGTAGTTCTTCTCCATGGCGTGTCTGTCCCTTCTGTAGCTCCCGATATTCTGGGCAATCCCGACGGAATCCTGAGCCAGGCGGCCGCAGCAGCTGTGGGCATGATCAACGTGTTGGCAGCGTGGCGGGTACGGCAACTCCTTGCGCTCTCGGCTAGCTATGCACTCGCGAATGCTGGGTTATAGTGTGGAGGTCCGTTCCGAGTGTTGCCAACCATGAAGACGGCGAATCAAGAGGAAGAAACGTCATCAATCGCGCAGCGGTTTAAAGTCGCTGTTGTGCAAGCAGCTCCAGTCGTGTTCGACCGTGAGCGGACGCTAGAGAAAGTGCACACTCTCTCGGGTGAGGCAGCCCGTAAAGGCGCGCGCCTAGTCCTCTTTCCCGAAGCGTTCGTTTCTGCTTATCCGCGAGGGCTCGATTTCGGTGCCGTGATCGGCTCGCGCTCCGAGGAGGGCCGTGAAGATTTTCGTCGGTACTGGGAGAGCAGTGTGGATGTTCCCGGTCCTGCGGTTGACGCGCTCAGCCGAACAGCGCGAAGCCACAGCGTCTACCTTGTGGTTGGCGTCGTCGAGCGGGACCGTGGCACCCTCTATTGTTCGGTATTGTTCTTCGCATCCGACGGCAACTACCTGGGCAAGCATCGCAAGACCATGCCAACCGCTTCCGAGCGGCTGGTATGGGGTTTTGGTGATGGCTCCACGATGCCTGTGTTCGATACGCCGTTCGGTAAGATCGGCGCAGTGATCTGCTGGGAGAACTATTTGCCTTTAATGCGGGCGGCGATGTACGCGAAGGGCATCGAGATTTACTGCGCGCCAACAGCGGATGTCCGCGATTCCTGGATCGCTTCTGTGCGCCACATCGCGGTCGAGGGCCGGTGCTTCGTGCTGTCTTGCAACCAGTTCAACCGCCGGCGCGACTTCCCAACCGATTATCGTTCGGCGTTTGGCGACGATCCCGATCGAGTTCTGACTCGCGGCGGGAGCTGCATCGTCGATCCGTTTGGCAGTTTTCTAGCGGGACCGAACACGGAAGGCGAGGCGATTCTGATCGCCGAGATCGATCGTGCGCAGATCATCCGGGGAAAATTCGATCTGGATGTTGTTGGCCATTATGCTCGGCCAGATATCTTCCAACTCCACGTGGACGAGCGGCCAAAGCGACCAGTGACTATTCACAACCCCGAACCAAGCGGGGAAACAGGACCAACCACCCCGACAACCACGGACACGACGACAGCTTCGCAAGCGGCGTCTTCGGAAGAGAAGATGATTTCTACACGTCTCACGGAGCGCTTTGGCATCCGGCACCCGATCATCTGCGCGCCCATGGCGTTGGTTACCGGCGGTGCGCTTGCGACCGCGGTGTCCCGTGCAGGTGGACTGGGAATCGTGGCCGGAGGCTACGCAGGGACTCTGGGTGGAGAGCCTGATTTGGAAGCTGAACTTGTTCGAGCGAAACCAGGCAAATTCGGCGTCGGATTCATCACCTGGGCGCTGGCGCGTGCGCCAGAGATGCTGACGAAAGCGCTGCAACACTCGCCGTGCTGCATATTCCTCTCCTTCGGCGACCCGCGTCCGTTTGCGGCAGAGATACGCGATCGAGGCGCCGCGCTGATCTGCCAAGTGCAGTTCTTGTCGCAGATCGATATGGCTCTGGAGGCTGACGCTGCGGCGGTCGTAGTTCAGGGGACGGAAGCCGGAGGGCATGGCGGAAACCGTTCAACGTTTCCCTTTGTTCCGGAAGCTGCCGATTACTTGAGGCAGCGCTCCCCCAGAACTTTACTGATTGCCGCCGGAGGCATCGTGGACGGCAGAGGATTGGCAGCCGCCTTGATGCTTGGGGCAGACGGGGTGGTAGTCGGGACGCGTCTCTGGGCGTCTGCCGAGGCCCTCACCCCAAAGGCTCACACGGACAAGGCCATCGGCAAGACTGGCGATTCGACCATTCGGACGAAAGTGCTTGATGCGCTACGCGGGGTTCCTTGGCCGAAAGAATTCTCGTACCGCTTTTTGAAGAACAAAGTGACCGACGAATGGGCTGAGCGGGAGGCCGAAGCGTTCGGCGCATACGGCACGTTGTCTGCGAAATACGTCCAGGCGCGTGCGCAGAACGACCTCGATACGGTCGCAGTTACCTGCGGAGAAGCTGTGGGTCTGCTAAGGAACCGCCCGACCGCTGAATCAATCGTGAATTCGATGGCGGCCGAAGCTGCCAATCTCCTTCGTTTTGGTGGCAACCTTAAGTGCTCGTCGCGATCTTGAGAGTTGTGCAGGCTCACCGTTTTTGGCGATTTGGCTGCTGCCGGGGGGAATGGCTTGGAGTGCTTCGGGCGCCGCGATAGCGAGGCGGAACTTATTGGAAGTACTGTCCGGGCGTAGTTCCCAGCACACTCTTAAACATCAAGATAAATGCGCTCACCGAACTGTAACCGGCTTCTAAAGCTACACTGTTGATTTTCGTTCCCTGCGCCAGCAGCCGCATGCTATGAATCAATCGCAGCTGCTGCCTCCACCTGCCGAGCGTCATCCCCGTATCCTGCCGGAAGAGCCGCTCAATAGTTCTCTTACTGGCCCCAGCGCACGTACAGATCTCCTCCGTAGGAACGGGACTTCCGGGATCGGAGTACAAAACATCCGCGACGCACTTCGCCCTGGGATCTACCGGACGAGGCAGCTGAAGGGGAAGTGTTTGCGAGGAACGCAGAAGGTCCAAAATCACTTCAATGAGGTGGCGTCGCGCTTGCATGCGCTTGTTCAGCGCTTCGAACTGGCAAGCGTAAAGAATCAGCTCTTTCAAGAGCGGGGAAATGTTCACGACCGTACATTCTCGTGGCAGACCGCGCACAAGTTTCGGCCGAAGATACAAGGTGCGCAACGAGACTTCACCAGCCATCCGAACAGCGTGCGGAATCCCTGAGGGTATCCAAAGAGCGCGAGACGCAGGAAGTACCCACACCCCTTGCGAGGTTTCAACGGTCATGACACCTTGACAGGCATAAACAATTTGATCGTGATCGTGATAGTGCTCACCGAATACAAAACCGTCCGGATAGTCACGACGAAATGTGGTGATGAGCGCACCTGGGGCACCGACGGAATCTAGTCGCGTCAGCTGTCGTTTTTTCGACATCGTTTGTCATTGTATCGAAGTAACACACATTCAACAATCCGCTCGAAGCCGTCGTCAAGGGGCTAGCTCAGCTGACGTCAGGGAGGCGATGGTGAATCGCCCGCGCAAGGTTAATCCGAAGCAAGCGAGTGTCGAATGCGAAAAACTCGCGATGCCCGGACGTTCTGTTTCTCGCCAATTAACCAGCGGTTTTGCAGTGAGCCGGCCGGCTTCGCCGAGACGCAAGGGAAGTTTCTCTATCCGTAGCGAGATCAAAACCAACTTACCTGCACAAAAAACGATATGGAAGACGAGAAAGTTGCATTGGACAGGAGGCGGAGGGGGCGGCTAGGTTTGGCGCTAAGAGCCCGTGCAACGGTCTAAAGAGCAAAGGGGGAAATCATGAGAATTGGTAGAGGCACGCTATTCTCCGTCAGTATTCTGGCGGTCGTGGTTGCATTTCTAATGCCGCTATCGGCGCAAGCCCAGACGGCAGGAGAAATCACAGGACAGGTTTTTGACAGCTCAAAAGCGTCGATCGCGGATACGACCGTGACCGCAAAGAACGTGGGCACAGCTGAGACTCGGTCGGTTCAGGCGGACAGCCAGGGTCACTACAGAATTACGGAACTGCGCATAGGAACCTACGACATTTCTGCCGAACATCAAGGATTTCGGCGCGAAGTCAAGACAGGGGTGGTCCTGAGTGTTGCGGCAACCGTGGAGCTGAACTTTACACTCCAGGTGGGGGTCATGAACGAAGAGGTAGTGGTCACTTCGGATGCGCCCATCATCGAAAAAAGTGATGCGTCGACGGGAACGACGATGAACACAAATCAGATCGACGAACTCCCTATCAACGGCCGCGACTATGCACGCTTTGCGCTGCTGACGCCGGGTGCCGTGCTGCGCAGTAACTTCATCGCTGACCTTAGTTTCAACGGCCTTCATACGGTCCACAACCAGTTCTCCATCGACGGGATCGACGCCTCGCGCGTTGATCAGCCTTACATGGCGAACGGATTCGAAAGAGGGGCACGGCTATTGACGGGCAGCTTGGATACGATTTCCGAATTCAAGGTGCAAACCAGCGACTACGGCGCCGAATACGGCCGTGCTGGCGGATCTTACGTGAACATCGTAACCAAATCCGGCACGAATGAAATCCACGGAAGCGTCTTCGAATACTTCCGCAACGATATCTTCGATGCGGAAAACTTCTTTGCCGTCAAGACTTCTCCTAAGCCGGAATTTCGTTATAACAATTTTGGCGGGAACATCGGCGGGCCTATCCGGAAGAACAGTACGTTTTTGTTTTTGAACTATGAGGGATCACGCCAGCGTATCGGAATCACCGGCTCCGGAACCGTGCCCAGCGCTACTTTGCGCAGCGAGGTTCTCGCCACGTCCCCGCAGTTGAGCAACATCCTAGGTATGTTCCCGATTGGTACTACATCTACAGCCGATCCGCTGGTTGACAATTTTACGACCACCTCAGTGTCGGCGGTTCGGGAAGACACCGGATCTGTGCGCTTGGACCACAAGTTCAGGACTTCGGACTCGGCGTTCGTGCGCGTCAACATCAACGATTCGTACACGCATGGTCCGTTGTTTGGCGTTTTCCCCGCCTCGCTCGGCCTCCTGGATCATCAAAACGTGCCCCTGCGCACGACGAATATCGCCGTTCACGAGACTCATATTTTTAGCCCCACCTTTATCAATGACTTTCTGGCGGGGCTGCAACGTTGGGCCAGCAACATCGATTCGCGCGAGCCCTTTCCAAACACGACTGTTGTCGGTTTGTCTGTTAATCCCGGAACGCAATCGTATTTCCTGGAGAACAACAACAGCTTTCAAGTCGGCGACAACATGAGCCTGGTAAAAGGACGCCACGCCCTGAAGTGGGGCACGTCCATCTACCGGATTCAAGTCAATGCGAACAACACTGACTTTCCGAGCATGACATTTAATTCGATCTCGGATTTCATCAACGATAAACTCGCAGTGGTAAATATTTCGGCAGCCACACCTGGGAATGGGACGCGTGCGACGCAGATAGGATTGTTTGCCCAAGACAGCTTCCAAGTTCTTCCGAAGCTCACCGTCGACTATGGTCTGCGGTACGACATTGAGACCGTTCCACACGATTCGAACTACGCCACCCGTCCGTTCAATACCAATTGCATGTGTCTGGCGCCGGCGGGAACCCCCTACTTCAACACCAACAAGAAGGACTTCGGCCCGCGCGTGGGGATAGCGTGGTCGCCGTTTTCAAAAGTTGTCGTGCGCAGTGGATACGGCATTTACTTCCAGGACTATCCCGTGGGATTTGGCTCCTACTTTGTGCCCTCGAATACCGTGACTGGAAACGTCACTCTGCTTCAGCAGCAGATCCCGAATCTGACGTATCCATACGATTCTTTCCTTTCCCAAACGGCGGTATTTCCGCCAAACCTCGGCGGATTTCCGAGCCACAAGCCTGACATTTACGTAAACCAGTACAACTTGAGCGTGGCGACGCAGATCGGCTCCAACATGGCCGTTCAGATCGCCTATCTCGGCAATCACGGCGTGAATCTATGGCGCGAATACGGCATCAATTACTTCGATCCCGCGTTGAACGCACGGCCGTTGCCACAATTCGGAAACGTTACTCTGCAGAGCAACTCGGGGTTCAGTTCCTATAACGGTCTCCAGGTTTCGATCAAACGGCGCATGGAGAAAGGTTTCACCTTTGACCTAGAGTACAGCCTGGGACATGGCATTGACGATGTGGATGACCAGGGACTGTTTGCTTCCGATCCGCAAGATACCAACAACTTTAAGGCCGAGCGAGGCAACGGCAGTGGAGACATCCGGCATAACGTCTCCTTCAACACCATGTATGAGTTGCCCTTCGGTCGCGGACACCGCATCCTGGACAACGCAAACTCAACCGTCGATCGCATCGTCGGAGGATGGAGCGTAGCTGCTTTGGGCATCTTGCGCACCGGGGTTGCATCTACTGTCCACATCGGTACGAACACATTTGGGAATGGGGATTTTACCAATCAGCGTCCCAATCGAGTGCCTGGTGTATCGCAGTACGGCACAGGATCGGGCCCCAATAATTTCCTGAACGGCGCTGCCTATTCCATGCCCGCAGCAGGCACCTTTGGGAATCTGGGCCGCAACACGTTCTATGGACCGTCTTACAAGCAGATCGATTTCTCCATTCTTAAGAAGACGCGCCTCACGGAAAGCAAGAACCTGGAATTCCGTGCGGAGATGTTCAACTTGTTTAATCATCCAAACTTCGACGAACCGAACGGCTTTTGGGGGGTGGACGGAAGTGGCAAAGTCTTCTCGTCCTTTGGTCAGATATTCAACACCCTGGGCCGAACACTCGGGGTCGGTACTTCTCGACAAATTCAGCTAGCCCTCCGGTTCAACTACTAACGGACGACTCTAGAAGGCTCGGAGAATGCATCGTCAGAAGCTTCTCCGGGCCTCAGGGGTTTCTCTTTTGGATCGATGGTGCCGAAGAGTGTGCGGGCTCATCCACCAAAGGTGGTCACGGGGGTTCGAAAGTGTGTGCCATCGTTGCTGGGGAACACCTATTGAACTGAACGGAGACGTCATCCAGTGAAACGATCACACCACGATCTGCGTTTAGCCTCTCGGATCATCTCAGCCCTGTTATTCATCGCTGTCCCGGGCAAAGCGGGAGCTCAATCTGAACAGGAGAAGAGAGAAGGACAGCCAGCGAAGCAGAACGGGCTCAGTCTCGAGGCGGCCCGCAGGATTGATTTCTCCACCGACGAAGGCACTTGGATCTCGCTAGACGTGTCCAGTGATGGACGGAATATTGTGTTCGATCTGCTAGGGCACCTCTATTCTCTGAGCATTGACGGCGGGAACGCAGTTCCCATCACTTCCGGATTCTCGTTCGAAAGCCAGCCGCGCTTTTCTCCCGCCGGCAAACAGATTGTTTATGTAAGTGACCGGTCCGGTGCGGACAACGTGTGGATTTCAAACGCCGATGGTTCCGCGGCTAAGCGCTTGACCAACGACGTGGACACCATGTTTACCTCGCCGGTATGGACTCCTGACGGTCGATACATCTTGGTGGCCCGCCTGAAGCCTAAAGGTTACGGCAGCGCGCTCGAATTATGGATGTATGACGTCAAAGGTGGATCCGGCATTCCGGTCGTGCAGACCAAAGGAACCGAGAATGCACCCGGGCAAATTGCGATGGGCGCCGTTCCCTCTCCGGACGGCCGCTACTTGTACTATGAAACCCGGCCGGCCGGATTCTCCGAGAATCCCAAGTGGCAGATTGCCAGGCGCGACATGCAAACCGGAGAATCACAAACGATCACGAATTACGAGAGTGGAGCGTTTCGGCCGGCGCTTTCGCCGGACGGAACGAAATTGGTTTATGCAACGCACTACGACTCCAGCACTGCTCTGCGCCTTCGTGATTTGGCGACTGGCGAAGAACGTTGGCTCAAGTATCCGATTCAACGGGACAGTCAGGACGCGTGGGTCTCAACCCGCGACCTGCTACCGGGTTTCGCCTTTACCGCGGATGGCAAGGGCCTCATGGTCTGTTTCGGCGGCAAGATTCACAACCTGAATCTCACAACCGGAGAGGACCGTGTCATTCCGTTCCAAGCGACCGTGTCGCGAGAGCTCGGGCCAAAGCTGAGCTTTCCGAGTCGAGTCGAAGATGGCCCGGTGGAAGCGCGCCTCATTCAAGGTGCCGTTGAATCGCCCGATGGATCAACGCTGGTCTTTTCTTCACTGGGGCATCTCTACGCCGTGGCGCGCAAGCCCGGCGCCAAGCCCAGGCGCGTTACTTCGAGCAGCGAGCGCGAGTTCGAGCCTGCCTGGTCTGCCGATGGCAAGTGGCTGGCGTACGTGACCTGGTCGGCAGACGGAGGGGCGGTCTGGAAAATCGCGCCGGATGGAAGCGCGGAGCCCATGAAACTAACCACGGTCCGCGCCTTTTATTCTCAGCCAGTATGGTCGTCTGACGAAAGACATGTCTTTGTTCTGCGGGCACCGCGAAGCACAACCCTAGAACAGGGCGACCAATGGCTGCGTCCGGTGGATGGTCTTGATCTTATCTCGATTCCCGTGGACGGTGGTCCCGCGACGTTCGTTACCTCGGCGGCGCACTATACCTATCCGCACTTTGCGGGAACCGATGGGCGGCTCTTCGTAACCGAATTACAGAAGCCAACTCTGCAAAGCGTGAATTACTCAATCGTATCCATGCGCCCGGACGGCTCGGATCGCCGGACGCTGCTGCAACTCAATGGCAAGAATATTTGGGGGTCCGATTTTGCGCCGCCGGCCAAGATCGAAGTCAGCCCCGATGGGCGCCGGGCATTGGCTCTGTTTCGAAGCCAGGTCTATCTGTTCGACCTCCCGATGGTCGGAGGCGCAGTCCCGATGCTGGACCTCAGCGCACCTGTGGTTTCGGCGAAGCGATTGACGGATGTCGGCGCGGATTTTGCGAGCTGGGCCGATTCGGGAAAGATTATTTCTTGGTCGCTGGGCTCAACCTACTTTCGGCTGCCTCTTGTAGAAGCTGACCTTGATCTGGCCGGGAACTTCGGACCGGGGAACCCGCAAGCAGCCGCCGCCGCGGAAAATTCGGCAGGAACGGCTGGAATACTTCGGCCGGAGACTTTGCGCATTAGCGTCCAGGTGCCGCGTCATACGCCGGAAGGCGCCGTCGTGCTAAAGGACGCCAAAGTCATCACCATGCACGGCGACGAAGTTTTCAGCTCCGCTGACATCGTGATCCGCAACGAACGCATTCAGTCGGTGGGACCAAGTGGATCCGTCGCTTTGCCTCCAGGCGCCAAGATTTTTGACTTGCGCGGCAACATCATTGTTCCTGGATTCATCGATACGCACGCCCATTGGTTCAACATCCGCCGGGGAGTTCTTGACCTCCAAAACTGGAACTTCCTGGCGACGCTGGCGTACGGCATCACGGCCGGACGCGATCCACAAACCTACACGAGCGACATCTTTGCATATCAGGATCTGGTCGATGCCGGAGAAATCCTTGGGCCGCGGGCCTATTCGACGGGTCCCGGTATTTTCTCGACAAATGATTTTCTGTCTGAGAAAGAAGCGGAGAGGGTCATTAGCCGTTACAAAGATTTCTATCGCACGAATCTGGTGAAGTCCTACCTCGTCGGCGACCGAAGCCAGCGCCAGTTTGTCGTGGAAGCATGCGAGAAGCTGCATGTGATGCCCACCACCGAGGGAGGCGCCGATATGCCTCTCGATCTGACTCACGTGATTGACGGATTCAGTGGAAATGAACACCAGTTTCCCGTCGCCCCGCTCTTCAAGGACGTCGTCACCCTGGTGGCACGATCCGGCATCTACTACACCCCCACCTTTATCATTGGTGGCTATGACGGCCCGGGATCGGAAACCCATTATTTCGAGACGGACGATATTCACGGTGATCCGAAATTGCAGCGATTCATTCCTCATGGAATTCTCGATGAAAAAACTTCCGGGCTGAGGTGGCATCGAAAGGACGAATACAACTATCCAGTCGACGCAGCATCCGCTTGGATGATCTCCAAGGCCGGCGGCAAGGTATGCGTGGGGGGCCATGGAGAGCTTCAGGGTTTGAGTTTCCACTGGCAATTGTGGTCGCTGCAATCTGGCGGAATGAGCGACCTGGAGGCCCTCCGAGCCGCGACTCTCAATGGTGCCGAAGCCATTGGACTGGCCCGGGACTTGGGAAGTATCGAGCCGGGAAAACTCGCTGATCTCGTGATTCTCACGAAGGATCCGTTAGAGGACATTCACAATACCACCAGCATCCGATATGTGATGAAGAATGGCGAGTTGTTCGATGGTGGAACTTTGAACCAGGTTTGGCCTACGGCGAAAATTGCTGGGCCGTTCTGGTGGTGGCTGGATCACCCGTAGCTTCGAAATTGGACCGCCAGAGTTCAGGCTTCTGGATATGAGTCCGCGCACGCACTCCTGGAAACGCACGGCTTTGGCTGATGATCGAAATTCGTTGTGCCGATCCGGGCCGCGGCAGAAAAGGAATCAACGCCCAATGCAAACACTATCCATCGTCATTGCGGTGGTGTTGACTGCCGTGGCCCTCATTCCAGTTGTGGCCTCCGGACAAGGCCAGGCTGATCTGGTACTGGTGCATGGAAAGATTTGGACGGAAAATCCGCGGCAACCCGAAGTGGAGGCAGTGGCCGTCCAGGGAAATCGCATCGTCGAGGTTGGTGACAGTGAGTCCGTGCTCAAGTTGACTGGCCCAAAGACAAGAATCGTCGATCTCCAAGGGCGCCGAGTTGTGCCTGGTTTCAACGACGCGCATGTGCACTTCTATATGGGCGGGGACGGAATGACGAGCGTGCAGTTGCACGAAGCTTCGAGCGCAGAGGAATTCAGGAAGAAAATCGCTGACTTCGCGGGCCACCGGCCTAAAGGCGAATGGATCCTAAACGGCAATTGGGACCACGAGCGATGGACTCCCGCTCACCTGCCCACGCATCAATTGATTGATGAGGTGACCAGCGACAATCCGGTCTTCGTGAACAGATCTGACGGGCACATGTGTCTCGCAAACGCACTGGCGATGGGGCTTGCCGGCGTCGACAGGAATACCCTGGATGTGCCCGGCGGAGTCATCGTGCGGGACGCCAATGGTAATCCGACCGGAATTTTCAAAGATGCTGCCAAGAGCTTGATCGAGCGTGTTCTGCCGCATCCGAGCATGGAGCACATCCTCTCAGCACTCCAGGCTGCGCAGGAATACGCCACTGAGAATGGAGTAACCAGCGTGCAAGACATGGGTGTTTTTACAGCCCAGGGCGTCAACACCATGGTCGATGTCATCCGCGGCTATCAAATCCTCGAAAAGCGAGGAGACCTGAGGGTACGGGTCTCCACCCATCTGCCTTTGGCCGACTGGAAACGCCTGGCTTCGGCTGGCATTATGGCGGACTTCGGAAGTGACAAGCTGCAGCTGGGTGCCCTAAAGAGCTTTGCGGACGGCTCGCTGGGCTCAACGACGGCGTGGTTCTTCGAGCCTTACTCCGATGCCCCCGAAACGAGCGGTATCCCCAGTCAGGAGCTTCTCGACCCCGAGGAAATGTATCGAGAGATGCGCGATGCTGACAGAGCCGGCCTGCAACTCGCGGTTCACGCGATCGGAGACCGGGCGATCCGGACAATTCTCGATATGTTCGAGAAACTGGGGCGGGAAAACGGGGCCTCAGAACGCCGCTTGCGCATCGAACACGCACAACATTTGTCTCCGGCGGACATTCCGCGCTTCGCCAAACTCCACGTTGTCGCTTCCATGCAGCCTTACCACGCGATTGATGATGGGCGTTGGGCTGACAAGCGCATCGGACCGGAGAGGGTCAAGACTACTTACGCATTTCGATCCTTGCTGGACGCCGGCGCGGTGCTGGCCTTTGGATCCGATTGGTTTGTCGCACCGATGAACCCACTGGCGGGAATATACGCAGCAGTTACTCGCCGCACTCTGGATGGCAAGAACCCCGATGGTTGGGTGCCGCAGCAAAAAATCTCCGTTAGAGAAGCCGTTCATGCTTATACCGTCGGCTCGGCGTTCGCCTCCCTGGAAGACGGCATTAAAGGCTCCATCGAGCCGGGAAAACTTGCTGACCTTGCGGTTTTGTCGGGCGACATTTTCTACATGAATCCCGTCGAGATTGAAAACGCAAAAGTGAATATCACCATTTTCGACGGGAAAGTGGTCTTCGAACGTAAGTAGTCGCTGGCCGAGAGTTGGCCCAATCAATTTAGGTCGAGCAGTTTGAACTCACTGGAGGATTGATGAAGCGCATGGTGTTGCTTGTGGCACTATTCCTGCTTGCGGGCGCTGGGATCCTGCCCGGCCAGGATCGCAAATCGTTCGATCCCATTGATCTCGTCAACATAAAGTCGGTTCATGATCCGCAGATTTCATCCGACGGAAAGGCAGTCGCCTATGTCGTGGAGACACCGATGCCTGTGGGCGAGCGTCGCAACTCTCAGATTTGGCTGGTCCCTTCCGACGGGAGCAGTCCTGCGCGTCCTTTCGTAACCGGCGGCGTATCGAATTCCGCTCCGCGGTGGTCTCCGGACGGCTCTGCGCTGGCCTTTCTCTCCGATCGTGAAAACTCGTCCACCAAGAATCGCACGTTTCAGTTTTCAATCGTTGGAGCGGAAGATCGCCAAGACCTTGCTCCCCCGGACATCAAGCCAGGCACTCCGGAAGAGAAACCCGCCAGGCCCGTAAGTCAAATTTGGTTGATCTCCTTGCGCGGCGGAGAGGCCAGCCCGCTCACGGCGATCCCAGGTGGCGTGAAGAAATTCAAGTGGTCAGCTGACGGCAAACGGTTGGCATTTGTTCGAACCGACCAGGACACCCGGCAGGAGGTAGAGCGCAAACAACGTAAGGAAGATCACATTGAAGTAGACGCGAACTACAAGTTTGATCGTCTCTGGGTGTACGACTTGGGCGCTCACGAAGCCCGCCTGGTTACAAAGGAAAACATGAACATCGACGATTTCGATTGGGCTCCCGATGGCGCGCGATTTCTCGCCCGCATCTCGCCCACGCCGCGTGTTGATGACTATTGGCGCGTTTCCAAAATCTCCGTTCTCAACGCGTCTGACGGCGCTATCGTCAAAACTCTTCTTGAACATGCCGCCTACAACCGTGTTAGCTGGTCTCCCGACGGTCGCACGGTCTTGTTCGGTAAGCCCGGTCCCAGAGACATCACCGGAATCCCTGTTCTCTACGATCTCGAAACTGCTAAGGAAACCGTCCTGGGCGATTCCTATCCTGCGACGCTCGAAACCATCGAGTGGGATGCGGACAGTAAGAGTTTGACTGCCTGTGGTGTCGAGGGCGCCACTCCGGTCTTCTTCAAAGTGGATGCAAGTTCGGGCTCGCTCACTAGAATTGGTAGGCAAGCAACAACGGAGGCCTTCACCTCAAGTAAGGATGGCCAGAAACTGGCATTTCTCGCTCAGACAATGGAACATCCTGACGAAGTGTACGTATCCGCGGCCGGCCAGGATCGCATGCTGACCAATACTAATCCTCAGGCCAAAAACTGGAAGCTCGGCAGCTCGCAGGAACTAAGCTGGAAGAGTACGACCGACGGAAAATTAATTCACGGTGTGCTGGTTCTCCCCGCTGGCTACGAAAAGGGGAAGCGCTATAAAACCATTGTACATCTCCACGGTGGGCCCGAGGAGGCTTGGAGCGCAGGGTTTCACGGTTCGTGGTACGACTGGAGCGGCATTCTGGGCTCTCACGGCTATGTCGTGCTACTCCCTAACCCGCGCGGTTCCGATGGCGCTGGCGCGTCCTTCGCGGAATCGAACTACCGTGACTGGGGAGTTGGCGACTTTCAGGACATTATGGACGGCGTGGATCTCCTGGTATCGCGAGGTATCGCTGATCCCGATCACCTCGGCGTCGGCGGCTGGAGCTTCGGCGGTTTCATGACTTCGTGGACGATCACACACACTGACCGGTTCAAGGCAGCGATCGTTGGCGCTGCAGTTACGGATCTGTTTACCATGGCCACGACTTCGGACATCGCTCCCAGCTATCTGGATGGCTACTATGGCAATCTAAGGTCCAACCGGAAGCTTTACGACGAGCATTCTCCGGTTCGCTTCTTGGAGCGTTGCCATACACCCACGCTCGTCATACATGGTGAATCAGACGTGCGCGTACCGATATCCCAGGGTGAAGAGTTTTATTATGGCCTCCGCTTTCTGGGCGGCGAGACGCAGATGGTGCGCTACCCTCGCGAGCCCCACATTTTTCAGGAGATGGAGCATCAAAGAGACTCGCTTGAGCGCATGCTCCGCTGGTATGACTCACACCTATAAAGGAAGTCAGGTGCAAGCCGTTTGCCACAACCAGGACGATACCCCATGAACAAAAACTTCGTTTCCGGGCATGCTATTCCGATGCACAAAGTGCTTGGAGGTATTTTGGCGCTAAGTGTTCTCGTGACCTTTGGCGCCTTCGCCGCCCCCCTCGATGATCCCGCGGGGGAATGGCCCTATTACTCAGGAGACGAAGCCAGCACTAAGTATTCGCGCTTGGCCCAAATCAATAAGAGCAACGTCTCGCTGCTACGCATGGCATGGACGTGGAACACGGACGAAACTGAGTTAAAGCAATTCGAGACGCACCCGGGTACGTTTGAGAACTCGCCCTTGATGATCGACAACGTCTTGTATGTGACCACGCCCTACAACCAAGTCGTCGCACTCAACGCTGAATCCGGCGCTCTGCTCTGGAAATTCGATCCCAAGTCGTACGCCGATGGCCAGCCCACCAACGGAATGGGGTTCACTCACCGCGGTATTGCCGCTTGGCATGACGGCAGGAGCCTCCGCCTGTTCTTAAACACGAGGTACCGTCTCATCTGTCTCGATGCCCACACGGGATCGCCCGTCGCATCGTTTGGTGATAAAGGAATAGTCGATCTGAGCCAGGGTTTGATTTGGCCGATCAAGAAACTGGACTACACGCAGACCTCGCCTCCGGTCGTGTACAAGAACCTGGTAATTCTCGGCAGTGCGATTGGGGATCGTCTGGTCTATCACAACGATCCACCGGGCGAAGTTCGCGCATTTGACGCGCGCTCGGGCAAGCAGATTTGGAGTTTTCACACCATACCGCAACCCGGAGATTTCGGCAACGAGACCTGGGGCGCGGACTCTTGGAAATTCACAGGGCACACCAATGTGTGGGCGCCGATGAGTCTCGACGTGCAACGCGGGCTCTTGTTCCTGCCGGTGAGCACGCCTAGCAACGATTTTTTCGGAGGACGCAGGCCGGGCGACAATCTCTTTGCCGACAGTATTGTCTGCCTCGACGCAGCCACTGGCACTCGTAAGTGGCACTATCAGATCGTGCACCACGGGCTCTGGGACTATGATTTGCCGGCGGCTCCGATCCTCTCAACGGTCAACCTAGACGGTCGAAAGATCGACGTCGCTGTTCAACTCACCAAACAAGGCATGGCCTTCGTTTTCGATCGCGTTACCGGTCGGCCGTTGTGGCCAATCGAAGAGCGGCCCGTTCCCGCCAGCGACGTGGACGGCGAACACGCCGCCGCCACGCAACCCTTTCCTACGCGTCCTCCCTCATTTACTCCACAGGGAGTCACGCTGGATGACGCTTTCGACGCCACGCCCGAGCTGAAAGCAGCGGCCCAGGCCGAAATGAAGAAGTACCGGCTTGGTCCAATGTTCACCCCGCCTTCCTATCAAGGCACCATCATGCGACCTGGGATCATCGGCGGCGCGAACTGGGGCGGCGGCGCTTTCGATCCCGAGACCGGCATGCTCTACGTCAAGACCACGAACCTTCCGCATCTCGCGCGAATCGTTAAGCCCGACTCGTCTTCGGCAAATCCCCGGGCCGCTGAAGTGGATGCGGATTGGACTGGCAATGTTCTCGATATGGATGCGGTCTTTTCCGGCGGCATACCGCTGACAAAACCACCTTATTCTCAGTTGACGGCCCTGGACCTTAACAATGCCACGATCGCGTGGACGGAAACATTTGGCGACTGGCCGGAACTCCGGCAAAATCCTGCGCTGCTGAATGTCAAGCTGCCGGCGAAGCTTGGGATCCCGGGCAACGCCGGTTCGATTGTGACCAAGGGAGGTCTTGTCTTCATCGGCGGCGAAGACGCGGCACTCCACGCGATCGACAAGGCGACAGGCAGAGACCTGTGGCAAGGGTCCTTACCCGGACCGGCAAACGGCACCCCGATGACTTACCAGACCCGCGAAGGCCATCAATTCGTCGTGATTGCAGTCGGCGCCAGCAAAGATGCCACATTGGTGGCCTTCAAGATCGAAGCCCCTCGCGATTAGGCCAGATTTGTGACATGCGAGGCGCAGCGTTCATGAACAATCCTGGGAGGTTCTCGGTGATCTGTCGTGCTCCCCGCCATGCCCAGTTGCTGCTGGTATCGTCGGCGCACGAACCGGCCCCATGGACTGAACTCCTCGACGGTTTGCGGAATCCCTCTGTCACTCCCGAGTATTTGATTTCATCTTAAGTATTCGACAAGCCGACCCTCACCTGCGTCACCATCGCGGAGTCCAAATGAATGTCCGCAACCCCTGAGTGTGGTGTAAAGTCAAAGAGGAATGCTTCTGGCAGATTTGCGTGAACAGGTTCTTGAAGCGAACCTCGGTCTGGTCCAAAAAGGGCTGGTGTTTTCGACCTTTGGCAACGCGAGCGGTGTGGCGCGCGGGGAAGGGTTGATGGTCATCAAACCAAGCGGCGTTCCTTACGAAGGGATGAAGCCGGAGCATCTGGTTGTGACCGACCTCGAAGGCAAGGTGGTCGAGGGAAACTTGCGCCCGTCCTCTGATCTTCCCACGCATGCTGCTCTCTATCGGGCCTTTCCTTCCATCGGCGGAATCGCGCACACGCACTCCGAGTATGCCACCGCCTGGGCCCAGGCCCGTCTACCGATTCCTTGCTTTGGCACCACGCACGCCGACTATTTTCACGGTTCCATTCCTCTGACCGAAGTCATGAGCGACGAGGAAATCAATGGCGAGTACGAAGCCAATACGGGAGTGGCGATCATCCGCGTGTTCCAAACCTTAGATCCAGTTCGAGTCCCGGCAGTGCTGGTTCCCCATCATGGACCGTTTGCCTGGGGCCCGGACCCGCTCAAGGCGGCCGAAAACGCTTGGATGCTGGAACTCGTCGCCCGTTTGGCATATTTAACTGTCGGGCTGAATACGAATGCCAGTTTCCTCGGCAAGACGCTTCATGACCGGCACTTTCTGAGGAAGCACGGCAAGAACGCTTACTACGGACAAGCCAGCGCGAAAGAATGAGGGCCTGCTGCGCTCCTTTGTCGCGTTTCCGGTGTAGGATACGCCGACCGAACTGCTTGTTATCTGCCGTTTGCAGCCGAACAACTTGCTAGTGGTACGAGAAACTCTTGCTGACGGAGCATTTAGTTCGCGCCGGAGCACGGGCGTGTGAGAGAGGAAGCTACGAAACGGACCATGGCGAACAAGAGAAAAATGACAATGGGGTTGATTGTGGGGAACCGGGGCTTCTTTCCGGATCATCTGGCGAAGACCGGGCGGGACGAGATGACCCAGGCCCTAGGAAAGGCGGGCATGGACGTCGTTGTACTCGGTACGGAGGAGAGCAAACACGGGGCGGTGGAGACTTACGAGGAGGCCAAGCGGTGCGCTGCGCTCTTTAAATCGAAAGCGGATGCGATCGACGGCGTGGTTGTGACTCTGCCGAATTTCGGAGACGAACGCGCCATCGCCGACACCCTGAGACTGGCGCGTCTGGGTGTACCGATTCTGGTGCAGGCGACGCCGGATACCCAGTCAAAAATGACCATCACGCACCGGCGCGACAGTTTTTGCGGCAAAATGTCTGCCTGCAATAATTTGAAGCAGTACGGAATTCCTTATTCCCTCACCACGCTTCATACCGAAGCACCGGACTCGGCAGAGTTCACGAAAGATTTCGAATGGTTTGCTGCAGTATGCCGGGTTGTGAGGGGTCTGCGGAATCTGCGCATCGGGGCGCTTGGCGCGCGGCCGACGGCGTTCAACACGGTGAGGTACAGCGAGAAACTGTTGGAGGCCAGCGGGATCTCCGTCGAAACGCTTGATCTTTCCGAAGTCCTCGGGCGCATCAGCCGGATGAAGGATACGGACGAAGCTGCGGTTCAGAAGCTGCAATCGATCGAGAAGTATGTGTCAACAACCGATATTCCGCAGGCCGCGCTGCTGAAGATGGCCAAGCTCGGCGCAGTGGTCGATCAGTGGATGAAAGCTACCGACCTTCAGATCAGCGCCGTGCAATGCTGGACTTCGCTCGAAGAAAACCTTGGCGTGGTGCCTTGCACCGTCATGAGCATGATGAGCGACTCGCTGCTTTCAAGCGCATGCGAGGTGGACGTGTGCGGCGTGCTGGGGATGCACGCATTGCAACTCGCATCGGAAACGCCCAGTGCGCTTCTCGATTGGAATAACAATTACGGAAACGATCCCAACAAGGCGGTGTGCTTCCACTGCAGCAATTTGCCAAAGCATTTCTTCAAGGAAGTCAAAATGGATTACCAGGCGATCATCGCGGGCACGGTAGGGAAGGAGAATACGTTTGGAACTTGCGTCGGAAAGGTGAAGTCCGGGGCCATGTGCTTCGCGCGCTTCTCCACGGACGATGCTTCCGGCAGAATCCGTGGTTACACCGGCAGCGGCAGGTTCACGGACGATCCCCTGGAGACATTTGGCGGAGCGGGCGTAGTTGAGATTCCGGGGCTGCAGAAGCTGCTGCGCTATATCTGCGAAAAGGGCTTCGAGCATCACGTCGCTGCCAACTTTTCCTCGGTAGCCCCTGCGGTGCACGAAGCCACCATGCGTTACCTCGACTGGGAAATGTATGCCCACGCGGAGTAACGCTTAATTCGTAGGGAGCGATCCAAATCCCATGGCCATCGTGGACAGCGAACGGGGACGGCCGGGGCGTTCAAGACCGTGGAAGAAGCCCAGTATAAGATTTGTCCGGAGCATGCTGTCTTTACGCCCGAGACTCGAGCAGAGAGCGTCTACCACACGCTTTATGCGCTCTATTAAAAGCTCTATTGCGCTTTTGGACAGCCGCAGGACGCAAGGTTCGGAGACGGCTTGCCCACACTGATCCAGGTCGCTCGGAGGGCGAACGCCCACGATTGAAGGGCTTGTCCAGCCGGTTGACCGGCGGCCTCAAGCGACTGGGAGGTCTCTCGAGCGTTGCATGGCGGGGGAGGTTGGCATGGAAGGACTCGGGCCGAATCTGCGTTATACCATTCGTATCCTGGGGAAGAATCCCGGCTTCACAGCCGTCGTCATTCTCACCTTAGCCCTCGGCATCGGCGCAAACACCGCCATCTATAGCGTTGTTAATGCGGTGCTGTTCCACCCTCTGCCGATCCGAGAGCCTGGCCGGGTGATCGTACTGCACGATCAATTTCTTGGTTGGAACGTGCCACGCACGAAAGTGTCTCCGCTGCAGTTTCTTGAATTTAGCCGGCGAACGGATCTATTCGAATCGTCAGGGGCGCTAAAACCTGTAAACCTCAATCTGACTGGGCGAGATCAGGCTGTAAGACTCCAGTTGATGGAGGCTACCCCGGGGTTATTCACCACGCTGGAAATTGAGCCAATTTTCGGCCGCGTGTTCACAACCAATGACGGGGCCCGTGGGAGTGCGCACGTGGCACTCTTGAGCCACGGATTGTGGCGTCGACTGTTCAGCAGCAATCGGAGTGCCGTCGGTGGGACGCTCAAACTCGACGGCGACAATTACGAGATCGTAGGCGTTCTGCCGGAAAACCTTGAAACCCTATATCCACACGTCGAGGCTTGGATTCCTGCCGTATTCTCCCCCGAATCCCTCACCGAAGAACATCGCTGGTACGTGGACTATACGATGCTCGCTCGTTTACGAAAAGATGTGAGCATCGCGCAGGCGCAAGCCGCTATGAAGACCGTTGCTGATCGCTTCGACGAGAAAGAATTCAAGTTTGGCGTTGAGGTCCGCCCCATGGTCGACGAGCAGGTCGGCGATGTCCGCAGAGCGCTCTACATCCTCTGGGGAGCAGTCGGTTTGGTGTTGCTCGTTGCATGCTCCAACATCGCTAACCTTCTATTGGCAAGAAACGTAGGCCGATCCCGCGAGATCGCGGTTCGCGCTGCACTAGGGGCAGGCCGCGTGCGTCTTGTGATGCAACTCTTAACGGAAAGTCTGTTGCTCTCCTTCGCCGGAGGAGCTTTGGGCCTGCTGCTAGCGTATGCGTTCCTTGCCGGACTGATCCGTATAGCCCCACCGGACCTGCCGAATGTTGACGCGATTCGTCTCGACTCGAACGTTCTGTTTTTCACGCTTGCCGCGTCTTTCGTGGCTGCCATGTTTTTTGGTCTGGCCCCCTCAATCCTGTCGGCGCGCACGGATCTCGCGAAGACGCTTAAAGAAGGTGGACGAGGCGGCGGCAGCAGTCGAGGCGGACGGAGGTTACGCGCGGTTCTGGTGACAAGCGAAATTGCTCTCGCGCTTGTGCTCCTCCTGGGGTCCGGCCTGTTGCTGCGGAGTTTTCGAAAGATACTCGACGTCCAACCAGGCTTTGATCCGGCCAATCTGCTGACGATGCGAGTCTCTCTGCCAAGCGCTATTTACGGTAATCCGAAACAGCTCCCGGTGTTTTCAAACACCCTGCTCAATCGTATCTCGGCGGTTCCGGGTGTCGCGCACGCGTCGATGGCCACGGGTATTCCGTTTGCTTCCGACGGCTACAATACAACGTTCGAAATCCGCAACTGGCAGGCGCAACCAAACGAGCCCGTGCCACACGCAAACGTGACGTATGTGACCTCTAGTTATTTTGAGACGATGAAAATACCGTTGCTCAGAGGTCGTTTCTTTAGCCCTGGAGATTTGCGATATGGGAATTGGCTAGCTGTGGGTGCGGTTAGGATCATCGACGAAGCGCTCGCGAAACGATTTTGGCCTGCGAGTGACCCCGTTGGGGCGGAAATCGGCAATGATGGCCAATGGGCGAAAATTGTTGGCGTCGTGGGCAGCGTTCACGACCGAGATCTGGCAACCGAGCCCGAGGGTACGATCTACATTCCAGGTTACGGAGGAACGACTCTGGCCGTTCGGACCAGCTCCGCCTCCCGGCCACTCGCCAGCGTGGTAAGCGAACAAGTGCGTGCGATCAATGGGGATGTGCCCATTTATGATGTACAGGCTGTAAAAGACTTGGTTCGGGCATCCCTCGGGCGGCGCCGGTTTGCCACCACTTTGCTTACGCTCTTTGCGTTACTTGCCTTTGTACTTGCGCTAGTCGGTTTATATGGCGTGATCGCTTACCTGGTGACAGAACGTACCCCCGAAATCGGCCTTCGTTCGGCTCTCGGGGCGCAGCGGATAGATCTCTTAAGACTCATGCTCACGCAGGGCTTGCAGATGGCCTTGCTGGGTGTTGTGCTTGGATTCCTTACCTTCTTATTGGTTCGATCTCTGATCGCGAGCCAACTGTTTGGAGTCGGCCCCGCAGATTTGTTTACGCTGATGGGCGTCCCGCTTCTTTTGCTTGCCATGGCGACAGCGGCGACCTTCATTCCTGCGCGGCGTGCCATGCACGTCGATCCCATGGTGGCGTTGAGATACGAATAGGGGCGCCGGGATAAACCGGCGTGGAGGAGCGGATGAAACAGCCGTACGGTGAAGGTCTAGCGAGCCGCAGCGACCCCGAGTCATGCGTGGTCAGTCGAGAGGCTGGGCACGAAGCGTTGACAGGACTCCACGACTGACCCATGCCAAAAAAAGCGGAAGCAGGTCTAGAGTATCGGGCGCTTTAATCCGGGTTTTGTACCAGCAAGGCAGATCTAAAGGGGACAGGCACCCAACTGGAAAGGTGACGGCGGGCACGTGTGTGGCCGTTTTATTGGGCAAGGTTTTTAGACGCTTTCAATGGAACGCGTATAATGCCAAAGGCCCGGCAGGTGGAACGCAGGTTTGTGCGGTACTACGCGTGGGTGAATCGTGCCACCGCGCCAATGCAGTTTGGACGCCGATCCTCAAGGCGTAGAAAGCCGGAATGATCTATTCGCGCCGCGCATTTATGGGATTGTCGCTCGGATCGGCGATCTCACTATCTGCCCAACGACTACTGGGGCAAGGAGTCGCGGCCCACGCGGCCAAGCCTCTTGCGCGGCAAGCCCCGTCCGGCCGACCGTTCAATGCGCATTTTGTAGACGTGGGTGCGGCTGCCGGATTGCATGCGCCGACAGTTTACGGAGGCGTGGAGAGCAAGAAATACATTCTGGAATCTACCGGCTGCGGGTGTGCCTTCATCGACTACGACAACGATGGTTGGATGGACATTTTCTTGCTTTGCGGCACGCGGCTCGACGGCGCTCCGGCCGAGGCCACCAACCGGCTGTACAAGAACAATCGCGACGGCACCTTTACCGACGTTACGGAAAAGGCGGGTCTCCATGCCGTTGGCTGGGCTTGCGGCGTGTGCATCGGGGACTACAATAACGACGGTTTTGAAGATATTTTTTGCACTTACTTCGGGCAAAACATTCTTTACCGCAACAATGGTGACGGTACGTTCACCGATGTGACGAAAGCTGCCGGTCTCTTGAACGACCAACTGCGCTGGGGTGCGGGAAGCAGCTTCCTCGATTTCAACCGTGATGGACACCTGGATTTATTTGTCTCGAACTATGTTCGTTTCTCCTTTGAACATGCGCCGGTGCCTGGAACGAACACTAATTGCAATTGGAAAGGGATTCCCGTCGAGTGCGGACCGCGGGGGCTTCCCACGGGGCACCATTCGCTCTACAGAAACAATGGCGACGGGACATTTACCGACGTCAGCCAGCAGGCCGGCGTCGCTTCGGCTACAAAGTGCTATGGCATGACCGTCGTGGCGGCGGATTTGGACGAAGATGGCTGGCCCGACATCTACGTTGCTTGCGATTCCACCCCCAGTTTGCTCTTCATGAACAACCATGACGGAACGTTTCGCGAAGAGGGAGTGGTGCGAGGGGTAGCTCTCAGCGATGACGGAGAAGAACAGGCGGGGATGGGGGTTGGCGTTGGCGACTATGACCTCGACGGGCATCTGGACCTGTTCAAGACGCACTTCGCGGACGATGCCAACGTTCTCTACCACAACAATGGCAAAGGCGATTTCGACGATGTCACCCGCACGTCCCGAATTGGCGTGGAGACGCGCTACATCTGCTGGGGCGCGGGAATGGTTGATCTCGATAACGATGGCTATCCGGATTTATTTATGGTCACAGGTAACGTCTACCCGGAAGTCGAACGAAGCCTCCCGCAATACGCAAACAAGACGCCGCGCGCGGTCTTTCGCAATCTAGGCAATAACACGTTCGAGGAATTGGTCGAAGCTGCTGGCCCTGGTGTTGCCGAAGCGCACTGCAGCCGCGGATGCGCGTTCGGGGATTTTGACAATGACGGCGACATCGACATGCTGGTCGTAAACTTGAATGAGAATCCGTCCCTTTTGCGTAACGATCTTCATGGAAAACAGAATTGGATTAAGGTCAAACTCGAGGGAGTTAAGTCCAATCGGAGCGCGATCGGGGCTCGGGTTCTTGCACATTATGGGGGGAAAACGCAGGCTCAGAGTGTCTTAAGTCAATCCAGCTTTTATTCCTCGAACGATTCTCGGCTTCATTTCGGCCTCGGAAATTACACTTCGCTTACTCTCGAAGTGCACTGGCCAAACGGGCTTGTGGAGTCCTTCAAGCAGCTTCCCATCAATCAATTAATCACTCTCCGTGAAGGGGCAGGCGTGGTGCCAAACCGAGGATGGTCGAAGACCTGAGCGAACAGGCCTCGTATTATTTGCCCGCCACGCATTGCATGGGAATGCGCTACCACGGTCCGGTCCCCTGGCGGCATTTCTTGCGGACCGTAACAAACAGGTCAGGGCGTTTGGGGTGGGCTGGATTCGCGGCAAGCTCCGGGTGATAATTGCAACGAATGTTTCTCTTGGAAACTCGCTACGAATTGCGAAACGATGTGGTAACTTCGTGCGTCCAAAAGGCAAGCAGGAGATGACGGTCGTAGTGTGTTCTGAGAACCGTCGAAGAAGCACCGTCAAACGCGCGCGGACGGACAGCTCGCTACGCAACTTTATGAAAATGTTCCAATCATTGGCAGGCGCAACCGCCTTTGCCGCAATTCTCGTTGGCGGCTGCTCGAAGTCTGTTTCCAGCAGCGTGCTCGGCGACGCCGGTCATCCCACGCCTGTTCACGTTTATACCGTGTCGGAGGAAACCGCTCAGCGGCGCGTTCAGGCCGCGGGATCCCTTTTTGCCCTGGAAGAAAGCATTTTGAGCGCGCAGGTCGAAGGCCGCGTCTCCGAAGTTCTCGCCGACGTTGGCGACACCGTAAAAGAAGGTCAGCCGCTTATCCTGATCGATCCACAGGAACTGCAATTTGAAGTCGACCGTCAGCGCGGCCTCGTGACGCAGGTCCGTGCCCAACTTGGCATCGCTCCGAACGATCCGCCGCCCACCGATCCACAAAAACTTGCCTCCGTGCAGCGCGCCGCAGCAGACCTCTTCGATGCCGAGCGCAAGTACGGCCGCGCCAAAGAGATGTTCAAAGACAAATTGATTTCGCAACAGCAGTTGGAGGAAGCCGCCAGCCGCTTTCAAAGCACGCAAGCCAGCTACACGGTAGCTTTGCAGGAAGTCGACCGCCTGAAAGCCTTGCTGGTCTCCAGCGAAGCCAGCGAAAACCTGGCGGAGAAAAAGTTGCGAGACGCGACGATCCGCGCCCCTTTTCCCGGCTCCATCAAAACGCGCGACGTTCATCCCGGCGAGTATCTTCGCGTGCAAGGTCCGGTGATGGTCCTGGTGCGCACGGACACCTTGCGCGCCCGGCTCGCCGTTCCCGAGCGATGGGCGGGCTCCGTGAAAGACGGGGCAACCGTCGATTTGCAGGTAGCGGCCTTTCCCGGCGAAACGTTTCACGGCCGCGTTTCGCGCATCAATCCCGCCGTCGTTCAGGACTCGCGTACCTTCGAAGCCGAAGCCCTGCTCGCCAATGCGGACGGACGCCTGAAGCCCGGCTTCTTCGTCGAAGCATCTATTCCCAGCGCCCAGGAAGAAAAAACAATCTTCCTGCCCGAAGCCGCCGTGAATTACCGTTACGGTGTCTACAAAGTTTTCCTTTTGAACGGAAATCGAGTTTCCGAGCGCCAGATCCGTCCCGCCGGCCAGACCGAAGACCATCGGGGCAAACGCTTTGAAGTAGCCGAAGGTCTGAAGCCGGGTGACCGCGTCGCCGTGGCCGTTTCCGGGGATTTGCACGATGGCGCAACGGTTCAAGAACAACCTGAGGGGAACACTCCCGCGCTGAAGTAATTTTCGCCGGAAGCTGACTGACACACGCCAATGAAGCTAGCCGAAACCTGCGTAAAGTATCCGGTCTTCACCGTGATGCTCATCGCTTTTCTAGTGACGCTCGGCGCTTTTTCCTATCGCGGCCTTGCCGTGGACCTCTTTCCCAAAGCCGATCCCGCTACCGTCAACGTCGAAGTCCAATTACCAGGCGCCACGCCCGAAGAAGTGGTCACTGGCGTCGTCCTGCCTCTCGAAGACGCCATCTCGAGCGTCAGCGGCATCGACGAAATCACCGTCTACTCCAGCGAAGGCTTCGCCGACATCACCTGCACCTTCGTCCTCGAACGCGACATCGACGGCGCCGCGCAAGACATCCGCGAAAAAGTAGCCGCCGCAATAAATCGCCTCCCGCGCGACACCCTGCCTCCCGTCATCACCAAGCAGGACCCGCAGTCCGATCCGATCCTGACGCTCCTCGTCAGCGGATCCATCAGCCGCCGCGAACTGACCGAAATCGCCGACAAACAAATCCGCCGCGCCATCCAAACGGTAGATGGCGTGGGTAGCGTCGAACTCAACGGCGGCCAAGCTCGCCAAATCCGCGTCCTCCTCGACGCGCAAAAACTCACCTCCCACAATTTCACCGTCCTCGATGTTCGCGACGCCCTCCAGCGCGAAAATGTTGAAGCTCCCGGCGGCCGCATGATTACAGGCCCGCAAGAACTCGGCCTCCGTACTCTCGGGCGGGTCACTTCCGCCGAACAATTTGGCGAAATCGTCGTCGGCACACGCGGCGGCGTGCAGGTTCGTATCCGCGATGTCGCTCAAGTGGAAGACGGCGCGCAAGAACTCCGCACTTGGTCAGCCCTCTACCGCAAAGGCACTCCCGGCCAGGACGTCGTCAGCATCCAAGTCCTCCGCCAATCCGGCAGCAACACCGTCCAGGTCGCCGACAACGTAAAAGCCAAGCTCGACGAACTGCGCGCCCAACTCCCGCCCGGCGTGCAACTCCTGGTCATCCACGATATCTCCGATTTCATCAAGGCCTCCGTCCACTCACTCCTCGAACACCTAATCCTCGGCAGCGTTTTCGCCAGCGCCATCGTTTTTCTTTTCATGCGCAACTGGCGCGCCGTCCTGATTGCCGCTGTCGCTATCCCCGCAAGCATCATCGCCACTTTCACGCTCATGCGCGGCATGGACTTCTCCCTCAACAACATGACGCTCCTCGCGCTCACCCTCGCCGTCGGCATCGTCATCGACGACGCCATCATCGTCCTCGAAAATATCGTGCGCTTCATGGAAGAAAAGGGCGAAGACCGCAAAAACGCCGCCATCAAAGCCACGCAAGAAATCGGCCTGGCGGTCATGGCCACAACGCTGTCGCTGGTGATCATCTTTCTGCCTATCGCCTTCATGAATGGCTACGCCCGCAAATACGTCAACTCTTTCGGCTGGACTATGGCCATGGCCATCCTGGTCTCTCTCCTGGTAGCCTTCACGCTAACCCCGATGATGTCCTCGCGGCTCCTCAAGGTTACCGAAAAAGAAAAAAGGGCCCACGCCGCCGGAATTCTGCACGGGATCGAGCAATCTTACTTAAAGCTCCTCGAATGGTCGCTAGCCCATCGCTGGGTCATCATTCTCATCTGCATAGCCACGTTCCTGTCAACCTTCGGCCTCTATCATCTAGTAGGCCGCGACTGGATCCCCTCCGACGATCAATCCGAGCTCATCAGTTCCTTCACCCTCCCCGAAGGCACCGCTCTCGCCAAGACCACAGATCGCGCAGAAGAAATCGCGCAACGCGTCGTCGCCCTCCCCGAAGTTGCCTTCGTCCAATCCTTCACTCACGGCCCCACCAATCACGCCCACCTCTTCATCGGCCTCGTCCCTCGCAGCGAAAGAAAACGCAGCCACGAGCAGCTAGCCACAGAAATCCGCGGCTATCTAGCCGGCTATCGCAACATGGTCTCCAACGTGCGCCTCCCGTCCGTTTTTGGCGGCGAGACGTATTTCCCCATAGGCGCGGTCATCCGCGGCCCCGAACTCAACAAACTCGCCGACATTAGCAAACAAGTCGCCGACCTGATGCATCAGTATCCAGACTTGGTCGACGTCAACCCCAGCCTTAACCTCAACACCCCCGAACTCCAGGTCAAAGTCGACCGCCAGCGCGCCGCCGATATCGGCGTGCGCATGACCGACGTCAGCGACGCCGTGCGCCTCTTCTATTCCGGCGAAGACGAAATCACCCGTTTCAAAGAAGGTTCCGAACAATATCCTGTAATCATGCAGTTGCTCGAGCAGCAACGCGACAATCCAGACGTCCTCGCGCAGATGATGGTCCCTTCCACCAAGCTGGGGCAGGTCCGCCTGGAAAACGTCGCTTCGATTGTTCGCGGCGCAGGCCCCGCCACCCTCTGGCGCTACAATCGCGAATTCGAAGTCACCGTCTACGCCAACGTAGCGAGCGGCTATCCGCTCGACCTGGCCGCCGCCCATACCGTCCAGTCCATCAAAGAAATCGGCCTCCCCGCAGGCTATTCCTACCGCTTCACGGGCCAAGTCAAAGTCCTCGAAGAAACCACATGGAATCTGCTGCTCGCCATGCTCCTGGCCTCCATCTTCATGTACATGGTGCTGGCCGCCCAATTCGAAAGCTTCTCGCACCCGTTCATCATCATGCTCACGCTCCCGCTAAGCATCCCCTTCGCGCTGCTCTCCCTGTGGATCACCGGCCGCGCCTTAAGCCTCTGGAGCGCCCTCGGAATGTTTCTGTTGTTGGGAATCGTCAAGAAAAACGGAATCCTGCAGGTAGACTACACCAACCGCCTTCGCGCCAGCGGCATGCCCGTACGCCAAGCCATCCTAGAAGCCAACCGCGTGCGCCTCCGCCCCATCCTGATGACCACGCTCTCCATCGTGGCCGGCCTAATCCCCGTAGCCATCGGCATCGGCGCCGGCTCCGAACAGCGCGCCTCCATCGCCGTAACCATCATCGGTGGGCAAACCCTCTGCCTACTCCTAACTCTCCTGGTCGTCCCCGTAGCCTATTCCTACCTCGCCGAATTCGAGTCCCTCCCGTGGGCCACCGCCGTCCGCCGCCTCTTCACCCGCACCCGCAATCCAGTCGGCAATTCCTCGGCCGACTAGACGATTCCCCGCGAGTGCCAGAGTCTCCCATGCAGACCGGCCCCCGTCACCGCTTCTCCCCGCTTGCGCCAACCCTGCCATCGCAGGCACAATTCGCGTGCCCGATCCGATGATTCTCACCGGCAAGGAAGGCGCGCAATGCGACGAATAGTCCCAACACTCATCCTGGCATTTGGCCTTTGCACTTCGATCCACGCCCAAACAAAATCTCCCGTGCAGCCGCCCGATTACGGCCAGTGGGAATCGCTCGCCGTGCCGCGCGAATTCGGTGGCCTCTCGCCTGACGGCAGGTGGCTCGCGTATGGCATTAACCGCTCCAATCGTGAAAACGAGCTGCGCGTCACAAACATCGCCGACGGCACCACCAAGACCGGCGCGTTCGCCACGCAGCCGGTTTTTTCTTCAGACTCGCTCTGGGTCGCCTACGCCATCGGCTACTCCGAGTCGCAAGAAGACAAGATGAAAAAGGACAAGAAGCCGGTCGAAAGAAAGCTCGGCCTTCTCAATCTTTCGACCGGCGAGCAAATCGTTGTGGAAGGCATCGAGTCGTTCTCCTTCAGTCCCACGGGAACGTACCTGGCCATGCGCCGGTATCCACCGGAGAAAAAAGATGCGCCCGATGCCGCCGCAAACGCAGAAAGCGAAGACACGCCCGGCGCCGCGCTGATCCTCCGCCAGCTCTCCTCCGGACATAACACTTCCTTCGCAAACGTTTCTGAATTTGCTTGGCAGGATCTTCCGAAGCGCGGCACGCTTCTCGCCATGACCATCAATTCCGAAGACAAAACCGGCAATGGCGTGCAGCTATTCAATTCCGAAACCGCCGCCGTTCGCGTGCTCGATTCCGCCGCATCTGTTTACAGCGGCCTGGCTTGGCGCAAAGATGGCGCCGATCTCGCGGTCCTGAGATCGAAATCAGATGACCACCGCGAAGGCGCGACACAGATTGCGCTTGCGTGGACTCATCTCGGAGAAGCTTCTGAAGCCAGCCACACTTACGATCCGACCGGAGATCCAAAGTTTCCGGTGGGCATGCGCACGGTCCCGTTTCACAAACCAACCTGGTCCGAAGACGGCAACACGGTTTTCCTAGGCATGGCCAAGTGGGAAGAGAAAATCGCCGAGCCAAAAAAGCCTGAAAAGGAAACTAGCGGGGATACCACAAAAACAGACTCTGCAAAAACTGATTCCACGGAGAAAGATAAGGGCAAGGACAAGGATAAGAAAAAGGACGTAGACGAGCCGGCCACTGTAGCTATCTGGAACGCCCGCGACACCGAGGTCATGCCCAAGCAAAAGCTCAATGCCAAGAATGATCGCCAGAAGAATATCCTATGCGCCTGGCGTTTCGAGAACGGACAGTTTGTACCGCTCGGCAAGGATCTTGACGAAGAGGTTGTGCCGTTCCGGCATCAGCAGTCCGCTTACGCCGCGAACTGGTCCGCCTACGCGATGGAGCGCAGCATCGGCCGGCCTGCCGCAGACGTCTATTTCGTGGATCTAGCCACGGGCAATCGCACAAAAATTCAGGACCGGCTCAGTGATGACTACTATCTGGAGGCCAGCCCCGCTGGTCGGTACCTTCTCTATTTTCACGACAATCATTTCTGGACGGTAAACACCGCCACACACGCAGTCGTCAACATCACGAAGACGGTTCCTACGGCATTCGCTGACCTCGAAGCCGATTACACCATCAAGCAGAAGCCTGCCTTTGGCTCTGCGGGCTGGACCAAGGACGACGCCTCCATAATCCTCTACGACAAGTTCGATCTCTGGCAAGTTTCGCCCGACGGTTCTCACGCCACAAGACTTACCGATGGGGCCAAAGATCAGGTCCGGCACCGCTACGTGAAACTGAATCCACGCGACGAGTTCATCGATGGCGACAAGCCCATGTATTTAAGTTTGTTCGGAATCTGGACAAAGAAATCCGGCTACGCGCGTCTCGAGCCGACTGCTGCGGGCAAATGGAGCGAGGAGCATCTCGTGTGGCTCGATAAGAACGTCGACCGCCTCGGCAAAGCAAAAGATGCAGACGTATTTGAATACGTCGTACAGACTTTCACGGAGTCTCCGAACGCCATGGTCGTCGGCCCCGGTCTGCAAGACGCCAAACCAGTCACCAAAACAAACGCCTTTCAGAGCAATTACGCATGGGGCCACGAGGAACTGATCGAATACAAGAACAGCCACGGCGAACGCCTGCAAGGTGCGCTCTACTATCCCGCAGGTTACGATCCCGTCAAGAAATATCCCATGGTCGTCTACATGTACGAAAAGTTATCCGACGGCCTGCATCAATACAGTTCGCCCTCGGAGCGCAATTATTACAACGCCGGCGCCATCACCAGCCACGGCTATTTCCTACTCGAGCCGGACATTATTTTTCATCCCCGCGATCCTGGCGTTTCGGTCGTCGATTGCGTCACGTCGGCGGTCAAGAGAGTCATGCAGATGAACGTCATCGATCCTAAAAGAGTCGGCGTCATGGGCCACTCCTGGGGAGGATTCGATTCTGTCTATCTGGCCACGCACACGACGGATTTCTTCGCCGCCGCGGTAGCGGGCGCTCCCATCACGGATCTTATCAGCAACTACGGCAACCACCACTGGAGCTCCGGCATCGCCGAAACCGATCACATTGAAACCGGCCAGCAGCGCATGGAAGTGCCGCTCTACGAGGATCTCCAAGCCTACATCCGCAACTCCGCCGTCTTCGGCGTGCAGAATATGACCACGCCACTGCTCATCGAGGTCGGCGACAGCGACGGCACGGTCTTTTTTCATCAAGGCGTAGAGCTGTACAACATCGCCCGCCGCGCCAAAAAGAATGTAGTGCTGCTGGAATACGCCGGCGAAGATCATGGCCTGCGCAAGAAACCCAATCAAACCGACTACGAGCGCCGCATCTTCGCATGGTTCGGTCACTATTTGAAGGATGAGCCCGCGGCAAGTTGGATCACGAATGGCGAAAGTTTTCTAGACCGCGAAAGGGAATTGAAGAAGCTAAAAGCCGGCGAGGGCAATGACTAACCACAGTCACTTATGCTATTGGGCAAACAAGAATGCCCCCGCCGCGAGAATTCTAGAACTGGCGAGCAGCGAGACGAGTGGGCATGGTGTTATGCTGCTTTAGAATCGAATCCGCGAAACCGCGCGTTGGAGCGCGCAGCAGGAGAAAGAGTTCGCCAGCCCACAGAAGAATATCCAGCAAGCGGCCGCGCTGCAGATTGTCAATGTCCTCGCAGTGTAGGGCCACATCCAGAGCCCGTCGCGAGCACTCCTCGATGAACGCCCGCTGCAAAGCACGATCGAGATTCACGCGACCCATCTTCTGGCCGCGGGGATCAATACGTTGCAAATTTTCGTAGCAGAGATCGATGAAGTGGTTCAGGCAAAAATTCTGCTGAGCCAGTGAAGCCACAGCGGTCCCTTCACAAAAATCCACTGCGCAGATCTTGTCGTCAAACATCGTCGATATGGCTCCCAACGCAATTTTCATAACTCCCTTGCTGCTCGCACCCATCCCCTTTATGGAACCACCCTTACGGCAGGATGTTGCGATTCCTGTCAAATGTTGCTGGACGCTCTCACGCGACACACAGCGCCGCTTCCTCACTGATCCTTGCTCCAAACGGTTCCTCGGAGCAGGTCTGTTCGAACTGCTGCGAAATATGCAGGGCTGCGGGTACATAGGCGGCCAGCGTTTGGACGCGCAGGCCGCGATCCAGGTACGGAGCCAGCAAAGCGCGGACCCAGCGCAGGTTTTCGCTCGAGCGCTGCAAGCGATCTTCGCCGCTCCACAGCGTGACCACCGTCACGAGCCGCGCTTCGTGGTTTGCGATCATTACAAAACATCCGGCGAATCCGGCAACTTCTCCGAGCGCTCCGTTGATCGCCGCGGGCAAAGCTGCGTGAACTTTGTGCGCCTCATGGGGCTTGGCAACAAACTCGATGCTGAGAGCTGTTATCCGCGAACTGGTGTAGCACATACCAAGTGACCGCGCACTAGTACTCAACGCGTTCGAATCGACCGGCGATGCGGGATTAGAGAAACTGTGAGTTTCGAAAGAACGTGACACGGAGCCTCCGAATTCATGGGTCCTCCCCGTTTATTTAGGGGGGAGGCGCATCCTCGTGGGTCCAGGTCCAACTCGGATGCGCCCTGGTGGGACACGCGGGGGACAGGCGACTGTCCCTTCGCAGCAGGACTCCCAAGAGTTACGATGGGTTCCTACAACAGATTAGTGCAGGAGGCATTCATTTCGTTTCACGGCTTAGGTCCAAAACGGGAAATAAAAGAGGGAAAGTGGTGGTTAGGAACATGGTTAGGAACCATTGCTCACGGTGGAAGGCACGGCTATACTCCTCTGCAACAAAACTGAGGCCTAAGTGGAACTCTTCGCATTCACCAGGGAATACGTGGAGCGCCTCCGCGAGGGAGACCCCTCGACGGAACTGCATTTCGTCACGTATTTTGATCAGCTCCTGCGGATCAAATTGCGAGCGCGGATGCTTGCCTCCGAGACGGTCGAAGACCTCCGCCAAGAGACCTATATTCGCGTCTTTGTTAAGCTGCGAGCGGATGGAATTCGCCAGCCAGAGCGCTTGGGCGCGTTCGTTAACTCCACTTGCAACAATGTTCTAATGGAGTTTTACCGATCCTCCTCCCGAACCAGCCCCTGGGATGACTCTTACCTGGAAATGCCCGATCACGCTGTGGACACGGAAGGCGTCCTGATTACCAAGCAAATGAAGCAGCGGGTTCGGCAGGTGATCGGGGAACTGCCTAAGAAAGACCGCGACCTGCTGAGGGCCCTCTTCCTGGAGGAAAAGGATAAGGATGAGGTCTGCAAGCAGTTCGGGGTGGATCGCGATTATTTCCGGGTTTTGCTGCACCGCGCCAAGGATAAGTTTAGGGTTTTGTATGAGATAGACAGGGAAGCGCTCTCCGGCAGGGGATCCTCAAGAGGAGCGCCATGAAACGAATAGGCGGCCTCCTGCACTACTCCTCGGATGACAACCATGGACCATAACGAAGCAGTGCGGCTTCAGGCCGTCGAAAAGTACCTGCTCGGGAAACTTCCGAAGGAACAGCACGCCGAGTATGAAGAGCACTACTTTGATTGCTACGCGTGCGCCGAAGAGATCAAGGCCACCGTCGCCTTTATGGAAGGCTTGAGGCAGGTAGTCCGCGAAGAAGCTCTGGAACCTGTTGGTGCCAAGAGACTTGCTCCGGCTGCGCCAAATACCGGTGGCTGGTTCGTCTGGTTGCGGCCCGCTTTTGCGGTTCCTGTACTTGCAGCTCTTCTTTTATTCATCGGCTATCAGAATGAGGTCACGATCCCGCGTCTGAGGGATTCTTCTTCCAGCCAAATGGGACAGATCATCAGTTCTTCCTTCCAACTACGTGGTAGCGTACGCGGTGGGAATGAAAGTGGTGATGCGGTGAACCAGGTGCGAGTTCGCTCGGGAGAGAGCTTCGCCCTTAACTTTGACTTCACCCCGACCGGCACGTTTAGTGAGTATATTTGGCAGCTACAGAACAAGGTTGGCCGGGCTGTGAAATCCGGGCACATCAGTGGCGACAAGAAATACCAGGCCGTGTCCTTGAACGTGGCTGGTGGCGTGGAGAGCGCCGGCAAGTACAACCTGGTCTTCTTCGGCAGCGCCGAGGGCGCTGGCCAAACTGCCCATGAGAGCGAAGCTCAGCGGCTCACATTTACAGTTGAATTTCTTCAATAGATGAAAGAGGATTAGGCTCCATTTTAGCTCCCTGAGGTGTCCCCAATGGTCCCGCATCGCAAGTTTCACTACCACGCATCGGCCCATGCGCTGAGCGGAGAGCTCACCCGTCCTGTTCAGCACGTGATTGAAGTTCAAGCGGGAATCTCGCTGCCCAGCACTGGTGGTGTTGGAAGCTCTCACGTGGAAGGGTTCCGCTTCGATGAGGTTGTCTCCTTCAAGCGAGGGTACGCGCACGTTTCAGGAAGTGTTAAGAAGGAAAACGACAAAACAATTCACACAACTCATGCCACGGCGACCGTCGAGAGCTTGAACATCTTGGATGTGGTAACCGCGGACCGTGTTGTTGCACGCCTCTCATCGAGCTTCGAAGAGCCGGCCCCCAAAGAGCCAAGGCCAACCGAGGGCAAAGTTCTGCTGCTCGGAAGCAAATTTGAGAATCTGAGCATAGCTGGATGCCGGATCGAAGTTGAGCTCGAGCACGAACTGTTGCTGGAACTTGGAACCTTCGCGGCTATGAGGAATAGCTGGAAAGCGAAAGAGGGTAGATTGCGGCAGATGGCGGACGACACCCGCCGCGCCCTCAACTTCAGCGACGCAGCTCTGCCGGACGAGTTGGCGCCGGAAGGAGCCTTGTTCTGTTCGATCGTGAAAGAGGTTCACTTCAAAGAGCCGGGCTTCGATAGGCGGCAAGACGACAAGCGCCCGGAAAAGTACTTGCCCCCGGGAATACGGCGACTTGGACGCCACGCCTACTCTATCGTAGACTTCGGACGCGTCTACTTTGCTGAAGTCCTATGTCACCACGGTCAAAAGACTCTGACGATGCTTCGCGTCGAGCTGGGCTCCCCCAACGGAGGCGGATTTACCATCGGCGAAGGTTCCAGCAACGGCTGGCCTCCCTGGTTCTAGTCCTCCTACCGTCCTTAGCCTTCACGACGTTCACTGGTGGCTGTAAATCTCAGCCCGCGCCAGAGTTTGTCTATGATGACGCGCGAGTGAAACTGAAACAAGGTCAGATCGCAGCCGCCCAAGAAGAAACCGACAAAGCAGAGCGACGCTATCTCTCGGAGGATTCGATATGGCATTGGCGCTTTAAGGTTTTCAAGGCTGAAATCCTCGCGCGACAAGGTTCAAATGCAGAGGCTCTTGAGTTACTGCGAGCCGAACCTCCACTCTCATTTGCGACGGCTGACTTTGCTGTCCGTCGGAAGCTTGTGCAAGGTGTTGCGAACGCCTGGCTGCAGCAGCCGGCGGATGCGAAGCGATCTATAGTGGAAGCCGATGCCTTGGCAAGAGCGCAGCACCCAGAGCTGCTGGGCGAACTAGGCCTGGCTCGGGGGTACGTTGACTTTCTGGCGGGGGACCTGAAAGGCGCGGGAGCCGGGTATCAAGAAGCGTTCCAGGTCGCACAGAAACAGAAAGATCCGTATATCCAAACAGCTGCTCTCGGCGGCCTTGCCGCAGTAGCCACAAAGCAGCAGCGGTATGACGAGTCTACGGATTGGAGCGAAGCAGCTCTTCGACTGGCTAAGTCCCTGGACCTCCAAGGTTCTTTAGGCTACATCCTCGGAAACATGGCGTGGAACTACAGAAAGCTGGGCGACTTCGACGCTGCCCTCGCTTTCTACGAACAAGCCGGGCAGGCGTCGGCCCGCGCCGAGCTCGTTCCGCAGCAAATTTACTGGCTGACAGGGACTGCGGACGTGTACTACGAGCAGCATAACTACGCGGGGGCGGAGGTTGTTCTGACCGGAGCGTTGCCTCTAGCGCGCAGCCAAGGAAACAAGAGGACGCTTACCGACTACTTGAACGGTCTCGCTGAAGCTGAGCTAGAAACCGGACGCGTCGAATCTGCCGAAAAACACTACGAGGAAGCAATGGGACTGGAGGAAAACAGCCTGGATCGATACCAGCAATTGGCCTCGCAGCTAGTTCGAGGACGCATCGACGTGGAGAAACATAACTACGCCCAGGCCGAGAAATCATTTCGCGGAGTGATTGAAGATCCGAAATCCGACACGGCCCAAAAGTGGGAAGCAGAAGCGCGGCTGGCCCGAGTCTATGCGGATACAGGCCGAACTGCCGAAGCAGAAGGTGAATTTCGCCGCGCCGTTGCGGTAATCGAGGCAGCCCGCGCCTCGGTTCCAAAAGAAACCTTGCGATTGTCCTTCCTCTCGAGCGCCATCGACTTCTACGACGACTACATTGAATTCCTGGTCTCGCAGCATCGCATGGAAGAGGCCTTAAGGCTGGCGGAGCTAAGCCGCGCACGAACGCTGGCGGAAGGACTTGGGTCCGGGACGAAAACTGAAGCGACCTCGGCGAAGGATGTTCAACCGGGGCAACTTGCCAAGCGACTGAAGGCTACACTTCTTTTCTACTGGTTGGGAGAGAAGCACTCTTATCTCTGGGTCATCTCCCCGTTAAAGACGACGTGCCTCACGCTGACGGCGGCTTCGAAGATCGATTCGCTGGTGAAAACATATCGTGAAGCCGTCGAGGGATCGAAAGATGTCGCTGAAACCGAAAAAGCCGCTGGCGAAGAGTTGTACGCAACGCTCGTGGGGCCGGCACAGAAGTTCATTGCGCAGAATTCGCGTGTGATCTTGCTGCCTGATGGCAGCCTCTATTCCTTAAACTTCGAGACTTTGATTGTTCCGGAACCCAAACCGCATTTTTGGATTGAAGACGTCACGATCACGACCGCCAGCTCGCTCTCATTGTTGGCTTCCGCGGCCAGCAGGCCGCCCGCCAAGCAGAAGAATCTCTTGCTGGTTGGAGACGCGCTAAAAGCGAGCGACGAGTTCGAACAGCTTCCCCAGGCGGAAGACGAAATGAAAATTGTCGAAGGCTACTTCACGGAATCGAGCCGCACCGTTTTAAAGCGCGAACAGGCCACACCTGGGGCCTACCTCGCGAGCAAGCCGGAGCGGTACGCCTATCTCCACTTCGTCACCCACGGTACCGCGAGCCGCGCACAGCCTCTGGAGTCCGCCGTCATTTTGAGCAAGGAACCTGCGAGCGATACCTACAAGCTTTATGCCAGGGATATCGTCACGCGTCATCTGAATGCGGAGTTGGTGACCATCTCTGCGTGCAACGGTTCCGGGACGCGCGCTTACTCGGGAGAGGGTTTGGTGGGCCTATCGTGGGCCTTTGTGCGAGCAGGGGCGCACAACGTCATCGCAGCTCTTTGGGAAGTGAGTAACGCTCCTTCTACAGCGCAGCTCATGGACGTTTTTTACAAAGGCCTTAGCCGGGGTAACGACCCCGCTTCTGCTTTACGCGAGGCTAAGCTCTCCTTCTTGCGTTCATCCAGCCCCAATTCAGTCTTCAAGAAGCCCTACTACTGGGCGCCGTTTCAGCTTTACACTGGTTCTTAGCTTTCACTTAGGCAACGTTTTCTACAAGCCGCACCGAGTAACATAGGTCTACGACGCGATCTCGGTCTCGAAATGGTTGCAGAATCTCGCGCTCACATACTCCCACATGGGGAATCCGGCGCTGGCCGCAAGCTTCCAAAAGCAAGCCGGGTGACGCTTCTTCGGAGTGGCTAGGCAATTCTGCCGAGGCCGTTTCAGCTCTACACCGATTCCTGAAGCCTCAAGGGCCCCGGTGCCCCAGGTGTTGGAAGTTGGGGATTGGCCCAACTGCCAGGCTAAGATCGTGGCATCTTGAAACGATTTTGCGGTCCTGGGCACTACTTAGGGTCGAGCAATTCTTCTGTAAGGGGTGCTGCGGTGAATTTAGAACTTTCTACTTATCAGGCGAACGAACAAATCGTTGTGGGCACGCCGCAAAACTCGACTCTTATTCCTCCGGGAACGAAAATTGAACGATGCGAGTTCGATGAATTGCTGCAACGCGCCATGGAAATTCTCAACGCTCGCTACCTCAAAGCGCAGCTAAAGATGGCTGAAGCGCCTTTCTCGATTTGAACTAATAAAATTTGCATTAAAAGAGGCGTGGCGGGCGGCGCATCAGGTAAGCGCCGCTCGCCATGCTGTCCAATCTAGTCTTGCCCGCTAACTTCTACTCGACTCTATCTATTTGGTGGAATGAGTTTTTCGCTTCAAGACATGAGCGCTTGAAGCAGGCTCTGTCCGTTGGGGCTGCCGAGGCCGGTGCACGGATCCCAGCCCGCGCCGGCTTTGTAGTCGCCATTGTTGCCTTGCGTGATGTCACGGAACGTGGCGTTGGCTGGTGCGGCGTAGAGCAGGGGGTTGATAAAGCCAGCGGGTTTGTTTAGGCCTTGATTGATGCGCGCGACTAGGCCAGCCCAGAGTGGCGCGACGGCGCTGGTGCCGCCTACGGGAGGAAGTCCTTGCGAAGGATCGGGGAAGCTCGTGCCATCGCAAATGATGCGATAGCCGGACGCGGGAGCGGCATCGCCGGAAACATCCGGCACGCCGCGCATCACTGGGCCAGCAGGATCGGCGGCCGGGGGCACTCCGGCATTTAGTTGATAGCTCGGCAGCGCGAAGACTCGGCTCACTCCGCCGCCCGTGCCGTCGTTTGCGCCATCGTGCCAAACCACCTCGCTGGAGATAGTTCCGCTTGAGGCGGAAAGTTGCGTGCCGCCGCACGCTAGCGCAAAGGAACTGGAAGCCGGGAAGTCCACGTGCGCGTTATTGTCCCAGTTGGGATCGTCAGCGGCAAAGTCCGCGGAGCCGTTGTCGCCGGCGGCCACGCAAACGGTTATGCCAAGATGTGCCGCGGTTTGCAGCAACTGGTCAAATTCGTTGCGGAATTGCGCTGTGGCGCCGTCTTCGGGGCCGCCCCAGCTGATGGAAACGATGGTGGGCTTGTTGACGGTGTCGCCGAGGATGGCGTTCATGACACCGAGAAAACTTTGGTCGGTGGCATCCGGCGCAAAATAGACGACGATTTTTGCGCCTGGGGCGACGGCGCCGCACACTTCGATATCCAGCATGACTTCTACGTCGGGATTGTTGGGATCGAGCGCGTTTGTGCCCGGGCTGTTTGTGCCGCCATTGGGATACGTCGCGGCCGTCACGCTCGGCGGTGTGGAGATGCCAAGGTTTTGGAAATAGGTCGCCAATTCCTGAGGATGAAAGCCACCGCCGAGTTCGAGGATGGCGATGGTCTGGCCGGTGCCGTCCAAATTTTGCGGGAAATTGTAAAGGGAAGCGAGTTGAAGCGGCGTGAAACCGCTGGGGATCGAAGCGGCCGCGGTCGAGGAGTCCGCTCTCGCGCTTGCTGCTCCTGCAGCGCGTGCTGCGCCGCGACGGACGCGGAAGTGCGGCTTGGCGAACGGACGATTGTCGAGGCCCGTAACGCTGGTGACGATGCCTTGCAAAGTTTCGGGGATGAGGATGTCGCCTTCTCTGCCCCGATAGGCAACGTCGCCGGACTTGTACATCTTGAGCTCGACGCCGAAAGCCTTGCTGTAGGCTGGGGCGGTGCCGGAAAGTGTGACGGTGCGCTGGCTGGCGTTGGTGTTGGTGACGCTCAGGCCGTTTTCTCTGGCGAAGGCTTCGACTTTGGCGATGTCGGCGGGATCGCCGCCGTGTTTATCGGAGTGTTCGGCGTGCGTCATGTAGGTGCGGTCGCCGGGCTTCTGTTTGCTCTGCGCTTCGATGGAGGGAAGTTCGTTGCGGCGGCGCACGGTGACGGTTACGCGGAATTCCGCGCTTGGCACTTCTCCGACGACTTCTGCATTGGGCAGACGATGCCTGGCGCTGCCCGCTAGCTTAGTTTGTTTTTGCCCTGCGTTCATGATTGAAGTTCCTTTCTCGTTTTCGATTCTCCGGATCTTACTGTTTGATCTTTCAGATTGTTGGCTACTTGTTGGAAGCTTCGACTCCGCGCACTAGCGGTGGATTCCCCGACGAACGTAAGTTGATCAGGTTGTTCAGCATGTCAAACCAGAACGGCGCGCCCATGACAATGGCGAAGGCCGTGAGGAGAATTCCCAGAACTTTCAAAGCCCCAGCTCCGAGACCACTTTGCCAGGCTCGGATGTCTTTCGCTTCTCTCGACCATCCGATCGGCGGAGTATTTATCTCGCGTATTTCCTGGGCGATTTGCTGTAGAGAGACCTCCTGGCTGGTGGATTCGGCTGGAGTTGTAGACTGAACCTTTTTCCCTGCTTGCGCAACCACGGCACTGCGAAGGGCTTGGTCGTTCCACAGCTCTTTGACGATCATGACCGTGTCGGCGTTTACTGCCGCGCAGAGCACGAGCCCGGCTGCGAAGATGATTTTTTGCGCCATGCGTTTGTACCAGCCACTTACGCGCGCCATGGTGTCGTCGAACCAGTGCTCGACCTTGACGCGGGCTGCGTCGACATCGCCGCCGGCGGAGTCGATCATGTTCAGGAGCGTGGTACGCAGCTTTGCGTCAGGAATTTGCGAAACGCCGGCGCGCAAAGATTGGATCGTGCGGGGCTGCGTGGCGTCGGCGGGAGCGACGATGTCGAATAGGGCGGCCGCGAACATGCGGGCTGAGATGTAGGAAGGCTTCTGGCCTTCGGGCGCGGTAGCCTGGATTAAGGGATGGGCGAAAAGCTTTGCTGTGAAGTCATTTGGGCCGTTCTTGAGCATGTTGCGGACGCCATTTTCGAGCGTCTTGGCGCGAAGAGAGAACATGGCCGCGATGACTTCTTTGATGCCCGAGCAGCCGATGCTGAGAACCAGATAGATCAGAGTGAGGCCGATGATCACTTCGAGGACTTGCGAACCGAACATTCACACCTCCATGCTAGCCAGTGTTGACTAGGCGCCTATTGTATCCCTCGCCCGGTTTAGGCCTGCAAGGACCGACCTGTTTCGTTTCAGCCTAACCCGCCAGCAATTCTTGCTTGACTCAACGACCATCCTGAATATGCTGTTATGCAAATAGTGGCTCGAGACGATGAAACGTTTCGCGGTCTAAGTCACTACCTACTGAGAACCAGGCAATTCCTAAAACGCGTGGGGGGGGGCTATGTCGACCGGGTTGGACAACCTGAAACACATTGTTGTGCTGATGATGGAGAACCGATCGTTTGACCATATGCTTGGGGCGCTGAAGCAGAAATACCCCAAGATCAATGGGCTTACAGGAAATGAGTCCAATCCCGATACCAAAGGGGCCATCGTCAAAGTTCAGCCGAATGCGCAGTTTCAAAGCCAGCTCGACCCGGATCCTGATCACCATTTCCCGGGGGTGGATCTCCAGATATTTGGTGCACCGCCTGGGCCAGGGCGAGTCGCGAACATGCAGGGATTTGTTAAGGATTACTTCTCGCAGACGAAGGACGTCAATCGCTCGCACAACATCATGTATTACTTCACGCCGGACAAATTGCCCGTGCTCACTACGCTCGCGACGGAATTTGCAGTCTTTAACGGTTGGTTTTCATCGATTCCCGGACCGACGATTTGTAATCGCGCGTTTGCACACTATGGGACCTCCTTTGGCCAAGTGGGCATGGATATTTTTTACATTCTGGATACCGCGGTTCTGAGCATCTACGAGCGTATGGTTCAGGCCGGACACACGGCAAAGATCTATTATTACGACCAGCCCAGCTCGACCATGGAAATCGTCAACCTGCTCAAGAACCAGCCGCAGATTTTCGGCACTCTCGATCAGTTTATCTCGGACTGCGCCGGCAACACTCTCCCCGACTACAGTTTTATCGAACCGTGCTACAACGATCATCCCGGCCCGGATGGCGGCCAGATTCTCGCTTCCGACCAGCATCCGGATCACAATGTGCGCGAAGGCGAAAGGTTTATCGCGAACGTCTACAATGCCATCCGCACCAATCCGACTCTTTGGCAAAACACTGTTCTGCTCGTTGTTTACGACGAGCACGGCGGCATCTATGATCACGTCATTCCGCCGGCTTGCACTCCTGATGGGAAGATTGCATCGGCCGATGCCACGGGAACAGGCGAGCCATTTGCATTCGACCGTCTCGGCATTCGCGTCCCAGCCGTTCTCATTTCTCCTTGGATTCCGCGCGGCACGGTGGTGCCGGGAACCGAAGATCCGGCTAACGCGCAGATTTTTGAGCACGCTTCCATTCCGGGTACGGTGACAAATTTCTTTCTCAACGGTGATGCCAAGCGCACCGTTCGCGAACAAAAGGCCAATACGTTTCTTGGACTGCTGACCGATCAGATGCGTCAAGACGATGACTGCGTGGTCTTCAACAATCTTGAGTAAGCTGGAGGAAAACGATGCCGCCCAAAGTAATTGCCGTGCCAACGACTGATCCCGGCGCTTACAACCCGAACCGTCCGGCGGGGACGTTGTTGCAAGCGCAAGCGCTGCATATGCGCGAGGCGCTGATAAGCCATGTACACGAGCTGACTACGTTGCTCAATATCGACATGAACTCTCTAAAAACGGAAGCCGATGTGAGCGCCTACGTTCACAGAGCCACAGCTCTGCTGCACACGCGCGCCGGAAAGGCTGCCAAAAAGTGAAGGACGTGCCTATGCCCCGCGCCGCCATATTTCTTCTGCTGTCAACTCTTGCAGCGCCTGCGTTGTGGGCGCAACGGCCCGCCGCGCCTGCGGACACTGGACCAGACAATCCCTCGGAGCTCTACAAGTTGCAGCATAGTTGTTCCAATCTCAAAGGACTCATTGATTGCGGGCAGGAACTGTTCACCGGCCAGCCTGTGCATATCGCCCTCGGCAGCATCGCTCCGCAGAATGGATTCGGTGCAGGACTCGCCTACGTCGGCCACAAGACTACCGAAAACTGGCGCATCACCTGGGATTCCGACGCGGTGGCATCCAACAACGGCTCCTGGCGCGCGGGTGTCTATCTGAAACTTGTTAACACCTACGAGAAGGCACCTACCGTCGAGTTCGGAACCAAGGGCCGCAACTTGAAGCCCAATCTCACCGCCCTTCCCGAGCGGCCGGTCATCAACATCTACGCCCAAACGATCACGCTCAACAAATTGACCTACTTTGGATTGGGCCCAAATACGACCGCAGCGGGCCGTTCTTTTTATGGCATGCGACAGACCATTGCGGGCCTAAGCGCGGTCAAGCCGTTTGCCGCAAGACTAAGCGCTGCGGTCTTCGGGGAAGTTAACGGACGCTTCGTGGACATTCGCCCGAGCCTTGGCCAGCCGAGCCCTAGCATTGGCGCGCTCTATACGGAGGCCACCGCGCCAGGACTCACAAATCAGGCCGGCACGTTACAACTGGGCGAGGGCGTCCGCATGCGTCCGGTGATATTGGATGATCGTCTTCACCTGGATTACGACCTGACCTACCAGCAATACCTCGCGCCCGGAAACTCGACGTTTTCCTTCGAGCGCCTGACCACCGATTTGTCCCATCAGTTCGCCATTTACAGGAAGACCACACGCATGATCTTGCCGCGGGACACCAACGGCCCCGACGAATGCTCCCTGGATAGAGATTCGGAAAACGCGGAATGCTCTGTTGACAAATTCGCCCAGCACCACGAGTGTCTCACCGCGCAGGGGGCGAAGAGCCCCGACTGCAAAGAGCTTAGCCGAGATCTTCAGGGCAGTTTTGGCCTGCGCGTTTTTTCGGCGCTCTCGATGACCCCGGGCGGCGACCTAGTGCCGTTCTATTTCCAGCCAACGCTCGGCGGTTCTGATATCAACGGCAACCAGTCGCTGAGCAGCTATCAGGATTTTCGCTTCCGCGCGCCCAATGTTCTGCTGATTCGCGAGAGTTTTGAGCACTCCATCGGCAGCTTGCCCCTGGGATTTACTTTTATGGTTGACGAGGGGAAAGTGGCGTTCACCCGCGGCGGACTCGGATCCAGCCCGTGGATTCACAGCTTCTCCGCGGGCTTGACCCTTCGCGCTGGAGGCTTCCCGCAGGTATATCTGCTCTTTTCGTGGGGTGGTAACGAGGGTACGCACACCATCGCCAACGTAAACAACTCGCTGCTGGGCGGCTCGGCTCGTCCTTCTTTGTTCTAGTCGGACTTGCGGTCGGCCGAATTCCGCGCGTACGCGATCGTGGCCGCCTCGTAAGCTATTGGCGTCAGCTCGTCACCGACATTTCGCGCACTTCTTCCGGTGTATATCCGAGGCCTTCCAGAATCGCGCTGGTATGTTCACCGAGCAACGGTGGCGGAAGGCGGTAACTCACCGGCGTCTCGGAAAACTTGATGGGATTTCCGATACTGAGGGCTTTTCCGAGCGCCGGATGCTTGAGTTCGACAATCATGTTACGCGCCAGCACTTGCGTGTCGGTCACCGCTTCCTCCACCGTGTTGATCGGCGCTGCGGGAATTAGCGCAGCTGCCAGTTGTTCAAGCCACGCGCTCGCCGGCTGACCATCAAATGTTTTTTGCAACAGCGGAATCAACTCGGCACGGTTTTTCGTGCGCAGTGCGTTGGTGCGGAACCGCTCATCCTGTCCGACGACGCTCTCCATCTCCAGCAGGCGCAGAAGTCGCTTCCAGAGCGCTTCCGTTCCTACGCCTACAACGAAACACAGGCGATCCGCGCCGCGAAATATTTCGTACGGCACGATGCTCGGATGCGCGTTGCCCCAGCGTTTTGGCGAGGCTTTTGCGTTCAAGTAGCTGCTCCCAACATTCGCCAGCCAGGTCAGCTGCGCATCGAGCAGCGCCATGTCCAAAAATTGGCCACGGCCCGTTTTCTCGCGCGCGTAGAGCGCTGCCAAAATTCCCATCGCCGAGTACATGCCGCAGGTCATGTCCGCAATGGCAATCGGGTAGCGCATCGGCCCGCCGTCCGGCTCGCCCGTAAAGCTCATCACTCCGGCTTCAGCCTGCGCGAGGATATCGTAACCGGGCCGGCCTGCTTTCGGTCCGGTAAAACCGTACCCCGTGATGCTGCAGTAGATGAGGCGCGGATGTTTCTCGCACAGTGTCGCCGCATCGAGCCCGCGCTTCTCTAAGGAAGCCAACGAAGGTTGATTGCAAATGAAAATATCCGCGGCGGCGATCAGTTTCCGCAGAGCTTCGCTACCCTGGGCATGGTCGTAATTCAACGCAACGGATCGCTTGTTCCTATTCGCTCCGAGAAAATAGGTCGACTCGCTCCCCACGAACGGCGGTCCCCAGCCGCGCGACTGGTCACCCGCACCCGGCCGCTCGATTTTGATGACGTCTGCGCCAAAGTCTCCGAGGAGCATCGCGCAGTAAGGACCGGCGAGGGCCTCGCTCAATTCGACCACGCGCACGTCATCCAAAATGTTTTTAGCGGTCACAGTGCGTGATTATAGCTGACATCCAGGCCCTTCTCGTCACCGTCCGCACACCACGCTTCGCAACACCGCCTTCCGGCGTGCTCTTTCCGCAGTCTCCATCATCAGAAATTTGAATGCATCCCAAAAACAAAAAAACCCCAAAGTTTTCCAGAGGGACCCGTTTTAAACCCTACTTTTGTCTTGACACTTCTCTCAAGCGGACGCTAGCCTACGCTCACTGGTGCAACTGGGGGAACGTCCTGGAAAACATTAATATTTGTTCACATTTGCAGTTTGCTGGCGAGACTGTTTTCGCACGAAACGCCACGATCCGGCAGGGGACTTCTCGATCGTTAAAGCGTTCTGGACCTGGATATGATTTGGAGCCAATAGCCGGGGGACACTCTGTCTCGCCGGCGCAGCATTGTCGATGGCACTGCTCCCGTCGAGAAGCAGCACGGCAAAATATTATTTCGTCATTTTAAAGCCCGCACGCGGCATGCGCGGAAACTTTTCCCTTGCAGTTACGGGGTGAAGTAGACTGTGGGCGGGATTGGGTCAGTGACAATCGTCGTGAATGGTCGTAAACAGGGGTGGTCGAAAGGGGTATTACTCATGAGGTTCCGAATACTTTTTCTGCTGTTGGTCTGTACGCTGGCGCTTTCTGTTTCTCCGGCTCTGTTCGGTCAAGCGACGGGCAGTTTCTCCGGCACCGTCGTAGACAAGTCCGGATCACCCATCTCCGGCGCAACGGTAACGGTCACGTCCCAAGGCACCGGCGTATCCCGACAGGCAAAAACCGATGACGCCGGCCACTACCTCATCCCTTTGCTCCCGGTCTCGATTTATACCTTACGGGTCGAATTTCAAGGTTTTCAGACGGCCGAGAACAAGGACCTTCGGCTGCAAGTCGATGAGGCCCGCGAGCTGAATTTTACGCTCTCCCCGTCATCAGTCTCGTCAACCGTGGAAGTGTTAGCCTCTGCCGTCGCCGTCGAGACCACCAATCCCTCCCTCGGCCAGGTCATCAACGCCGAGGAAGTTTCGCAGCTTCCGCTGAACGGGCGCGATTTCGTGCAGCTCGCCACACTCACGCCCGGGGCTACGGCAGAGTCGAACCCCAATAGTTTTTTCACTGGCGGCGCTGACAGCGAGGTGGCCGCACGCGGGTCGTTCTCGCTATCCGTCGGCGGGTCGCGGCCGAACAGCACGGACTGGCTTCTGGACGGTGTGGACAACAACGAATTGACCGCAGGCGGTATCGGAACTTTTTCATCCATCGATGACATTCAGGAATTCAAGGTTTTGACCTACAACTACTCCGCCGAATACGGCACTCGTGCCGGACCCACCGTGCTGGTCACAACAAAATCCGGTTCCAACGACTTCCACGGATCGCTGTTTGAGTTTGTCCGCAATACTTCGCTCGACGCCAAGAGCTTCTTTGCCCCCTCCGCGGAAAAATTCAATCTAAACCAATATGGAGGTTCCATCGGCGGACCGGTCTATAAGGGCAAAACCTTCTTCTTCGTCGATGGCGAACAAAAGTCTCAGCGCCACGGCATAACCTTTACGGGATTGGTTCCTTCGTTGGCCATGCGGCCCAGTGCAACGCAGCCCTTCGCGGATTTCACGGACGATCCTTTTGGCAAGCCCGTAACCGGCACAGTGATGGTTGGCGGAAATCCCGTTACAGTACCTGGCATTGTCAATCCGAATATGGTCGGAACTTCGACAAACCCTGCCAACTTTCCGAATGTCTATTTCCAGTGCGACGCCGGTGGCAATCCCCTGCCGGCCGCCGCGAATGGCAGCCAGGCACACGGGACCCCGTGCGCCAAAATACCGGCCACCCTGGTCGACAGCATCGGTGCGTCGCTGCTTAACCTTTACCCTGTGCCGAACGCCAGCAATGCCGCTCAGGGGTTCAACTTCGTGAGCGAGCCTGTCCGCAAACTTGACGAAACCAAGTTGGACGTCCGCTTGGACCACAACCTATCAGCCAACGACACGGTCTTCGCCCGTTTTAGCTACGACGACGCCGTCTCCTTCGTTCCCGGTGGCTTCACCGGTGGTTTCGCCGAGGCCAACGCCTTCGGCAGCAACCAGGGCATTATCAACCACGCGCGCAACGTGGCCATTGGGGAGACCCACGTCTTTTCACCCACGACGGTGAACCAAGCGAGCTTTGGTTACAACCGCATCTTCAATTACATCACTTCGCAGGGCACCGGGAGTTGCTCATCGGCGAAGCTCAACATTCCAGGAGCGAACCTGGGCTGCACAGGCCTTGGCAGCGGCGCTACTTGCACGCCGGGCGCCTATAGCTGCGGCTTGGTCAGTACCTTGCTTGTGGGTGGCTACTGGTCTGTGGGTGATCGCGGTTTCACCCCCTTCCAGGGTGGCACGGACATCTTCTCGTTTAGAGACTCCCTCGACCTGATCCGCGGCAAGCACGACTTCAAGGTCGGAATTGATATTCGCGCAAATCAGATGAACGTCGGTACCGAAGCCTTCCAGGACGGATTCTGGATTCCTGGCGCGATTGGTACTTTCTCCGGCTATAAGGACGCCACGGCGACCGTTCCTGGCAATCCGGAGGCGGATCTTGTACTCGGTTTAGTGGGCGTGTCTGAGCACGATCAGACCTTCAACGGCCCTGTTATCGGCCGTCGCTGGAAAGTCTTCCGTCCATTCGTCCAGGACGATTGGAGAATCACGAAAAACCTCACACTCAATCTGGGCTTGGCGTGGGATCTCACCAGTCCCATCAGCGAGTCTGCTGGGCGTATGGCAGACTACGTCCCTTCGACTGGCGCGGGCCAGCTTCTGGTTGCCGACAAGGGTGGTGTGAGTTCGTCGGCAGGCGTAAACAGGAATTGGACCGCCTTTGAGCCACGGATCGGTTTCGCTTATAAGCTGCTTGGCAGCGACAAGACCGTCGTGCGTGGAGGTTATTCCATCTATCATGACTCCGCTTGGAGCATGGGCGCTCAAGGCCTTTGGCAGAATCCTCCCTTCTTTGCCGAAGGCGATAACTTCGGCTTGGCCGAAAACTCCGGAATTACGTTCGGGCCAACCACACCAGTTGGTTGCCCCTCCCCCACGTCGTTTTGCGCCTCGTTGACCGGACCAGGCGCCCCGGCTGTAACGGGCGTCACCACCGCCCAGGGCTTTCCGATTTTTAACACTCCGCCCGATATTGCCACTTTTACTGGAACTTTTTATTTCCAGCCCACAGACTTCAAGCTCGGCATGGCTCAGCAGTTCAACGTGAACGTCGAGCGCCAGATCCCTGGGAACATTGTCCTCACTGCTGGTTATGCCGGTTCACGCGGCAGACACATCCTGGTGGCCGGAAACAACCTCAACACGAACAACCCGCATAACACGAACGGGATTGGCCCGACTGATTGTGGCACCGTTAGCGGTTACACTCTGGGGTGTACGTCCAGTGGCGCTGCTTTTGTGTCGCCGTTTGGGGTCGGCAACGCTATTTTGGAGTTCGGCGATCTCGGCAAAACCACTTACAACTCGCTGCAAATCAAAGCCGAGACCAAGACCCCGAAGTACGGTCTTTACGCGCTGGTCAGTTATACCTATTCGCGCACCTATGATAATGGCCTCTCCGACGGTCTTGGCTCTTTGCTGAGTGCGCCCTACTTCCCGCTTCCGAATTGGGAGAAACTGGACTGGGCGTTGTCGCAAATCAATCTGAATAACAGCTTCACGGCTAGCGTCATTTACGACTTGCCGTTCGGCAGGGGCAAGAAGTATGGAAGTGACTGGAATAAGGTCACCAACTCCGTGCTTGGAGGCTGGCAACTGACGCTCATTGAAAAGATTACCTCGGGCTTCCCCGTTCCCCTCATCGACAGCGCGAACTCCTCCGGCGTAGCCTTCAACGCCGGCGGCAATGGCAACAACTTCAACCGTCCGGACCAGGTTGCTAGCTGCAATCCCTATGCCGCTAGCCATAGCCAGCTTCAATGGATTAATTCTGCCTGCTTTGTCGCACCGGCTTCTGGTCAACTCGGAAACGCGTCCCGTGTCCCGGTCGTGGGTCCCGATTTCGTCAACACCGACTTCTCTGTGATCAAACAATTCGCCCTCCCCTGGGAAAACATGGGCCTGAACTTCCGGGCGGAATTCTTCAACCTTTTCAACCATGCGCAATTTGGCATGCCCGTCAACGACATCAATGCCCTTGGCTTCGGCTCGGTCAACTCCACCGTAAACAACCCGCGACTCGTCCAGTTCGGCCTCAAGCTGACGTTCTGACCCGCTTCGCTTAGGCTGCACGTTTCATTTTGATCTGACCGGCCCGCCGTGGTTTCGGTGGGCCGGTAGTTTTTCAGAGTTCCGGTCCATAGAGAACGATCTCTTTCATCGAGTAGTGACGCCGGTTGTGCGTCCCAAGGTGCGCCTTGTGGATGGAGGCTGTTGCTGCCATTAGGGCGTCTCCCAGTTCAACGTGGTGGCTTTTCGCGTAGTGTCTCAGACAGTCTCCCGCCCGCTCTGCGATCTCGAGGTCGATGGCCATGCACGTAACTGCCGCGAACAACGCCCTGAGCGTTTTCTGCTCACGCAGCATCGCTTGCATGGAGCCACCCCGCCCCCCCCGTGATTTCCGCCCCTAAGTCGTGTAGAATTAGCACTTACAAAAAAACCGGAGAGATCTTATTGTTAGCTAGAATTGTCACTTCGGCCGTCGTCCGTCACGCGCTCCTCATTCTCGTTCTCGTCGGACTATGCACCTCCGTCGCTGTACCCCAGACCAAACGCAAAGTGATCATTGATCAGGACTGCGCCGGACCCGGTGGGACGGATATGCAAGCCATTCTCACGCTCATCAATTCGCCGGAGACCGAGGTTCTTGGCATCACCGTACTCACCGGCGACGCCTGGCGCGACGAGGAAGTACAGCACACCTTGCGCTTGCTCGAAATCATTGGCCGCACGGACATTCCGGTGGTTCCCGGCGCCGTTTTTCCCCTCGTCAATTCCAAGGAGTACATCGCTAAGTGGGAAGCGTTTTACGGCAAGATCATCTACCAGGGCGCCTGGAATTTCGCGAGCCATCACGCCGTGCACGGCCCGTACGAAGTTCCGCCGATGCCTGAAGGCGCTCCCACCAGCAAGGCTTCGACCGAAGACGCCGCGCATTTCATGGTCCGGATGGTTCATCAGTTCCCCCACGAAGTCACCGTCTACGCTGCCGGCCCCATGACCGACCTCGCCCTGGCCATCGCTCTGGACGGGCACTTCTCCGATCTGGCGAAAGAGCTGGTCGTCATGGGTGGCAGCATTAATCCGAACACGGACGACCCGGAATTCGAACTGAGTCCGCGGCGTGAATTCAATTTCTGGATGGATCCGGAAGCCTCGCACGCCGTGCTCCACGCCCACTGGCCGCGCGTGGTCCTCACCACCGTGGATATTTCCATCAAGACGCGCATGGAGAAGAGCCTGATCGCGCAGGTTGCCAAAAGCGCCACGCCCGCCGCGCAGTACGTCGCGAAATACGCGGGAGGGAATTATCTCTGGGACGAACTCGCCGCCGTCGCATGGCTCGACCCAAGTTTCATCACTAAATGGCAAAAGCTTTACATCGATGTGGAAGTTGACCACGGCGCTTCTTACGGTAACACGCTCGCCTGGGCCCCCGGCCAGCAACCCGGCATGGGCGAAGTACTGGTCGACATCCAGAAAGACCTCGACAAGGAAAGGTTTTACAAGACGTACGTCGATCTTCTGACTCGCCCAACGCCTCAATTTCACTCAGCGTCAGGGAAAGAGAATTGACGAGTGGAACCGTGGGACCGTCGTTCCTGCCTGTAGTCCCTAATCTCATGGCTTAGAGTCCTGTAATCATAGTGAAACGCACATGGCAACAATCATTTCAACTGGCTTGATTGAGCCTCGCGTTTCCCAGACAATTGAAGGTCAGTTGTTGCCCATTTTCCCCGCAGGCCGCCATTGCAGCCCTAGCGGAGAAGCGAGAGAGATGTCCACGCACGCGAATTCAGTCAAACGCTTTGTCGCCTATTTTTCCATGGAGATTGCGCTCGAGAACGCCATGCCGAGCTACAGCGGCGGCCTTGGCGTGCTCGCCGGAGACACCATCCGCGCCGCCGCCGACCTACGCCTACCCATGGTGGCCGTATCCCTCCTATACCGCAGAGGTTTCTTCTCTCAGCATCTCTCCGAAGACGGCACCCAAACGGAAGAGCCAGTGGTCTGGAAAGTCGAGGACTTTCTCAAGGAAGAAAGCGCGCGCGTAACCGTGCCCTTGGAGAATCGCCGCGTCGAACTTCGTTCCTGGCGCTACGACGTTAAAGGCGTCCGCGGCTTTGTGGTGCCGGTCTATTTTCTCGACGCTGATCTTCCTTCCAACGTGGAATGGGACCGCAACTTAACCGGCGGACTGTATGGCGGAGATTCCTATTACCGGTTGTGCCAGGAAGTTCTGCTCGGAGTCGGCGGCGTGCGCATGCTGCGTGACCTTGGCTATACGGATCTTACGCGCTACCACATGAACGAAGGCCACGCCGCGCTCCTCTCTTTGGAATTGCTCGGCGAGGAAGCCGTCAAAGCCGGGCGCACCGCTATTTGTGGCGAAGACATCGAAAAAGTCCGCGCCAAATGTATGTTCACCACGCACACGCCGGTGCCGGCCGGCCACGATCGCTTTCCAATCGAATACCTCACTCGCGTTTTTCCGCAGCAGAGCAAATTCTTCGATCTCAAAGACGCTGCGGTTGCCGAGCTTGTAAGACGTTCTCTGCAAACCGAGCAGAACTATCCGGATTTGCAGGAAGCCGCGGCGCGAGGCGCCCATTTGAACATGACCTACTTGGCGCTGAGCCTCAGCACCTACGTCAACGGCGTAGCCAAACAGCATGGCGTCACTTCGCGGCAGATGTTTCCGGAAGTTCCGATCGAGGCCATCACCAACGGCGTTCACGCGGGAACGTGGACCTCGCCTCCGTTTCAGCAACTCTTCGACCGTCTGATAGCACAATGGCGCGAGGACAATTACAGCCTCAGAAGTGCGCTCGGACTTCCGCCGGAGGAAGTCTGGTCAGCGCATCTCATCGCCAAGCACGAACTTCTGGAAGCCGTGCGCGAAAAAACCGGTCTCAGTCTGGACGAAGAAGTTTTCACAATCGGTTTTGCTCGGCGCGCCACGGGATACAAGCGCGCGGACCTGATCCTCTCTGATTTGGACCGCTTGCGGCAGATCGCCAAGAACGCAGGACATTTTCAAATCATCTACGCAGGCAAGGCGCATCCCAACGACGGCGGAGGCAAGGATATTATCCGGCGAATCTTCCATGCGAAGAAGGCGCTGCGCAAAGCCGTGACCGTGGTGTACCTCGACGAATACAATCTCGACCTCGGCGGCAAAATCACTTCCGGCGTAGATCTTTGGCTCAACACGCCGCAATTCCCGCTCGAAGCCTCCGGCACAAGCGGCATGAAATCCGCGCTCAATGGAGTTCCCAGCCTGAGCATTCTCGACGGCTGGTGGGTAGAAGGCCACATCGAAGGCGTCACTGGATGGTCGATTGGCGAGCCGCGGCGCACCATGGACACGACGGACATTGCCACGGACAACGCCAAGGAAGCCGAATCGCTCTACCGGAAATTAGAAAACATAATTCTTCCGATGTTTTACAAAGAGCCCCGGCTGTACATCCAAATCATGCAGCACGCCATCGCCATCAACGGTTCGTTCTTCAACACGCAACGCATGGTGCAGCAATACATCACCGACGCGTACTTGCGATAAAGCGCTCCGCCAAGAAAGTTAGGACCAGCAAGTAACAGGAATGAATTCAAGATAGGGCGTTCATTGTTGTTCCGCAGGTTTAGGAATCTGCTTGTCGCCGCGCAGCTCTTTCGCCATATCTAAAATATTGCGCTTAGCGAAATAGTCGAAGAAGTTCCAGTTGCCGTACTTTTGCTTCAAACCAGGCATCACTGCGTTCGTTAGTGCGTCGCCCATGAGGCCGTCTTTCACAGGCTCAGTCATCATGGCGCGCAGGTCGTTGAGGTAGCCGCCGAATTCCTCGACGTCGGCGGCGTTTCCGACATCCCCGTGGCCGGGCACAAAGGCGGCCTGGGGGGCCTCGGCCGCCAGCTTCGCATCCGTCGTGGCCCACTTGTCGGTTGTGCCGTCGATCAGATTTGGCAACGTCTTCTTCCAGAAAAGATCGCCGCAAAAGACGACTCGCGCATCAGGAAGGCTGACGACAGAATCGCCGCCGGTATGGCCCTGGTAATAGCGCACCACGATTCGCCGAGAACCCAAATACAACTCGATCACGGAATCGTAGACGAGATTCGGGGCTACCAGGCCTTCGACCATGGCTTTTTGTTCGGGCTTGATGTCCTTGCCGAAAAATTTCAGATTCTCCGTATGAATCCATCCGCGAATATTTCGATGGCCGATAATCACCGCACCGGTTTCCGCAAAGACGCCGTTGCCCGCGACATGATCGAGATGGTAGTGCGTGTTGATCACGAACTTCACGGGCAACTTGGTGAGCTTCTGAATCTCGCCCAGGAGTTGTTTTGCGGCCTCGGGATTCACGAAGGTATCGATCACCGCGACGCCCTGGTCGCCAATCACGAATCCGGAATTTGAGCCGGCTCCCCCTTTGGGGCCGTCGATGGCCGCATACACGTTGTTGCCAAGGGGCTTGATCGTGAAGAGCAGCGACGGCGCGGGCGCAACAGCGGTTTGCGCGTGGCCCGCGCCCGAAGGGAGAAGCAGGAGCAGAGACAACCAGATTGTTTTTCGCATGGATGGTTATCGTATCTCAAGTTTGATTTGGCGCAAGGCAATATTGATTGTTGCTGAAACCAACCGGAAAAAACCAAAAGAATTGTTGCGCAGCGGGTCTAGAGAACACCGCGGACCCGGAGAATTTGCGAGGGCCGCAAACGGGGAAGGGAATGGATAGGTTAGCGGAGGCGGTTTTTGTAGAGGGCCATGCCTACGGCGGCGTCCATGCCGAGTTTTTCGAGGGCGGATATTTCGCGGCGGGTCTTGATTCCGCCTGCAGCGATGATGGGATGCTTGGTGGCGGAACGGAGCATACGGAACCAATCGAGATTGGCGCCGGTCATGGTGCCCTCGCGATCGACGTCGGTGCAGAGAAAGGCGGCGCAAAAGGGCTCGAGTTGAGACATGACATTTTCAGCGCGCAGGGCGAGTGTGCGTCGCCAGCCGTTGATGGTGATGCGGCCTTTGGCGGTGTCCAGGGCGATAACGATTCGGACGGTGGACAATTGTTGTGTGAGCTGGCGCAGAAAGCGAGCGTTGATCTGGCCTTCGCTAAAGGCCGCGCTGCCGATAATGATCTGGTCCGCGCCCGACTTGGCTATTTCCCGGGCGCGGGCGACCGTTCGAATGCCGCCGCCAACGCGAACTTTCAGTTTGTGGCGCTTGCGGGCGCGGAGACAGAGTTCGCGGGCGAGCGCGTTGTTGTTGCCGGTACCGATGGCCGCGTCCAGGTCGATGAGATGCAGCCAGAGATAGGACTGGAATTGTTCTAGAAGTCCGAAAACGTCAGCGACGGCGAGTTCCCGTTTTCGGCCGCGGACCAACTGGACGGCCTGGCCGCCTTGCAAGTCGATACAGGGAATCAGCACGGCAGGCGAACCTCGATATTACGAGTGGCGAGATATTGCTTGAGTTCGCGGATGGATTGCACGTTGTCGTGAAAGATCGAGGCCGCGAGGGCGGCGTCGGCTGCGCCTTCGGAAAAAATTTGCGCGAAGTGTTCCGGAAGTTTTGCGCCGCCGGAAGCGATGACGGGGACGGAAACGGCACGTGAGACGGCAGATGTGAGAGGCGTATCGAAGCCCAGCTGCGTGCCGTCGCGGTCGACGGAGGTGAGCAGGATTTCGCCGGCGCCCAGTTGGACGCCCTGCTGCGCCCACACCAGGGCGTCGCGATTGGCAGAATCGCGGCCCCCGCGGACCATGACATCCCAGTGATCGTTGACACGTTTTGCGTCGATGGCCAGGACCACGGCTTGCGCGCCGAACTCGCGTGAGAGTTCAGAGATAAGCGCCGGGCGCGCAACGGCGGCGGTGTTGACAGTCACCTTGTCGGCGCCAGCGCGGATCACCGAGCGGGCATCATCGAGAGTTCGAATGCCGCCGCCTGCGGTAAGCGGAATGGCGAGCTCGGCGGCGACGCGACGAATGGTTTCAAGAAACGTGGGACGGCGGTCGCGGGAAGCGGCGATATCCAGGACGACGAGTTCGTCGGCGCCTTCCGCGTTGTAGCGCGTGGCGAGAGCAACGGGATCGCCGGCATCGCGCAGGCCTACGAAATTTACGCCCTTGACGACGCGAGCGCCGTCCGTGTCGAGGCAGGGAATGATGCGGTGCGCGAGGCTCATGCGGCGAGCCTCAGAAAGTTTTGTAGAAGTCGCGCGCCGGGTTCGCCGCTTTTTTCCGGATGGAATTGCACGGCGAAGATATTTTGCTTTTCGATGACCGCAGCGAAGTCCGCGCCGTGGTTCGAGAGAGCTACGGCTTCGCCGTTAACGTTGCTGGCAGCGAAGGAGTGCGCGAAATAAAAATACGCGTCAGCCGAGACGCCTTCGAGAAGACGGGAGGGGCGAGTGAGCTTGAGCTGGTTCCATCCCATGTGCGGGAGCTTAACGGTGCCGGGAAGGGAACGAACCGAACCGGGCAGGAGATCGAGGCCCGCGAGTTCGGGGGCCTCCTCGCTGGTTTCGTAAAGCGCTTGCAGGCCGAGACAGACGCCGAGAAATGGAATGCCACGTTGGAGGGCATCGAGAAGGGGCGCGCGGAGAGCGCGCTCGTCGAGTGCGCGGATGAGCGCAGCATAATGCCCGACGCCGGGCAGAAGAAGCGCTTCGGCTTTTACAATGCACTCCGGCGAATGGGAACGCTGGCTTCGGGCGCCGAGGCGCGTGAGCGCACGCTCGACGCTGGTTACGTTGCCCGCTCCGTAGTCGATGAGCATGACGTTCATAGGAGGCCTTTCGTGCTGGGGAGAACACGGCGAAGACGTTTGTCGCGAGAGACAGCGAAGCGGAGCGCGCGCGCAAAGGCTTTAAACATGGCTTCGACTTGGTGATGGGATGAACGGCCGTACAGCGCGCGCAAATGGACGTTGGCGCGTGCGGCTTGCGCGAAACCCTGGAAAAAATCTTCGGTGAGCTCGGTCTGAAAATCGCCGACGCGTTTTGCGGAAATTCTTGCATGCACGACCCCATAGGGTCTGCCGCCGAAATCAACGGCGGCAGCGGCGAGGGTTTCATCCATGGGCATCAGGAAGTACCCGGCGCGGAGAATGCCGCGTTTTGTTCCTAGAGCTTTCAGGACGGCTTCGCCGAGAGCGATACCGACGTCCTCGACGGTGTGATGCTGATCCACGTCCAGATCGCCTTTGGCGGTCAGGTCCAGATCGAAAGCGCCGTGGCGCGCCACGAGATCCAACATATGATCGAAAAAGCGGATGCCTGTTGCAACGCGAGATTTTCCTCGGCCGTCGAGATTCAGTTTCAGGCGGACGTCCGTCTCGTTTGTCTTGCGATGAATCGTGGCGGTTCTCGGCATGGCGAGGACGTATCAGCCTTTCTGAATAGCTCTGAGAAGCTGGTGCATCTCTTTTTCGGTGCCGATGGTGATGCGGACGAAGCCGGAACCCATGTCGCGGCTACGCTCGCGGAGGAGAATGCCCTGGCGCTCGAGTTTCCCGAAGAGCGCGGGACCGCTGGGGCCGAAATTGGCGAGGAGAAAATTTCCCGCGCTGGGATAAACGGTTACGCCCAGCTTTCTCAGTTGCGAGGCGAACCAGGAGCGCAGGCGTTTTACTGTGCGGACGTAGCGCCGAATGGTGGCGCGATCCTGAACTGCGGCTTGCGCGGCAACTAATGCCGCGATGTTGATGGGAAAAGGAGGCATGGCGCGCCTCAGGAGTGCCAGCGATTTTTCACAGGCGATAACCGCGCCGAGCCGGAGAGCAGCAAGTCCAGCGGCTTTTGAGAATGTACGTGCGCTGAACAGATTGGGATATTGGTTGATCCAGGGCGTGACGGTCGCGCCGGAGAATTCGACATATGCTTCATCGATGACCACCGCCGTGTGCGTCGCGGCTTTGAGAATTCTCTTGATGGCATCCGGCTGGAGGAGCGTCCCAGTGGGATTGTTGGGATTGGCGATGAACAGGACGCGCGGTTTTTTGCAAAGAGCGGCGCACATGCGCGCGAGAGGGAATTCCATCTCGGAGCCGTAGCGCTCGACTTCAATGCGCGCGCCGAAAATCTCGGCGTAATAGCGGTACATCGGGAACGTCGGCTCACAAATGAGAATGTGGCTGCCAGCATCCACGAAGGCGTCGAAGAAGACGCGCAGAGCGTCGTCGCCGCCGTTGGTGAGCATCAGCTCTTCGGGTCGAACGCGAAAGTACCGCGCCAGCCGTTTCGTGAGCACCAGATACTCGGGATACATGGCGAATTGCTGCGGCGTGATTTTCGCCAGCGCGCGGAGAACTGCGGGGGAGCAGCCCGCGGTATTCTCGTTAAAATCGAGGCGAATTTTGCCAAGTCGGCCTTCTGCAGGCGCTTCGTAGGTGCGCCGGTCAAGAATAGCCTGGCGAATGGGGAGTTTCGGTTTCATCGGCGAACCTCGACGGCATTGGCGTGAGCGACCAAGCCTTCGGCATGCGCCAATATTACCGCGTCCTCTCGAAGACGCTGGAAGCCCGCGCGGTCGATGGTCTGGACGGTGAAGCACTTTATGAAATCGGCTGCGGATAGACCCCCGCGCATGCGCGCCCACCCACCGGTCGGCAAAACGTGATTGCTGCCGCTGATGTAGTCGCCGAGAGGCTGCGCGCCCCAGGGGCCGAGGAAGATGGTGCCTGCTGCAGTGATTGTTTTGAGCAGCGCGTCGGGATTGTCCGGAAGACTCAGATGTTCCGGAGCGAAGCGGTTGGAGAAGACGCACGCGGCTTGGATAGAAGGCGCGAGCAAGATTCGGCCGGTGTTGCGCATGGAGGCGTGAGCGGGATTGTTGGAAGGAAGGTTTGCTAGTTGCGCTGTCACTTCTTGCTGGACGGCGCGTGCCAGGCTCGCCGAAGGAGTTACCAGAAAGCTTGCCGCATCGGGCGCATGCTCTGCTTGCGCGAGCAGGTCTGCCGCGATCCATTTCGGGTTGCCGATTGCCGCGAGAACGATGGCTTCGGTTGGGCCTGCCGGAAGATCAATAGCGCAATCGCTGCTCACGAGCTGCTTTGCGGCGGTGACAAATCGGTTGCCGGGACCGAAGATTTTATCGACGCGGGGAATTCTTTTTGTGCCGTAGGCCAACGCAGCGACTGCTTGTGCGCCGCCAATGCTGGCGATTTGAGTTATCCCCAGCAAACTAGCGGCGGCGAGGAGTTCAGCATTGGGTTTGGGGCAAGCCACGGCGACGCGCTTCACACCAGCGACGCGTGCGGGGACGACGGTCATCAGCAGCGTGGAGACGAGGGCGAATCGGCCGCCTGGAATGTAGCACCCGATGGCTTCAAGGGGACGGATGAGCTGAGAGATGGTTACGCCGGGTTCGACTTGTAAAGACCATGGGCGCGGTAACTGTTTTTCGGCGACGCGGCGAATGTTTTTCTCTGCGTGGCGCAATGCACCGATAAATTCGGGCTTGACTTGTTTACGCGCGGCGTGGATCTCGCGTTCCGAGATCCAGACGCCGCTGTCGCGAAGGTCGATTCCATCCAGTTTTTTTGCCCACGCTCGGAGCGCAGCATCGCCGCGCTTGCGGACATCGGCGATGATGCGTGCGGCAATGCGCTCGGCTTCCAAGTCGCGCTGGTGCCGGGCGCGGAGGAGGTTTTTTTCGACGGCGCTAGTGAGCTTTAGGATGCGCATCAAAGCACGATCTTGTTCAACGGGTACTCCACGATGCCCTGCGCCTTGGCCGCTTTGAGCTTGGGAATAATTTGACGGACCACGGCTTCTTCGATGATGGTGTTCACGGCGACCCAGTCCGGGTCGCTGAGGGCGGAGATGGTGGGTTTTTTGAGAGCTGGCAAAACACCGAGAACGGCGGCGAGATCGTCGCGATGAACGTTGAGGAGCAATCCGACTTTGCTGGCGGCGGCGATCGCGCCCTGGAGCATGAGAATGAGATTTTCAGCTTTCTCGCGCTTCCAGGGTTCCGTAGCGGCAGAGCGATTCATGATGAAGACGGTGGCGGACTCAAGAACGGTATCGACGATGCGAAGTCGGTTTGCTCGCAAAGAGGAGCCGGTTTCGGTGACTTCGACGATGGCATCGGCAAGCTGCGGGACTTTGACTTCGGTCGCGCCCCAGGAGAATTCGACGCGGGCTTTCACGCCGTGGCGTGCGAGATACGTTTCGGTGATTTGGACGACTTCGGTGGCGATGGTCTTTCCTGCGAGGTCGCGGACATCGCGCATGGCCGAGTCTTCAGGAACGGCGAGGACCCAGCGGACGCGAGCGAGACGTTGTTTGGCGTAGACAAGTTCGGAGAGTTCATCGACGGCTGCGCCGGTTTCGACGACCCAATCGTGGCCAGTGATTCCGGCGTCGAGAGCGCCGGTTTCGACGTAGCGGGCCATTTCCTGGGCGCGGACCATCAGGCATTCGATCTCAGGATCATCGATGGTGGGGACATAACTGCGCGAGCTGAGCGTAATTTTCCAGCCGGCGCGGGCAAAAAGTTCCAGCGTCGCGTCCTGCAAACTGCCTTTGGGGATGCCGAGCTTGAGACAGCTCATGCTTTTTTCTCCTGTTTCTCCCGGCCGTAAACGGTTTCTGGCGCGAAGGTGCGCTCCTCGATGATTTTAGCGACGCCATCAGATTCCAGTTTGCGAAAGAAGCAGCTGCGATAGCCCTGGTGGCAGACGCCGGGGCCGATGGCTTCGACGCGGACGAGAAGGGCATCGGCGTCGCAGTCGACGCGCAGTTCGCGGACTTTGAGGACATGCCCGCTGGACTCGCCTTTTTTCCAGAGCGTGTTGCGCGAGCGGCTGAAGAAGACCACTTCGCCAGAGCTGTGGGTTTCTGCCAGCGACGCGGAGTTCATAAAGCCGAGCATGAGGACCTCGCCCGAGCGATGGTCCTGAATGATCGCGGGGACGAGCCCGCCTGCTTTGTCGAAGTCGATACTTACAGATTCCACGTGCGTACCTCCGGAAAACTAACCGCTGAAAAACAAAAAACCCGCTGGGCTTACTACGCCAGCGGGCCGATGAGTGCTTTGTGGTGCGAAACTCTATGCACACCTCATCGAGCGCGGCGTATGGCCGTGATGATGATGATGGCGATGCGCCCGAGAGTTCATAGTTAGAAACTAAAGAAAATCGGGTTCGGTGTCAACTATGGTTTTTTCACCATTTTTTTTAGGTTGTTTGGCGGGACTCAGCTAGGGCCGGTGTCTTCAACGACCACTAACTGAGCGCGACTGTCCTTCCGGCGTTGCAGTTCATACTCATTTCGTGAGGGACGGCGCCGGGTTTGCCGTTCTCGAGTCTTTCGACGCGCACGACTTGCAGCGACGTACTGACCGTCATCGGGTCGTGCGGCGAGGGCTAAGGAAAGGTGACGAAGTCGCGCCTGCCAGGATAATAGGACTTGAGACGGCTGTGGAAGTAAATGCCGCCTTTTGACGCATTTACGCTGATGGGTAGATCCTCAAAATGATCATCGCGAGACTCCCAGGGGCGGACCCCGGGCCGGCCGAACGATTTTTGCTCTAGGTCCTGCTCGCTTCTGGGAGACTGACCTTCTAAGCCTTTCTGGCGTGTTGCCTTTCGACGTAGAATTTAACTGTACCGAGACAGCTCGAGGCGCCGCCCGTGAATCGTCAGGCCGCTCGACCGAATCTGATAACATGGAAGAGGGAGCAAGACACTTGCGAAAATCGAGGGGTGGGGAAGACCGATGGACGATAAAATTCACAAGGACGCGGCCGCTTGGAAGAAACAACTCACGTCGAATCAATACTATGTGACGCGGCAGAAAGGGACGGAACCTCCCTTTACCGGGGAGTACGAGGATACGGACACGCCTGGGGTTTACAGGTGCGTTTGTTGCCGGCAGCCGTTGTTTCGTTCTGATACCAAATACCACTCGGGCTCCGGGTGGCCCAGCTTCTACGCTCCGGCGAAGGAGGAGGCCGTGGAGACGGAAACCGATGCATCCCATGGTATGTCCCGCACCGAAGTGAAGTGCAGCCAGTGCGATGCCCACTTGGGGCATGTTTTCGACGATGGTCCGCAGCCGACGGGGTTGCGCTATTGCGTCAATTCAGCAGCCCTCGAATTGGACGAAGACGAGAAAGACTAAAAAGCGTCCCGGCTGGGCCGAGACGCTTCTCAGGTTTTTGTGCTCTCAGGAGAAAAGCGAAAATTACGCGGCAGGAGAGGTGCAGGCCACCAGCTCAGCAACAGGATCGCTTTCGCGATCCCACAAGCCAAGCAACATTACCTTCGTTCCCGTAGGGTATTTGAAAACATAATAAATGTTCGAAGGCCCTTCGACTTCAAAGAAGCCCGGCCGTCGCGGATCTGGCCGCGAAGGGGCGCCGGCGTGAAGCAGCATGCGCAATTCAGCAATCTGCTCCTGCGAATGATTTCGCAGGTCTTCCACGAGGGGCGGGTGCTTCGTAATTGTCATCATCATGTTCATTCTCCGCCACATTAAGCTTATCGTTGTCCTCACCTAGTAAGACGAAAAAACGGGTGAAAAGTTTCATGGGTGGCAGCTTCTTTCGAGGAAAGTTCCGGGGCTATCAGGGGCGATAGCAGGAGAAATGGCGAATTTGCCTGCATTTTGGGACGAAAAGGACATTTGAGGGTGGTCCAAATTGGTTCTGGGGTCGTCGCAAATCCGTGTGCGGGAAGAGGTTTACGTGCGGAGCGAGCTCCCCGCGGGATTGAAATCGAACGTGAACTTAGAATTGGCACGTGCCCAAATCTGTTGTCATAGATGCAGAGTTACTATGTATAGAGGTACTTGCGCGTGTGGCGCTTCCCTGCGATAGTGGATAGAGTGACCTACCAAACTAGACCGGGATGGCCTCTGTGACCAAAACTTCGACAAAAAAATCCCCAAAGAAAGAGAAAACAAATTTTGGTAAAGACAAACGGCGTAAACATCACCACTTTCTGGTAACTGTTTATTATGCGGACGGCGAGAAGTTTGGCCGCGTGTACACCGATAGGGACAAAGCGGATCGCTTCGCCGACCGGCAGAAGCGTTCGCCGGTGGTTAAGTCCGCGCGCGTTACGATGGTCTCCTGAAGCTGAAGTTCAGGATGGAGTTGTCGACGAAAAGCAAGCCATGGAAGGCTTGTCGCTGTCGCTTGGGCATGTTATAAAAAGAAGAGTCGTTGAGCGGCCTTAGTATAGTGGTAGTACGGAACCTTGCCAAGGTTCAGGTGTCGGTTCGATTCCGATAGGCCGCTCCATAATTTCAACTACTTACAGCGACTCCATCTTCAGCGTGGGACTATGAAGGACCAATTGCTGTTTCTGTCGCTGGATGAATCAATCCAACCAACTTCAGATGTGCTGCCCGTTTAGCCGGGGTGAGAGCCTGCGCGTACACGTCCAGCGTCAATCTGCTGCTTGCGTGCCGCATCAGTTCCTGGACCGTCTTCACGTCCTCACCGCCGCCTTTCAGAAGCGTTGCGAACGTTCTGCGGAAGGAATGCCATCCCAGAGCCTTGGTGATGCCTACGCGCTTCGCAGCAGGATGCACGTAGCACTTTAGCGGCGTCTCGGGCCAGTACGGTTGTTTGCCGTCCATATCCGGGCTAGCAAACACCCAGTCACCCATCTGCTGGTACGGTGCCGGTCTGCTCCAATCCTGCAGAGCGTCGAGCAGTGCGCCATCCATAGGCACGGGCTTCTGGGAAGCCTCTGTCTTCATGTCACCGACATGCTGATGAACTACTGCTCTGCTGAGCCGGATTTCACCAGCGGCGAAGTCAACGTCAGACCACTTCAACCCCAAAGCTTCAGATACCCTTAATCCCGTGGCAGCGGTCAGAAAGACCAGCGCACGGGCCGGGTTCCCAAGCTCTGCCAGTAACTTCTTCAGTTCATCCAGCTCCAGTACGTCGGGCAACTTCTCACGCTTCGCACTCTGGCGCACGAGCGTCATAGGATTCGTCGCAATCCACTCGTGGCGGCCGGCATGGGCAAAGATGACGTGCATGGTGTTTCTGATCTTCGCCTTTGTCGCGTTCGCAAGTGGCAGGCTGTGAAGCCAGCCCTCCACTTCCACTGTGCGCACGTCTGAAAGCCTGTGTTCGCCCCACTTCGGAAGAACCCAAGTCTTCAGCGACGTCTGGAAGGTTCGTTGTGTTGAGAAGGCCTTGCTTGGCAATTCGTTCTCTTCATAATGCTTGACCAATTGCCTTAAGGTCACGGGCACTGCGGGATTGACCGCGTTGATCGTGGAGCGAAATGTTTCAACGGCACGTTTTGCCGCTGTCTTGGTTGGGAACTGTTCGATGGTACCCACAACCACCTTCCGGTAGACCCTTCCTTCCGTTGCGTTCTCGCGCCAACGAAAGATCCAAACTGCGGGGCCGGCCTTCCGCATTTCGCGTGACAAACTTCCTGACTGATAGCGTTGCCGTGTGAATTTCACTGTGTCTTCTCCTGTGTGAAATCCACGCGGTCAGCGGGTTGGCAATTTGAATTTATCCGAGATTGCAGCCATACGTCCAGCTCTGATACACGAAAATACCAGTGGCCGCCAATTTGGTATCCGGGAAGACTTCCCGTCCGCGCGTAGCGCTGCAGCGTCTTGACGTGAATATTGCCCAGCAATTTCGCCGCTTCGGGACTGCCAATCAAGGCTTCGAAGGCAGGCTTGGGTTCTTGTGAGGGTTTGAGTGTGGATGCTTGGGCCAAGCGCTTAGCGCCGGCCCTGCATTCTCCCTCTGTGGCCGCGTGTTGTGACGCGGCATGCAGACGGCTTTTGCTACCTTCGACGAGCGCGTCGGCTAGAAGGGAATCTTCCGCGGCTTCTGAGTTCTCCTCTTCAATACAAATTGCATTCGAGCGAGCATTTTCTACAAAGCGCGGGGCATGCTGTCTTGGGGACGCTGCGTTCTCGCGCGCACCGAATTGGGTTGGACGGGACTTCATGTTTGTTAGACGGCCTTCGCAAGAACGTCTCCTTTAGCTTTTCCATTGTTGTGGTTGTTTGCGTGTTCGTCTGCCCAGCGTCTAAAGTCGTCGTCCTTGCGAAACAACAGCTTCAGGGCTTCGGTGATCACGTAAGACGGCGAAGCATCGATGAACTCAGCATAGAGCTCTAGCTGAGTCTTTACCGATTCTTCGACGCGCGCTTGGATGGTGACTGTTTTGGGCTGTTTTGGTGGTGACTTCAAAATAGACAACGGACTTCTCCTTTCGTGTTCATACAAGATGTCAGACATCCTGTCTGACAAATTCTCGGAGTCCATATATACAAGCGCGCAAAACGCGGCCCCGAAGTTTCTGTGAGGGCGGGAGCGACCACACGGCAACCGTGACGCACCGTGCGTCAAAGGGTGGGGTCGCTCCCGCCTCAGGCGCGGTCTGGGCCGCGCACAATTTCGTTCTTCGGGACGATTCATGTGATTGATTTCCGTAATCTTGTACTCGATCGAGGGTGAAGTAGGAGGTGAGGTTGCGGTGAAGTAAGAGGGTGAAGCCTACTTCACCGGAACTTGAGAATTTGACGACCAGGAGCGAGGCTGCTTCGCCCTTGACGAAAAAACATGTGCACCGGCATACAGCAACGGGCGGGAGCGACCCGGAGAAAACTTTTGGGCGGATTGACCGCCAAAAAGTGGGGTCGCTCCCCGCCTGATTTGCCCTCTCTTGCGCGGTAACTTTCGCAGAGGTGGTGGTTGGAAAACGTATCAGAATCAATTCCGTGGGCCGAGCGTTAGGTGAAGAAGTGGCAGTTCTGAAAGTGCAGAGGGTAATTCTTACCGTCTTCACCCTATTCATCCTTTCCCTACACATGTTTCGGCTAAGAATTCGGGGACACACGCGGGCAAAACATCGGAAGGAATCTTCGTGGGCTGGAGCGACCCGAGGATCGATTTGGCCACGGAACCGTGTGCAAAAGTGGGGTCGCTCCAGCCCAACAAAGGGTTCTGCCCGCGTCCAAATTGATCGTCGCGCCCTGCGCAACCTCTTGTTCCGTGGGCATTTGCTCGATCGCCGAGGTGAACGCGAAGGTGACGGATCGGGTGATCCGTGTCTTTCATGCACCCGTCACCTTCCCGCGATTCAGTGAGCGGTACAAACCCTTTGACATCGTCGAGTCCTCTACTATTAAAGAGGCCTTGAAAATGGAGAAAGTAAGAAAAAATCTTGCCCCCTGACCTACTGGAAGCTGTAGTAAGTATCTTCATCGCAGAAAGTCCACCAGTCCCTCTACTTACTAGGGAACATCCAGCAGGGAAAAAGTGAGAAGAAACTTTAATCTCTCAGGGATCCCGAATCGCACGGGGGAAGTCTGGCCACAGCCCCCTACTTATTAAAGGAACATCGAGAGGGGAAAAAGTAAGAAAAAATCTTAATCCCCCGGAAAAGTCCAGGCTGGCGGAGAATTCCCGATCACAGCCCCATACTTATTTAAGGAACATCCAGAAGGGAAAAAAGGAGAAAAAATCTTGGTACTAGTACATTTTTCTGAAAGTCGCCTAGAGGAATGTGCCCACAGAGGGGAGGAGAGAACAGGAGACTAAATCTGGCAGTTCGCATCGTTCCGAGTCTTGTGAACTCCTTGAATGAAGTGCATTGATAACCTTTTCAACGCCAGGGTCCGCCGGGCTTCCACATCTTCGTGAACGAATGTCCTTCTTGGACGGTGCGGACCGGGAGAGCGAGAAAGTCTCGAATGGCTTCCATCACCGTCTTGAATTCAGCCTTCTCGACGTAGGACTTGTTCTTCGCGCAAAACGCGGTCCATTGCCGTTTCTTGTTTACGTCGTCATAAAACTCGGACGTGAAGGCGACGGGCAGACCTGCCATCGGAAGGTCAGTCCCACGTTTTTGAAAGGTGTTTTGAATCGCCTTGGAGAGAGTTTTTCCTTCGAAAGCGAACGTGCGAGACAGGATCTCCAGATCGTAGAAATCCTTCATGCGAGTATTGGCGATTCCGAGTTTCACAAGTGCTTGGAGTTTTTCGGCAACGACCGTTTCTTTCGGATAGGCCAGCAAACGCGGGCCAGGAAATTCCAGGAGCGTAGGATAGCCGGTCTCGGAAGGTGGTGGTGTGACGATGTCGCCGAAGCCGATGTCAATCTGAATGGGAATCTTTGCGCGTTCGAGATACGCAACCAAGGTCACCCGGACGCCTTCGTAGTCTGCATCCTCGGATATGCGTTCCGCTTCGACGGTCTCAACATCGAAGCGCAGGCCGTCCTCGTCGACTTCCAAAACGCAGAGTTCCCGAAAAATATGGGCGAAGCGCTCCGGGGAGTTGTCACCTCGAGCGAGGAAATCGGCATCCCGTGTCGGACGATAGCGTTGTTCCGTCCACAGCTCAAAGAGCAGCGCGCCTTTCAGAATGAAATCGTCGCGGTGACGGGAGCGGCTCAGCCGGAAGAGAATACGTTCGAGCCCGTACTTGACGAGGATCAGTCCGAAATCCACGTTGCGCTTGCGCGCTAGGTTCGTGAGCTTCTCGCGGACGGAAGCGGGGAGGTTCTTTGGGGCCGGTTTGGCCAACTAGAGTGACTCCAGATAAGGGCGCATGACGTTGGCGACGCGGCAGACTTTGGCGGCGGCAGCGAGCTCGTCAATCGAGGCTTTCTTCTGCTGGCGACATTCCTTGAGGGCTTCTATGGCGACATCGAGGCCAACTTTGCTGCGAAATTTGAAGCAGTCGGCCACCGACTTTGCCGGGGAAAACACGCGAAGCGTTGCGCCGGAAATAGAATATTCTTTCATGCCAAAGTGAAGGGCAGGCCCGGACATGCGCATGAGTCGAACGGGAGGAGAGGAAATTTTGGGAGCCCAGGCTTTGTGACCGATCGCCATCCAGACCTCGTGGGGAGACTGCGTGGTGAAATTGTGAAACCGGAGTGCGGAGAGCAGGCAGACGATTCCCTTGGGGATTTGGTAAGCCGCCTCGATGAGCGAGGTGTTCTCGGTTCCGGAGAAATCCCGGGAGGAATAGAGACCGCGGCCGACCTTTTCCAGGTCCCCCCGGCGGGCCAGCCGCGGGAGATACGTTCGGGGAATGCCGAGTTCCCTGGCATCTTTGGCCCTTACGATCTGGCGTTTCGACGCCAGCTTGCGGAGCTTTTCGGTTTTTGACTTTTGCATGACGCCCTCGGAAACAGTGTACCAAATCCTCGGCAGATGTAAATAAGTGCCTAGAGTATGTAACATGGATGCTTTTCACATCTCGCAGAGCGTTCCGTAACAGCCCGAATCGAACCTGACCTTAGCTCCTAGAGTGCGGCACTTGTACGCAAAGCGCGTTTTTCGTCTACGTGGGTTGGTGGGCCTTAAATTCCGGTGCCTATCCCAGAATATCGGTAAGTAAGTATTAGAAACATTAACTAGAACGATCCCATCGCACACAAATCCGAACATGTCACCAAATTAGAAAGTGAAGCGCGCGTCCAGTTGAATCTGACGCCCAGTTCCTACGGTGGTGAATATCCGGCCGACGTTTTTTGCGAGATTACCTGTTGCATCTTGGAAGACCGCGTCTCCATTCCCTCCCAGGGTGAGCGGACTCTGCGTGTTGCTCGGCACGGCAAAATTCGGATGGTTGAACAGATTGTAGCCTTCCACGCCAAGTGCAATCTTCATGCCTTCCTTCAATTGGAAGTCCTTTTGCAGTGCCAGGTCAAATTGCGCGAACCCGGGTCCGCGCAGGATATTTCGTCCTGCATCGCCAAACTGACCGGGAGCCGGGACTGCAAATGCAGTCGGATTAAACCAACACGACGGAGTGCCTATGTGAGTGCCGTTTGGACAAACCCCCGTGTAAGGATTGCCGACAAGATCCGGCCGTTCCGAAGTCAAAAGGGATCGCAAATCTGCGTTGTCAAAGGAGAGCACCGGGGTAAAAGGGACGTTGCTATGAACGCTGGCAACCGCGGAGACCTGCCAGCCCCCAAAGTGGCTTCCCCGTCCAAAAGGCAGCTCATAAACTACGTTCGCTACGAAATTGTGGCGGATGTCGAATGCCGACCGGCCCCGACTTCCCTTGCGATCGAAAATGTCCTGAGACGTGGGAGGGTCGTTAACAGTTTCTATGGAAAAATTCGCTGAAGCATCATCAATGGAATGGGAGAACGTGTAGAACGCCTGCCAGGAGAGACTGTGGGCGCGCCTTTGCGAAATCGAGAGTTGGAATGAATTGTAGAAAGACTGTGCATCGGTTAGCACCGCTAACAAGGGTGAAGGCAAGTTCGGATTGTAGCGATGGCCCGAGGCTGGCTGGAAAGGGTTCTGTTCTGCTTCGCGCGGGAGGTGATTGCTGCGCGCTCCAAAATATCCCGCGCTGAGGATGGTACCCGGCGCGATTTCCCGCTCCCCGTTGAGATTGTATTGCAGTGCGTATGGGAACTTCGGATGGTAAGTCGTCGAGAGTACATACAACGGTTGCGTCAGGGCAGCACTCTGCGGGTTGAGAAAGGTTGGAAAGACAAAGGAATACAAAGCGAAAAACGGAGGTAGGAACCGGTTGACACCAAACAAAAGTACCGGCAACTGATCGCGGAAGATGCCGGTTCCCCCGCGCAGCACAGCCTTACCATCGCCGAAGATGTTCCATGCAAACCCGGCCTGTGGCGACAATAGATCCATAGGTGTCCCGGCAAATGCCTTGCCGACGCTTGGCCCGGAGTCGGTCGCTGGATCACGAATCACCGAGAGCCGACCGTGTACCTCAGTGGGGTTGGAATAGAAGTCATAGCGCAGGCCGGCGTTCAAGGTCAGGCGGCTGCTTACACGGAAGAATTCGTGCACAAAACCAGAAACTACACTCTGGCGATAGCCGCGGTCCGAATCGGACATCGAGGGAACGGAACCGACATATGACAAAGGGAGAGCCTGAAGGAAGAATTCCAAAGCCGGATTGTCGCTGCGTGCCGGAATCCCGAACGGACTCAGATCCTGGAACGTGTACAACCCATTTACCCCGAAATCCAGCGGACCATTGGACTGAATCCTTCGGAACTCCGCCCCCAATTTCAAAGTGTGCCGGCCAACGGTCCGTGACAATTGGTCTTGAACTTGATAAACAGTCGAAAAATCGCCCAAGGGCACTACCGCGCTATTCCCAAGCAGACTCATCCCTGCAATGTCGATCGTTCCGAACGGCCTGCCAGGTACCAAAGAAATAGAAAGCCCCGGATGCGCATCAACGATCGAACTGGCCGCGGTCGTGCGGTTGATACCGAAGCGCAGTTCGTTGAAGGTTTCGTGTCCGAGGTTGCTGCGGACTTGAAGAGCGAAGTACTGATTGCGGGCTTGATGAAGTGTCGGGAATCCGGGGACGTAAGTTCCCGGCGGCGTTCCGAAGTAAGGAACCACAGAAGAGCTGTCGTCAATGATGTAACGCCCGAATAGCGAATGTGTGTTCGAGAAGTTGTGATCGACACGGATCATGCCGTGGTGTTCGGCTGTGTCCGCCTTATTCGCAGTGATTAGGTCCCCGGTTCCGTCACCGTTATCTGCTCCATTCGCAGTAGGCAACAGATTGAGGAATTGCTGTACACGCGGATCGATTCCGACGGCAACACACGCGTTCGGAGACGAGTTACTGCAGCCCGCTGGGTTCGCGTTTGAAGGCAACAGACCTTCATGGGCAAGCGCATCCGGCACCGTGGCGATTGCTGTGGATGCGTGTACTTCCCGGAATCCCTCATAGTTCAGATAAAAAAAGGTGCGACCACGCATCAACGGACCGCCAATTCCAGCGCCGAATTGGTTGCGAATAAACGCCGGAATGGGAGCAGCACTCAAATCGAAGTAGTTTTTGGCATCGAGTGCGGCATCCCTATGGATTTCAAACAGAGAGCCGTGGAAGTTGTTACTTCCAGACTTGGTTGCCAACTCGATTACACCGCCCCCATTTCTGCCGTATTCCGCGTTAAAGGTTTGGGTGAGGACGCGGACCTCGCTCCATTCATTTATTCCGAGAAAAAGTCCGGACGCGCCTGCCGGCGAATAGCCGAAAACCGGATCATTGGCATCCATGCCGTCGATGAGGACATTCGTCCAGCTCGGACGCATTCCATTGATCGACACTTGTCCTCCCTGGCCAGCCGATAGCAGCGATGGAGCGCTGTTCGGCGCTGGGGCGACTCCAGGTTCTAAAATCGCCGCCTTAAACAGATCGCGGCCATTCAGCGGAAGTTCAGTCAGAGTGTGTTCCGGGAGGAGTCCACCGACGGTGGATGTGGCGTTGTCGATCGTGGGGACGTCCGCAAGGACCGTTACCTCCTGTTTTAGGTCGCCGACGGTCAGTGGCAAATTCATCATGAATTCGGACGCCGAGGTGAGCGCAAGCTCTTCGCGAACCTGCGTTTGGAACCCTTCTTTTTCGACGCGAGCAGAATAGCTTCCGGTCGGCAGGCCCGTGACACGATATTGGCCGTTCAAGTCCGTGGAAACGTCGCGTTTCAATCCGGTGCTTTTGTTGACGAAGGTAAGGCGAGCACCCGAAACCACAGCACCGCTTGCGTCGGTGATCGTACCGAAGACGCTTGCAAGCTGAGTTTGTGGCCACGCGCGCGCTGAGAATAAGGCCAATAACAGCGCTAACAGGCATTGCGCTGAAACACGCTTCGTGACATCGAGAAGGAAACGCGCCATCACAGACATGACCTACCGTATAGATGAAATACGCCCGTGCGGCCAATCGCTAGGCTGTCTGCTTTGCCGAGCGTTCGGTCAAGTGGAGTTTCGCGGCCATTTTCACCAAATCTGCAACTGAATTGGCCTTCATCTTCTGCATCACCTGGCCTCGATGTGCCTTTACCGTGATCTCGCTGATACCAAGCTCGCCACCGACCTGTTTATTCAACAGACCCGAAACCACCAAAGCCATGACCTGCTGTTCACGAGGAGTGAGTGCCACGTAGCGGTCCCGAAGTTCGCGCATTTCCGTTTCATGAGCGCGAGCGAGGCGGCTTTTTTCAAGGGCCTGCCGAATGGCGGTCAACAGTACTTCGTCATTGAAAGGCTTGGTGAGGAATTCGACAGCGCCGCGCTTCATTGCCTGCACGGATTTTGGGACATCGCCATAACCCGTGATGAAGATGATCGGCATGTCCGCCCGTTCGACAGCAACACGTTTCTGCAGTTCGAGACCATCGAGACCAGGAAGGGAGACATCAAGGATGAGACAACTCGGAACAACGGCACGAGGGCAATCTAGGAATGCCTGTGCGGATGCGAAGGTCTTCGGTTGCCAGCCTTCGTTCTGGAGCAGCAGTTCCAACGACTCGCGCACGGAGATGTCATCATCGACGACAAATACGATGGGGGATGGTTGCGGCATCGGTGCTGCCCCCAATTCACGACCGAATACCCCGGAAGGAGTCATACTATACTCCAAGACTCGTGAGCATTGCCCATAAATTCATTTCGCCTGAATCGCTTCATTCAGCGCTTCAAGCAGCACCGTATCGCTGAATGGCTTATACAGAAATTTGACCGCTCCCTGCTCGAACGCTCGGGCGCGGATCGCCTCGTCCCTTTTGGCCGTCATGAAAATGGTTGGAATCTGTCGTCCTTGAAGCTCTAGTTCCCGATGAAGGTCCAGTCCCGTTGTTCCGGGCATACAGACATCGAGAATCAGACATTTGGTCTTATCGATGCAGTCGGACGACAAGAATGCTTCGGCTGAGGAAAAAGCACGGCTGGCAAAGCCGAACTCCCGCAGGAGATCAGGCAAGGACTCTCGTACGGACTCATCGTCATCGACCACGGATACAAGTGACCGCTCGGGGCGTTCAAGTTGCATTACACAACATTGCTCTGTTGGTTGAGGAGCGTCTATTGTACTTTGGTATTGGTTTGCCTTGGCTGTAGTTAAGAAAGGGCACGCATCGGTGACCCTTCCTTGAAGACACCTTGACAGAGGCAGCCGGCCCACTATGCGCAATCGAGAGTTCGATATCATTTCCGAACAATGCACGCTCAAGAGGAAAAGTCTATTGGACCTTTGGATCGGTGCCAGAACGGTGTCTTCGCCTGCGCTCGGCGCATAAATCGTTAGCTGAGGCGAACAGCTCTCAATCAGTTGTCTCGCCCGGATGGCTATCGTCGGCCCTGTTTTCCCGGGTGGATTGCAGCAATAGATTGAGCTAAGATGTCGGGCCGAGGAGGGAAGTTATGGCTGCCACTGCCGCCCTTGCTTCCGTCGGTGATGTTCGCGCGTTTATCGAACAATACTATAAGGCGTGGCACGGCACCGACGAGGACCTCATTCTGTCCTACTACGCCGAAAACGTATCTGTGGAGCTTCCGGGCATGTTCATAAACGGAAGAGCAGAACTCCGAGACAAATTTGTTCGCCCCTTTATCGCCGCTTTTGCTGGAAACAGTCACATCGTCAAGAATATGATCTTTGGAAAAGACATCGTGGTTGTGGAATTCAGCTTCGAAGCGGACCACAACGGTCCTTTCGCTGGCCGCGCTGCAACAGGCATCCCCGTGAAGGTGCCCGGTTGCGGGGTGTATGAATTCGATCCTGTCAATCGAAAGATAACCGTGGCGCGTATCTATTTTGAGTTCGCGACATTACTCAAACAGATTTCATCGCACCAGCCTCAAGTGCTGCAGGAGCTTCTGATGTCCTGGTTCGCTTCACAGACAATTTCAAACTCCAAGAGCGGCTCCGAACAACTCCGCCCTCATTGACACAGGGACGCGTCGTGGGGCACAACTTGGCGCTGTCGTGGCGAGTGCAGCGCGGGGCTGTCGTCTAGCAGACTGGAGCGTTCCTCACCGCACCGCAACATCCGTCGCGTTCCCTGGATCGCAAGGAACGGAAAACGAGAACGTCGCACCGGGCCCGGCATTCGCCTCGGCCCAGAGACGGCCATGGTGTCTCTCGATGATCGAGCGGCTGACGGACAGCCCGATTCCCATCCCATCGGTCTTCGTTGTATGGAAAGCCTCAAAAAGTTTGTCCGCGGCTTCAGGCGCGAAACCGACTCCTGCATCGATTACGCTAAGACGGACCCGATCGCTCTCATCCCGTGCAGTTTTGATCAGCAACTCCTTCGGCCGGCCCTCAACGCCCAGCATAGCGTCCGATGCGTTTCGTACCAAATTCAGGATGACCTGCTGAAGCTGGACACGATCGCCAATGACGAGCGGTAAGTCCTCCGCGAGATCCGACAGCAAAACCACTCGATTCCTCTGAAGATCGCTCAATGATAGGGCCATCACTTCTCGTGTAGCCTCGTTCAGATCCAGCGGCTCCAACGTGAAATCCTTCTTGCTGAACAGAGCGCGCAATCGCGTAATTACGTCCGAAGCCCGGTTGCCGTCGCGAATAATGCGACGCGCCGTTTCGCGTGCACCTTCGATGTTTGGGGGATCGCCATCCAGCATCCGACGACAAGTACTGGCATTGGTGATGATGCCCGAGAGCGGCTGATTGACCTCATGAGCAATCGAGGCAGTCAGTGTATTTAGCGTCGCAATCCGTGCCACGTGGGCAAGCTCGGAGCGCGCCTTGTCCAGGGCCTCTTCGGCCAGCTTGCTTTGCGTCACATCCTGTAAAGCACCAATGAATAGGGGACGACCTCCACTTTGCGCCATGACGCGGGCCATGCCCCGCAAGTGCTTGACGGCACCTCGCGAAGTCACAATGCGGAATCCAAAGTCGACGTCCGCGCCCGTCATACCGCGTGCGATTACGGCCTCGAACGTCGGCAGGTCCTCCGGATGGATCGTTTTCCGAATCAGCTCTACGGAGACTTTGGCTGCGGGATCGAACTCGAAGATGCGGAAAGCCTCCTCCGACCAGTTGTGGTCGTCCCCCAACAAATCGGTGATGAAGCTCCCTGTTTTGCTCAGCTGCTGGGCTTCGGCCAAACGCAGGTAGGCTTGCTCGACCTGAGCCTCCGCCCGTTTTCGGTCCTCGATGTCGGTCGCGGCCACATACCATCGATTGATTATTCCCTGGTCATCAAGCAGAGGCTTGTAGCGGATCAGGAACCAGCGATAGCTGCCGTCCTTGCTTAGCATGCGTTGCTCATTTTCGAACGGTACGGCGCGTGCGAGGGCGACACGCCGCTCCTCTCGAAGCCTTTCCACATCCTCCGGGTGGAAAAACCGCGCGCGATGATCCTCATTTCGCACATCTTCCAGAGTGAGACCGGTGTAATCCAACACCGCTTGATTCGTATAAAGAAGGGATCCATCGGTTCGCAACACGCCGATGAAGGTCGGGATGACGTTTATAATTAGGTTCAGATTGCGCTCGCTCGACTGCAGAGCCTCTTCCGCCTTTTTGCGATCATCGATGTCTGTTAGGAGGAGATACCACGCGGTTATCTGGTTTTGCGTGTCTCGTACTGGGAGGCCGCGAACCTGGAACCATCGGTAAACGCCATCAGCACGGCGGCAACGGTGCTCAACATCATAAATCTGTCCCGTTTCTAGCGACTTCTTGCGCACCTCGATTACGTGAGGGAGGTCATCTGGGTGTACTGCGCCGATTAGGGCCCAGTTCTTCAACTCTTCATTTGTCTTGCCGAAATACTCAAGGGTTTGTCGGTTGAGAAACTCCACTTCGCCCATTGCGCCTTGTGTAGCAACGAGGCCAGGAATGTTGTCGACGATCTGCCGCCAGGACAGTTCCCTCGCACGCAGGGCCTCCTCTCCCCGCTTCCGATCCTCGATGTCTATACAGGTTCCATACCATTTAAGGATGTTGCCCTCTTGATTCTTCAGTGGATTGCCGCGAATCAAGAACCATCGATAGGAACCGTCGAAACGGCGAATGCGCGCTTCCGTGTCGATTGGAATGCCCGAAGCCAGGCACGATTGCCACACTTCGACAAGTTTCGCTCGGTCGTCCGGGTGAATCGCTTCCGTCCAACCCCAGCCCTGCGCTTGTTCGGCATCCATGCCCGCATGATCGAGCCATACTTGATTGAGGAAGTCGCAGTAGCCGTCCGGACGAGTAGTCCATGCTGCAGTGGGGATCGTATTGACGAGGGCAACAAGGTTGCGCTCGCTCGACTGCAGAGCCTCTTCCGCACAGGCATTGGCGATAGCGAGCGCGGCCTGATTCGCAAACAAACCTAGCCAAGTGAACTCTCGTTGACCGAGAGGTTGGCGGCTGAAGACAGCGATAACCCCCAGCAGTTTGTCCCGAAAGATGAGGGGATGACCCGCAAAACTGCGAATCTCCTCCCGTTTCGCCCATTCCGGTCGGACAATCCAATCGTTTTGGGCGGCGACGTCTTCGACGAGAATCGGATGCCGGGTTGCTGCCACCTGACCAACTTTTCCGACATTGAACCGCATCCGAGCAAAGTGCCCCTGCAGGAAAGACCAATCTTCCCCAGATGAATTGATGGGAGTTCCAGCGCTTGCGACGAGACAAAGACAATCTGGGGGATCCGATGCAGAGTGGTAGAAGCTTGGGAGGTGGACGGATGGAAGCAACCATATCCGGCTCAAAGCGACGCCTGGTTGCGCCGCCAACCCGTGAACGATACTGTGCAAAACCGACTCGACGTACTGCTCCGATGTGACAGTCACCGCTAAAGAAAGCAGCGACTCTGCTGCTAATGTCGTCGCTGACCCTGCCGACGTACCCACAAAGCCCCCCGCCGATTGGAAAACGGGCCTCTACACTAGCGTGGTCCGACAGACAATTCAATCGTGGCGAACTATGCCTCCGATGCTTGATTGAGGCGCGATTAAGCACTTTTGGCGTCGTCCCACAATACCTTGGTATTGACCTCCGGCTGACCACTGCGACGATCCTCGCCCGGTTCGATACCAAAGTCTCGCCAATACCATCGTCCAATTGCATTGTTTGCGCGGCTCTGGTGTTATCGCCTCGTCGCATCCGATCCAATCGGGCGTTCAGCAGGTCATGAGTTCCGGGAGATTGAAATGAAGGTCGCGCTCCGGCGGAGTTCGAGTCACGGCAGTGAAGGAGACGTCATGGCAGCAACAGCGCAATCGGCCCACAGAAAACAGTTGGACCCCAGACAGCGAAGTTCTGCGTCGCGCCATTTTGAGGATGCGCTGCGGCAGAAGATCGTGGGGCAGGACGAGGCTGTCCAGGCACTCATCGAACTCTATCAGGTGTTCTGCGCCGGACTGCGCTGTCCAGGGCGCCCTGTCGGAAACCTATTGTTCCTGGGGCCTACCGGTTCGGGCAAGACCCGCATTGTCGAAGCTGCCGCGGAGATTCTGTTCGGAGAAAGCCGCGCGGTAATCAAGGTGGACTGTGCGGAATTTCAGCACTCGCATGAAATCGCCAAACTGATTGGCTCGCCCCCCGGCTATCTTGGGCACCGCGAAACACATCCGCTGATCACTCAGGAAGCGTTGGCGGCCTCACACACGGACCAGCTCAAATTGTCGTTCCTGCTGTTTGATGAAATTGAGAAGGCCAGCGACGCGCTCTGGCAATTGCTCTTGGGGATGTTGGACAAGGCTACGCTCACCTTGGGCGACAACCGGAGAGTGGATCTGTCGCACACGGTGATCTTTATGACGTCGAACCTGGGCGGAGGCGAGATCACAGAATTAATGGAAGGCGGGATGGGGTTCATTCAGCCGAAGGACAAACCGGCGGCAGGGTTGGACGCCAAAGTGGAGCGCACAGTAGTGGAAGCGGCGCGGAGGAAGTTTTCGCCTGAATTTATGAACCGGCTGGACAACGTGGTGGTGTTCCACCCGTTGAAGCTGGCGGAGCTCGATGAGGTGCTGGGGATCGAATTGGGGCAAGTGCAACAACGTGTATCGGATTCGACGGCCCGCCCGTTCTTTTTCCAGATTACGAACAAAGGGAGGCAGTTCCTGCTGCAGGAGGGGACCGACCAAAGGTACGGCGCGCGGCACCTAAAGCGCGCCATTGAACGCTACGTGGTCTCCCCGCTTGCGCGGCTCTTGGCGACGGCGCAAGTCCGTCCGGGTGATGTCCTTATCATCGACCGGCATCCCGGCGAAAAAGGGTTGGTCTTCCTGAAGGACACCGACCAACAGCCTTTCTGTGCACAGATGCCTTTTGTGGCTTCACTTTCTGGGAACCTCACCGCTGCGGAGGCTACAGCTTAAGCAAATTTGGCGCACGGTTGCACGGGCTTCGGGGATTGGAGACAACGTGAAATCTCAGTTGGAACTTTTAGCTCTAGAGATAGGGGTGAAACATGATGTCAATTTCAAGCACTCAGGCAGATGAATACAAGGCAAACGCCATGATGAGCACGACCATTTATTCTCCAGATGAATCAGTGGCGCGCAAACGGGAACGCTCCGAACCTTCGTTCCTGGACAGCATCGTGGGACGCCGCGGCGGCCTGCGAACGATCCTTGCACAAGTCGAGGCAGTGGCGCCCACGAGTGCCACCATCTTGATCTCCGGCGAAACCGGCACGGGTAAGGAAGTTATCGCACGAGCGATTCACGAGCTCAGCCCGCGTCGAAACCGGAATCTCATCAAAGTCAACTGCGCAGCTATGCCTGCAGGTCTTCTCGAAAGCGAGCTTTTCGGGCATGAGCGCGGGGCTTTTACAGGGGCCTTCAATTCTCACGTTGGCCGCTTCGCTCTGGCGGATCGTGGCACGTTGTTTCTCGATGAAATCGGTGACATGCCGCTGGAACTTCAGCCGAAGATCCTCCGTGTTCTCCAGGAGCGCGAGTTCGAACCAGTCGGCAGCACACGCACCACTAAGGTCGACGTTCGCATCGTAGCCGCCACCCATCGAGACTTGCGGCAGATGGTCCAGGACGGTGAATTCCGCGAAGACCTCTACTACCGGCTGAATATTTTCCCTATTTCTCTACCGCCACTCCGCGAAAGGAAAAGGGATATTCCGGAACTCGTGACATATTTCGTGGAACAGTTCGCGACTTCCATGGACAAGATTGTTGAAACCATTCCCCAGGAAACGATGAGCTCCATCCTTCGTCATTCGTGGCCGGGAAATATTCGCGAGTTGCAAAGCTACGTGGCGCGCGGCGTTATCCTTTCTACTGAGGGAGTCTTCGAGCCAGCGGAGCTCGAAGAGTTCGAACCCGCTCCGGCTGAGATTTCAAATCCGACACTTGAGGACAAGGTTCGTCAGGAAATTCTCGCTGCCTGTCAGCGCGCAAATTGGAAACTTGGTGGCCCGCGAGGAGCGGCCGCGAGACTCGGTTTGAAACGCACTACCCTGTTTTACAAAATGAAGCGGCTGGGTATCGCGGCCCCTTCGGACCATAGTCAGGAATGAGTCTCACGCTTCCCGGGCGCGCTGCCTGCATACACAGATAACCGATAGCGAGAAGCTGATCTTAATGAGGAGGAATCGTGAACCAGCTACTTAGCAGAATTCTTGACGCCCATGGTGGCATGGATCGTTGGCGCGACTATGAAAAGGTCGAGGCGACCATCGTCGCCGGAGGTGGCTTCTTTTCCCTGAAAGGCATGATTCAGGACGCAACGCCGCGCCGTCTGACGGCCTGGCTGCATCAGGAACGCTCGTCCGTTCTGCCGTTTGGAGCTCCAGATCAACAAGCAATGTCCACTCCGGAGCGCATTGCCATCGAGAAGCTGGATGGCACAGTGGTGGCCGAACGGCAGGCGCCCAAGGACTCATTCGCCGGTCATCAGATGAGTACGCCTTGGGATGCCCTTCATCTCGCCTATTTCAATGGCGAAGCCCTCTGGACTTACTTTACGACGCCCTTCCTTTTGGCGATGGATGGCGTACATGTCGAGGAAGTCGAACCGTGGCGAGAGGGTGCCGAAACGTGGCACGTACTGCGGGCACAATTTCCTGGCTCCATAGAGACGCACAGCCTCATTCAAGACTTCTTCTTCGATACCGATTTAAAGCTGCGTCGTCACGACTATAGCGTGAATATTGCGGGCGGCTTTCCAGCCGCCCAACTCACATCAGACTACATCGTCGCGGATGGAATTCATCTTCCGTCCAAGCGTCGCGCATACACGCGTGGACCTGACCGTAGGCCGATTACGGAAATGCTGATGGTCTCCATTGATATCAGTGAGGTTCGGTTCGAGCGTGTACAGGTGCCATCGACGGAAGAGACTATCGCGCTGTCGTCTCGCTGAGGCAGAGGCACAAGTCTGAGGACTGAATACCATGACACATCAGTTGCCAAATGTGGTGATCGTGGGCGGCGGTTTCGCAGGACTCGCCGCCGCCAAAGCTCTGAGGAAGACACCCGCAAAAGTAATCCTGATCGACCGTACCAATCACCACCTGTTTCAACCTTTGCTTTACCAAGTGGCGACCTCGGTGCTGACGCCTGGCCAGATTGCGACGCCAATCCGTAACATCCTTCGGAATCAGAAGAACACGACAGTAATCATGGGTGAGGTCACAGGGGTGGATAAGGATCGGAACTGTGTTATTTCCAGCGACGCCGACCGGCAGAACGTACCGATCGCGTACGACTACCTAATCCTGGCGACTGGCGCTAGTCACAGCTATTTTGGTCATCATGAATTTGCGGAATACGCCCCGGGTTTAAAGAGTCTCGCAGATGCCGAGGCAGCCCGAAATAAAATCTTGCAGGCATTCGAATTGGCAGAAGCCGAGGAAGATCCGAGCCGCCATCGGGACCTCCTAACGTTTATTCTCGTCGGCGCCGGTCCCACCGGTGTGGAAATGGCCGGCGCACTCGCGATTTTCGTCAGAAACACACTGAAATCAGACTTTCGGAGAATCGATCCGGCCTCCGCAAGAATTGTGCTCGTCGATACGGCTCACGTTTTGGGAACATTTTCCGAGAATCTCTCCAAAGCCGCGAAGCAACGACTCGAGAAGTTGGGTGTCGAAGTTCGGCTCGGACACAGCGTCGATGTTATCGACGCAGAAGGTGTCGTAATCGCGGGCGAGCGCGTCGCCAGCAAAACCGTGATCTGGACTGCGGGCGTCGCACCCTCGCCCGCAGGCAAGTGGTTGAACGCCGAAACAGATCGTGCCGGAAGGGTACGCATTCAGAAAGATCTTACTGTGCCCGGACACCCGGAGATTTTTGTGGTGGGCGATACGGCGTCGCTTGACCAGAATGGCAAACCCCTGCCAGGGGTTGCTCAGGTAGCCATTCAGCAAGGACGTTATGCGGGAAGGCTAATTCACAACCGCATTGTTGGGAATCCCCCGCCGTCCCCGTTCAACTACTTTGACAAGGGCAGCATGGCTGTGGTCGGCAAGGGCTTCGCTGTGCTGCAAAGCGGGAAGGTCAGAATGAGCGGTTTCGTGGCTTGGCTCGCTTGGGCCGCCGTGCACCTCCAATTCCTCGCCACATCAAGTCTCCGTTTGAGTGTGTTCCTGCAATGGGTGTGGACGTATGTGACCGGGCAGAGAGGCGACCGGCTAATCGTCAGTCAACATGGTTCAGAGGTTACGAAGCCAGGGCTGGATACAACCGTTAAAGCGACATTCGCGGGCAGCGAGAACTCTAGGCCGGGACGAACGGAGACACCGACTGGTGGGGCCATAGCTCTAAAGGAAGAAATATGAGCGCAACGTATAAAGCAATCCAAGTAACGAAACCTGGAGAATTCGCAACCGTAATGAAACCGCTGGTCGATCCAGGACCCGGTCAAGTGCGGATTCGCGTCGAGGCGTCCGGTGTTTGCCATTCTGATTCCGGCACGGTGGAAGGTTTGTTTCCGATCGATTGGCCGCGCGTCCCCGGGCATGAAGCGGTCGGGCGCATCGATGCCCTTGGTTCCGGCGTTCAGGGATGGGCGGTTGGTCAGCGCGTTGGTGTGGGGTTTCTTGGCGGTCCCTGTGGATATTGCGAGTTTTGTCGAAACGGCGATCTCGTGAACTGCAGGAACCAGGAATACACCGGTATTCATTCGGATGGTGGATATGCCGAGGTGATGATTGCGAAGGCCACCGGGCTTGTGCGTATCCCTGACGATCTCTCGTCAGCAGATGCTGCGCCTCTGCTTTGCGCGGGACTCACAACGTTCAACGCCCTGCGAAATGCGCCAGCAAGGGCCGGTGACCTTGTAGCTGTGCTGGGCATCGGCGGGCTGGGTCACCTCGCAGTGCAATACGCCCGGCACATGGGTTTCGAGGTCGCGGCGATTAGTCGCGGCACAGAATCGGCGGAGTTGGCGAAGAAACTCGGGGCTCATCACTACATCGACAGTGCCGCTAGCGATCCCGCTGCAGCCCTTCTGGCGCTTGGCGGCGCCAAGGTCATTCTGATAACGGCTTCAGGTGGCAAGACGATCGCCGCGACCTTTAAAAGCTTGCGTCCCGGCGGTGTCTCAATTGACCTCGGCGTCGGACCCGAGCCGATCGAGGTCACAAGCGTGGATCTCATATTCGGAGAGCGCAAGCTAGCAGGCTCGCTGACGGGAAACCCGGCGACCGGTGACGCAACGCTTCGTTTCAGTGCGCTGAGTGGCGTGTCGGCGATGATCGAAACCGTCCCACTCGAAGAGGCCCCGGCTGCGTACGCGAAGATGATGGCTGGGAAGGCGCGCTTTCGGATGGTGTTGGTTACAAGAAACGGCAGTACCCATCCTGCACAGCCGAAGTGATGAATCTTGTTTGCGGAGAGAGTTGTTCGCGAAAGTAGATAAATTTTGGAAATAACCGAAATGAGGAAGGACGAAAGGAGACCAGGATGTCGTCGAAACGCAAGGTAGTCGAATTGCAAGCAGCACCCGCTCAACGTACGAGCGAAGAAACCCGCGCTGAGGATTTGTTCAACAAACAGAAAGCTTACTTCGCTTCTGATGCGACAAAGGTCATTGTGCATCCTCCGCTGAACTCGCGGGCCGACGACATAATTGGAATCCTGAACCCGTTCGCGGTTCAAGAGCAAAGGGTGCCAACCCGCCTTCCGCGTGGGACCAACTGTAGGACCATTAAGTGTTTCTGACCGCTCTAAATGCTACTCAGTGCTCCTGAAAGTGCCTCGTAAGTTATTGACACTCCGTTCCTTGCAGACTTGCCAAGGTTCAGGTGTCGGTTCGATTCCGATAGGCCGCTCCATTCTTTCAAGCAGTTACACCGCTGCCTCGTTTTCCATATTATGCAAAACACCGTGAAATGGTGCTGTTTGGGCCTGGTCTGGTGGCGTTGTTTTCCAATTTAGGACTGCGGGAAATGGCTAAGCGCCACTGCTGCATTGTCTTACGGTTTCCTCCAAACGTGGTCATGCTTCGCTACTGAACCTCGGCGGGGTTCAGATGTTAGTTCGAGTGCGCAGCCAGGGATCTTCCAAAACAATCACAATTTCACTTCTCCGCGGTGTCTAATTACTTAGTAGGGTAAAAGCATGCCGCTTCGACTTCTTTTGTTGTCTGCGCTTGCATCAGTGATTCTCATGGCGAACGAGGAGAAACAGGTTCCCAATTGTTGCGAGCCTGAGTCTGAAAAACTCGCTCAATCAAAGGTAAAGGCACTGCTGAAACAGACAGAACCAATTCACGCTCCATGCTGTGCGGATATGCTTCACATCAGTGGAACCGTTGTCTTGGCGATTTCTGTCGATCCTCAGGGAAATGTTGTATGCGTGCAGTCGCTTTCGGGTCATCCGCTTATCATTGGCGTGGCGATTGATTCCGTCAGGCAGTGGAAGTTTGAGCCATACACTTCTCAGGGGGTTAAAAAAAACTTTCTGTTGTCAGGTAGCACTCCGTTTTCAGGCCAATGAGTACGGTGTGAAATACAAAATAATCTAGGCCTTTCAGAACGTCGTCAGCAGCGACTAGGACCCGGGGAGTATAATCTCGCGTGTCTCCACGTAGCAGAAGCGCCCTCGTCAAAACGTCGGTCGTCGCTCTTCTAATTGCGGTTCTCTATCGGTATTGGCTCGTCACACCAGTACTCCAGTATCTGAGCATCGGCAAATGGTACCTTGTTGCCATAGCAGTGGCGGCCGCAACCGGCTGTGTAATGTCGCTGTTGAGGCTTCCGACGCCAGCTTTGGTGTGTGCGTCGGTGGCAGGCCTACTATTAGGCGGAACTTGGGTGGCGTCGCAAGCTCCTAGCGATGTTCCAATTTCGGTGAGTGGTGCGTTCGGGTCGCATCTGGAGTCCTTCTGGCGTCAGATAATAATCATGACTTTCACTATTACGGTCGGCGGAATTTGTGGCGCTCGCTTTTTGAGGGACCGCTCTCCTCGAGTCCGCCATGGCGTGCTCAAGCGTTGAGGCGAGTCCCCAATCAATAGCTGATTTCGAGCACAATCTCTCCTAAAAAGCTTATCGCAGGAGAGGAAGCCTTCTAATCCTGGCTCCGTTCTCAGTCACTGAGATCATAGCTCCTTCGACCAGATCGTCCTTGCAAACCCTCAGCACGTTAACCAGTAAAGTGGCAAGCCCCTCTTCCCGCTGACCTTCAATCCGAATGCGAACCACGGATGGGCCAGTCGCCCCAGAGAGTGCCAACAGAGCATGGAAGTCTGCATCCAAAGTCACAACGATCCAACCGCCCTGGCGCGCAAAGTCGATAATCTTCGCGTTGCTCGCAGTGGCTAGTCCTTTTTCCCCTACATGGGCGGACTCGACCCCGGCGGCATCGAGATGGTGGACTGTGGAACGCGGAAGGCCCTGATCGAGCAGCAACCTCATCGGGCGTGGGGTAGGGGCAAGACCTTGTCGTCAACCAAAGCAGCCGCGAAGGCCAGCGCTTGCCGAATATCTTCGTCCTCTAGCTCTGGGTATTCGCGCTTCAGTTCGGCACGGTCGGGATAGATGGCGAGTGCTTCAAGTACTCGGCGCAGGGTAAGACGGAGGTTCCGGATGCAAGGCTCGCCGTTCATACGAGCAGGATCAGTCGTGATTCGATCGAGTTTCTCCATCTGTTTTACGCCTCTTCTAGACAGTCGCCAAGGAGTGTTTGAAAAGTTCTCCCCGTGACCTGCTGTCTCTCTGAGAATACCCGAACTAGGCCTCGAGAGCACCGATTTTGGCAATAGAGGGAACTACGCGCCTTGTTTTCCATCATTTTCCAATTAGGACCCTGCCCCAAAATGCTAAGTGCCGCCGTTCCAGCGTATTAGATTTACCTTCTCGAACCTTG
>Ga0210394_10000227_pt1 | contig 132714 bp, 110 predicted proteins | sample IncBWC12MmetaG_FD_160121 | JGI IMG/M metagenome (GOLD analysis project Ga0210394, IMG submission 160121) | Forest soil microbial communities from Barre Woods Harvard Forest LTER site, Petersham, Massachusetts, United States - Inc-BW-C-12-M | ecosystem: Environmental > Terrestrial > Soil >...
TAACGCGGCGATAAAGATCGTTGAGGTCCGACGTCGCGAAACGGCCGCCATCGAGAGGCACGAGCGGGCGCAGCTCGGGCGGAAGAACCGGAATTACATCCAGGATCATCCATTCCGGCTTGTTACCGCTCTTGCGGAACGCTTCGAGAACCTTGAGGCGCTTGGCGTACTTGATGCGCTTCTGGAGCGAAGGATCGACCTTCATCTTTTCGCGAAGGTCGTCAGCGAGTTTCTCGACGTCCACGCGGCGCAGCAGTTCCTTGATGGCTTCCGCGCCCATCTTGGCGGTGAACTGGCCGGGATACTCGGTGGTCAGCTTGCGGTATTCCTCTTCCTGCAAGACTTGGCGCTCTTTGAGGATGGCGACTTCGCCCTGATCGACAACGACAAAGGCTTCGAAGTAGAGGATACGCTCGAGATCGCGCATGGAAATGTCTAGCAAGTAGCCAATGCGGCTGGGCAACCCCTTGAAGAACCAAACGTGAGAGCAAGGGGACGCCAGCTCGATGTGGCCAAGGCGTTCGCGGCGCACTTTGCTAAGCGTGACTTCCACGCCGCACTTGTCGCAGATCACGCCGCGGTGCTTCATGCGCTTGTATTTGCCGCACAAGCACTCCCAGTCCGTGACCGGACCGAAGATTTTGGCGCAGAACAGGCCGTCACGTTCCGGCTTGAACGTGCGGTAATTGATGGTCTCCGGCTTGGTGACTTCGCCGTGGGACCACGAACGGATTTTTTCCGGACTCGCCAAGCTGATGCGAATCGAATCGAAATCGGCAATCAAACTGGCGCGATCATAAGGGCTGCTGCGATACAAGGTTGTTTCCTCCCTCCCCGGATTTCGCCGGGGACGCGCCTCGGGCAGCTTTGCGGCTGCCCCAGGCGGCTGAGAACCCTAACTACCGAATACTTCCGACGCTTGCGACTTGCCGTACAGCGCTGGCATGAAAGCCAGCGCTACACTGCTAGTCCGCCGCTTTTTCCACTGCCGGCTTCTGCCGCTTCATCAACTCGACGTCGAGGCACAGCGACTGCAACTCGCGTACGAGCACGTTGAACGATTCCGGAACGCCCGGTTCAATGCCAGGCTCGCCCTTGACGATGGCCTCGTAAATCTTCGCACGGCCATAGACGTCATCGGACTTCGCGGTCAGCAGCTCCTGCAAAATGTGCGCGGCGCCGTAAGCTTCCAGGGCCCACACTTCCATTTCGCCGAAGCGCTGTCCGCCGAACTGCGCCTTGCCACCGAGCGGCTGCTGGGTGATGAGCGAGTACGGACCGATCGAACGGGCGTGGATCTTGTCGTCCACCAAGTGAGACAGCTTGAGCATATAGATGTAACCGACGGTAATGGGCTGATCGAACTGGTCTCCGGTCATGCCGTCAAAGAGGTTGATCTTGCCGGCGTTCGGCAAGCCCGCAACTTCGAGCAAGTGGCGGATCTCCGGCTCGCGCGCGCCGTCGAATACCGGCGTGGCGAACGGAATGCCGTCGCGGAAGCCCTCGGCGAATTCGAGCAACTCGTCGTCGGTCGATTTTTGCAGAGACTTCCAGATGGCGGTGTCCGAAAAGACCTCGCGGTACCAGCGGCGAATCGCTTCGGCTTTGACTTCCTTGCTCAGCAATCGCTTGAGGCTGTTGCCGAGCTCCTTGGAGGCCCAACCGAGGTGCGTTTCGAGAATCTGTCCAACGTTCATACGCGACGGAACGCCGAGCGGATTCAGAACGATTTCCACGGGAGTGCCATCCGGCAGATAAGGCATGTCTTCTTCCGGTACGACGCGAGCGATAACGCCCTTGTTGCCGTGGCGGCCGGCCATCTTGTCGCCGATCGAGAGCTTGCGCTTCATGGCGATGTAGACTTTGACCAGCTTGATGACCCCCGGGGGAAGTTCATCGCCCTTCTTGAGCTTTTCCTTGCGCTCGTCGGTGATCTTGCGCAGCACATCGATCTGGCGCGAAGTCATCTCTTCGATTTCTTCGATCTTCTCGATAAGCAGCGGATCGCGCTCGTTCAGCTTCAGGCGCTTCAGGTTGCGCGTGGAGATCTTTTCGATCAGGTCGCGCGTCAACTCCGCACCCTTCATCAGCAAGCGCTTGTTGGTCTTTTCGTCGTGCAGGTCCGCCTGGAGAACCCTGCCGCCGAGCAGCCCTTCGAGGCGCTTCAGACGCTCGTCGGTCAGGATGCGGATTTCGTCCGCTAGGTTCTTTTCCAGTTTGAAGACCTGAGAGGCTTCAATGGCCTTGTGGCGTTCATCCTTCTCTCCGCCCTTGCGGGTGAAGATTTTCACGTCAACGATGGTGCCCTCGATGCCTGGCGGGCAGTAAAGGGAAGCGTCGCGAACATCGCCGGCCTTTTCGCCGAAGATGGCGCGGAGCAGTTTTTCCTCGGGCGTGAGCGTGGTCTCACCCTTGGGAGTGACCTTGCCCACGAGGATGTCGCCTGGCTTCACAACCGCGCCGATGCGGATAACACCGCTTTCGTCGAGGTTGCGAAGGAACGATTCGCTGATGTTGGGAATGTCGCGGGTAACCTCTTCGGGACCGAGCTTCGTGTCGCGGGCTTCGATTTCGTACTCCTCGATGTGAATTGAGGTGTAGTAGTCGTCCTTGACCAGCTTTTCGCTGACCAGGATGGCATCTTCGAAGTTGTAACCGCGCCACGGAACGAAGGCCACGAGAACGTTGCGGCCCAGGCCGAGTTCGCCGCGGTCGGTGCAAGGACCGTCGGCAAGAACCTGACCGGTCTTCACGCGATCGCCCACGCGAACGAGTGGCTTCTGGTTGATGCACGTGTTCTGGTTGGAGCGCTTGAACTTGGTCAGCGTGTAGATGTCCGCACCGACTTCGCGGCTGAGCACGCCGGAGTGGTCACTTTCGACGCGAACGATGATGCGTTCGGAGTCGACCTGATCGACGATGCCATCGCGCTTGCAGAGAACGACCGCGCCGGAATCGCGCGCAGTAACGCGCTCCATGCCGGTGCCGACAAGCGGCGCTTCGCCGCGAATCAGCGGCACGGCCTGGCGTTGCATGTTCGAACCCATCAAGGCGCGGTTGGCGTCGTCGTTTTCGAGGAATGGAATCAAGCTGGCGGCCACCGAAACAAGCTGCTTCGGCGAAACGTCAACGTAATCCACCTCGTCGCGATGCTTCAGAACGAAGTTGCCGGCCTGGCGACAGTTCACCAGCTCCGTGGTGATGCGCAGCTTCTCGTCGAGCGAAACGTTGGCCTGGGCGATGACGTACTTGTCTTCTTCCCAAGCGGACAGATAGAAGCAGTAGGGCTCGTCGACGACTTTGCGGCGCTTCAACTCCTCGTTGAGTTCTTCGACGCGGTCGGCTTCGACGATGTCCCCGGCTTTGAATTCGCTGTCGCCGGCATTGACGATCTGAACGTAATCGACGATGCGTCCGCCCTTCACGCGGCGGTACGGCGATTCGATGAAACCGTAATCGTTGATGCGGGCAAAGCAACTCAAGGAGCTGATCAAACCGATGTTCGGACCTTCCGGCGTTTCAATCGGGCAGATGCGGCCATAGTGCGTCGGGTGAACGTCGCGGACTTCGAACCCTGCGCGCTCGCGAGACAAACCGCCCGGACCGAGGGCCGACAGACGCCGCTTGTGGGTGATTTCGCTGAGCGGGTTGGTCTGGTCCATGAACTGGCTGAGCTGCGAACTGCCGAAGAACTCACGAATCGCAGCCATAACCGGCTTGGCGTTGACCAGGTCGTGCGGCATAGCCGTGGACATTTCCTGGTACACGCTCATCTTTTCCTTGATGGCGCGTTCCATGCGGACCAAGCCGATACGGAACTGGTTTTCGAGCAACTCGCCGACTGCGCGGACGCGGCGGTTTCCGAGGTGGTCGATGTCGTCTACCACGCCGATGTTCTTGCGCAGCTTGAACAGGTACTTGATGGCGGCGACGAAGTCCGTCGTGTCCAGCGTGCGATTGTCGAGCGGCGTATCCAGCCCAAGCTTGATGTTGAACTTCAGTCGGCCGACACGGCTGAAATCATACTTGCGCGGATCGAAGAACATGCCCCGGAAAAGATTCGTGGCGGTTTCGAGCGTCGGCGGATCGCCGGGCCGCAGCTTGCGATAGATTTCGATGAGCGCTTCTTTGGAAGAGCGGATCGAATCCTTGTCCAGCGTGCGGGAGAGGACAAGACCGATATCGTCACGCTCCGGGAAGAACACGTCGACTTCGGTGATCCCCGCTTCGGCAAAGGCCTGCCAAAGATCCGCAGTGAGCGGCTTGTTGGCTTCAAGGAGAACTTCACCGGTTTGACGGTTCACCACATCGGCGACGCTATAAGCGCCTTCGAGGTCGGGAAGAGCCGCGCGAACCTGCGAGATTTTCGCCTTGATGAGTTCCTTGAAGAGCGTCTCGGTAATGCGCTTGTGCGCGCCGACGATGATCTCTTCCGTCTTCGGGTTGCGGATTTCGTGGGTCAGCTTGCGATCGACGATTCCGGGCGAAACGTTCCAGAAAAGCTCCTTGTCGCGCAGGGAAAGCCGCTCGACCTGATAAAAGGTGCGAAGGATTTCCTCATTGGACTTCATGCCCAATGCGCGAAGGAAGATGGAGCCCAGGAACTTGCGCTTACGGTCGATGCGCACGTAGAGAATGTTCTTGGTGTCATATTCGAACTCCACCCATGAACCGCGGTACGGAATGATCTTCCCGAGGAAGTAGCTGCGGTTGTTGGCGCTTTCGAAGAAGACTCCGGGCGAACGATGCAACTGGCTGACGATTACGCGCTCGGTCCCGTTGATGATGAAGGTGCCGTTGTCGGTCATCAGCGGAATGTCGCCGTAGAAAACTTCCTGCTCCTTGATGTCGCGAATGGTTTTCGCTCCAGTGTCGGGGTCTTTGTCGTAGATGGTCAAGCGGATGGTGACCTTGAGAGGCGCGGAGTACGTCATGCCGCGTTCCTGACACTCGTTCACGTCATATTTCAACTGCATGGCAACCGGGTCGCCGCACTTGTTGCAGAAGGTCGGCGTGTTCTTGTTGAACGTACCGCACTTCTGGCAAACCACATCGCCGGTCTGATACGGATTCGTGACCACCGAAGCGCCGCAATTCCGGCAAGTGGCGCGCAGATGGTGCAGCCCCTTCAGGTTGCCGCACTTGCATTCCCAGTTCCCGATGGAATAATCCACGAACTCCAGCTGCGACATTTCGCGGAAATCCCGGATCGGAAAGACCGACGTGAACACCGATTGGAGTCCGCCGTCCTCGCGCTCGCTTGGCAGAAGATCCATCTGCAAGAAGCGCTGGTAGGACTTCTTCTGGACTTCAATCAGGTTAGGGATCTGGATGGACCCCTGGATTTTCGCAAAATCCAGTCGCTGGCGTTCCCGAACGTGCTGGTTGCTGTTGGACATGCCTGATTAACCTCTTCCCTTTTGGGCAGGGTGCAAAGAACTTCTAAAAAGACACTTAACCGCGACGCGGAACAGCTTGCCCGAAGCCGCCCTGCACACGGTTAGTGAAGGTCCCCCAAGGACCCAGAGAGTTGTAGACAAAACCGGCCGTAGCGTTCGTACGTAATTCCCCTGGCGCAACCTGGGACTGCACTGGCCGCGCCGGTTCGGAGCCCGGACCACGGAATGCCGGCCATCATTTGGCCGGCATTCCATTACTTGATCTCGACCTTGGCGCCCGCCTCTTCGAACTTCTTCTTGATCGTGGCCGCCTCGTCTTTGCTCACGCCTTCTTTCACGGTCTTGGGCGCGCCATCAACGAGATCCTTCGCTTCCTTCAGGCCGAGGCTGGTGACTTCACGAACGGCCTTAATGACATTGATCTTGTTGCCGCCCACGTCGGTAAGAACGACGGTGAATTCCGTCTTCTCTTCCGCCGGAGCCGCCGCTCCACCACCCGCCGCGCCGCCCGCCGCCACAACCGTGGCAGCCGCCGCGGACACGCCGAAGGCTTCTTCCATTTTCTTCACCAGGTCCGACGCTTCGAGAAGCGTCAGGCCCTTGATTTCTTCCAGGATCGTTTCGACTTTCGACATGACAACCAGTTCTCCTCTCAATTTTCTGAATCAAATTTCAAACTTTTGGAACTGCGGCGGGCAGGCCCGCTCAGTCCCTAAAACCCGTACAAAAACCTTACGAACTAAACTTGTTGGCCTTCACCGCTTCGCTGACGGTAACGGCGAGGTTGCGCGGCAGCGCGTTCAGCGCGGTCGCAATCCGCTGTGCCGGAGCGTTCAGCAAGAACATGATCTTGCTGATGAGTTCTTCCTTGGACGGCATGTCGGCCAGTTGCTTGATCTCCGAAATCGAGATCACCCTGCCCTCGACCACCCCGGACTTGAACTGAAACGCCGGAACATCCTTTGCGATCTTCGTCAGTGCCTTCGCAAGCGCCACCGGATCGGTCTGCGTGTAGGCAATCGAATGGGTGCCCTTGAGGTTCTTTAGCACGCCTTCGGCGGGCGTGCCGGCCCCGGCGAGCTCGGCAAGAGTGTTCTTCACCACTTCATACCTGCCGCCCGCCGCCTGTACGGCCCGGCGCAATTTCGTGTCTTGTTCCACGGTGATGCCCTGGAAGGTGGTCAGAATGACCGTGGAGACCTTCGCGAGCTCCGTTTTCAGTTTGTCCAGATCCTGCTGTTTTTCGCTTTTCTTCTTCATAATCTCTCTCCGCCTGCTCCTGGGTGCTACGCCGCCGTCGCCAGCGTTTCCGCTTCGGCGAGATCGACATTGATTCCCGGGCCCATGGTGGAAGTCAGGGTGATGCGCTTGACGTATTTGCCTTTGGCTGCCGCCGGCTTCGCTTTCAAGATTGCGGCGATCAGAGCGTGCGCGTTTTCCGCCAACTTCGGCGCGTCAAACTGGATTTTGCCGACTGGGCAGTGCACGATCCCGGCTTTGTCTACGCGAAATTCCACTTTGCCGGCCTTGGTTTCCTTCACGGCCTTGGTGACATCCGCGGTGACGGTGCCGGTCTTTGGATTGGGCATCAGGCCACGCGGGCCGAGCACTTTACCGAGCTTACCGGCGGAACGCATCATGTCTGGAGTGGCGATCACGGCGTCGAAATCGGTCCAGCCTTCCATGATTTTCTGAACCATATCATCGCCGCCGACGAATTCCGCACCCGCTTCTGTCGCTTCGCGCTGCTTATCGCCACCGGCGAGAACAAGAACGCGAACCGTCTTGCCCAAGCCGTTTGGAAGAACGACGGTGCCGCGAACCACCTGGTCGGAGTGCTTCGGATCCACGCCCAGGTTGATCGCGAGTTCAACGGTTTCATTGAACTTCGTGTGATGCGTCTGCTTGATGAGCTCTGCTGCTTCCGCGAGCTTGTACGGGCGCGCTTCCACTTTCTTCCGCGCGTTCTCTACGTGTTTGCCTGCCTTCTTCATCGTGCTGCCTCTTTACCCCGAACCTCGCGAAGCGAGGTGAAGGGTGCGATCCCTTCTCGCCTCTAACTCCTAGGCTTCCACGACTTCCAGACCCATGTTGCGCGCCGTACCCATCACGGTGCGGACAGCGGAGTCCAGATTTGTGGTGTTGAGATCGACAAGCTTGATCTTTGCAATTTCTACGACCTGCTTCTTGGTCACCTTACCCACTTTGTTGCGGTTCGGTTCCGGCGAGCCCTTGGCAATGCCCGCCGCGCGCAGTAGAAGAATCGAAGCGGGCGGTGTCTTCAGAATGAACGTGAACGACCGGTCGGTGTAAATGGTGACCAACACCGGAAAAATCATTCCATCCGGCTCTTTCTGCGTCTTGGCGTTGTACTGCTTGCAGAAATCCATAATGTTCACGCCATGGGGACCGAGCGCGGTGCCCACGGGCGGCGCCGGGGTGGCCTTGCCTGCCGGCAACTGCAGCTTGATCGTTGTCTGTACCTTCTTTGGTGGCATGGTTCTTTGTACCCAATCCCTTCTTAGCCGAGCTTCTCAACGCTAGCGAAATCCAGTTCCACCGGCGTGGAGCGTCCGAAAATCGTTACGGAAACCTTCAAGCGACTGTGGTCGTTGTCGATTTCCTCGACAACGCCGTTGAAATTCGCGAACGGCCCATCGACGATGCGCACTTGTTCGTTGCGTTCGTAAACCACTTTCGGCTTCGGACGGTCCATCGGGGTGTGCACGCGATTGATGATGGCGTCCACTTCCGATTCCGAAAGCGGCGGCGGCGCGGTGGCCGAGCCAACAAAACCGGTGACCCGCGGCGTGTTCCGGACGATGTGCCAGGTGTTCTCGTCCAGATCCATTTCCACCAGCACGTAGCCGGGATAAGACATGCGCGAAGCGACGGTCTTCTTGCCGCCGCGCACCTCGACGACATCTTCGGTAGGGATCAGCACGCGGCCGATCTTGTCCTGAAGATTGAAAGCAGCGACACGGCTCTCGAGGCTTTCCTTAACTTTCTTCTCGAAGCCCGAGTAGGTGTGAATGATGTACCACTGCATTGGCATAATTCGTTTCGCCCTTAAACGTGAAAATAAGTCAGCAGCCGGTCCAAACCTTTTTGCGCGATCCATTCAACGATGGCAAGAAAAACGCCGAAAAACGCGACGGTAGCGATCACCACACCGGTCGTGGAGATCACGTCTTCCCGGTTTGGCCAGGTCACCTGCTTCATCTCCACACGAACATCGTGAAGAAATTCGCGAGTGCCCTCAATCGAGCTGGTCACCTTGTTGACGAGCGGAAGATTCGATCCGCCCTGAGATTCGTCATTCATTTTCACCGCCCGCGTGGCCATAACCTTTTCACCCGCACGAACCCTGTGGTTCGTGTCCTTAAAATCTCTGGCAGGGGAGGAGGGATTCGAACCCCCATACCCGGTTTTGGAGACCGGAGTCCTAACCGTTGGACGACTCCCCTAAACTCGATCTTCCTTTTCCGGCTCCCGCACTGACTTCACTCCCCGCAAAACAGATCGCTTGAGATCCGGAGGCTATCCTTGTCGGATAGCCTCCCGATGACTGTCGCTTAGTAGGCGATCACTTGGCTTCCTTGTGGGCCGTGTGCTTACGGCACGCACGGCAAAACTTCTTGGTCTCCATCCGTTCGGAGTGCTTTTTCTTGTTCTTGGTAGTGGTGTAGTTCCGATTCTTGCACTCACCGCATTGCAAAGTAATGATTTCGCGCATTTCTCAAATTCCCTTTACTGAGCGCGAGCCGGGATGAACCGCCTCGTCTCTTGAAAATTACTCGATGATCTCCGTGACGGCGCCTGCTCCGACGGTGTGGCCGCCTTCGCGAATGGCGAAACGCAAGCCCTTCTCGAGAGCGACCGGTGTGATCAGCGTGACTTCACAGCTCACGTTGTCGCCCGGCATCACCATTTCGACGCCGGCCGGCAACTTCATGTCTCCGGTGACGTCCGTAGTGCGGAAATAGAACTGCGGACGGTACCCGGAGAAGAACGGCGTGTGACGGCCGCCTTCTTCCTTGGTCAACACGTACGCTTCCGCCTTGAATTTTGTGTGCGGCGTGATCGAACCCGGCTTGCAAACCACCTGGCCGCGTTCCACGTCGTCTTTTTCGGTGCCGCGCAGGAGCAAACCAACGTTGTCGCCCGCAATGCCTTCATCGAGCAGCTTGCGGAACATTTCAACGCCGGTGACAACTTTCTTCTGCGTCGCCCGGAAGCCCACGATTTCGATTTCCTCGCCAACCTTCACTTTGCCGCGTTCCACGCGGCCCGTGACCACCGTGCCGCGTCCGGAGATCGAGAAAATATCTTCGATGGGCATGGCGAAAGGCTTGTCCACATCGCGGACCGGCAATGGCACCTTCTCGTCAACTGCGGCCATGAGCTCGAGAATTTTCTTTTCCCACTTCTCATCGCCGTTCAGCGCCTGCAAAGCCGAACCGCGAACCACCGGAACGCTGTCGCCCGGGAACTGGTAGCTCTTCAGCAGTTCGCGAACTTCGAGTTCCACGAGTTCGAGAAGTTCCGGATCTTCGACCATGTCGCACTTGTTCAGGAACACTACGATGTATGGCACGCCAACCTGGCGAGCGAGCAGAATGTGCTCGCGGGTCTGCGGCATCGGTCCGTCGGTAGCCGCAACAACCAGAATCGCGCCATCCATCTGCGCCGCGCCGGTGATCATGTTCTTGATATAGTCCGCGTGGCCCGGGCAATCCATGTGCGCGTAGTGGCGATTCGCGGTTTCATACTCCACGTGCGAAACCGCAATGGTGATGCCGCGCTCGCGCTCTTCCGGAGCGTTGTCGATCGAATCAAACGCGCGGAAGGCCACTTTGGGGTTGTGCTTCGACAACACTTTGGTGATCGCCGCCGTCAGCGTGGTCTTGCCGTGATCGATGTGACCGATGGTCCCAATGTTCACGTGTGGCTTACTGCGCTCAAATTTCTCCTTGGCCATATGCCTTCATCCTTTACGCAGACCGCCTCGCAATCACGGTTCGCGTTAAACCTGGAGCGGGGGACGGGATTTGAACCCGCAACCATCACCTTGGAAGAGTGAGACTCTACCGTTGAGTTACCCCCGCCCTGCCGAAACCCTCAACTTCTTCTCCCCTGCCAAACCAGAGTTCTTTGCAGAACTCAGCAATTTCTGGAGCCTGGGACCGGGATTGAACCGGTGACCTCGTCCTTACCAAGGACGCGCTCTACCAACTGAGCTACCCAGGCCGAACCCGATCCTCCCAAAAAACACTCTGCGATTCGCGGCGCACTATTTCCAACCGGCTAAGCCCGCCGCGTTTTTACCCGCCTTCGAACATCGCATGCGCGATTATCCTGCGGTGCTGCTGCTACTCACGTTGCACAGCGCTGACCAGCGACGCCGCTCTTCGAATTTGCCGCCACCGAGACCGAATCCTGGTGGACGGGGAAGGATTCGAACCTTCGTAGCCCGCAAGGAGCGGCAGATTTACAGTCTGCTGGTTTTAGCCACTCACCCACCCGTCCGCGAAATTCTGCCGACACAAATTGCGTGTAGGTATTTGCCAAAACGTACTGTGTTTGGAGCGATGCGCGTGAAAACAAAAAACGGACTCGTGTCCAGAGACACCAGCCCTTTTATGTTCTCCTACCGGGATTCGATCCGCCTCACTCCCCCGCCAAAATATGGTGGAGCTGGCGGAGGGAATTGAACCCCCGACCCTCTGATTACAAATCAGATGCTCTACCAGCTGAGCTACGCCAGCGCTGCTCAAACCGTACGAGAATAACAGATTAGGCACAAGGATTGCAACTGAAGGTCGAAAAAGTACGAGCAATCTCGAAGCCAACTCTGTGGAAAAGAAGAGTTTAGCGGCTCAACCGTAAGATAACCATAACTCACTCAAATGAAAACAGTTAGATTTAGCGAGCAGGTAATGACTGGCGAAGGAATCCACAGGTTTCCACCGCTCGAGAAGGCGGGATTTTGGCCGGAACCGATTTATTCCCGAATCTCCTAAGGGGAATGCGAGAATATCCGGGAATCAAGCCGGATCGGAACCGGCGCCAAATCACATGGCCAAGAACAGAATTTTGATCGCCGCCCTTGCGTTCGCCGTTTTTCTTGCTGCATTTTTCGCGTACCTGCATCGAAATCCGAACGTCTCTTTGGGCGATCGGGACGAAATGCTGGCCTTGATGCCCGAAGATGCAAGTGTTGTGGTGTTTCTGGATTTGGAACAACTTCGGGCTTCGCCGTTTCTGACAGAATTATTACGCTGGGCCCCAAAAATCGCGCCGGATGCGGACTATGCACAATTTCTTCAGGCGACCGGCTTCAACTATGAGACCGACCTTGACCGCTTGGCGCTTTCCATCAACCGGCAATCACCAAACGCCACGGCGTTTGCAGCGGCGGATGGCAGGTTTGACCGGAAAAAAATAGAGGCCTACGCGTCGCGCTACGGATCGCTGAAAACTGCCGACGGAAAAACCTTGTTTGCCGTTCCGTCGAACGGATCGAATCGCAAAGCGTTCTTTACGTTCTTGAAGGACGCTCGCATCGCCTGGGCAAATGACTCTTCGTATTTCTTCCATGAAGTGCGCGGCAGCTCATCAGAGGAGTGGCACGATCATTTCCAACGCCTGGCAGGAACGCCGCTGTTTGCGGTGCTTCGGCAAGATTCGGGAACAGCCGCGGCTTTTGCTCAAGCGCCGGGGGGACTGCGCTCGCCGCAGCTCGCCGCGCTACTCGCCCAGTTGCAATGGATTTCGATTAGCGCAAAGCCGGAAGGCAACCGGCTGCGCGTGAGTATGGAAGGAGAATGCCTGGCGGAAAGCACCGAGCACCAGTTAAAGGAAATGTTGAGTGGCACGGTGGTATTGGCGCAGATGGGATTGAACGATCCGAAAACGAGGAAGCAACTGGACCCGGCAGTGCGCGACGGATATCTGGAATTGCTCGAATCCGCGGATATTCAGCAGGTGGATCGGGGAACGAGCAAGACGGTACGAGTGGTGTTTGATGTTTCCTCCAAGCTGTTCGAGTCCGCACAAGCAACGACCGGGGTGGATCCCGCAGGGAAAAAACAGACCAAGCAGTGAAGAAGTGGATGAGTCTCAGGGTAAAAGAGTGCTGCTAAACCTAGTCGCCTGCGGGGAGCGTTTTCATGTAACGCCACGGATTGACCGGTGCGTTGTTGACGCGCACCTCGTAGTGGACGTGGGGACCCGTCGAGCGTCCGCTGATGCCCGCGTACCCGATGACTTCGCCGCGCCGAACATGCGTGCCGGCAACCACAGCATACGAAGAGAGGTGCGCGTAAAGCGTGGTAAGACCAAATCCGTGTTCGACCACAACCACCCGGCCGTAGCCTGCGTGGGTCTCTGCGGCGGTAACCACTCCGTCGGCGGTCACGTGAACCGGCTGGCCATAATCGGCCGCCACGTCGACACCCGTATGGAATGCGCCTTCGCCCGAGAATGGATCCAGACGCTCCCCGAAGCTATCCGTGATGTGACCCATAATGGGCCAAATCGAAGGCGTGTAGTTTGAATCCGCAAACGCAATTGCTGGGAACACTCTCATGCCCGAAGCCGAAACGGTGATCGCGGTGGCGTTGCGCTTCAAAAAGGAATACTGCTCTAATGAACGATCAAAGGCGTCTTGTGGGGTTGCCGCGTTGTCGGCTTGGTCAAACGAGGCGGGATGGTAGCGCAGCACACCGTAAGTCATCGCCACTTCCGTCGCGAGCGACTGCAAAGAATCGAGCCGCTGGTTCGTGTCGGTCACGGTGGACTGCAAATCCCGGTACTGCTTTTTCAAAGTTTCCTGGTCGTGGCGCAGCGCGTTGTAATTCCCGACCTTCCACAACATGCGGCTATAAGAGCCTACTGCCGCAACGACGGTGATGCTGCCGATGATTGCCAGCGCCGCCAAGCCATGCAAAACATAGGCAGGAACGATCAGCTTCCGGAGTTGACCGGGAGTGGAAGCAATATAAAACGTGTAATTCTTGCTGCTGATCACGACGTGGCCCCTCAGGCCTCACTTACGTCAAGCAAACTGGAGTGCGGATTGAACTGTCCCTGTTTCCGCACAATGGGTAGTGACCACAAAGGTCAGAACTGAGAGTCTTGGTTCTCGATTACCAGAATATTAGAATTTGGAGGGCCTGTCGTCAACCCTGTATTTTGCGGATGGAAGGACAGCCTTGCTACGGCTGTCCACTGACCGTCAGGTCAGTCCATTGGGGCTGTCAGCTAGGGAATTTCGTGTAGCGAATGAAAAACAAAGATGAAAACCAATTGGTCGCGCTGATCGAGCGCGAGTTTGCAGGCTCGAAGACGAAGGCCCTTCGCGTGCCCGTTGGAGATGATGCGGCCCTGTGGACGCCGGCTCGACGGCAAGAAGTGATTCTAACGTGCGATTGGTTTCTCGAGGGCACGCATTTCCTAAGGGACAAACATCCCGCGAACGCAGTGGGTTGGAAATGTCTGGCGCGCGCGGTGAGTGACATTGCCGCCATGGGGGGAAAACCAGCGTGCTTTTTGCTGAGCCTCGCTTTGCCACCAGATCTGACCGCAAAATGGCTGAAGGGATTTTTGCGGGGGCTACGACGGGCTTCGAAGGAGCTGCGTTGCGAACTTGCGGGAGGCGATACCACGCGGCGCGATACGGTGCTCATCAGTGTCACCGTAATTGGCGAAGTGCAGCGGGGAGGTGCGGTTCTGCGCTCCGGAGCGAAGCCAGGCGATGAGATCTATGTGAGCGGGACGCTCGGTGAGGCGGAACTTGGTTTGCGGGAACTGCGTCGGATGCGGCGCATGGCGACAGCTACGAACGCTGCTTTGCGAAAGCATCTTTATCCGCAGCCGAGGCTGGCCCTGGGGGAATGGCTGGCGGAAAATCGGCTGGCGACGGCGATGATGGATCTTTCCGATGGGCTGTCGACGGATTTGGCCCGTTTGTGCGCGACGAGCGGTGTCGGCGCAAAAATCGAGCGCAATTCCCTTCCGATCACCTCCCTTGCGCGTGTCGAGGATGCCCAAGCATTGGCGCTTCATGGCGGCGATGATTATGAGTTGTTGTTTACCGTGGCGAAGAAGAACGTCAGCCGGTTGCCACAGCGGTTTCGGGGGCTGCAGTTGACCAGGATTGGCGAGATCACGCGCGAAAGAAAAGTTCTGTTGACGACGGGCGCGGGCAAGCCCGTTCCCCTTCGCTCTAGCGGGTGGGATCCATTTCGCGAAGCACCGAAAGGATCGAAAGCAGTCTGAAGAGCGGAATAGTGCAGGAGTGAAGGAGCAACCCAAGACCTCATGGAGTCGGCGGGCTCGCGGTCGGAGTCGGCGGTGTCGTGGGTGCGGTGGTTGCTGGTTTAACAATCGCGGGGGCCTCGTCTTCAGGAGCTGTGTCCGGCACATCGGTATGAACGTGGTGTTCGGCCGCTTGTTCTTCGAGGGACTCGACGTTGACGAAGTCGGCTGCCGGCATTCCCTCCATGCTGTGCTCGATAAACTCCATCCAGATTGGCAGCGCCGCTTGCGCGCCCGTTTCGCGCTTGCCTAGTGAAATCTGCTTGTCGTCAAAGCCGACCCACACGCCCGCGGTAATTTGCGGCGTAAAGCCGATAAACCACGCATCGGTGAAATCCTGCGTGGTGCCGGTTTTTCCGCCGGCGGGGCGTCCAATGGATTTGGCTTTGATGGCGGTGCCGAATTGCACGACCTCTTGGAGCATGGCGGTCATCGTGTGCGCCACATCCGGTGCAAGAACATCGTGCACTTCCGGGTGAGCTTCTTCGAGAAGGGCACCATCGTAACTGGTGACGCGGCGAATCATGTGCGGGTCAATGCGGATGCCTTCGTTGGCAAAAACCGTGAACGCTGAGACATGTTCGATCAGGCGCATGTCCGCCGCGCCAAGCGCCAGGGGAAGATAGGGAGGCAGCGGCGTGGTGATCCCGAAACGTCGGGCCATGTCGACGACCGCATTGATGCCGACCTTTTCGGCGAGTTTCACGGCCGGCACGTTTCGCGAACCTGCCAACGCCCGGCGCAAAGTGATGGTGCCTTCGAACTTTTCGTCGTAGTTGTGGGGCGAATATGCCTGGCCGCCGCTGATGACGGTGAATGGCGCATCGACGATGGTGTCAAAAGGCGAAGCGCCTCGCTCGACTGCGGTTGAATACACATAGGGCTTGAAGGAACTGCCGACCTGCCGGTAGGCCTGCGTGGCGCGATTGAACTTGGAATCCTCGAAGCTGTAGCCGCCGACCATGGCCTTGATTTCTCCGGTGGCATTTTCGATGGCGATCATTGCGGCTTGCGGCGCGGGTTGCTGCTCAAGTTGAATTCGAGCCGTGGTTTCGTGCAGTTCCTGAATGGAAACCTGGATGAGATCGCCGACGGCGAGAATTTCGTTTGGCTTTTTGTGGCCGGACCAGGCCATATCGGTGGGAGACAGAATCGCGCGATAGGAGCCGATTTTGACGGTGGCGCTTTTGTCGTCGACGGCGAGAACCAGGCCGGTGACGTAACTGCCCTTGTCGATGGCGTGGCGCCAGTCGTCATCTTCGTAGCTCTCGAGTTGGCCGAGATTGTCCTTGAGAACGTTGGGCAGCTTGCCGCGCCAACCGTGGCGGCGATCGTAGGTGTGCAAGCCGTCGCGAATGGCTTGATTCGCGGCTTTCTGCATCTGGATATTCAGCGTGGTGTAAACGCGCAGACCTCGTTCGTGGACCGCTTCTGTGCCGTAGGTGGATTCCAGATACTTGCGGATGTCTTCAAAAAAATAAGGCGCCAGGTCGTTGCGGGGATATTGCAGGTGTAGGCCGAGCGGCGTTTTCCGCGCGGCCGCTTCTTCCTCCGGCGTGATTTTTCCCTCTTCCATCATTTGGTGTAGAACGAGATTGCGGCGTGCCAGCGCCCGAGCGGGATCAGCGAGCGGAGAATAAATCGGACCGCGAATCATACCGGCAAGAAGTGCGGCTTGCTGTAGATTCAGATCGGTGACCGGCTTGCCAAAATAAAATTGGGCCGCAGCGGCGAAGCCATAGTTGCCATGGGCGAGGTACACCTGGTTGGCGTACATTGTGAAAATCTGCGGCTTCGTGTAACGACGCTCGATCTGCAGGGCAAGGAGTATCTCCTGGACTTTGCGTCGGAAGCTGCGCTCGCTGCGGTCGAGAAACAGATTGCCGGCAAGCTGCATGGTGATGGTGCTGGCGCCTTCGGCTTTGCGGCGCTTGAGAATGTTGCGATAAGCGGCGCCCGCTACGCGGGGAAAATCTACCCCCCAGTGATCTTCGAAGTGCTGATCCTCGATTGCAGTGACGGCGTTGTAAAGAACCTTGGGCGTTTGTTCCCAGGTCATCAGGATGCGGCGTTGCAGGGCGAAGCTGCCGACGAGTTGTCCGTCGTCGGCATAAATTTCGGTCACCACGTTGGGACGATACGTCTCGAGAGCGTGAATTTCCGGCAGATCGCTTTCGTAGACGAAGAGCAGTCCGGCCGCGGCGCCGAGAGCAATGGAGCACAAAAGCAGAAAGGCGAGCGCAACGCGGTCGATTAATTTCCAACCCCGCAGGCGCAAAGTGATGGGAGGCAAACTCAGCATGAAAGAAAAATTCTAGCGCAGATTCGCCGGCGGGACGCGATTCAGGAATTTGGAGTTTCCATCGCGAAATTAAAGTGGGGAATAATATTTCTCTCCGGCGCACGAGCGGCAGAGCGTGCGATCGTTCTGGATTACTTCGCGTTTGAAGTTGATGCCTTCGCCGCATTCTGCGCAGACGATGCGAGGCCCTTTGAAGCCCGGAAGGTCTTCGGGCTGGATTTCGACTTTCACCCATGCTGTCGAAAACAGCACGCCGTCGGGAAGTTGCGCGTAGGCTTTCTGCTGGCCTTCTTCCTTCGGCAGGCTCGGAAAAAGCTCCAAGGCGGCTTTCTTCGAGGATTCTTTCGCAGCGACCCGAACGGCGCGGTCGGTCTGCAGGTCGCAGAATGTTGCGGCGACTTTGCCCCAATCGCGAAATTTCAAAGCGCGCTTGCCGAGTCGGCAATTGGCGACGAGTGCCACGGCGTCGGTGACGCAGCGATCGATCTCGACGTAGGTGACGATCCGTTTGCGCTCCGCAATCGGATCGTCAATCCCCAGTTCCTGGAGGCCGAGCATGGCCAGGCGCACGCCGAGGACTTGGCCGGCACAGATGTGTCCGTGAGCGACGGCGGCGAGTTCGAGATATTCGGTGAGGGACTTCATGAAATCCATTGTAGCTCAGGCCGTCCGGGCCTGGCGGTTTTCAAAGCGCCGGCTAGGTTGCCACCGCTCGGAAAAGAGCTCACCCGGCGAAGGGGTGAGCTACAGGTTATGCCGAAGGCGCTTCCGCCCCCGACCAAGGGTGCGGCTTGCGGGCTTCGAGGAAGGCAAACGCGGTCATGAAAAGAGCGAGAAGGAACAACGAACCGTCGCGCAAAACGGTCATTCCCGTTAGCGGCTCGGGCTTCGCAAAGCAGCCGCAGTTGATGTCCAGGTGCAACGTGTAGGCACGCACCACGGCGATAAAGAAACCGCCCATGATGAGGGTGACGAGTGTGGACCAGATGCGCAGACGCCAACCGATCAACAACAGCAGGCCCACAGCAATTTCCGCCCAGGGAAGCCAGCGAGCCACCTGCAGGACCGTCCAAGGAGGAAGCATCTGGTAAGAATCGATCTGCAAGGCGAAGAGCGAGGTGGCAATGCCGATCGGCGGATGCGGGTGCATGTCCCAACGAATAAGCTTGGCAAGTCCCGCAAAAATAAAAAAGCCGGCAATGACGATGCGGCCGAGCCAAATGATCAGGCGTCGATAGTTGAACGGCGTGGATTCGATCATGGGTTCCTTCGAAAAACGGGAACTACTTAACGAGCTGGTCCAGTAAAGTTTTCAGCACGTCGTAACTGACATAGCCAACCACGGGGTAGGTCTGGCCGTCTTTGGTATGAATGATCGTTGTGGGCGTTTGATTTATGGGAACCGCTTGGCCGAGCTGTTTATCCCGATCGATCAGCGGTTCCAGAGAGCCGCCGTCCACCAGAGCCTGGACTTTTTTCATTTCAGCCGGGGACAGCACGCCAGCTACGGTGCCCTTCACGTCGCCATTCACTTCCCACTTTTCCTGATTTTGAAACAGCGTTTGTTCGACGACGTCGCATTTGCCGATGTGGCAGGCAGCACGGGCATAGCTCGCCGCGACGCGCGAATACGCGTGCATGGGCAGCGGGAAGTCGCGGTGCACCATGAAAACCTTGTTGTTGTCCACGTAGTTGTCCATGACACGCTGAAGGGTCGTGGTATAGAGCTGTTTGCAAGCCGGGCACTGAAAATCGGTGAACGTCTCCATGACCACACCGGCGCTCTTGCTGCCGTAGCTCTTGTCCGGATCGATGTCCTTCACACCATCGACGGTGATAGGGGCCTGGGACAGTGGGGTAACGGACGTCTTGGCATTCGCCGATGTTTTCACAACCTTCTGGGGGGTGGGTGCGGCCACGAGAATCAGAGTGCCTGAGCTCGCGAGAGCCAGGATGGCAATTGAGGCGAGAATCAGGCGGCGGTTCACAGAATCCTCCGAAGCTAAGATTCACCGGAAGGTAAAGTCGCTGCCAGAGTACCACAGGTTTACAGCGCGAGCGCTGGCCCCAGCGGCCTCGGGAGGGCTCGAACACTGCCGAACCCCAGTCTGCCATGATCGAGCGTGTTTGGGGCACATCTCAACGACGCCCGACTGAGCAAGCTTGTGGAGTTGGGCATACCAGCCTCGGAACCTATGTAAGTGACTACAAATAATTAACTTACAGGCGCTATCAAGCATCTTGACAATATCTCACTCAAGTTGTATAGTGGGTTTTGTTTTTGATGGGCGGCAGGCCTGCCCAGCGCCGCCGCCAGAAAGCTTTTGTCGGTCGCTCGCACTCGCCAGAGTTCGTCGCGCGACCGCTGAGGGGTTAGGGCAGATCTCAACAAAGGACGGTAGCTATGAGCAAGATTATTGGAATTGACCTCGGGACGACGAACTCGGTGGTGGCCGTGATGCAGGGCGGCGAGCCGGTCGTCATTCCGAACCAAGAGGGCACGCGGACCACGCCGTCGGTAGTAGCCATTACCAAGACCGGTGAGCGGCTGGTGGGCCAGGTGGCCAAGCGCCAAGCGGTGACCAACCCGGAAAACACCGTGTACTCGATCAAGCGGTTCATGGGCCGGCGCTATGACGAAGTGGCCGAAGAGATGAAGCGCGTACCTTATAAGGTGGTGAAGGGGAGCCACGACGATGCACGCGTGGAAATCGCCGGCAAAGTGTACAGCCCACCGGAAATTTCCGCGATGATCCTCACCAAACTAAAGACCGCGGCGGAAGACTTTCTCGGCGAGAAAGTCACCAAGGCGGTCATCACGGTTCCCGCGTACTTCAATGACGCGCAGCGGCAGGCCACCAAGCAGGCCGGCGAAATCGCCGGGTTGGAAGTGCTGCGCATCATCAACGAGCCGACCGCGGCTGCGTTAGCCTATGGGCTTGAGAAGAAAAGCGACGAAACCATCGCCGTTTACGACCTTGGCGGCGGTACCTTCGACATCTCGGTGCTCGAAGTAGGCAGCGGCGTTGTGGAAGTGAAATCCACCAACGGCGACACCCACCTCGGCGGCGACGACGTCGACCAACGGATCGTCGATTGGCTCATCGACGAATTCAAGAAAGAGCACGGCATCGACCTAGGCAAGGACAAGATGGCGCTGCAGCGGCTGAAGGAAGCGGCGGAAAAAGCCAAGATCGAGCTTTCGCAAATGATGGAGACGGAGATCAACCTCCCGTTCATCACCGCGGGCGCAAGCGGCCCGATCCACTTGCAGCAAAAACTGACGCGCATGCGCTTGGAGCAGTTGATGAGCGACTTGCTGGACCGCTCCATGAAGCCGGTGAAGCAGGCGCTTGAGGACGCGAAGTTGTCGCCGAACGACATCCAGGAAGTAGTGCTCGTAGGCGGTTCGACGCGCATCCCCAAGGTGCAGGCGCTCGTGAGCAACTTTTTCGGCGGCAAGGAACTGCACAAGGGCGTGAATCCGGATGAAGTCGTGGCAGTCGGCGCGGCGATTCAGGGCGCGGTGCTTGGCGGCGAAGTAAAAGACATCCTGCTGCTCGACGTAACTCCGCTCTCGTTGGGCGTGGAAACGCTCGGTGGCGTGATGACCGTGCAGATCCCGCGCAACACGACGATTCCGACGCGGAAGGTAGAAACCTACTCGACGGCTTCGGACAATCAACCTGGCGTGGAAATCCACGTGATGCAGGGCGAACGGAAATTCGCGAAGGATAATCGCTCGCTTGGCACATTCAAGCTCGACGGCATTCCACCGGCGCCGCGCGGCGTACCGCAAATTGAAGTGACCTTCGATATCGACGCGAACGGCATCTTGAATGTCAGCGCGAAGGACAAGGCCACCAACAAGGAGCAGAAGATCACCATCACCGCTTCGACCGGCTTGACCAAGGAAGAAGCGGAGAAGATGCGCGTCGAGGCCGAATCGCATGCCGAGGACGATCGCAAACGGATGGAAGAGGTGGAAGCGCGGAACCGGCTGGACGGCATCATTTACCAGGCGGAGAAGACCATCCGGGAAAATCGCGACAAGCTGCCTGAAAGCGATGTGAAACAGGCGGAAGAAGCGTTGGACGACGCCAAGAAGGCCATCAACGAAGGCGGCGTGCCTCGGCTGCGGTCGGCGGCAGAGAACGTCGAGAAGACGCTCCACAAGATGGCCGAAGAGCTGTACAAGAAGCAACAGGCCACAGGCGGCGAGCCGGCGGGCGCGGCGGCCGGCGCCGGCGCGGGGGCTGGCTCGGCCGGCAGCTCGCAGAGCGGCGGCAACAAGCCCGGCGACGTCATTGATGCCGAGTACGTTGACGTCGACGACAAAAAACCGAACTGAAGATCATTCTCAGTTCATTCGTCATAAGTTCTCAGTGGGAGGAGAAGCGCTTGTTGCTTCTCTTCCTGCGGGAACCCAATAAACCAATCGAACTCATCCGGGAGACCGGTCGCAGTAAAACCGAACATGCCGACAAGTGCAAAACAGGATTATTACGAGCTTTTGGGAGTCGCTCGCAAAGCGAGCGCCAAGGATATTCGTACCGCCTTTCGAAAGCTCGCGCGGAAGTACCATCCCGATCTGAATCCCGGCGACAAAGCCGCCGAAGAAAAATTCAAACAACTCCAGGAGGCCTACGACGTTCTGTCGGATACCAAGAAGCGGCAGATGTATGACCAGTACGGCTTTTATAGCGAAAACGTTCCGACCGGCGATTATCGAGCCGGGCACGATGCCGCCGAAGAAAATGTAAATTTTGATTTTGGCGGGTTTGATTTTGGCGGGCAGCAAGGCACCGGATCGAGTTTCCGCGATCTCTTTGGGCAGTTTTTTGGCGGACGCCGCGGCGGCGTGCCAGCGGAGCCCGAACATGAGCCCGGCGGCGACCTCGAATATCAGATTGAAATCGATTTTTGGGATGCTGTGCGTGGCGCGGTGAAGAAATTACAGATCACGCGGCTGGATATGTGCGAAACGTGCCATGGAACGGGAGCGGTGGGTACGCCGCAAACTTGCCCGACCTGCAATGGGACCGGCTCCATTCAGCAGACCGCGGGCAAGATGCGTTTCAATGTGCCGTGTAGTCGCTGCGGCGGCACCGGAAAACTTCACACCCCCTGCCGAACCTGCGGGGGAGAGGGACGCATTCGCAAGACAGAGACTATCGATGTGCGTATCCCTCCGGGGGTAGCGAATGGAGGGCGGCTGCGCGTTCCGGGCAAAGGCAATGCCGGGACAATGGGAGCGCCGTCGGGCGATTTGTACTTGAGGATTGTGGTGCGTCCGCACGACTTCTTCGAGCGGCGCGGCAACGATCTTTATACGAAGGTTCCAGTGACTGTTGCAGAAGCTTCGCTGGGCGCGAAGATTGAAGTTCCGACGATCGATGGACGATCGCTGGTGCGGATTCCGCCAGGAACGAACAGCGGACGTACCTTGCGGCTGAAGGAAAAAGGAGTACCGCACGGGAAGAACGGCGCGCGCGGCGATCAGTACGTGGAAATTCAGATCATCGTGCCGGAACCGACCGACGAGCGTGTCCGAACGCTGATGAAGGAATTGGAAGTGCTAGCGCCGGACGATCCGCGGAAGGATTTGTTTGCGAAAGCCGGAGTGTGAAGACAGTTTCAAGTTTTAAGTTCGAAGTAAGGCAGCGCCCCGGTTTTACTTATTACTTAGAACTGAAAACGTATAACTGACGAGAGCCGCAGCAATGCCAATCAAGGCCAAAAAACGAGCCAAAGCCGGATACATGATCAGCGCGGTGGCGGAGATTTACAAACTCCATCCGCAGACATTGCGTTTGTACGAACGCGTGGGATTGCTGAAGCCTTCACGGTCGCAGGGCAACACGCGGTTGTACACGGATTCGGATTTGGAGCGCCTGGAAGTAATCCTGACGTTGGCGCGGGATATGGGCGTGAACCTGGCGGGGATCGAGATTATTTTGAACATGCGAGAGAAGATGGTTGAGATGGAGCGCGAAATGGGCGAGTTCGCGCAGGTGGTGCAGCAGGAATTGTCGCGAATGGCTTCGCGGTCGGATGTGAGGATACCGAAGACGGCTATTGTGCGGGCCGTACCGCGAGTTGTGAAGTAGTAGAGTCAGCCCGGATTTTCCTTCCTACCATGCCGCAGCTAAAGCTGCGACCGTAACTGACAACCAGAAGCCGGTTTATACAGATCACGAGGAAGATTCATGCATAATTTGTGAATTTTTTGTGCACAGATTTCCGCAGGCGCTGTTGTTGTGAGTGTTGGTGATGGGACGTAAGATGTGCAATGCGGCAGCAGGGGCTGCCGCTGATCGATTTGAGATTGCGTCGGTTTAGGCAAAGCGGGAGCCCTTCGAGCTGCAGGGCAAGCAAAGCTCCCGCACTCCAGGGGGGCTATGGATCGCGAAAATTGTCCGCTTTGTCAGGGCACCGGATGGAAGCTGATGGCGAGGAAGGACGGCGTTGCTGGCAACCTGGCCGTTCCATGCGAATGCGGCATGGAGGAGCGCGCGGAAAAGCTAATGGAGCGAGCGCGGATTCCGAAGCGCTACGAGCACTGCGATTTTGAAAGCTTTTCTACTGACCTCGAAGACGGCAAAACCTGGACCGCGCAGCACGAACAATCCTTGAAGCAGGCGAAATTGCTGGCCCAGGGATTTGTTCGCGATTATCCAGGCACAGAAAAAGGGTTGTTGCTAATGGGGCCGTCCGGAGTGGGGAAGACCCATCTCGCTGTGGCGGCGTTGAAAGAATTGATTCGGCGGGGACATGCGGGGCTTTTCTGTGATTACCGGGAATTGCTGAAGGAAATTCAGGCAAGCTACAACCCGGCGAGCGAATCGACGGAAATGGGTGTATTGGAGCCGATTCGCACGGTGGAACTACTGGTGCTCGATGATCTGGGAGCGAGCAAACCCTCCGCCTGGGTGTTGGACATCATCGGTCTGATTCTGAACGCCCGCTACAATGAGCGCCGCATGACGATTCTGACGACGAATTACTTTGATGAAGCAGAGGCACCACCGGCAGGGGCCCGATTGCCCGGCGGCCAACGCGTCGTGGTGAAAGAAGACAGCCTCGGCGATCGCATCGGCGCGAGGATGCGCTCGCGGCTTTACGAAATGTGCCGCACCGTAGAAGTCTACGCTCCCGATTTTCGTCGTGAAGCACGGCAAGCAGGCCGCGCAAGAGCATAGTTTCGGCCAACCTCACCAGTAGCGTAATGAATCCTAGTCATTCTCCGGTCCACATTCTCCTCTCCACATTCTCCCGATATGGCCTCGTCATCGCCCGAACCGCCGCCCCCGCCACAAATGTATAATCTGGGCACTTCGGAGAAGCAATGAAGACGATTACCATCGTGGGGCTTGGCCCGGGGCCGGTGGCCCAACTGACAAAAGAAGCTGAGGCCGCGCTGCTGGCCGCCGAAAAAGTCTTCTTCCGCACTTGCGCGCACCCGGTTCACGCCTGGTTGGTGGAACAAGGCAAGCACGCCGTTTGCTTCGACCGCCTCTACTGTTTGCCGTGGAAAGCCAGCGGCGAAGTTTACGACTTCATGGTGAGCGCGCTGCTGAAAGAAGCCGATCTAAACGGAACGGTAACTTACGCTTTGCCGGGAAGCCCGGTTTTCCTGGAAGACACAACCCGGCTCTTGAAGGAAAGGGGAGGCGCGACCGGAGTTGAGGTGCGACTAGTGCACGGCCTCAGCTTCGTCGAAGAAGCGCTCGGACAACTCAACCTCGATTTTGACGAGGGACTACAAGTGGTGCTGCCGTGGACGCATCTCGAACCGGGCCGGTTTAGTCCGAAGTTGGCTCTACTGGTTTGCCAGATTGAAGCGCAGCGTTTGCCGGAGGACGACGCAAGAGTGGATCTAACCATGAAATGGTTGCTCAAAGTATTTCCGGCCGATCACCCGGTTACGCTCATCTGGACCGACGGTTTGCCAGATTACCGCACACAAACGTTGCAGACGGAGTTGCGGAACCTGGCTCATGAATACGGAAAGTCCAAATACTTTGCGAGTGTGTACGTGCCGCCCCTCAGGTGATGGCGTGGAGAAAACGATCATGGGCGGCTAGACGGCCGCTACGGCCGCTTGGCTTGATTGACAGAGGCTTCAGGCGGCGCGTATGCTTGCATGGGTGTTTCGGGTGCGGCGCTGGCCGCATCTAAACCGCATGCAGTTGAAAGAGACCGAGTTACTGCGAAGCAGTTCACACAGTTGTGCTGCCCCGTTGTAACCCTCCTTGCATTACCCCGGTAGGGATTTCGCAAGGATTGACCTGACCAAAACAGGGATAAGAATCCCGGAGGCGACATAATCATGACTTCATTCGAGAATGAAAACCCCGTATCTTCAGCAGCCGCCGCGCCCGCACAAGAGGTAGAGTCCCCGACCAAGCCGGAAGAAAACGCCGCCGCCGAAGCTCACGAGAGCGGCCAAAGGGTAGGTGTGTCGAAAGAACCCACGCAGGCGCCGCCCGTGAAGGTGGAAGAAGCCCATGCTGTTGCAGAAGCCCACGCACAAACGGTTGCCGCGGACGCCGAAGCTGCCGCTGCAGCGGAAGAAGCCGCCGGCGCGGAGGAGATGAGCAAGCTCATCGACCAGTACAGCGAGCCGCAAGAAGCCGCGGCGCAAAACGAGATTATCGAAGTCAAAGTAGTCGCCTACACGGAACACGGCGTGGTCGTCGATCTCGGAGGCAAGACCGAAGGGTTGATTCCGGCTGCCGAGTTCACCGAAACCGAGATTCCACGGCCGGACCCGAACGCTACGATTGAAGTGCAGCGCACCGGAGAGCACAAGGACAGTTTTGTCATTGTGTCCTACCAGAAGGTGTTGCGGCGCAGGACGTGGGAAAGAATCGACGCGCAATTCAAAGCAAAGGAAACCATCAGCGCGAAGGTGGTGGACCGCATCAAGGGCGGGCTGGTGGTGGATATCGGTGTGCGCGCGTTTCTGCCGGGTTCGCAGTATGACCTGAGGCCCACGGCGAATCTGGATGGGCTGGTCGGCACGAACCTCGATGTGCGCATCACCAAGCTGAACCGCCGGCGCGGGAATGTGGTGGTGAGTCGGCGGGCGTTGCTCGAGGAAGCGCTGCACGCGAAGCGTGCGGAACTGATGGAGCAACTCAAAGAAGGGCAGGTAGTTCACGGCACGGTAAAGAACGTGACGGACTACGGCGCCTTTGTCGATATCGGGGGGCTCGACGGATTGCTGCACCTGACGGACCTGAGCTGGGGTCGCGTGCGCCATCCGAGCGACGTGGTGAAGACCGAACAAGAATTGGATGTGATGGTGCTGAAGTTCGACAAGGACAAGCAGCGCGTCTCGCTCGGCCTGAAGCAGATGACCAAGGATCCCTGGATTGACGCGGCCGAACGGTATCCGGCGGGCGGAAAGTACAAGGGCAAGGTTGTGGGTGTGGTCGACTACGGCGCATTCGTCGAGCTGGAGCCTGGAATCGAGGGCCTCGTACATGTTACGGAAATGAGTTGGGCCAAGAAGCCGACGCATCCTTCGAAAGTCGTGAAAGCCGGTGAAGAAGTGGACGTGGTAGTGCTGGACATCAAGCCGAGCGACCGGCGCGTCTCTTTGGGCATCAAGCAGGCGCAGCCCGATCCGTGGCTGCTGGTTGCCGAAAAATACCCGGTGGGCACAGTTGTTACCGGTAAAGTGCGTAACATCGCCGAGTTCGGCGCGTTCATCGAGATCGAAGACGGTTTCGATGGCCTGGTGCATGTCAGCGACGTAAGCTGGACCGGCCGCGTAAAGAATCCGCACGAGGTCTTCAAAAAGGGCGAACCGATCACGGCGAAGGTATTGCGGATCGATCCGGAGAACCGGCGCGTGTCGCTCGGCATGAAGCAGGTGAACGACATCTGGGGAGACTGGTTCAAGTCGCACAAGATCGGCGACATCGTGAGGGGCAAGGTCTCACGAATCGCCACGTTCGGCGCGTTCGTTGAACTCGGAGATAACATCGAGGGACTCTGCCACAATACGGAAATCGAAGAGAGAAAGCGGCGGGATGAGGGGCCGTCGAGCTTCCGCCCGACGACCGGGCCGCTGAAGAGCGCCGGGCCGCTTGAGCCAGGCAAAGAATACGACTTCAAGATCATCAAGATCAGCCACGATACGCGACGGATCGGGTTAAGCTACCGCGCCGCCGTCCGCCAGCAGGAACGGCGGGAGATCGAGCAGTATAAAACGTCGAAGACTTCAGCAACGGCGACCATTGGCGACGCCCTGAAGCAAAAGCTGTCGTCCCGATAGTTGACCACCGCCCAGGGTAGCAGCCAGGAAAAGTCGTTTACCTGCGGGTCATTTTAATGATAGGAAGAGGGTCATCCAGGCAGGCGATGCCCTTCTAAGTCGCCTCGCTCCAGATGGTTGTGAGTGTGGCAACTACAGACGAGTGAAGAGGCTAGGCGAAGATGACAAAGCAACCGACATTGACCAAGGCGGACTTGATCGAGGAAGTCTTGCGGATCTCCGAGCTTCCCCGGAAAGAGTCGGAGACGATCGTCGAGACCATCTTTGAAAGCATCATCGATGCTCTTCAGAAGGGCGACAAAATCGAAATTCGCGGTTTTGGCAGCTTCCGGACACGCCAGCGGCGCGGGCGCATCGGGCGTAACCCGAAAACCGGGGAAAAGGTCGAAGTCCCGGCCAAGAAAATTCCATTCTTCAAGCCCAGCAAGGAGTTGAAGGATTTCGTGAATAGCCGCGAGGCTGCGGCGTCTGCGCCTGCGCAGAGCGAAGCGCCGCCGGCTTGAATTGAGTAAATTGAGAGTGCGGAATGCGCCCCGATTGGATCGGGGCGTTTTTTTGTTGGAATTGGAAGACGTAGTCAGCAATCGAATATCCGCTCCGCGGTTGGGTGTTATGCTGAGGCGATTCAAGTTCTTTAGGACTCGACACGATGGACTATCTTTGGACACCCTGGCGTTTTCCGTACATGGCTCAAGTCAATGCGGGAAAACAGCCGGAATGCATTTTCTGCGACGCATTGCAACGCAATCACGATGAAGAAACGCTGATTGTCTATCACGGAAAGAAAGTGTTCGTCATTCTCAATCGCTTCCCCTACACCAGTGGTCACGTCATGATCGTGCCTTACGCGCACGTTGCGGAGCTGAACCTGTGCGAAGCAGGAGCGCTCGATGAAATGATGGAGTTGGCACAAAGAGTGGAGCGTGTGTTTCGCCAAGACTACAAGCCCGATGGCATGAATCTGGGCATGAACCTCGGACGCGCGGCGGGAGCGGGAGTAACGGGCCATTTGCACTTGCATATGCTGCCGCGTTGGATCGGCGACTCCAACTTCATGACCGTAACTGGTGAAACGCGAGTGCACCCGGAGGAATTGAGCACGACCTACCAGAAGGTCAAGAAGGCGTTGGATATCCGCGCGGGAGAGCTATCGTGAATCTGGAGCTGAACGAAGAGCAGAAGCTGCTGCAGAAGAGCGTGCGCGAGTTTGCGGAGACAGAAGTGCGACCGCTGGCCAAGGAGTTGGACGAGACTGGGCGTTTCCCGCGGGACCTTTTCAAGAAGGCGGCGGAGTTGGGCTTGACCGGCGTGGCGTTTCCGGAGGCAGAGGGAGGCGCGGGGTTCGATCACACGGCCTATACGATTGTCATCGAAGAAATCTCCCGATGCTGCGCTTCCACGGGAGTGATTCTGAGCGTGCAGAATTCATTGTTCTGCGATCCAATCCATCGGTTCGGAACGGAGGCGCAGAGGAAGAAATTTCTACTGCCGTTCACGCGCGGGGAGAAGATCGGCTGCTACGCGCTAACCGAGCCGCAGGCCGGCTCGAACGCCGCAGCATTGCAAACCAAAGCGGTGAGAAAGGGCGATAAGTATGTGATTAACGGCACGAAGGCGTGGATTACCAATGGCGGAGTTGCCGACGCGGCCATCGTGTACGTGAACACCGATCCTGCCCAAGGAGAAAAAGGAATCACCGCGGTTGTCGTGGAAAAGGGCACGCCGGGCTTTAGGGTGGGCAAGGAAGAAAAGAAACTGGGCATCAACGCCACAGCCTGTAGCGAATTGGTGTTTACCGACTGCGAAGTTCCGGAGATGAATCGCATCGGAAAAGAAGGCGAAGGATACAAAGTGGCGCTTTCCACTCTGGATGGCGGAAGAATTGGAATTGCTTCGCAGGCGACGGGCATTGCGCAAGGCGCGTTTGAGGCGGCCCTGAAATATGCCCAGGAGCGCATGGCCTTTGGCCATCCGATCGCCCAATTTCAAGCCATTCAATTTATGTTGGCCGATATGGCAACGGAGCTCGACGCGGCGCGCCTGCTGGTGCGCAAGGCCGCCTGGAAGCAGGACAGCGGCTCGCGATTCAGCCTGGAAGCGGCCACGGCGAAACTGTTTGCCAGCGAGATGGCCACTCGCGTTACGCACAAAGCGATTCAGATTCACGGGGGTTATGGGTACAGCCGGGAATATCCAGTGGAGCGGGCTTACCGCGACGCGCGCATCACGGAAATTTATGAGGGGACCAGCGAAATTCAGCGGCTGGTGATTGCATCGTGGGTGCTCAAGAGCTAGGCGTTTGGGATTTTCGGGGTGAATGAGTATCCTGACGTGGTGTGGGAACTCGACTCCGATCTGGAATTCACTCCCGAACGCGATGCGGAATTTTTTTCTCAGTTGCCAGCGAGGCCTGGAGTCTGCCTGGTTTCCTCTCGCGAGACTTCGGCTGAGCCTTACCTGATACGCACGGCGGATTTGCGGCGGCGCCTGCAGCGCCTCTTGGGACCGCCCGATCCTGCGAGCAAACGCTTGAATCTCCGCGAGTTCGCACACATCGCACGCTATCGGGAAACCGGTTCAGCCTTCGAACAAACTCTGACTTACTATCACAATGCAAAACAGATCTTCCCAAAGCGGTATCGCGAGTTGATGCGCCTTCGGCCTGCGCCAGTGTTGAAGATTAACCTGCGCAACGCGTACCCGCGCTGTTTCGTCACCCGTCGCATCGTGGTCAATGAGCAAGGCGAACCTAGTTCCGGCGTATATTACGGACCGTTTGCGTCGCGCAAAACGGCGGAAGCGTTCGCGGAAAAAATGCTGGATTTCTTCAAGGTGCGCCGCTGCCAGATCAAAATACGGCGCGACCCAACGTTTCCGGGCTGTCTTTATTCGGAAATGAAGATGTGCCTGGCGCCGTGTTTTGCGGGCTGCTCGAAAGAGGAGTACGACACGGAAGTCCATCGGCTGGTGCAATTCCTGAACACCAACAGTCTTTCTCTCCATGACGCGCTCGCGCACGACCGTGAACTTGCCAGCGAACAGATGGACTATGAGAAGGCGGCGGCGAGTCACAAGAAACTGGAAAAGTTGGATGATGTGCTACGCGGCAAACCGGAGCTGTCGCGGCGGATTCAGGATCTGCATGCCGTGGTGCTTCAACCGGCTGTCGACGAACACACCGTCGCGTTCTTTGGTGTGAACGCCGGAAGACTGGCCGACCCTTTTTATTTGCAGTTTGCCGATACCGGCAAACCAGCTTCCGCCGAGGAGACCGTCCGCGATTATCTCGAGAGGGTAGCGAGTGCGACGCCAGCGCCAGGTCCCAACGTGAGGCAAAGTGCCGCCGAACTCGGAGAGCATCTGGCGCTGTTGTCGCGGTGGTTTTTCAGCAGTCCGCGTGAGGGGGAGATTTTCTTTCGGGAAAAAGATTGGCCGTACCGGAGAATCTTGAGGGCCTGTTCACGGCTGCTTGCTCCCCAAGATAAAGCGGAGCAACGCGGAAACGCGGAGGCCAAGACGCAAAGCGAGGAAAACAAATGAATGGTGGAGCGACAAAAGAAGGAACCGCGCGGTATGCGGAAAAATTCAGCGGCATCGCCGCCGCCGGACACTTCCGCGAAGTGGAAGGTCTGACAATGTCTTCGCTGGGCATCGGAACGTACCTCGGCCAGCCCAACGATTCGACCGATTCCAGTTACACGGCGGCGATCGTGGCGGCTGTGGAATCCGGCATCAACCTGATCGATAGCGCGATCAACTACCGGTTGCAACGAAGCGAGCGATGCATTGGGACGGCGCTCAAGGTGCTCGCGCGCAAGGGTATCGCGCGGGACGAAATTGTTCTCTGTACCAAGGGTGGCTATCTAACACCAGATGGATCGATGCCTGCCGACCCCAACCGTTATTTTTTCGAGGAATATCTTCACAAGGGCGTTTTCTCGGCGAAGGACATTGCCGCCGGCAGCCACTGTATGGCGGCTCGCTTCCTCGAGAATCAATTGGGCCGCAGCTTGAAGAATCTACAAGTCGACTGCGTTGATGTCTACTATCTGCATAATCCGGAAACGCAGCTTTCGGAGATTTCGCAATCGGACTTCTTGACGCGCGTTCGAGAAGCGTTCGTGTTCCTCGAATCGGCCGTCGATCGAAGGCGCATTCAGTTCTACGGCATGGCGACCTGGAACGGCTTCCGTCAGGAAAAAACAGCGCGCGATGCAATGCAACTGGGGCAGATCGCAGACATCGCGAAGGAGATCGCGGGAGAGAAACACCATTTCCGTTTCGTGCAGCTGCCGTTCAATCTGGCGATGACCGAAGCGTTGACGCAGGGCAATCAGACCGTGCTTTCGGGCCAAAAAACCGTGATGGAGGCAGCGGACGAATTGGGAATCAAGTTGATTGCCTCCGCCTCGCTCCTGCAGGGCCAAGTGGCGCAAAATCTGCCCGGCTTCGTCGCTGAGGCGCTCGGATTGCAGAACGACGCGGAACGCGCTTTGCAGTTCGCGCGGTCGGCGCCGGGAATCACCGCGGCGCTCGTGGGAATGTCCCGGACGGCGCACGTGGAGGCGAACGCGCGATTGGTAGAAGTGGCGCCCGCAGGACTGGACCAATTCAGCAAACTTTTTTCGCGGAGTGAAGGAGCATAGGTCGGCGGAGAGCCCGGCGGTCACCTGTAGCTCACTCCTTCCTGTTGGTAGCAACGAACTAAGCTTAGGTTGTGGAACCCTCGGGCGGGAAGGCCTGAGCTACAGGTTAGAGACTAGGGTGTGCGCAGTCCGGGGTGACGTTCGATGAGCCACGTTGTGATGGCACGGTCCAATTGATCAAGTTTGCCGGTGAAAAAATGATCGGCGTCCTGCACGAAGGAGAGACGCGTGTCCCCGGCCGCATGGGAGACGACGGTTTCTACTTTCTCCCACGCCCCGTGTTCGTCGTTGGTTCCTTGAATAATTAATTTGGGCTTGCTGCAGCTTTCCAGATAGCTGAAGTCGGAATTGTTCACGGGAATTCCGATGCCGAGCAACTCGTGAACGCGACTATCCGCGCAACCCACGCGCATGCTTACCCAGCTTCCAAAGCTGAAGCCGCCGGCGAGCAACGAAGCACCAGGATATTCGCTCGCCAGAAAATCAATCGCGGCCTGCACGTCTCCGCGTTCTCCTAATCCGCGGTCGTGTTCGCCGGCGCTCATCCCCGCGCCGCGAAAATTGAATCGCAACACCGGAATACCCAAGGTGTCCAAAGATTTTGCGGCTTGGTAGACAACTTTATTGTGCAATGTCCCACCAAAGAGTGGATGGGGATGACCTAGGACGGCCGCAATCGAGGGTTCTTCCTCGCGCAAAGGGCTCCACAGGATGGCTTCCAACTTACCCACTGGCCCTTGGAGAAAGAAAGTACGAGAGTCGTGATGAATTTGCATGAGAGCCCGGGATACCCGTGAAAAAGTGTAGCTGATTCGAACACCTCGCACATCAGTCGTAGATAGTAATGGGAAGGAAGAGTTGGTTCTAGTCCGCCCACGACCATATTTTCAAGTACTAGAGCCAAAAATCCTTATCTTTCGCGTTGCAGTTTGGGTGGGTGAATGTTACTTTCACCGCAATTACTTCGCTGATGTCAGGGGATACTATGGGCGATTTGTCCGATCGGCGTGAAGCAAGGCGCTTTGTGATGACGCTGCCCGTTCGCGTCTTGGCGCACGATCCGCATAGCCCGGAGCTGCGGGCGAACACGCGCGATGTAAGTTATCGCGGACTCTATTTTCTTACCGAGGCAAAGTTTGAGGACGGCACGGAGATCGACTTTATCCTCACGCTCCCCCAACAGATGATTTCAGCCGGCGACGTGAACATCCGTTGTCACGGCAAGGTAGTTCGCATCGAACCGACTGACAACGGGAAGACGGGTATCGCGGCCAAGATTGAGCGATACGAGTTCGTGCCGGCGCGCGCTCCCGCTGCCTGAGTCAAACCTTCCTCGCGCACAATTGTCCCCGTCTAAGCAGCGTCTTTTGCGTAAAATGGAATGACAAAGTTGCATGAGGCTTGACGCCCGCAACTCTCGGGGAGATTGCCATGTATCACTACGATCCGACCCAGGCGCTCGAAGAATTGCAGGAAGAGGCGTTGCTGCCGCATCCGGTGAAACTTCGGGATATGATTCTGCGAAACCAACTGGGACCGCAGGACGCGCAACTGCTGAATCACGATTTTCAGGAATATCTGACGCGATTCGGCGAATTGCAGAAAATTGCGCGGACCATTCTGGAGAAGTTGTCTTCCGGCCCACGCAAGGCCGCTTCGCTGTGATCAAAGGATGATTCTGCCTTCCACGATAAGCCACAAGCCTCGCGTGCTTATCCTTTCGGCGTCTTCCGGCGCGGGGCATGTGCGAGCAGCGGAAGCTTTGGAGAAAGCCTTCCACGCACACGGCGCCTGTCACGTCGAAAACATTGACGCCATCGATTACGTCAGCAAGCTGTTCCAGCGGCTTTACGACCATGCGTATATCGCGATGGTCCAGCACGCGCCGAGCCTGATGGGCCTGCTGTACGACCGCACTGACCAGCCTTGGAGCCATCCGCGCCGCAGGCTGGCCCTGGACCGACTGAATACGCAGCCGATGATTCGCATGCTCAAAAGGGTGCAGCCCGATCTATGCATCGCGACGCATTTTCTTCCCGCGGAGATTCTGGCGTGGTTGATCGCTAAGAAAAAACTGAGTGCGCGCCATGTGATCGTGGTGACGGATTATGATGTCCACGCCATGTGGTTGTGCCGCACGGTGGATAGGTATGACGTGGCGTTGCCCGAGTCCCTGGAATATCTGGCAGGCATCGGCGTGCCGCGCGAAAAGCTCCGCGTGACCGGGATTCCCGTCGATCCGCTTTTTGAGGAGCCGGTTGCTCGCCGCGACGCTCGCCGAAAGCTCGGGCTTTCTCCCGATTCCCTGGTGCTGCTGATTTCGGCCGGGGGATATGGCGTTGGCCCTGTGGAGCAATTGGTCCGGGGTCTATTGGCTCTCGGACAGCCGTGGCAGTTGGTGGCGATCGCAGGAAAATCGGAGAAACTAAGAGCGCGGTTGGAGCAAATGTCCAAGACTGCCGGGAAATTGCCGGATGGCGAAAATCGGATGGTCGCCGTGGGATTCACGAAAGAGATGGACCAATACATGGCTGCCGCGGACGCGCTGATTGGAAAGTCGGGAGGGCTGACGACATCGGAAGCGCTAGCGCGGGGCTTACCCATGATTCTGATCGAGCCGATTCCGGGACAGGAAGAACGGAACGCGGACCATTTGCTCGAAGCGGGCGCCGCGATTCGCTGCAACAACCTGCCGGCGGCGCCGTGGAAAATTGCGTCGCTTCTCGAGAATCAGGAAAAACTGTCGTCCATGCGAGCCGCCGCCGCGGCGATGGCACGCCCCGCAGCGGCTCGCAAAATCGTCGAGGATGCCCTCGGGCTGCTACACTGATTTTTTGAAATTATGAGACGCAATACGCTACTGATCGATGCGGACGACACGCTCTGGGAAAACAATGTTTTCTTCGAGAAATTGATCGAGGATTTCATCAGCCTGGCGGAACCCTGCGGTTACAGCCGCGCCTACATCCGGCACATTCTGAATGAAACCGAGCGCAAGAATATTCGCCAGTACGGTTATGGCGTGCGCAGCTTCGGCCGGTCGCTCGAAGAGACATATATCAAACTGGCCGATCAGATGGCGCGCCGGGAAACCCTCGCGGAGATTCACAATCGCGTGGTGGAGCTGGAACGGACGCCGCCGAAGATCCTTGATGGTGTGCCGGAAACGCTGGCATATCTCACCGGCCGGCACCGGCTCATTCTGTTCACCAAGGGTGAGCCCGCGGAGCAGGCGGCGAAGGTCGAACGGTCTGGGTTGCAGGGTTTCTTCGAGGCCATCGAAATTGTAGGGGAGAAAGACGCGAAGACCTACACGCTTTTGGTGAACAAACACAAAATTGTGAAGACCCAGGGCTGGATGATCGGCAATAGCCCGCGGAGCGATATCAACCCGGCGATGGAAGCGGGGCTGAACGCGGTGTACATCCCGCATGTGAACACCTGGCAGCTGGAGCATGAGCCGGTTATGGCGGGATCGGGCAAACTGGTGATCTTGCCGGCGTTTCGCGAATTGCGAAACCATTTCTGAAGCGACCTTCCACAATTCTCAAACCGGGAGAAAAAGAATGACCGCCACGAACGGGAAACACAAACTTGCGGTCGTTGGCGCCGGCGCGGTCGGGGGTTACTTTGGCGGAATGTTGGCTCGGGCCGGTGTTCCGGTGGTGATGATTGGGCGGCCCTCGTTCGTTGAAGCCGTGCAGCGCGATGGCCTGCGGATCGACTCTTTCCAATTCCAGAAGACGGTGCATCCAGAGGCTTCCACAGAGCTAGCGGCCGCTATAGGCGCCGATGTCGTGCTTTTCTGCGTGAAAACCACGGATACGGCGAGCGTTTCGAAAAAATTGGCGGCGATTCTGCCGCCGGATGCGCTGGTTGTGAGCATGCAAAATGGCGTGAACAATGCCGAAGAGATACGCGCTGCTTCGGGAATCGATGCGTTACCGGCCATTGTGTACGTCGCCGCTTCGGTCCCTGCTCCCGGCACAGTCAGGCACCTGGGACGAGGCGATATTGTCGTCGGCCCTCCGAATGAACGAACCGAAAAGGTAGCTCGGATTTTCGGAGAGGCCAAGATTCCTTGCCGGATTTCCGAAAATATCGAAGGGGAATTGTGGACGAAGTTGGTCTGGAATTGCGCGCTCAATGCGGTGTCGGCTCTGGGACGCGTGACGTACGGAGAGATACTCGCCAGCCCGGACGCGAAAAAACTAGTTGAAGCGGCGGTCTATGAGACCTTGAACGTGGCACGCGCTAAGGGCATCCATCCAGCCGGTCTGGAAGACCCGCAGGCGGCAATTGCGGGCTCTTACAAAATTGCGGAGCAGATGAGCGGCACGCGATCTTCTACGGCGCAGGACCTGGAGCGGGGCAAGCACACGGAAATTGATTCCTTAAATGGCTACGTTGCTCGAATGGGAGCGCAACTGGGTGTTGCCACTCCAGTCAATCACACCCTCTTCACGCTGATAAAACTCTACGAATCTGGATTCCCCGCCAGTCCATAATCGGCCGGCTATTCCCGCGGTGGTTCGCGGAACGGAATGTGCACGATGGCCTCTACGGGAACCGCCTGACCGTCTTTCGTGGCGGGCTTGAACTTCCATTGGCTGAACGCGGCTATGGAGTTCGCGTCGAGTTGCTTGTCCAGGCTACGGACTACCTGGATGCTATCGACGCGGCCATCCGGGCGAATGACTGCATACAAAATCACTTCTCCCTGAACATGCTCCTGAATCAAATCCTGCGGATATTTCGGATCGACTTTGTGAAGCGGGTCCGGCGCGCTGAGCGGACTGACGGTGCGAGGCATTCCTTGTTGATGCATTTCCGAAAAATGAATGATCCAACTGCCGGTGACACTGTTGAGGTTCGGCATGTCAATGTTCAGGGAGTACACGCGGTGCGAGGCGAAAATCTGCTCCGGAGCCGCACCAGGGGCGAGCGTCGCGAAATTCGGAGGGCCAGTGCGTTCGGGTGGATCGTCATCGGTCGGACGTTTGTAGATCGAAGGTGATTTCGGCAAAGTCAATTTTCCTGCCGAGCCAAGGCCAGAGACTTCCGCGTTTGGTTTCGGGTTTCCGCCGCTGATGCTAATGCCAATCGAACTTTTAGCCGCCGGATCACTTGAGGCCGACCCGGATCCAGCGCCGGTGGCGTTGGGAGTTGCGATACCGCTGCCCGTGCCATTGCCTTTACCTTCCGGGGAAATGGCCACGCGGGCGGCAAGATTCCCGTTGGGGACTTCAACCGTCGGTGACGGCGGCGCGGGCGCGGAGGATAACGCGATAATTGTGGCGGATTGACCCGAGGAACCGGTGGTTCCGGCCACTTCCGGTGCCGGCGCCACTTCTCCCTTTTGCGCGCGTTCGGCCACTCGCGGCGCGGAACCGGCATTCAGTTCGAGCGGAGGCTTTGCAGGAGCATCCGCATCACGAGCGATGCTCATTTCCGACGGGCGAGTCTCGAGGTTCGGAACGTCGGGAGCCGGTGCATCCGTCGTGGCAACCTTCTTCACTTGTTTTGGGCGAAGTTTCGCGAGAGTTTTCTCGCTGATCTCGAGGCGCGGCCGAACGGGTCCGCCGGTAGTGGCGAACTGGACCATGTTCGGCAGTGCCGGCACTAGTTTGGGCGGCTCGTTGGGCGCCGCCGTGTTTACCAGCGTTTGCCGTGGATGCGTCGGGCGAGAGGGATCGGTGAAGATGCGCTGTCGAGGATGGTAGCCATCCCTGTTCTCGGCCGGAGGATCATCCACCTTGGTTTCTTGCACGGCGCGCTGGTGGGCCTGCTTCGGAACATTCAGCAGCGGCAAATCTTCGACCGGTCCGGACCACGTCAGCTCCGTGTTATCGAGCGCTGTAACGTGCCTCGGAGTGATGGGCAGACGAGGCCACGGGACAACGAAGAAAACCACGTGCCACAAAGCGGCGGCCAGTAGGGCGCGATAAGGCATGCGGCGCTGAATGCGATAATCTTTAAAAACGTTGAATTTAGGTTGGCCCTTCGGAACGCGAGTCCATTTAAGGAAGGCGCCGAGCTCACTGAAAAAATTCGGATGGAAGCTGTTCCACGCGATGGTGAGATTCGGCACGCCCTTCCCCGGCAGATACATGGCGATGGGGTAGATTTCGTTCTGCCCGAGCAAATCGAACGGATTGACCTGAAATCGACGAAACATCTGCCTTCCATTATATCGTGCTTGCCCCGGACTCCGGCGCGGCTTCAGCGAATTCGGCTGGGGTACAAGAGCATAGATGAGCCGACAAGGGCTGAGGTTTACTGCCCGCCGGCTGAGTTCTCGGCCGAGTCCTTCACCCGCCGGTAGAAGCTCAGAGAAGCATCTCCCTGCCGCAGGACGCGGACACGCTGCAAATTTTCCACAGCCTCCGATAGATCCAATTTGTGGCGATGCTCGGCAATGATAACGGCGCCGTCGCTGAAAAACGTCGAAGATCCAACGAAAGACAGTACGCGGTCGTAGTCCGCCGCATTGTCGTAAGGAGGATCGAGGAAAAGAATTTCCCGCGGTTTGCCAGCGGCGGATCCTTCTTCAGCGAGAATTTGCAGGCCGCGCAGCACATCAGTGGCGAGAACGCGAGTGTCGGTCCGAACATCCAGCGTCTCGAGGTTTTTCTTGATAAGTGCGACCGCCGAAGCGTGTTTTTCGATGAAGATCACTTCGCATGCGCCCCGACTCAACGCCTCGATTCCGACCGCGCCCGTTCCGGCAAACGCGTCGATAAAGCGCGAGCCGATCACCAGTTCGCCCAACACGTTAAATAATGTTTCCCGCAGACGGTCGCTTGTGGGACGCAGTGTCAGGCCTTTGAGGCTACTTAATCGGCGGCTGCGATATTTTCCGGCAATTATGCGCATGAATGTTTTCGAGCCTCAGCCGATGCGCGCTAGATGATAGCGCCGCTGCCATTCGCCGGGCAGTACGCGCAAGAGACCCCATAGCGAATCTTTTTTGCCAGGATCTTCGGTGAGTGCGAAGGCTTCCTTGCGCGCAACTTCCAACAATTCGCGGTCGCGCAAGGGACTGGCAACCTGGAATCCCACCTCGCCGGATTGGCGGGTGCCGAAAAACTCTCCCGGGCCGCGCAATTGCAGGTCGGCTTCGGCAATTTCAAAACCGTTGTTGGTGCGAACCATGGTTTCCAGTCGTGCGCGGCCTTCGTCGGTCAGGCGGCCCGGTGCCACGAGAATGCAATGCGATTTTTGTGATCCACGGCCGATGCGCCCGCGTAATTGGTGCAGCTGCGAAAGACCGAAGCGTTCGGCATGTTCAATCACCATCGCTGTAGCGTTTGGGACATCCACGCCAACTTCGACGACTGTAGTCGCCACCAGGATTTGAACGTCGTTGCAGCGGAAGCGCTGCATCACCTCTTCTTTTTCCTCGCTCGAGAGCCGGCCATGCAGCAAACCGACGTGCAGTTTTGGAAACACGGATTTGGAGAGCCGCTCGTACTCTTCCATCGCCGCTTTCAGTTCGAGCTTGGACTCTTCGATCACGGGGTAGACGATGTATGCCTGATGCCCTGCCTCGACTTCGCGGCGGACCGATTCCCAAACGCCGGGAAGATGCGATTCGGTGGTCATGCGCGTCTGGATGGGTGTACGGCCGGGAGGAAGCTCGTCGATGACGGAAACATCGAGATCGCCGTACAGTGTGAGAGACAACGTTCTCGGAATGGGAGTCGCAGTGAGAACCAGAACGTGCGGAGCGTGGCCGAGCTTTGCCGCTTTGTCCATCAATTTTTTCCGCTGGAGAACGCCGAAGCGATGTTGCTCGTCAATAGCCACAAAGCCCAATCTCTTAAATTCCGCGTTTTCTTCGATCAAGGCGTGCGTTCCGATCACCAGTTTGGCTTCGCCGGAACGGATACGGTCGCGTGCGGCTGATTTCTCCGCACCCTTCAGCCCGCTGATCAGTAACTCCACGGGATAGCCGCCGGGAGCCAGGATGCGGCGCGCCGCCAGGAAATGTTGAACGGCCAAAATTTCGGTAGGAGCCATGAGCGCGGCCTGCCAACCGTTTTCCATGGCGATAACCGCGGCTTGCAAGGCAACGATGGTTTTGCCGCTGCCGACGTCTCCTTGCAGAAGGCGATTCATCGGAACGGGCCGTTCCAAATCCGCCGCGATTTCGGCCAGGACGCGTTTCTGCGCCGCGGTGGGCTTGAAGGGCAGGATTTTCTTAAGCGCTTCCCGGATTTTGTCTTCGCGCACGCGAAACGGAATCGCATTTTCCTGGCGTGTGGCTTTACGGCCCAGCGCCAGGCTGAGCTGGTACAGGAAAAATTCTTCGAAGATCAACCGCCGCTGCGCGGGAGAGCGGAATTGATTCAGCAGCATCAGGGATTCCTCGGCGGGAGGAAAGTGCGTCTCTATCAGAGCATCGCGGCGCGAAGGGAAACCCAATCGCTCGCGCAGTTCGACGGGCAGGATGTCCGGAATCGAGTGGTCCAGATTTTGCAGCGTGGCGTAAACGGCGCGTCGAATCTGGCGTGTGCCGAATGTGCCGACGGCTTCGTAGATCGGGACAATGCGCCCCATTTCCGTCGAATCGACTTCGTCCCCGCTCAGGACCTCGAACTGAGGGTTCACCATTTCGCGCCGCGCCGGGCGCTGTTTGTCGATTTCCACCTTCCCATGAAGGATCAGCTCCTGACCGGGCTTCAGGCGGCCCTCGAGATAGCCGCCGTGGAAAAACTTGCATGGGAGAGAGCCGGTGTCGTCCTGCACCAGCAAATGGTAGATCGCGTCGCGGCCGTACATGCCGCGGACCGCCTGGCCGCTCATAACGCGGGCGCGCAAGGTGTAGGTGCCGTCGGGCTGAACGTCTTTAATTTTGGAGAAATGGATGCGGTCTTCGTAACGAAATGGGAGATAGTTCAGCAAGTCCTCTAGCGTGTAAATGCCGCGCTGCGCCAGTAACTCTGCGCGCTGCGGTCCCACACCTTTCACCATCTGAACATTCGTCTGCAGGCTGATGCTCATCGCTCCCTTCTTTATATCATCCCAACAGTAACCGCCGCTTTTCGTGAAACTTGCATCGTTGGCACCCGTATCGATAGAGTGGGCGTTCGGCATGGACTCGGTTCAGGAGGCTCCTTTGGCGCAAGATCGATTGACCGGTTCAGACAAGCGCATTCTGATGCTGTGGGTGCTTTGCGGGATTGTCGGCCTGGTCTTCGCGCACAAGTACTTTTTCCGTGCATTTCCGGAAGCTTCCGTGGATTTCAAGGTGTCTCGCACCGAAGCGCAACGGAGGGCGAAGGAATTCGTCGAGGGACTGGGAGAAAATCTCAGCGGCTATCAATCTACGATTGTTTTCGACGTCGACGAAAACGCCAAAACCTACCTGGAACGCGAGTTGGGCCTGCAACAAGCCAATCAGTTGATGTCCAGCGAACTGAACATCTGGTATTGGGAGGTGCGTTTTTTCCGGCCGCAGCAGGAAGAGGAATTTCTCGTTGAGGTCAATCCTGCGGGGAAAATCGTGGGCTATGACCACAAAATTGCGGAGGCGCAGGCTGGAAAATCGTTCGACCGCGAACAGGCGCTGGCCGCCGCTCAAAACTTTGCGCGTGCGAAACTCGGCCACGACCTGGAGCAATGGGAATTTTTGGATGCCGAAGCCAATTCGCAAGCGCGCCCGAATCGTATGGATTGGTCCTTTACCTGGGAGCGCCAAGGCTTCAAGGCAAAAGAAGCGCCCTACCGCCTGCAGGTTGGATTGGAAGGCGATCGCGTCGGCGATAGCCGGGAATTCCTGCAGGTGCCGGAAGCCTGGAGTCGCGATTACCAACACTTGCGCTCCACAAATATCTTCTACAACCAGATTGCGCTGCTTCCCTATGGCTTTCTTCTGGGTGGCGCGTTGTGGCTGGGAATTTCGCTGACGCGAAAGGGCAAGACATCGTGGGGCGCGGCGGTGAAGATCGGCGTTGTCGTCGCGATTCTGTATTTCTTGATGCAACTGAACGACTGGAACTCGGTCCGCGCAGGATACGATACGCATTTCACCTACGCGAGCTTTGTGTTACGCAGCCTACTTTCGCTGCTGCTCGCGGCGGTGGGGACAGCGCTGACTGTCAGCTTAGTATTGCCCGGCGGAGAGCCATTGTATCGGGAGGCGCAACCCGATCGTTTGCGATTGACGCGAGCATTCACGTTGCGCGGCATTCGTTCAAAAGAATTTTTCAGCGCATCGGTTGTGGGAATCTCGCTGGCAGCTGCACACATCGGTTTTATTGTTGCGTTCTACATGATCGGCAGCCGTTTCGGAGTTTGGGCTCCGCAGGACTTGAGTTATTCCGATGTGGTGAACACTTCCTTTCCTTGGATTGCGGGCGTCACGATCGGCGTGTTAGCGGCAACGAGTGAGGAATTTCTGTTCCGACTCTTCGCGATTCCCTTTCTTCACAAGCTGACAGGTTCGAGGGTGTTGGCCGTTATTCTACCTGCGTTTTTCTGGAGTTTCCTGCACAGCGCCTACCCACAGGAACCTGGGTACATCCGGGGAATCGAAGTCGGGATGATCGGCATTGTGGCGGGGCTGGTGATGCTGCGTTGGGGCATCGTGGCGACATTGATCTGGCACTACACGGTCGATGCGTCGCTGGTAGGGATGCTGCTGATTCGCTCGGATAACTTGTATTTCAAGATTTCGGGCATCGTGGTGGGCCTGGCCGCCGTGGCGCCGTTGCTGTTTTCCGGTGTGCTGTATTTGACCCGCGGAAGTTTTGAGAATGTCGACGACCTGCTGAATCGAACAGAACCCGATCCAGAGATAAGCTTCGCCCGCGAAGTTACGCCGGAACAAGCGGCAACCTCCGCGCGCCGGTACGATCCGTTGACCGTGGGCTCGCTGATTTTTTTGGCTGCGTGCGTGGTCGTCGGTGGATTTCTTGCACTGCGTTTAAAGCGCGAGCATATTGGAGATTACCTCGAAGTTTCTGCGGACCGCGCGACGGCGACGCAACGCGCCGACGAAATCATGCGTCAGCACGGATCGGATCCCAACACTTATCGCAAAGCAGCGCAAATGGTGGATACCACAAGCCCGATTACGAACGAATATCTTCGCCGGCGCATGTCTGTTGCAGACATTAACGAAATTTATGCGAAGCGCGTTCCCGGAGCACTCTGGCGGGTGCGTTACTTCCGCGATTCGCAGCCGGAAGAATTCGCAGTCACGCTGAAGCCCGACGGCACTTTGCACGGCTTTTGGCACACCTTGGCAGAAGCGACCAAGGGCGCAAATCTATCGAAAGATCAAGCTGTGGAAATCGCCGAAACGTTTTTGCGGGAGCAGAAACAGATCGACCTGAGCGGCTGGAAGCTGGTGGAGGCAAACTCCGACAAACGGCCGAACCGGACCGATCACACGCTGACCTGGCGGCAAACCGCGCCCCTCGATCCGCAGAATGCCGCCGCTAAGGATTCTTCGGATCACGCCTACGAGCGCATGAGCGTAAGCGTGTTGGGCGACGAACCCGGCGATTATCGAACGTTCATCAAGATTCCGGAAGAGTTTGAGCGCCAGCAGCAAGAGCAGGGCGTGGCTCGGATTCTGGTGGGTGCGGGACAGTTGTGCGTTGCGCTGGGCTTATGCATCACCGTCCTAGTCTATTTTTTCAAACGAATGCGCGCACAAACAGCCAGAATTCCCTGGAGGCGATTGCTTGGATGGGGGCTCGCCGGCCTGGGGGCTTATCTCGCGAGCTTGTTTTTGGGACGCGGAATTCCCGCTTTTCTGATGAATTATCCGACGACCATGCCGATGCGTCTTTTCTTCGGCACCATTGGCGTTTTCATTTTGCTGAGCGGAGGGTTCGTTTTGGGAGTAGTTGCGCTGCTGTTTGGGCTGGCCTGGTCGTTTGCGGCGCGAGCTTTCGGCGAAGAGCAGCTTCCGGGTTGGCTGGGGATGCCGGCTGCATACTATCGAGATGCGTTCTGGCTTGGGCTCGGCGGCTCGGCGGCTCTCATTGCGCTTCGACGCTTGCTCGACTTTGCTTCGGCATGGTGGCCCACGCTGCATCGTGGAATTCCGTCAAACTTTGGCGACTCTTTCGACGCGGTTTTTCCAAGCATCGGCGCCATGGGCAGCGCAGTTCTTCATGGGCTTGTGGTCAGCGCGGTAGTTTTGCTGGCGGGAGCGTTTCTGGGAGCCGAATTGCGAGTCAAATGGCTGCGGCTGGTTCTGTTCATTGCTGTGGCGGCCGCACTCGTGACCAGTTGGGGAAGTCCGGCCGACTTTCTGAAACAGTTTCTGGTCTCGGCGATTGTTTTGACCGTAGTGGTATTAGGGATTCGGCGTCTGGTGCGCTTCAATCTTTTGGGCTTGTTCTTGATTGTCGCTTGTACCGGGCTTGTGAGTGTCGTCAGCGAACTAATCACGCAACCGAACGCATTTTATCGCACGAATGCCTACCTCATCCTGACCGCACTGCTGGTACTGTTGGCTTGGCCGCTGGTAGCTTGGCGGATGCGGACCCAGGGACCGGCTGTGGGCTAGGATGAAAGACTACGCCAGAGCACCTCGAAGCATCTAAGTCGCCATGGCCACGGGTGCGCGGAGTCGACTCCTCCAAGCTCCAGAACTGCTCACCCGCAGTGGTTTTCCGCGTCTAAGAATTCATCGGCGTAGCGCGTTTTTTCCATGGGACCTCACGGTTCTCCAAACTGAGGACGGTTAGGGATTTAGGTCAGATTCGGCAAAGAGAAAGCGAAAATGTCTTTACCCCGTTGGGCTCTGGCGTTTGCAGATGAATCCGGTCACACCAGCAATTCGGATTCGACGCTGGCTTCTGTGAAATCCCTGGCCAGCCTGGAAGAACGCGTACTTGTGGAGCAGGCGCAGGCTGGCAACCGTCCCGCGTTTGAAGAGCTGGTGCGCCGCTACGACCGGGATGTGCTGCGGCTGGCGCTGAACCTGATGAAGCGTACCGAAGATGCGCGCGACGTTTATCAGGAAGCCTTCTTGAAGGTTTACAGGAACCTGCACCGGTTCCGGTTTGAGTGCACCTTCTACACCTGGTTGTATCGCATCGTGACCAATGTCTGCCTCGATCACCTTCGCCGCCGCCAGGCGCGACCGGAGGATCAGGCTCCCGAGGCGGCCTATTCCACACATTTTGAAGATACCACCGGGGATTTTTTCGAGCGCCAGCGCGAACACCGCGCCACGTTGGATCCCGAGCGGCATTTGCTCGGTCAGGAAATCCAAACACGGTTGGCCGCGGCCATGGAGAGGCTTTCCCCGCGCGAGCGGGTGGTCTTTGAGATGAAGCATTACCAAGGTCTGAAGCTGCGCGCCATCGGGGACGCTCTGGGCACGAGCGAAGAGACCGTGAAGAATTCGCTGTTCCGGGCTACACGCAAACTCCGGAACGAATTGGGAGTGTTGCGATGAACCCGGGCGAAGCGAATATGGCCTGCGCGGAAATCACATCGCGGCTGGTGTTTTACGTTTGCGATGAAGTGAACGAGCAAGAACGCGATGCCATTGAAGTGCATCTAGCGGACTGCGCCGCCTGCCGAGCGCAACTTGCCGAGGAGCGGGAATTTCAGACTGCCATTCGCTGCTTGCCCCAAAGGGGCGACCGAATGGATGCGGCGGGAATCATGCTGTCGCAATGCCGCAGTGAACTCGCAGAAAAACTCGATGATCTCCAACTCCCTGCAGTGAAACAGACAGTGCCAGCATTTGGGTGGCTGCGCGGCTGGATGGTGCTGCACCCGGCGTGGAGCGCTGGGACACTTGTTCTGCTTGGCCTTGTGGCGGGAACGGAATACTCCCAGTGGACGAGCGCGCCTAACGATGGAGGCGTGCAGGATCAAGTTGTAAATGTTCGCCCGAGTTCGCAGCTTACCGCAGACCAGCTCTCCAAGATGGCCGTGGATGGCATTAATTTCACGCCTTCACCGTATTCCGGCTCGAAGAATGTGCGCGTCCGGTTGAATGCCGAGCAGCCGATCGAACTCGACGGAAATGTGGATGATTCAAACGTCCGCAACGTTCTTACGTTCGTGGTGGCGAATGGTGAACGCTTTGATTCCGGAATGCGGCTGGATTGCCTGGATGCGCTGAAAAATCGCGCGGAAGATTCCAAGGTGCGCGCGGCGTTACTTGCCGCCGCGCGGAAGGATCAGAATCCTGCGGTCCGCCTGAAGGCATTGGAAGCGCTGCGCGATTCGGGAACCGATAGCACATTGCGGCAGGTGCTGCTTGAAGCGCTGCAACACGACTCCAATCCAGGAGTGCGCGTCGAAGCTGTGAACCTACTGGTGCAAGCCCTGGAAATGCAAAATCAATCTCTGGCTCTGGCGCCTCTGCCGCCAAATGCCCCTGTTGAGATGCCTGCTGCGCCCATGATTCAAGCGACGGGCCGCCCAACTGCTCGAGATGGATCGATCGAAAAAGTGATTCAAGAGCTCGAGAGTCTGCAGCACAACGATCCCAGCCGCTACGTTCGTCTGCGAAGTGCTTCGGCGTTGCGTGAGATCGCCGCGCGTAACGACCAGTGATCGCCAGGTCGAGAAACAAAGTTTGGTTTCCTTCGATGCTTGTTCCTTCCCAAATTCAGAACCGCAGGTCGCGGCGGAGTCCCGACTTTCTTCCCTGCACCTTTACGCTGCTGTGGCTCACGGGTTGCCTTCTGCTGCCGCTGCAGGCCGCCGCGGGGAATGCGCCTCCGCACGCTTCCGTCGATCGTTCCGGCGAACTCCGCGTCACCCACGGCATGACCCTACATCTGAATGCGGATCTCGGCAATATTCGCATCCAGACGCTGCCTGAGGACAGTCCTCAGGTCCTGCGTTACACCGTCCACGTTGAGACGGACGCGCCCGCGCCGATGGGCCAGAAACTGCTCCAGTATTACTCGCTGACGACGCGCGAGACTGTGGATTCGGTTTATCTGAATGGAGCTCTTCCAAACGTCAACTTCCTTGCTGGCAACCATCGCACGAACAACCGCAACGTGCAGTTTTACGTGCAGTTCGTGGTGACGGTTCCGGCCACGTTCGGCCTCGACCTAAGCACCGGTGTAGGCGACATCGAAACCGCCGACGTTGGCGGCCGGGTTTCGCTCGTCACCAAGGGAGGAAATATCACCACCGGCCGGATCGGCATGGTCGGCCCGCCCTTGACTCGCGGCGAGCGAGCGGTAGCGAAAATCGAGACGGAAGGCGGACACATCACGTTGAGGGATGTTGCCGGCGACTTGGACGCGTACACCGCCGGAGGCCACATTCTGGCGGGAACCATCGAAGGCAACGCCAAGCTGCATACCGGCGGCGGGCACATTCGCGCGGCCCGCATCAGGGGAACGGCAAACCTCGAAACCGACGGGGGCAACATCGCCATCGGTGAAGCCGGCTCGTACGTCACGGTGCGGACGAGCGGCGGACAAATTGATTTGGGAGAGGTCCATGGCTCGGTCCGCGCAGACACGGGAGGCGGCGGGATTCGTGTGATCTCCGTTGCGGGCCCCCTGGAAGTCGCCAGCAGCGGCGGAAGCATTTGCCTGACGCGTGTTGCAAGCCGCGTGCGCGCCGAGACCGGCGAAGGCACGATTACGGCCTGGATTAATCCCGAGGACTCCGAGACGACGCCTTTGGTACGCCTGCCTGGCCCTTCGCAACTGGCTTCGCATACCGGGGATATTGTCGTGTTTCTTCCGCGAAACATTGCCATGAACATCGATGCCACGGTGGAAAATGGTGGCCCCGGCCGAATTGAAGCGGATCCAACTCTTCCGATGAACATACAATCCCAGCCAAACGGACCCGTGCACGTGCTGGCGTCCTTGAATGGTGGGGGAGCGCTGTTGAGGCTGCACACCACAGGCGGAAAGATTCAATTGCGATATCTCGATGCGCACGCAGCGCTGCGGAAATCCCTTCAGGAAGAGGAAAAGCAGCGGTTGGCGGAGAGATTCAGTGAATACCAGGCAACTCCGGCTTCACTCACGGTGCAGCCTCAGGCGCAGCCGGGCGCCCCGCCGGAATTGTCCCCGAACGATCTTAGAGACGATTGGATCGACAGCGCGAAGAAGCGGTTTGAAGTCATCTTCATGGGAAGCGTTCATGAAGATCCCAAGGATTTTGCGAAACGATTGACGGTGTTTCCGCCCCCGGAGTATCCGGCGTTGGCGCAAACCGCGGGAGTACAGGGGAAGGTGGTTTTGCAGGTCCGGTTGAAGGCCGACGGAACGGTACAAGTCGAGAGGGTGTTGGAAGGCCAGCCGGCGCTGGTTGATGCGGCCAGGGCAGCGGTGCAGAAGTGGCGGGCGAAACCGGAACAGATCAACGGGAAAAATGTGGAAGTGGTCTCGACAGTGAGCTTTGAATTTCAGCTGCGCTATTGAGGATGGCGTCAGGTCAATTTTGTATTTGCCCCGGGGGAAAATTGGTCTCGTGCCTTGAAGGAGGATCTATGGTGGTTCGCTCCGTCTTTCGCCGAGTGGTTCTGGGTCTTCTTATCGCAGTTGCCCTTGTGGCACCTGCGTGTTTTGCGACCTCGCAGGAAGTTACGAGGACTTTTCCGATGCGTCCCGATGGTTCGTTCGAACTGAATAACGTCAATGGAACGGTTCGGATCGAGGGCTGGGATAAGGATGAAGTGGAGGTGCGGGCCGTCAAAACCACCCGCGACAAGCAGTCTTTGCTCGATCTGGTCGCAATCGATATCGACGCGACTCCGGAAGGGCTGTCTGTCTCCACACGATACCCGCAGCAAGAGGGAGTCGAAGTTGCCGTCGACTACGTGGTCCACGTGCCGCGTCACGCGCTGTTGAACCATGTGAATAATATCAACGGGAGCTTGCGGGTGTTCAGCTCGGAATCGCTGGGGGACCTACACACGGTGAACGGGAATATCGAGGTTTACGAGAGCAGCGGCAACGTGCACGCGCATACGACAAACGGAAACGTCTACGTAGAACTGAAACATCCCAGCGACGCAAGAGGCGCGTCCGCGGAAACCACCAACGGATCGGTTTTGCTGGCCATCCCGGTGGACCTGCCCGCCAACCTCGAGGCACGCTGCATGAACGGGAGCTTTTCGAGCGACTTGCCGATGGTGATGAGGGGAGCGGCGGAGCCGCGGACGGTACGAGGCCAATTGGGCCATGGAGGCGCTCCGATCCATCTCGGCACCGTAAACGGCACGATTCGCGTGGTCGCGCTCCGGTCGACAGTTTAGCCTTTCTTACGTCTAAGGGCTCAAGGAGAGAATTTCCATGAACTCTAAACACATTTTGACGGCAGTGGGCCTTGGCACCCTAACGATCGGGCTTGTTGCGCTGCCAGGTTCCTCGGCTCGCAAACCGGCTGCGACTGCCGGGCCGGAGCTTTATCAACAAGAAGAATCGCAGGACCCGGAGCAGCAGGTGACGCAGCTTCGACGAGCATTGAAGAGTCTGGAGCTCGCTCAGAACGTGACCGTGGACGACGATAATGACCTCCAGGTATTTGTCAACTCCGGCGATGGCTGGCTTGGCGCACGGACTAGCGAAGTAACCGCGGACAAGGTGAAGGAACTCAAGCTGCCTGCCGAGCGCGGTGTGGTGCTCGGAAAGATTGTGCCGGACAGCCCTGCGGCTAAAGCCGGTCTTAAGGAAAGTGACGTTGTCACGGAGGTCAACGGGCAGCGCGTCGAAGGCACGGAACAGTTTCGGCGCATGATTCGCGAGATTCCCGCCGGACGCTCCGTACAATTCACCGTGTGGCGCGACGGGCGTGCGCAATCGATCGAAGTGACATTAGGCAGAGCCGAGATGCGCCACAACACCAGGACATTCCTGGCACCTGCGACTCCCGGGAATTTTGCCTTCGAGATGCCGGACATGCCGGAAGTGGGAACGATTTTCGAGGATGGTCCGTGGGCATCCTCCTCGAAGACCCGGCTTGGAATCGACGCGGAGAATCTTGACGGTGAATTTGGAAATTACTTTGGGGCCCCCGAGGGAGAAGGAATTTTGGTTCGCGGCGTTTTTCCCGATACGCCGGCGGCCAAGGCTGGCGTGAAAGTCGGCGATGTGATCACGAGCGTGAATGGCGAGCGTGTCCGCTCCGTGGGCGAACTGCGATCGAAGATCGCGGAGAAGCGGCAGGAAAAGACGCTGAAGCTCGGGCTGATCCGCAACAAAGCAACCACGTCGGTTTCCGTAGAGCTTCCACCTCCGGCAGAGAAGAAGGAATTTCGCACCGGAGTGCGTACGAACATCTAATCGCGCTTGCGGCGGAACGCTCTATTTCCGATTCGGACAGAAGAAAGAGGGATTCATCGCACAGAAACCGTGCGATGAGAACAGTACCTGGCTTTGTTCGGAATGGGGAGATTTGAGTTTTTGCCATTGCGATCTCGCCAAAACCGAATCATCGCATCATTCGTTCGAGCCATACTTTCGGAACAGACGTAGAGGACGACGCACGGCGTCCCGGAGCCAGGATCGACGCTCTTCCGCCCCTTCTGCCCAGTCTTCTTGAGTGGGGAAAAGGGACAGACGAGCCAGATAAGCGGCTCCGATGAGGCCGCCGCCCGCCATATCCACCCGGAACATCGCCCGTCGCGGCAGGCGAGGCGGAGCGGCGCCCGCATAGGGGAGCCAGCTCTCGATCTGGCGGCAGAGAGGAACAACGCCTCGATCCTTTTCAAGTTCGGTCGTAAATGCGACCGGAACTTTGACTTGCAGCACTGATGCTGCAAGTTGAACTGCGACTCTAAGCATTCGCTGCGCACCAACTTCGGCGGCGGCACGCTGCGCTTTATCCCATTGAAGTTCGGCGTGTTTCGCCACCAAGGCAGCTATATCCGCAATCCACATCAATCGTTCCCAAAAGTGCTTGGCTCCGTGAATGCAATTCAGCACGAACTCGTCCTCAAGGCTCAGGGCAGGAATTTCCCTTCCGTCCAGAAAGACATTTCTCTTCCTGGCGAATAGATTGTCGATTGGCATCCGTTTCGGGTAATAACGAAAGGTGTGCTCGGTATGCAATTCCACGATCCGCTGAGTGTGGGGCCGGCAAAAGAGATATTCACCCGGTATTTTTCCAGCGCGGATGGCCGATTGCGGCACGTCCGATTCGAATCCCAGATCCAACATGTGTTGTGTCGCCGTCCGGATATCCTGATGGCGCAGCAGCAGATCCAAGTCGACGTAACTCCGAATCGCTGGGTCGCCATAGGCGAGCAAAGAAGTCAGCGGTCCTTTGACCAGAATTGTGTCGATTCGTGCCAGCGAAAAGTCCTGCAAAATGCGAAAAAGCTCGGCGGTCATGCTCAAGGTGAACAGGTGCTGTGCTCTCATGCGGCCTTGCAGCTTTTCGCGCGCGGAACTGGGCATGCCAACGAAGCTCAGTTCTTCCAATCGATTCGCCACGAGTCCCTGGACGCCATGGTCGTCGGCAAGATCCAGAAATGCATCCCAATTCAGGTCTGCGGTTAAAAGAGCCTCGATTTCGTCCGGACGGAGACCGGGAGAAGCGCAGGCGCAAAGAAAGGCCCATTCTCTTCGAAGCTTGGACGGACTGAATGAAGGAATATCCGGCAGAAGCAACTCCCGCTACGTGGTGGCCAGTGTACACCCGGCAGCCGGCAGCACTAAAGCAGCGAATGCGCCGCCATTGCGGCGCGCTAGGTGGCAGCCAGGATGGCTTCGGCATCCGCAAAGATTCGTTCGCATAAGGCGCCGAGTTTTGCGCCGTCGGTGTGAGCCACAATGCGCCGAACCGGCACCTGCTCCACGATTTTGCAAATCTCCTCAAACTCTTCGGCGCGCCGGTCGCGATCGATCAGCCAGTTCATGTAGGTGTTCTGCACGAGGCCAAGCACGGCGTCCCTTGGACGCATTTCTTCAATGTAGGGCGCGTTTGGTTCGCTGGAACGCTCGCCAAAGAGATAGATGATTCCCAGAGGCTTCTTCTCCGCCGCAAATTTTGCGCGCACCCCGTCCAAGGGCAAATAGCATTTGGTCCACGCTGGGGAGAGCCGGGGCAGGCAATCTCCGTCGCCCAAGAGTTTGGCGACTGCATCGGGCCACAGGCAGACGCGAGGATATCCGGGCACGGCCGAGTAGCGGCCTTTTGTTAATTCCAAAGGTACGATATCTTCCGCCAGAACGGGAACCCCGCGGAGCGCAAGAGCGGCGGCGGTAGTGGACTTTCCGTAGCCCGGATCACCGGAGAAAAGAACCGCACGGTCGTGTAATTCGACCGCGCTCGAGTGCAGACAGGTTACGCGCTGATGACGGAGAAGGAAGCCCATGACCGGTCCGACAAAATACGAATAGAAATCCTCGGAGGTGAGCGGCGGCCTAAATGTACCCCACAGGCAATCTAAGGCTTCGTTGAAGACGAAGCGCGCGCCGTCAGAATAGGCGAGGCCATAACACTTCCCATTTCCGTGTTCGGTTAACGTGAACGAAGGGTCGCCCGTCGCTTTGTCTTCGGGAAGACGTGATAGGACGCGGGCCGGCAACATGGTAGCGGTTTTGACCCATTCAGGCTCCGGGCCGGTCGCAAACTGAACAGTAAATCGGGAGGAGTAAGAAGGGACAGACTGCAAGCCGGCGATCGGAACTGCCGAACGAATTCCAATGCCATATGCTAAAAAAGAATAGTCCACAAGAGGTTAAAGTTTATTGGACAACTGAGACTTGCCGCAGAACTCACCGGCCTGTGAAGCGACCTGGAAAGGAACCGCCGTCCGGCTTACCCTTGCCTCCCCTGGTTCGCGTCATCTCGGTCAAGTTTCCATAAACGAGAAGTTTCGGCGGTTGGTATGGTTTCTTTTTTTCCGGTGTCTTCGACGGCCGATTCATCACGCCCCTCTATCTCACTCTACTGAATCCACTGCTCACTTTCAACGGCTTTCAACCAATGGAAGAGGCTGGCTGGGCGGAGAATTCCTAATCTGAGAGAACCCTTAGATCGGCTTAGAGTTTCGCACCATTTGGGCCAGTTTACAAACCCTGCTACTAGATTCGGGGCGGAATTTAGGAGGGCCGGCATCCAATCCCCCGGTCCTACGCATTTTTCAAGGGGATTCATTAACAAAGGAGTTTTGGGTCTGTTTACGATCCTGTCCGGCAAGAGCTCTCTCATCGCTTGACGACATAAAAGTTTATTCACACACCAAGGAACCGGCGGCAGACGAAGCAAGAAAACAAGCAACCGAAGATCGAGAAGGGGTGCTCTGCTTTCCATGGACACGCGATTCCACCCGGCCTCTTCCATTTCCAACACGCTAGTCCAATAGCCATCATGGAGCGCTTCATAGGCTTCTGGATGTACGGGATGGTCTGTATTTTTCTTGGCGTCTCTCAAATGCAGCCACCTTTGCCTAAGATTCGCTCTGGCCTCGAAATCAGGGTTGAGCCATGGCGGATAATCGGCAAAAGGGTCCTTTGCTTTGAAGACTCGGAGCATTGTTGTGCGAAAGCCACCCCGGAGCGGCGGAATGCTCTTTTGAGACCAGAGATAGCCGCCAAAGTCCCGAGCGATTTCCTCCCATGCTCGCCTCCGCCATAAGTACATCAAGTAGGGCCAACTCTGGCCGGTCAGTACGTCATCCCCTCCATCACCCGAGAGAACGACGTTGGAGTGCGCAGCAATCGTTCGGCGGCTTCTCTGCTGTCGAGCAAAGAATATGTCGTCGCTCGGTTGCGGGGGGGTTGCCTCCCCGGTCTCGACTCGTTCGTAGGGGACCAGCCGCGCTTCCTGAAGAACCTCATGAGCGATGCCGAGGTGTTGCGCGGTGAGCTTCGCAAAAGCGGGCTCCGGATCGTCAAAAAAAGGAATCCAACTCAGCGTGAAGGCCTTCAGTTTTTCTTTTTGGCCACGTCCGGCGGCGATCTGAGCTGCAATCGCGGAGACTGAACTCGAATCCAGGCCGCCGCTCAGATACAGCGAAGTCGCGCTCTTGGGCAAGCGATCGCTGACGGCGGCCTTCAGCAAATCGCGATAGATTTCCAAATACTCACCGGGGCTCTGCAGTTGAAGAGGTTCCTCAATGGAAAGTTTCCGGAAACGACGGATTTCTGGTATGCCTTTTGACAATCTTAGAAGGTGGCCGGCGGGAAGCCTTCGAATGTCCTGATAGGCCGTGCGAGAGGGTTCGGCGTTCCAGCCTCCGAGCAGATAGTCACCAAGAAAAAGCTCATCCAGTTCTGCCGAAACCTCCGGAACAAGGCGCAAGATTTGCAGCGCGTTGCTGAAGCAGAAGACGCCTCGGACTGGCGAGTAATAGAACGGCCGAGCGCCGACAAAGTCCCTCGCGCACCACAGGATTTCTTCTTTCCCGTCCCACAAGGCGAAAGAGAAGTCGCCGATCACATGCTCGAGCGAAGCTGAGCCCCACTTCGCCCAGGCGCGCAGAAGAAGCTCTTCGCTCGTGGCGCTTGTTTCGGGGGCGCAGTTCTCCGCGGACAGCGCTTCGAGGAGGCCTTCCCGAGCGTCCAGACGCAAGTCGCCCCACAGCAAAAACCTCTCGTCCCAACTGACCGGCTGCCGCGGCGCTTGTTCGACCGGGCCGGTACGCGTCAGTGCGAAGGCGCTGCCAATGCCAGCGTGATTCCAGATGCCGGTTCCGTCCGGTCCGCGGAAACTCATTTCCGCAGCGATTCTTTCCAGGAAGCGCTCTTCTACGGGCTGTCCATCGAGCCGGAGGATGCCGAAGAAGCCGCTCACGGCTTTTCTCCGGGAAGGTCCGAAAACGCATTCTCGAAGACTGCATAGTGTTGGTGCTGTTGTTCGGTCTGGTTCAACGCCGCTCCCGCATACTCCACCCAGGCGTGGGCTTCAAATTTGTGCGTCGTCTTGCGAACCCCAATCCGCAAGCTTACGGGAATTTCCTGTCTCTCGAGCAGATACCACAATGCCAAGGATTCCACGAGGCAGGTTGGCCGAATCAGTCCGTAGCGCACCGCAGCTTTCGTCATTCGGCAGGTCATTTGGACCGCGTCCGCAGTTGTTGCACTTTTCGTTTGAGTGGGAGCGGCGGAAGAAGGCGGGCTTTGCTGCAATGCTTCCAGGGTTCTCTTGAAACCGCGGAGTCGCAAGGAAATGCCGATCTGAGGTAAGAGGACCGCGGCCCGCCAAAATAATTTGCGAGCCTCCGGGTTCAGCGCCCTATATCGCTGGAACGCTCGCCACATCGCTCGGCATTACCGTCAGCAGTCCGTTTTCGACCAATTGGCCCAGTAATTCCCCCAGATGTGTGCGCAACAGTTCATGTTGCACGTCGAATTCATGCGATAGCGTTTCAAATGCCGCTTCAACATTGGGCAACTGCGTCACGAGTTCCCACATGCGAGTGGCCATGGCATCCAAGCCGAAGTACTTTTCCGTTTCCAGATTCAGGAGGACACTCTCTCCATCCAGATGCCTCACCAACACATGAGCGGGAATCACCACGCGATTTGAAAACGAGACCATTGCAACTCTCCGGGCGCTCTAGCCCACACGCCCATTTGCTCGTATTTGGTGCTTCGTCATTATCTTACCGGGATTGGCTGTTTCCGTCATGCACGTTCGCTTGCTAATGCCACCGCACCGCATTGTTTTCTTTGCGGAGACACGCTATAAACTCGAGAGTGTCCGATTCCCCCATCATCATCGATGCTCTAGAAAAATTCTTTCCTCGAACTTACGGCGGCTGGCGCGCATTACTTCAGCCGTTTGCGGCACCGAGTCTACCGGCGCTCCGAGGCGTTTCCCTGGAGGTGCACGCGGGCGAAGCGGTGGCGCTGCTCGGTACGAATGGGGCGGGAAAATCCACGCTGCTTCGTATCCTCGCCACGTTGCTCCTTCCGACTCGGGGTAGGGCGCTTGTCGCGGGTCACGACGCGGCCAGGGAGGCTTCGGCAGTGCGCCGCCAGCTTGGTTACCACGCAGGGTCCGATCAGGGCTTCTACGCGCGACTTACGGGCAGGGAAAATTTGCATTTTTTTGGCCGACTGAATCATCTTTCTGATTCCTTTTTGCGGTCGCGCATTACGTCTCTCGCCGAGCTCTTCGAGTTGCGCGACTCACTCGAGAAACAGGTGCGCACGCTATCGTCGGGTACGATTCAGCGCCTCAGTCTTCTCCGCGCACTGATCCACCAGCCCAAAGTGCTGCTGCTTGATGAACCCACGCGGAGCCTCGACGCGCTTGCCGCAACCGATTTTCGGCGGTTCCTGAAAAGCGAAGTGCTCTGCCGACAAGGCACGTCCCTGCTGTTTGCTTCGCACAGCCTTTCGGAAATCGAGCTGTTGGCGGACCGTGTGGCGATACTCAAGGAAGGTGATCTCGCCGCCATAGGAACACCCGCGGCCCTGAAAGCCAAGGCCGGAGCGGCGACATTGGAAGAGGTATTTTCTTCGCTCACCGGGCACAATGCACATTCTCTCGGGGAGCCGGCGGCTTTATGAAGCGCATTGTCCGCGATCTGCTGCTGTTTTTTCGGCGCGATCTTCGTATTGCCAGCACTTACCGAAGCCCCTTTATTCTTGAAACCATCGAAGCTTTGTTTGGGGCTGCCATGTTCTATTACGCGGCGCGATTCGTGGATTCCCCGCAACTCCGCCAATCGCTCCCAGGAGGCACTTCGTATTTTGCGTTTGCGCTTGTGGGCTTTGTGTTTTTCGATTATCTGCACGCCGCGCTGGATTCTTTTGATCGCAGCCTGGAAGAGGCGCGAGATACCGGAACGCTCGAACCACTTCTGGTGACGCAGGTTTCGCTTCCCGTGATCCTTGTGGGCTCGGCCGCTTATCCGTTCGTGGCCACGACTTTGCGCGTCGCTGTATATCTTGCTTGGGGGAGTGTTCTGTTTGGTTTTCCCCTGAGGTCCGCAAATTGGTTTTCGGTCGTGGTAGTTCTCGTCCTAACCGTACTCTCCTTTTCGGGGCTGGGCATTTTCTCGAGCGCGTTTCTTTTACTGTTCAAGCGTGGCAATCCGTCGAAGTGGTTTTTTCTGGCGGTGTCCAGCGTAGCGGGAGGAATGCTGTTTCCGGTCAGCGTGCTGCCGGGCTGGCTGCAGGTCATCGCGTACTTCAATCCGGTGACCTATGCGCTTGACGGGATGCGGGCGGCACTTCTGGAAGGCGCAGGCCTTTCGGCAGTTGCCCGGCCACTCTTGATACTGGTTTTGTTCGCGCTTATTTTGCTTCCCTGTTCGATGCTGGCATTCTCGTGGGCGCTGCGGCGTACCAAGAGTACGGGTACGCTGACCCATCGTTGACCCTATTCGCAGTGAGAAATCGGATTAGGATTTCTTCTTGCCGCCGACCTTGGTATTGATGCCGCCGGTGAGTTGGTTGAGTTGTTCAAGGCCCTGTTTCGCCTGGGCGCCGATCGGGCCGTTAGGGTCAAGTTCGATGGCTTTTTGGAAGGCCTCGGCAGTGCCGGGTTTCGGAGTTACTTCAATTTTGTCGCCCACTTGTTTATAGATGCTAGGGTCGGCGACCATGCAGGTGCCCAGCAGATACCAGCCCTGGGCGTTTTTCGGGTCGAGCTGAGTCGCCTTCTGTAGTGGTTCAATCGCTTCGGTCATGCGGTTGGCTTGATACAAACTGATCGCAAAGTTGCGCCAGGCCAGCGCCGCGTTCGGCGGGTCGAGTTCGGCGCTCTTGGTATAAGCGGCCTTAGCGTCGTCGATCTTGCCGGCGCGGGCCAACACGTTGCCGAGGTTGTTGTAGTAGCCAGAATTGTCGGGCTTGGCGGCTATGGCTTGCTGATAGGCGTTGATGGCTTCGTCGTTCCTGCCTGCCAGGTCATAGGCTTCCCCCATACGCGCCCAAAACAAATGAATGTTCGGGTCTTTTTCGGCGGCGTCCTTTTGGGCCTGTTGGAATTCGGCTACTGCCTGATTTGCAAGATCGGCCACTTTGGCTTTGGCCGCGTCGCGCTGATCGGCGGGCGCCTTGGTCAAGTCCGCCTTCGCCGCTTTCTCCTGTTCGAGCAGGGTTACACCCTGATTGAAGTGCACTTTCATTTCGCTGAACTTGGACTTCTCTTCGGCCTGCTTTTTCATTTGGGCAGCGGCTTCAGGGTTCTGCTTTTCGAGGATTTCCTTGAAGTTCCAACTGACCGGAGGGCCTTCCGTGCCGGAGTGGACTTCGGTTACCGTGGTGAAGGGGTCTTTCGCCTGCGGATGCTGCACGGTTACGGTGTATTTGCCGGAGCGAAGATTGTTGAATTGATATTTGCCGTCGGCATCGGTTTTGGTGTCCTGCGTGGCGCCCTGTTCGCTCTTGATCTTGACGGGAAAGTCGGCCATGGGCTTGCCGTCAAAATCGATGAGCTGTCCCGAAACTTTTCCGTCTTGCGCGGCCGCTTTCGGCACGGCGAGACAAGCCAAGCCCAGCATTAGCAAAGCGGCGAGCGCATACGCTTTCAAAATTTTCGACATGCTGCCTTCTCCTTTGTTCCTGAGGAGCCTCAGCCAAGGTTCTCCGGCTGGTGCCCCCCATTATCGCTTATCTGCCACAGATTCCAAGATTCCTCTAAGCCCCTAGGCGGTACCGGCGGCGCGGGCCCGGTACGGGATGGGATCGTCCATTCCACCTTCAGCAAAAGCGCGCAGGCGCAACAGACAGCTATCGCACTGTCCGCAAGCAACGTCTTCGCCTTGATAACAGGACCAGGTTAGATGCAAGGGCGCGCCAAGTTCCCTGCCGCGGCGAATGATCTCGGTCTTCTTCATATGGATTACCGGTGTGACCATTGCAATTTCGGTTTCCGGCCTGGTGCCCACGCGAATCAATTCCTGGTACACGCGATAGTATTCGGGACGGCAGTCGGGGTAGCCGGAGCTGTCATCGGCCACGGCGCCAATATAAATGGCGCGAGCGCCGATGGCTTCGGCCCAACTGACACCGACACTGAGGAAGTGGGCGTTGCGAAACGGCACGTAGGTAACGGGGATAGCGCGTACGTCGGAACCCGCCGCCTCCAACTGATTCTCCGGGACTTTAATTTGTTTGTCTGTGAGTGCTGAGCCACCGATGACGCGGAAATAGTCGAGTTTCACAACCATGCGGTGTTGCATTCCGAAATAGTGCGCGATTTCCTCAAAGGCTTGCCGCTCGCGTTTTTCCGTGCGCTGGCCGTAGCTGGCGTGGAGCAAGGCGAGATTGTCGGCGCCATATTGTTCGCGGGCAATCGCGGTGCAGACGCAGGAGTCCATTCCCCCACTCAACAGCACAACGGCTTTGCCTTTGTCGGTCATTGCTAAAGGCCTCGCTTAAACACCTCGCATGGCCGGGTCCCAGACGAGCTTGTGCAACTGTAAACCAAGGCGGGCGCCCAAGCCATCTTCGAGCATCCATTCCACGAGTTCGCGAGGCTGCAGGCCTTGCCATTTTCCGTTCGGGTCTTCGTACACCGGAGAAAATAGGACGGCGTGGACGCGTTCTTCCAATCTGTGGCGGCGCGTGAAATCGCGCGCAAATTCGTAGTCTGCCCTGCTCGAGATTACGAATTTGACCTCGTCTTTCTGATTCAGCTCGGTGAGATTGCGCATGTCGAAAGTACCCGGTTCGCCGGAATCGGGGCACTTCACGTCGACGATGCGAATGACTTGGGGCGGCAATTCTCCGATGAAGCGTTCACCGCTGGTTTCAATCATGACGGTGTAGCCGGCGGCCAACAATTGCTCGGCGAGCGGATAGATCTCTTTTTGGAGCAGAGGCTCGCCGCCGGTCAACTCAACCAGAGGCATACCTGCCTCCGAACCGTCGGGGCGACGATGGAGGCCATCCACACGCTCCAGAACATCCTCGACAGTCATCTTCTGGCCGCCATGGAAGGCGTAGGCGGTATCGCACCAGGCGCAGCGCAAGTTGCATCCAGTCAGGCGCACGAAGATGCAAGGCAAGCCTGCGCGGGTTCCCTCACCTTGGATCGATTTGAATATTTCCGTGATGTGCATAGGATCAAAAAAACATGCCGACGCTATTGCCCTCCGGTGTTCGCTTTCTTTCCGGATCGTCTCGAGAGCCAGTAAATGCCGCCAAAGAACAGGATCATGGCAACCGCCAGGCGGGGATAACCGGGTGGAACTCCCATCATCCTTAAGACGACGATGTAACCAGCTGCGACGAGCAGCGCGGGAACCATGATTATTAGAATCGAGCGGTTCATTTCCAGGCTCCTTCGCCGGTTAACTCCCGGGACTGTACTTCGCCATGGACGTATCCGTTTCCCAGACAATTACGTCGATTACTTTCGCACCGGGCGGCAAATCCTTCAACTTCCTGCTTACTTCGTCGTAGAAATACTTGGCCATGTTCTCAGCGGAAGGATTTACGGTGGTGAAAGGTTCGAGATCGTTTAGGTATTGATGATCGAGCAGTTTGATCACGCTGCGCATCGCTTCTTTCAAGTGAGTGAAATCGACCAACAGGCCTATGTTATCGAGTTGCGGGCCTTCCAGGGTGATCTGAACCCGATAGTTGTGGCCGTGAGGGTTCTCGCACTTCCCTTTGTAGCCTCGCAGGGCGTGCCCCGACGAAAAGGTCTCTTCTACACTGACTTGAAACATAGACGGCCAACTTCCTCTTCTTCCCTGAGCAGCTCAGGCGGGGCTGGCGGCGCTTAGGAAACGCTCGACTTCCCCTAGATCGTGCGTTCTGCGGTAGCGCGGCAAAGACTCAAAGAAAATTTTACCATATGGCATCCTGGAGATTCGTGTGTCCAGAAGAGCCAAGACTCCGCGATCGGTTTTCGTGCGAATCAGGCGGCCGAAACCTTGCTTGAGAGAGAGGACCGCTTCTGGAACCTGGAATTCGGAGAACGGATTGCGACCGTCCTCTTGCAGGGCGCGGACGCGCGCGGCAACGATGGGATCGCTCGGAACGGCGAAGGGGAGGCGATCCACGATGACGCAGGAAAGCTGCTCGCCGGGGACGTCGACGCCTTGCCAAAAGCTAGCTGTCGCAAACAGAACAGAATTCGGAGTGTTCTTGAAGCGTTCGAGGAGCGTGGTTCGAGGCGCCGTGCCCTGCAGGAGCAGCGGGAAGTCGAGCTGATTGCGGACGCGTTCGAAGAGGTCCTTCATTTGAGCATAGCTCGTGAAGAGGCAGAAGGCCCGACCCTGACTGAGTTCGAGTAATCGGACGATCTGCTCGGCGGCTTTTGGGGCAAAGCCGGGGTCGCGAACATCGGGCATGCGTTCCGGTAGATAGAGTAGCGCCTGGTGCTCGTAGTCAAATTCTGGGGGAAGCTGGCATTCCTTCGCGTGGTCGACGCCCATGCGCTGGCGGATGAACTCGAAGCGGCCGGCGACGGTCAATGTGGCTGAAGTGAGAATAACCGTGTCAAAGGCTTCGAAGAGCCGTTCGCGCAGGATTTGGCTGACGTCAATAGGCGTGGCGGCGAGAAAGACTCCCTTGTTCCTACGCTCGTACCAGTAGACGTAGTTTGTCTCGTTGGACTCGAAGAGGAACGAAAACTCCTGGCGGATTTCGAAACTACGGCGCGCGATGCGCAGCAACTCCTCAGGTTTTTGCGTTAAGGCCGCAAACTCCGTTTCGAGACCTTTCAGTGCGTTCAGCAGCGCGTCATACGCTTCGCGGTTCTGCTCGAGAAAAGCTTCGCGCTCATTTCGCGAAAAGGGGAAGCGCCCTTCTCTCGGCGGAAAGGAGTCAAAAAACGCGCGGCTCTTTTCGCGGATGCGTTGCGTTCTGCGGAGCAGGCTCGGAGTGGCCTGATGGGTCAGACGCATCATCTGGTCGGCGTCGCGCGCGAGTTCCTCAAAGCGGAAATTGGAGATTTGCCGGCCGAAATAATCGCTGGCCACGTCTTCCATTTCGTGGGCTTCGTCGAAGACCACTGCGGAGTATTCCGGGAGGATGCTGCCAAAATCGTCGTGCTTGAGGGCGAGGTCCGCGAAGAACAAGTGATGGTTGACGATAATGAGATCGGCTTCTTTGGCACGTTGTTGCATGCCGGTGAGGAAGCACTGGTCAAATTGAGGACACTTCTTACCGGTGCAGGTGTCGCGGCGGGCGTCGATGCGGGACCAGAGCTCGGAATCGTCGGGGAGAAAGGTGAGTTCGGCGCGGTCGCCGGTTTCGGTGAGTTTGGCCCACTCGCGAATCTGGCGGAAAGCGTCGCCTTCGTCCATGCCTTTCAACATGGGTTGATCACCCATGGAGTGCATTTTGGAGAGGCATAAAAAATTGGAGCGGCCTTTCATAACCGCCACTTGCCAGTTGGGGGCGAAGTGCTTTTGGAGGAACGGCACGTCCTTTTGGTAGAGCTGTTCTTGAAGGGACTTTGTCGCGGTCGAAACTACAACACGACGGCCGCTCATGATGGCGGGCAGCAAGTAGGCCAGAGTTTTGCCGGTTCCCGTGCCCGCTTCCAGGATGGCGTGATGATGGTTTTCAAAGGCGTCGTCGACGGCTTCCGCCATTTGTAGTTGGGCGGGCCGATGCTCGTAGCCGCCGATCATGGATCGGTCGAGGAAACCGCCCGGGCCGAAGATGTCTCGCATGGAAGGCTTGTTGCCGCGAGGGTGATCCTGGATCTTCGCTTGTGCGCCGACAGGATCGGAGGATTTGTCAACCAGGCGGGGGGTCGGACGATGGGGGGCCGGTTCTTCTTCCACGGGCGCGTAAAAACGCTCGGGCACAGTTGGCCGGACGTTCTTGTTTGCCTCAGCGGAGTTCGCCTTGAGATTGCGTTTGACCAGAAAGCCTGCCTGGGTCCCTCGATTTTGTCCGGTGGTTCAACGATACCACATCGGCGCGCTTTGCCACGCAGCGCGAGGGAACCGCGAAACGCTTCGGCTCGAAAAACAGTCAAAGATGCAGCGAGGCGTCTATGCCTTTTCCGACTGATCCTCGAAGGAAATCCCTTTTTTGTGCCTTGGCGATGCTACTCAGCCTGGCTATGGCTTTGCCTGTCCCGGCATATGATTCCTATCTTTCAGAGCAAGCCATCCGCGACGCGTACTTCCTGGGTTCCCGGGAGGGCGGCCTCACGGCTGAGTTTCTGGCGCCGTATTCTCACAGGGTTCGTGAACTCCGGCAAGGGAGTTGCACGACAGAAATCAGATTGGAGACACCTTTTCTCCAAGTGGCGGATTACACCAGCAAAGTACCCAACTATAGTTCGCAGGATGCGGTGAAAGCCTTCCACGACAAGACGATGAAATTTCGCATCTTTGTGAACATTTGCTATAAGCAGGAGGCCCCGCCGCCCAATTCGGTCAAAATCAAGATCATCCAGAACCAGAGGCAAATTCAACCCAGTTCCGATATTCGGGACTTTTATGCCGAGCCTATCAATCAGCTTTCCGACCTGCCTGCAAACGGCGAAAGGGCACGACTGGAGTTCGAGGCGCAAAAGATTGATTCGTCTGAACTAATCATCCAAATTGATACGCCCGACGGGCAACATTCAACGACTGACTTCGATCTGCAGACCGTCCGCTAGAAGCGTCAGAATTCAGGGCCTCAACCTAACCTAGCGGAATGTGCGATCTCTGGTGCGGAGTTAATAGTTGGGCAACCCTTCGCTTTCTGATTCGCGGCGTTTTCGCCCCCTAGCGCTACAGTAGTTGGGGGATTCCCAGCCGAAAGGTCCGTCTGGTGCGGTCTGCCTAATCACATGCCGTGGGGTGTTGAATGAACTCGAAAAAGTCCCTCCTTTTGGTCGTCATTGCGGCGATCGTAACTTTCAGCTCCTGCAGCGGGTTGAAAAATAAATGCACGACGAACTGCGGCGGTGGCGGCAACTCCAAGCTGAGCTTGACGATTTCCGATACACCGCCGACCAACACGAGTATTGTCAGTTTTTCGCTGCCGATCATCGGAATTACGCTGACGCCCTCGAAAGGAAGCGCAGTATCCGTGTTTTCTCCGAGTTCATCGGCGAAGTATGAGCTAACACGCCTGCAGTCCGATACGAACCTGATTGCTTCGAACGTGAATGTGGCAGCCGGCACGTATACCGCCGTGAACGTGACTGTGGCGGCGCCATCAGCGGTGTTTATCAACTCCTCCGGGGCGACTGTCGGGACTTGCCTTAATAATGCCGTCTGCACCCTGACCGGAAGCGCGGCAACCGTTACGTATACCTTCACGTCGGGATCGCCGCTGATTTTGACGGGAAATACAGACCAATGGCTGGACCTGGACTTCAACTACAACAATGCCATCGTGACGACCAGCGGTATTGGAATCGATGTGACACAAACAGGCGTGATGACCGCGTCGACGATTGTGCCGGTGGGCGTGCCGAGCGGCGATTTCGCCAATATCGACGACTTCACGGGAACGGTGACGGCTATTTCTTCCAGCAGCATCACCGTGCAGTCTTCCTTGCGCGGGACGATGACCGCGGCGGTGAACTCCTCGACCACGGTGTTCGATCCGCAGAACCAGTGCACGGGAGGCGCAAGCATGGCGTGCATCGTCAAAGGCTCCATCGTGAGCGTGCAGGCGGCTCTGTCAACGTCGGGAGTGTTAACCGCGGCTTCGCTCGACGTTATCGATAACTCGGCGCTGCCAGCCGATGAGGTGGAGGGTATCATCTATCCGAGTAGTTGCAATGGCGGATCGAACTACGGATTGATCCTGAGCGATAGCGCCATCTTTACGACCAGTTCGCCGTTGGTTACCGCGAACTATGGGGCCGGAGTGTGCCTGACACTGAGCCAGACGACAAGCTTCGCCATCGATACCGGGATACTAACGGGCCAAGCCGGCGCGCCAACCAGTCATGCAGGCTTCGGCGGCACCGGCGACATATTGGCGGGGCAAATGGTTCGAGCAAAGATCACCGGCGCAGCCACAGGAACGGATAGCATTATCGACGCCAACGCGACGGCACTTATCCTGCGGTTTTCACGATTCACCGCGACGGTAAACGTGGTGTCAGGAAATGCATTCAGCATAACCGCCTTGCCTTCCTACTTTCCGACGTTTACGGCAAATCCGCAGGTGCAGACGTATCAGAACGCTACTTTGTTGGAAGGCGTGTCGAGCGTGAACTCCTTACAGAATGGACAATCTGTTTCGATTAGCGCACTGTTCCTCAACCCTGCTACTATGTCGACATCGTTTCCCTTCCAAGGAGCAAAGGTTCGGCTGCAATAGGTTTTTCCCGCCTCCGCAAAAGGCAGCGGGCCCTGGAAGTTCCGGGGCCCGTTTTTTTATGTTTCGATTTTCGCCGCTTGCGCCAATCGTGCCAACGCTCGGAAAAGCCTCAGGCCTCGAAGGGGCTGACCTACAGGTTGCCGGCGGTACGAAGTTCTGGGAGTTGAGGGAGTCTTCGCGACGTTGAAATTTTCGCAGTTGTGTCACGCGCAAGACAAAGTGCCTGCGCCACGGCAGTTGCCTGAACCGAACTTACCGCCTTGAAGCCACCTGCTGCCGCGACCGCAATGAAATCGGGCCGATCGAAAGTTCGGCCACTACACCGTGCCGCGTGACGGCGATGCCGTTGCCGGCGGGAAGCCGGCGCTACGCGATTTGCGGCGTGTCAGGCGGGGCTGACCGTGGTGGTGGGAGGCAACGGAGTGCCAATTGGACCGCTCGGCAGGGATGGAATGTTCGGGGCAATAATCGGTTGAATTCGGCGATAGAGCGCCAGGGCGATCGCGCCCATGCCCCAAATCCAGATGCCGAACCTGATCCAGCCCCCCACGTGAGGCACGCCGGTTAGAAGTACGACGATGAGCACTCCGAGAGCCATGCGGCCTATGCTGGGCCAAAACTCGATGGTCTTGCCGAGAATCCAGCGGCCGACGACGGCGCCCACCACCACGTAAGAGCTAAATATCGAAACCATCCACAAGAAGAAAGTGGAAACCCCTACGAGGAGTCCGACGATCGTGATGCAAGCGATGATGGCGGCGATGCCCACACCGAAAAAGGTCAAGACTCCCAATCCGAGTGCGGCGCCATAGCGCTCGGCAGACTCGACGGCCTCCCTCGCAAATACGGGCATCAGAGAAATCAGGACAAGACCCAGAAGAATCCGCGCGCCGGCCCAAATGATGCGCCAAATGAAGTAGCCCACACCGCCTCGCTCTGAGTGGGATTTGTGTTCCAGTTTGGTGTATTGCAGAGGGAAAGCCAGCTTTGCGCCAGAAGCCACAGTCGCGGGGGTTTCACCCTCAAACTGCGCCTTGCCTCCAATCTGAGCGCCGGAAGAAATGGTCAAGGCGTGGCCCATACCCTTGAAGTTGCCGTCAATGGCCCCGGAGACGGTGCCTTCCGTGAAAGCGGCAATCACGTCGCGGCCAATGGTTCCGTCCATGGTCATGATCTGGGAAGCGGACATGAAGTTGTGCCCAATTTTTGCAGAGGAGCCGAGGTGGATGTCCTCGCTCGCGGTCGTGACGGATCTCTCAACGGTCCCGGAGATGGAGATGTTGTTGTTGGCACAGCGGACGTTCCCGTCAACCTGGCCGCTGATGCGAGCGGATCGAGCGAAGCAGATGACATCGCCAGTCACATGTCCGCTGACATCCACGTCTTGAGCGAAGGCGTAGACGTCTCCGTCAACAGTGCCATCGATACGCAGTTGTGAGCCCGCGAAGAAGATGTCGCGTTTCAAAACCTCATCCTTTCTAACCTCAAGGGATGGATGACCTTCGAAGTTGTTGACGTCGATCTTCACGTCCTGGGCCGGAGCCGCAGGGGCGGTCGCAAGGAGCAGGCCTAAGCTGGCGAACATCACCGCGAGAGACGCGCCGCGCTTCACGTATTTCCGGAGAAAGAAGATCCCGAATCCGGCGAAGGAAGCCAGGGCTACGAACTCGACCAGTGTGAACATGGATTGCCATCCTTTCCAGAAGGCTCCCTGGAATACCAGCAGGCTCAGAAGGTCTGTACCGCCGAAACCGGCTTGCTCGAACCGTTGCACGGAGTCTTCGATGTAGCCGGTGTAGAGGCTGTATATACCGAGCAGCGCCATTCCGAAGATGACGCCCCAGATCCACTGCATGGAGCGTTTTACTTTGGCTTGAAACTCAGAGATGCGCGCGGGCATAGGCTCGTCTTGTTCGACCATGGAGCGCGTGAGCAGGCGGGATTCGTGATCGAGAGCGCGAAGGAGGGTCAGGCATCTGTCGCAGGTTTGCGTGTGGAGAGACACCTGTTGCGCGGTGTGGCGATCGAGTTGCCGCTCGACGTAGAGCAGGAGTGTCATCTCATCCAAATGCTGGTTCGTTGCGTCTACTTTGTCAGTCACCGCGTCCCTCCCATGGCGAGCGCGGCGTTTTCGCCGAGCGCTTGCCGGAGCTCGTGCCTTGCGCGAAGCAGCACCACGCCTACAAATGGCCGGCGCACGCCCAGGGCATCCGCAATTTCGTCGTAGCTCATGTCCGAGTAGTAGCGCATAACGAGGGCCATGCGGGCTCTCGCCCCGAGTTTGTCCAGGGCCTTGCGCACTTCTTCGCTGGTGCGCTCTTCGATCAGGCGTTCGAGTTGATTTGGTTCCGGCGCTTCGAGCGGAAGATCGCTCACGTCTTCCATATCTTTTTCGTGGCGGGCCTTGCGGCGTCGCAGGAGGTCCCAACAGTGATTGGCCGCGACTTTATACAACCAAGCCGTGAAGGAACGCGTGGGATCGTACTGCACTAGTTTGTCGCCTAGCTTCATGAAGATTTCCGTTGTGGCGTCCTCGGCGTCTTCCTTGCTCGGGAGTGCGCGACGGCAAAAGCGAAAGATGGCCGGCGCGTATTCCCGGTACAGGTCGCCCCAAGCCTGGGTATCCCCAGCCCGAGCCTGGGCGATTAAATCCGTAGGCTCCGTTTTTCCCGGCACGCTAATGTGGCCTGGCGTCAGCGGTTCCATAAACTAGTACGCAGGAAAGGAGATAAAACTATCACAGGTTGCAATGCGAGACGGGAGGAAGGGAGGTCGAGGGCACACCGGAGGCTGGCCCGGTTCCTAAATAGGAAGAAAAAAGAAATGACGACTTTTTGTTAAATGCAGATTCTAAAGGAGTTAGTAAAAATGGTATCTGTAAGTGCGGATTCTGCGTGGTTTATGAAACCACGCGCTTTGATACTGCTGCGTAAGTGCGGAGAGGAAAGGATTTATAGGACGATTTTACACAAGAGCGGATTCGCATGGGAGCTGTCATCAGACGGTACAATTCAGAGTGTTATTCTACACGCACTGTATCACAATATAAATAGTGAGAATCGACGATCCTGTGTCCTGCGGACATAGGGCCGCAGCACTGCTGTGCCCCTACGAGGAATTGCCAAGTCGGGCGACCCCGGCCGGCTAGCTATCGGTCAAGTAGCCCCGGGGAGTTTCACCCCGAGGCCCTTCCGGAACCGTACGTGAGCCTCTCGACTCATACGGCTCGCATGGTGAAAACCTCACCGCGCTGTCGTTCCCAGAGAGCCAGAAGCTTCTTGTATTTCCGACAGACCCGAATTTCTCTTCCGGGCCTTTTCCTTCTCCACTCACCACCACGCTCCTTAGAGCGCAGCAGCGGAAGGTGGTTTGAGTCCTGCTCTTGCAAGCTGGTTCGAGGGGCCTTCGCCCATCAGTCGTATAGTTACGCAAAACCGAGCAGCCAATTGGAATGCTCCGTTTTGCTCATGACGCAACTAGAACGTGAACTTGGCAGCGAGTTGGATGCTGCGTGGGCCGCCGCCGCCCAGGAATGGATAGCCGGGGCCAACGTCTGCGGTCGTGGTGATTGGCAAATAGCCGGACAAGTGTCCGTTCGAAGAGTACCAGGTGGAATTGCCATTGATCGGAGTGATGGAACTTACCGTTGGGTCGGACAGGAAGTTGGGCCACAGCGGGTTGGCGAAGTTGGGGTGATTGAAGAGATTGTAGAATTCGAAGCGAAGCTCCAATTTCAGCCGTTCCGTAATGTTGGTGTCTTTGAAGATGGAGAAATCGAGTTGGCGGAACGGGGGACCGACGAGAGAGTTCCTACCTTCGTTGCCGAAGTGACGGGTACCGGGCGTGCAGGAATACGCAGTTCCGTCGAAACCCGAGGCCACAGGAGTGCAAGGCACCGCGAAGGAAGTAAGGAGCAAGAATTTCGTTGGATCGCTGTAATTGTATTGCACGGGGCCAATCACGTCGGGCTTGGGGAAGAAAGTGCCGGAACCGTCGAAGTCGTCGGCTTCGAGAATCATATGGAAAGGCATTCCGGACTGGACGGTCAGGATGCCGTTGAGACCCCAACCGTTGGTGAGGCGCTGGAAGCGGCCTGTGCGGTTCGGGAGCTGGTAGATGAAGTTCCAGGTGAGACGATTGCGGACGTCAAAGTTGGAATTGCCGCGGTTCAGTTGCGGTTCTGTGCTGTCGGTCGGTTGCGCGGCATTGGGGACGTAGTCTTCGCCGTCGCTCGCGGTGTCGATCGAGTGGGACCAGGTGTAGTTGAACATGCTGGTGAAGCCGTGCCAATCCTCGATGCGGTATGTCGTCTGGAGGGCGTTGTAATTGGACTTGGCAGCGCTTTCTTCCCAGTAGATATAGCTGAGATTGCTTCCGGTGAGGCGGCGAGGAACGCCGGCGTCGTTGATGCAGTCACAGGACAGATCGGCGGCGGTGATTTGCGCCTGGGAAGGCTGGTTGATGTCGCGGAAGTCCCAGAGCTTGCTGCCGTGAGAGCCGACGTAGCCAACTTGGAGAACCATCTTGCGGGTGAGTTGCTGCTGGAGGTTGAGATTGTAGTTCTGGAGATAGGGTGTGCGGATGTGCGGATCGATGCCGAAGGCGTCCGTCATCGGAGAGTAGCCGCCGAAGACCGGAACGCAGGTGGAACTGCTGCTACTGCTGCAGTAGCTGAAGGGAACGCCCGTGGGGCTGCCAAAGGAAATCTGGCCGACGCCCGGAAGCCCTGAGTAGGCCACCCCGGGATCGAAACTGCTGCTAAAGGGCAGATGCCCAAGGAACATGTCCTGCGAGGTGGCGTCATAGAAAATGCCGTAACCGGCGCGAAGAACGGTGCGCTGCTTTCCAAAAACATCCCAGGCAACGCTGACACGGGGAGCCCAATTGTTGTAATCGGGCTGGTAGAGACGCCCCTGGCCTACGGTGAAGACGGCTCCGGTTGTGGGGTCGACGTTATCGAACATGCCATGCTTTTCCTGGACGATGCCGAAATAGTCGTAGCGGAGACCAAGGTTGAGCGTGAAATTACGAGCGACGCGGTAACTGTCCTGAAGATAGAAGGCGTTGGAATTCTCGAAGGTGTTGCGATTTGTGTCTCCAATACCCTGTGTACCGCCGTCCGGCATCCCTGCCAGGAAATCGGCAAGATCGGTGAATGTCAATCTGCCGCGGAAGGTACGATTGAAAATCTGAGAGACCGACGTGCGGCGGAATTCGTAGCCGAACTTTACGTCGTGCTTACCGGCTTTCCAAGTGATGTTGTCGATGAAATGCCAGTTGGTGTCGACGCGCTGTCGAGGATTGGCTTTGTCTGAACCGATTTGCGGCAGGCCGCTGACGCTGATGACCGGCATACCGAAATTGTAGGAGTTGTTGTTGTTGGGAGTGTTGGGGCCGACGGTGTCGAGACCGATGGACAGGGGGTCGAAATTGTGATCCTCGGGGAAAAAGCCCTCGGCGAAGCGGTTCCAGCCGATGCGCGCTTCATTGACCATGGAGGGGGAGAGGACGGAGACGTAGGAGATGGAGATGAGTTGGACGCGGGTGGGAACAAAGGTGTTGTAGTTGGGAAGGAGGCCGCCGCCGGTAAGGGCGAGGGGGAAAAGCTGGCTGCTGTCGCCGATGTAATAGCGCCCGGTGAGGAGATTGTCCTTATTGAAATTGTGATCGATTTTGACGATGGCGTTATCAACGCGATTGGAAAAGGGAGTGGCGATTGTAACGTTGGAACCGCCGTTGGCATAACAATCGGCGGAGCTGGTGGGCGCCGGCCAGGGGTTGAGCGCGAGAAGCTTTTGAATGACGGGATTGATGCTGCCCAGATCGCCCGGGACGGGCGCATTGTTTGAAATGTCCGCAGCGGTAGGAACACAGCCAGGACTGCTCTCGGCGCCGGTTTCACGCACTCCTTCGTAATCAACGAAGAAAAAGGTGTTGTCGTGAATGATGGGGCCACCGATAGAAGCGCCGAACTGATTCAGGTGGAAAGGTTGCTGAGGACCGCCGTTCGGTTCGCTGGCCGCCGGATTGAAATAGTTGCGGGCGTTGAGGTCGGTGTTGCGCAGGAAATCGAAAACGGTGCCGTGAAAATCATTGGTGCCGCTCTTTGTGACGATATTGATCGCTGAGCCAGCGCTTCGGCCATACTCCGCTTCAAAGTTCGAGGCGATGTGCAGTTCTGCAATGGCTTCTACGGGGAGAATCGTGGCGGGAGTGCTGAAAACGCCGCCTTCGTTGATGGCGGGGTCGTTGCGGTAACCGTCGTTCATGTCGGTGCCGTCGAGCAAGTAGTTGTTCGAGCGGCCGCGAGCGCCGTTGACGGAGACCGTGCCGTAAGAGCCTGCGGAATCGGTGATAGCGTCCGGACCAGCAGCGGCGCCGGGGACCAGCAAGATCAATTTTTGATAGTCGCGGCCGTTGACGGGCAGGTTGGTGATGACCTTGGATTCGATGATGCCGCCGAGGGTGTTGGAAGTGGATTCCACCATGGGCAGATCTTCGCCGACGACTTCGACGCGTTGCGCGAGCTCTCCTGGTTGCAGGGTGACATCGGCGCGACGTTCGCTCGAGACGTCGACCTTGACACCGGTGACAATTCCTTCCTTAAAGCCTTGTTTTTCGACGGTGATGTCGTAAGCGCCGAGAGGAAGTTCTGGAGCGGAGTAACTGCCGTCGTCGGAAGTGGTGACGGTGCGGAGCAAGCCGGTATCCACGTTCTTGATAGTGACAGAAGCGCCGGGAACCGCGGCGCCGGAGGTGTCCGTGACTGTGCCGAGGATGGTGCCGCGGAAGGTCTGACCATTCAGTTTATAGCTACCGAAAAACAGAGCCAGGCAGAGAAATAGCACGGCACTCAGGTTGCGGATAGACCTGTTCATTACACTCTCCTTGAAAACGGCGAAGCATGGCGTTTACCGGCCTAAAACCGGGCACTACGAAAACCGGCATCTCGAAGCCCCGAGATGAATCAGACGCTTCCCCCGAGAAGCATCCAGGGACACCGAGCGAAGTAGTGGAAGAAACATACTCAGGAGAAAGACGGGAATCAAGTGGTTCGAGAATGAATTGTTACATTTGGAGCTATCGGTTCTGTGGGGATTGCCGGGCCAAGGCCGGGTGCAGAAAACAGCGAATTCCTTGAGCCGAAGCCGCTCCTTGAAATGATAGCGCGGCGAACGCTGGCTGGTTGTAAAGTCCGGCCAGTACATAAGCGTACATAAGCGCTGATGGATGGGGTAGATTGGAAATTGGCGTGGTGAATGCGCAGTGGAGTGCGCAAGAAGATGATGAGGCAGAAACTTCCATCGTTGGTGATTGTGGGGCGGCCGAATGTGGGCAAGTCCACGCTGTTTAATCGATTGACCGGGACGCGGCGCGCCATCGTCACCGATGAGCCCGGGATTACGAGGGATCGGATTTATGGCCAGTGTGAATGGCGCGGGCGAGTGCTGGAGGTTGTGGATACAGGCGGAATCATTCCCGACGACAAGGCGCTGATACCGACCGAGATTTTGCGGCAGGCGCACGTGGCGATTGAAAAGGCAGCGTTATTGGTGCTGGTGGTGGACAGCACAGCGGGGTTGACGCCTCTGGATCAGGAGTTGGCGCGACTTCTGAGGACGACGGGGCGGCCGTTCGTGGTGGCGGTGAATAAAGTGGATTCAACACTGCAGGAAATAAATGCCGGGCCGTTTCATGCACTGGGTGTACCGGTGTTTCCGATTGCGGCCGAGCATGGCACGGGCGTGGACGACTTGCTGGACGCGGCGCTGGAGCAGATTCAGGGACATGACGCCGCGACACATCCAGAGGCGCCAAAGGCTGTGGAGATCGCGATTATCGGACGGCCGAATGTGGGCAAGTCTACATTGCTGAACCGTATGGCGGGCGAGGAACGATCCATTGTGTCGCCGATTCCAGGAACGACGATGGATAGTGTGGATACCGATGTGGTGAGGAATGGCAAGACTTATCGGTTTGTGGACACGGCCGGAATCCGGCGCAAGGGGAAGACGAAATTAGTGGCGGAGAAGTTGAGCGTGGTGATGGCCAAGCGCGGGCTGGAGCGCGCGGACGTTGCGATTCTGGTGATCGATGGCGAGCACGGCGTGACGCAAGGAGACGCCACGATTGCAAGTTATGCGGAACAGTCCGGGCGGTCGGTGATTATCGTGGTGAACAAATGGGACCTGGCGGTGGAAGCGGCGCAGCGGGCCGCAGACGAATCGGCGAAATCGGCGAAAGGGAAAGCGAAACGGGCGAGCGAGGGAGATGCGGCCCGGCGGGAGATTGACAAAGGGAAATTGTTGCTCGAATACGAAGCGATGGTGAAGGACAAGTTCAAATTTTTGAGTTATGCGCCGGTGGTGTTTCTCTCGGCGAAGACCGGAGAACGGGCGCAGAAGCTTTATTCCTTGATCGATGAAGTGGCTGCGGAGCGAGTGCGGAAGATTGCGACGCCGGAATTGAACCGCTGGCTGAAGGAGGACGTGGACTTGCAGCGTGCCACGAATCCCAAGGCGCGGCCGGTGCGCATTTACTACATCACGCAGGCGAAGGCGGGGCCGCCGGTGTTTTTGCTGTTTACGAATCAGAAGAAGCCGTTGCATTTCAATTTTGAACGATTTTTGGAGAATCAGCTTCGGGCGAGATGGGCGTTTACGGGGACGCCGGTGAGATTTATTCAGAGGTTAAAGAAACGCGGGGAAAGAGGGGCGTCGCCGGAATGATTCGTGTGGGTTTGCGGCAAGCCGCGGCGGTCGACAGACGCGCGGGCGGAGAATGTGTCGCGCCTCTGGCGCTCTGGTTTGTCTTGCCATTGACCCAACGCTTGCGCGCTGGGCTAACGTCTGGCGCGTCTTCAGCGCTCTTTGGCCAGCAAGTGCATCGGGTCAAAAAATGTCGGAGCGGAAGCCTACCTATCGCAGGAGGCTCTGACCGCCCGTTGCCCTTACAACGATTGCCAGTGAGCAATGCCCAGGCAAGACGTGCCGGTTGAGGTGTCTCGTCGCAAAAGGCGCTCCACAGCATGACCGTGAGCGTTCCGTGGATCGGGTGCTAAATAGCGGAGTTGACTTGGTTGGGTTTTCGCCTAGGATGGAGACATCCCCGGCCGATGAGATTGAGAAAGACGGAATCATGAGTACCGCGGCCACAACACCCGTTTCCGAAGACACGCGATATTACCGAATTGGCGAAGTAAGCCGGCTGACGGCGCTGAAGCCGTTTGTGTTGCGGTATTGGGAGACGGAGTTTCCGATGCTGGCGCCGGTGAAGAGTTCCAGCGGGCACCGTTTGTACCGGCAGGAAGACGTGGACCTGGTGCTGAAGATCAAGCGGCTGCTTTACGATGAAGGGTTTACGATTGCGGGGGCGCGGCGCCATTTGCGGGAACTGGAGAGCGGCGGCGAATTCAGTGAAGACCGGCACGTCCCCGGTGGGGGAGATGCGACGACACAATTAAGCCGGAAAATGCTGCTAGATTTGCGCGACGGGCTGCGCAGTTTCTTGACGCTGCTAGAATCCAAGTGATAGCCTTTAACTGCTGAAGCAGTCGCGGGATGCGGCTGACGCAGTCGGGACGTAGCGCAGCCTGGTAGCGCGCACGCTTGGGGTGCGTGAGGTCGCGAGTTCAAATCTCGCCGTCCCGACCATTTAATTCAGAGACTTAGGGGAAGCCTCGCAAATTCCAACTTGGACTTGGTGCACATTCTGGTGCACACCCTCCTCAAAAACCGGTTGTTCAGGTATTGGCACCAAACCATCGAGCGCCGTCCGCTTCGCTGCCATTCGGATGTGGCTGTAGTGTTCCAACATTCTCTTGGAGACGTGCCCAGCGATCGCCATTAAGGTTTGCTCGCTCGCCTGAGATTCGGGCGTTCGCAGCGCCGCGTCGGAGAAACAGGAAGACGTAATTAGCATGAAACTCGAAGCTGGGTTCGTTCAGCTTACTGGGGATGTAAGTGACTCCGCTCCTGCCTGCGTCACGATCCGGGATATCGACGGCCTGACGCATTCAGTCGATGTGACAGCCGCGACCTTATTGAAGCCGTCGCTCAGGGCCTCCCTGCGCTCCGACGCCACGAGTGGGTTGCAGGCATTCCAGGTGGACTGAACGCTGTCCACGTTTCAGTCGCAAACGTTCGCGTCGATTACGAAGTCAAGATGGCCGATTTTGAGCGCTGGCTTGAGAAGCCCGGTAAGTCGCCTCGCGAGGTTGTTGAGCGTCAGAGGATTGGGGCGATCCTTGGGATGGAGGTATCGCGTTGACCGCGCCTAATCCTTCCACAACTGCCAAAACGTCTTCACCGTATCCGGCCCGTGCCCTTGATGGGGATTCCACATTCTTGGTGTCGACTAGTTGGAAGAAATGTCGGGAGGATTTTCAGAGCTCACCATCACACGGCTTGGCTTCGACTATCTTGGTCTTCGGCGCTGTGCGCGTTGCTCTCGTCGGGCGGAACGGCTTCCTCGGTGAGCGGTAGCGTGACCAGAATCGATGTGCCCTTCCCGCTGGAATGAATTTCCAAAGTACCGTCGAATTGTTTAACTCTTTCCCGCATTCCGCGCAAACCCACTCCCGCGCTCTTGCCGGAGGCAACCTTCGACTGAATTTCCTGATGAATCCCTCGGCCTTCGTCGCTGACTTCCATTCTTATTTCTCCGGGCGTCCGCCACAGCCTCACTAGAGCCGTCGAACTTCCAGAATGGCGGTGGATATTCGTCAGGCATTCTTGCACAAGCCGGAATAAACACATCTCCTGGTCCTTCGGCAGTCGTCCCAAATCGACGGGCAGCTCCAGGTTCGCGGCGATCTTGCTGCGTTCAGCAAATCCCTCGACATACCACTTCAAAGCGGACTCTAGCCCCAATTCGTCCAGCAAAGGAGGATGAAACAAATAGGACATCGTACGAATATCCGCCGAAATCTGTTTAATCATATTGGAATTCTCTTCCACGCACCGCGCCGCATCGGGGCTGAGTCTCGACCCTTCCTTCTTCACTTTGGAAACATTCATACTCATAGCAGCGAGCAGTTGCCCTACTCCGTCGTGCAATTCACGCGCTATACGTCTTCTCTCTTCGTCTTGAAGTCGAAGGAGACGCGCGGAAAACTCGTTTTCCTTGATTGCCTGTTCAGCTTGTTTACGCTGAGTGATGTCAGTATTCGTTTCGAGAATTGACCTGGGGTTTCCGTGGCCGTCTCGATCGAGCGTCCAACGACTAACCACTACTATTTGTGTGCTGTCTTTCTTTAGGTGAACGAGTTCGCCGGTCCAGTGGTCATCGCGGTCCAGTTGTTTCCTAATGCTTTCCAGAGGCTCGGGGAATGCTGTGTGCAGGAGGTCATGAGTTACCCGACCAAGAGCCTCTTCGCGCGTGTAGCCATACAGTCCCCACGCGGCCCTGTTCCAATATGTGATTCGGTCGGCTGCGTCCCGAACGAAGATAGCGTCACTGCTCAAGTCCAGCAGCCGAGCTTGTTCCGCCAGTGCTCGCTCCGCCCTTTTGCGTTCAGTAATGTCCCTCGCCACTTTAGATGCCCCAACGACACGGCCTGCGGCATCTCTAACTGGCGAAATTGTAAGTGCAATATCGAGCGTCGTACCGTCCTTGCGCGCGCGGATGGTTTCGAAATGCTCGACGCGTTCGCCTCGATCGAGCCGCTCAAGAATTGCTACTTCCTCGCTCTGGCGACCGGGCGGAACTATAATGGTAATATGTTGGCCGATGGCTTCTTCAGCCGCGTAGCCGAACAAGCGCTCTGCACTTCTATTCCAGCTTGTGATGATGCCATCGAGACTCTCACTGACAATCGCATCGTCCGAGGAATCTACGATAGCTGCCAGCAGACCGGTCGTTCGTTCGGCCAGTTTTCGTTCATGGATGTCGTGAAAGAAGTTCACAACACCAACAATGGCACCGTCCCGGTCACGGATCGGATCAATATGCACCGAAACTGTAACGCGGCTTCCGTCCGGTTTTTCGATGATGACTTCCTGTTCGTGTACCGAGGCGCCCGTCTCTAGCGCGAGGGCCACAGGAGTATCGCAATGGGCCATGTGGGTGCCATCGGCATGGAAAAGTTTGTACGCTCCGCAAAAGCGTTCATCCGTGTCACCAACTGCGGGCACACGGCCCCACAGTTCAGCCGCTCGGGAATTGAACCAGGCGATCACACCATCGGGCGCTCGGACCGCATATGCGGCCATTGGAAAAAGCTCAATCAGGCTAGTTTGGCTTCCAAGATTGAAGAGGTCAGACGCAGCTGCCGACCGCGTCGTAATGTCGCTTTTCGGCTGGTCCTGATCAGGCGCGTTCAGGGTTTCTCGCCCGGACGCAAAATTCATTGGATTTTGCCCTTCGAGATCCTGGGGCGTGTTGTCTTGCGCATCGCGGTTGGTATTACGCATGGGTAATCCCCCCGTTTGGCGCTAACCCTGGCAGGTGTTTTGGGTTTTGTTTTCCCTTTCTTCGCAATCAGGGCCTTAATCTCGTCCAATGGAATCTTTTCGAAATAGGTTTGTCGAGTAGCCATTTATCTCTCCCGCAGAGAGAACGTATCAGGCTGCAAATCATACGGGTTATATCTTTTGGGGACCTTTTGAGATAGGACTGCGCCTGCACCACCCCTAAAACGCCTCATATCAATGGTTTGCTTCGTCGGTAAGTTAGCGACTCGCGAGAAGCGCGAGCGGTTATTTTTAGTTGCAGGCCATGTAACGTTTTGATAGGATACCGCTACGTCAGGTTAAGCTTACCGGGAGGAGCCCATGACAACCACCAACAAAAAATCGCCGATACACTTCTCGACAATGGTTCAAGCGGATGTCCCGCAAGGGCGCAACGGTAAACATAAAGAAGTCGTCACCACGATTCTTAGGGATCTTGAACGGCTTGAAGATGGGGCAGCGCTCAAGATTCCGCTGGCTGGACTTGTGCAATCCAAAGAAAAAGTTCGCTCGGCGCTGAATCGTGCGACACGTAAAGCGGGACTTAAAGTCGCGACAGCGAGCGACCAGACGTTTCTATATGTCTGGAACTCTCAGAAATAGAACGTGTCGGCTACTGCAGCGTACGGGGCGGCTGCTTGTACGGTAGAAACGCTTGAACTTTCCGTGTAGGACCGTTTACCAGAAGGAGGTATTCACCATGACGACCAGGGTGCTTTTGGCAGACGATAGCGACGTAATGCGGCGAGCGATTCGGGGGTTGCTGGCGGAACGCCTGGATATCGAATTGGTCGGTGAGGCGACTGATTTTAGCCAAACGGTCGAGATGACGAACGAGTTTAAGCCCCAGGTAATCGTGATGGATTTAAACATGAAGAATGACGCTATGACCCTTTCAGATGTTAAAGCTCGTCTGAACGATTGCGACGCACGAGTCGTTGCCATCTCCTTCTCGAACGATGAAACTGCTCAAACGCTAGCGAACAATTTCGGCGCGGTGACGTTGCTGGACAAGATGGAACTTGCCGACCAGCTGATTCCGACGATAAAGAAGTTCTCTTCACCGACCGCGACTGCTTGAACGTCGCAAACTGGCTAGGAAAGGAACGTTTCGCCAATCTGCACTCTTCTGAGCAGTGGGACGAGATTATCCCAGACCAATAATTTTGAGACGAAAGCAACAGCACCCGCTTGTTCTACTTCGTCCGCTATTTCAGGAACGTCGTATAGGCTGAGACTCACAATTTTCACTTGGGGTAGCGCCTTGCGAATTAGCCGCATCGCGTCAATACCGTCCATCTGTGGCATTACGATGTCCATGATTACGACATCGGGTCTAAATTCCAATGCTTTGACGAGCGCGTCGCGGCCATCAACGGCTTCGGCACAAATCTCGATGTCCTTCTCTTCGGAAAGGACGGCACGCAAGCTGCGTCGAATAGAGTCTTGGTCATCTGCAATGAGAACGCGCATAAACGAGACCTCTCCCAAGGCTCCCGGCAAGGCGCAGGCGAAGCAATACATGATTCGCTTTAATGAGCCCGATAACGGCGGAAGCGACTCACGACGTACGGGCGCTGGGCAATCCCAAATCGGCGACACTTCACTCGTTAATTACGTGATTTACCTGATGTTCGATGAATCCAACGCATGGCAGCCTCCATTCAACTATCGGGGCGGCGACTTGGATTGTCCTCTCTACGAGAGGCTCTATTTACAGTTACCGTCCTCGACCACAGTTCCAGACCGATGAAACCTGCGAGGAACGATGGCGTACGGGGCGCTAGGACAACTTATCCGGCACCAACCTGACTTTTTGTCTTGCGGAGAAGAAAGATAAACCACAACGTGACGCGCCGAGCGTGCTTCATAACCTAAGTATCCTCGTGACGTGAGGAGAAGGCCTATAGTGCGTCGTCTATCTTCCAAGCAACCACGGAAACCGTGAACCAGCTAATCACGACGAAAGTTAATACCAGCCAGGTGGTGTGGTGTGGCAAAAGCCGCCACACCAGGACCGCGAAGGCGATCATTCCTATACCGCCCATTGCCGCGCCGATTGCATCGAGAGCAACGGCGAGTCTTGCTCGCCTTCCAGCCTGGAGACCCGCCCGCTCTTTGCTCTCCGTTTGATGTTTTTCGATCAGCGTAGCACTGGCGGGGAATATGGCAGGGAAAGCAAGAAACAAGCCACCGATAACGGGACCAAAGCGATCTGCAATGAGACCAGCCGCGACGGTGATACCGCCGCCAATGACGAACCGAACTGCATATTCATGCCACTTAGTCTTGAAAACCGCGCCCAGATTGACTTTGATCTTCATCGAGTCTAGCGCAAACAAACGTACCAAATCCCCGTCACGGCGGCCGCCCACAAGGAAATGGCCGATACTGTCACCGTGAGCACCGAATGTTTCGATCGCAGCATCAATCGAAAAACACAATAGGCGTAAAGCACGAAGGCGACGGCGCCAGCGATCATCGAATGCGCTTCGCGTGCTGCGTACAGCTTGCCTTTGGTGGCAGCGGTCAAAGCCAGCGTGGCGAGCGCAACCGAGGGCGCAGCTCCAAATAGGCCGGCAAAACGTTTGGGTTTGAGTGCGTCGCTCAGCAGGGCGAATCCCGAAACGACGATCCCGCCGACCACCATCCTGAAGACTATCTCAGCAAACATGAACCCTACTTTCCGATCAACGCTTGCCGAACGCTTTCATCCCCTGCTGAATGCACTTACGTGCCGTATTTGGGCCTTTCAAATTCAGGATTCGATATTCCTTGCCGCCCAGTCGGTGATAGTTAACGAAAAACTCTTCCAATTCCCTGATGAAGTCTTTCCCAAGATCATTCACATGGTCGATGTCGGCCCATGAATGGTTTCCCGCCTCTATCGCAACCACGCGGTCATTCCGTTCTGTTTTCTTGCCTTTTCCCTGTTCCCCCTGGATTACTCCGATCAGCCGGCACTTCAGTACGCAACCGGGAAAAGCAGGTTCATCCATCAAGACCAAAACGTCCACAGGATCACCATCGTCTGCCAGGGTGGACGGAACAAACCCAAAATCGTACGGAAAAGCCATTCCGGCCGGGAGCACCTTCTTCAGGGCAAATACCTTTTCCTCGGCATCGAATGCATACTTGTTGCGGCTTCCTTTAGGAGTCTCGATGACTACCTTGAACTCGTCATCCTTGCCGATCGGCTTGAGTCCAGAAAGATCGGCTAACGCTTTGTCGCCCTTGCCCATAATTTATATTTCGACTCCTTGTGTCACGGACAACCTCCGAATCGGCAGGTAAGAATGCTCGAAAATGTCAAACAAGGGAATCACGGGAAGCATGTAGGGGGCGACGGGTTACTCCGTAACAAGGCTTTAGCACGTTTTCCATACGTCGGTCGCGAGATTGAGTTCCTATCGAAGCCGTTCAAAACAAAACAACTCGCGGAGAACGCGCGTTCAAAGTATCCAGAGCGAGAGCGGAAAACGATTGGGGTCGGTGTGGTGAGGATCAAATCGTAATTCGAAGGCTCCCACTCCCCAGCGAAAAGCTAACTATTGATGAGTCGTAGAATCGGATTCAGGCTGCTAGATTTATGTTGTTCTAGACCTTCTGGTGCAACCTAAGATGTGCGCCAATGTCGGATTCCTCAGCACTCATCGGCCAAACCATCTCGCATTACCGCATCATCGAGAAACTTGGCGGCGGCGGGATGGGTGTCGTCTACAAGGCAGAGGACACACGGCTGCACCGCAATGTGGCACTGAAGTTCCTGCCGGAGAATGTGGCGGAAGACCCACAAGCATTAGCCCGCTTCCAGCGCGAAGCGCAGGCTGCATCGGCGCTGAACCACCCCAACATATGCACGTGCTCCCGATGGTGCCCGCAGTGTACCACGCGCTAAATGCACGAAGGAATGAACAGGGAAACCCACAGAGCGGCTGGGTGTTTCCAGCCGAGAGTAAGTCCGGCCATTTGGACCGAGATACGGCGAAGGCGTATCACAGCAGGGCACTGGAGAGCATTGAGGTTGATACGAAAAAACAGGGAAAGCAGACTCCGGTGAAAGCTTTCCCACCGTACACCATGAGACACACGGCACTGACTCGGCTTGCGGAAGCTGGGTGCGACGCTTTTACGCTTGCGAGAATCGCTGGTCATTCCAGCATCACGATAACGCAGCGCTATTGCCATCCCCAGGCTGATTCTATTGAGAGGGCCTTTGCAAAACTAACGGCGGAAAAACGAGGAGCCCTTCCAGCGGCAGTGTAGCGGAAACTGTAGCGGGTACCTGCTCAGATGGGCTTGTATACAGAAGTTTGAATGCCGCACTAAGTCCATGCTTACCAAGGCATTCAGTCAAGTCCTAATCAGTCCAAAACAGCAGGATAGAACTCTTAATCAGCGGGTTGGAGGCTCGAGCTTTTCAGCGGCTTGTTCCCCGTCGACATAGGAGATCGTTTGCCAGAATCGATGCTGTGCGCGAGAAAGGCAATCTTCGGAGTATCGCTAAGAAATGCTGAGGTTTCCAAGTCTCCCAACGCGAAATCCCTGCTGGAAAACTTGGTGCACAATTTGGTGCACACCCAGATCAATCCCGGTCGCACTCAATCGCACCCGTGTATCGCTTCTGAGAGACTGTAACCCCACATAAACATTGACTCGGTCGCACTTGGTAGCTCACCGTCGCAGACCATGCAATGCCTCTCTCTTACGCTTGGGGTGCGTGAGGTCGCGAGCTCAAAATCTCGCCGTCCCGACCATTTCTGATCTTCGTCTACAGGCAACGTTCGAATTCATAAACAAAATGCCCTTGAACCGCTGAGTGGCCAGGGCATTTCTCATTTGTGGTCAGTATCCAGGAACGATACGGCCGGATCGCAAGGTGCGAATCGGAGCTAATTTTGGTCCTGGACGAGGGGCAGCTGTGCGCCGAGTTGGAGGTCGATCATGGCCTGGATGCGCCGGTCGAGTTGGAAGAAGGTGGCCGTGGTCTTGCCGGGCACGACCTTGTTGAAGAGGGGTACGTATTTGGTGCGGAGTTGAGCGACTTTTTCGTCCACGGCCAGCGCGCGATCGATCAGACCGGTGGCCTGATCGTCCGTCATGGTGCCCCAGGCGTTGGCATATTCCTTGATCAAAGCATACTTCTCGTCGTTGATTTTGACGAGTTCGGCGGTGTATTGGTCGTAGACGGGCCAGAATTTGGTGGCCTGGTCCGCGGTCAGTTGAAGATTCGCAGCGACCAGCTTTTTCTTCTTCGCGCGGATGTCTTCGCGAAGCAGTTTCACATCCTGGTCGATGCCCTGTTGAGCGGTTGCAGAAGGCTGCTGAGCCGCTGCGGATTGCGCGTTTAGTTTGGGGGTGTCCAATAAGCATGCGGCCGCGAGCGCAACTACGAATAGGATTGTGAATTTCGTTTTCACTACGGTTCTCCTTCGTTATCTGCGAAGTGATGACGGTGAGCGGATCGAATCAAATCGCTGGACAACGCTTTACGCGATAGCGTTTTAAGATTTGATAAGCCGTCTGGCGCAGAGGCCAGGAGGATGGGCCTAGCTACATTCCGAACGATCGGCGGTACGATTCTCGTTACGTGGGCGAAAGGAACCTTCCATCCAGAATACGTCCATGGCCAGCCCAGACGACTTAGGTGGGTGAAGCTTACGGCGTTTGCCACAAAGATACAAGGTTTTTAGCGAGAACCCAGAAACGCTTACGGCGCTAGCTCTTGATTTGGGAGGAGGCGGCGTCCCAGGTTACCTGAGATTTGCGGAAATAGGATTCGTTGGCCATGTGGCAGGCGAGGGCGGCGTGATGGCCGAACAGGGTGTCTTCGGGGAGGGGCTGGCGGCTGCGGACGGCTTGGAAGTAGGCCCACATGTGCGGGCGCTGATCGTCCCAGTCGTCACCTTTGTAGGTGTAGGTTTCGGTGAGGGGCTCTTTGCCGATGGCGGGGTCGTGCTCTTCGTGCCATTGCTTGTAGTAAGCCTCTCGCAGGTCGTGCGGGAAGCTCGAGGCATAGTAGCTTGGAGCGGAGTCTTCACCGGTTTGCGGATAGAGCGCAAGGCCGAATTCGTTGGCTTCGAGGATGCCCTTTGATCCCTGGAAGCGATACATTTCCGGAGTTTCGCAACCGAGATTGAGCCGGAGATAGACGGGGATCTTGCCGTATTCGAACAGCGTGGCTTGGACGTCGGGCATATTGCGGCTGTCAGGGAAACGCAGGATGCCGCCGAAAGACATGGCGCGAGCGGGAGCGTCATTCCAGCTCATCATGAAGTTCATGCCGCTGACCAGGTGCACGAGGAGATCGCCGGCGACCCCCGTGCCGTATTCTTTCCAGCAGCGCCAGCGGCAAAAGATTTTGCCATCGAAGGCGCGTTTGGGAACCGTGCCTTGCCAGGTGTCCCAGTCGAGCGTTGTCGTGGAAAGGTCCGGAGGGATGGGATAGACCCAGGCGCCGTTGGGGTCGTTGCGGCCGAGGGAGCCTTCGATGAGGTTTATGTCTCCGATGATTCCCTGGGCCAGCATTTCTTTTGCTTTTTTGCAGATGACGGAACTGACGCGCTGCGAACCGATCTGCACAATGCGATTTGCTTTTTTGGCGGCGGCGACCATCTCTACGCCTTCGGCGGCGCTGTGGGACATGGGCTTTTCGAGATAGATGTCTTTGCCGGCGCTCATGGCGTCGACGAAGACTTGCTTATGCCAGTGGTCGGGAACGGCAGCGATCAGGCAGTCGATGTCTTTGTTGTCGAGAAGTTCCTTGTAATGACGCGTGGTGGTGACCTTCGCGCCGGCGATTTCTTTCGCGAGGTTGTGGCGACCGTCGTAGAGATCGGCGGCGGCAATGCATTCCGTGCCGGGAAGTCCGACGGCGGTCGAGAGAAGGCCGTTGCCTTGCATGCCGACGCCGATGATGCCGAAACGAATGCGGTCGCTCGGGGCGTTCATCGAGAAGGGAGAAGGAATGGTTTCCGCTTCGAGGGGGATCCGTTTTGCGGCGAGGACGGCGCCCGAGGTAACAGCGGTGGCTTGCAAGAAGGAGCGGCGAGAGATTGGATTTCTGCTCATGGTGTTCTCCGTAGCGTCGATTTGATCTTAAGTGCGTTTAGTTCTTACTGGAACCCTAAAAGCAATTCCTCAGGGGCTGAAGCCCGTTCTTTACCAAGCGTTAAATGTCGGACCTGAAGGTCCGAACCCCAGTGCCAAGCGCTTTTTTCGCAAGACGCGAATTGCTGCGGTTACGACCCTGCGCGGATGGGGCCCAGCAGTGCTGGACCCCTACGAAGAGATGCATGCCGGAGCGTATGACGCGTCTTTCTGGAAACCGTGAAGTCATGTTCGTCAAAGCGCTAGTGAAGAGGTTGCACGCTGACTTCCTTGAAGAAAACGATGTCGTTGTCGCTGTGATTTTGCAGGCCGATGTAGCCTTCGTCGGGGCGGGTTCCGCGCTGGGGTTCGAAGTCGAATTTGCGAGCGGGGACGGGTTGGCCTTCCGTGTAGTCGGTGATTTTTTCGCCGTTGAGTTCGACGATCGTGTGCGGGCCGTCGAGGGTAATGAGCATGGTGTTCCACTCGGGACCGGGCTTGCCGGGCTTGGAGAGCGGCTTCGTCAAGGAATAGAGAGTGCCGGTGACGTGGTATTCATCTTCGTCGGAGGTTTCCGGGTGATTGTCGATCTGCACTTCGTAGCCGTAGTGTACAGGCATCCATTCTTCGCGCGGCTCGATCGGAATGCGGATGAAGACGCCGGAATTGTCGTTAAAATCGCGCATTTTGTAGACCACGCGAATGCGGCAATTGCCGAGTTTCCCGCCGGTCCAATAAAGCAATCCCATACCGCCATGCGTTTGAATTAGGCCATTTTCGACGGTCATGTTTCCCGGGCCGACGTGCTTCCAGCCGGTGAGATCCTTGCCGTTGAAGAGCGGTTTCCACCCGGCTTCTTGCGGAACCCGCGCGGCAATTAACAGAATGCTTGCAGCGACTACGAGTAAAGCACTCCATTTGCGCATTACTCACCTCCCTTTGCACTGCTAAGAAGCAAAAACGTTGCGCAGCAAGAACCAGACGTTTGCGGGACGCTCCGCGAGCCTGCGGACAAACCAGGGATACCAGTAGGTTCCGTAAGCAACAAGGACAATCGAGCGGTGACCTTCCTGGGCAAGGCGCTCCTGCTCGGCACGCTGGATGCCGTACAGCATTTGCACCTCGAATTCGGTCTTGGGTATGCCTTGCTCGGCGACAAAATCGCTGATACGGCGGATGAGCGGTACATCGTGAGTGCCAAATGCAGCGCGGGGACAATTTCCCGCAGAGTGGGAGCGAAGGATTTCTTGCGCCAAAGCAAAATAATGTTCGTCGACGTCGGATTTCTTGGGGAAAGCGATGCTCGAAGGTTCCTTGTAAGCGCCTTTCACGAGACGAATGGAGGGACGCAGCGGTAACAGATCCGCGAGGTCTTTTTTGGTGCGGTAGAGATAGGACTGGAGGCAGATTCCGACGTGGGGATAATTCTTCAAAGCGCGCTTGTAGATGTCTAGGGTGGCGTCGACGTAGTTGCTGGCCTCCATGTCCACCCAAACGGTTGTGGGCGGGTCTTCACGCTGAAGTATGCGTTCGAGATTTTCGAAACAGAAATCGGGCGAGAGGTCCAGGCCCAATTGGGTCAGCTTGACGGAGATTTCCGTGGGAAGGTTCGCACCGTGGATGCGATCGAGGACTTCGAGGTAATGATCCGAAACGTTAGTGGCTTCGCGACGGTCTGTGACGTTCTCGCCTAGGTGCGTGAAAACAGTGCCGATTTTCTTGCCGAGAAGCGCTTCGGCGGCCGCGAGAGCGGAATCGAGGGTTTCTCCCGGCATGAAACGCGAAACGCTGCGACGCACAAAGGGAAATTTCACGGCGTTGTCACGCAACCAAGTGCTTTGTGAGGCGACGAGCAGCATCGAGCGCATCAGCGCCATGGACCTTCAGACCTCCGAAAGGGAGCGAAAGAGAGGGAAAGAATCTACCGGAGGCATTCTAGCCGGGATTTGGTGTTGTGACAATTTGGTTGGCACAAAACGTCGGACCTGAAAGGTCCGACCCCATTGCCCTAACGTTGGATTCAGTGGGGCACAGGCGAAAATGCGGAGGCGTCCAGGGAGAGGGCTTGGGAGAGGAGTTTGGAGAGTTGGGCGGGGAGCGCGTGGGCGGAAGGACCGAGACGAGCTTCGCTTGCGGTGACGGCGGCGGCGATGGCGGTTAGCTCTTCGCCTGGCGTGGTGCTCATGAGGTCCTGGGCGCGGTAGAAGCAGGCAAACACGAGACCTTCGGGTTGATTGTGGCGGCGCAGGAATTGGCCGTAGTTGTACCAGTCGGTGGCGGCGGCATGGGGGTCGCCCTGAGTTTCGTCGATCATCAACGCCTGCTGGAAAGATTCCGCGGCATCGGCGACGGCACCGGAATGCTCTTGTGCGTCGGCCGCATGGGCCAGAGCGAGGCTTTGCAAACCAGGATCCTTGATTTTTTCGGCAAACCGAGCGGCGGCCTGATAACCGCGCAAGGCTTCCGCGGTCTTGCGGGAGGCGGCATCGGCGTCGGCGACTTTGATGAGAGCGGAGATGACCGCTAAACCCTCTGAGGGATGATCGGCAGGATGTTTCGCTACGACTTGCAAATAGGCTTGGTAGTGACGCGCGGCGGCTTGTAATTCTCCGCGTTGTTCGAGCGCTTGGGCCAGGTAGAGTTGCGCGTTGCTTTGCATCGGATCCGTCGCGACGGCACGTTGCCAGGAATCGACGGCTTCTTCGGGATGGCCGAGGCGCTCGGCCAGCAGACCGTAGTTTACGAGAGCATTGGCGTTTTGTGGTGAGCGAAGGAGCAGACTCCGGTAGAGAGCATAGGCATCCGCGTCGCGGCCGGCGACGATCAGGCCGCGTGCATACGCTTCCTGGAGGCCGACATTCGAAGGATTTACTGCCGCGGCGCGCTGCAAGGAGGACAAAGCCAAATCGCGATTGCCGACTGCATCGGCAGCGCGCGCGAGGCGGGACTGTACCGCGCTGTCGTTGGGATTTAGCCGGGCCGCCCTCTCTAGGGAATTCAGACTGGCAGAGACATTGACCCAATAAAAATGCAGCTGGTCCATGCAGCCCCAAAGAAGAAAGCAGACGATCAAGGCGATGCGCAAGGCGCGGGCGGAAACTGTTTTCCCGGTGATCCAGTGAAACAGCGAAGCAAGCGTGCCCGGCTCGGATTGGGCTTCCGCGCCGTCGGGCGCCTTGTTGAGAAGAAGAGATGCGATACGTGAATCGCGCAGCTTCCAGATGGCACCGTCCAGAAGGAAATGATGAAGATTGACGAGAGCGGTAAAGGTCAGAAAGCTTGTGGCGAAATCGGCGTGAAAGAGACGACTGGCAAGCCATGGACCAGGGATGAAAAGAGCGATGCCTCCGGCAACGAGAGTTAAAAGATAGCGAGAGAATTTCCAGGAAGTTAGCCCGGCAGCACGAGCTTCTTTTTCCTGGTAGTAGCTGGTGATCCACAGGTATTGCGCGGAATGCAGAACCGCTAAGATGCCGCTGGAGTAGCGCGTTTGCGGTACTTCCCTACCACGCAATAGCTCAATGAGGGCGGGAAGGAGAAACCACAGAAATTGTGTTGTGGTCAAGGTGAGGCTCGGCAGCAAGGCCTTCCAGGAACCTCGACGCGCCAGCGAGAACAAGGCCCAGCCACTGGCGCAGATGAAGAAAAGCCCAAGCATGGCGCGAACCGGCAAGGTGAATTTCGCGGGAAGACCGAGAGAAAGAATCAAAGGATCGCTCGATGCACCAGTGTGAAAGCTGAAGAGAAGCATCAAGTAAGAGGCGATGAAGGCGAGATGCAACGCCTGGCGCTCGCCATCGGTGGGGGTGAGGCCGGAACGGCGGGTAAACATCATGAGCAGGCCGAAATTCTGGCCGGTGTAATGCCAAGGACTCCAGCAAATGTAGAGCGTGAAGATCCAGGGCAGGAGCGGATACCAGAGGTGCGCGATGAGACCAGCGCAGACGAGTAGCACGGTGACGTGGACGGTGAACACGCGATATTTCGCAAATTCATCGTAGGAGTGATAGGCGCGGTAAACGGTGGCCATGAAATGCGGGTAATTGAACAGGAGCGCGAGGGCGTAGAAGGCGAAGGACCAACCCTTGGTTGAGGAGGAGGAGACGTAGTTGGTCAAGAGCAGAAGAGGGGCGGTCCAGGCGCCGCAGCCGATGATCAAGTCTAGCCACGGACCATAAATCCATGGGGCTTGGCGGTGGGTACTGTTACCCAGGGGCCCCGGGCTCGACTCGGGTTGCATGGAGATCGTGGACACTGCTATCGAGCGTAGCGTACTCTTTCGCGCTACACGCGATGAGCCGGGGAGCGGATGCAGAATGAGTTACGACTTCGCGCCCGCGACTGTGTTTGATGGAGAGAGGATGGCCACAGCCCCATAAAGGATCTCCCCGCTGACATACGGGAGCGGTCGTGGTATATCTCTCCCGGTAATTCCGGACATCTGAAAAACAGAACCACTGGAAGAGGAGACGTGCATGAGAAACAAGGGAATTTTCACTAGCCTAGGGGTGTACCTCGGAGGATTGCTGCTGGCAACGGCCGCATCGGTTAACGCGCAAAGCAATGCCGCGGGCTCCAGTACAACCAGCTTTACGGTGACAGCCGTTGGCAAGAAAGAGAGCGCGCCGTCGATCACCAAGGACGACGTGCAGCTTTTCACGGGGAAGGAACGCAAGCAGATTGGAGACTGGAAGAAGGCCGATCAGTTGGCCATGGCGATTCTGATCGATGACTCGATCGACAGTGGCGCGGGCGGCCAATGGGATTATTTGAAGGAATTCATCATGGCGCAGCCTGCCTCGACATCGATTGCGGTGGGCTATCTGCAGAACAACACCACGCGAGTGGCGCAGGACTTTACGCCGGACCACGCACTGGCCGCAAAAGCCATCCGGCTGCCGATGGGACTTGGAGCGATCGGATCAAGCCCTTACCTTGCTACTTTGGACTTGTTAAAGCGCTGGCCGAATACAGGGCCGCGCCGTTCGATCGTTTTGATCACGTCCGGGATTGACTACTTCCGAGGAAGCTTTTTTGGCGCGTTTTACCCCGATCTCGATTCCGTGATTCAGCGAGCGGAGAAACAGAATACGAATATCTGGTCGATTTATTACCCAAGTTCGGGGCACCGGGGACACTCGTTTTACCAGGTGAACTACGCGCAGAACAACATCGACAAGATGTCAGAGGATACCGGCGCGGAGTCCTATTTTCTGGGATCTGGGAATCCGGTAACCATCAAACCGTATCTGGATGAAATTACCACGCACCTGAGCAACCAGTATCTGTTGACATTCTCGGGGGCTGGCGGATCGAAGGGGAAGTTTCAAAGTGTGAAGGTGAAGACGGAGTTGCCAGATGTGGAGTTCTTTGCACCACAGTCTATTTTCTTGCCGCCTGGATCGTGAGCACACGAAAAGTCGTGTCGAAGCGAAAGGCGCTCTGATTTCACTCAGGGCGCCTTTTTATTTTCGGGCGACGGAAAGCAATAACGCAGAGACGCCGAGGTGTCCCGGAGAGAGAAGGGCTTTTCACACAGAGGGCACCGAGGAGAAAAAGAGGTGTTACGGATGGAGCGAATTTCGAGGATTTTTGCGTTGCGATCCTTGGTCGCAAAAACGCTCCTCAGGCTGACAAGGGCGCAAGCCAGATTTGAGAATTGGGAAGTTTTGATTAGTTGCTGCGAGTGGAATCGCGAATGACCAGTTCGGGGTGTAGCTTTTGGGAGATGGGAGCCCAATCGCGGTTTTCGTGGCCGGCCTTGATGGCATCCAGCACGATGCTTACCGCGGTGCCGCCCATGGTTTCCAACGGTTGACGGACGGTCGTGAGCGAGGGCGCCGAGAGTGCCGAGATGGCGACGTCGTCGAAGCCTGTGACGGAACATTGCTCCGGAACGCTAATTCCTGCTTTGGCCAAGGCGCGCATGGCACCGAGCGCGGTCAGATCATCGAACGCGAGGATGGCGGTGAATTTTTTCTTTTGCTGCAGCAATTCTTCCGTCAGGCGATAACCATGTTCGAAGCTAGCGTTGGCGTCGAAGACGTCGGGTATCTGGAGAATCAAGCTGGGATCGAGCTCAAGCTTGGCCGATTGTGCGAATTTCTGAATGCCGCGCCAGCGTGGGATGCTGTCGATGAGGCGCTTCGGACCACGGATGATGGCGATACGACGGTGACCGCGCTGGTAGAGATGCTCGAGGGCGAGGCGGCCCCCGGCTTCATTGTCCACCATGACGGAACTGACGCGATCGCCGGGAAGTTCCCAGCCGATCGTAGCGGTGGGGATTTCCTGTTTGTTGAGATCGGCGAGGACGTGAATGTCCACGAAGAGCCAATTGGCCACGACGATCAAGCCGTCGACGTGACGCTCGAGGAGCATTTCGAGATAGCGTTCGAAGCGTTCCCGCTGGTTGTGGGCATCGGCAAAGATGGGCAGGTAGCCGAGGGGATAGAGGCCGTTTTCGATACCGCGAAGGATCGGCGTGCAGAACGGGTCGGTGACATCGAAGAGCATGACTCCGATGCTCTGGCTGCGCTTGCTGCGGAGAAAACGAGCCATAGCGTTCGGGCGGTAACCGAGGCGCTTGGCAGCTTCTTCAATGCGCTGGCGAGTGCTGGGCGCGATGTAGCGCGCCAGGGGAGCATTGTTGAGGACGATCGAAACCGTGGCGGGAGAAAAGCCGGTGGTTTGAGCTACGTCGCGCATGGTGACGAGCCCGCGCTTTGGGCCGGTCTTTTTCATTGGTAAATCCTCGCGTGGACATCTTCTGCTTAATGTGGCCCAGTTTGCAAATGGGAAAGAACGAGCCCAATTCCTCAGGGGCTGAAGCCTTGCATATTTTGGATGGCTACGGCAGGGCTCGAAGCCGTGCCTCCCGCAAGCACTACAGGCGATCGGTTTTAGTCTTCGGGCGGAACTTCGAAGGACATTTCTTTTCTGAAGAAATTGGTTTTCCAAGCGCCGTAGGCCACACCGATCGTGAGCCAGATACTTCCCGCAATCTTTGCGGGAGGGCTGAGGTTCCACCAGATGGCCGCGCAGACTACGAATCCGAGTACGGGCACGAGGAAGTCGCCGATGCTTCTTTCTTTGCCGCCGCGGAGGTAGTAGTGCACGAACGCGGCGGCATTAACTCCCATAAAGGCGATGAACGCGCCGAAGTTCAGCATTTCGGCGCCACGCTCGTAGGTGGTGACGAAGGCGCCGATCAGAGCAATAACTCCGATCAAGATGATGTTATTGGCAGGGATGCGGCGCTTGGCTTGGAGTTTTCCGAAGAAGGATTTGGGGATGGCGTCATTTCGTCCCATGCCATACAGCAAACGGCCGGCAGCCAATTGCGAACCCATTCCAGAGCCGATGTTTGCAATGAGGACGGTAAAGTTCAAGAGATGAAAGAGAAAGAAGCCGCCGACTTGCTGCGCGACGAGCGGGAATGCGGATTCGACTTTTTCCTCGGGAAAAGGTTTGGAGCCCCAGACGAGTTGCGCAGCGTAGACTTCCAACGCGGAGAGCACGCCGACAAGAAGACAGACCCCTACGGTGGCGAGCATGATGTTGCGGCGGGGATTTTCGACTTCTTCGGAGAAAGTGGAGATGCCGTCGAAGCCGATATAGGTCAGCACGGCGATAGAAGTGCCCCGGCCGATGCGGGCGAAACTGAACGTGGCGGGGTTGTAGAAAGGCTCGGTGAAGAAATGCATGCCGCGCTCGTGGTAGCCCCAGACAAAGCGAATGACGAAAGCGAAGAAAATTACGACGACGACGGTCATGCCCGCGGCGAGGACGTCGTTAATGCGCGCAGAAGTCTTGACGCCACCCAGATTGAGGAAGGTGAAGAACCCAGCGTAGAAGATCGCCAGGATCCAATAGGGCGCTTCGGGCAGAATGTTCTGCGTGAGCTTGGCGCAGATGATGGTGCAGATGAGGGGATTGAGGATGTAATCCATGACCATCGCCCAGCCGGTGAGATAGCCGAGACCGGAATGAATCTCGGAGCCAACATAGGTGTAGGCGGAGCCGGCGCTCGGATAGACGCGAGCCATTTTGCCGTAGCTGATGGCGGTGAAAAACATGGCGATGAGCGCGATGAGGATGGTGGTGACGACGTGGCCGCCGGCGGCGTTGTTGATAACGCCGTAGATGCCCATAGGGGCGATGGGCTGGATGATGACGAGCCCAATGATGATCAAGTTCCAGAGAGTGAGGGTGCGCCGAAGGCGAAGTCCGGCGGCCGGGATGGTGCTGACTTCCGCGCTCAAGCACCTCTCCTTTTGGCCGCGCGGCCTACCTTGGAAGGGGCGAGCACGACGGCGCGAGTGAGATTTTTCGGCGCGTCCGGGTTGAGGCCCTTGCGCAAGCCGACAGCCGTCCCCAGTAAGTGTGCGGGAATGGCGGTCAAAGCGTATCGCGCAAACTCAGGGCCGTCCAGCGCGAGTTCGACGAGGAGGTCGCTGTGCGTTTTCAATTCAGGAGTGGCGCGATTGACGATCACGAATGTAGCGGCACCGAGTTCCTTCAGTTCACGGACCAAGGTGGTTTCGGCTTCTTTTGCCGCATCGGAGATGTAAAAAGTGATCAGCGTATCGGGACCGGCGATCGAGCGTGGCCCGTGACGAAATTCAAGGGAGTGATAGACCTGAGAATACGACGAAGACATTTCCATGACCTTAAGACCGGCCTCTTGAGCCAGCCAGTAGTGGACCCCCTGACCGAGGAAAACGTAGTCGACGAATTTGCGCTTGGTTGCGAATGTCTGGATTTTGCGGGCGTTCGTGTCTAGCCAAGCCTGGCCTTTTCGTGGTAGCTCGTCGAGCGCGGCCGAAAATTCATTGTCGCCAACGAACTGCAAGCCGAGGCGCTGGAAGGCCAGAAGAATCGCAGTGAAAGAGCGCGTCATGACGGTGCTTGTTTCATCGGCCCAGTCCAGCTTGAAGGAATGGGTACAAAGCTTTTCGAGGACGCTCGCAGGGTTGCAGGTGACGCCCAAGGTTTGCACCGTCTTGTGGGACTGCAGCAATTCCGCAGCGCGGATGACTTCCGTGGTTTCGCCAGAACGCGACATGAGGACGATTTGCTCGGCGCCGACGCGACGCAAGGTCTCTTCCGGTGCGAAGAGAAGTTCGGAAGCAGGGACGGCCGTGGCAGGAATGTAGGTGTGTTTGTTCCAGAGGGCGGCGATAAGCCGGGAAAGGTAGTAGCTCGAACCGCAGCCGACAAACAACCACGGGCTGCGGGGAGAGAAAGTTTCGACCAAGCTGTCGAGGATTCCGGATTTCCTCAAGTGGTTTTCGGTCTCAACCCAGACGTGAGGTTGGGAAAAAATCTCTGCCAAAGTATGCGCTGCTCGACGCGGCTCTTTCTTGGGCGCGCCAGAGTTAGTCTTCGTGCTGCGCTTCACCACCGAAACACCTCATTCTATTGAAACGATTCAATAGGGTTATCTTGAGGAACAATGCGCCGAGGCGCAAGGGCAATTTTGAACATCGGTGAGTCCTTGTACGGAGGGATGAAAAGGCCTCGGTGCGCAAACGGCCGGCGATGCCGTGAAGCCGGAGGGATTGCTCACTCCGCGGACTCCGTTCCGCAATGACGAATCGGTGATGCTCTTTCGTTGGTGTAAAACCGCAGGTTATCCACATGACTGTACGGTAGTACAGTTGCTTGCCCTAATTTCCAGGCGTATCTCTTGGTTCACAGCCCAATGAAGATGCGCAACAAGGGAGAGCGATTTCGCGTCTAATGAATGTACGCACAAACGATAGCATCAGAACGAAAGCGCGAGTCCCCAGCCCGCAGCAAAAGGCAGGCACAATGGGCGAACTAGCCCTAAAAGCAGATCGTCAACAGATTCGGCGTCTCCTGGCACATGCGGCGGGATTCGTGCTGGTGTTCGTGATTGCGGACTGGCTGCGATCGAGCACACTGCGTCCGGATCCCATACTGCAGGGCTATCTACAGATCACCACGGGGTTGTTTGCCTTTGTGTTCGCCGCGGTGGCCCTGGTACGTTTCCAGGGGACACAGGACCGGCTCTCGCTGATTCTTGGTTCCGGGTTTCTTTTGTCGGGAGCGACGCTGACAGCGTCCGCGATCCTGTTTTTTCAGATGAACCAGTCATCCCTCACCTGGTTCTTGTGGGCTCCGGTGGGATGGTGGATCAGCCGGTTGGTGCTGGCTCTACTGTTCGGAGTGGCGTTAGTCGTAGAACATTTCATTCCGCGTTCACGGCACCCGAAGCTCGAAATCGGCGGGGCGTTGTTCACGGTTTTGTCGCTGACTTACCTGATTTCCGCGTCTTTGAGGCGGCTTCCCCCGGATGTTTCGGGACATCCGAATGCGGTCATTCCGAATCCGTTGCAGTTGATACCGGCGGTGATTTTTCTGGTGGCGCTCTACGGATATCGCCAGCGCAAGTACCTGATGAACTCGGCGTTCGACCGCTCGATTTACTCCGCCGTGTGGGTGAATCTGGCCGCACAACTGGCGGCGTGCCAGTCTATACGGCTTCTCGACGGACCTTTCGTGTTCGCGCAGATGTTGAACGTGGGAAGCTACATCATTATTTTGGCGGGGGCTTTGCTGGACAGCGCGCGAGTGTTTGAGCAGGTGCGGCACCTGGCGGCAAGCGATCCGCTGACGGGATTGGCGAATTACCGGAAGCTGCTCGATGTGCTCGATACGGAGACGGAGCGCACACTGCGGACCGGACGCTCGTTCGCGGTTCTGCTACTCGATCTGGACGGCCTTAAGAAAATCAATGACAACTATGGGCACCTGGTGGGCAGCCGGGCCCTCTGCCGTGTGGCGGATATCTTGCGCGTGCACTGCCGGGCAATTGATACAGCCGCGCGCTATGGCGGGGATGAATTCGCGGTTGTGCTTCCTGAGGCCCGAGAAGAAGAAGCGCAGCGGGTGGCTTCGCGCATTCATGAGACCTTGCTATCGGATCAGGAAGAGCCGACGATTTCCGTGAGCATCGGTACTTCGGTTTACCACGGCGAAGGGGAGCGTGTAGAGAAATTGCTGAAGGACGCCGATCAGAATCTGTACGAAGAGAAGGCGCGGCGGAAGAACAGCGCCAAATTAGTCGACGGGTCGCGGCGGAAAACTCCGAAGAAAACCTGAAGAAGCGATGGGACTGCTCGTTTCGAGTGGACAGCCTGAGAATAAGGATGCGGAAAAAGCTGAAAGGCAATTCCTCCGGGGCTGAAGCCTGATTGATTGCCAAGCACTTATGTCGGAGCCCTGCGAGGCTCAGGATGAATTAGACGCTCCGACCTCCTGCGCCAAGCATATTTCACCCTGACGAGAGCCTCTGCCATGTTCCAGTTAGTGGACCGACCGCTTTTGTTGGCTGCTTTTTGAGGAAAGCGACAAACGCGGCTCGGGCGTTTGTTCGCCGAGCATCAATGCTGCCGTGTAGTTGCCGAAGGCAGGACCATGCTTGAAGCCGTGCCCGGAGCCTCCGCCGACAAGCCATACATTGGAAAAGTCGGGATGGCGATCGATCAGGAAATCGCCGTTCGAGGTGTTCTCGTATTGGCACACACGAGTCTCCACGATTTGTGCGTTCTTCAGTGCGGGAAATCGACGTGCAACGAAACCGCATGCCCACTTCACGCCTTCGGGCGATGCCAAACGTGACTGCGTGTCGGGGTCGACACGCCCACCGTGCTGGTCGCAGGCAAGCTTCAGGCCGCGAGCCTCGATATCCGGCATGCCATAGGCTTCCTCGGATGGGATCAGCCACGTTGGCATCGCCGGTGGGGCAAATCGTACGTCACCGGGTGGAGTTCCGAAGAAAAATACTTCCTGGCGTGTCGGAAAGATGCGATTACCGAGGACCTCGGGAAAAACTTTGCCGAGCCAAGGACCGCAGGCAAAAACGAAATTCGCGGCGCAGATGCGTGCGCCATCGGTTGTTTCGACAAAATCCAGGTGCTTGGAACCGCTCGGCGTTTTGATTTTGGCGATTTGCAAATGGGCACCTTGGCGCAACGCAGATTTCACCGCGCAAGCGACGGCGCGTCTTGCGAGCAAGACGCCGCTCTCCGGTTCGAGAAGTCCGAGAGAAATGCCCTCGAAATTGAATTGGGGATAGCGACGTTCCAGTTCCGCGTGCTGGAAGGTTTCGTGGTTTACGCCATAATGATGTAATGTGTCCCGCGATTTTTCGAAGGTTGAATCGCCTGGCGAAGACAGCCACAGGACACCGGTTTGTTGAAAGAGTCTTTCGCCCGTTGCGGCAAACAGCTCTTTCCACTCGGTGAGGGACTGCTGCGACCATCGCGTATAGATTTCATCCGAGCCATAGCTCATGCGGATGATGCGGGTTTCGCCTCCGGAACTGGCGCGCGAATGGGCGGGCCCATGGGCTTCAACGAGCAGGACTCGCTGTTTACGCTTTGCCAGATGTAGGGTTGTCCATGCCCCGAACACACCAGCGCCGATTACGACCGCATCGTAGGTGGACGGCACCCTCATAGGCTTGTCAATTCTACTGGAAGCGGGGATTCCACGCGCTGAGGTGGGTCCGAAGAGCTAGCCTCGATTCTGCAACTCAGCGAGCCAGTGCGAGAGATGATTGAGCGATTCCGTATGAGTGGGATCCAAGTTGAGGGGAGTGATGGAAGCCGCGCCGGCAAAAACGGCAGCGTAGTCGGAATCCGCGTCAATCTCCGTGTCGCGATCGACCTTTTGCTCACTCAACCAGAAATAAGGGCGTCCGCGAGGATCTTCACCTTGGCGAAGCAGCGTCCTAGTGATTTTTTTGGATTGGCGAGTCAGCTTGACAGAACCGCTTTGCCAGTTTTCGGGGACGTTTATGTTCAAAAATACCTGTTCCGGCAGCTTCTCGGACATAATTTTTTGCGCGGTCTGACGCGCCAGTCGCGCGGCCGGGGCGAAATTCAGATCGACGCGCTTCGAGCATAGAGACACGGCCAGCCCGGGGACGTGGTGAATCGCCGCTTCCCTGGCTGCGCCGACGGTACCGGAGTAGTAGACGTTTTCGCCGAGATTTGCGCCGTGATTGATGCCGGAAATTACAAGGTCCGGGAGCGTAGGAAGAAGGCTGTGCAAAGCTACGATCACACAATCGGCCGGAGTGCCATCGATGGCCCATTCGTTTTCGGCGATTCTGTGGCAGACGATGGGTTGGCGGAGCGTGAGAGATTGCGCGGCGCCGCTGCGCTCGGAACTGGGTGCGACAATGTTTATGTCGGCAAAGTCCTGGAGTTCTTCGGCCAAGGCTCGTATCCCGGCGGCTTGGTGGCCATCGTCATTCGTCAGCAACACATTTGGTTTTTTGGCCGTCATACCCACTCCCATTCCATTCTAGCGGAGTGTGGAGATATTCGAGAGAGAGCGGCGGGAAGTCTTCGGAAAAACACCGGTCTGAAGACCGCCACTACGGGGATTTCAGATGGAGCAAAAGGCGCGTGCCCCAGAACGCGGCCGCTACATCGGTTGCCTACATGCTGAGCTGGGGAGCTAGTGGAGAGTGGAGAGGAGGGCGTAGCGGGCGCGGTGGTTGTCAGGCTTGGCCTCGGAATGGGCATTGAGGTGCATCACCGGGTATTCGGTAGGGCCATAGATGGGCCAGTGCGGGAGGCCTTGGCCGTTGGGATCGCCGGTTTTTGCAAAGTTGGTCCAGTAGGAGCTCATCAGCTCGGAGACTGCTTGGTCCTGGGGACGCCAGGGAAGGTCTTTCGAGGGAAGGACCTCGAAGACGAATTCGATTTCAGAGGCGTGAGGCGCTTCGGGTTCGTTGTCGGGAGACGGCGGAGCGCCCGCAGGGAAAGGAAGAGTTTCTTCGAAGTGAAAGCGGTAAGCGGGAGATGCACCGGTTTTGAGTTGAAGTTCCAGCCACTTCCAGGTGGAGAGCGCGGTGAAGCGATCGCCGGCGAGGTCGCTCGCGGCGCGCTTGGCCTGGTGGACGTTCGAAGCCGGATAAAGTTTCAGGATGGCTTCGGCGTTCGAGCCATAGAGTTCGCGGACCTTCGTGGAGAAAGCTTCAGGGCTGGGAGTTTCCTTCTCGAAGATTGAGCGGTAGTTGCCCTCATCCGCGTTCCAGCCGGCCAGAAGCGGCGCATGGCTCTGTTTGCCAGCGTAGAAGATTGCCTCGACGCTTTCCGGGAGGAAATATCCATCGACGTTGGGGCGGAACTCCGGCGCGCCTTTCTTGGCGGCAGCTTCGAGAATATCCGCGGAAGGCTTTGCGCGGAGCGCTTCAAGGGATTCTGCGCCGATGGATTTCGCAAATTCGACGCCGAGCTTTTCGGTTTCAGATCGCGGCTTCATCGGCCGTGAAGAATTGAAGAGAGCGCCACTTTCGCCGATGGCGCGGCGGAACAGGCCTTTGGCAAGAGGCGACGCCATGAGGGCGCTGACGGAAGAGGAGCCGGCGGATTCGCCGAAGATGGTGACGTTGTCGGGATCGCCGCCAAAGTCCGCGATATTGTCGTGGACCCATTTGAGGGCCGCGACCTGGTCCATGAGGCCGTAGTTTCCAGAAGCGTCGTGGCCGGATTCCCTGGACAGCTCGGGGTGGGAGAAGAAGCCGAAGATGCCGAGGCGGTAGTTCATGCTGACCACGAGGACGCCTTTTTTGCTGAGATTACCGCCGTCCTGGCGAGGCTCGGAGGTTGCGCCGGCGACGAAGCCGCCGCCATAAACCCAAACCATAACGGGAAGACGCGCTTTTGAATGTTGTTCGGGAAGCCACAGATTCAGATAGAGACAGTCTTCGCTCGGACCGGCATCGTGAAAGATCATGTCGTCGAACACGCGCGTTTGCATGCAGCGGGGGCCGTAATCGGTGGCATTGCGCACGCCAGTCCAAGGTGCGGCAGGCTGGGGCGGTTTCCAGCGGAGAAGGCCAACGGGAGGAGCGGCGTAGGGAACGCCTTTGAAGGTGCGGACTTTGCCGTCGGCACTGACGACGCCTTCGAGAACTCCGCTGGCGGTACGCTGCTGAACGGAACGCAGTTGGGCGCGGGACGAGGGGGAGAGGAGCAGAACGCCGGACAAAACAATGAGAGATGAGAATAAACGCTTGATCGGGGATGTAGATGTCATGGACCACGTTAATGTACCACACGTTTTTCGGATGCGGTTGTGACGGCGTCCGAGGGAAGCCGTTTCGAAATCGATGCTAAGATGAGCCGAGATTTCTCGATTGGACTTGAAAAACAACTGACTAGATCATGGTGGGTGATGATGCGATCGGTCCGAGCAGTAATCTGTGGAATGTGGATGGCACTCTCCGGCATGTGTACGGCGGCACAAACCGGAGATACACCGAACGAAAGATCGGCCGCCACGACAAAGCCATCGCAGAGCGAGTTGTTATGGCAAAAGCTCGAAACCAGTGTTCAAGAAACGAACCGAGGCCTGGACGGGACGATGGGCGTGGCCGTCCAGGATCTTACAGACGGACGGACCTTTTTGTTGAATGCCAATCATGTGTTTGCGCAGGCGTCTTCGATCAAAGTGGCGGTTTTGGCGGAGCTCTACCGGCAAGAACAACGGACCGAGGAAGGGATCAGCGGGAAGGCGAAGTTGAGCGATCTGTACACCGTCGACGCGCACGATCTTGTCGCCGACAGCTTCATCATGGGCGGCTTGACGCCTGGAGTGACGCGGGTGACGAATCGCGATCTGGCGACGTTTATGGTCGCCGTGAGCGACAACAGCGCAACAAATGTGCTGATCGATCGAGTGGGGATGCAGAACGTAAATGTGATGCTGGATTCGCTTGGGCTTCACCAAACGCGGCTGCAACGGAAGATGATGGATGTCAAGGCAGCGCAAGAGGGACGAGAGAATATTTCCACGCCAAGCGAGATGATGGCCTTGTTCGCCGCTCTCTATCAGCAGAAGGTGCTCAGCAAGGCGTTGGCGGAGGACTTCTTCAAAGTGCTGGGGACGCCGAAGGCGAGCGATATTCCCCGGTACATTCCGGAGGATGTGGTGTGCGCAAACAAGCCGGGTGAACTTGCCGGGGTGCGGAACGACGTGGGAATTGTGTTTGTGCCGAACCGGCCGTTCGTGATTGTGGTGATGACGGCGTATTTGAAACGAGAATCGGATGGAGATGATGCGATCGCCAAGATTGCAGGCGCGGCATACGAGTATTTTGACCGGTTGGCGCGGGCGTCACCGTATGGGCGGATCGTTTCGGAGAGGAATTCGCATTAAGATCGAGCGCGAAGAAAACCCAAGGGCCTACCGGCAAAGGCGGCGTGGGGGCCAGGCGAAACGGCTCGCCTCCGTTCGCCTCCGGGCAAGCAAAGGGCGGGCCCTACAGCACGGCGTCCAGAAACGCCGGGCGATCCAAGAATTCGGAAGAATCGCGCAGAGCGGACTTGGCCACGGGCGCCGCAGACTTTAAAATGGAAGTGCCGTGAAAATAGGAATTGATTTTGGAACAACGCGAATCGTAGTTGCCGCAGCGGACCGGGGCAACTATCCACTTGTAAATTTCGAAGCGTCGGACGGACAAGTGAGGGACTGGTTCCCGTCCCTGCTGGCGGTGTCCGGAGACCAGAGAGTTTATGGGTGGGAGGCGCTGGAGCGACAGGGCGTTACGGACTGGACGGTAGTACGCTCAATAAAGCGGTGGCTGAAGAACGCCGGGCCGCAGAGCGAACTGTTGGCAGGCGGGCAGCGGCTTAAAGTATCTGTTGCCTTGGCGGAGATGATGACGGCGCTGCACCGGGACCTTTTAGAAAGGTCTACTTTGGGCGCGCGGAAACAAGACAGACTACAAGTCATGCTCGGCGTGCCAGCGAATGCGAACAGCAATCAGCGATTTTTGACACAAGAGGCGGCGAGAGCAGCCGGTTTCGAAGTGCTGGGCTTATTGAACGAGCCGTCGGCCGCAGCGGTGGAGTTTGCTTATCGCAACAGCAGCGACCGGAAACGGCGTGGAAAGAGTGGTCTGCTTGTTTATGACCTGGGAGGCGGGACGTTTGATGTTTCGCTGGTCGCGCTGGGGGACGCGGAGCACACCGTGGTTGCCTCCGACGGCATTCCCGATCTCGGCGGAGACGATTTCGACGAGATTCTGGCGCGACTGGTTCTGGCCGAGGCGGGAAGACCGCAAGAGAGCGAGGAATCGCTAACGGCGGGAGAATGGTATTTGCTGTTTGACGAATGCCGTGAGAAGAAAGAATCGCTGAACGCGAACAGCCGCAAGCTTTCGGTGGATCTGGGACGGGTTCGAAAGGACTGGGAAGAAATTTCGATCGGCGCGGATGCCTACTACGAACAGTGCCGACCCTTGGTGGAGGAATCAAGAAAGGTAGCGGAGGATTTGCTAGCGAGCAATCCCGATCAGATCATCGACACTTTGTATCTGACCGGGGGCGGATCGGAATTGCCCCCGGTGGCACGAGTTCTGCGCGAAACGTTTGGGCGGAGAGTACGGCGTTCGGCGTACATGCGTTCGGCTACTGCGATCGGACTAACGATTCGGGCGGATGGGCACGAGGTGCGTCCTTTCCGAGACCAATTTACGAAGCATTTTGGAGTGTGGCGAGAAGCGGATGAGGGCCGCAATGTGGTGTTCGACGTGATATTCCCTCGGGGCCTACGGCTGCCCTCTCGAGGCGAGGAACCGCTGCGGATCGTGCGATCCTACCGGCCAGCCCATAATATCGGCTACTTTCGATACCTGGAGTGCGCTCACCTGGGCGCCGATCACCAGCCAGAAGGAGAGATTAGCAATTGGGATGAGATTCGAGTGGCGTTCGATCCAACGCTCGGGAAGTCGGCGGATCTGGCAGGGGAAGCAGTCCGGCGCTTTGCTGCGGCGCAAGACTTGTGGGTTGAAGAAGTTTACACATGCGACGCAAACGGCAACGTGAAGGTGGATATCCACGACACGGCCGCGAAACGGTCACACGAATACAAGCTGGGACGGTGGGCAAAGCGAGCAAACAGCGGAAGGTAGGGCGCTCCGAAGGGCAGAGGAGGAGATGACGGTGAGCGTGTTTTTTAGATTCCCTCTGAGCGCAGCACCGCAGGGATGGTCTTGAGCATGATTTTGAGATCGAGACCAAGACTCCAGTTCTCGATGTACTCCAAATCGAGGGCCATGTTCGTTTCGAAGGAAGGATCCTTGCGGGCGGTCACCTGCCACAGCCCTGTCAGCCCTGGGCTAACGTCGAGCCGCCGCAGATGCTCAATGGAGTAGAGTTCGTAGTCGTCCACGGGATGCGGTCGCGGACCCACCAAGCTCATTTGTCCGCGGAGAACATTCACAAGCTGTGGTAGCTCATCAAGACTTGTTTTCCGCAACAGACGTCCAATCCGCGTGATGCGAGGATCGTTGGCGAGCTTGAAGAACGGGCCGTTGCGCTCGTTGGAGTCACGCAGCTTCTGTTTCTGCAGATCCGCATCTTCAACCATGGTACGGAACTTATAGCATTTGAATCTTCTGCCTTTGAGGCCCACGCGATCACTTGCATAGAAGACTGATCCAGGAGAATCACATTTGATGAGGACCGCAAGAAGAGCAAACAGAGGCGCGGTCAAGAGCAGAGCGACCGCAGAAAAGGTCAGATCCAGAAAGCGTTTAATCATGAGCCCGACGGCCGGGATGGGTTGCCAGAGAAGATCCATGACCGGAAAACCCCCGATCATGTGCAAAGGCACTTTCCACCCGAACCCATCGTAGATATCGGGTAGCAACTTGAGGCCAAGGCCCAGTTCGCGGGCCTGGACCACTGTCTGCTTTACCAGTTCCCTATCTGCCGGCAGAGTGATGAACAACTCGTCCACGAAGTGAGTAAGGGCTATTTTCTGAAGATCATCTACGGTTCCGAGCACGCGAGGATCGGTCGAATGATCTGCATCGAGGAAGCCACAAACCAGGTACCCGAGGTGACGATTCTCCCCGAGCCAGTGCCCAAGCGCCTTTCCCATGCGGCCCGCTCCCACGATCAAGATTCGGGAGACTCCGATGCCTGCGACGGCGCGGTGCAAAATCCAACGACGCTTGAAGTAACGCCAACCGGAGAGGGTAACGATATTCAAGACAACCGAGGAAGTAAGGACGAAACGTGAAATGTCTTTGGTACCCGAAATGAACATATACAAGACGAGCAGTACCGTGGCAGCGCTGACCGCCTTTGCGACCATAACGCTTTCGTCGATCGCGCTGCGATCGCGCGGAGTCCGGTAAAGACTCTGATTGGCGCATCCGAAAACGACCAAAGTGGCATATAAAAGGAAAAATCCGGCGTAGGCCTGGCCAGCGGCATGATCAAATTCGAAGTGCCGAGCAGCAAACGGGAACGCCAGTCCAAATCTCAACCAAACGAGGAACGCACCCACTAGGAACACAAAGGCCGCGTCGATGGCGCCATAGGTAGCCTGAACCGAAAGTCCGCGGACCAGATTGCGGCCACGGCTGCGTCCATTGGGCACGCCACGAATGGACGATACGGCATCCGTGAATAGTTCGTGAGGGAGCGAACTTTCCGACAGGGTGTCTGAAAATGAACGACGAGTGGCTGTGCCATTCATCGAAGGAAGCGCCTCCTAAGGTTGAGTTGCCCGACTGCTGCTGTTCATTTGCTTCTGAGAGTTGAGATAAGAGGAAAGCCCGATTTGCCACGGCTGAAAAGAATTAATTCCCAGCGCTTTCAAAGCGCGGTTTTCCAGGACAGAATACTTTGGACGCGCGACTTTGGCCGGAAACTCGGCGGAGGAGGCGACGTTTAGTTTTGTCTTGATACCTTCAAGCTCGAAAATTTTCCTGGCAAACTCGTACCAACTGCAGTTCTGTTCGGCCGTAGCATGATACAAGCCATAGTGATGGGTGCGGCTAAGGATGACGATTTGTTTGGCCAGTTCCGCAGTAGAAGTCGGGCTGACGATTTCGTCATCCACTACGCGGACTTCGTCGCGTTCCGCTCCCAGCTTGAGCATCAGATCGACAAAGTTTTTTCCGCCCTTCGCGCGGCAAGGGCTTTTTCCGTAGAGGGCGGACGTGCGAACTACGAAGTACTTCTCCCCGAGGCCCTGAAGGAACGCTTCACCCGCAAGTTTGGTATTCCCGTAGACATTGAGGGGCGCAGCGCGGTCCTCCTCCACGTAGGGTTGGTTCTTCGCGCCATTGAAGACGTAGTCCGTGCTTACGTGCACCACCTTTGCGTCCAATTCCCGGGCGACGAGCGCTAAGTTCCGCGGGCCTAGGGCGTTTACTTCATAGGCGCGCGCAAAGTCCTTTTCGCAGTTTTCAACGTGATGCATAGCGGCGGTATTGACGATAACCTCAGGCTGGATGCCGACGAGAGCACGGCGCGTGGATTCCAGCGAGGAAATGTCGATATCCTCATGCGTCAGGCCGGTTGTCGTTTCGCCCGAATTCCGATATTCGTCCAACAGGTCCGCCCCCAATTGGCCGTTCGAACCGATAACCGCTACCTTCATGTGCCAGCTCCCACTTGTTTTCCCAGGGCATGATGGCTGATTCCGCTCTCTAGGTTTTTATTCAACAGGCCGGCTTCTGAAGGGACGCAGTTGCTAAACCAAGACGAATCCACCACATCAGCGATGCAGCCGCGCTCCAGCGATCGCGGAGTCAGCACGGATCCCAAGTATCGCCCTGCAACAAGCAATCGCATCGTCGCTGTCTCCTCTTTCGTTTTTATGCACTTACGACCTTTGCTGCGTAGACAAATTGCTTCGAATTCGGCGAAGCCAGCCACTGTGCGAGCGTTTGTGCGTTTCGATCTTTCTCGGACACAATCGCATCTCGAACCGGCCACTCGATGCCAATTTCGGGGTCATCCCATCGAATCGCGGATTCCGCTTTTCCGTTGTATGTTCCAGTGCACTTGTATTGCACTTCGACGTCGTCTGTTAGCGCGCAAAATCCCCGAGCAAAACTGGCGGGCGCCCAAACTTGCGTCTTGTTGTCCGCCGTGGCTTCGACGCCAGCCCACTTTCCGAGCGTCGGCGAATCCAGCCTCAGATCCACCGCGACCAGGAACGCAGCTCCTCGGGTAACGCGCATTAATTTGCCCATTGGCGGTTCCCACTGAAAATGGAGGCCCCGCACCACTCCCTTCTTCGAATAGGAGTGGTTGTCCTGTAAAAAAGTGCCCGGCAACCCCAATTCCCGGAACTGGTCTTCGCGGTAGGTCTCCATGAAGTAACCCCGATGGTCTTCGAACGCTTTAGATACTAGCACTACCACATCTCCTAAGTGACGAGATTGGACTTCAAACGCCATAAGCGTTACCCCCTATGCTACGTGATCATTTTGAGACTCGATCTTTACTACCCGCAACATCGTGAAACGCCACAGGCGGAACCTTGGCTTCAGCGGCTTCGATTGCCTCCCTGCGGATCGACGATTCCGAGAGTCGCGTTTAGCGATTGGCACTCATTGAAGCGACAGCCACAGTGTCGTGCTGCGGGGCAGGATAGAGCGTTTTAACGGTCGAATGAATCTTAGTGGGGTCTTCCCCGGCGGCCAGTTGATAGAAGTGTTCCTCGTACTGATCAGTTATTTTCTCCCAGGTGTAAGCTTCACGAATTCTTCGGGGAGCCCGGTTACGATATTCGCGCGCCAGCTCAGGATGGTCCTCGATGCGCTGGACTTTGCGAGCCAAGTCGGCTGGATCGTGATCGAACAAGATGCCGTAGTCCCGCAACACTTCCGAATTGAAGGGCGTATTCAACGCCAAAACACAGTTTCGACAAGCAAGCGCCGTCAGCAACGAAGGGTTGGTTCCACCCAGGCTATGTCCATGGACATATGCGTAAGCGTTGGAGTGGAGCTGTTTCACGTGATCCGAATTCCCTATGTGACCAATGAATCGCACGCGACGGTCGGTGGTCTTCTTTAGTCGGTCGACGAAGTCGCTGCGATAGTTGGCATCCCCTGCAATCGCAAGGGTTTTGGAGGTCCGCACATGTTCGAACGCACGCATGATCAGATCGGCGTTATTCTCGGGAACCATTCGACTCAGGATGAGATAGTACTTGAAAGGTTCAAGACCGTATTGCCGTAATGCTTCGGAGTCGGCTGTGGTCTCTAAGTCCGCGCCATAGGCGATACACGCGCTGGGGGTATTGAACTCTTCGAGGTAAATCCGACGCATCTCTTGGGCATCTGTGATTACACCCTTGGGACAAATTTTTCCCACGCTGCTCGCGTTCCAATAGAAGTATTTTTTGGCAAGCGGCCCCCACTTGTCTCGCTTCCAGTCAAGACCATCTACATTGATGGCAACTCGTTTCCCAAAAAGACGAGGGATAATGCAATGAAACGCATTGGAGATATTTACTACGAGTGCGATGTCTACGGGTCTAAACAACACATCGAACATAGAGAGTAAGGTATGTGTAAAGGTACCCAACTCTTTGGTTTCTATATTTGGCACGTAAACCAACCGTACCCCTTTGTAGTATTTGGGCCGTTCTTTAAAGAGGCCTCGCCGGCAGTACACGATAACCTCGTGACCACGGCTCACCAACCGTGGAGCCAATTCACGAACGAAGACCTCATACCCACTGTAAGTTTGAGGGTATCCGCGAGAACCTAAAATTGCGATTCGCAACCCTCGTTTGAAGGAATGCTTGGAATTTCCGTTCTTTGGCTCAGCCATGCGTCAGCGTTTACCGCAACCTTTCCTTACGGACTTTGTAATTACAATATTCTCACTGTCTTTCCGAATGCTCTATTTGGATTTCGACACATTCGAGACCGGGTGCTCAATCAGTCCACTGGGTTCTGTGGTCTTGACGGACAAGCTCGACAGCGATTCCGCCGCCGCTTGAAATACGGATTCAACAGTTACGGTGCGGAGGCAATAGGGCTGATCGAAAAGACAGTAGTCCAAGCAAGGCCGACACCAGAAGCCGGATTGAATGACAACCCGATGGTTTTGACCGAGCGGACCAAACCAAGCCGGTTCACCGGGTCCGAATATGGCCACGACCGGCACTTCTAGGGCCGTCGCAAGATGCATGGGCCCGCTGTCGTTACAAAGCAGCATCTGACACTTGGCCAGGACACTCATAAACTGACGCAATGGAAGCGACACGGAATTACCTTGGATACCGCCATTCATTGGCTTATGACCGGGGTCCAGAAACCAGATGACCTTGATGGGAAATTCCTCTTGTAACCTCGTTACAACCGCCATGAAGTTGGCTTCACCCCATTGCCGCACGAGGCTGCGGGCTCCGGGATGAATACCAACCAGGAAATCACCATTTTGAATGCCGCGTTCGGCAAGGATGCCCTCCGCGGTTCTCTGTTCCTCCGGTGTGACTTGCAGCCGAGGCTCCCGAACAATCGGGCTCTTTCCGACAGCCGGCAGAAGTCCCAGCCATTGACTTGATTGGTGCGGGTTTTGTAGATTCGGTAGAGCGATTTTCGTAAGAAAATAAGCGCCGCCACCGAACGAATAACCTACGCGTTCCCTTACTTGAATGAACCAGAGCATGAATTTGTCTCGAATGTCTGCTCTTGCCGCGAACGCCAGGTCAATCCTTTGACGTCGCAATAATCGAAGAGTGCGGAACAAATCAATCCACAATAACGAGAAGGGGTTGTATTTTTTCAAGCGGGAATAGTGTTGGGCCCAAGGAGTGCGGACGACACATAGATCGTCCACCAGTCCTTGGTGTTCGAGGATCGGCGCAGCTTTTGGGCTCGTTAGCAACGTTATATGTGCTTTCGGGTACTGAATCCGAAGGCTTCGGAGAAATGGAGTCAACATCACGATGTCGCCGAGATTCCAATACTCCACTACCAGGATTCTGTTTACCTCTTCAGCTGTTTGCCGGGACGCACGGGGAAACACGCGGTCCCAACCGCGCGTTAGCGGACGCGCAATTAGGTCCAGGACCCGAATCAAAAAACGCTTTCGGGCGCTCAACTTGGTCAGCATTCCCAACGCCGCCTGGTCGGCGGCCTTGGCATCGAGGTTCAGGTGAATATCGGGCCTTACTGTGTGCGTCGGCATCAAACCTTCGGGAGGTGCTCGGCACCAAACGGAGCGGATTGCGCGCGAAAATCTTTATCGGGTGTCAGGGTTGATCCACGAGGATCCGAACTTGGACGCAGCTGATCCGGAACATGCTGCGAGATCGCATCCATCAATTCCTTTGCGCTGACGCAAGCGGTACCACGTTTGCCAACTTTGATGCCAGCCGCCAGGTTAGCAAGACGGACGGCGGTCTCAAGACTGGAACCGGACGCCAGGCATGCGCCAAGAACGGCAATAGCCGTATCTCCCGCTCCGGTCACGTCATAGACACTGCGCGCTGTTGTGGCGATGTCTACACGGCAGACAGCTCCTTCTTGACGTTCAAACAGCGACATGCCTTCACTTCCGCGCGTAACGACTAATGCCTGCAAATTCAGCTTGTCAATTAAACGGACTGCTGAATCGTTCAACCAATCATCTCCGTTCACTCTGGTTCCCATTAATTGGGCTAACTCTCGCACGTTTGGGACCAACAAAGTTGCACCACGGTATTTCTCCGATTTCGAATCCTTGGGGGCCACAATGCAGGGGATTTCGCGTTCTCGCGCAGACGCGAATACCAGCTTCATCAACCGCTCCGTTAATACGCCTTTAAGGTAATCCGAAAAGAGAATTACTTGGATCGATCCGAGCGCTTCGCGAATCATGTCAACTAACTTATCTTCAATTTCTTGGCCGAGCTCGAACGAAGATTCCTCATCCAGTCGGAACACCTGCTGACCGTGCTCGAGGGACATCATGCGAACCTTTCTCGTCGACTTCCGACCGGGGTCTGGAATGACACCCCGAACGCCCGCTCCGTGCGCTGCCAACATCGCCCGCAAGTTTTCTCCGGTTTCGTCGCAGCCGGTCACACCAAACGCCTCTACTTGCACTCCGAGGACCCTCAAGTTTTCCACTACATTTCCGGCTCCACCCAATGTCGAATCGCGGCGCTCCACATTGAGAATGGGGACTGGGGCTTCGGGCGAGATTCTTTCAATATGCCCCCACAGATACTCGTCGAGCATTAGATCGCCAATTACGGCCATCCGGCACCGATCAAAGCCTTGCACGCTATTGAGGAGGTTCTGCATCGTCAAGAAAGCCACCAGCAAGTCATAGGGCGGTTGACCGCGCGGTGACATCCGCACGCGACTCTAGTGAAATGCGTTTCCCACAACTCCACAAAGGATATACCTGACTGATCAATCTCTGCACTTCCTACACGCGCGCCGTTCAATCTGAGCGCTGAACAGGTACCTATCCGGCAGTCCCGAAATTTCCCGCTCGTCCTGCCCGAAAGGCCTAAGGATGCCATGCCCCCGAATCCCAGGCCTTGAAGTAGCCTACAGAAAATGTAACAACACGTCCCTCAGTTTTTCCAGCTAAACGTACCGCTTTTTTAACGAAGCCGACGAAAGACCTGAGAAACACAGCGATCAGCCCAATGCGTCTTCGGGGCGGCCTCAAAAAGACCTTGCGAGTCGTACCGCTTGCCGTGGACACCGTCAGTTTTTTGGGTTGCAGAGCTGTTCTCAACAGCGTTACGCGTTACAGAGACACTTCGATGTTGTGGTTCAGACGCTCCTGTATGAACGCCAGAATAGGGGTCCGGCATTTCGGTGCCACCGTGTTGTCGCATTCGCCGAAAAGCCAGAATCCCCCGCAAAACAGCCCAGGCCGACGCGTTGTCACCGCGCGCTAGGCTGAGGGCAATGTAGAAGGCAACATGGCGAACGAAGAAATTCGGCAGAAAGGTGACCCATTGGATGGCCTTAGCATGTTTTCGCATAAGGTGTAATAAGTTCCGTGTCGAAAGATATATTCGAAAGGATTCCCCGACGTTTTTGCGGGAAACAAATCCTTCCTTATGCCAAAGTCTAGCCTGAGGCGCGTAGTAAATATCGTAGCCAGCATTTTTGATACGCAGGGAAAGGTCTAGATCTTCGGCGTACGCGAAGAAGGTTTCGTCGAATAGTCCAGTTCCCTTCAAGACATCGCTACGGATGAGCGCAGCGCAACCGGTGGCCCAGTCAATATGAGCCTCTCGCTCAAATTGATTTCGATCTACTTCTTTTCGGCCGATGTGTTTGGCCATGCCAGTCCACAAGCTAAAGGAACCCCCAGCCCACCACAACCGATCCGGCTTGTCGTAGAAATAGATCTTAGGGGAGATCATGGCAGCTTGCGGGTGAGCTTCTGCTGAGTGTCGCAATTCCGCAAGAAAGCATGGATCAACGACGGTGTCGTTGTTGAGCGGCAAGATATACTTGGCACCGCGCTGTAGGGCGTACTTTATACCGATGTTACAACCCGCTGCGAATCCTACATTGTGGTCCTGAGGAAGAATCTCAATCTGCGGGAACTGCTCCCGTAAATAGTCTACGGACCCGTCTTTTGATCCATTATCGACCACAATGATGTGATAATCGCTGGCGCTCATCTGACATAAGGAGCGAATACACTCCGCCGTCATCTCGCCGCTGTTCCAATTCAATAGCACGATCGCGGTGGTGGTTGCTGCCGGGATCCGGTTCTCAGCCACGGAGTTCGCTCTCCCCTTCTCGGCTGCCACTCGATCTCGATATTGCGTCACCGTATAGGACTCCACTGGGACACCGGAACCCATTGCAGTCCCGGAGTCAGGTCGCTTCTGATCAACGTGATCGAGCCGTTCACGGTCACAGAATTTGCGCCCATTAGATCAATATTCCCTCCGGAAGCAAGCGTGAATGGTCCTGAGTAAGTAAAGAAAGTAACCAATTCGCCGGGTCCCAAAGAACTTTGAATCGTAGTAATGGGAGTGCTGGACGAACTCATGCCGATAGAATGAGCTCCCTGAACGTTAACGGCCGTCGCGGGGAGAACAGCGGAAGTGATACCAGAGGTCACGGGCACGGTCGTGCCCCCGGAATAATTATCCTGGTAGCTGATGCTAGCGAGGTTCGTGCTTGCCACGATGGAGTCCGGCGTACCCAGAATTACATTGTGCACGAAATTGGCGTGCGCCAGAGTCGTGGTCACGTTCAATATGTAGCCTAATCCGTTGTTGTTTCCGACATTGGCATTAAAAGACGAATCAGAAATGGTCAGCCCGTAGGTCGGGACTCCATGCGTGAAGTTAATCTGATAGGCTCCCCAGAGTAACTCATGATGAGATTCATGGAAGGTAATGTTTTGACCGCCGTCGATCTGGACCGCTGTGGCGGCATTCTGGGATACCAGCCCCTCGAACGCAATCGAAACCGGATAACCGCCAGGTCCGCCTGAACTGCCGATGTAGATGTTGGTTCCGTCTCCGGTCACCTGACCATCGAATTCACAATTCACGAAACGCAACTCAAAAACGCCGCCTTCCAGTCTGACAGCATTTGCTCCGCCGCGAGTGCGAAACACAATCAGATTCTTGAACAGCACCCACTGGCTGAGGGCCGCAAAGTCATTGTTGGGCCCACGAATATGCAATGCAATACCCGCAAAGCCAGACATATAAATATCGTTTAGAGTTGAATACCATAAGCCAGAATTGGCGGTGCTGCTGGTATCGAGAAAAAAAGCGTCTTCGCTGGTGTTCCCAGCGGAACCAATCAGTTGGAACCCCGAAAGAGACACATTAGCAGCAGGCGCATAGTTGGCCTGAGGTAGGACAAAGACAGGATTATTCCCGTTGACAGATTGCAGCGTTGTTTCTGTCCCACCCATGCCAATAATCTTTAGCCCGCTGCGGAGCGTAATCTGGTTCACAGTGAACGTAAGGGGGCCAAGGTAGATGGTAATAGCCTTGGAGCCGGGATCGAAACTTCCGAGATTCAAATTTACATTTGGAGAAACAGCATAGATGATGCATCCGCCAGCAGGGCAAGCGTTCACTGCAGCCGGAACACCTCCCGCAAACTGGTCAGCGAACAAGATGTTCGCCAAGTTCTGCATGGTTACCATTCCGTTCTGATCGGCAATCTGGGAATTCACCAAGGAAGAGGCGCCAGAGAATTTCGGCAAGACGTTCGTGGTGCCGCCTGTCGTGCTGACCGGCGACGCGGTAGTCTGACCAGAAGTGCTTGCAGGGAGGACGCCATTTCCGGATCCAACCAGTGGTGCAACGCCGAGGGGCAGTGCTTCCGACGAACTTGAAGTGTTCCCGCGGTCCGCGCTGTCGGACGCCCGAGCGAAAGCGGAGGGTGGCAAACCACCGAGCGTCTGCGCATTCTCCGCCTGCAAAGCATAGGGTACGCTCACGAGCAGCACCCTCGGAAGCTCGTCCTGGCCGGGAATGAGTGGCAGTATTCCAAGCCAGCGCGAATCGCCGGATGAGAAAAGGTCCAGAGGAATTCCTTCGCTGCCAGTGGCTCCCAAAAAGACTTCATAGTGTCCTTGCGGATCGACTTGAACGTTCTGAACTTCCTGCCACAAGGGGGTCCCGCCGGCAGCGGAAGAATAGATGACGAATTTTATAGGGATCACACGACCGGCTAATGCAAGTGGAAAATCCTTCAATGTTCCGCTGAATTTGACAAAATGAGGCACAAAATGAGCGCACACATCGTTGACGGCCGAGCACTGTGCTTTTGCACCCGCAGGCGTCAACAAGAACAAAGGAAGCAGCACAACAATTTTGGCCACCGATTTCATTTTGTCCCCTGCGACTATCTAGGTGATGGCTCATTGTATTTCAGAGCCGGCGATTCCGAGGTGCCTTCCCGTTGCGCACGTTCCATAAAAGCACGCCAATCAACATTCGGCGAGAGGGCGTTCGAGTCAAGATGCGTGGCCACAGCAGGAACCGGTACCCACAGCATCCACTTATCTCCAAAAAGAATCTGGCGCCAAAAATAAAGCCAGGATTTCACAACAATCTTGCAGTAAAAAGGCTCGCGAAACAGTTGGCTGGCAAAAAAGAAAGGGTTGAATACTCGATTTTTGGTCAAACTTAACCACAGGCTGCAATCGAGACTTCTTCGCTTGTAATTGCGGAAAGCGGCTTCTGTTTTCGCCAGTGTCTCTCGGCGAGTCAAAAAAGTCAGACAGGTAGAAGCGGCTGTTCTCCACTGCCGGTTGCCAAAAGTCACCGAACACGCGGGAGGACCATGTAGCGCCATCGTGTAGTAGTCCAGGTGGTCGTAGGGGGTAACAAAATGCACGTCTTCACGGGCTCGCAGGAATTCAATCATGCAACGAAACTCGCCGGGAAGATAAAAATAATCGTCTTCTGCGAAATAGACCACTTCACATTCCTGTTGCTCCAGCAGAAGTTGTATCTGCTTTGCAAACGTTGCTTGATTGCCGATGCCGCAGAGCGGGACAAGAACCAGATCTTCCTCGGCAAAGTATTTTCGAAAAAGCTCTTCATACTCTTTCGGGCATCCATCCAATAAGACCCAAAGCTTCACACGAAGACTTCCCAGAGATTCCTTAAGAGACCGCAGACACATTTCCGACAGTTGTAGTTTGTCTTCGGAAAACGGGAGTCCTTGAACGGATTGTGACAGCTGCGGGTAAATGCGATATGCGATTGCCAGATCACTCGACCAAGGACCCCGGTTCGAAGCAACGCTATGAGTCGTCAAGTGGTAGCCGTCCGAGCAACCGAACAAGCGGAGGCCAATAGCCCGATATGAACCCAGAAGAAAGAAAGCATGGTTCCTTCCGTAGACATGAAGGCAATCGCATAGACCAGGCATCCCGAAGTCAAAGCGAAAACGATTTCTCTTTCGCGACCCTGCGCTACCATTACCTGCCGGACGCTGCGACCTATCGCCACCGCCACCACGCCGATCAGCAGCAAACCGATCGCTCCAGTATCATGCAGGATCCGTATGGGAGAATTCCCAACCCACGGGCGGTCCCCAAGAATAGGAAGTTGCTTTGCGTCAGCCAGGAGCTGAAAACTGGCCGTGCCATTTCCAACCAAAGGGTGTTGGGCGATGTCTTCAAAAGCAGCGGTTAAGGCTGTGAGTCTGGCCACCGCCTCGGCGTCGCTTTCGAAGCCTTCTACTGATAAGGTTGCAAAGCGAGAAAGTAAGTTCCGTCCGCCGGTTACAGCAATCGGCGCGATGAAAAACGCTAGAATGAGCCCGAGTGTCAAGAGTTTCCGCAAGCTGACGAGGCCTGCTCGAGCTCCGACGAACGCCAGAATAATCAACGCTAAAGCAAAAGCGAGGAAAGCGGCGCGAGAGAGAGAAACGATTAAAGCCGCCACTGATATGATGGCTCCCCCGATGAGCCAATGAGATTTGCGGGGACTCAAGAAGTAGAAAACCAGCAGAATAATTGACGTGCAACCCGCGAAGCTTCCCAAGAGATTCGGTTCGTATTGGGTCCCGTATACTCCTCCCAACCCTCCGGCATACTGGTCAATTTCTGTTCCAAAGGAGGTGCCAAGAATTTGGCGAGAGGCAAATGCAGCAAGCGCAAAAGCACATTCTGCGATCCCCACGACAAGGTACGCTCGGAATACCCAACGAAGGATACGTTCGTCAGTGACAAGAAAGCGGATCAAGAAATAAGGCAAAACCACCAGGTTATTGAGCAAAGCCCAGCGCAGCGTCGATCTCGGATCCGGGGACATCCACAGTGAGCTCACGTAATTCCACGCCGTATACGCAAGTACGGCAAGATCGGCGAAAGTCAATTTAGCGCGCAGGTTTTCATGGAGAGTGCATCGGATCAGGAGCACGACTAGCACTAAAAAAGTAGCGCAATGTTCCGGCCGGACGTTCCATCCTCCAATCTCCACGCTGAGACGGGGCATCACGCTCGCGATCGACAGAACAACCACCGCGCCGTAGGGCCATCTTGCAGGAACGATTATGCAGGCCAACAAAAGCCCCACAATCTCAATAACGAAGAGAGGCAAACCGATTTGCGAGAACAGCAGGGCCAGCAAGATCAGGCAGACTGCGACCAGTAGCACAAATGCTGCACTGTTGCGGAGGTAATCGAAACTTCCGCCTGGTGAACTAATGGAACCTATCTTTGCCGGCATATTCTCAACTAGTTCGATACAAACCGGAGACCTTGCGTGTTTCTCTGGAAGACTCGTTCTTATGCTCTTATCAGGTCCAACCTCGCAACTTCGTTGCGCTGATTTGCGCGCATCGCAGGATGATCGAAACAACACAATGAGTACATTCGCTGCAGCCATAACTTCTCGCCAAAAGGTCGCGTTTCGGCGAGCCAATCATCTCTGTCAAACTGTCTATGCTCGTGGGTACGATTAAACTCAGTGATTGCCGCGTATTCTCCGGTGCACCTCGGTACAAGGTACGCCAAAATGTCATCGAAATAGAAAGAAACGAATGGCAGAAGAGCGCGAGCGTCCACGTTTCCCAACGTCCTCAGAATTGCATCCGAACTTGAGAAATAGTCTACATCGACGGAAACGAATCCAATGGGCAAGCGCGATTGGGCTGATAGCCATTGAGGGAAGGTCTCTTCAATCCGGCCGAGCACCAATTCGGTAGTCTGTGGGACAGTCTTGCGAAGCAGTGCCACATCACAGGGAAAATCGCCGTGCTTCCAGGCCCACGGCGCATCGCGGTAGCCTGAGGTCGGAGGCAAGCCCATTCCTGAATCAAAACCCGCAACTTGGATGTCTAGTCCACTTTGCCTGGAGATCCGCCTCGCGTATTCGGTTAGCTCCCGCAGTCCATTCCCTCCCGCAACACCGAACTCAATTGCGGTGAAACCTGACACTCCGGCAAGCCCCGCATAACGACAAGCAGTCTCTAAGCCCAATGCATAGGAGGGATAGCGCACGGCATCGAAGAGCGCTGCAGACGAGAATGCATATCGACGAGCAACAGCATTGAAAAGCATTACTTTGATAAAGAACCGAATAGGAGGTTCACAGATGAGATGACGCAAACCTCGCATTACGATGTGCCTTCTTGTACCAGACACGCCAACCTCGCATTTTCAGAGCAATCTGTCGCCGCGCCCGGTGCGCTTCGGCGATCATGTCAACTGAAGTTTCCGAAAGGTGTTGCCGTCGCAGTCGTCCTTAAGTGCGAAACCGGCAAAGCCTACACCCACCAGCCAGGAAATCAGCGATTCCGGCCAGCGATCGGCTGGCTCAGGGAACCGGTTCGGCCTAAAACGCCGTCAATGCAGCCGCGCAGGGCATATTTCATTTTCGAAATGCGATCCCTTTCGAACAGGCAAACGAGAAGGATGGACTTGGTCTGTCCGAGCAGGCTTTCGATGATCCAACGGGGCTCCTTAGCGAGATACTCGCGCGCAAGGATCAGGATATTTCGGGTAGTGAAATAGACGCGCACAGGAGAGTGATTCGAGGTGTGGACTTTTCGCCAGAGCAATCGATGCTCCGTCAGATGTCCGATGCCGTGCTCCATGACGGGCGCGGAGGTCAAGACAACATGAAAACCCCGCGCACGAGCACGCAGGCAGTACTCGTGATCGACGCAATCAATAAAGAAATCGTCGCGAAAGCCACCAATCTTTTGGAAAGCATCGATTGAAATCAGGCTCCCGGAAGTGAGCACCGACGTCATTTCTCTACCTGGAAAGCCATCGGTCCGGTTCGTTGGTTCGCAGAACAATGTCCCGTTCACTTTGTCGCGATAATTGGATCCAATCACCGCCAACCGTTCGGGGAACGGGTAGAAGCGAACGACTTCGGCGAGCACATCCATCATGTCGGGCAAGACTGTCGTGTCTTGGTCCAATGTGAGCACCCAGCGAAAACCCTCTGATGCAGCCCAACGGGTGCCCACATTCAAAGCCGACGCGATGCCTTCGTTTGACCTGTTCAGTATCAAATAAACTGGAATGGTGTGCGTTAGTTTCCGAATCGGTTCCATACAGGAGGCGGACGATCCGTTGTCGACAATAACGGTCTGTGCTACCTGCGGAGCGATTCGCAGGATGCGGTCAACAAGACCTCCGTCCGGGTGATGGGTGACCATCACCGCGCACACCGACTGCACGAAACTTGATGAGGAAAGGGGCTGAATGGCAACCGAGGGTTCGCAGTTCATAGCTTGCAATTAAACCAGTAAATCCTTGGCCACGCTTCCCAGTCCGCCGGAATACCGCCAATAGCGCAAACTGGCGGCTTCTCGAATGACCAAAGGTAAACGCAATAGCTTAGAACTTGGAAATTCCGCGCGCGCCCGTCGGTGACTGATTTTCTGGCGAATCAGCCGAAGTGCGTTAGGGTGTGGCGGGAAGCTCGCAGCGCGTTCCGCCAGTCGGGTGCAGATTTCGCTAAGGCGGTCAACCTCGCGAAGATAAAAGTCCGGGCCAACCTGACGAGGTAATTTCTGCCAAAAAAAAGATTCCTTGCCGGGACCAATCTGCTGTTCGCCGTGTTGGCGATATCGTACGAGCATCTCGCGGATGGGCGCGATGTGCGAGACGGCGGCAATTAACATCGCGATCCAAAGATCGTGAAGCTGTTCAGGAGGAATGGGAAGGATCAACTGCCGGAAGCTACTACGGAAGGCCATGGTAGCACCCGTGACGGTATCGCGGTTGAGCAAAGCGGCAAGTCCATGTCCATTTTCAAACTTTTCCTGGTGGCGCGGAGTAACACGATAAGAACTCCACAAAGACTTTTCGAGGGGTCGCGAGGTCTCGTCAATCAACTCTGCGTCGCTGAAAACAGCGCCAAAACGTTCATTGACCAAGATCTTCGCTAAACGATTCAGCTTATCCGGATGCCATACATCATCCTGATCGCTGAGGACGATAATTTCGGACTGACAGCGAGAAATGGCGTTCTCAAAGTTCTTCGTCGTGCCTCGGCGCTCGCGGTTGAAATAAGAATTGACCCGAAAGGGAACGTGGGCTGCGAACTCGCGAATGTCGGCCGCTGTGTTGTCCGTCGAACAGTCGTCGCAGATCACGAGTTCATCGGGCGGCCTTGTTTGCGTCTCGATACTCTTCAATTGCTGCGGAAGGAAGCGAGCACCGTTGTAGGTGCACATGGCTACCGAGATTCGCATTTGGTCCACCGCTATTCAGTTCCTTTCCTACTTGGCTACGGCAGCGATGTCCTCTGAAGCCGGTCTTGAGCTCTCGAGATTGTAAAGGGACGAGCCACTTGGCTCTGCACTGGGAATCATTCTTCTTATGAAATAAGGGACCCGCACAATGCTATCCGCGATCGCTAGATCAACGATATCGAAGAATCGAAATAGCAATAGCAGGAGCGAATAAGCGACTCCAAAAACCACGGCACCAGAGAACAGGGAAAACCAAGAGCTGCCGGTTACACGCAAATAGAAGAATACTCCGGCCACGGCAACCAGCGCAGAAGCGATTGGCTTAGCATAGGCCAACTTCGCTACTTCCAGAAAAGAGACTCTTGTCTCACGCTGAAACTGGAAAAGAAAAAAACCGGAGGCGACACAAAGTGAAAGCGAGGTCCCAGTGACCGCACCTTGAAAACCGTATGCACGGATGAAACCGTAACTCAGTGTCAAATTCAGAACAACACCAAGGACAGCACAATATACGCCAGGACGGAGTCTTCCCCTGCCCATAAGAATGAGAAAGCCAGGGCCTGTAGTGAGATTGACAAAGTTTGTTATTAACAACACGCAGAGGGGAATCGCTATGACTCCGAGAGCGGGACCAACCCATAGTTCGACTAGGCGTTTAGAAATCAATACTGTGTATGCAATAAGAGGAATGCCGACAAGAGCGAGGTACTTATGCGCGCGGAAATAAAGATGCATCATCCTGCCATGATCGTTGCGAGCATCCAACTCCGAGGCAGCAGGCATGATCGGCGCAAGAACCAAACCGGGGATTCCTCGGAGCTTCAGTGCAAGATCGCTGGAAATGTCATACCAACCGACAGATACGACCCCGACAAACCGCGCCAGATAGAATTTCTCGATCTGGTTGTGGATGACCACGGCAACTTGCGTCACATAGGCTTTCGAACTGAAGCTAAGAATTTCGTGGGCCACATCCCAGCGACAGGATGCCAGCTTAAGCCGCACCTCGGGCAGCAGCTGCCGCACGAGGCATGCATAGAGAATCGTTACGCCCCATGCGGCGGTGACGTATCCGTACAGAATCCCGCGAAGACCCATGCCCTGGTGCAGAAACTCCACGCTTAATCCAGCACTTAAAACCAGGTTGATGCTATTTAGGCCCGTAGTCAGATCCATTCTTTGCAGGCCAATGATCACCGAAGAGAACAGGAGCGTCAGAATGTTTGCGAAGACGAGAAAGATCAAATACTTCCACAAGCTCATCAGCTCCGTAGCGGGCACGGCGCTGCTTCGAAATAGCGACGAGATAAGAACGCGCGAACTTGCCCACAGGATGCCGGCGACAGCGAAAGCGATTCCCGTATAGAGCACGAGGCTGGTGCTGATGAGCTGCCCGAGAGCGCGAAGATCCTTTAGCGCGTAGTACTGGGCAACGTGTTTGCTTATGCTGGTCACCAAGCCGAAGTCTGCGAGCGAGGTCATTCCGTTCACGGCGAGAAAAACAGCCCAGGTTCCATACCCCGCCGAACCGAGCTTTTTCAGGAAATAAGGAATCAGCAGAAACGGCAAAGGCGCCAAGAGAATGGAACGCGCCGCAGTGTAGATAACATTGCGCGTCACTTTGGCACCCAGGGGGATGCCTTCGGGCTTGAGAAGATTCCGGAGCGTCGCCATCAGAATGTCATCCAATCAGCATCATCGGCACGTACGTTCAGCAGCTTGCGGCTTCCGGTCAAGTAAACTTTTCTGGCTCGCTTTGAGCCCCAATAAGGTGAAGCAATATCGCACTTTCAAGTGCTACAACGCTGGCTCGACATCGGCAATGTCTACATCGACCGATAGCGCTCGTTGTATCAATGCAATTGAGATCACGACACGGAACTTTCCTTTTCGGCGAAGCAAGATGCCTTGCATTCCCATGAGTGGGCCATCCTTTAGTCTAACCCGCCGGCCGGCGGTCAAGAAGCGATGGGGCTCGGCGCGGAGCCGTCCGTTCAGACCGGAGCGCAAGGCTTGCATTTGATCGTCAGGCAATGGCGCTGGGAGGCCCCCAAATCCGACGAGCCGGACTACTCCAGGCACTTGCAGAACTGTCAAGCGATCACTGAGCGAGAGGTGCACGAACACGTAGCTCTGGAAGAGTGGCAACTCAAGTTCCACACGGCGGTCACTCCAGCGGCGGGAGGTGCGATAGACGGGCAGAAAGCTTTCGACGCCTCTGCGTGAAATCTCCGCCGCTGCCTTCTTTTCGTGATTGGCAGAGGTGTAGACGGCGTACCAGAAGGGATGAGCGTCAACGGAGATCCAGGGCGACGATGCGTTGGTGGACGATATTGCCCCTGTAATGGTTGCCATGTACGGTTCCTCAGATACAGCTTCGCCCCGTCAGCCACAGGGGCGAGTTCCTGCTAACATATTCATTCTACAGCAACTTACACTCAAATCTGGGGCGAATCGCTCTCGTCCTCCCTGGGAGAGTTCTTCCTGGAACTGAATCTCAACCAAACACGGTTTGTCCAAGCCTGAACCGGTGAGCCGTTCGGTGGCGCCCAAGGCATGGTCGCGCTTATTGATTGAAACACTTGCTGGGCGAAAAGTTTCCCCGAATCATCGGCATCAATCGCCGCCCAGCGTTCCTTTCCGAGTAGAAAGGCGGCCCGGGTGCATACAGCCAAAAGCACACACAAAAGCACGATCAACGAGCGCGGTGGGAAAGATTTGTGCTCAGGAAAATTCGCAGGGTCCAACTGCTTCACGCTGGGCGTTTCCTTCGCTTCCTGCACTTTCGCGAGTTCGAATTGCTGCGTCAGGGTTTCGTAAACGGCCTCTTGAATCTGTACGCGGCGATAGAGATCGGCGTAGGTGACACCCAATAAGGGTAGAGTGCGAAGAGAGGGATGCGTCGAATCCGCAGCATCTGGCTGGGAGTTAACCTTGTCCGATTGCGATCCCCCAAGCTTCTCCATTTGAAGACGTAATTCAGCGATACGCGCCTGAACAGCGCGGACGCGCACATTGTTGTCTGTATAGATCGCTTGGAGCCCCTTCATTTCCGATTCCGCGGCGATCAGCTGACCTTCGATTGTTGCGGCGCCCTGAAGCATGGCGCGGCCTTCTTCTTTCAAATCGATGGTCTTGTTCTTACTGGCAAACTGGCTGAAATCCTGGGAAGCCTGATCGAGGTCATGCTTCACAGTGGTAAGGCGTTCCTGCAGGAAAACCCTTTCGCGGTGGGCAGAGGAAGTCGACAATTCGGCAACTAATTGATTGAGTTCCTCGACATACGCGTTGGCGATGGCCGCGGCACGCTTGGGATCCTGATCCGTAACGGTGATCGAGATAATGCCGCTCTTGCGGTCTTCCGAGATGCTGGTTTTTTCCACAAGCGCGTTTCGCGCGTCCTGTTGATACCGAGCGCCATAGATTTTGCGGAGATTGAACCGATCGACCAGGCGGTCTTCGACCGTGGCGCTCCTAAGAATTCCCACAAATAAGGCGCCGGAACTCTTCATTCCAAGTAAATCACCGGCCAAAGGAGCCAGTCCTCCGCCGCTGGTTTTTGTGGAGAGCGCGGCAAGCATCGCCATCCCTGAACTGGACTGGCTGTCGGGTGGCATAAGCTGAGTGGTGGACTCGTAGCGCTTGGGAAGCGTTAAAGCGATGAGGAGGCCAGCAACGAAACCGACCAGCGCCGCTCTTTGGAGCAAGCGCCGACGGTCCCAAAGAAAATTCAAGTGGGCGAAGATCGCTTCTTTAAGGTTATCCCCGCCGCGCTCGGCAGAAGGGTCTCCCGGCACCTGCGGAGGCGGAAGCTCCGGCCGTTTTTTTGTTGCTATCTGAGTCACACTCCGAATCCTCTGTTATCTTACGCCCATCCTTGAAATAGGTTACCGATTGCCTTTTCCGGTTAACCCTAAAGGCACCCCCTGCGAGCAAGAAAATGCTGTCATGGTCATTTCGACCATCTCCACGACTCGGGATAGACCGTAATTCCCAACGAAGAAGTCCAATTGGTCTGGGGCTTTGTCGCAAGAATAGGATAGTTCCAGAGTTCGTATTGAAGAAGTGCGGAAGCGTTTACACCCCCGCGGAACCACCAATTCGCACTAACGGAGGCGTCGTTGATATTGCCGCCGCCCGGAATAAAATCCGGTGCGACACTGGAGTGCCGGTAGCCGAACTGGATCGAATCACGAGAGTTGACGTGATACGTCGTCCACGCCTGATAGCTGTGGCCTTCCCGTCCCACCGGACTGCCAATGAGAAAGCCATTGTTGGTGTACAAATCGTGGTAGTAGCTGTCCCAGTATATGTACTGACCATTCGCCGAAAGAGGTACGCGCGGCGGTATCCATACTTTCGGAGGGTCCGTGTAGGCGGCTTCCATCCGAAGGTCCAACTTGGAGAGCTTGGGAAATCGCGTCAGGTAAATGCCAGGAGCAAAGGCCGCTCGAGCCAGGTCTGCGAAAGGAGAGGTGTTATCGGTAGCGAGAGAATCCGTGTAAATCGTCAGCCAATCGCGCAGGTATGGAATTCGATAATTCAAATCGAAACCGGATGTCCGCTTACCGGGGCTGATGCCCGGAGTATTAAGGCTATTTGCGAGGCTGGTGTAGGTTTCCCAAATGGTCTTGAGCGTAATCGGGCGACCGACGCCTCCGAATTCACCAGTGCGGGTGAAGCCGACTTCGAAATTGGGGGAGGGTTTGAAACTGACTTTCTCGCCGTGAAGCAACGGGCGTGGCGGGAATTGATTTCCGGAGAGCTTGCCCATGAACAGATCAATCTTTATCGGTCCGAGAACGCGCGAAAGTAGCGGAATTTCGAGAGGCGCCTCTCGGCTGACGCGGAACATGTAGATCGGGGCTGCGTTGTTGCTTATGAGAAAGGCGTTGCTGTAATCGGGCGACCACCACAGGCTTTGCTTGCCAAAAGAAAAGATCCAGTCGGCCTGGTTCGAAGAGACATACGTGTCCAAGAGCCGGAATTGGCTGGTAGACGGGAATGTCCCGGATTGGACGGGGTTGCTGTCCATAACCGCGATGGCATTGTTGACTGCGGCGGAATATGGAGGGGCACCCGGAGCATTCTCGTATTCGCCGCTGGCGTAGATGGCGAATCTACCTTGCGTGGCCCATGCGGAGCCGCCCACGATGGCATTGACACCTTCGCCGTAAGGACGACCGTAGTCGTTGAAGTCGGTCTGGCCGAAGTGATCGCTGTCGTTCAGCGGTTGGCCACTGATACCCATGACGCGAGTGTACAGAGACTCAACGCGCGCGGAAGTTTCTTGGGAGCTGCTACCTCCTAGTCGCTCCGTGTCTGAGGCAAACTCCTTGACGAGAGCGGAGTAAAGTCCGCTCACCTCGTCGCTGGTGGTCGAATCCGTAGCGATTCGCTCGCCAGCTTCTTGTATCAACGTTGCACATTCCTGACGGGTCCACGGCTGGATATCCATGAACTGCGATTGGATATAGCCGAGGGCGACTAACCGTTTCATGGCAGGGTAGATCCAACTGCTGAGCGGAACAAACGTCGTACCGAGACTGCTGTTACGACTATTGGAATGGTGCCCTTCGAATTCGCCGTAGCTCTGCCAGTCGCTGCCCCCCAGCTCAGGATCATGATGCGCGCGATAGGCCTGCTTGCCGACATACCATCCAATCACGCTGCCAACCAAGACGTCAGAGGGAAAATGCTGCTTCGCAGTTATGCGGGCCATGCTAATGGACGAAGCCAAGCCGTAAGCCAAAAAAGAAGTCATTGGACCGGGGTATTCGTGAGCAAACACACTGGCGATGGCCCAAGCCGCAGCGGCGTGTTCCGAGGGCATCGAAACGCCACCGTGCCAGAAATCTCCGGAGTAGAGAGGTTTATCCTGGGGGCGATCCCGGCCCAAGGAATATTTCATGGCTGTGGTGATGAGATAACCGTTGAGGGCGGCTTCGCCGGCCAAAAATCCCGTCTCTTTCTTGTGATCGTCATGCGTGAAGTGTCCCAAAATATACAAGCCCCCGCCGACGCCCGCCATAGCGCCGATTCCGTAGTTCGACAGCTTCGTGCTGTTATTTAGCCGGGACGGAGAATTCGAAAGGTGTTTGCTGAAATCAGAATCCGTGGGGAGCAGACCACCCAAGCCCATCCCGAAGGGCACGAGGATATCCGCATCCTCCCAACTCAGATGGCGAGGAAATGTCCACAATTGTATCTGATCTTTGGCGAAGCGCTTGAATAAACCCACGTTGATATTTGTGCCGTAATCGGGCGAGTCTCCCGTTGAGTCAGGACCAGCGCTCTTCGAATTTTGGTCTTGGCTCGCTACAGCAGGATGGTTCACTGTTTCTTTCTCCTGTGAAGCCGCACCAGCCGCTGGTGCCGTTTGCGCGTTACAAATCGGCAAAGCACCGACACAAATCACGATCAGCATGGCGAAAAAAACAAAAGCACTGAAACGCTGGCGTGGCATAGAAGTCATGCCTTCACTGCAAATCCGACGAAACGGACAAGGAGATGCCGAGCCGGTTGGACTGTAAGGCAACTGGCGTCTCGAAGTCGTTCCCGACGATCCAGTTTTGTCCCGCGTCGCTCTCCGTTGACCCCGAAGTCGCTTCTGTACGGAATTGAATCGAGCCAGCAACTGCGTCCCCCTGGATCATCGGTTTGAATTCCCTTTCGAGTGTGAAGAACCCACGCTTCGATTGGTCGCTTAGTGGCCGCTACCTCCCTTCCTCCCACCGCTCTGGACCGCTGCAAATTCGCGCATCTCCTCATGACTATCGCTCTTCGCCTAGGGATGAATGTAGGCAACTGCAAGGGCAACGGACGAGGCAACCTGCGCCGTCTGCATGATCGTCGTCCAGTTCGGGCCTCCCAGCTTTGGTGTTTTCTCCGGAACGATCACGGTGTCCCCAGGCCGAAGAGTAGAATTCAAAGGATCACCCAAGAACCAAGTCCCGCCCCCACTTTTGGCCGAAAGAACCGAACCGTCCGCACGGATAACGAAAACGCCTTTTTTATCCGCGATTGGAGTCAAGCCTCCGGCTTGGCTCAGGTACCATCTGGCGGATTTGCTCGATTGGGCGGTGATCGCGGTCGGATTAAAGACTTGCCCATTCACCATCACAACGCTCGCCTTCTTCGGGATCATCAGCACATCACCATCCCGGAGAGCGATATCCGCTGGGGTGCCCTTCCATTGTTTGATGTCAGAAGAAATGTGAATGACAACCCGACCGATAGGAGGATTTGTGGAAAGCTGACCGAGCGTTGAGTCCGTCTGCGCTAACGCGTTCAGTTTCGCATTCTTCTGATCGGTGTCGGTCTCCGGTAGATCCTTGAGCTGTAGACGTTCAACCTTGAGTCGAGTGATGAGTTCCATCTGATTTCTAGCTTCCAACTCGCGAACTTCCCGGCGCATCAGCACGGCACCGTATGGGTACGCTTCCTTGGTGTAGCCGCCGGCCCGCTCGAGCACGGAACTCAGACGTTCTCCGGGGTGTATGCCATAGGTCGAGGGGTGCGTCACTTCGCCATTGACCTTAATGGATGCACCGATATCGCTCCATCCGGTAACCTGCCGAATCGCCAGCACATCGCCGCTGCGAAGCGACACATCCTCGGTCGCGTTGCCGTTATTCAGGGAGGCGAGCGAGATTTGTAGTTGTTCCGAAACGCCGCCGGAAGCGGCATAGCGCGTTAGATCCGCAGTGTTCGTATCAGCGTTGCGTTTCAGGCCGCCCGCAGCCTGAATCAGGTCCTCGACATGCATATTCCCGGTAAAGGGATATCGGCCCGGCTTCGCCACAGCGCCGGTGATTTCTATCGTGGCAGGCTCCACTTGGGAAATATTCCTGTGAATGAACAGCCGATCGCGTGGCTGCAACAGAATGTTATCTGCAGTACTGCCGTTCAAGGCTTCCGCAAGATTCACACTAAAGATCTTCGAAGTGCCGTCGGGATTGAGCCGGAACAGTTGCGCGGTATTCAGCGCGGCGTCGGGGGTGAGTCCGCCCGCAAGAAAAACCGCGTCACGCAGTGAGGCCTGACCGGAGGTGCGATAAGTGCCCGGCGAGCGCACTTCACCGACGACGGAGACGGTCGGCGCGGGCTCAAAATCAAAGCGGCTGAAGATTCTAACGGTGTCCAATGGTTCGAGCGACGGAGCGTTGGCTGGATCCTTCATGGCTGCGGCTAGGTCGAAACTGACGACCGTCGGATGAAAGTCAGGCGGGTTGAGACGAATGATCTCGCCGTAGTGCGCAGCCGGCTCAGGAAGGATGTCTTGATAGCTAACAACCAGATCGGTCAGCTTCATGCCGTCGCGGAAGGAATACCTCCCCGGCTTGAGGACATGCCCTTGAAGATAGATGGTGTCTTGGTTGTAGGGAGCGATGGGAAAGATATGAATCTGATCGCCGTCCCGAACCTTAAACGTAGTAAGTTGCGCCGGTGCGGCGTTGTCCGGCGACAGATCCAAGCTCAGCATTGTGCGCTTTTGATGCGCTTCAAGTCGCTGCACTTCAACGTGTTGAAGAGCTGCGGCCGGAAGGATGCCGCCAGCCAACTCAAGTGCGTCTTCCAACGACTTCTCGCCATTCAATTCGTAGATCGCCGGCCGCCGCACCATTCCTGTCACGGTGACTTGCGGGCCGAGCGGCGGAACCATCAAGGTATCGCCGTTTTCGAACTTCTGTGCGTCGGGTGTGACACCACGCAGTAGCAAGTCATAGGCGTCGATCTGTTCGAGTTGCTGCCGCCCGCGCATGTGTTTCAAAGTACGCAAAGAGCCTCGGGGCGTAGCTCCTCCAGCAGCCACAAGGGCGTTCAGAGCGGTGGAAAGAGAACTAATGTCGTAGGCCCCTGGTTCCTCGACTTCGCCGACGACATAGACACGAATCGTGCGCAGCCGAGAGACAGAAACGTCGGCTGAAGTGTTGCGGAACTCAGTTCCGATAGCTTTCTGTACGGCAAGCTGCACTTCGCCAAGAGACTTGCCGCTCACGAGAACCGGACCTGCCTCCGGGAGAGTCACACGACCTTCGCGGTCCACGATGCGATTCAGTTTCGTCGAAATGCCTCCCCATAGGTCGATGGAAAGACTGTCGCCGGGACCAACAACGTAGTCAGGGCCGACGGGTAAATCCATTGGCAGGGTACGGAGATCCCGCAATCCGTCGCGAAAAACGTCGGTGCCGAAGCGTTCCGGCGGACGATCTCTTGAGGGCGCCTGCACGTAAAGGTCGTAGAGCGACGGGATGTCTGAATATGGGTTCGGGCGGTGAACCATTGCCCCCGGCTGAGACTCACGATCTTTGGCAAGTCTTGGAGGGCGGAGATAGTTGAAGTCTGGACGCATGACGGACTTCGCGTTCAACGAACTACCATTCTCTGAAGGGTAGGCCGCGTTTGGTGACTGCGGTGTGTTTCCGGTTTGCATTCGATCGGTCGAAAGAGGGTTCTGAGCGTCAGGAGAGGGCAGTCCACCATAGTTCGCCGAATCGTCTGGCTGCCTTAAGGGATTGGAAACACTCTGGAGCAGGCCGTTTCCGCCGGTATTCCCGCCGAATTGCGAACCATCGAAGTCTGGATTCGTCTCGGTTTGAATGATTTGCGGATTTTGGCGCTGGGGCTGTCCCTCATTGGGATAGTTGGGCGTCATATTTTGCTGTGGGATGGCCTGGTCGGGATTTTGAATTGTGCGATTCGGACGGCCATACAGCCCCTGCGCGCACTCGCGGTCCGTGCTCGATTCGCAAGGAATCGTTGAGGTCTGCGTTTCGTTTGTGCCTGTCTTCGGAGGCTTGGCGGAATCTGAATCTTCCTGCGATTCGATCTGCACGAGGCGTCGCACTCGCTCCTTAATGAGGAGTTCCTGCTCTTTCCCCATATCGGAATCCGGATTTATTCCAGGGCGCAAGTAACCATAGCGCTGGACCAACCGCGTGGCGACGGAGCGAAACGCAACGTCGTTCGTGAGTCTGTCAAATATGGCGTCATCGGTTAAGTCTTCGTCGGTGACGATTTGCCCGTTGTCGCTGGCGTCCTTGGCAACCCAGCGCTTCAGTTCGACTAGTAGTCCCGGATCCTTGATCAGCACTTCCCTGACCTGAGCGGACGAGGCGGCAACGCGGGCTAGATTCGCTTTTTCCAATTCCGAAATTTCTTGTTTGGGAGTGCGAAAGGTCTTATCAGGCTGCTGGACCTGCTGCTGGTTCTGCTGCGTTTGGCGGTTGGTCTCCTGAACCTGAGCAGAGGCAGGCAGAGCGGCAACAAGGAGAAGCAGCAGCCACCTACTGATCTTGACAGCTCCAAACATTTTGCGGGCCTCCCTCAGTTGACATTGCTCCCTTTGCTGACGGATTCGGCAACATTCTTTACGGCGCTCAGGAACCCTTGTTCCGAAGGCTCGATGTCGTCAGCATGAATATCGAGTGACGCCCAATAACAAACGGAATAGCTCTCCTCGGCCGCAACCGCTATGATGCGAAGCGCGGGGAACTCGCGAAGAAGCGCGTCACAAATCGCCGGACGTTTGCCCGGCTTCTCCGCCGTGACTACGAGCAGGTCCGGAGAAGTCTTCAAGACAAGGTGACGGATCTCGGACTCATCCGAGACCTCACCGACGATTTCGACCCAAGGCTGCTCGGCCAGTGTTTCCACCAGCAATTCCCTCATCAGCTTGGGCTGATTCGCCATGAGAACACGGAAGGTCTTGACCATAGCCGTCCCCTTTGGATCGCGAGTAAGTAAGTATTTCTCAGGCAGGGAAAAGCGGTAGGTCCAAAGGAGAGCTATTCGGCGCCTGCTCTGACAAGTAGTCAACCATTGAAGGAAGGGGCTCGAGAGCACTACAGGCGTTAGGCACCGTCGTTGGCCCTGGGGCTAATAGACGGCACGACGACAGGCAATGGTGAAAGTCAGAGATTCCTAGGTAGTTTCCTCTAGGCTTATCTGCTACTGCATCGACATCTATAAACTAAGTTGACATATCTTGGCCGTCCCCCTAGACTGAATTTGCCAGCGAAAGTGGTTCGTTTTCTTTGTCTTGGATCCGCGGCTTAGCCCTCTCGTGCAAAAAATTTGGATTGAGAGTGACTATGATGGCCACAGGTAGTTCCAAGTTGTCCCCTGAAGTTAGCGTTTATCTCCTGGCCGAAAATCGATTGCTCCGCGACACTCTGGCGCGTCTTCTGAGAAAGCGGGCGGAGATTTCTGTGGTTGGAGTGAGCCGAAGTTCAGAGACAGCAAAGGACGAGATACTAGCTTCACGATGTGACGTAGTGCTGATGGATTCCTTCGAAACTGAAGCCAGCTCGGCTCTGCTAGAAAACCTTTTGGATCAAGACTCTGCCGTCAAACCCCTGCTGTTTGGGATGGACGACAATTCCGATGCCTTTTTGAAGGCGGTGCAGCTTGGAATTTGTGGCTACCTGCTCAAGGAAGCTTCCGCTGCCGAGATTGTGGCTGCGGTTCGCGCCGCCGGCCGGGGCGAGGCGACCTGCCCGCCGCACCTGTGCATGACATTGATGCAATACCTCAGCAGAAAGAAGCACGAGAAACTCGAAGGCGCGGATTTGCAGAGCGGTAATCAGAAGGCACTTACGCCGCGACAACTGCAACTGATTCGGCTAGTGGCGGAAGGTTTGACCAACAAAGAGATTGCAGCCAATCTGAATCTGTCTCAATTTACGGTGAAAAACCACCTGCGTCGCGTCATGCGGCAGGTGGAAGCTGCGAGCCGTCACGATGCCGTGGACGTGCTGCGTGCAACGGGGCAACTGGCCGCGTCATAGTATTCGGCGAAATTCAACTCACCAGCAACGACCCGGGAGCCACAGTGCGAGTGGAGTTGCGCTGGCATGCGACGAGGCGGCATGAGCTTCAGGGAAATACTTGAGCCGGGCGCACGAAGTACACAGCGCATTAGGACCTTTAGTACTTTTGTCATGGTACCGTGGCGCGTACCGGCGAACGACAAGTTTTGATTGCCAACAAGACCGGGGAGTCGTACATTGCGTCTTACCAGCCCCGGGCCGTCCCGCAGCCTACCCGTAATCTAACCGGCAACGACCAAAACGAATGTACGAGCAGGCTTTCCATTTCTTTGGTCTGCGAGAAAATCCGTTTCACGTTTCGCCTGACCCGCGATTCTTGTTCTCGACGCGAGCGCATGGTTCCGCGCTGGCCAGTTTAAAGATCGGGGTGGAAACGCGGCAGGCTTTCATCGTACTGACGGGTGAAGCAGGTACGGGCAAGACCATTCTTCTGCAACATTTCTTGAATTGGCTGCGAGGACGACAGCAATCAAGCTGCTATTTGTTTCAGTGTCAATTGAAGTCAGTTGAGCTGTTCGAACTGATCCTGAACGATTTCGGTGTGACATGCAATTCCCGGCAGAAGGACGATCTGCTTGCGGCCCTGAAGCAGTGGCTCGTCCAGCATCACGCGTTAGGTGATTCGCCGGTACTGGTCATTGATGAGGCGCAAGCAATTTCGCTGCGGACACTGGACCGGCTCCGGATGCTTCTGGATCTGGAAGCTCTTGGGGGGAGGCTGCTGCAAATCGTGTTGGCGGGTCAACCGGGACTAGATGACAAGCTTCGCAAGCCCGAACTGCGCCAGTTGCGGGAGAGGATCACCCTCGGCTGCGCCTTGGGCGCGCTTTCCATGGAGGAAACCGCTAAATATGTGACGTCGAGGTTGGACGAAGCTGGAGCCGGTGGAGCGAGAATCTTTTCCGACGAAAGCCTCGAAGCCGTACACATGTACGCCGAAGGGATTCCACGTGTCGTGAATCTCTTGTGTGAGCACGCTTTGCTCAATGCGTTTGCAGAGAGGCAAACCGTGGTAAGCGAAGAGGCGATTAGCCAGGTAGCATCAACTTTGGAGCTTGTTCCGCAACCGGTGTTCCAGAGCAGACAAGTAGTCTTGCCGTGCTCCGCGCAGCCTGCTCGCCCTCGTGCAAACGTAAGTGAGCAGCTTAGCCGTTATGAGCACGAGGCCGTCACGTCGGGAAAACACGATCGAGAGCCGCAGACGGCGCCTTGCGCGGCAACAAACATCGAAGAAGCAAAGCCAGCAGTGGGGCAAGAGTCTGAACCAGCCTGGAAGGTAGAAGAGCGACCATTGGCTGCCGTTGCAGGGGCGGTGGCAGGCGTCGAGATCTCGAGGCCGCAATTAAGCCAATCTCCTATCCCTATTCGAACACCTCGAAAACTACCAGAGCGGGGAGTCGCGAAACAAGCGGCGAATGGACTGCCCGTTAATTGGGCGCGTCCGAGTTTGACCGCTCGATTCCTGCGTTATTGCCGGGCCGTGGCGCAAGCGTTCGTCCGCGACTTTAAGCAGTTTATGCAGAGCTGGGCGCAGGTGAAGAGGTTTACCGGTCCAGGATCCCATCGAGTATGACCGGAGGATGAGGCGGAGGTCACGGGTTCGATGGCCGCGTCGTTCACCATTTGCCGATTTCCGGATAGCTTGTGCCGGCCACCACGCAGCGGATTTTCATCGCGTCGCCTCGTTGCAGTTCACTGGAGTTCCACCATGCGAAGAACTTTGCGGACAGTGACCTGCGCAGATGGGGACTAAAACTTGCAGAGCGACGAGGAAACAATGCCAAGAAACGAGTGGTGGTCGCGGTAGCTCGAAAGCTGGCGATACTGCTCCATCGGTTGTGGGTAAGCGGAGAGGTGTACGAACCATTGCGCAATAGCAGAAAAGCGATGCGCGCCGTGGCCTAGAGAGTTTCGATCCGAACAGCTGAGCTCGACCACCGAGTCCAGGTAACTGCGACTAAGTCCTGAGGCCCAACTCCTACCGAAACACACTGGGAAGAGAGATCGATCATCAGGTAGCAGCACCTACTGAACGAGAGCACCCACCTGGCACCGAGCGAATATCGCTCACACAAGAGTGCGGATGGAAGGATGGCGACAAGGGCAGGCTTAGCTAAATGCGAACTGACTCACGGAAAGAAGAAAGTGAAAGTGTGCCTTGACATCAGCCGGCTTCCTCATGGAAGACGTCATGCGCCTTTTGGCGCACCACAAGGCATGAAAATGGGGTTCAGCTGGCAGCCTCGAGCAGACGGGTCAGTCTGTGCCTGTGATACAAGCATCGTTGGAAGGCGATTGCTTGA
>Ga0210394_10000228_pt1 | contig 132518 bp, 97 predicted proteins | sample IncBWC12MmetaG_FD_160121 | JGI IMG/M metagenome (GOLD analysis project Ga0210394, IMG submission 160121) | Forest soil microbial communities from Barre Woods Harvard Forest LTER site, Petersham, Massachusetts, United States - Inc-BW-C-12-M | ecosystem: Environmental > Terrestrial > Soil >...
AGGCGAGCGCCAGCTGATGTAGCCGCGGTCGAGGTCCACCTCGTCGATGCCTACGATCGAGACGACGTGTTCGAGGCCGGCGGCGTCCTTGTAGGTCACGGTTGCGCCGAAGAAGACGCGCGTAGCGGCTGCCCCCTGCCGCGGAGCGGCGGGATCGACGACCACGGCCGCGTCAATGCGTTTCGTGAGAAAGCGAATCCGTGAATCGATCTGGCCTAACCGTCGCTTGCCGTAGAGGTAGTCGGCGTTTTCACTGCGGTCCCCGTTACTAGCAGCCCACGCTACGACCTCCACCACCGCAGGCCGCTCGCGACTCAGTAGGAACAGATGCTCGTCTTTCAGCCGCTGCAACCCGGCGGGCGTGATGTAGTTTTTGAGCGCTGGCCCCGGTGGCTCTGGCCGAGGTCCTCGGAGCGGCCGCTTTTCTCGCATTTGCCAATCTGCCATGGGATTTCGTGTACGTGTGGATGACCCAATCTCGGAAGGTCCGCGCCTCGGTCCCGATAATTCCTCGCAAGGTGAACGTGACGTATGCGAGCCAGATGTCGAATCATACATCAGTCTTTCCCTGTGGCACTCTTAGAAAAATGCGGTGACCCGTCCGATTACATATCAAGGCGAAGAAGTATGCGATTGACCTAAGCGGTGAGCCGATGAGGTGCCCATTTCCAAATGAATTGTTTGTGTTCCACCTGTAGGCTCACAATGAATCCGGGCGGATGGTCGGCAACCCTTACCCAATCGCGTTACGCCAGAGTTGCCCGTCACTCGGGAGGAGACTATGTCGCTACCGCAACGCTCTAAGCGACGAACCGCTTGCTCGCTAGGGTTTCACTCCGGCTGCCTTGACGATACTCTCTGCGCTTTCGCTCTCCTTCAGGACGAAGCGCGCGAACTCAGGCTGTGTCATGCTCATCCGATCGGCCCCATGCTTTTCTAGCCAATCGCGCATTTCCGGCGCAGCCAAGACCCGCACGATGTCCTTTGCTAACTTGTCCACCACTCCGGCAGGAGTGCCAGCGGGCACCCACACTCCATACCAAATCGGATAATCGAAGCCGGGGACGCCGGCCTCCGCGATGGTTGGCACCTCAGGTAGTAAGTGAGAGCGACTCTTGGTGGTTACACCAAGAGCGCTTAGCCTGCCTGCACGGATATCAGCCAGGGCGAGCTGGATGGGCGCCATCATGTAAGTAGCACCCCCTGCGACCGTGTTGGAGATCACGTCGGTGATCGCGTCGCCCGCTTTAGCGGGCACGTGTACCGCCTTAATGCCCGCCTCAAGATTGAATTTCTCAACTCCTAAGTGCGAGCCAGTGCCAACACCAGTGGAGCCAAACTTTAGCTCACCCGGCTTTGCCTTCGCCGTAACCATCAACTCGCTCAGTGTAGCGATGCCCGACCATTTGCCTGCAACCAGCACGTAGGGCTGGCTTGTGAGCGGAGCGACGGGAATGAAGTCCTTCAAGGGGTCATAGGGCAGATTCTTCAAGAGGGCGGCGCTGTACGCCTGAGCGCTGGTGTTGACGAGCAATGTGTAACCGTCAGCTGACGACTTCGCAACCAGGGCGGGGGCCGCTGTGCTCCCCGCGCCGGGATGGTTTTCGACTGTAACAGGTTGGCCCCAAAGCTCCGAGAGCTTTGGACTAACGGCCCGGGCTATCAAGTCAGGCCCACCACCAGCACCGAATGGTTCGATCATGCGCACGGGCTTCGAGGGGTAATCCTGGGGAACTTGCGGCATCGCTGATAACAAGAGAAAAAATCCCAGAGCCATCCGAGTCGACATGCTTCACCCCTGCAGGAATAGTAGCGTCGAGACTCTCGTACCGATCAAATCCCGGGTTGAGTTTGGTAAAGCCCGCCCACACATTTGCTTGCGAGGTTAAGTGTAAAATGGTCCGTCCGTGTGCAACATAAATATCTTTTGCCCATCATCAGTGAGGAACGAACACGAGACTCAGGACGGATTTGTCGGCAAGCGCGCAGTACTGTTGCGTTTTGGTGTACTGGGATAACTTCCGGGTTGCCGTCACCCGGGTCTAAACGAGGTGGCCACGCGGACTGCTTCCATGTGGTAGCCTAGTTCCCCATGTTCTTCGGACTTTTGCTTGCCGCTGCTGCTGTCCTACCTGCACCCTGCACTTTCGGCACTGTAGCAAATTCGTAGTAGTCCCCGTCTGAGGTGCCCCTTTTTCATTCGTCCGATTCATGTCATAACGACGCCGCCCTCGCAACGGGGTTTCCGTGTTCACCCTAACTAACAGGCTCGGACCGAAGGAGGCCGAGATGCGAATTAAGATGTGACTTGCACGCTTGCCAGCAAACGGTGGCGCTACTAGACACCACAACGGGAGAGTTGGTGACCATGACTCTGAAGCACGAAGGCAACAGCGTGCGGGAGTTTTGTTCCTCGCTTCCGCGCCCGGCGAGTGTGGGGGGTGAGTAAACGAGGCAATTGCTGCTGCGGTTTCTCTGAGTTGAGGCGGCGGTACACGCCGTACGGTTGCCAGCAATGGCGTCCGGCTGATGGCCATCGAAAGAGGTGAGGGAGAGCGAGCAGAGGGCGGAGCAAAGGGCAACCAGAATGTGCGCTCTCGTTGATTGCATTCCGCGGACTCCACGCCTATGATTTGCGCTGGTTAAACTTCGCCATTTATCTGTTCACGTCCAGTGAATGCCTTTGCAGGGAGGTTACGATGCTAGTGCCCCCCAGGTTCTCCGCCTCCCTTCTTTGTAGCGTCTTGATTCTAAGTTGCGGCTGCGCGCGCAGCCAGGATTCCGGGCAGCAGCGCGGATCCAGTGCGCAATATTTTCTGATTTCGGTCAACATTCAAGTCCCTTATTGGCAAACAGCAGGGGCCGGGTTCAAGAAGGCCGCCTCCGAATTGCAAGTCAAGGCAGAAGTGGCAGGGCCAAGCAATTATGATCCTAAGGCTGAAGAGCAGGAATTCAGCCGGGTCGTAAAGTTGAAGCCGGCCGGGATTCTGGTTTCGCCCGCAGACCCGGAATTGATGAAACCGGACATCGACGCAGCTATCGCGGCGGGAATACCGGTCATCACCATCGATGCGGATTCTCCCGCCAGCAAACGTCTCTCCTTCATCGGAACGGACAACTACGAAGCGGGAAGGGTCGGGGGTGAGTTTCTGAGTCTGGCTTTGAAGGGCAAGGGTAACGTCGTATTTTTCACCCTGCCGGGGCAAACGAATCTTGAAGGACGATTTCGCGGTTATATGGAAATCCTGGCCGGCTATCCGCATATCACAGTACAGAGCGTCGTGGACATCAAAGGGGACCCACGAATTGCTTTCGACGAGGCAAAGAAGATGATTGACTCGCAAAAGAGCACCGTGGATGCTTTTGTATGCCTTGAAGCATTAGCGTGCAAGGCGGTGGCTGAGGCGCTGAGCGGTGGTCATGCCAGCAACAGGCTGGTAATCGCGATGGACACGGACCCTGAAACCCTAGACTGGATTCGGAAGGGGCGAATTCAAGCCACCATTGCCCAAAGGCCCTTCACTATGGGATTTGTTGGGCTGAAGATGCTGGACGAACTGAACCGTTCCCATCTTGGCTCTCTGGATCGGGCCTGGGCGAAGGATCCTCTCGCTCCTGTTCCCAGTTTTGTGGATACAGGTGTGATTTGGATTGACAAGCAGAATGTAGACACCTCAATACGGTCCCAATGAGCAAGGACCGAGGCGGAAGAATTAAACGGCACTTCCCGGTGTCAGCGTCAGCACATCCCTAGAGCCAAGAGGCAAATTGGGGGTGCAGTGGCAGCTATAACAACTCCCCACTTTCTCCATTTCTTAAGCGAGAACTTCTTAGTGGCTGAACCGACCATTGAGGACAAGTGCTTTCACCGACGAATTATTTCCTTTGTCCTGTCATCGCATTGCCCTTCGGAAAAATCACAGGTTTACTTTAGTTCGAATTTCTGCAGACCCGAGTGAAGCGCGTATTCCTTGTCGTTCCAGACCAACACTCCGGCGAGTTTTCCAGGAAGTTCAATGGTGGCCTCGAATCTATCGCCCTGGTGTTTATATGCCGTACGAATCAGGCCTTCTGGATGCGGTGTCGTAGCTTCAACCCAGTCGAGGCCAGCAAGCGCAGGCCGAATCCGGACGCTGGCATAACCGGGTGCTCCGGGGCGAACACCCGCCACAAGTGTATTGAAATCGAAGGCAGGATGAGCGCTCCAGGCGTGCGTGTCCGATCGTGAGGGGTCAGTAGTTTCGGGAGTGGTAGTGAAGCCTTTGGCCAGCATCTCGCGCCAGCGTTTCAGAGTATCGAGGTACAAATCGCCCAACCCAGTGTGATCCAGGGCGCGAGAGATATAGAACTGAAAATAATAGGAGGCCGTCGTGAGTTTCGGCGCGCCTGAATCGGCGGCGTCTAGATGAAGAATACGGCGGAGGACTCCGGATTGGTCTTTCGCGGGGATCACATCGTAAATCACGCCCAAGACATTGGCGTGCTGACTGTAATGTTTCTGCTCCGGAGTGTCTGCAAGCAGACCGAGCTTTGCGCTCCAGCACTGGCGGTAGACGTTGTCTGCGGCGAACTTCGCCCTGTCGCGATATGTAGCCGCACGTGACGGATCTCCGACAGCTTCCTCCATGTCGGCAGCATCGCGGAGGGCGCCAATGAACTGCAAGGTCAAAATGGAGGAACGTCCTTCCGTATCGACCGGAGGGAATTTCTCATCATTGGCCAACCAATCGACAAAATTCCAATAAGGAAGCGAGCCAAGGAATCCGTCGTCGAGTTGATGCTGGACGAACCAAGCAAGTACCGAGCGGGTGCCGGGCAGCAGAGCCGCCACGTAATGAGCATCCGGGCGATAGAGCCAGTAGTCGTGCAGCATGTTGACGTAGATCAACGAGAACGGCGGGATTAGCTGTAAGAGCGAGGACGGAAAACGGCTTTGCGTTAGACCTTCGGGAACTATGGAGTCGTTGATGGACTGAAGCGCCTGCAGCGCCAATCGGTCATCCCCGCTGACCACGTAAGAAACTAGCGCTTGGATGCGCGTATCGCCGACGTACTGTAGCTGCTCCCAATAGGCTGTATCCATATAAGTCTCGTGGCTATCGATGCGCGCGGTGCGCCAACAGATTTCCCGAATGCGTGCGAGTTCGGGATCGCTCGACTTGAAGCTGCCGCGATCTATGAAGGGATAGGCCGTGAAGAAAGTATGGATAGAATCGAGTTTTAGCGGCTCAGAGGCAGTTTTGATTTTCAGTTCGAGGTATCGCCAGGTGCGCCACCACAGCGGTGTGAAGACACGCGAAGATCCGCCGTCGGGAAGTACGACGTCCGTGAGGCCGAGAGCGGCTAAATCGCCAACGGCGTCCCTCTGATTGCGCTTCTGGTTTTTGTCGTAGAGGGATTCGGAGTAGACGAGCTCGAGGCGTGAGCCCTTGCCGCCGGAGACGATGAGTTGCGGGTAGGCAGAAACGACTTCGCCCTGATCCATCAGCACGCTCGTCTCATTGTTTGGAGGAATTACCACGGCGCTCTGAGGGAACTTTTTCAGTGCCGAAATCGTGGTACGTGCGACGCGAGGCTTGGCAAGTTCCTTGTATTCCATTTGCGGAAGAGGGTCAGGATACAGCTGCCAGGCAAGGCCATTGCCGGTGCTTGGTGGCACGGGAACGCTGCCATTAGGGTAGATGGATTCGCGCAAAGCTGGCTCCGCCGCAACCCAGTTGCCCGTGATTGAACCGAGTTTGTTCCATTCTGTGTTGTAGCCACTAAAATCAATCTGCTCACCGGGACCCGCTGCATAGTATTGCCACATACCCGGTGGAAGCGGCGCGCGTATAGTATGGCCCTTAACTTCTTCAACCTGCCATGAGGTATCGGTGTTCGCGACAGACTCAAACTTGGTGTCACCCTCGACCAGAAATGCGAGACGAGCGGAAACCTGGGCGAGCGGCGCGCGAATGCCAAATTGCCAGACTACTGCGGCGATCAGATTTTCGCCAGAGTGCAAGAAAGGAGCGAGGTCCAGCGATTCGTATCGCCAATGGGTGAGGTTGCCGCGGGCAGGTCCATCGCCAACCCGCTGCCCGTTGACATACAGCTGAAAGCGATTGTCGGCGCTTACCAGAACGACAAAGTGATCCGGCTTGACGTCCAGACGAAATGTTTTTCGAAAGTGGAACACCCCAGGCTCGCGGAGCGGCGCTGTCGGATGCGCAATCCAACTAGCGTGCCATTCCTTACGTTCATTGGGCACAACTTGCGCCGTAAGGACAGCAGCGCTGATCAGAAGAAATGTAAATTGAAAAATTGTCAGCAAGGAGAGACACCTAAGGGTTGAACGCATCAATGAAGGCCTCCTGGAAACTCCCTGCTTGACGATTTCACCACCGGACCATCTCGATGCTCCTGCGCCTGTTCAACAACAGGTCCGTTGGGAGATGAATTGCACGAGCGCCGCGCTGATGGCTCACTTCTCTGCGTGCGTTAACCCCCTTCAGGCTCGTCTCCACAAACCATGTGCAAATCGCCAGACCCAGTTTAAGGCTGTCAAACCCCGGGATTTTCCGCCAGTATAATCCTGTCCGTCCATTCGACGGCGAACTCAAATTGTGTTTATTCCCACGAGGACGATCACGCTCGGTATACTCGTTCTTTCGGAACTACCCGCGCTTGGTGGCTTCGCGGCGACCCAGGGGCCAACTGCCGAACAGTTGAACAATGCAGCCAACGGTGCGTACGACCGCGGCGACGCCCTACGCGCGATTTCTGTGTACCAGCAAGGGTTTACGCTGCAACCTGATTCCGTCCCAGCCCGAACCAACCTCGCCGTAGCCTTGGCACACGATGGCCGCTACCAGTAAGAAGCGCTAAAGCGTGATCCAAAAAATTCGATGGTTCGCAACGCACGCAGATGAACTCCTGGCTCAGACGTCATCCGCGCTTCCATTTGCACTATCACCGCGACGTCCAGCTCTTGGCTGAACCTGGTCGAACGTTGGTTTCGTGATCTGACCCAGCAACGTATCCGACGTGGCAGCTTTCCCGCGGCCCAGGAATTGGTGACGGCCATCAAGACGTACGTCGAAAATCACAACCAGAAGCCGCAAACATTCGTCTGGAGTGCTCCGGTTGAACGGCATCCTAAGCAAGATCGCCAAATGTAAAGAGGCGCTAGACGCAGTACACTAGCGGATTGAAATGGGGGAATTGTGCGAATACTCAGTGAGGGCATTCGCTGCAATCGATCCGCCGCTAAGGCGGTCAAGGAGGTAGATTGCATGCGCTTTTTCATAGACAGCGCCTTGGGAATGGTCAGGCGCCTGGTGTGCATTACACTTCTATTGGGTCCGGCTGCTTTTGCGCAAACGGGGTCTCCATCTGCCACCCCGGCTAGCCCCCAGGATTTGGATGCGGAGATTCGTTCTCTCACGGAATCTCTCGAACAAACGCGATCCGAGCTGGCCCAATCGCGGACGGAGATAAAGCAGCTGCGGACGGCACTCGAAGAAGTAATCAGCAAAGTCAACGGGCTTCGACCCTCCGCAGCGACCGAAGAGAAAGCTGTGGTGGCGGAATCCCCAAAGAATATGGCGAACCCGACACGCGGTGACGGTCAGGGACAGGCGAACATCTCCCAAGATGATTGGGATATCTTGAATGCGCGGATCGCAGAACAACGGCAGGTCAAGGTGGAAAGCGGGGCGAGGTATCGGCTGAACTTATCCGGACTCGTTTTGTTCAATGTTTCCGCGATAGGCGGCCATGTGAACAATCTCGACTTGCCCGATGTGGCCGTTCCACCTTCACCGGGCTCTTCTTCGGGCAGTTTGAGCGTATCCCTCAGACAATCGATTGTGGGTCTCACTGGTATCGGTCCAGAAGTTCTCGGTGCCAGGACCTCAGGCGACTTGCAACTGGACTTCTTCGGCGGCTTGCCCGGCGGTTATGAAGGGGCCAGCTCCGGTGTGGCCCGCTTGCGCTTGGCCCGGATGCGGATGGATTGGAAGAACACCTCCCTTGTAGCTGGCCTTGACTATCCGTTCTTTTCTCCAAATTCTCCGACGACCTACATGTCCGTTGCCGAGCCGGGAATGGCATCCGCTGGCAACTTGTGGAGCTGGACGCCCACCATCTGGATGGAGCAGCGATTCGATGGCGCTCTTTCACCGTTCAAGATCCAAGCAGGCCTTTTGGATGTGGCACCCGCTTCGAACTACACGCCCAATATAAATGTACGGACGCCCAACGCAACCGAGAGCTCGCGGCAGCCAACCTATGCGCTGCGACTGTCCGCAGGAACGAAATCTGAGGATCGGCCGGCGGTAATCGGAGTGGGTGCACTTTACTCTCCACAGCAATATTATGGTGGCTACAGCGTTGCGGGATGGGCTGGCACGGTCGATTGGAAGTTCCCTCTGCTCCAACGCACCGAGCTCAGCGGCGAGTTCTTTAAGGGAAGAGGTATTGACGGGCTCGGAGGTTTGGCGTTCAGCCCTTCGACTCCTCAGAATCCCATGTACTACACGATGTTTACCGCCCCGGAACTCGCAAATCTCGGCGCCATTGGCGGCTGGTCGCAACTAAAAATAAGGCTGGACGCACGCAATGAATTCAATGTGGCAGCCGGCACGGGAGATCGCAATTCCGGGCAATTGCGTCAGGATAGCTTGTTAAATGCATTCCTGCTTACTGTCCCAGCGCGTAACGAAATGCTGTTTACGAATTACATTTTCAAGCCACGTTCCGACCTGTTATTTTCAGCCGAATATCGTCGAGTGCGTACGTATGACGTCAAAGGTTTACCGAGCGTGGCGCAGCAGGTGGGCCTTGCGATTGGCTTTCTGTTCTGAAGTGCCATGAAAAAGTCTTCCATTACGATTGCGGTAATAGGTCTGGCGCTCTTACCGCCGGTGGCCTGTACGCAAGCTCCGAATGTCGCATCGACGATCGCGGCGACTCTTACGGGGGAGGTCACGCTCATCCCGTCTAACAGCGACCAGCGGGTGAAGGATGCCTCGCGTGTCGTCGTGTGGTTGTCATCGCCAGACCTCCCCCATCTAGCCCGCGCGGCCGCCGAGAAACAGCAGCACTTTCGAGTGGTGCAGCATAACAAGCGGTTTGAACCTAGTCTGCTCGTGGTGCCCATCGGAAGCACAGTGGATTTCCCTAATTTGGATCCTTGGTTTCACAACGTCTTCTCTCTTTATCAGGGAAAACGATTCGATCTTGGTCTATACCAGGCGGGAGCGCAGAAATCCATTCGCTTCGACCAGCCCGGTCCGTCCTACCTGTTCTGCAACATTCACCCTGAAATGACCGGCGTAATTCTTGCCGTCGGTTCGGAGTTCTTCGCCACGTCGGACAAAGCAGGACATTACTCCATTGCCGGCATTCCTCCCGGCAAGTATATGCTTCATGTGTGGTATGAATCTGCGACCGCCGAGACGCTGCAGGCGCTGGAACGCCTGGTTGTGGTGGACAGCGGCAACCCGCCCTTCACGGCTATCTCCATTCCCGTAACTAAGCCGATGCATTCAGAGCACAAGAACAAGTACGGAGAGAAATACGATCCAGACTCGGTGAAAACGGTGTATTGACTTGCTTGTAATTCCAAACAAATTTGTAAGTGGGCTGACTCCGGTGAGTTCCGCTGCTTCCCGTAGACGGCGCAGACATCTCGTGGCAGCGCTACTTTGAAAAACTAAGGATCAGATCTATGGAAACTATTCTGGTGGTTGAAGACAGCCGTCCAATGCAGCGGACGCTGCAACGCCTCTTTGAAGCGGATTCCTTGAGCGTTACAATCGCCTCGGACGGCCCGGCTGGCCTCGAGAGCTTTCGTACGCAGCCGCCTAGCGCGGTCGTACTCGACCTGAAACTCCCAGGCATGTCCGGCAGGGAACTCTGCCGCGCTTTCAAATCAATGGCGGCTTCGGTGCCGATTGTGGTGTTGAGCGCGAACTCGGAAGTGGAAGATAAAGTGCTGCTGTTGGAGCTGGGCGCCGACGACTATGTCACCAAGCCTTTCAGCCCCAGAGAATTGCTGGCCAGAGTCCGCCGTGCGATGCGTCGTAGCACGGCGAAGACCATTCTGGTATCGAATGTAGTTCCCAAAACGGTGAGCCACCAGGTCCTCGAGTTTGGTGATGCTCACATCGATTTTACGAGCATGGAAGCGACCAGGGCCGGCAAACCGCTGTCACTGACGGCCCAGGAGTTCAAACTCCTGAAGTTCTTCGCCTCTTCGCCCGGGCGAGTTCTTTCGCGCGAAGAACTTCTCAATGAGGTCTGGGGATACCAGAACTACCCCTCCACACGCACCGTCGACAACCACATTCTCCGTCTTCGGCAAAGACTTGAGCCTGATCCCGCCAATCCGTGCTTCTTCCTGACTATTCACGGGGCTGGCTATAAGTTTGTGATTGGCAATCCCGCTGTCAACAAACCCTAGAGAATCTTCAGAACGCAAATGACTCATCTTCGTCTTCGTACACAGCTGTTCATCGCAACTCTGCTGATCATTTCGGGCTTGGCGGGCTCGCTACTCTTCATAATTCGCCGCACGGTTGGCGTTGAAACCGACCGGCAAGTACGGGACGGAACGGAAGCCTCCGTTCGGGCATTTGAAACTGTTCAGCGGCAGAGAGAATTTCAACTTTCCCGCACGGCAGCAATGCTTGCGGATCTCCCCACGCTGAAAGCCTTAATGACCACCGAAGACGCGCTGACCATCCAGGACGGCTCGGCGGCATTTTGGAAACTCGCTGGTAGCGATCTGTTTATTCTCGCCAGGCACGACGGTGAAGTAGAAGCGCTGCATCTGAGCAGGCCGGGTTGGTCTGCTGCGAATGCGAAACACGATCTACGCAGGTCCATAGAACAAGGAGAGGACGCATCGTGGTGGTATGACGATGGACGTCTATATTGGGTATTTGTGCGCCCAATTACCGCTGGATCCGGCAGCACTTCAGAACAGCTTGGATTGTTGGCAGTTGGCTACCAGATTGATTCCACCGTTGCCAAGCAACTTGCCGTGGTGGCAGGCTATCAAATTGCCCTCGCTACCGGCGACAACGTCATCGCTTCTACGCTGCCCCCGCGCGAGGACGCAGAGTTGCGCCGCATCATCGCTGCGGACGATTTCTCTTCCAACTTCAATCCTCGCGAAATCTCTCTTGGCGGAAGCGATTACGCATTCTCGTCCGTATGGCTGCATGGAGCGCTCCCTTCCCCGGTACGCTGCTTCGTATTGATGCCTCTGCTCCCCGTCGCCAGTTTCATTGCCCACCTGAATCACACCATCTATTTGGTGGGTATATCGGCGGTAATTCTCGGTGCGCTTCTCTTTAGTTTCGTCTCTCGTACGATCACCCGGCCTCTCGAAAATCTCGCAGCAGGTGTCCGCGCGCTTGCTGCCGGTGATTTCACGTACTCCATTGTTCCAAAAGGCAGCAGCGAAGTTGTCGATCTGAGCGAAGCATTTGCGAAGATGCGCGAGGAGCTTCTGAGTTCGCAAAACCAGCGTATCGAAGCCGAGCGTATCGCTGCTCTCGGCAGAGCAGCCGGTTCCATTTCTCACGACCTACGTCACTACCTTGCTACCGTCGTTGCCAATGCAGAGTTTCTGTACGAAGCCGAAGGCATGAAGCCGAACAGAAGCGAAATCTATCAGGAGATCATGACCGCCTCGAACCAGATGACAGACCTAATCGATTCGATGCGCGAATTGGCGCATCAAGGCAGCTCGCTATCGCGCGAGCCTGCCGGGCTGGATCAGATCCTTCGCCACGCGATTGACGCAGTTCGCGTCAGGCCGGAATTTCGTAGCTCGAAAATCACGCTTGCCTTGGATCAGGGAGCGCATGGCATGTTTGACGGCAAGAAACTGGAGCGCGCTTTCATTAATTTGCTCATAAACGGATGCGAAGCAACAGCTACTGGAGACAGCAAGGTCGCTATCGATGTCCGCGCGAAAGGGGAGCTTTTTGAGATTCGGATAACCGACAATGGCGCCGGCATCCCTGACGAAATCCGCAGCTCCCTGTTCGATCCTTTCGTCAGCTACGGCAAACCCAACGGTACGGGCCTCGGCCTGGCGATCGTGAGTAAAATTATCCACGATCACGGCGGATCCACATCGATCGAGAGCACCTCTAGAGCCGGGACGACCGTGTTGGTCATTCTTCCTCGCTCCCCGCGTCCGGTTACTTCGGGCGTGCCATCGACTATCGCGTGACCAGTTACCCTTTGGGGAGAACCCCGCGCCATGCATAGATGTCCTCGCTGTTGACCGCTACGCCCGCCAGTTTCAGATAGAAAAATAGCTGGTACTTGTGATTGATCAAGTGCTCTAGATTGCCCAGAAGCAGGCTCAGCAGCGTCTCGCCCTCAGGGACAAATACGGTGGGTATTCTGCGGGCCAAGTCCGCGTCCGTGCTTTGCTGGAACCCGCGGTGGATGTGATCTGCGTATATCTTCATCTGCTTTCTTGCCTCTTCCGGGAGACAAGCGTGATTTACTGGCAGCGACTGAAGAGACACAAAGCCGGAAAGCTCGGAAGGGTACGCAGCGTACAACGCGGCGCAAAAGCCCGCCACACAATCCAGGAGATGCCCCACAAGATGCCCCAGATCGCTTGCTGTCGGCTGCCCATTGGGCAGCTCCGGCCGCCAAGTGAGGTGCTCCACTGGGATCAACTCCACCAGATGATCCGTTCGCTCGATCGTTTCCGACACCTTGTTTTCCAGAGAGTTCACATTGTCTCGCCCTGACATGGCATTGCCCCTTCACTCACCTGGCACGCTGCTAGCCACTGGCTTACATCCCCAGAATGCCTTGGCCCACCTTTAAGCGGACCTGGATCCAGACGCTTCGCTTGCCCGGCGAGACAGAAAGGTTACATTCTAATGACATTCCCCGTATTGAATGGATTTCGATTTGGCCGTAGCGTAGCACCGGTGGCAAGCGTCCTGATCTGCGTGGTGTGATTCATCCATTGGAGAACTCCGCGGACCAAGAAGAGGCCCTGCCCGGATACTGCTTGTCGATCGCGGCTGTGGCCGTGATCATCGTCTGACTGAGGGGACACCTCGGCAGCTTGCTCAACGGAGTGGAATGGACCGGAATAGATCGAAACTCCTCAGACGCGGGTCGATTGATCCTCCTACAAGACGATTTCCAATGGGCGTGAAGCACAAACATGACCTCCATTTGACTTCTGCTTGACAACGCACTCCTTGACGTCCGCTAAGGTTTAATTCTCAGCACAGCTCGGGAATTTGCTGGTGAGCGCGCAATCCGCGTCGGCCGGTCCAGAGGTTGCACAGTGAAATTTCATCAATTGGCACAGTCTTCGGCCCATCCAAGGCCCATTTCGGCGCTTTACCTAGATGATTCGCTGGCGCGAATCCCGATTGTGGATTTGAAGGAAAGTCGGCGGCTTTCGCGGTTCCTCCCGCTCATCGTCCTGATTCCCACATCCCATGTTGTTAAGGACCATGGTGTCGCGCCCCAGATCGCGGCCAGCAAGTCCCTCTGGCAGAGCCCGGGGGCCGCGAGAATGCTCGGCCTGCGTGACAAAGCCGTGGAGCAATTCAAAACACAAACATGAAGAACGAGTTTGTGCTCGGAGACGCGAGAGTCAATTTCGCAACCAAGGAATTCGCCACAAAGGCCAGCCCGTGACGTACGTGGTGATGGAGTCCAGGACCTTGAAAAACACGATTCGGAATGAGAGGCGCGCGATTTCCAGCGATGAACTGCTAGACCAGGATTGGCGATATGAGAACTATCCGCGCATGCGTACGGTCGACAAACACATTTTAAGGTTGCGGCAAAAACTTGAACGAGAACCGCCACGGCCGGCACATTTTTGAACCGTCCACGGCGTTGGTTACAAGTTCTTGCCCTAGCACGCCACACGCCGACGACGGGAGGTCACGCTCGCGGATTTCATGGTTCGCCTTGGAGATGCTAATGCCAGAACACAATCGTACGGGGAATTTTGAGCGAGAGGCACTGCCGCATCTAGACGCGGCCTACAACCTAGCGCGCGGGCTCACGCGCAATGAACAGGATGCCGAGGACGTTGTCCAGGAAGCATACTTGCGCGCCTTCAGATTCTTTTCCGGCTTCCGAGGCGGCGATGCGCGCGCATGGCTCATGAGAATCGTCCGGAATACTTGCTATACCTGGTTGCATGTAAATCGGCCACTGCAAGTCGCCAAGGAATTTGAAGAGAACCTTTTCCGTCCTGATTCTTGCGCTCCCAATCCAGAAGAAGCCCTGCTCCAAAACGACAACGGCATTCTGCTGCGAAAGGCGCTGGAGAAACTCCCGCCGAATTTTCGGGAAGTGCTCATTCTTCGCGAACTCGAGGGGATGTCTTACAAAGAGATCTCAGATATCACCGGCATGCCCGCAGGCACGGTGATGTCGAGCCTATCGCGGGCGCGGGGCCGGCTTCGTCAAGCACTGGCAGGTCTCAAGAGCGCGGGTACGGCGTCAAGTTCACCGCGAATCGTACGTGCGAGTATATGAATGCATGCGCGTGGATCATCAGTGATAGACGAATTCTAACGTATGGCGGCCACTTGGCATATTCTCAGAAAGGGACAAGTCACGAACCCGCGTTCTTCGACATGGTGGTTGTTCTGAGCTTTCTTGTTGTGGCTACTGACGGCCCGTCTTTGTTAAGAGGCGGACAAAGCGGCACGCTTCAGCAAGAAGACTCCGCAGTTCGCCAAGGTTGTCTGCTGTTAAGCCTGGTTTCGAATTTGAACCCCTGCCAACCCAGCACGCCGGATTTGCTCCTTCGGTCGTTGCCTCTGTTACCGGCGGCACTACGACATCGCCATTGAAGGGGGCGTAGGAGCCGCTTCGATCTGCACCAATGACGGTTCCACTTTTACTTTTCCGCCGATCGGTTGGGCAAGGTCTACATTCCTACCCTTGGCATAGATTTCGTGACGAGGATGGCTTCCGTGCCACTCCGCTAGCGTAGCCGTGCGATTCATGTGCTCGATAACTTTCCGCCAACCGCCGCCGTTGTAAGAGCAAAAGCTAATTTCTCCTTGTTGGGTTGCCACTGGCGTACTCGAACTGGAGACGGCAGAAAAATCGTAATTGAAAGCATCTTGGAACCACAACCCGTTGACGGTCATCACTCTCCAACGGCCAGCATAAGAATATGCTTTCTGGGACCAATCATCGCTACTGCCAGCAACACGGTAGAAACAATCGTTGAGCAAACCCCTAAGCTGCGCGAGGCCGAAGCCCAAGGGAGCTTTCTTCTGATCGAAATTGCGGAGTACAGACAACCGGACGAGAGCTCTTGTAAAGGCCGGTCGTCTCCCACGATCCGTTATTTCCACGATGTCGCGCATGAATTGCTCTAAGTTGAAGAAGGACGGAATCGGAAGTGCCGCCTTTTGGACCGTATCTACCAGCAAGAGGCTGAACATCCCGTGATTTGGGTGTGTGTCCGGGAAAAGGCTTCCTAATTCTGCATGTGGAGTTAGGACGTCGCACAAATGAGCAAATATTCCATAGTCCGAGATCGGGAACCAATCGCGCATTGGCCGCCAGGTGGTCGAACCCTGTTCTTGCAGATCATAGGCGAGTTGCGAGAGGGGATAACGTTTCGCGTAGCGGTGGTCGCTGGATATGCGTTCATCTCTGCCCGTAAACATGACAGGCTGAAAAAGCACGCCGTGAATCTTGTCCGTGTTCTCAATTGCGAAACGGACGATGTCACCGAGCCCGTCGTTGTTGAGGCCGTTGACTACGGTAACTTGGAGCGTGGTTCGCATTCCGGCCAAAGCGATGTTTTCTAATGCTTGCCGCTTCACTTCCATGTAATTTCCTAGCCCGCGATGTTTGTTCTTTTCTTCCGAAACGCCGTCGCACTGAAGGTATACGGCATGTAATCCAGCCTCCCTCGCCTGAAGAACAAAGTCTCTGCTCTCGGCAAAACGCACACCGTTCGTCGCGACGTGAACCCGGTGGAGGCCCCTGCTTTTCGCGTGCCGGACGGCCTCAAGAAAAATCGGTGAAACAGTGGGCTCTCCTCCGGAAAACAGAACGTTGACCTCTCGCTGAGGCTTAAAAGAAACGGTCTTGTCGAAGATGGTTTTGATATCTTCCATATCCAATTCGTGGACGTACCCGGCGGCGTTCGCGTCCATGAAGCACGGCGAACACATCATGTTGCATCGGTTGGTCAGATCCACGATCAAAAATGATCCCCGGCCGGATCTGATGCTGTTGAGACCGTGATTGTGCAGTTCATGGTCGTGGGCGCATTCAAAATCTCGACCAAAAGCCAGGCGCTCCATCCTTCGGAAAAAATCCGGGTGATTGGACAGTACGTCTTCAAACGGGCCATGCCTGTCGCACATTTTGCGCATCAGGATGCGCCCGCTTTCCTCCAATATTTCCGAATCGACGATTCCCGGCTGTTCTCTAAAATCAGTGACCTCATGCTCGCCGCTCAGAACCGCATGTGCTGCTTCGCGGTTGCAATCGGGACACAGCGAAGACGTTTTCCTGGGCACACCCAGTTCCGTCGACCTTCTTTGGGCCATCTTGAGCAGCGGTCCAGGCGCCCACTTTGGTGTGGGCAAGACTCCCGCTCGTAATACGTTGTTAATTGGCTGAAGAAATTTCCAACCTACATTTGCGATGGCACAAAAGGCGTCAGCCTTGGACGTAAACATTGAGGTACCTCCCCGACGGTATGCTCACAGGGAAAAAGAAACGTGCTTTGGCGAAACAAATTGGACACGAAACCAATACGCGCATAGCTCGTCTCCTGTCAAGTAAAAATGTGGCTAGTGGCTAGCGAGAACCGTCCGCGACAATCTCCTTAACTCTGCGGCGACTGACAACGCGGAAGCCAGCCGGTCCAGCGCTTCTTCCACGTCAGTTTCCGCGAGGTCGCCCGGAAACACGAAGCGCCTCGTCGTTAATCCCGGGGCGATGGCAAATTCGAGTGAGGTGAGCCGCACCTGCGCCAGTGGACGCTTTCGGGGTCGCCTCGGATGCCCGCGGCTCCGAATCCCTGATCCAACGAGCGTTGGCCTCCTTGCTCGCTGGATCGCGCCGACAACGCCCACTTAAGCGAGTCAGCGGTTGCTGCGCCTAGTCCTCTCAGAAACCTCCTGATGGAGCGCCGAGCAATGTAAACTGCTACGACTGATGGCCACAGATATTCCCAGGCCACGTATGAACTCGTCCTCGCGGACTGTACGGTTACCCGAGATGGCGTATGAGCGGTTGGAGGTCCTGCTCGGTGATCTGGGAGAAATGAGCAATGCTTATTCCCGAATCCACTTTTGTCCGGCAGTCTCCTGCATAGGCTGCTTTTCCGTCTGGCCATGAGGTCCGTCCTCCACCGGTCCGTCGGCGTTGTAAAGCGGTGCGAGACAGATCCCATGCCGTGCAGCAATTGCCTCCATCTCCTCGACCCGCTCTCGAGTGATGGACCCTCTTCCCTGAGAGAAGGGTTCGAAGCGCCCCTCCAGAGCAAGGGCCATGCCTTCGAGTAGACATCCATGGACCACATCGGGGAATGGATGGCGATTCAGAATTCCATGAAAATCCGGCGCGAACCTCAATCCGCCCGTGATCTGTCCGAGACCTCCGAAGAAGACCGTGGCGCCAAGCAACTCCGCCCTTGGAGACAGGTTCTTTGGGTAGCCCGCGTCGCAAACGAGCGCGCCGGGCGCAATCTGACCGAGCAGAAGCGAAGGGGACGCCAGACTCGCCGCGCAGATCACCAGGTCGGCCTCTGCGGAGAATCGCTGGAGAGAGGTCGCGATCTCCACCTGAACGCCCTGGGCTTGCAACTCCGCTGCGAGCCTGCGTAGTCGCTCCACGTTGCGTGCGCTGAGCAGCACGCGCTTCACCATTGGCGCCAAACAATGGGCGCACCCGGAACCCACATCTCCTGTTGCTCCAACGATGAGCAGCGTTGATCTCTGAAGGTTCCGACCCTCCAGCGCGCACAGTTTCTTGATGCCTTGAACGATGAAAGCGACTGTCAAGGTATTGCCGGTCGTGAAGGCCGTATCGTGTCTTTCCGGAAGCTGATCGAAGTTGCCTTCGATCAGAATGGAGCTGAATCCGCCCAGACTCACGATCTTCGCTCCAGTATTGATCGCACAGGCCGCCGCCCCGCGTACCCGGGCGATGTTCTCATGCACGTAGGCGGCTTCCAGACGGTCGGGAGGAATGAAAGAGTCGATGTACAGGCCGCGCGCCTTCGCACCGACGATCGACCCGACGTTGAGATGGCAGACTGCTCTGGGCGGAATCCATGGCAGGAGGTCCTTGATTTCGTCGTCCGGCAGAGGCGTACGCTCCGGTCCGCGCAGCACAGCAAGTACGTCCGCAGCCGCTCGCCAACTCTCCTGATGGCCGATCAGAGCGAAATCGACCTCGCTCGCCGGCCCTCGCCTAGCTACACAGGCAACTGAGTCACCCATGAAAGTGTGACCTCCCCGGGTATGCCCAGCATGTCTAGCGTCCTCAGATACTGTCTTAGCGACGCTCCGCGAAGCTCGGCTGCCGACAAGCTGACGTCGAACAGCCGTGGCTTCACACAGCTGGCGTGGCACACTTCGCAATGTCCATCCTTGCATTCCTTTGCCAGCATCTGCGCGAGAGTGGTCATCACCTCCAGATGCAGCCGGTAGACCTTATCGTCGAAGCGCTGCGCGGCCAGGGCTCGCTCCGCCCTCAGAATCGACATTGCGTGGTCGACGTGATCTTCTTCCTCTGCTGCAATGCGGGCAAAGGTCTTGCCTAGACTCCCCGGTGCCACCTTCCCGACGCGCGAATAACTTGCGACGGCGAAAGATTCCAGCATGATCTCCTGGACGATCAAGCAGCCAATAAAGTCACGCTCTGCGATGCAGCGCAGGAATGCGTCGCGAAGCCGCTTCCAATGCTTGGCGTCGACATTACTGGGGACGTCCACTCCAATCTTGATGCCCTCGGCAGCAAAGGCAGCAGCATGCCCGCGTTCACCTTGCGCATGCTCCAAGGCATCGGCTACTTCTGCGGGATCGTCACATATCTCCGATAAGGAGGCGTAGTTCATCGCGGCGAGTAGTTCGCCGGTCATCGCCTGTGCCAGGATGTCCTGCCAAATCGGAGCGCTGGTTGAGAGAGAAGTACATTCCATCGGTGAGGCCTTAACATCAATGAGTGGTTCCATGTTTCCTCCTGAATATTGCATTAGACATTTACAGCTGTGCTCCTACTCGTTTCTTCTTGTGCAAAGCATTGAATAAGGGTTGCATGCCAATCAGATCGGCTCACGATAGCGGCGTAGCCGCACCGCTGCTGCGAGGAATATCGCGGCAACTCCCAGCCCGATCCAGAGACCCGGCGTGGCCAGGAATTTCCCGGGAGTGAGCTGTGTCAGCGGAATGAAATGCGGATCGACTGGAACGCCGTCCTGGCCCTTGAAGGCAAAAGCGTCCGCAGCGAATCCAGACAATCGGTCGTGCAGCAGGGAGCCGAAATATGAAGTGTGGAACGCAGTCTTCTCGAAGACGCCGATCGCGAGCGGAGGCAACACGGCCCATAGAAACGTCGCGCGCCGCGCCCAGCCTGAGACCAGCAGCAGCCATACGTAGAGTGGCGCGTGCCAGAGCGCGAGCACGGCCAGACCGTAGAGGAGCACGAATTGCATCTGGAACAACGGCAAGTTTGTCCACAGCGTCCGGGCACCAGCGTCGCTTATCAAGAGGACTACGGTGCTCAGCAGCAGCATAATTAGCTGCAGGATGACGATGATCGCGAAGACGAGCAGTGGCAGAACCACGAGCGGAATACTCGCTTTCGAGAGCACGGTCGTAAGATCGGAAACTGGCAGCGATTTCCAGAACAGGATGCTGCGATCGCGACGCTCGCCGTGCAGGGCGTCGAGCGAGTAGAACATCCCGACGACGAAAGCGGTCAGGATGAGCAGCCATGCGGCGTGGCTATACGGCATGGCGAGCATGATGCGCTGATGCGCGGGGTCAAGCGCCGTCAGTTCACGCATGCTGCGCGGCAGACCAATTAGGCTGATCGAGAAGCCGAGCAGCCCGACGACGGCGACCGCCAGCGGCGCTACATAGATGGAACGGTTCTCCCAGAGTTCGCGGCGGATCGACCAATACAGGGGTCGAGTCGTGGATAGGACGGCAAGGGCGATTCGCTGCGAATCGAGAGACTCGGGCACGGCGTTTGATGGAGTCGTCATCGAGGCCATCCTTGAGCCGCGCCGCTTTGATTGCTCAGCACGGCGACAAACAAGTCGGCTATGCTGGGCGTGCGCACGTCGCCAAGCGCGGCCAGTTGGTGACGATCGACACGATCGAACAGCAGGATGCTGCGCCCGAGCACTTGGCGCTCCTGAATCGGCTTGAGCGCCCGGGCTGCGGCGACCTGCTCGGGATGCACCATCACTTCCAGATAGCGCGACTCGAATTCTTCCATGCTGCAGTTGAGTGCGATTCGACCGCGGTTGATGAACATGAGATCGGTGAGGACGTCCTGGATCTCTTCCACTTGATGGGTGGTCACCACAATAGTGCGGCTGCCATCGAAGTAGTCGTTCAGCAGCGAATCGTAGAACTGCTTGCGATAGAGAATGTCGAGGCCAAGCGTCGGCTCGTCCAGCACCAGCAATTTCGCGTCAATGGCCATGACCAGAGCGAGGTGCAGTTGGGCCACCATGCCCTTCGACAATTCCCTGACCTTGCTGGTGCGCCGGATGGTGGTCTTCCCAAGAAAACTCTCCGCCTTGGCGCGATCGAATCGTGGATGCACGCCGACGAGGTAGTCGAGCGCCTGCGAAACCCCCACCCAGCGCGGCAGCACGGCGACATCGGCAACGAAGGAGACGTCGCGCATGAGCTGATCGCGCTCGGTCCAGGGGTCACGTCCGAGGACCTTCAGTTCTCCCTGATAGGGGGTGAGGCCGATAATCGCGTTGAGTGCGGTGGTCTTTCCGGCGCCGTTGGGCCCGACGAGTCCGAGGATACGGCCCTCTTCAACGCGCAAATCGACGCCGTCCAGCGCGATGGTTGTGCCGAAGACCTTGCGGAGTCCACGTGCTTCGATGACGGTCATGGCTTCGGCTCCTCCTCTGCATCATTCGACGATGGGCGGGTTGCGGCAGCATCCAGCAGTTCTTGCGGCGTCAGCCCGAGCCGCTGAATGGTCGCGTAAACCCTGGGCCATTGTTCCGCGAGAAACTTCTGGCGTTCGCCCTGCAGCAGCAGATAACGCGCGCCCGTGTTGATGAACATGCCGCGACCTCGCTTACTCTCGACAAGCTGCTCGTCGACCAGTTCTTGATAACCCTTCAAAACCGTGAGTGGATTGACCCGATATTCGGCCGCGACATTGCGCACCGACGGCAGTGGATCGCCTTCTTGGAGCGCGCCATCGAGTATCATGGCGACGACACGATCGCGTATCTGACGGTAAATCGGCTGACTGTCGTTCCACTCACGATCCATCATGTGTTCCAGAAAGCCCTCACGAGAGAGGTGCGAGCGATCGCTCGGATCGACCACTGCGCATCGTCATTTTGACGCTGCGCCACCCGCGTTCCTTATACGCGCCTGAAAACCGGACGCGAACCAGCCAGAAAATCATTGACACGGCGATTAGAATTATCGGCACATTAAGGAGATGTGTTTTGCGAATTGCCTCGGGGAAATGTTGCTGCTTTCCAAGGAACAAAGAGAGTGCGGCAATTAACAGTGCAAAGCACATACGCCAAAGATGACGCGCGATACGTTGTCGACCAGAAACACCGCCGCGAAGGAACATGCGAACGTCCCCCGCTGCAGAAAATAAGGCTACAGACCCAAAAACAAAGTAGCCCACGGCGGGAAATCCATCTTTTAAGCCCGTCGCGCTGTTCGCCGCTTGCGAACCAAAGATCAGGCCGGATGCTCCGACCGTGGATGCGACAAGCATTGCAGCAAATTCGAATAGGCCGGTTTCTCCCTCTTTGCGCTTAACCGCCGCCCAAGCCGTCGCAACCAGGTAGAACGTCAAAACGCCAACGACTACATTGATCGTTTGCTGCTTCATAAACCCCATATACGCGCCACTTGCGGACATAATCACCATAGATATGAAGAATGCATTTCCTGCCGCTCGATGCCGGCGGGAACCTTTGCGAAAAATCAGCGCGGCCCATCCAGAGGGCACCGTGATGACCGCAGCACAAATATGAAGAACTAAAAGGGGTGAAAATGCCATGGTGTTGCTCCTCTCTTACTACTCAGCGGTAGGCACATTATTTCTTCGGCTGTGGCTCGAACCCCGGCTCGCTGGTCGGAGGAACGATGTTCTTCAGCCGCATGTAGGTGACGTGGTTGCCGTAGTGTTTCCAGATTATGCATATTGTTGACAGTCAGCACGCCTAGTTTCGGTGGGTCGCCTCCGAAGAGCTTTACCATGGCTCTTCTGCTCAACAGCAATCCGGGCAACTAGCGGCATCCATAGTGATATAGTTAACTATAACACCATGTCAGATGCAAGCATTTTTTTGATTTTCTCGCCTGGCACCCACTGCAACCAGCTATCTGACTTATTAACAATGGTTTGCAAGACGCAGCCAGGACACAAGGTCATCTTGCAATTGCAGGGTCTTTAGGCTTGGGTGCTGGCGTCGAGCCCTCACTCCAAGGTGGCGCGTTTTAAAAAGACACGGACTCTTGAACCACCCATGCACTCGTCTCTCGTATTTCTGCACCTCGCGCCGATTCTTGCTGAGGTCCGGTCGGCCATTTCTTTTTCAGCCGCTCATTTTCCTGGCCACTGCTTCGAGCCAATTCTTGCGCTGTCAGCTTCCTCGAGACCGCTACTAGCGTTGGTATTCCGCTGGTTTCCCCGGACCCCTTGCTCCAATAGTATTTGCCGACCACTCCAGCGGCCGCCGTCAAGCAGCAGGCCTCCGAATCTTCGGAAGCGGACGTTTCAGGTTGACATCTTACCCGGACACATGCATACTCGGGTTATATGTCTACCCAAGATACGAAAGAACGATTGGAATTGCTGCAGGGCACCCTGGATATGCTAATCCTGCGCACCCTCATCTTTGGATCGCAGCACGGCCAAGGCATCGCACGCGCCATCCAGGAAACGTCGGAAAAAGAGCTGCTCGTCGAGCATGGCGCTCTCTATCCCGCACTTCAGCGCTTGGAAGAACGAGGCTGGATCTCAGCGAAGTGGGGGGTTTCTTCCAACAACCGTAAAGCCCGGTTCTACGCGCTGACCGCCGCTGGTCGCAAACAACTAGTCAAAGAGACCAACAAATGGCAGCGGTTGACGGGGGCCATCGCGCGGATTCTGGGACCGCAGAGGGCGAAAAGCTGATGCCATGTTCGGACGCAAGCGCAAACTGGACGACTTCACCTCCGAAATCGAAGCCCACATACAGATCGAGATAGAGCGCTTGCGAGAGCAGGGGCTAAGTGAAGACGATGCCCGAGCCGCCGCGCGTCGATCATTCGGCAACGTCATGCATGCCGAAGAACGCTTCTACGAATCGGGCCGCTGGCTCTGGTGGGACCATTTCCGCCACGACATTCGCTACGCCCTGCGCGTGCTGCGCAAGTCTGCGGGCTTCACCGCCATCGCCGTCTTGACGATAGCCTTAGGCATCGGAGCCACGACGGCAATTTACAGCGTCGTCGATGCCACGCTGTTGCACCCCCTGCCGTACCCACAACCGGAGCAGCTCGTAAGTATCGAGGACGATCTTCCCGGCGTGGGCGCGCAGGACGTAGGAATGTCCGAGCCTGAGTGGCAAGATCTTCAGCGTTCCGGAATTTTCGAATACGTTTCGCCGACGTGGTTCGACGAAAATAATATCACGGGCTCCTCGCAACCTGCGCGCGTCCGCCTGCTTATCGTCGCGCCGAATTATTTTGCGCTGCTGAGCGTCAAACCACAGTTGGGCCGCTCGTTTAATCCCGAGGATCACACCCCGGGACTTCTGCAGGAAGTCCTCATCAGCGACGGATTGTGGAAGCGCGCGTTCGGGGGAGACCCGCATATTTTGGATAGAAATGTGCGGCTCGACACCGACTTATACCAGGTCGGCGGCGTCACGCCGGAGGGTTTTGACGCTCCGGGGCGAACGGCGGAAGAAAGGAATATCGAGGTTTGGGCGGCAACTAGTTTTTACGGCGGGCCCATGTCCGATCACCCTCGACGGAGCGGGCGGAATCTTCCGACAGCGATCGCCCGGCTTAAACCTGGACTGACCATTGCGGCGGCGCAAAGCCGGGTAGACGCACTTGTTGCATCCTTGCAGAAACAATACCCCGTTGATTATCCACTGCAAAGCGTGTGGACGGTGCGATTGGTGCCGCTCAAAGAACGCGTGGTTGGCAATGTTCGCCAGTCGCTGATTCTGCTGTTTGGCGCCGTGGGATTGGTCCTGCTGATCGGCTGCGTCAATGTTGCGAATCTGCTGCTCGCTCGCGCAAGCGCGAGAGGGCGCGAAATGGCCGTTCGCCAGGCGCTTGGAGCCGCGCGCAAACGGCTGATGTCGCAGTTGTTGACGGAAAGTCTGCTCCTTTCGCTCATCGGCGGAGTATTTGGAATAGCGATTCTTCTTTGCACGAAGGCGTTTCTGTTACGTTTCGTGCCGGCCAACCTGCCACGGCTAAATGACATATCGATCAGCTGGAGCGTTCTGCTTTTCGCTCTCATTGCCTCTCGCATCGCGGGCGCGATTTTCGGTCTGGCTCCGGCCTTGCATGCGGGGCGAGTCGATCTGACTCATGCGCTCAAAGAGGCGACACGCGGCTCGACGGGCTCCGGCCAGCAGACGCGCACGCGGCGAGCTCTCGTCGTGACGGAGTTTGCGCTCTCTTTGGTGTTGATGATTGCCGCAGGCCTTCTGCTACGCAGCTTCTGGGATTTGCTGAATGTGCAGCTGGGATTCAATCCACAGAGTGTGATGACGGTCCGCACGAGGTTGCCCTACCCGAATAATCCCAAGACCGATATCTACCGAACCCCCGCGCAGGAGGCGCCGTTCTTCCGCGAAATACTTCGTCGCGCCAGAACGCTTCCGGGAGTCGAAGAAGCAGCCCTCGGCGATACCGCTTCGATTCCGTTGGACCAGAGTCTACGGGATCTAAAGCTCATCTCCGAAGGCCAGTTCCTCTTCGTGCTCGAGGGTCACGACATTTGCAGCGACCAGCCTGCCGTGGTCGAACGTTCGAGCGTTTCCCCGAAGTATTTTGATCTTTTGGGAATCCCGCTTCTGCGCGGCCGCCTGTTCAATGAATTGGATACTGACAACACCGCGCAAGTGGCGGTGATCAATGAGGCGTTCGCGCGACTGTACTGGCCCGGGCAAGATTCCTTGGGCCAGCGCTTCAAAAGCACTCGAGCGGAATCTCCCTGGATTACCGTTGTGGGCATAATCCCAAACGCAAGGACAGAATCGTTGGCGCAAGCTAGCGTCCCGCAGGTCTATCTAGATGTGTATCAGACCGGCGCAAAACGCTTAACCATACTTCTGCGTGGACATTTGGACACCGCTGCAACTGCCGAGCTAGTGCGCGAGCAAGTACAGTCCGTCGATCCAACGCTTCCCGTTTCCGACACACAAACGCTCAGCGAAACGGTATCCGCCTCTCTCTCTGAGAGGCGGTTCTCGATGGAGATGGTCGCGTTGTTCGCCTTGACGGCGTTGCTGCTCGCCGGGCTCGGAATTTATGGAGTGATTTCGTACATGGTGAGCGAACGCACACATGAGATCGGGATTCGCGTGGCGCTTGGCGCGCAAAAGCGGAACATGCAACGCATCGTTGTGCGTGAAGGATTGGCACTCGCCCTTGCGGGTGCTGCCGTTGGCTTTGTTTGTGCCCTAGTCGTATCGCACTTGATGGCCGGAATGCTTTACGGTGTTAGGCCGACGGATCCTCTGACGTTTGCAGGTGTCGCCTTTCTTCTCATCGGTGTGGCTCTGCTGGCTTGTTATATTCCGGCGCGGCGCGCCACCCGCGTCGACCCGCTGGTCGCGCTGAGACACGAATAGCTCAGGCCGGATGGTACGCATGGCATGCTTGAAAATCCAGGTCTTCTGGGTCCAAACAAAATTGAAGAGCATCACTCGAATGAAACAAATACGAATCTGCTTGCTGTTGGCGGTACCCATCTTACCTTGCCCGCTTTGGGACACAGCGCAGCGAGCGCCGGAGCTGCGAGCGCGCCTCACGCGCAACGGTCGCCGCAGCCGCCGGCTGTTCGCGTGGTTGATCTCAAGGCGTACGACGGCACCGCCCTGGAGGCATGGTGCTTTGCTGCTGTTAAGCCCGGTGGGATGGCCTGGCCGGGCAACTGGCGGCGGCTGGAACCAACACGCCTACACTCGATATGCGCGGACATGGTGTAAGCGGCGGCGCGCCTTATGACCAGCTGACGGACGCGGAACCAGCGTCAAGTCAGACCCTGTCGAGCCGTTGCGCACAGGACCGCAGTATTTCCGGTTCCCACGATGGCCGCTCCGGACTCTTGGGATGAGTCCGCATCGTGGGAATTCGCCCGGTCAAATGCAGAAAAGCCGCCGCCGAATGCTTGTACGCGGGAACAGGCTCACGGAAAGCCACGTTCCCCAGATACTGGAGCGCGTCGGAAAGTGCGTAATAGGCCGGATCACCTGTTTTCCAAAGGCGGTCGCGCTCGGCAAACTTTTCCGGTGCAAACGTCGCAAGTCCCAGCAAGTAATCGGAGCCGTATTCAATCATGTTGATGCCCAGATCGTTGCCGGTGTAGATGCGAAAATCCGGGCGGCGCGCGTCGCGTAGTGTCAGCCGACCGAGCTCCGCAATCCGGTCGAGGGATGAGTGCTTCATCCCTTTAAGTTCGGGTATATCCATCAAGCCTTGCACCGTGTCTCTGTCAAAAATCTCGCCGTTGGCGGCGAACATGCGCCCCAATTCAAAGCCCAGTACATGCGGATATCCATGACACGCCGCTTGATACGCCGCGACTTTCTCTGTAGAGGTTTTTCCGTGCAACCGCGCCGTTTGAAACAGAATGGGTATGCCGCCCATCCTGACGATGGCGTCCATCTGCTCCCTGTATAGCGCGACCACTTCCCCGGGGCGGCCTTCGATATAAGCGCCAGCAACAAACGACACGCCCTTGCCCAAAACCTCTCGGGTCCAGCCGAGCACCTCGAGTTTTTCGGCATCGCTCAGATAATTTACGTAACCCGTATCCATGTTTACTGCGTTCATCAATCCAGCTCGGTGCGTGGCCGCGAGATGTCGCTGAAAGGCAGCAACAGCCACTCGTCCGTCGGCCTCGAACGGCAGCAGCGCGGCGGAGATACCTTGCACTTCGCGATGCAATTTTCGCCGCTCGTGTATCGCTTTGATGGTCATCAAGAAATCTTCCTGTCTCGTCATGCCGGACAGCGTCATGATCGGCGTGCTTTGGCAACCTTAAGAAGCTCCGCCGAAGCAGATTTTTTGTAGTAGCTATCCAGTGGATAGCATCCGGATGGCAATCCGTTGCGCGGCGCGGTCGTGCAGTCGCTGAATGTTCTGCAAACTAGTTTGTGTTGAAATGCCCGGCCCGCCACCACATCGGAGAACAGCTCGGGATAGCTGAGCACCATGCGCCCCAATCCGATGGAGTCGACCCATCCCGCCCGCACCACCGCTTGCGCCACATGCGGCAGAAAATCCTGCAAGTAACTGTACGCCGTCCCAACAATAATAAGCTTTGGAAAACGCTGTTTCAGCTGCTGCACAACTTCCATTTGCCGCGTCACGCCGGCCAGAGGATCTTCCGGCGGTTGATACCCGTCCGATGGTGGGTAAAACGCCGGCCGTTGAATATGCGCACAGTAGTAAGGACTCCCCGCCGTAACATTGACGAGGTGTATCCCCAACTCCTCCAACAAAGCAAAGAAGAGCAACGTCTCGGCGAGATCCGGTTGCGTCGGATCGCTCTGGTTGACTCCGAACCCCCACCGGTACGGAATCAAGTCCTGAAATTCCTCCGGTATCCCCGGCCCTGGCTTTCCCGGTGATGAGAGCGCCGGATCGGGCCGGTAAGGAATTGTGTCGAACGCCGAAAGCCGCACGCCTATTTGCAATCCGGGAGCAGCGGCGCGTATTCCTTTCACAACTTCTCTCAAAAACCGCGTTCGATTCTCGAAGCTTCCACCGTACTTTCCTTCCCGCGTGTGAGCGCTAAGGAATTCGTGCCCCAGATAGCCATGACAATGCTTGATGTCTACGAAGCCGAAACCCAGTTTGCTCGCCCCGAGCGCAGCGCGGTGGAACTCCTCGATGATGCCCTCGATTTCCGCATCGGTGAGCACCGGATAGTCCGAAGTTAAATTCAGCCGGCGGTCCAAAATCGGGTGATGGTAGAGAATGCGAGGCTCAGGGCGGCCCTTTTGGTTCGGACAGCTGTAACGGCCCGAATGGGTCAATTGCAATCCAATCAGCAAGCCGTCATCCGATCCCGAAACCTGGCAATGCTCCTCGAGAAGTGACGCCTTCAGCCGGGCCAAACCTGCTTGCGTATGCGAAGCTGCCAAAAGTTGATTCGGATTGGCGCGCCCCTCGTGACAGACGGCAACCGCTTCGCCGCCCCAAATCAGTTTCGCCCCGCTGCGCCCGAATCGCTGCCATCGGCGAATCGTATGTTCGCTGGGATTGCCGTCGCTTGTTCCGTCCCACCCTTCCATGGGTTGGACAGCGAAGCGATTACCGATCTTGATGCCTTCGCGGACGATCGGCTCTGCCAGCGGCGACTCTGGCCCGCGAACGAGCTCGTCGTCGCATGGGATCGTTAAGCGCAGCGCATCGATATGCTCCTTAAACTGAGCAATATCTCGAAGGCTGCCCAAACGCAAAATTCCGCTCGCGCTCATACGGCTCCTCGTCCAGGGAAAATACTAAGCGCTCCTCGACAGAAAGTGAGAGCGCCTGTGTCCGACCTTACTTTTTGTTCTTTGGCGTCGCCGACGCAAAATAACCGCGACGCGCCTGCACCTTCAGGCCGTCCTGGTTTACTTTCACTTTCAAACGGTGATAAGAACCGTCTGGCTTGAACTTCTCTGGCGAAAACTCGAGCAGATACAAGTACTCCGGGCCCTGCGCAAGGCATTTAAGGCCACCTTCGAGGTCATTGCTGTTGTGGAAGAAAGTCCCGCCGGTACCGTCCGCGAGCTCCGACATGACCTCCCCGGCGAGCGTCATGGTGTCCGAGTGATATTGGGCATGTTGGCCTGTGATTAAGTCTTGAGCCGAAGACCCGCCCCGCTCGCTGGCGTCGATTTCCGTCGTGTACAACCCGCGCGCATCGAGTGCGCTGATCGTGATATTTCCCTGTGCCGCCAGGTCCAGAATGTGAGACTTTTCGGACATCGCTCCCGGCGTCAGTGTGAGGAACCCCGGCGAAATCAGGATTAGAGAGCGTTGACCCTCGAGGGTGCCCATTCTCTCCACAATTTCGCGGAGCGTAGCCAGCGCCGACCAAACATCGCGTTCACCAATCGCCAGAGATTGCCCGGCGACGGATCGCACGACACTCTCCATCATGCCGGGCGTTGCACCTTGAAGATGCGCGCAAGTCGCGTAATCCGCCATGGCAAGCTTCAGAGCCTGGTCGTTGCGCTTATTTTGAATCAAGTCCGCCTGGTAATAGTCGACACTCGGGCACGCATGGTCGTCGTGCCGGAAGAGCTGCTGTACTTTTATTTTCATGACCGCTTCTTGTAGTTTCTTGCGATCATGCGTCAGGCCACTGTTTGTCCCGGACAGGGAAACCACAGCAGCCATGTCCGAATCGGCCAGCGACTCGGCAAGCATCCTCGTCGCTGCTTTTTGGGCCTGCACCAGATCGCCGACGCCCAGGTGCATGTCGTCGAACAAGAAGACCAGGAATCGTTCCGGCACTGGAGACGGTTGTGGGGACACATGCGGCGTCGCGAGGCTCGGAACGGCCGGCGGCGATCCTCGAGCCTTCCGTTCACTTTCAACTCCCACGCGTTTTTGAACGATGAACCCGGAAATGATTTGCAGCTTATCCTTGTCGAAGACTTGAAAGCCTTCCTTCTTCAAGTTCCCTACCGCGCGCCCTTCGGAATCGCGGACTACCACCGGCACCAGCACCGCGTTCACGCTTACTTGAATTTTGACGTTGCCGTCCGCAGCCGGAGTTTCTTTCGTCTGTTCGGCCGCCAGATGCACCCACAAGCCAACAGCCAAGAAACACAAACAGAAGGGGGCGATAAGCAGCGGCTGCTTCGCGTTCGCACTCATACCGGTCCTTCGATTCTACGCCTTTCCGATCGTTGTCGAATTATTGGTCCTCAACCGGGCAGCGCTATCCTCGGCTGCGGCTCCAATTCGTCGATCCGCCGTTCCCCAACACGCGTCAGCTATTGCTGAAGGAGAGTTCCGCAGCCCTGCAGGACCTGACGAGAAATTCACTGATGGACTCTTGCGGTAATCACAGCAGGGTACTCGGTCAGTTTCCGTTACTTCTTGGCGGACCCGGAATCCTCGCTGTTGAGAGACGCGGTTTCTGCACGGAATCTGGTCCCGCCTGCGCAGCATTTCTAGAGGTCGTGTCCGGCCTTTTGAGGCCGTCTCGTATTTAACCAACCGGTTAAATACCAGGCCTCGAAACCCCGGCTTATGGCCGCTCCCGTGCACGTAACCCAGGCCGCTGAAACCTCCCGCTGGATTCCTCACAACTACCTCTATAGATAGGACTTAGGGTCGGCGCAGCGTATCCTTAACTTTGGCCCCGCATGGCCCTCTGCAGGCACCCGCCAAGGTTGCCCCTGCCCGGAGAACAGACTATGCTGCTTGTGCCGCAACCGGCGCCGTCGAGGGTGTGCTGCGGGGTGCTGACCTCATGCAAAAACTGAAGAAGCTTTACGCCTGTCTGCTTTGCTTTTTTTTGTTGAACGACGTTCCCTCTTACGCCGCGACCGATTCGCAACCCGAACAACACGCTCTCGATCAAATCCGCGCATACATTTCGACGGGATGGGATTCGCTCACGCGATCGCTTACGGATTGCGCCACGGTGGTGGACACCAAGCTCTCCGCTGCATCCGTGCTTTATCTTCCCGCCGATTTCGCAGTGCCTGCCTCGGTCGAGCAGCTTCAGAAACAGTGCAAAGTGCAGGTCCAACATTTACCGGCGGTCATTCACCACATCGGCGAAATGGATCCCAGCAAAATTGATCCCGCTGGGCTGCTGTACATGGAAAATCGTTACGTCGTGCCGGGTGGAAGATTCAACGAGATGTATGGCTGGGACAGCTACTTCATCATTCGCGGATTGGTGCGCGACGGCAGGATCGATCTCGCAAAAGGCATGGTGGAGAATTTCTTTTTCGAAATCGAGCACTACGGCGGTGTACTGAATGCGAACCGCACCTATTATCTGACGCGGTCTCAGCCGCCGTTCCTTACTTCTATGATCCTTGCGGTCTTTGACGCCGAGAAAGCCAGCGGCCACCAAAGCACCGCGTGGCTCGCGAAAGCGTACGACCATGCCGTCAAAGACCACGAATTGTGGACCAGTGAACTGCATCGTGCGGGATCGACTGGCCTCTCGCGTTACTTTGACTTCGGCAACGGTCCCGCGGCAGAGAGTGTGAAGGACGAAACGGGGCACTATCGCCAGGTCGCAGCCTATTTTCTGCAGCAGCCGGATCTTGGCCGGAATTACGTCATGGAATCCAGCGCAGCGAAACCCTCTTCTCTTGCGGCTGGCCCGCTGTTTGCTTTGCAGATTTGCGATGTCGCGAAGACCATGGCACAACCGGGCTGCGATTCGGCCGGAACGGTCGCTTTAAGTGCGGACTACTATAAAGGTGACCGCGCGATGCGCGAGTCCGGTTTCGACATCTCCTTCCGCTTTGGTCCTTACGGTGCCGCAACGCATCATTTCGCTCCGGTGTGCCTAAACAGCCTGCTCTACAAAACCGAGAAGGACCTGGAACAAATGAGCGCGGCGCTGGACCGAAAAGAAGAATCGGCAAAGTGGCGCGAGCGCGCCGAGCAACGAAAGGCTGATATTCAGAAATATCTATGGGACAGCGAACAAGGTCTCTTCTTCGACTATGATTTCGAGAAGCAGGCTCGCTCGACATACGAGTATGTCACTACTTTTTATCCGCTCTGGGCCGGCATTGCGACGCCCGAACAAGCACGGAGCGTAATGCAGCACGTCGGCAGGTTCGAACGGCCTGGCGGCTTGGTGATGAGCCCGTACGAAACCGGCGCGCAGTGGGATTTCCCGTATGCCTGGGCGCCGAATCAATTGATGGCCATCGAAGGCATGCGCCGAAGCGGATTCCATGAGGATGCGGACCGCCTGTCCTACAAGTTTCTTTCGATGGTCATGGAGAATTTCCGGCGCGATGGTACGATTCGCGAAAAATATGACGCGGTGAAACGCTCTTCGGAAACGCAGGTAACCGCCGGCTACCACATGAACATCGTCGGATTTGGCTGGACCAACGGCGTCTTTTTGGCGCTGCTGCACGACTTGCCAACAAGCGAGGTGGCGCGGTTGTCCAAAGAGCAGGATCAAGCGTCGGGCTCAGCGCACTAGCGAGTCGTTCTTGTTTCTGTCACTCGCTCGCCGAGCGGATTGATTCCAGCCGGGCTTCATCGGGAGCGGGCGTAGCTCCTGTCTGGCTAGCGACCCACGACCCCATGCGATTGGCCGCCTCGTTCATGGTTGCGAGAGAATCGCGCCGCAAATAGTGATACACGAGCGCCGCTGTAAACGCGTCGCCGGACCCCACTGTGTCGGCCACCTGCACGCGAATGCCGGGATGCTCGTCTTTGGCATACTCGCTGACAAGCAGACTTCCTCTCGCGCCTCGTGTGATGCAGACCAGCTTGGTGCGAAATGTGTCGAGGAGCCACTGCGCCGCTGACACCTCGTCGTGAAATGGAAATCCCAGCAGCTCGACGAGTGTCGGCAGTTCGTCGTGGTTTAACTTGATGATGTCGGCGTGTTTCGCGGAATCGGCAAGAATCTGCGCGGAATAAAAGGACTGCCGAAGATTTACGTCGAAGACGCGCGTAGTTTCCAGCCGAATTGTCTTCAAGAAAGAGAAGATCGTCTGGCGGGACCGCGGCGATCGCTGCGCCAGAGAACCGAAACACACCGCGTCCGCTTTCTGCGCGAGCGCTTGCCACGCCGGCGTCCATTCGAAGGCATCCCACGCGACGGGCTCCGCGATTTGAAATGTCGCCTGACCTTTCGCATCGACTTCTACCTGCACAACTCCCGTGCGAAAAGTTGCATCCAGCTGAATGCAGGAAGTGTTGAGACCGAGGCGCTCCAATTGGCGTTTGGCTGCTTCTCCGAGATCATCGCTGCCGACCCGGCTGGCAACGATACCCTCATCGCCCAGCAGACTCGTCATGTACGCGAAATTCGCGGGCGCGCCACCAAGCTGGCGCCCCTCCGGGAATATATCCCAGAGCAATTCGCCCAATCCGACTGTCGCGAACTTTTTCATGGACGAGCCGCGTTTCCCTGACCAGACGGCACCTTGGCGCGGCGCTCCATGGCGTCCTTATCCCTCTCAGCCAAGGCCGGCGCCCCCCGTGCTAGTGCCAGACCGAGCCCAATTTCCAGACCGTGAGCGAAAGCACTTTGCCCTTCCCGGCATCCGAATACAACTCAATTCCGTCGCTTCCGGGTGACGGATAGATGCGGTCCGTCAGGACCACCTCGCCATCGTTGACGAAAACCTCCACGCTGGAGCGGTCCAGAAAGACACGGAGCTTCACTCGCGAGCTCTGCCGCAAAGCTGCTTTGTGGCGACCAGAAAATTCTGGCGCAAAAGCGACCTCTCCAGACCGGGTCCGATCCACGAACACTTCCCTGGGTGTGGCGGTGATGCCCAAGACGGTTTCTTCTGCCCCGCCTTTGCGCAGACGGAATCCTATCTCTTTTGCGTCTTCGGGTGCGAGCTCTGCCTCCATTTCGAGCGTCGCTCCGCGGAGACTTGCCATGCGCACCGCTTGATTCGCCATCAGGACGGAAACACCTGAGAGTTCGAGCAGCTTTCCTTCACGCAGCCTTATCGTTTCGGCAATGGGCTTTTGCACCAGCCCGATACCGTCCGGAAATTGCGCAAGACTCAGCTCGCGCGGCAACGACTGGGCCCCGCGCCAAGCCGCAGTAGGTTCGCGGTTCGCGTATTGCCAATTGCTGATCCATCCCATCCATATTCTGCGGCGATCCTTCGGAGGAAGATCGGAGAACGAATTCGTCGCATAGAAATCCTTGCCGTAGTCGGCCCAAAGTTCTTGCCCGGCCGGAGTTTCATCCACAAAATGCGTTCCGTCAAAGCTGCCCACAAAATATCGCGTGCCGGTGCCGCCTGCGGGAGCGCCAGGGTTGCGATTCACGACGAGCACCCACTTTTTGTTCTTGGGATTTCCGTCCACCGCCAATTCGAAAAGATCAGGGCACTCCCATTGCCCTTTCTCCTGGGCCGCTGCTTCAAAAGAACCACGGAGAACCCAAGTCTTCAAATCAACCGAATCAAAAAACACGGCTTTTCTCTCGTCCGCGAGGACCGCCACCATCACCCATTTCTTCCGAGCGTCATGCCAGAATACTTTGGGGTCACGAAAGTCAGGCTGTTTTAGGTCCGCAATCGGATTGCCTTCATAATTTGTCCAGGTACGGCCCCGGTTGTTGCTGAAGGCGAGATATTGTTTTTGTGAGCCGTTTCCCGCGGCGGTATAAATCGCAATCAAACAAGAAGGATCGGCCGCGCTGCCTCCCGCGCACAATCCGCTGCCATTGTGCCAATCCACAATGGCGCTGCCGGAATAAATCATGTACTGGCCGGGCACTTCCGGAATCGCCACAGCTAGATTTTTCCAATGCAGCATATCCGCGCTGACCGCGTGGCCCCAGCTCATGTGGCCCCATTCCGTCCCTAACGGATTGTACTGATAGAACAAATGGTATTCGCCCTGGTAGTAGACCAGCCCATTCGGATCGTTCATGAAGTTTTTTGGCGGAGTAAAATGAAATTGCGGCCGCCACGGTTCGTTGTAGCTTTCCTGAGCCAGCAGCACCCACGGGCCTAACAGGAAAAGCGACGCCGCGAGCATCCCATGCCGGCGAGAGAGCGGATTGGAAATGTTCATTTGCTGCGCCATCTCCGTCAAGGCCTTGAGTTTTTGTCTGAGTTTTTGCCTTGCTCCAATTGACCCGCCACCTTCAGCTCTCGTTCCGCTTCTTCATTCTTGCCCAGATCGCGGTAGGCCTGCCCCAAGAGGTGGTGTGGAATAGGATTGTTGGGATCCATCGCAAGTGCGCGTTGTAGGGCGCGCACGGCCAGTTCCGTCTCGCCTTTCTTCTCTAGAACTTTGCCGAGAAGGATGTACGGCCCCGTCGAAGTGGAGTCCAGCCAAATCGAGCGTTGCAGAAGCCGCTCCGCTTCATCGTATTTCTGCTGGCGGGAGTAGCCATCCGCAAGTTTGTAATACGCCGTGGCGTTGCCGGGATTGATCTCCAGCTCTTTCCGGAACTCCGTGATGGCCTCCTCCATCTGAGAATGATAGAGGTACAGTTCGCCTAGAAGCTGGTGCGCCAGGGGAAGTTTCGGATCGAGCGCTACGGCCTTGTGCGCATACTCTTCCGCTACCGGTCCGAAATCCTGCCGCAGCAGCATGCGCGCCGTGAACAAATAGCTGGCTGCGGACTCCGCCGGCACATCGAACATCTTCGCAAAGGCCTTGCGTGCGTTCGGATAGTCTTTCGTCTGGATATAGCAAATCCCAAGGATATACGACGCATCGACATTCGCGCTGGCGAACCAGGTCTGCACCCTTTCAAGCTCTGGAATCGCCTCCGCAGGCCGCTGCGACAGGTAATACGACAGGCCCAGCAGTTGCTCCGCCTCTGCGTCTCCTGGATTCTCTTCCCGCGCTTTCTTCAGCGATGCAATGGCGTTCACAAAATCGCCCTTCTTGTAGTACGCGGCTCCCAGCTCATGGGAAAGCCCTTTCATAGCAGGATGTAGAGACTCCAGCTGTTGAAGGGCGCCGATCGCATCGTCGTATTTGCCTTGCTGCAGGAGTCGCGTCGCTTCATCGAACTGGGTTCCCGCAGGCTGAGATTGTACGGTTTTAGGAGAGTCGATCGCTGAAGGAGACTGCACCCCTTGCGGCGTTTGAGAGCCACGAGCCGGCCAGCACGCGAGCAAGCTCCCCGCGAGAGCAACGCGAGACCAATAGAACTCAGCCATGGGGTCCGTTCCAATACGGCAAAAGCAAATTAGAACATAAAAAACGGGGAGCCCGTGAGGGCTCCCCGTCGGTTTGGGGTGTTGTTTTTTTTTGTCTTAGCGTCAGAAAGTCACGCGGAAGCCGAACTGGAGCTGGCGCATGCCAACGGGCGAGCCCGGGGAGCCATCGCCTTCGATGTCGTTAATCTGGCCGCCACCCACGCAATCCACACAGGCGTTGTTGGGAGTGCCCAGGACCGGATGGTTGAAGACGTTGTAAGCATCGAAGCGGAACTGGGCCTTTACGCGTTCGGTGATGGTGAAGTTCTTCGAGAGCGACATATCGTCGAAGAAGGCATGAGGGCCGCGATAGGAATCGAAGCCCACGTTACCAATCTGGCCGCAAGCGGGAAGAGCGAACGGACCGGCGGTCGGACGAGCCGTCTGGCAGGAGTCACTGGTGCCGGTCAGGTCAACAGCTGATGTTTTGATTTCCGGAAGGTTTTGGTTCAGAGTTGTTACCGGAGTGAACCAAAACGTACCAGCGGTAGTTCGGGTAATCCCGTTCGCGAGCGCTTGGTTGCCTACTTTGTCGGGACGGCACGGTCCGGCGTCAGAGATCTGACCGCAATTCTGGAGACTTGGAGTCCAGGGAAGACCAGTGCCATAAGTGAGCGTATTGGATACTTGCCAGCCGCCAATGAGGAGATCTCCGACACGGCCAATGTCACTCATGAACTTCTTCCCTTTGCCCACCGGTAGTTCGTAAATTGCGTTGGCTACAAATACTTGATTGCGATTGTCCGGGTTTGGACCCCAAGCGACGGCCTTGTTTACGTCAAAGTAGCCCGAGTCGTAGGCATACGCGCGTGAGAAGGTGTAGTGCGCCAGGAACTGAAGTCCGTAGCTTGTGCGCTTTTCGGCCTTGACTTGCAGCGCGTTGTATTTGTTGTCGGCGTCGTTACCGAAGTAACCCGTATCGACGGCGCAGCACGCGGGTGTCGGATGAGAGACGCCGTTTATATCAAAGAAAACAGAACCAGGATAGGTAAACGCCGGTACGCCGTTCAAGAAGTACTTGCGGCGATCGCTCTGCGGCACGGACGGTACGAACCCTTGTTTGCAATCGAATGTTCCTAGATTTGGTGCCGGATTCTTCGTGCAACTATAAGCGTCCGTTCCCGTACCGATCGCGGGCTCATTGTTGTTATAAGACGGTCCCGTACCAGCGAATACGTGCGTTCCCTTGTTCCCGATATAACTTACCGTCAGGTTTATCGTCGGGGTGATCTGCCGCTGGATGGTGGCATTCCACTGATCGATGGTAGGCAGCCGCTGCACCGTCGGTCGGACTCTGGGCTGCACCGTGCCGTCCGGTCCATCCAAGGGCAAAGTGCCAGCGGATGAGATGTCACCGAGAATGTGCGCGAAGGAAAAAGCTGGCGGTCCTTGACTGAGAGTGAAGACTGGAGTGCGATTGTTGGTCGCCGCCGTGTTGAAGGTTGAATCCGACAGCGATTGCTGCGCGAGGACCGGAAGGTTCTGCGTTACGACGTGGCCGAAGTTCGATCCGAACACACCGATGTCGAATCCCCGCCCATAACCGATGCGTACGACGGTCTTGGGATCGAACTGATAGGCAAAGCTGAGACGCGGTGCAAACGCCTTCAGCGTGTTGTTAATGTTGCCATTTAGGCCAATTGGACCCTCACCCGCCACGCGGATCACACCCTGTTCCAAGTTGGCGAAGCCGCCGTTATCTTTAGCATTGACGCTCTCGGGGAAATAGATTTCCCAACGGAGGCCGTAGGTCATCGTGAATTTTGGACTGATGCGCCAAGAGTCCTGACCGTAGAAGAACCAGCGCTTCTGCCGCTCGGCTGCGTTTAAGCTGGTGCTCACAAAGCGCTGGAAAGAGGTGACGTCCCCCAACAAGAAAGTGCCGAGAGCCAAGCCCCCCGTACCCCCGTTGGAAGTAGCGCCGGAATCAAAGTTCAACAGGCCGGTGCGGCTAGCGTCGCTCGGAACGCGAAGGTTTTCGGCATAGCGAATATCGGCGCCGAACTTGATGCTGTGATTGCCCTGAGTGCGCGTCCAGTTGTTTACAAACTGAAATTGCTGCTCACTTTCGGTCAATGGGCAATTGCAGCGGCCGATGTTCAACCCATCACCAAACGAAGAAAGGCTGCCATTTCCGGAACCAGCACCTCCACCGTTCAGAGTGAAGTTGAACCCTGAGAGGCCACCGGTTTCTGGCGCACCGACGACGCCAGGCCCTGAGTTAAGTCCGGGGAACCCAAGCTTGTCCATAGGGCTCTGAGCCGCGTCGGAATAATGAGTTTGCGGATTGTACTTAAAATACCCAAAACGGAAATCCGTGAGCCACCTGGTACCGATGGCTTTGGTGAACCCAGAGGCCAAGCTGTAGTCGTGATTGATAGAGGATCCATCCAACCCGCCCGGACCAAAACCAAGACCACCAAGGGCGCCAAGTCCGCCAAGTCCCGATAGGGAGAAGTAATCGAGGCTGAAGCGACCGAAGACCTGATAGTTGTGGGGAGCGCTGTAGTCGATACGAGTGTCAAATGATTTCTGATCGAACGGGCCCGAACCTGTCGAGACGAAGTTGTTGCTTAGGCAAGCAGTTGTAGGCGTTGCACCGCAGCTAACGGTTGGGGCCGGGAACAAAGCAAGCACATTGCCGACGTTTTGTTTGATCCGCGCAATGGGAATCATATTGTTGGGAAACGCTGTACGGCCTGCTCCGGTGAGAGGATCACCGGTCAAGGGATCAAAAATCTGGCCGGCGGCGCCGAAAGCCGTAAGATACTCACTCATGTCGCAGAAGGTGGTGGTGTTCGTTGCAGGATTACAGGTTTTGAGGACTTCCGCGCTCGGTGTCGTATAAAGATTGGTGATACCCTGCTGCTGCTTGGTGCCCTGATAGTCCCCAAAGAAGAAGAGTTTGTCTTTGATGATCGCGCCGCCGACGGAACCGCCAAACTGTTTCCAAGTGGCGGCGGCAAGCGGAACACCGGGCTTGTTGGTGAATGGGTCGCGGGCTTGCTGATCGCTGTTGCGATAATAGAAGAAGCCGCTGCCATGAAGCTCGTTCGAGCCGGACTTCGTTTGCACTCTGACGATTCCGGAGGTGGCCTTGCCTGATTCTGCGTCGTAATCCTGAAGAGCGATTTTAGCTTCCGCGACGGCGTCGAGGTTCGGATTCACGACGATGATCCCAAGGATGGGATCCTGGTTATCGGTGCCGTCGAGCTCGAAGTTGGTGCCTGAGAAGTGCTGCCCATTGACCACGATCTGGCCGCCACCCTGAGGATTCTCCGTGGCAGCGTGGCTGAAACCGGGCATTTTCTGAGTGCCCGGAGAGAGCAATTCGAAATTGGTGAAGTTTCGGTTAAGGATGGGTAGATCTTCGACGTACTTCTGGTTGAACTGGACGTCCACATCGGCGCGATCCGTCTGGAGTTGAGGGAGGTCGCCGGTGACTTCGACGGTTTGCGTGACTTCGCCAACCTGCATGGGCGCATCAACGCTCGCGGAAGTATCCGCGGAAACAGAAACACTCGGAACATCGTAGGCTTTGAAGCCCGGGGCCTCTACGTGAACCTTGTAGGTATCCGGAATTAAATGTGTAACAGCATAGTTCCCGCTTTCATTCGTGGTCGTATCATAGGTAAAGCTCTTGGTGGTCGAGGTGACAGTTATTTTGGCCCCGACAACGGCATTCCCTTGGGGGTCCGTCACTGTTCCGATGATGCTTCCAAAAACCGCCTGGCCTGACGCCGTCGGTGCGTGCAACAAAATTGCGCAAAACAAAACCGCCAAACCTAGAACTACGAGTCGCTTTGCCATCCCACCCCTCCTAGCAGATCCATCTCCGGTATCCTTCAAGAGCATTCCAACTCCGACCGTCAGCCCGGCCATCGTCAACTCCAACCACAAGCTCGCCAAGCGTTCCTGCACTTCCCATTTCTTTGAATATTTCTTACGGAGGAAGGCTGAACCGAAACTCGCAAGAATAGAGCCAGGCTCAACCGCTAAAGGCACCCCCAGAACGCACTTAAAGCGCCCTCGACTTGCGCCTCGCACTAAAGCTCTCGGCCTAAAAATGCTGCCACGTTTCCGCCCCAGACGCGTACCGCACGTCGGCACCAATGCTCAGGCGGGTAATGCGGCAATATTGATGCGTACTATTCGTTTTTTGGCTCGCTGTTAGAAGTCTCAATGCGTCTGATACGGTTACATCCAATAACTCACCGTCTTGCATAGAGATGCGCGACTTGTTACACTCCTGTTACTCCGACGTATCAAGGACTTCTGTGACTGAACGGGAGCGTTTCCTCGAGCAAATCAATCGGCTCGTCAGCAGCCAGGCTCTGCATAGTTCGGAGTCGCTTTGCAAATTGCTCCGCTATTTAGCTAAGCATGCCGTTGAGCACCCGGGGACCGCTATCAAGGAATTCCAAATCGCCACCGAGGTTTTCGGGCGGTCCGACGATTTCGATCCGCAACTCGACTCCATGGTTCGCGTGCAGGCCGGACGCCTGCGATCGAAGCTCGCCGAGTACTACAGTTCAGATGGGCTCGAAGACGCCATCGTGGTGGAACTCCCAAAGGGCACTTATGTGCTTTCTTTTCATCATCGCAACCATTCGGCCGCAAAGTCTCCTCAGGGAATCGCGAACAGCGCGGTCAGCAAGGAGGCCCTCGAAAAGAGCACCGAGCGCCGATGGGGCACCGAGGTAATTTCCCTCTCCATCTTCCTGGCGGCAGCCATCGTCGTGATTGTGTGGCTAATGGCGACTCGCAACGCGAGTCCCGCGGGCCTCGCGAGCGAAGGCGAACCCGTGCCGGCCGCGTTTCGCGTGTTCTGGAAAGGCTTTACTTCTGGGCCGGAAGAGCCTTGGGTGGTTTTCAGCAACGCCGCCTTTATCGGTCGTCCTGAGACAGGCATGCGTTACCGCGATGCCACGCGTGACGCGGGGGCGTACATTCTTGACCACTACACCGGCGTCGGCGAGGTCTTGGCAGTTCACGAGCTCGACGGCGTGTTCGGTCTCCTCCACCGCCGCATCCGCGTCAAGCGCGGCAGCCTGTTTTCGCTAGACGACGCCAAGAACAACAATTTGATTTTCATCGGATCGCCCGTGGAAAATCTCTCGCTGCTCGAGATCCCCGGCACCCAGGAATTCGTTTTCGAGCAGTTTACCTCTGGTCCTCGGAAAGGTGACCATGCCATTATCAACAGGCATCCGCAGCCCGACGAGGGCAAGGAATTCTTCGCAACCCCTTCTGGAGTGCCTCTCACCGAGGACTACGCTCTCCTCGGCCTCGTGAAAGGAATGAATCAGGGGCAATCGGTGCTAATCCTCGCGGGAAACACCACCATCGGCACGCAAGCCGCCGTCGAGTACGTCTGCAGGCAAAGCTCTTTGGAAGAGCTGCTCTTACGCCTCTCCGTTTCGCAAAATGGCGATCTCAAACCTTTTGAAGCCGTCATTCGCGCGAAAGTCGCTCGCGGCGTGCCGGTTGAAACCGAGCTAGTGGCTATTCGCAAAACTGCGTTTTAGCGCAGCGGCGCCCTTGGCTCTATCGCCCGTCTACTGACCCGGCGCTTTTAAATGCGGATCCAGCTCGGCCGCCTTCTGAAATTCCTTCGACGCTTCTTCCATCGTGCCTTTCCTGGCAAGCGCCAATCCTAGCTGGTAATGCGCCGGAGCATAGCCAGGCAACGCCTGTATCGCCGCGCGGAATTGTGAAATCGCCCCATCGAGGTCCCCGGCGTTTAAAAGCCTGTGCCCGGAGTTGGTCGCGAACGCCGCCGCCTGCTCGCTCGACTTTTCCTTCAAGAGCTCCATGCCTGCGCGGCTCTCGGCAGCGGCCCCGTCGGCGTCCCCCAGTTGCCGCAGCACGGCTCCCAGATTGGTGTGCGCTCCCGCAAAATCCGGCTGCAAGCGAATCGCTTCCCGCAGCGCATCGGCCGCCGGCTCGAAGTCCCCCTTCTGCTTCAGGACCGAACCCAACGTGTAGTAAGCCTCCGCATAGTCGGGTTTCGCCTGGACCGCCGCGCGCAGCTCCTCTGCCGCTGCCGCTAATTCCCCCTGCTGCCACAAGGTCACCCCCAGGGTGTAGTGCGCATCGGCCAGTTTGGGATCCAGTGCCAGAGACTTCCTGAATTCCGCAATCGCCTCCGGCAAGCGGTCTTTCATCTTTAGCGTCAAGCCTAAATCGTAATGAAGGGTAGCGTCCTGCGGCGCAAACTTCAGCGCGGCTTCGAAATGCGCCATCGCAGCGTCAAAGTCCGTCTTCTGCAAATATGCGGCCCCCAAATTGCCTTCATACCCAGCGTCGCTCGGTTTCAATTTCAGCGCCGCGCCAAATTCCCGAATACTCCCCTCCGCATCGCCGGTCTGCAACAGGGCAAGCCCAAGATCATTGTGGGCATCCGCACTCTCCGGCCGAATCCTCACCGCTTGCCGGAATGCAGCCAACGCATCTTCTCCGTGTCCCGAACGCTGTTGCAAAATCCCCAGATGTTTTTGCGCGTCCGCATTCTGGGGATCCAGTTTTGCCGCAGCCTGATATTCCTCGAGCGCGGCGTCAGCAGCCGCTCCCTTCGATTCGAGCGTCTGCGCCAGGTAGTAATGCGACAGCGAATTTCCCGGTTCCAGGTTTGTGGCCAAGCGCAACTCAGACTCCGCTCCCTCGAGTTCCTTTTGCTCGAAGCGCAAGACGCCAAGATGCAAATGAGCCTCTGCGAATTGCGGCTGCAGTTTGAGCGCTTCAGAAAACTCGGCAGCCGCTTCCTCCATCTTTGATTGTTGCACCAGAACCGAACCAAGATCATCATGCAGCTCCGGCCGATTGGGATCGATCTCGATCGCGCTCTGCAATTCCGCAGCAGCTCCGGCTCGATCGCCTGAATAAGAGAGCGCCTTCCCCAGGATGTGGCGCGTCTCGGAATCCTTTGGAGCCAGCCGCACGGCTTCGTGCGCCTCACGGACTGCCCCCTGCGTATCCCCTTTTTGTATCAGCGCGCTGGAAAGATTCATGTGCGCTTGCGCAAAACCCCGTTTCAATTTCACAGCCGCTTGGAACTCCGCAATGGCCGCATCGGTTTCTCCCTGCGCCAGCAAAACCCATCCGAGCGAATTGTGCGGTTCCGGGCTCGCGGGAGCCAATCTCACTGTCTTTTCAAAAGCCTCCCGCGCACCGTTCAAATCCCGCCGCTGCAAAGCGGCAATCCCCTGACTGTAAATCGCATTGGCCGCCGCTCGGTCGCCGCTCCCCTTGGAGTTCTTGGTTTGCGCGTGTCCGCAGGCGCAAATCACCAGTGACAGGAGGGCGAGCACGGCACTTCGCAACCCAGCTCTCAACCAGCGCGGATTTGATTTAGTGTGCATCGGCCCTAAGACACAAATTCCAGACGCTCAAAGAGAGCAACCACTTGATCTGCGGGGAAAGAATGTGCGGCCAGCAATCCTGACGCCCCCTCCGTACCGTTCAATGAACCAGTCTGTTGCTGGTTCGCCTAACCCAACTACAACGAGCTCGATTCGGCTCGACGCACCAGGTGCACGGCCGCCTTTCTTGATCTCTTCACCGGTTTGATACTTTAAAATCGTCAAGCTACTCACTCCGCCAGGCGCTCGGCCTTGACCCTTCTGTACCCGCACCTTAGTATGCCAAGAGTTCATGATTTCCGGTCCGACTCATCGTTCGCAGCTTCACTTCAAAGTTTCCTGGATTTCGCTTGCTCTTCTTTTGCCTTTTTCCTTGTTCTTCAGCGCCGCGCAGCTCCTAAAACGCAATCCCCAGCCTCTCGCTCATTTCACCGACATCGCCAAGAAGGCAGGTCTCACCGACTCGGTGGTTTTCGGCGGCGTGGACACCAAGAAATACATCCTTGAAACCACCGGGACCGGCGTGGCCATTCTCGACTACGACAACGACGGCTGGCCAGACATTTTCATCGTCAACGGCAGAAACCTGGAGGCGCCGCTTCGTGGGAAAGCCCCGACGAACCATCTGTACCACAATAATCACGACGGAACCTTCAAGGATGTGACAGAAATAGCCGGCCTTGCGCACTCCGGGTGGGGCCAGGGCGTTTGCGTCGGCGACTACGACAATGATGGTTGGGAAGATGTCTACGTCACCTACTACGGAAAAAACGTCCTCTATCACAACAACGGCGACGGCACCTTCACCGATATCAGCGAAAAAGCTGGCGTTGCGGGCTCCGGAAAAGCTTGGGGCAACGGCTGCGCATTCGTCGACTACGACCGCGACGGCCATCTCGATCTAATGGTCGCCGACTACGTGGACTTCGATCTCTCCACGACGCCCGCTCCAGGCGATCGCTCAACGTGCATCTGGAAAGGCGCTCCCGTGATGTGCGGCCCGCAAGGACTACCTGCTGCAAAAAATATTCTCTACCACAACAACGGCGACGGCACCTTTGAAGACGTCAGCGCAAAATCTCACATCGACAAAGCCGACGGCCACTACTCCTTGAGCGTCTCCACGCTCGACTATGACGACGATGGCTGGCCCGATATTTTCGTCGCCTGCGACAGCACCGCCAGCATCCTCTACCACAACAACCGTGACGGCACCTTCACCGACGTGGCCATCACCGCCGGCGCCGCCTTCAATGAAGACGGCCGCGCCCAAGCCGGCATGGGCTCAACTGTCGCCGACTATAACGGCGACGGCAAACTCGACATCTTCAAAACCAATTTCTCCGACGACACCGCCACGCTCTATCGCAACAATGGCAACGGCACCTTCGACGACGTCACCTATCCCGCTGGCCTCGGCCTCAACACCAAATACCTCGGCTGGGGCGCCATGTTCCTCGATTTCGACAACGATGGCTGGCCCGACCTTCTTCTTGTCAACGGCCACGTCTACCCCGAAGTCGACAGCCAGCATCTCGGCAGCGCCTTCCAGGAACCGCGCATCCTCTATCACAACAATGGCAACGGCACGTTCACCGACATCTCCGCTGACGCCGGTCCCGGCATCACTGCAGTAAATTCTTCGCGCGGCTTGGCCATCGGCGATTTGTGGAACGACGGCCGACTCTCCGCCGTTATCAGCAACATGAACGGCCCGCCCAGCCTCCTCGTCAACGAGGTGCGCACGCCCAATCACTGGATCGCGTTCCTTCTTATGGGCACTTCCTTCGATTCCTCATCCCGGAAACTACGCACTAATCGCGACGGCATTGGCGCTCGCATCACTATGAAGGCCGGCTCGCGCATCTTCGTCGACGAAGTCCGCAGCGGCTCGAGCTACGATTCCAATAACGACGTGCGCGTGCACTTCGGCCTCGGCTCCGTCACCAAGCTCGATTCCGTCGAAATCCGCTGGCCCAGCGGCCTCACAGAGAAATTCGAAGGTCTCGCCGCAGACAAAATCCACAAGCTCAAAGAAGCCTCTGGGATCCCAGTCCCGGACGCCCCCAAGAAAAACTAATTGTTCAGTCTCTGCCAGCCTCCGCCCGAACAAAAGCGCTAGCAGTTCGGCGCAAACTCGGAGCAAATCTCTCCCTCATCGTTTGCCCCTGTGCTGGCGTAAAGAGTAGCCCGCCCTTGCTGGCGTTTGCCAAATCCTGTTCGTTCCAATGCGGGCGCATGATTCCGGTATCCGAGTGCGAATTCGTACCGAGTAATAAATGCGCAATCTCGTGCGCCACGACGTGCCCCAGCAGCGTTCCGAGGTTTATATGAAGGCGCTCGTGCAGTTCCTCAGCAGGCTCGAAAAATATATTGCTGTAGCACCCGCTTCCGTCTTCGCCGAGATAGGAGATCCCAAAAACGGAGTCGGTCAAACTCTTGGACCGTCGCGCAATCGTCAATTGCAGGTTCATTGGAAACTCTGTAACACGGCAGGACGGGGCGATCTCGAGCGCAACAGCAGAAGACTCGCAGTTTACCCAATGCACCTGTACCCCCGCTTCCTTGAAGATCGCACTCGCCGTCAGCTCCGCTTGAGCCAGAGTATTCACGGGAATGTCGGCGCGATTGTGAACCGCGACGGTCACGAAAACCGCCTTCGACGGCCCATCTTCGGCCCCGAGTGGAAGCCCTTTGAAACATAGGATCAGCCCAACGAGGATGCACCTTCTCCATATCTCTGGTCGCACGGCCTCACCTCCACGGTGGGGCCCAAGATGTGCCTGGCAGGTAGGTACCTCAATGCTCGGGAGGTTACCCAGGTCGCATCTGTCGATGACAAATTAAGTTCTTTTGCGTCAAATAGATGTGCGGCCAAGTGACGGATCGAACTTCGGAAACATCTTCTTAATTCGTTCGTTTAACGTAATGAGCGGCACTGATTTTGGGGGCAAGCCGTGCCAGAAACCGGGCCTAACTCAATCGTGCAATTCGGCCTCTTCGAGGTTGACCTGCGGGCCGGCGAACTCCGGCGAAACGGCTCCAAGGTGAGACTTCAGGACCAGCCCTTTCAAGTGCTAACCCTGCTCCTGGAACGCCCCGGCCAGCTCGTCACCCGCGAGGAATTACAGGCCTCTCTTTGGCCCGCGGACACTTTTGTGGACTTCGACCACGGCCTTAATGCTGCAATCAAACGACTTAGGGACGCTCTGGGTGACTCCGCGGAAAATCCTCGATTTGTGGAAACTCTGGCGCGACGCGGCTACCGTTTCCTCGCTCTGGTCAACCGCGGACCTCAGGAGATCGTTTCTGCGCCGCCAGCCCTTTCTCAAACACGGCAGGAGACTAGCGCCACGCCGCAATCCCGCCGTCAGTGGCGGCTCCCGGTGGCCGTGGCTGCCGTCCTAATGCTTGGAATTAGCGCCGGCTGGCACGCGGGACACCGCTCCGCTGCGGCGGTTCGCTTCACCGAGCGCCGCCTGACCGGCAATCCGGAGAATGACCCCGTGCTCAGCGCCGCAATCTCTCCTGACGGCAAATACCTAGCCTTTGCCGACCGGGCTGGTCTCTTTCTTCGTGTTGTGGGCACCGGAGAAACTCACCCCGTCGCTTTGCCGGACTCACTTAGGCCGAGCTACGTGACCTGGTTCCCGGATGGCAGTCATGTTCTCGTATCGAGCGCCTCATCCCCGGCAGAGAGACCCAGCCTCTGGAACGCTTCTGTGTTCGGTGGCTCACCGCTCAAACTCGCCGACAACGGGGACCACGGCGCAATCTCGCCGGATGGCTCAAAAATAGTCTTCCTTCGCGGTGAATATGGCCGCGAGGAAATCTGGCAGATGCAGTCCGACGGACAACAATCGCGCAAGATTCTCGGCCAACCCGGAGATAACTTCCAGTCCGTCGTTTGGTCTCCCGACAGCCGGCACATCGCCTTCGTTCGGACTGTGTTTGTCCACGGATGGGAGGAACCGGAAGCTTCTCTTGGCATTTGCGATCCCGCAGCCAGCAAGACCAGCTACATCCTCTCCAGTACACGCCTTCGTGGCCCTCTTGTCTGGGCCCTCGATGGGCGGCTCATTTATTCTCTCGGCGAACTACCACCAGGTCAGTACGATTCGAATCTCTGGGCCATCAACGTTGCTGCAAACGGTACTCAAACCTGGGGTCAGCCAGACCGCCTGACGAATAGTCCAGATGCAAAGGTGGGCGCCAGCATCTCTGCGGATGGCAGGCATTTGCTCTTTTTACGTTGGACTGGCGCTCCCGAAGTATATGTTGCGGAGGTAAAATCACGCGGCGGCCTCGGTACTCCTCATCGCCTCAGTCTGGGTGAGCGCCGCAATATGCCCTTTTCTTGGACGCCTGACGGCAAGTCGGTTATTTTCACTTCAGACCGCGATGGCGCACTCCACATTTTCAAGCAATCCATCGATCAGCCGGCTCCCGACCTGCTCGTTGGTGGCGATAAGAACGTCGAGGGTGCTCGCTTGAATCCCGATGGTTCGGAGATTCTTTACCTTCTGAATCCCTCAGCGAGCGATGCCGATCGCCGGATCCGGTTGATGCGCGTCCCCCTTTCTGGCGGAACACCGCAATTGCTGCTGGCTGAGCTTGGCATCACCAATGTGCAATGTGCTCGCGCGCCTGCCGCAGTCTGCCTCTTCAGCAAATTCTCTACGAATGGCCTGGTTTTTATGACCTTCGACCCCGTTTCAGGAAAGGAGAATGAATTTACGAGGATCGTGGACCCGGAGTGGTATTTGCACAACTGGACGCTTTCTCCCGATGGTACTACCCTGGCGCTTTCCAAGAAGCACCGCGTTCAGGAGCCGGCAGCTATTCGCTTACTGCCGGTTGGCGGTGGGACGGAGCGCACCATCACCTTTCCGCCGTGGGCCGGAGTCGCGTTCATCGATTGGGCTGCTGATGGCCGCAGTTTGTGGGTTCGCGCTTCCAGCCCGGCCGGCACGCAAACTCTCTTAAACGTTGACCTGCATGGGAACGCCAAACCCGCCCTCCAGGAATCCGAAAGGGATCTCGGGTGGGCCATTCCCTCTCCCGATGGGCGCCATGTGGCCATCTGGGAGGCCAGCGGCAGCTCCAACGCTTGGCTTCTCGAAGACTTCTAAGAACCCTTCCGATTGGATTTTTCGGGCCTCATAGTAAAATGCGCCCGCTGCTGCTGCGGCTATTGCCAAGCACATGCCCAAAACATCGAAAAAATTGTTTCGAGCCGCCCTCGAGCGCCTGCGCTCAAACCTCGGCTGGGTCATTATTTGGATTCCGTTTAATGTGCAGAAAACCTGGGGAACACGTGGACGTCTGCGCGTGCGAGGCGAAATCAACGGCTTCGCCTTTCGCACCTCGCTCTTTCCCACTCGCAAAGGCGAACACTTTCTGCTCGTAAATAAAAAAATGCAGGCAGGCGGAAACGCATCCGAAGGCACGACGGCGGCATTCCTTCTCGAACCCGATACCGAAGAACGCGTCGTTGTCGTTCCCGTCGAGCTGAAGCGCATCCTCGCCGAAGATAAGACCTTCCGGCGATGGTTTGAGGCGCTGAGCTACTCCATTCGTAAGTGGATTTCCGACTGGGTCGTGCAGCCCAAGAGCGCCAGCGCACGCATCCGCCGCGCCGAGCAGGTTGCTGAGCAGCTTTTCTCCGCGATGGAAGCTGAGCGCGAACTCCCGCCCGTTCTAAAGCTCGCTTTCACGCGCAATCCTCGCGCCCTCGAAGGTTGGAACCTCATGTCGCCTTCGCATCGACGCGGCCTGTTGATCGCCATCTTCTATTATCGCTCGCCCGAGGCGCGTTCGCGCCGTATCCAGAAAGTAGTAGAAGAAGCCATGGCCCTCGCCGAGAAAAAATCGCATCGGTGAATTTCTGCCCGGCTCTTTACTTCAAAACATCCGCACCCGCTTTGGCGCACTGCGCGTCCTGCGCACTGGTCGCGCCAGACACGCCGATCGCCCCAACAATTTTGCCGTCCATCACTAGCGGAATACCTCCCTCAATGGCAACGACTCCCTTCAGACTTAGAATCCGCAGCCCATCTCCCCCTCCCGCCAGTACGTCTTGAAACGCTTTCGTCGGCCGCTTGAAGAGCGCCGCCGTGCGTGCTTTCTCAACGGCCACATTTGCGCTGCCGATTTGCGTGTTGTCCATTTTCTCGTAGTAAACGAGGTTTCCGCCCGTATCGACAATCGCCACCGCCACATTCCAGTGATTTTTCTCCGCTTCCGCTAACGCTGGACCAGCCGCCTTCCTGGCGTTCTCCAGGGTAACCGGCCCCCCTAACGGATTCGGCATTTGCGCCCGCGCAAGCGCCCAACCGCAAAACGCCATCATCACCGCAACCACCGACCTCATCACAGTTTTTCGCGACATACTCTCTCCTCCTCCCGTTTCGGCACACCTCGCCGCTCACCTCCCAAACAGCCGCCACACTATATCGAATTTTGACTTTTGCCGGAGCAAGCTTGAGATTCGTCAGCCACCCGGTGACGAGCCGGGCCTGGCCATTCAATTTGTCTGCTCACTCGTAACGTAGCGCAATGATGGGATCCACTCGCAAAGCACGCCGTGCCGGAACGTAAGAAGCAAGCATGGCCACCCCGATCAATCCAATCGCAACAATCGAGTACGTCAACAGATCCGTCGGTTTCACTCCGTACAGAAAGGTCGCAATGAAACGCGTCAATCCAAACGCCAGCGCGAGCCCGGCCGCCACTCCCGACACCGCCAGCTTGAGCCCAAGGGCCGCCACCAACTTCAGCACATCCCCGCGGCCCGCTCCCAGCGCCACTCGAATTCCGATCTCGCGCGTTCGCTCGCTAACAAAATACGACATCACTCCATAGATCCCAATCGCTGCCAGCAGCGCCGCTATGCCCGCAAATACTCCCAGCAATTGCATGTAGAATCGGTAGTCGCCCATCGACTCCGACAGGACATCTTCCATGCTCCTGACCGCAATCACCGGCAGATCAGGATCGATTCCTGCAATGGCTTTCTTCACCTCACCCGCCAGCTCATTCCCGCGACTGCTCAGCCCGGAAGCCTTCCGGAGTACCACGAAATGATGCAGGTGTGGTATCGCCGTGCCCCCAGGAAACACCGCCTGCTGCTGAAGATACGACGCGTACATAAATGGGGGTGCTTCTTCTCCGAGCCCAAAATGCTTCACGTCTCCTACAATGCCCACGATCTGCCGTGGCTGTTCTTCGTCCACCGGATACGGATCGTATCGCAGGAGAATCTGCTGTCCGATCGGATCTTCGTTCGAAAAATACTTCCGCGCAAAAGCCTCATTCACCACCACGGCCCACGGCGCGGTTTGCGTGTCGTGCTCATCGAGGAATCGTCCTTTTTTCAGTGGAATGCGAAAGGTCTCGAATATGCTCGGGCTCACATCGTCGTACCCTGCCTGAGGTCTGCTCTCTGGTGCCGGTGCCGGATGCCCCAGCACGGAAAAACTGAACATATACGCCCCGCGCATGGGAAGAAAACTCATGATTCCCGAAGACTCCACTCCCGGAAGCGCCGCAATTTTTTCCGTCAGTTGTTGGTTGAAAGCCGCTACCGTCGGCAAGGTTCTTTCCATGTCCCCGCCTGGCTCCCTCTTCAAGTACTTCCCTCCTTCCGGCAATTGCACCAGCATGGTCAACAAGTTCTTCGCGTCGAACCCAGGATTCACATGCTGCAGCCGCAGCATTGTATTGATCATTAATCCTGCACCCACGAGCAGCACCATCGCCAGCGCCACTTCCGAGACGGCCAGAACGTGCCGCGTGATCCCCCGCGACCCCGCCACGGTCCTGCCTTCCCCTTCCCGCAGTGCCACGTTTAAATCAGGATTCGACGCCTCGAGGGCCGGTGCCAGTCCGAAGATCGCCGCCGTCAGCCCCGAAACGCCGAGCGTAAACATCAGCACGCGTCCATCAATATGGATGCTCTCAACATTTGGAAAATCTCCGAGCAGCTTCCGCAGAATCTGAATGCCCCAGTACGCAATCAAAATTCCCAGTCCGCCTCCCAGAAACGCCAGCAGTCCGCTCTCCGCGAACAATTGCTGCATCAATCGCCGCCGCCCCGCTCCCAGCGCCGCTCGCACGGAATATTCCTTTCGTCGCGTTTCCGTCCGCGACCGCATCAAATTCGCCACATTCACGCAGGCGATCAGCAGCACGCAGGCCACCGCTCCCAAGAGTGGATAGAGCGCCTGCCCCGCCCACCGGTAAAGATCCTGGTGCAACGGGCGCACCAGTTTTCCCACTCCCTTATTGGTCTTCGGATAGGCCAGCTCCAGCCGTTTCGCGATCACGTCCATCTCCACTTGCGCTTGCCGGACCGTCGCCAGCGGTTTGAGCCGCCCCACAGGCATCAGCCAATGATCAATCCGCTCCGCATACCTTCCGCTTTCCGGATTCACGGGTATCCATAAATCAAGCTTCCCGCCATAGAACGGCGCAAATCCCGCAGGCATCACTCCGACGACGGTGGACAACACACTGTCCACGTTGAACGATTTCCCCAGCACCTGCGGGTCATTGTTGAAGTGGCTCTTCCAAAATCCGCTGCTGATCACCACCGCATAGGAGTGGTCCTGCATCTCGTTCGCGGTAAAAATCCTCCCCATAATCGGCTGCACGCCGAGTAAACCAAAAAAATTCGGCGTGACATACTGCACTCGCACCGGTTCGGGATCCCCAAGCCGCGACAGAATCACTTCCTCCGTAGAACTGGTCAGCGCGATGTCCTCGAAAACCGTGTTCTGTTTTTTCCAATCCACCAGCTCCGCGATCGGCGGCGCCTCGAAATCCCCTGGATGTTCTTTCTGCGTTTCCCAAATCACCGTCAGTTGTTCCGGATGATGGTATGGCAGCGGCCTGTACAGCAGCGCATTCAGCATGCTGAAAATCGTGCTGTTGGCTCCCACCCCCAACGCCAGGGACAGCACGACCACCGCAAGAAACCCCGGGCTTTTTCGAAGTCCGCGCGCCGCAAGCCGAATGTCCCGCCAGGCAGTCTCAAGCCAGCTCATGGTTGCCATCGTTCGCGTACCTCCCTCAAAACGATTGGCGCGCGCTCACTCCTCGCGCTGGATCGACACATAAATAGGTCCCGCTCCAAACAGGCTCACCAGAAACCAAGAAAAACGCCCGGCTCGGCTCATCGTTTGAAACTTCAAGTGGTCCCCTGCCGCAACATCGAGATCCACAGTCTTCCAGTTCCAGGTATTGTCCACGCGCAAACGGTGATGCCCGGCCGTTACGGGGATAGAGATGGTGTCCCCATAAAACAGTTCCCCCACATTCTCTCCGTCCAGTTTCACAATAATTTGCCTCTGCTGCACATCGTCAGGCGACTTCCGCCGAATGGTAATCGTCCCTTGCGCTTCTGGAAGTGTGGCAGCCAAGTCCATTTACCCCTCTGACACTCCTAGATGCTACTCCTCCCGGCATCACACCAACAACAGTTCTGAATACCGAAACCATCGCTTCACATCGCAGCAACCTCTGTTACAATTCCGTGCATGAACCGACGCACCTTGCTTCAATCGCTTCCCGTTGCAGCACTCCTTCCAACCGCGGCGGGAGCCGACGCCGCCGAATCCGCCACTACCGTCTACGAATTCCGCGTCTACCACACCTTCGAAGGTAAGCTTGACGACCTTCTCCGCCGTTTCCGCGAACACACCATGCAACTCTTCGAAAAACACGGCATCAAAAACGTCGCCTACTGGATTCCTACCGACGACCCGCTCAAAGGTAAAACGCTCTTCTACATCATCGCCCACCCCAGCCGCGAAGCCGCCACCGCCAACTGGAAAGCCTTCCGTGACGACCCCGAATGGCAATCCGTCCAACAAAAGTCTGAAGCCAACGGCAAACTCGTCGAAAAGGTCGAATCCACCTTCCTCACACTGAGCGACTTCTCCCCGCCCCTTCCCTGATTTCCTCGATTCTTCTTCTCTGGGCCCCCTATACTCTCGGTGTCCTCTGTGTAAAATTCTGTTCTTCTATTTCGTAATCTTCGCAATAAAAACCGAGTAGGGTTCCATCGGCAATATCGCAAACATCCCCTTCACCTGTTTGTGAAAACTTGTCAACAAAACCTCCAACTTCGGCGCCGAAAACCCCGTCGCGGAAAGATCAAAGGGCACCCTTTGTTCCACTGCCGACATATTCAGAATGACCAAAACTGCTTCACCCCTATATCTCCGAAGATACGTCAACACATTCGGGTTTTCCTCGTTAACCGAAACATAGTCGCCATCCAAAAGCGCCGCCTCCGTATGCCGCAGTGCTAAAAGCTTCCGGTAAAAACTAAGAACCGACTGGGGGTCCTTCATCTCGTCCGCCACGTTATGCGTCATCGCGCTGGCCGGCACGGGCAACCACGGCTTGGCCAGGCTGAATCCCGCATTCGCTCCGTGATTCCATTGCATCGGCGTGCGCTCTCCATCGCGCCCCTTCTCGAGAGGCCATCCAAGTTTCCCGATGGGGTCCTGCACGTCGTCCTTGCTCTTCGGATCGTTGTTCTCCATCCCAATCTCTTCGCCGTAATACATGATCGCCGACCCGCGCAGCGTCAGATAAAGCGCCGCCATCATCTTGGCAATATCGTCGTTGTGCGCCCCATCCGCATACCGCGTGTACGACCGCACGATGTCGTGATTTGTAATCACGTAAACCGGCCAATGCCCCGCCGCGTTCACCGCCGCGATATGCTTCCGATACTCATCCGCGGACAGTCCCTTGAAACCCGTCATCATCAAATCCATGGGCATCTGCAATTCGTCGTTACTCGCTCCGTAGTAGTCTTTCAACTGGTCCACATTGCTCGTCCACGTCTCCCCAATCAACACCGATCCATATTCATCCGCTGTCGTCCGCAGCTTGCGCATGGCGTCATGCACTGCCGGCAATTTCTTGTTGTACTTCTCGTCCATGTTGGGCCGTCCAAACTTATCCGTCCCAGGCAAAGTCGGATTGTCGGTCAGATTTGGATCTTCATACAGCGTATCGACCGCATCCAAACGGAACCCCGCCACTCCGCGCTTGTACCAAAATCGCGTAGCATCCATCATCGCCTTTTCCACTGCAGGATTCCGCCAGTTCAAGTCCGGCTGCTCCGGATAAAAATAGTGGTAATAATATTGGCCCGTCTTCGGATCAAACGTCCAAGCCGCCGTCCCGAACGTCGAGAGCCAATTGTTCGGCGGCTGCCCCGGGCCTTTGCCGTCCCGCCAGATGTACCAATCGCGGTGCGCCGAGGTCTTCGACGACTTCGAATCGATAAACCACTTGTGCTGGTCCGAAGTGTGATTCACCACAAAATCCAGAATCACTCGGATGTCCCGCTTCTTTCCCTCCGCCACCAACCGGTCGAAGTCCTCCATAGTCCCGTACATCGGATCGATGGCCTGGTAGTCCGAAACGTCGTACCCAAAATCCACCTGCGGCGAAGGAAAACACGGTGTAATCCAAATCGCGTTCACGCCCAGCTCTTTCAAATAATCCAATTTCGACGTAATCCCCTTTAAATCGCCGACGCCGTCGTTGTTGCTGTCCGCAAAACTCCGCGGATAAATCTCATAAAACACCGCATGCTGCCACCAGGCATGTCCTTCCGCGTCCGTGCCCTTCTGCTGCGCCCCCGCGCTCGATGCAATCCCAGGAAATCCCAGCGCCACAATGGCCGTAAGCACTATGCTCACAAGGTCGGCCTTGCAGAAATATTTGATCATCAGGTTCTCCAGTTTCGCTCTGGTCTCTTGGTTGTCGCCGCGCCAGGTTACTTTTTATTGCTTCAGAAATTTTCGAGCTACCTTCGGTGGGTGCAAAAAGATCACAACGCGCTGGTGTGGATAATTCTCGCCTGCCTTCGCTTCAAAATGAATCCTCAGTTTCGCCCCGCCGCTGGCATCCTCTACCAGCTCAGCCCCGCGAACGGAATCGATCAACGCAGGATTCCACACCGCTAAGTCGTAGGTGGCCCCCGCTCGTCCGGCCGTTATCAGCTCCATCGGCGTTGTCGCATCACCCATTTCTTCGGAAAGAACCCGCAAATCGGAACTCTCGCTTCCCAGCTCCGGCAGCCGGAACACATACGACAGGCCAAAATCGTTTGGCATGCGGATGCGAACGATGTTTTTTCCTTCCTTCAAGGCGAACTTTATTTTTAGGTGATGATGCTGTGCAGAAATCTGCTGGTCAAAGCTCTGCGGGCGGCCGTTTACATCCACTCGAACGTCCAACACGGAGTTTGCCAATGCGGGCTCAAAATCGAGCGCGCACTCCCCACCCGTGCGCATTACCTCCAGCGTGATTTCACCCAGCGTCTTCTGGTAACTCAGATTCACCACGCTGTCGCCTACGCGTACATTGTTAATCTTGAAATTCGTCCAATCCGCGGGGACGTGCGGCACAAACGTGAGGCTTTTTTTCGCGGCATCCTTCTCCAGCCCGAACATTCCCCTGAGCAGCGGGCTCACCACCATCGCCGCCGACCAGATCTGGTGCGGCGAGCTCGTGGAAAGCGGTTGGTAATAATCTCCGGAAAGCACTTCCGTCACATGTCCCAGCGACCCGTCGAGCGCCAGCAGCGCGTTGGCTCGCAAGTTCAGATACCCCGGGAATTCCTGGTGATAGCGGTATTCCGCTACGGAGGCCCAGCCCGTGAACAGCGGCCACACCGATCCGTAGTGGTATCCGCCCCCGCTGAAAACCGCCGAGCGATTCGAAATGATTCGCATACCCCAATCCGTTTGCTGGTCCGCATCCGCCAGTTGCTGAAGCATGGGTATGGCCGTCACGTCGTTGGGCAGCCCAAACCACAGCGGAACCGTGGCCAGGACCGTGGGCTCATCCACTTGCTTGTCGTTCTTATCCAGTGCAAACGCAAACCGTTTCTTGTCGGCGATCCAAAAACTATCGTTGACCAGCGGCCATTGCTTGACGAATTCTTGTTCCAGCACCCCAGCTGAATCCGCCTGTCCTGCGAGCCGAGCCAGATTCCCTAGCGCTCGCAGCGCCTCGGCCCCCAGCCCGCTCTGATAAAACTCGCTCTTCACCGGCAGCAGCGGCCCGCCTTCCACCCACCCATGTCCCACTCCCAGATTTTGCGGCAGCCCTCGCGCGTCGTACGTCGATTTCAAAAACTGGTAGGCCTTCCACAGGCTTGCCCACTTTGCTTTCGCAAAATCCGTGTCGCCGCTATTCACCACGTAATCGTTAGCCGCGATGATGTATAGCGGCGTCGCGTCCGCCGATGCGTATGGATAAGGATAATCCTTGAACCAATTCACAAAATTCGCGCCCTGCGAAATCTCGTGCGGGATCTTCCCGTCTTCGCGCTGAAATTTGCTCACAAATTCCAAAGCCGTTTTGGCGTTCAGAAAATCGCCGGCGGCATCCAAAGCCAGCGACGTCCAAAACGAATCGCGCCCAAAGTACCAGGCAAACCCCGGCCGCTGACTCTCACCAGAAGTTCTGTATCCCGCCACCAATCCCGACCCAAGAAATGGATTGCTGACCATCCCCTGCACCATGCTGACCCTCGACCAGTCATAGGCCTGCTGAGTCTCTTTGTCAGGCAGCTCCACGCCGACCGTCTGGCGGAGATAGTTGCGGTAGTAGTCCGCCGACTCGCGCAACATATCCCCGAATCCGGAACTAAGCCGGCGATACTCGCTCTCTGCGTCCGCGCGACCGGTCATCGATCCCGCGATTAAAATGACTTGCGTGGCTTTCCCCTTGGCAATCAACCCAAGACGGAACGAATTCTCCTGGGACTCGGAATAGTTCGTCTGAAATTCCACTTGCGCATTTTCTGCCGTCGGCGACCCCGCAAGTGCCGCGAATTTCCTTTGCTCCTCGCCAAACGCAAACGCCTTCAGCCCCGCATCCCATCCGATATAGGTCGCGCCAAGCGCCGCCGGCCATTCCAGCTGAAAATCCCGGTGAAACACAGCTTCAATCTGGAGCGGACTCTCTGTTTCTGCTTCGAGCAAAATCACCGCCCCCGGTTCGCGCACCGGCACAAAAAGAGTCTCTCGCACCGAAAAGGTATCCCCGGTGTAAACGATCGTGCTGGTTTCCGGCCGGGTGATCAGTGTCCGCGCCAGCGAATCGGCCGGAAGCGTTCTGCCATCAGCGTGAAATCTCAGATGAAAGTCGCGAAATATCTTCAACGGATAAACCCATGCCTCCATCCGCCCCGCTTCATTTCCAAGCAGCCCCGCCCGCGTTCCCACCGCTGAGAGAAATTCCCACGGACGAACGGCCCGGGTTAGTTCGGTAGGCTTTGCCAACTCCACCGTAGTCGGCGATGCTTCGGCGCGCGCCTCCTGCCCACGGGGTGTTCCCCGCGCTTCCGTCGATTCGCTCGCTCGTGCCGGATCTGTCGCCCGAGCTGTCCCTGGCGCGTCGGCGTGCGCGGCCAATAGAACGAGCAGCGCCGCGCGGACGAAACTCGCGCGAAATCCTGACGTTTCTCGAATTCTGTCTTTTCTTTCGATCACCGGAGGAAGGTCCGTAGCACAAGAGAACCATGGATTCTCTCGCGCCCCTCTGCTTCGATCGTCATTTGGCCGTACAATACGCAGCAGCGGCAAATCTTAGCACGAGCCAAACCCGGGAAGGTATTATTCCATTTGTCTTCGTCACGTCGCGCATTTCTTAAGTCTCTAAGCCGCTCCGCACTCGTCCTGCCGCTAGAGGGCCTCCTGGCGCTAGCGCGCCCCATCCGCGGGAATACCATGCGCAGTGAGTCTCTGGGCGATTCGAACCAAGCCGCCGCAACCACTTCGAATCCATACCCGCCGCCCCCCAAAGACATCGGCCTCAGTTTCATCAATGTCGCACGCGAATCCGGCCTTAATCGAAAAACAATTTTTGGCGGCGAACACAAAAATAAGTACTTGCTGGAAACGACGGGCTGCGGCGTTGCTTTCTACGATTACGACAACGACGACTGGCTCGACATTTTCCTGGTGAATGGCTGGCGCCTTGAAGGATTTCCCAAAGGCCAGGAGCCGGTCTCGCGTTTTTTCAAAAACAATCGCGACGGCACTTTCACCGACGTCACGGCGAAATCTGGGTTGATTCATTACGGCTGGGGGCAAGGCGTTTGCATAGGCGACTACGACAACGACGGCTTCGATGACATTTACATCACTTCGTTCGGCGAGAATGTTTTGTATCACAACAACGGAAACGGAACGTTCACCGACGTTACGGCGAAAGCCGGCGTCGCTACGAACGGAAAACGCTGGAACACCGGCTGCGCGTTCGTCGATTACGATCGCGACAGCCACCTCGATCTTTTTGTGGCCAACTACATCGATCTTGATTTAGCAACCGCACCCTTGCCGGAGTCCGGCCCGTGCAATTACAAGGGAGTGCTCGTCGCGTGCGGCCCGCCGGGACTCATCGGCGGAAACAATATTTTGTTTCACAACAACGGCGACGGCACATTTTCCGATGTTTCAGAGCGCGCCGGAATTCTCCGGGCCAACGGAACGTTCGGGCTTGGCGTGCTTACCGCCGATTTCAACAACGACGGTTGGCCCGATATTTACGTCGCGAACGATTCGACTGCCAGTGCGCTTTATCAAAACAAAAAAAACGGCACATTCTCCGACGTGGCCATGGAAGCGGGCTGCGCGCTCAGCGCGGACGGCAAACCTCAGGCAGGCATGGGCGTTTCTGCCGCCGATTATGATCTCGACGGAAACCTCGACATCGTCAAAACAAATTTCGCGGGCGACACGCCGTCGCTGTACCACAATATCGGCGGCGGAAATTTCGAGGACGCTACCTTTCCCGCCGGCCTCGGCAAACATACGCAGTTTCTCGGCTGGGGCTGCGGTTTTTTCGACATGGACAACGACGGCTGGCCGGACATCTTGATTTGCAATGGCCACGTCTATCCCGAGGTCGAGCAGCTGCGCACCGAAGCGGGTTATGCGCAGCAGAAAATTCTGTATCGCAACTTGCGGAATGGCCATTTTGAAGATGTTTCCCGAGAAGGCGGCGCGGGAATCATGGTCCCGGTTGCGTCGCGCGGCGCGGCGTTCGGCGATTTCGACAACGACGGTGACATCGACGTGGTGGTGAACACGGTCAACGATTATCCTCAACTGCTGCGATGCGATTTGCGGCTCGAAAATAATTGGCTGAAGATAAAAACCATCGGCACGAAATCGAACCGCAGCGGCATCGGCGCGCGTCTTCGCTGCGTAACGCACCCGCCGGGTGAAACCAAGCCGCACCTACAAATTGACGAGGTGCGCAGCGGCGGCAGCTACATTTCGCAGAATGACTTGCGCGTGCACTTCGGCATCGGCAAAGCGGAGAAGGTCGAGCTGCTCGAGATCCGCTGGCCCAGCGGCGCGGTCGATACGTTGAAAGACGTGAAGCCCAATCAGCTGATCGTTGTGAAAGAAGGCGAAGGAATTGTGCGTTCCGCAAAATTCGAGCGGCCGAAGACGGCCGCGCCCGCCAAACCAGGCCATTTGGCGAGGTAAGGAGTCGTCGAGAATGCCTATTCGTAAGCACAAAATATTTCCGGCGCTCGGGTGTTCGGCCGCATCGATCGGTTTCGCAGCTTTTGCGATTGTTTTCGCTGCCACCCCCGCAACATCTGCCATTTGGCGCGTGGCGGCGCGCATCGGAAGCTCCGATCCTTTCTCCCGAGGGCGCGGGCTGGGAATCTGCCGGAACTTTTAATCCAGCGGTCATATCCACCTCCGTGCCGATGAGTGTTCCCACGCGGTCGCATGCCGATCGGAGGAAAATCGTGATGCCGTACCGCGCGCAAGACGCCGCGGGCACTTCGCGGATCGGTTACGCCGAAAGTACGGACGGCCTTCATTTTATGCGCTGGGCACATCCCGACCTTTCTCCCGAGGCGGACTACGAGAAAAATGGCGGCGTCGAGGATCCGCGGCTGCAGAAGTTCGGCGACACGTACTACCTGACTTACACCGGATACAACAAGAAAGATGCGCAGCTTTGCCTGGCCACCTCAAAAGACTTGATTCATTGGGAACGCAAAGGAGTGATCCTGCCCGCGTACCAGGGGAATTGGAACGTGGCGTGGACCAAGTCCGGCGCGATCGTGCCGGAAAAAATCGGCGGCAAATATTGGATGTACTGGCTGGGAACCGCCGCGGACAAAACCGACCAGATGGGACTGTCGTATTCGGACGATCTGATTCACTGGACGGAAGCGACCGAAACTCCGGTTCTTCCGCGCCGGCCGGAAAAATTTGATTCCCGCGTGGTCGAGCCGGGGCCGCCGCCCATTCTGACGCCTGCGGGAATCGTCCTGGTTTACAACGGGGCGGACGACAAGCTGGTGTATCGCACCGGGGTGGCGGTCGCGCCGATCCGCGAAAACTGATTTCGCGGACGGATGAGCCGGTCTTCGCGCCGGAAAAGGAATGGGAAAAGGTTGGCCAAGTTCCGAACGTGGTGTTTGTCGAAGGCATGGTGAGATGGGGCGGCAAGTTTTTGTTTTACTACGGCGGGGCGGATAAGTTTGTAGGCGTGGCGGAGGCCGATGAACTAAAGAGGTAGCGTTTCAAGGCTCCAACGGCGTCGCGCGGGAAACGGCTAGCAGCTGGTTAGCGGCGGGCGGCGCCTGTCGGGATAGGCGCGCTCAAAGGCGCAAGCAATTTCTAAAAGCAGGTGCTCATCGGTGACCGCACCGATCAGTTGGAGGCCCACCGGCAGGCCGGCGGGAATGAAACCACAGGGCACGGAGATGGCCGGCACCCCAGCGAGGTTCGCCGGGCGATTAGTGCGAAGCAGCAGTGCACGGGTGGAATGATCCTGGTCGCCAATGCGGATGGCTTCCTGATCAATGAGCGGAGCGGTGATCAGTGTGGTTGGGACAGCCAAGGCGTCCACGCCCGTGTCGGCCATGAGCAGATGCAATTGCTCGATGAACTTTTCACGCATTTCGAGTGCGGTCAGGTACACGGTCGCCGGGACCTCGGTTCCCAGCGCGAGGCGGGTTCGCACGTCCTCGCCATACTCAGCGGAGCGCGCAGGAAAAAACCCGGATTGCTGGTGGTAGTGAGTCGCCTCAGCCCAGGCGATCTGATTTCCAGCATTTTCAGTTTCACCCAGCAGGGACAAGGAGACCTCCTTTACTCTGACCTTTTGCGCGCGCAGGGATCGCAGTGCTTCCTCGAAGACAAATCGAACTTCGTTCGAAATTACATCAAAGAAAAACTCACGAGGCACGCCGAGCGTGAATTTGTGCGGTTTAGCGGAAAGTTTCCGCCGTGAGCGCAGAGTCGGTTCACCTTTTACGTGGGGAAGGATTGCTTCGAGCAGCAAAGTTGTATCGCGGACCGTGCGAGCCAGTGGGCCGACGCAATCAAGGCGCGGAGAAAGAGGAATCACACCTTCCACGCTTACGCGGCCAAGAGTTGGCTTTAGGCCAACGACGCCGCAAAGACAAGAAGGAATGCGGATGGAGCCGCCGGTGTCGGTACCGATGCTTCCATAGCACAGGCCAGCGGCGACGGCCGCCGCTGAGCCACCGCTGGAGCCGCCGGAAATGCGCGAGAGATCCCACGGATTGTGAACGGGGCCGTAGTGCGGGTTGTTGCTGGTGACGCCGTAGGCGAACTCGTGCATGTTGGTCTTGCCGAGAATAACTGCCCCAGCTTCTTTGAGCCGAGCGAGGACGGCGGCATCGTGTTGCGGAACGAAGTTGGCAAGAATCCTCGAGCCAGCGGTGGTTCGAATGGCTTCCGTCGAGATGTTGTCCTTCAGAGAGATAGGAATGCCGTGAAGAGGGCCGCGATCGCGATAGGTTTGGCCGCTCGGCGGAGCAAACAGTTCGGCTTCGGCCTTTTTTGCCTGGGCGAGGGCTAGTTCGGCCGTCACGGTGATGTAAGAGTTCAGCTGGGGATCGAGTTGCGCGATGCGGGAGAGCAAGAGCTGGGTGAGCTCGACCGGCGAAAGTTTGCGTTTGCGGAAGAGCCGGGCGACTTCTTCGATGGAGGCAAAGGCTAGGTCGGTGTCAGTGGTGGGGGGCACGATACGAGTAAGAGCGAGAAAAGAATTTAGCACAGAGGGCCCGGAGAACACAGAGGGTACGGAGAAGAGGACTAAAAGATTTTGTCCTGGCGGCGGAGATTGCCGAAGGAGCCGATGTTGGCAATGATGAAGGTGGCGGAGAAACGATTTTCTGTGCGGACCTGGCCGAGGTTAATGCGGCGGTACTCGAGCGCGAGGCCGCAGCAGCCTCCGTTGTAGCTGACTTGCACGAGCTGGCTCTGCAGGGTCTGGTTGGTGAAATCGTAGCTTACGCCGGTGGTGAAGTTGAATCCTTTGCGCGTCAGGTTGCCATAGCCGAGGAGCGCGCGGACTTGATTGGAGGGCGGCTGCTCGGGATTGTCGGTCAGGCGGAAATAGGCGACGGTGGAGAAAAACTCACGGTACGGCTTTATTTTCAGAAGCGTGCCAACGGTGACCAGGCGCTGGACTTGAGGATCGTATTGAAGGATTTGCTCGAGGTCGTAGAGGCCGCCAGGCGTGATTTTGAAATCGCTGACGATGGGAGACCAGTTGCGCGGACCGAAGGCGAAGGCGAAGGGGGAGATGGAGTTGAATGCCTCGAAGACGTTGCGCTGGCCGTTCACGATAGCGCCGCCGAACGTGGGATCGAAATAGTGTTTCTGAAAAATGCTCCAGGAGAGGAGCTCTTGCGGCTGGTCGTCGCCGGTTTTGGCGAAGAGCCGCTGAGTAACGCCGTATTGGACTTCGTCGGTGTCGGTGAGAGTGGCGTCGGAATCGAAGCGGATGAAGTCAGCGAAATTGTTTACGCCGGTGACATAGCGGTACGTGATCGTAGGCTCGATGGTGTGCTTGTACCTTTTGTGCGGCTTGTCTTTCCTGAGAGGGGCGCGGTCGAAAAAGCGCTCGAGAGTGGGCGGACGGAGTTCGACGGTAAGTTCGCCGGTGTTGCGGTTGATCGATTGGCCGCTCAGCTGGCCTGCCGAATTGTAGGAATCGCCGTAGTAGGTGGTGCGCAACGCGGCGGAAGTGGTGATGCCGAGCCAGGCGCCGAAGTTCAACGGAATGGTGACTTTGGGAGCGAATTCGGCGCGCGACACGAACGCAGGAGTATTCAGAGGAGTGTCATCCTGGCGATGCAGGGCGCCGGCAGAGGCATCGAAAGAAAAGTAGAACGGGAGATGGTGCCAAGGGGCCTGTTCGACGGAGGCGAAGCGGACCTCGGGAGCGTCGCGTAGCGAAACGCTGACGGCCGGGGTGGTTAGGCCGGTGGTGGCAGATGTGATCGGGATGCTGAGGAAGGTTTTGTCGGCCAGGTCTGCGACGTTCAGGCTGAAACCGCGGAAATTGTTGGTGAGGAAAGTGGCGCTGCGGACTTCGGAAGTGATGGCATCGCCGAAAGTATCGGCGAAGGCGAGACGGAAAGTGAGCGAAGTAAGTTCATTGATGTCGGCGACAAAACGCCAACCCTCCAGAAGCAGCGACTGAACTTCCAGTTGCTGTTGGTGGCCGCCCTGTTTTTCAATGACCTTGGTGTCGTTTGGGCCGGGAAGGCTGAGGCCGCGATCGATCACGCCGAAATAGGTGTATTTGATGGAAGTGTTTTCGAAGGGCCGAGCGCGAAATTCGGCGCGTTCGGCGGAGCCGCGTTTCGTGAGCAGTTCGGCGCCCAGGGTGGCATCCAGCCAGGGTTTGGGGGCCAGGTAGATGGCATCTCCCAGAACAAAGCCTTTGCTGTTGCTCTGACTAATTACCGGCAGCAGGATTCCGGTCTGGCGGATTTTTTCGCCGGCGGGGGCGGTGGCGTACGGGAGCCAGACGAGAGGTACGCGGAAGAGGCGGAAGTTGGCGTTCACCAGAGCGACGCTCTTATCGAGGCGAATGCGGGCGTGCGGGGCATAGAACTGCCAGGTGGGATGCTCGGGATCGCAAATGGTGATCCAGCCGCGGCGGACGAGGTAAATGTCGCCGGGGAAGCGTTCGACTTCAGGAGCCTCGAAATAGAGAGGATTTTGAGAAATCAGAATTAAGGGATTGGCGCGCCGCTCGATTTTGACGGTGCCCCGAACGTTGGTGAAGGTCCCGTGGCCGGTGCTTACGTTGTAGCGGGCTTCATCGGCTTCGAGATGTTCATTGTTGTAATCGAAGCGAACATGACCGCGAGCCAGGGATTCGGAGGTTTTTTCGTTGTATTCGATGTGGTCGGCCTGGAGGCGTTCGTCGCCGTAGTGGATGTCCACGTCATCGTCAGCAATAAAGACGTCGCCGCGTTTTTGTTGCGTACGAGACCAGATTTCGACATCGCCGGCTTTGCCGGAGTGCAGGCGGATTTGTTGACCGTAGGAAACAGGCAGGGCCGGCCCGACGAAAGAGTAAAGAAGAGTCGCGAGTAACACCAGGAACCGGGGCGCGGACGTCGTCCGGGCATGGAAATGACCATTCACGCGGAACATTTCTGCGATGAAAGCAGTTGCATAGCCTAGCACGCGGCTGCGGGGATGTGTAGCCGAGCCGGGAAGGACCGCTGGCCCCGCGCGCCGAGACGCGACGGGGTGCGGGAGGCATCGGGGCGAAACGCGGAGTGCGTACGGCGCGTCTGTCTCTCGACGGGTTGGTTGGCCATTCCTGAAACAATTGATGCGCGCCGTGGCATGGAGGAGGTATGATGCCCGGCCTTCGACACTAGGGGGAAGAAAATGGGTCATGCTTCGCTTGCTTTGAAGATGAGTTTGGCCGCGGTGGTGTTCTCGGTCGGACTGGCCATCATTGCGCCGGTTGGGACGAGGGGCCAATCGAATCCTACCGAGCAGCTGAAAAATTTGGAGTTTCGGGAGATCGGGCCTGCGGTGATGGGCGGGCGGATCGACGATTTCGGCGTGGTCGAGAGCAATCCGAACATTGTTTATGTCGGGACGGCTTCGGGCGGGGTGTGGAAGACGACGAATAACGGGACGACGTGGGAGCCGGTGTTCGACAAAGAAGACGTGTCAACGATTGGGGACATCGCGATCGCTCCGTCTGATCCGGCGGTGGTGTGGGTCGGGACAGGAGAGCCCAACAACAGGCAGAGCTCTTCGTGGGGAGATGGGATCTATAAATCGCTGGACGCCGGCAAAACGTGGCAGAAGATGGGCCGGCTGGCAGCGACGCATCACATCGGGCGGATTGTGATTCATCCGAAGAATCCCGAGATCGTCTATGCGGCGGCGCTAGGGCATCTGTGGGGGCCGAATCCGGAGCGAGGGGTTTACAAGACGACGGATGGGGGGAAGACGTGGAATCAAGTGTTGAAAATTAATGACGACACGGGGGTGAGCGATATCGCTATGGACCCGGAGAGTCCAGACACGCTATATGCCGCGGCGTATGAGCGGCGGCGAACGCCGTTCGGATTCAACGGAGGCGGGCCTGACGGCGGGATTTACAAGACTACGGACGGCGGCACCACTTGGAAGAAATTGACGAAGGGTCTGCCGTATGAAAACGGCGGTGATATTGGGCGAATCGGACTCGATATCTATCGCAAGGATTCGAACATCGTTTACGCCATCGTGCAGCACGAAAAGGGTGGGACCTATCGAAGCGACGACAAGGGCGAGACCTGGAAGAAGACGGGCGATACCAACCCGCGTCCTTCTTATTACAGCCAGATTCGCGTCGACCCCAACAATGATTTGCGGATTTGGGAGCTTGGCGCGCAGATGTTTTATTCCGAGGATGGGGGCAAGACGTTTTCTACGCAGCGGGTGAAGGGCATACACGGAGATTTTCACGCGATGTGGATCGATCCGGCGGATTCGAACCACGTCATCACCGGCTGTGACGGGGGAATTCACTGGAGTTACGACAACGGGCGGACCTGGGACTTCATCAATACCATCGCGATTGGACAGTTTTATGAAGTGGGGTTGGACAACGAAAAGCCTTACAAAATTTGCGGCGGCTTGCAGGACAACGGGAGTTGGTGCGGGCCGAGCAGGTCTTTGACGCGAGACGGCATCATCAATGGGGACTGGACGTTGATGCCTGGCGGCGACGGTTTTTATGCGCGAATTGATTACGCCGAGCCGTGGATCGTTTATACGGAATCACAGGATGGCCATATTTCGCGGCGGGATGAGCACACCGGACAGCAGCGCGAGATTATGCCGGAGGCTAAGGCCGGCGAACCGCATTACCGTTTTCAGTGGAACTCGCCCGTCGAGGTTTCGGCGCATGATCACCATACGATTTATTACGGCGGAAATTATTTGTTCAAGTCGACGGACCGTGGAGATTCCTGGACGCGGCTGGGCGGGGATCTGACGACCGGGGTGGACCGCAACAAGCTGCAGATCTTCGGCAAGACGCCGGACAAGAATACCTTGTCGCGCCACGACGGCGTTGAGGAGTATCCGACCATCACGACTCTGAGCGAATCGCCGCTGACGCCGAACGTGTTGTGGGTGGGAACCGACGACGGGAACGTCGAAGTGTCGCGGGACGGTGGAAAAACTTGGAAGAACGTAGCGTCGCGCGCGCCGGGAGTTCCCAAGGGGACTTATGTTACGCGTGTGGTGGCCTCCAAGTATGCGGAGGGCGCGGCGTTCGTGACCTTCGACGGCCACCGAACGGACGATTACAACGTGTACCTGTTCGAGACTTCGGATTATGGGGAGACGTGGAAAGCGATCCGCAACGGAATCCCGGATTCGGCTGGCACCGTGCATGTCGTCCGCGAGCATCCCAGGAGCGCTAATTTGCTTTTTGCGGGAACGGAGTTTGGGTTGTGGGTGTCGTGGGATCACGGCACGAATTGGACGGCGCTGAAGAATAATTTTCCGACCGTGCCGGTGGACGACATCGAAATTCAGGCGCAGCAGAACGATTTGGTGCTGGCGACGCACGGCCGGTCCATCTGGATTTTCGACGACATGACGCCGATCGAGAAGTTCGATGCCAGCGTGGCGAATTCGGATTTGACGTTTTTCGGCCCGCGGCCTGCGACGTTGTGGGATTTGCGCGAACGGCGGTGGAGTGCGGGGCAGAAGATGTTCACGGGAAAGAATCCGCCGTACGGCGCGATTTTGAACTACTACCTCAAAGCGGCCCTCCCGCCGGAAGCGTCGAAGACGGGCCAGGACGAAAAAGCGAAGGAAGAAAAAAACAAGGAAGAAAAAAGCAAAGCCCAGGAACAGAAAGAAACTACCGTCGTAGACGAGAAAGCCCAAGCGCAGGAAAGGAAGGAAGTCCCTCGAGCTGCCGCGGCCCTACCTGGAAAAGCAAGCAACGAGGAAGCTGCGAATAAAGAGGGCAAGGCCAAGATCAGCGTCTACGACAAGGACGGGAAGCTGGTGAGGGAACTCGACGGACCCGGGAAGGCTGGGGTAAACCGGACGAATTGGGATCTGCGGTGGAACTCGCCCGCCGTGCCCACACCAGAACAACTAGAGGCGGCGGCAGCGGGGTTTGATTTTGGGCCGCGCGGACCTCTGGTTGAGCCCGGCAAGTACACCATCAAAATCAAGGCGGGCAGCAAAGAAGGGACGCAAGAGGTCGTTGTGGAAGACGATCCGCGGCTGGAGATTTCACCTGCCGACCGTTCGGCGCGGCGGGAAGCCATCGAACAGCTTTACGCAATGGCCAAGACCTTGGACAAAGACCGCAAAGCGATCGAGGGCATCAAGGAAGGGCTGAAGGCTGCTCGAGAACAATGGAAGAAGGATGCCGACAAGCCGGATGCTCCAAAGATTCCCGAAGAAATAAAAAAGGCAGCAGATGAGTTGCAGAAAAAGGTGGATGCGGTCGCGGAGAAGTATGCGCGGGAACGCGAAGGTCTGGGAAATGCTGGGCCGCCGTTTGAATGGAAACCCGTGCCCTTGCCGCAGCAGGTGCAAGGCTTGTTGAGAGACCTGGACGGGTTCTGGGCGGCGCCGGGAGGGCAACAAAAGGACAAGCTGGCGGAATTGCCACCGCTCGCGAACGATGCGTCGGCACAGGTGAAGAAAATTGTCGACGAGGATCTGCCAGCGCTAAATAAGAAGATGAATGAAGCGGGGATACCGCATATCGTGCCTGCGCTGCCGCAACAGAGGCCTGGCCGGGGCGGAGATTCGGTTGATGACGAATCTTAGCCTGAAACAAATCAACTGATTTAGAGAAAGACGGAGGATAGAGCATGAACGCGAAGCAGCTCAGCGTGCGCGGTCTGGCGGCGTGGTTTGTGATGTTGACCATAATTCTCGGCGGATCCGGCGGGCCTGTTCAGGCGAAACCGCCGGACGCGGCAGCTCAGGATAGTCAAAACAAGAAAGACGAGAAAAAAGACGAGAAACGGGACGAGAAGAAAGGATTGCCGCTGAAGTCTGCGCGAAAAATTGAATTCACGACGGATGAAGGGACTTGGCTCTCGCTGGATGTTTCACCGGACGGCAAAACCGTCGTCTTCGAATTGCTCGGTGATATTTACACGCTGCCGATCGAAGGCGGAGTTGCAAAACTCGTCGACGGTGGGATGGCCTTTGACAGCCAACCCAAGTTTTCGCCCGATGGAAAATGGATCGCGTTTATTTCCGACCGCGAAGGCAGCGAGAACGTCTGGATCATGCATTCGGACGGCAGCGGCGTGAAACAGGTTTCGAAAGATCCTAACAACGAGTTCGCCTCGCCCTGCTGGTCGCCGGATGGGCACTACATCTTTGTGTCCAAGGCCGGATTCGGCATTAATACGTTTGAAATATGGATGTACCACGTGAATGGCGGTTCCGGCGTGCAGATCACCAAGGCCAAGCCTACCCCAACGACGCCGCGGCGGGAGCGCGGAAATGCTGTCGGGGCGGTGGCCTCTCCGGACGGCAAGTATCTTTACTACGCCAAGCGCCAAGGCGGCTTCGAGTACAACGCGCAGTTCCCTTTGTGGCAGATTGCGCGACGGGACCGCAAGACCGGCGATGAAGACATTTTGTTGGAGCAGGCGGAGAGCAGTTTCCGTCCGGTACTTTCGCCGGATGGCACGCTTCTGCTCTATGTGACGCGGTACGAAACAGAGACCGGACTGCGTCTTCGCAATCTGGAAACCGGTGAAGATCGCTGGCTGAGATATCCCATCACCCGCGATGATCAGGAGTCCCGCTATACGCGAGATCTTTTTCCAGGCTACGCATTTCTCCCGGATGGCAAGGAAATCGTCTACAACCAGGACGGAAAGATTCGCCGGCTAAACATCGCGACAGGAGCGGAAAGCGTGATTCCGTTCACAGCGCAAGTGTCGCAGGAACTTGGACCGAAGCTGGATTTTCCGCAAAAGGTAGAGCAAGGCCCGGTCAAAGTGCGTTTGATTCAGGGTCCGGTGGAATCGCCCGATGGCACGAAGATGATCTTTTCCGCGATGACCCACCTTTACATCATGGACATTCCGGGCGGCAAGCCAAAACGCCTAACCAGCGGGAACGCGCGCGAGTTCCAGCCCGCGTGGTCGCCGGACGGAACATCGGTCGCCTACGTGACGTGGTCGAGCGCAGGCGGACAGCTCTGGAAAGTTTCTTCAGCGGGTGGAACGCCCGAACAGTTATCCAAGTCGGATGCGCTGTACAGCAATCCAGTTTGGTCGCCGGACGGAACCCGGATTGTGGCGCTGCGCGGAAACGCTTATGACCGCGATAGACTCCAGTTCGACAGCGGTCAGACGCACAATGCGGATCTCATCTGGATTTCCGCCAAAGGCGGCGATGCGAATTTGATTTTGCCCGCGCGCGGTGCGGGCTCGCCGCACTTCACGCACGATAAAGACAGGATTTACATTTATACACCTCAGGGGCTTGTTTCGCTCCGCTTTGACGGCACGGATCGCCGCACGCATATCCAGGTGAAGGGGACCGGCGGCTATTTCGCCGAGGAGCCCATCCCCGCGAACGACGTGCAGGCAAGTCCGGACGGGCAGTGGGTGCTGGCGCAGGTAATGAATCAACTCTATGTGACGGCCATGCCCGTAGTCGGTGGTGAAGCTCCTACGGTGAACGTGTCCTCGCCGTCCGTGCCGGTCAAACGGCTGACCGATATTGGCGCCGATTATTTCAATTGGGCGGATGACGGGAAAACCATTACGTGGGCTGTCGGCGCGAGCCTGTTCCGCGAGCCGCTCGGCGCCATTTCTTTCGAGCCCCCCAAGGAAGACGAACAAAAGGAAGGCGACAAGAAAGAAGCCGGGGCGCAAACAGCGGATGTCAGCAAGGACGAAAAGAAGGACGAGAAAAAAGAACCGAAGAAGCTCAAGGAAGAGGACAAGAACGTAGAGGAGATCGCCGTCGACCTTGAAGTTCCGCGGAAAACCCCGAAGGGCACGATGGTGCTGCGAGGCGCGACTGTCGTGACGATGAAAGGCGAGGAAGTCCTCAAGAACGCGGATATTGTGGTCGAGAACAATCGCATCAAGGGTGTCGGTGCGAGGGGCACTGTGCCCGCGGGCGCCAAAGTGTTCGATGTCGCCGGGAAAACGATTGTGCCCGGATTTATCGACACGCACGCGCACTGGTTCGAAATCCGCCGCGGCATTCTGGACACCGAGAACTCTGCCTTTTTGGCGAACCTGGCTTACGGCGTGACTGCCGGACTCGACGTGCAGACCAGCACGAACGACATGTTTGCCTACCAAGACCTGGTGGACAGCGGGGACATCATCGGGCTGCGGGCGTTTTCGACAGGGCCTGGTGTTTTTTCCGATAACGATTTCAAATCGGAAGAGGAAGTAAAAGGGGTGCTGACGAAATACAGAAAATATTACGGTACGCACAACATCAAGAGCTACATCGTGGGCAACCGCAAGCAGCGGCAGTTCATGGTCGAGGCGTCGAAAGAATTGGAGATGATGCCGACAACCGAGGGCGGATTGGACTTGAAGCTTAACCTGACTCACGTCATCGACGGCTTCCACGGCAACGAACACACGCTGCCTATCACGCCGCTCTACAAGGATGTGCTGCAGATGTTCGCGCAGTCTGGAATCGCGGAGACGCCTACGCTGATCGTGAACTACGGTGGACCGTTTGGCCAGGAATACTGGTTTGAGAATACGGAAGTGCACGACAACGCGAAGCTGAATCGGTTCACGCCGCACAACCTCCTCGACGAAAAGACCAATCGGAGACCGGATTGGTTCCGGAAAGACGAATACGCCTTCCCGAAACTTGCCGCTCAGATGGCCAAGCTCTCGCGGGCGGGCGGACTTGTCGGCGTGGGCAGCCACGGGCAGCTGCAGGGGCTCGGGTATCATTGGGAGATGTGGATGCTTGCGAGCGGGGGAATGACGCCGCTCGAAGTATTGCGATGCGCGACCCTGAATGGATCGAGAATCATCGGGCGGCCGGAGGATCTCGGTTCGCTCGAGGCGGGTAAGCTGGCCGATTTGGTCATTTTCGACAAAAACCCGCTCGACGATATTCACAATACGAACACCATTCACTGGGTCATGAAAAACGGAGAATTGTTTGAAGGCGATACCCTCGACGAGGTATGGCCGGAACAGAAGAAGCTCGAGACGCTCTACTTCTGGAATTTCGACAAGCCCAAGGCGGGAGAGCCGTTGAGCTACGGCAAGACCGTGAATCCGTAAAGCACTAGCGGCTCGTTCAGATTGCATGGCGCGGAGGGCTGCCGCTCAAACGCCCTTCCGCCGCAAAACCCCGGAGCCGTTCACTCTTTTGTTTTTGCTTCTACCTTGATTTGTGTCGAGCGGTACCACTCAAAGGTGCGGCCAAGACCTTCTTCAAAACTGACTTGCGGATCGTAGCCGAGGAATTCGCGTGCTTGCGTGATGTCGGCTTGGGAGTCGCGAATGTCGCCGTCACGGGGTGCATCGTACTTGGCTTCGAGTTTCTTGCCGGATATTTTCGCAAGGAGCTCAAGTGTCTGGTTCAGCGTGAAACGGTGGCCGGTCCCGACGTTGAACGTTTTGCCAGAAACATTGGGGCCCTCGCAGGCGAGAAGATTGGCTTGCACGGCGTTTTCCACGTACGTGAAGTCGCGGGATTGCTCGCCGTCCCCAAATATGACGGGCTGCGTCTCTTCTAGAAAACACATGCATAATTTAGCCAGGACGCCGGAGTAAGGCGAGCCGGGATCCTGGCGAGGCCCGAAAATATTAAAGTAGCGGAGAGAGACATTTTCGAGTCCGTAACAGCGGCCAAACGTTTGCGCGTAGAGTTCGCCGACGAATTTGGTGACGCCATAGGGCGAAATGGGCGCCGGGGGCATGGTTTCGACCTTAGGCAGCGTCGGTGTTTCGCCGTACGCAGAAGAAGAAGCAGCGAAAACCACGCGTTTTACTTTGGCGTCGCGCGCAGCGACCAGGACATTTAAAGATCCATCGATGTTGATTTTATTGGTTTCGATGGGATCCTTGACGGAGCGCGGGACAGAAGTACGCGCGGCGAGGTGCAGCACGTATTCAGCCTCATGCATGGCCTTGCGGACAACTTCGATGTCCGTGATGCTGCCCTTTATGAAGGTAATTTTGTTGCGGATTTCTGCGAGGTTATCCTCTTTGCCGGACGAAAGGTCGTCGAGCACAACTACGCTGTGGCCGCGCCGCACGAGTTCGTCTACGGTGTTCGAGCCGATAAAACCGGCGCCGCCTGTGACAACGTAGCGCATTCAGCAATTCCTCCTCGATCGAGGCCCGTCGGCGGCGGAGTGCCGTCTCGGTCATTGACGCGGCTCCGGCAAAGACGCGGGCCTCGCGTTTTGGTAACCTCGAAGTTCGTGGGTAGTGTCCGGCGGACTTTGCCGGGCTACCGCGGACGAATTTGTATTGTACGACGGAAGACCAAAAGGCAAGGGACTGTTTCCGATGCGGGTCACAGAAAGAGCATGAGCTACCGGATCGTTATCGGCGTCGCCGCTTTGGCGGTTATTGGATGTGCGGCTGGGGGGTACTACCTGGTGCGAGAACGAAGTGAGGCATCGGCGCGGGCGTCGGCCTCCGCGCCCGATTCCGAACCGATGGGGGCCCCAGCCGCGGACCTCGCCGCAGGAGTCTCGACTAGCCCTCCAGCAACCTCCACCGCGGGAAAGCATGGCGAACCCGTGGCAGATCCCGGGCTGCCGCTGCGAAGGGGCGAAGTGCTGGAATACACGGCGAATGTTTCGAACCTGACCAATGTGGCCAATCTGAAATTGCAAGTGGTCGAACGGAAGGATTTTTTCGGGAACAACGCATGGCATCTTCAGGCGTTTGCGCACACCGAAAACCCCCTGCGGATGGTCTTCGAGCTTGACGACCAGTTTGATTCCTACAGCGATGCGGCGACGATGACCAGTCTTCAGTACGAACTGCACTTGAATGAACGGGGGCAGAAAGTGGATTCCGTCCAGCGCATGACGGCCACCGGAAAAGAGCCGGCACCTCCGGATGTTACCGAGACGCGCGTGCTTCCCGGAACGCGCGACCCGCTTGGGATGCTGCAATATTTGCGGAACGTGGATTGGACGAAGACCCCAGAATTGCGATGTCCGGTCTACGATGGGCACAAACTGTACAACGTCAGAGCCAAGCTCCTAAGCGCGGGCGAGGCAGTGACCGTTCCTGCGGGCAGCTACAAGACCTCGAAGATCGAGGTACGTGTGTTTGAGAACGGGCAGGAGATGAAGGACGCTCATTTCACCATGTACTTCGCCAACAACGTCGCGCGCACGCCCATACTTCTGGAAGCGATTATGCCGTTTGCGACGGCGAGGGTGGAGTTGCAGCGCGCCAAGTAGGAGTTCGTTCTCTATGCGGCCCGACGGAAAACAATTCCCAAATCAATTGTGAAAAAAGAGCTATGCGGCCGAACGCCGCGGCACACCTTACGGCGCTACCAGTTGCTCTATCAACGAACAGGCGATGTGGCCGATGGTGATATGCGCTTCCTGGATTCGTTGCGAGTCTTCGGAGGGCACGTTGAGCAGAAGATCTACTTTGCCGGCGAGCGCGCCGCCGGTTTCGCCCGTGAACGCCACGAGATAGGCACCGCGCGCGCGTCCGGTTTCTATTCCGCGAACTATGTTCGGGCTCGTGCCGCTTGTTGAGAGGGCCACAAGAACGTCCTGGGCCGCCACGAGCGATTCAATTTGCCGGGAAAAAATGCGCTCGAAACCGTAGTCGTTGCCCGCTGCGGTGAGTACTGACGGATTGCTGGTCAATGCCAGCGCCGCAAGCCCAGGGCGGTCGGCGTGCAGCTTTACGACCAGCTCAGCCGCGAGGTGTAAGGCATCGGCTGCGCTCCCGCCATTTCCGAAGAAGACGATTTTTCCGCCGCCGCGGAGCGTCGTGGCGCTTTTTTCGGCAAACTCGGCGATGCGCCCGACTAGCTCATGGGAAAAACTCTGCTTTACGCGAGCGCTTTCCTCGAGGTGGCGTCGTATTTTTTCGGCGGAGGAGGCCATCGGCGCCTAGCAGAGAACAATTTTGTCGCGGTGACGCATGACCCGGCGCGTGGCGTTGCGCGTGTCTACAACAAGTCTGGCGGCGTCTACAATTGCAACGTAATCGTAGCTCGAGTGATCCGTCGCGATGATAACCCCGTCATAGCTTCCCAGGGTTTGGGCATTGAGCGGGACGGACTTCATGTTTTCGTAGTTGTAGTGGCGCATTTTGTGGAGCTGCGGGAAATAGGGATCGTTGTATTCGAGATTTGCGCCACGCTGCTGCAGGAGTTGCATGATTTTCAGCGTGGGCGATTCACGAAGGTCGTCGACGTCCTTCTTGTAAGCCACGCCCAGAATCAGCAGCTTCGAGCCTTTGAGACTCTTTTTGTGGTCGTTGAGGGCGGTGGCGACCGCGTCCACCACATGATAGGGCATCGCAGTGTTCACTTCGCCGGCCAGTTCGATGAATCGCGTAGAGAAGTCGAACTCTCGCGCTTTCCAGGAAAGATAGTATGGATCGACCGGAATGCAGTGTCCGCCAAGGCCGGGGCCGGGGTAGAAGGGCATGAAGCCGAACGGCTTGGTCGCGGCTGCGTCGATGACTTCCCAGATGTCGATCCCCATGCGTAGGCTGAGCATCTTCAGTTCGTTGACCAGCGCAATGTTGACGCAACGAAAAATATTTTCTAGCAGCTTGGTCATTTCCGCGGCCCGCGTGGAGCTTACCGGCACCACGCGCGCGACGACTTGTGCGTAGATCGATACTGCGGCGCGTCCGCTTGGCGGATTCACGCCGCCGACGACTTTGGGAATCTGCGCCAGCCCAAACTGTTTGTTGCCCGGATCTTCGCGCTCAGGCGAGAAGGCGAGAAAGAAATCGCACGCGATATTTTCATTTTCCGGACCGGCAGCGATGGGGCAGTGCAGGCCGCTCTTCTCGAGGATAGGGAGCACCAGCTCCTCGGTCGTACCTGGATAGGTGGTCGATTCAAGAACCACCAGCTGTCCCCTTTGGAGGTGAGGCTGGATTGAAATAGCCGTCTGCTCGACGTAGCTGAGATCAGGTTCGCGCCGCACGTCCAAAGGCGTCGGTACACAGATAATGATGGCGTCCGCTTCCTTGATGCGCGCGAAATCCGTGGTCGCGCTGAAGTGCCTCGAGTTGACGAACTGCTGGATCTTGGTTTGCGGAATATGCTCGATGTAGGACTTGCCGGCGTTGAGCATCGTCACTTTGTTTGGATCGGTGTCAAAACCCGTGACTTTGTGGCCCGCTTCCGCGAAACGCAAGGCCAGCGGCAGCCCAACATATCCGCAGCCAATGATGGCGACTTTCAGCTGAGCGCCTTTGAAGAATTCGGGTTTCCGGTCTACTGGCATGAGTTACGTCGCTCTCCTAGTCATTTTTGGGGATGGTGCAGGCCATTTGGCCGATTGGATAGAGACGCTTTAATATAGCAGGTTCTAAGCGAACAAAAAACGCTCAGAGTGTTACCGCTTGTTCAAGAGCGGTTGCGGGTTGCGGCGAGACGCGGGAAGATAGTATCGATGAATTTGGCAACGAGAAAGAACACCGAGAGCGGGCCTGCCATTCAGCGATGACTCTCCTCGTCCTGCTCCTGGGGGCCGTCGTTGGCGTGTTAGTCGGGCTGTTGGGCATTGGCGGTGGCGTGGTGCTGGTGCCGGCCTTGGTTTATTTGCTGCACATGGACCAGCATTGGGCTCAGGGGACTTCGCTTCTTATTCTCCTGCCTCCTGTGGGGCTTGGCGCACTGCGCCAATACTGGAAGCAAGGGCAAGTGGATTTGCGCGCGGGAATTCTGTGCGCGTTGGGAATGCTCGTAGGTGGGTATGTCGGCGCATGGATGGCTGTTCCAATCGCTTCCCGCCATCTCAAAGGACTGTTCGGTTGCTTTCTGATCTTGGCCGCGCTCTTGCTCTTGCGAAAACCGGAGCCGCAAAACAGAACAACGGTCGCCACCGATGAGGAATCAGCTCGTGGCTGACGGCCCGTTACATGACGCAAGTATTTTTATGGCGGCTTCGGTCTGCGGCGTCGCTTCCGGTTTATTCGGGATCGGAGGCGGGGTGCTGCTGGTGCCGTTCCTGGCGTTGTTTTTTGCGTTTGGGCAACATCGAGCACAGGGAACCAGTTTGATTGCGCTGATACCGCCCACCGGTCTGCTGGCGTTCTTGGCGTATGCCAAGGCTGGTTATGTTTCCTGGAAAACCGGGCTGCTGCTGATCCCGGGAGTTTTTGTTGGAGGCATTGTGGGTGGACGGCTGGCTAAACGGCTCCCGCCTCGGCGAATGCGGCAAGTATTTGCCGGACTGATGTTCGTGTTGGGTGTGTGGCAGGCCGCTGCCGCTTGGTGGCGCTAGGGAGTTTTCGAACACTATGGTCGATGTCCACTGTCATATCCTGCCGGGGCTGGACGACGGCCCGGGCGATATGGAGATCTCGCTGGCGATGGCGGAATCCGCCATCGCGGATGGAATTACGCACGTTGTGGCGACTCCGCACTCCAGCAATGAATATAGTTTTGACTATGCGCGCGTGCGGGAACTGCGACAGGAACTTCAAGGGAGAATTGGCGGCCGTCTGACTCTGGCCACGGGCTGTGATTTTCATTTGAACCCTGAGAATCTGGAAGCCCTGCGCGTGGATGCTCCGCGCTTCTGCATCAACCAGCGCGACTACCTGCTCGTCGAATTCAACGAATATTCGATCCCGCCGGCCATGGATCAGACTTTGCATGAGATTCAGCTCCTGGGACTGAGGCCGGTGATAACCCACCCGGAGCGCAACGCTATTCTGCGCCTGCAGACGGAGCGGCTTAGGAAATGGGTCCGTCTCGGCTGCTTCGTACAAGTGACGGCAGGCTCCCTGACGGGAATTTTTGGCCCGGGAGCGGAAAAAAATGCGTGGCGCTGGATGGCCGACGGAGTGGTTCACTTTGTGGCCAGCGATGCTCACAATACCCGTGGGCGGCCCCTCAAACTCCAGCCTGCATTCGACCTTGTTCGGGAGCAGTTGGGAGAAGCAAAAGCCCTTGCTCTTTTTGTCGAAAATCCGATGGCCGCCTTCGAGGGACGTGACTTGCCGCATGTCCCTGAACTGGCGGATGAAGCCGATCTCCCTCGCCGCAAGCGGTTTTTCTTTTTCTAAATCTCTAGTTCGCGGGGCGCAGCGGCATTCCGGCCCAGGCATTCAAGATGCCCAGTAGTTCGCGAACAACATCGAGAGCGTCACCCGTCGTGCGCCACCAGCGCCCGTCGAAGGGATCGTCCGAAGCAGCGCGTACAATGGCCTGCCGACGGCCTGCGACTAGGCGGTGCCATAGGATTCGCACGCGGCGCGTATGCACTTTGCTCGTGACGATAATCACGGTCCCGCCCTTTTCTTCTTCAAGTGCTGCCGAAACCGCTCGAATTTCATCGGCCGTGTTGAGGATGGGAGGCTCTAATACGCGGATCGTGTCGGCCGGCACCCCTTCGTGCATTAGCACCCGCAAATTGTAAAAATCTTCCCCGACATAGGAGATTTGCATCGCTTCGAGTGTCGCACCAGGCTCACTGGAATGCGTCACCCACACTTTTGGTGCGTAACCCTCGCGGTAGAGCTTCGCAGCTTCTAGGGCCCGCAGGGGCATGCGCCCGCTAAGGACGACGATGGCTTGAGCCTTCTCGAGCGGATCTTCCACCACCAGCCAGCGGCCCGCGCCAAGAAGTAGCACCACCCCACCCAGCAGCAATATCCCGGCAAGACCAAGGACCACCCGACGCATTCGCCGAGGTCTCGGTGGGTGGGTTTCACGATTCTTCTCGGCTGCCATCGCCCGCGATTCCTCACCCGATGGGCGCATCGTATCCCCCGCCAGATAGGTGGTCAATTAAGCGATCGCAGACTACACTAACCAGCTGCGATTTTGGGGGAGGATCGATGAGAGCGGTAGTCACGGGAGGAGCTGGATTTCTGGGGTCGCATCTTTCTGACCGTCTGATTGGCGAAGGCTGGGATGTGTTGGTTCTGGACAATCTCGTTACCGGAGTCGAGTCCAACGTTGGACACCTCCTCAAGCATGCTAATTTTCGCATCGCGCGGTGCGACGTTTCTAGATACATCGACGTGCCGGGCCCGGTGGACTACGTTTTGCACTTCGCCTCCCCGGCGAGTCCTGTGGATTACCTGAAACTTCCCATCCAGACTCTCAAGGTCGGCGCGCTCGGCACGCATAACGCGCTGGGGCTCGCGCTTGCGAAGAAGGCAAAGTTTTTCCTGGCATCGACCAGCGAGTGTTACGGTGATCCGGAAATCTCACCGCAACATGAAGAGTACTGGGGCCATGTGAATCCGATCGGTCCACGAGGCGTTTACGACGAAGCGAAGCGCTTTGCGGAGGCCATGACCATGGCCTACCACCGCTATCACGGTGTGGACACTCACATCGTGCGCATTTTCAATACTTACGGCCCAAGAATGCGCCTCAATGACGGCCGCGCTCTGCCAAATTTCGTGCACCAGGCACTCACCGGTAAGGCGCTGACCGTCTATGGCGATGGCAAGCAGACGCGAAGCTTTTGCTATGTGTCCGACTTGATCGAAGGTATTTACCGCTTGATGCTTTCCGACGAACACTCCCCGGTGAACATCGGCAATCCGCAGGAGATCACTATTCTGGAATTTGCCGAGCGGGTTCGCAAGCATTTTGAGAATGCTCCCCCCATTATTCTTGAGCCTCTGCCGCAAGATGATCCGAAGCGTCGCTGCCCGGATATTAGGAAAGCGAAGCGCATTCTAAAGTGGGAGCCCAAAGTTGGATTGGATGAGGGTTTGCGATTGACGCTCGCTTATTTCAAGCAAGAATTCGCGCCAAAGAAAACGGCTTAACGGCAGGCGCGGAATGAATCCTGGTTCGGCGGCGGGGCGCCCTTCCCACTTGCTATGGACCTCTCCTGCGTCTCACTACGCTCTGCCAAACGAATGATACTCAAATCCAAGCTCGCGCATGTGCTTGGGGGAATAAAGATTTCTGCCGTCCACGACGAGGCTGCGGGCCATGAGGGGCTTGGCACGTTTCCAGTCCAGGTGGCGGAAAACGTCCCACTCCGTACAAATCAGCGCAGCGTCAGCTCCGCGCAACGCTTCGTACGGATCTTCGTGATAGGTTACTTTTGGCAGAAGAGCTTTCGTTCTCGATATGGCTTCCGGATCCGTGGCGTGAACCATCGCGCCTTCTTCCAGCAGACGCTTAACGACCTCAAGCGCGGGCGCAAATCGAATGTCGTCTGTGTTGGCTTTGAACGCCAGCCCCAGCACAGCAACGTGCTTGCCCTTGACGACCCAAAGAGCCTTGTGAACTTTTTCAAGAAAGCGGTCGATGCGTTGTTTATTGACCCGTTCTGTGGCTTTCAGAAGATCGAAATCGACGCCAACCGAAGCCGCCAGATGAATAAAAGCCTGCACATCTTTGGGAAAGCAAAAGCCGCCAAAACCTAGTCCTGCGCTGAGAAATTGCCCGCCAATTCTGGGATCCAATCCCATGGCGTGAGTCACTTCTTTGACGTCGGCGCCGATTCTTTCACACAAATCGGAAATGACGTTGGCGTAGCTGATTTTCAGCGCGAGAAAGGAGTTTGACGCGTGCTTGATGAGCTCGGCGCTATTGATGGTGGTGACTAGAAATGCCGGCTGACTCGTCGGGCAAGAGCCCTGGTGCACTGGGCAGTGAAATTTGTGCTCGAGGATCGGCCGGTAAATTTCGCGCAAATCGGCCGCAGCGGATTCCTCCTCGACGCCAACCACAATGCGGTCCGGATGGAAGAAATCTCCGACGGCGGTGCCTTCGCGGAGAAATTCAGGGTTCGAAGCTACTCGGAACGCGGACTTGCCGCCGCTACTATAGGCGGCTAGCGCTCGCCGTAGCTCTAGCCCGGTCCGTGCTGGCACGGTGCTCTTTTCGATCACCAACTTGGGTGAGCGGGCCTGTTCGGCAATCTGTCGCGCGACCTGGTCGATGGCGGAAAGATCGGCCTCGCCGCTTTCTTTCGGCGGCGTGCCCACGCATATAAAAATGGCGTCACCCGCGCGGATTGCTTCGCCGGCATCAGCACTATAAGAAATACGCCCGTCCTTGCGCGCAGACGAAAGTATTTCTTCCAGGTGTTGCTCATAGATGGGCACCTCTCCGGCTTGGAGGCGCCGAATCCGTTCGGCATCGATATCCGTGCAGGTCACTTCATGGCCCGCCGCGGCGAAACACGCCCCGGTTACCAATCCTACGTAGCCGCATCCAATCACAGAAAGACGCAAGTAAGGATCTCCCTGGCAGCGCTGGGGGCAATCACCTAGCGCTGTTTCGAAGGTACCGCAAACGCTTTGATTTGACCGAACCGCCGGAGGCCAGCACATCATCGCGAAGTGTTGCTCCGCCCACACAGTAGGACGGCCTGGCCTAGTCCTTCAAACTCCTTCCCATCAGAAGTCCACGCAAGCCCAGCAGAACAAGCCGCGGCTGGCGGCACACCACGTTCCAGAGCAGGCGCGTGGATTCGTCGCGATTGATCGCACCCAGAGACTCGCGTGTCGACACATTGAGCAGGTCGACAAGCTGCGAATAATCCTTCTGCTGGAAATGGTGGAGCGCCCGCCGGATCAGCCAGTGGGTGGCGAGTTCGCGGCGCAGTGCTGTCAATTCCTTGTTCCGCCCACCGCGTAAGATCGACTGCCCGACTCCGAGCGCTCCGCGCAGTCCCGTCACGATTCCGCCGACCGTCGACACCTTTACCTGTGCCGCCGCATCACCAACCAAATATACCTCGCCATTTCCGATGCGCCGTCGCACCGGCACCCAACCTCGGTAGACAGGTATACGCGCCCCTTGCCATTCCAGAGGCTCCATCTGTCTTTTCTCGAGAAACCGCGAAAGACACTTCTTTGTGTCGCGGCCTTCCTCGCCGATGATTCCGAGCGCGCCTCGCTCAGAGGATTCTGGGATCAGCCAATAAAAGTATGGCGTATCGTCCGGAACGAACCAAACGCGTGTCGTGTCCGGCGGATGATCCTTTGGCAAGCGCACGATGGCTTGCACCAGCGGAACTGTTTCGACGGGCGGCCAGCCGGCGCTGCGAGCCACGCGGCTGGAAGCGCCGTCCGCTCCGACTACGCTATCCGCATGCAATTCCTCGCGTTGCCCCGCCGAATCGACTTCCACGCGCAGGCCGCGGCCGTTCGGAGCGAGTCCCAAAAAGCGTGTAGCAAACGAAAGTTTGGCCCCAGCGCGCTGCGCGCTCCGCGCCAGAGCGGGTATCAGACGCGATCGCTCAATGATGAGGTCAGGCCGCGCCAATACGACCTGTGCCGAGCGGCCATCCGTAAATAGCTCGAATCGCCGGATTTCGTTAACAATGCTTTCGGAAGCGGCGGTGCCAAGCTGGGTCCGGAATTGGTCCGTAACGATCAGCGAGCGCGAAGCCGGCTCGAAGTCGGGCCTTGATTCCAGCACGCGCACCTTGCGCCCGCCACTAGCCACCGTCGCGGCCGTGTACAAGCCCGCTGCGGAACCTCCCACAACGACGACCTCGCCACTCTCGCCTCCCAACCGCGGCCGCTCTTCAGTGCTTGGCACGAGTACGCTTTCCCGAGTCGCGGAGACACCCTGGTCTTTTACTTGGCCAGATGCTCGCGCTCAAAATTCTCAAGAGTCGGACTGCATTCCGCCCCACCCGGTGAGGTATGCGAACGAAAATGGGTGAGCGGACAACCCGCTAAGTATAGCGAAACCAATTCTCGAGGCAAACCCGCGAAGCAGCTTCTCAGCCCGAGGGGACAGTACATCCAGAATTGGAGGCATTTCAAGAGAAAGCGGCTGGCTTCTGTGCTTGGCGTTCATAGGGAGCCCGTTCGAGAAGCATCACTCCGCCAAGCACTATGGCAAACGCAATCAAGGCCACAAGAACTGCGGCCATCGGCTGCAGGTAGCTTACCAGCACGGCAGTTCCGCCGCTCAATAGCCCCAAGAAATACATGCTGATGACCGCTCCCCGATGTCCCAGCCCCAGGTTCGCCAGCCGGTGGGCGGCATGATCTTTGCCCGGCGTGGCAAAAGGCAGCAGGCCGCGACGCGAGCGCGAAATGGTGACGAGTGTAGTGTCGAAAATTGTCACTCCCAGAATCAGCAGCGGAGCGAGCCACGCGGAGATGTGGTTGGCTCCCTCGAGTCGCAGCTTCAGCCCAAGCGTGGCCATCAGGAATCCCAAGAACATGGCGCCGCCATCGCCCATGAAAATTTTGGCTGGCTTGAAGTTCCAGCGCAGAAAACCAGTTGCTGCACCAAGAACAGCGGCCGCCAGAGTTGTCACTAGCGTCTGTCCATTCAAGTAAGCGAGCAAGGCGAAGAAGATGGAGGCAGTGGCCGCCACGCCGGCACAAAGACCGTCCATGTGGTCCAGGATGCTGAAAGAAGCGGTAATCCCTACGACGAAAAAAACCGTCAGAATTGCATCCAGAGTGTAGCCCGTTCGTCCGCCCAGAAGAATTTCGAAAAGCTGCGCGTGAATGCCGGTAACCAGCAGGACGCAAGCAGCCAATGGCATGGCGAGGAACAATTTGACCTGATGGTGGAGCCATCCTCGGTCATCGAGAATACCCACCGCTCCGACAACGGTTGCACCCGTCAAGATGCCCACGATTTGAGCCCGTGCTGCTCCACTGAACGTAAACAGAACCGACAGGACCACGGCGCCATACATCGCCAGCCCCCCCAGCATGGGGATGGGGCGAAGGTGGACTTTGCGCGGTCCGGGCAGATCGACCATACCCATGCGCAGGGCCAGTGCGCGCACCGGTGCCGTAAGCGTCAGAGATGCAAATAGTGCTATCAGAAAAGCCAGCAGACCTGCGGGCATGCTCCTCCGATTTGTTTGAAAGTCCTGACCGGGCTGGTGCGGCCAGTGCCTCAACCGTGTTCTTCCGGGTTGGGGACCCGGCTCCCAAGAAAAATAGCTGCCCCACGCAGCTTTAACACCATACTTCGAAAACTGTTTCGCTTCAATCAGGATTGTTTGCCGGGTAATTAGCAAGTCGGGTGACTTGCGCTTACGCCGGTCATTTGTGCAAAAACGCCCAGCAACGCGTTTTGTCACTTTTGCCGGCCCTAAACCTATCTTTCGGTGAGCAACCGGCCAAACGTGCGGCTCACTTCTTCGCGATTCTTGGTCGCATAATACCAGTCGATAGTCCGCTTCAGTCCATCCCGAAAGCGCACTTTAGGCTCCCAACCGAGCAGCCTTTTAGCCAGGGAATTGTCAGCGACGCGATTGAGCGGGCCAGTCGGCATGTCGGGCCGCAGCTTTATCTCCGCTTTGTGGCCTGTGAAATCGCAAACCATCTTCACCGCATCGATGACCTTTATCCGCTCCATCGTTCCTAGATTGATGGCCGTGCCGTCATTGATTTTTTCGCCAGCGAGAATCGTCCCTTCGACGATGTCCTCGATGTAGGTCCAATTGCGGATTTGGTTGCCGTCGCCCCACACTTCGAAGGGATTTTGCCCGAGGAAGGCTCGCGCGATCATGGCAATTACGGCGTGATTCTCGACGCCCCGCGGCCCGTAGACTGTGAAGTAGCGGCAGGATGCTGCACCCATGCCGTGTTCCTTGGCGTAGGCGCTCAGGGTAAATTCGCCCATCAACTTGGCCCAGCCGTAGGTGTTGTCGGCATCATTCGGGCCCTTGGTGAGATCTTCCGTGAGGTACAGCTCTTTGCTGACGTCCGACTGCAAAAAGTTGGGATAGACGCAACCGGAGGACGCGAAGACCACCTTTTTTACTTTTGCACGCAACGCTTCCGCGAAAACAAGGCCGTCGAGGAAGAAATTGGAGGCAGGTCCCGCTTGGTGTAGATCGACATAGCCGCGGCCACCATGATCTGCGGCCAGATGAAAGACGGTGTCCACACCTGCGATCGCTGAGCGGGTCACGCCCGGCTCGCGCAAATCCGCGTGGATGAACTCAATCTTTCCGGCGGCGCTCGGCTCCCGGATATTGTCGCGATGCCCGCTCGTCAGATCATCTACAATACGAACTTTCGCTCCGCGCGCGAGCAGGTGATCGGTGAGCGTCGAGCCGATGAACGAAGCCCCGCCCGTCACCAGTACGAGTTTTCCGGTCCAAAAAGTCTCTGTGGACGTCACGCTTTCACGGCCTCCTCGACAACCTTCACAAATTTCTGCAATTCTTTGACTCTATCATAATCGGATGCGACCGCCCGGGCCGCCCGCCCCATGCTTCGGACTTTGTCCCGGTCCCTAACAAGTGAGTGAATAACCGCGGCTACCTGTTCCGGGCTGTCTGGATCGGCGGAAACCGCGAAACCGAATTTCGCGCCAAGCGATACCGCGTCTGTCTCGTCCGGCGCGACCGCTACGATTGGTTTTCCCGCAGCGAGGATTCCGTACATTTTACTGGGCACCACCACCCCTTCGAGGCCGCGCTTCACCGTGATGACGTGCGCATCAGGGGCCGCCAGAACCGAGGGGATTTTGCTCGCCGGGAAAAATGGTAGAAATCGCACGTTCTTCGCTTCTTTTGCAAGCCCTTCGACGCGCGCTTTCTGTGCCCCTTCGCCGACAAACACGAGACCCACGCCATGCGGCTCCAAATTGCGCATCGCCGTGATTAAAGTTTCCCACGCGCCGTAAAAACCAAGATTCCCGGCATGCAGGAGCACAAATCTGAAGTCGCCGCGAATCGTTCGAACGATCTGGCCATCCACCGATGGCTGCGGCGCATCGAGTGGAAGAGCATCCGCACCATCGCGGACGATTTCGATCCCCGCAGGATCAACGCCTTTGGCGATGATGCGCGTACGCATATCCTCGCCGAGCACGATCACGCGAGAAGAACGACAGAGAGCCCAGCGGTGCAATCTTTCCCAAATGCGCGCGAGAAGTCCGGGCCCGACAATCGCCCCGCCCACGGCCATATCCGGATACATATCTCGAATGTTGTACACATATGGCTTGCTTTTCAGCCGCGCCACGATGGCTCCCACGATTCCTTGGAATGGTGGATCGGTCATGGCCAGCACGACATCACATCGTAGGAAAAGCGCCCGCGGGACGGCCAGCGCAACGTAGCTCAAATAGTTCAGCACCCGCCGCTTCATCTCGAAACGCGGATAGTCCGTGGAACCCACGCGCAGAATTCTTGCGCGCCCGGCCACCTCCGTTTGCCAGAGTCGCCAAGGCCGCCGTTCGCTCGGGTCGTACGAAGGCCGGCCGCAAAGCACCGTAATGTCGTGCCGCCGAGAGAGTGCTTCGACCACCGTCGCTGCCATTTTCGCGGTCGCCGACGTATCCGGTGGATAGTACATATTCAGCAGCAATATTCTCATTCGAGCGGTGCTCGCGGCATGCCATTCACGATCGAGTGATCAGGAAGTCGCCGAGGACCAGCGCGTCCATTTGCGTGCGCTCAAAGCAGTCCAGCGCTTCTTCAGGGCGGCAGACAATCGGCTCGTTGTCGTTGAAAGAAGTGTTCAGCACCACCGGCACTCCCGTAAGTTGTTCAAACGCTTTGATCAGACTCCAGTAGCGCGGGTTAGCGTCGCGCGTCACGGTTTGTAATCTTCCGGTTCCATCCACGTGCGTCGGAGCCGGAATTTTCTCTCGCTTCTCCGGCCGTACCGAGTACGCCAGGGTCATAAATGGCGACGGATGCGATTTCTCGAACCACTCGCCCGTGGATTCCGCGAGAATCGACGGAGCAAACGGCCGAAAGATTTCGCGGTGTTTAATGCGCTGGTTCAGTATCTCTTTCATCTCCGGACGTCGCGGGTCGGCGACGATACTCCGGTTGCCAAGCGCCCGCGGCCCCCATTCCGCGCGACCTTGGAACCACCCAAGAATTTTCCCATCAGCCACAATTGCGGCGGTGCGTTCGATCAGATTATCCTTGGCCAGTTCATCCACCCGCCAGCCTTTTTGTCGAAGACCGTTTCGATCGATCGCGCGGCAAGTCTCATCCCGCGTGTAGCCCGGCCCCCAGTAAGCGTGATCCATGACAAACGAGCGCGGCTTTCCGAGAATCTGATGCCACACAAAGAACGCAGCTCCCACAGCCAGCCCTCCATCGCCTGCCGCAGGATGAACGTAAACCTGCTCGAAACCCGTCCGATCGAAGATTTTGCCGTTGGCCACACAATTAAACGCCACACCACCTGCAAGGCACACCGCTTTCAACCCCGTGCGCTCGGCAAGCTTTTCGAGCATGCCAAGATAGACTTCCTCAAGCCGCGCTTGCAGCGCGGAGGCCAGATTGCGGTGTCGTTGTTCGAGCGGTTCTTCGGGATTTCGCCTGGGGCCCAGCCGCCGTTCCATTTTTTCCGAAAACATCTTACCCATCGTAGGTGTCTGGTCGGCGTCGGCCCAGCTCATTTCCGGTCCGCTACGATGATGCGTGAAGTAAGCGAGGCCCAGCCGAAATCCGTCCCCGTCCGCACGCACGATATCGCGAAACGCTTCGAGTTGTTCTGCCTCACCATACGCCGCGAGGCCCATCACTTTGTACTCATCGCCGAATTTCAAAAAGCCCAGGTATTGCGTGACGGCGCTATAGAAGAGGCCCAGCGAATGAGGAAACGCGATCGCGCCGTCGATCTTCATCCGGGCGCCTTCCCCGGTGCCCCACATGGTGCTCGCGAAATCCCCAAGGCCATCCGCGGACAGCAATGCCGCTCGTTCGAATGGTGAAACGAAGAATGCGCTCGCGAGATGCGCCTGGTGGTGTTCAATGCGATGAAACTTCGCAGCAATCTTTGCGGGATCTGTGTCAAAGGCCTGTGCCAGCGCTTGCGGTATTCCTGTGAACTTCCTGAGGACCTTTACTCGCCCGCGCGCGAACGACGGCATGCGCATGGCATAGAAGAGTTTCCTTCCCAGCCGCGCGTAGGGGTTCCGAGGCACGGCCACGTGGTCGATATCCTTCAGTTCCAGCCCTGCTTCTTTCAAGCAATAACGAATGGCCTGTGCCGGGAAGCCCGCGGCGTACTTAACGCGGTTGAAGCGTTCTTCTTCGACCGCTGCCACAAGCCGGCCTTCAGAGACAATGGCTGCCGACGCGTTGCCGTGATAGGCATTTATGCCAAGAATGTTCATCGCGAATGGATTCAGTCTACCTCAGCTGCGCGCATCACGCTGCGAGGTGACGCTTGCACCACTCGTTGAGAACATACAAGGCCCACGGGCGCGACCAGGAAGTCTGGCCTTCGAGAAACGCAATCCAAACGTTGCGCACGCCTTCCGCGCGAAGGAGCGGCGCAAGCGATGGCGCGATATCCGCAAAACTACTTTCCAGCCGCTGGCGCAACGGTCCGCGAAGCCATTCTTCCCAGGGCAGCGTAAATGTTTTTTTTCGCTGCCCAAGAATTTCTCGAGGCAGCAGTCCAGCCAGAGCTTCCACCAGCAGCGCTTTCTGCGTGCGGGTGCGCTGGCGTGCTGCGTCGGGAAGAGCGCCAACGAACTCCACCAGCGGGGTATCCAGCAGCGGCACGCGCACTTCCAGCGAACGCGCCATGCTCACCGAGTCGGTATCGCGCAGCAGAGTGCTGGCCATGTAGCAGCGCATCTCCAGCCAGGCGGTTGCCGCCACAGGCTCCAGTTTTCCGGCCTCGCTGGCGGTGCGATCGAGCCAGCCCAGCCAGGTCGGCTCGAGTGTACTCCCGTCGGCTCCAACGGTGCTAGGACGGAACCGCGGTTTCACCAACCGTTCAAGCTGGCCAACCGGAAAGAGTGCGCGCGCATAGAAGTACGGATGGGGAAGTGTGTCAGGATCAATCCAGGCGGCAACGGCTTTGCCCGCGGCATCGCGTGACAGGCGCGTGCCGATAATGCTCGCGACGAGAGGCGCCGTCGCGCGACGCAGCGGCAGCGGCACAAACCATGCGAGGCGCGTTAGCCGCTTTAGCAGCGCGGTGTTAGCGAAGCTAGTGTAACCCGCAAAAAGTTCATCGCCTCCCAGCCCGGAGAGCGCCACTTTGAGCCCGACTTCACCAGCCGCCCAGGATACGAAGTATGTGTTAATGCCGTCCATCGTCGGCTGGTCGAGCGCCGCCACAGCTTCGTCGATGCGTCCAAGCATCGCCGCACCATCGAGCGGAACGTTGGTGTGCTGTGTGCCGCATCGTTCAGCGACTTGGCGCGCCAAGGGAGCTTCATCGTACGAAGTTCCTGGGAACGACAAGGTGAAGCTGCGGATTCCCGCCTGTGCGCGCGCCGCAAGCGCGGCGAGCGCTCCGGAATCCAGGCCGCCGGAAAGAAAAAGCCCCACGGGCACGTCCGCGATCAAATGCGCGCGCACAGCATCTTCAAGAAGCGGGCGCAACTTCTTGGCAGCGGAATCCACATTCCGGGGTTTACGCTGATCGCGCGCGGCGGGGCTCATCTCGGGATCCCACCACGGCCGCGCCCGCGGCACGCGCCGCCGCTCCGGAACATACAGCAGCATGCGATGGCCCGGCGGAACGGAAAAGACTCCCTCCACCAGACTTACCGGTTCCGATGCGCTGCCAAAAAGCAGGTAAGACGTCAGCGCGTCCTGAGATATCTGCTTGGGCAGCATTCCGCTTGCCAGCAGCGCCCGCACTTCGGAAGCAAACGCAAAACCCTCCGCTGTCTGCGTGTAATACAGAGGCTTGATGCCCAGCGGGTCGCGCGCCAGGAAGAGCAATGGGGCCGTCGCAAATCGTCCGCGCAAATCCAGCAACGCCAACGCAAACATGCCGCGGAGCTCTGTCAGACACTCCTCGCCCCACTCTTCCCAGGCATGCACCAGGATTTCGGTATCGGATTGCGTTCTGAAGCGGTGCCCAAGCATCGTGAGGCGCTCGCGTAGCTCACGATAGTTATAAAGTTCGCCGTTGTAGATGACGCTTACATCCCGCGTCTCGTTCCAGACCGGCTGCTGGCCCCCGGCCAGATCAATGATGCTCAGCCGCCGCATGCCCAGCGCTAGCCCCGGAGCACGCGCATCTCCGATCAGAAATCCTTCTTCATCTGGACCGCGATGTCGCATCGCGGCGGCCATGGCGCGCACGCGCAACTCGGCATCCTTGCTGCGCGATACGAACGCGACACCGCAAATACCGCACACGCTACTACTTGATCTCCGGAGTCGAAAAGAAGGCCACCCCGGCGCGCAAGGCGTGCTCGCGAAGGTGGAAACGGGGAATTCTCAAACGGCTGTCGGCGTACCATGCCAGCACCGCTCGCAACAACAAGAAGGAGAGCATGGCCGCCACGCTCAACACCAGATAAAAAAAAGACTCTCGCTCCAGGAGCAGGCTCCAATCGATGGCTTCCTCCCAGCCAGGAGCGATTGCGCTCAACAGCTTTCTCAGCACGAATCCAACGTACGGCAGCCGAGCCAGGCGCACATGGGCAAAACGATCGTAGCTGTACTCACGCGGATAATTCGGTATGACGCTGGCGGCTTGTTCGAAAATTACAGGATTCTGCAAGTCTTTGCGCGTCAGATAGTGGCCTGCGCGATCCCTAAGGACGACGCGATACGCGGGATCGACGATGATCCACCTGCCGCCTATCAAGACTTCGGCTACCACGTGCTTCGTATTGTTATCGGCAGTCAGCAGAAGCAGTCGTCGCGCTCGCAAGTCGGAACTGCGCACCAGATTCAAGAACGCATTGGTCGCGGTACCGCAGACGTTCAACAGTTGGCTATAAGTCAGGGTCATCTCCGGATCGCGCTTCGCAAGTGAATCCGGATCCCGAGACATGGCCCGCGAGGGCTCAGCACGCATCCAGTTCAGGATGGCTTCGAGTTTTTCTTCTTCGGGCAAGCTGTTGGGCACAATAGCGTCCGAGAAACCGTCGAGATACCGGCGCACCGAATACTCCCGGACTCCCGCATACAGCGACGAAACTATCACCGCGACGAGCAGCAGGTTCACACCTCGCCACACTACGCGGAAAATGAGGTGCCTCTTGGTCGGCAATAGAATCACTCCCGTCCTCAGGATTCTGCACTGGGCGCGGCGTTAATTGCAAGCTTGTTATAGAGTACTTCCATCTCGCGAACCGGGTCTTCCCACCCCAAGCGCGCCGTCACCTCGCTACACCCGGCAGCCAACCGTGCGTGCAACTTCGGGTCGCTAATGACCGCGCGGATCGCGCGAGCCAACTCCCCTGCGTCATGTGGCACCACCAGCCCTGCCACGTCCGCCAAGAGCGGAGCGATGCCACACCGCTCCGTCACAACCACGGGCGTGCCCGCCGCCGCCGATTCCGCCGCGGTATTGCCAAAGTTTTCATTTTGCGACGGCAATACGAACACATGGGCGTCTCGATACGCCGCCCACTTGGCCTGCCCGAAAATTGCCCCGGTGAATCGCACCTGCGGAGTCAAGCCAAGTTGTCCTGCCATCTCAATCAACCGCGCCTTCATTCCGCCTTCGTCCGGTCCTGCAAACACGAGTTGCAGAGTCTTCCCCCCAGGTTCCTTCCTAAGCAAAGCGAACGCTTTGAGCAGCATATCCGGACTCTTCTTTTCCGATAACCGTCCGAGAAAGAGAATAATCTTGGACTCAACAGTCATTCCCAGACCCTTGCGAAAAGTTCCGCGCTCCGGCCACGAATCCGGGGGTTCCACCCCGTTCCGCCGAAGCTCGATTTTTTCTCGGGCCACACCTCCCTTAGCCAGCTCCTCGACCTCTTGTTCCGAGGTTGCGATGACCGCGCCTGCTCCCTCAAACAATCGTCGCCCAAACAATGCGTGATAAATCCGTTTAAGTCGCAGGTTCCGCACGATCGGCACAAACATCCCGATGGGCTCCAAGACATAGGGAATCTTTCTCCTGACGCAAGCCTCCGCCACTGCCGGCCCTAGGAAATCGTATAGCCCGTAGATGTGTGCCAAATCAAAATTCTGCAACCGTGCCCGGCAAAATCGATTCACCGCCGGATTCCAGCTCAACGAGCGGTACCGCAACCACGTTGGCAAGTAAATCGCTGTGACGCCGTTTTCCTGCCGCCGCCATCCGAAAGGACTCCGCTCCGCGCCAGATACCTGCTCTGCGCTCATGCGCGCTTCAAGGCCCCAGTCCGCCGTCAGCACCGTCACCTCATTTCCATGTCCGGCGAGTCCTTGTGCCAGCGCCCGCACCTTTACCGGTGGCCCGCCAAATTCCAGGAAGGGCGCGTAGGTTTCTGTGACGCTCAGGATTCGCATTGTTCGCGAAGGATTCTCTTCAGCGACTTGGCAAAAACGCTGAACCGGAATTCCCGCTCCACGCGCTGCCGCCCGCGCCCGCCCATTTTCTGGGCCATCGCGGGGTCGGAGAGCAGCGTCTCGATGGACGTGGCGAGCTGTGCCGCGTCGCCGTGCGGCACCAGGTAACCTGTCACGCCATCCTCAATCACTTCCGGCGCTCCGCCGTGCGCTCCCCCGATCACCGGTTTGCTGTGCGCCATGGCCTCGAGGTAAACCAACCCGAATCCCTCCCCACGGCTAGGCAACGCAAACATTTCGCACGCGTCATAGCAGGCCGCGAGTTCCGGGAAACGCAAACCACTCAGGAAATGTACATGACGATTCACGCCGTTTTTTTCTGCAAGGTCTTCGAGCCACGCTCGGTCGTCGCCATCGCCGACAGCCAACAGCTGCAGCTCCGGCCAGCGCGTCAGAAGCCGCGGAAGCGCCGTGATCAGCGTGTCCATCCCCTTGTACCGTTCATTGGCCTGCCAACGCCCCACGGTTAGTATCACGCGCCCCTCAGGATACCCGTGTGGCCGCTTTCCCTCTGGGGCATTTGCCGGAAGCGCTTCGAGTTCCGGATCGAGCGCCCACGGCAACACGCGAATGCGCTCCCGCCGCACGTGCTGCAGGACGACGTGATTCGCCGTATCCTGGCTAGGCGCGAGCACCACATTCGCCCACCGCAACGCGAGCCGTCGCACTGCCGGCAGCGGCTCCCACACTTCCACCCCGTGCGTGCAAATAATCGTCCGCAACCGCCGCGCCGCGATCCTCATGGCCTGCGCGACCGGCCCTAGGTTCGGATGCCCGGCCAAAACCACTTTTCCATGCCGGCTCGCCGCGCGTACCGCCGTCGCTGTGAACCGCGCCTTGCTTCTCTCGCAGCCAGTAAACACGAATTCCTTACCGCCCACAGACGTGCGATGCAGTTCCCGCGTGTCGTTCAGGCTCAGAAGCCGGCAATCCATATGCCGGCTCGCGGCGAATTCGCTGAGCACGGCCGCAAGATGCCGGCTCGCCCGCTGTACCCCGCCAGTCCCATTTAGTTCCGTAAACAGTCCAATCAGCACGCGCCGAGTCTGCCAAGTGCCGCGCAGGAACGCAAGAAAAAGGGAGCTTCAGATATCGCTTGGTGGACCTCTTGCCCCACTACAAGACAGGTGTTAGTCTCCACGCCAAGTTCCTCAGGAGTGAAAAACCGTGACGGGGCGCTCCCTCTTCCTCTCTCTTGGGCTGCTTGTTTGCTCTATGGCTTCGGGCCAACAGGCCTGCCCGCCCCTTCAGCCACCGGTACCGGATCCCGCAAAACTTCTCTTCACTCCCAAACAGGAAATAGAGTTGGGAGAAATATTCCGGCAACAATTTGAGAGTGACTTTCGCGTAATCGAAGACCCGCAGGTCACCGCCTATGTGGACCGCGTCGGGCAGCGCGTCGCGCGCCATCTTCCGGACATCGGTATGCACTTCGAATTCCTTTTGTACGACCGCCCTGAGATTCAGGCCTTCAGCATGCCGGGCGGCCGCATCTATGTTTCGCGGAAAATGATTGCCTTCTTGAAAAGCGAAGATGAACTGGCCGGCGTGTTGGGACACGAGATGGGGCACGTGGCGGCCAGGCAGCAGGCCCTGGAATTATCAAGCGTTTTCAAAGACGTACTTGGCTTGAAGAGTGTAGCGGATACCGACGATCTGTTCGCGCTCTACAACCAGCTCACGGATAGCCTCCGCTTGAAGAAACGCCATGCGGAACCCTCCGGCAATGACGACAAGGGCCAGTCCATCGCCGACCAGATTGGTGTCCAGGCGGTTGCGCGAGCCGGCTACGCCCCTCAGGCTTTTCCCGATGCTCTGGATCGTCTGATGGCCACGAAAGGCAAAACCGGAAACTGGGTTTCCGATATTTTCGGGGCTACTTCCCCGAGTTCGCGCCGTTTGCGGGAGGCTCTCAAGGACGTTCGAAGCTTGCCTCGCACCTGCATCGAAGCGGCGTCGGCCGTGAGCCCCGAGGAGTTTCAACGCTGGCAGTCGGCGGTGCTCCATTACAACGGCATTGGCCACGGCGAGCGGCTTCCGGGCGTTCTCTCCCGCAAGAGCCTCAACCATCCCCTGCGCAGCGACATTGAGCACTTTCGTTTCAGTCCGGACGGGAGATACCTGCTGGCGCAAGATGAGGGTGGTATCTATGTCCTCACGCGTGACCCTTTGAAGTTTCTCTTTCGAATCGACTCAGCGGATGCGCAGCCCGCGCAATTCTCTCCCGATGCGCGACAGGTTGTCTTCTTCAGCTCTCATTTGCGCGTGGAAACTTGGGAAATTGATCGTGAAGAACAAATCAGCGTCGCAGACGTTTCCGCACTTCATGGCTGCAGGCAGACGGCACTTTCACCCGATGCGAAGTACCTGGCCTGTTTCGACGATGAGCTCAATCTGTCCCTTTTCGATGTAGCGAGCGGCGAAATCCTTTTCGAGCGCGATAAATTCTATAGTCTCGAGACGGCGTTTGACGCGTTCGCCGGCTTCTACAGGCTCTTGTACTTGTTGTCCCATCCCGATGTGGTGGTCTTGCGTTTTTCTCCTGACGGCCATTACTTTCTGGCGTCCTCCCGTACGGGAGAGGACCTTGTGTTTGATCTGACCATGCGAAGGAAAATCAGTGTGCCGGGGACCATCCATACGCTCATGCAATACAGTTTCACTTTTCTTGGCCCCGACAAAATCGTCGGCCTGGACAAGTTTCATCCAGACAAGTCTCCCGTCGCGGAATTTCCCGCTGGAAAGGTGCTCGATCGCGTCCCGCTGGGAGCCGGGAGCCTAGTCGCTGCCACAAATCCAAACTACCTCCTCATCCGCCCGGTCATCAATTATCCCGTTGGGGGGTACGATCTGACAAAAAAGTCTCTCGTATACACCAATCGCACACCGGCCAGTGATGTTTGGGGCGACCTATCCGTCAGCGAGCGCTTGAACGGTGAAATCGGCCTTTACAAAATCGGCGAAGTCAAAGCCTCCGTTGTAACGCAGTTGCCTTTGGGCCAGCTGGGCAGCCTCCAGACCTTTGCTGCTTCGCCTGACTTGAAATTTCTCGCCATTTCAAGCCGCACCCGCGGCGGCATCTGGAACATGGACGCCAACGAGCGCATCTTCCACGTCCGCGCGTTTCAGAACGCCTACTACACGACCAATCTTACCTTCTTCCTGGATTTTCCCCCGTTTGAAAAAACGGATCGGGAAATGGTCGTCGCCAGTCCGATCACGCGCCAAACCAAATCGCGTCCTGTCGACAAAGACGACGACATAACTTTCTTCGGCGACGTCTTGTTCCGCATCAAGCATGCCGAAAGAAATCGCGGGACAGGCCGCAGCTATCAGCTGGATGCTTTGGACATCGTGGACCAAAAGCCCCTTTGGTCGCGCAATTTCCCCAAGCAGGGGCCTTCTATCTCCGGTTCGCCCTCCAGCGGCAAAGTCGTCCTGATCTGGACGGCAAGCTCGGGCGGCGTCCGCGACGAAATCGCCCACGATGCCAGTCTTCAAGCCCTTTGGAACAAGGAGAAACCGAAAGAAGGCGACTATCTCCTCGAAGCCTTGGACAGCCGCAGCGCGGCGCTCGTCGGCGCGGCGGTTCTGCACACGGGCAATCGGTCTTACCTTCCGGAGTCTGTCAGAGCCGTCGGAGATTGGCTGGTCGTCGAGGACAACCACAATCGTGTGTTGCTTTATTCCATTTCGACCGGTGAACAGTTTGTTCGCTGGTTTGGCTACCGTCCTGAGATCTCGCGCAACGGCCAGCGTCTTTGCCTGGCCAACGGACGCGGCCATTTGCTCGTCTATGACCTGGGAAGCATGAAGCAGATTGATGATCTGTACTTCGCCAATTCCGTCACCGCGCACAACTTTTCCGCAGATGGCAAGAAGCTTTTTGTGCTCACGAACGACCAGACCGCGTTCGAGTTTGCCGTGCCTTCGGACGCCAGCAAAGCCGCCATTCAGTAACGGAGTGTTCGGCAGCCGTTGCCGCACCGGTTCCTCTCGTTGCTTCCGGCCTCCAATTGTCGCTCTTCGCTGCCAGTGTTAGACTTGCGGTGCTTATCCAACTGTGAACAGATTGTCCACGCCCTGGCTTCCCCCACCTTGGCCGCTCCCGAGACTTGCCGCAGCCGCACTGCTCGTCTCTCTACAACTCCTCGCCGTCGCGGCAGCCACGCCGCAATCAGCTCTGCCACACGAAGAACTCCGAGGCGTCCTTTCCCGCCAACCGCTGAAGCCTCCGCTCCGTAATGCCGATGTCATGCTGCGTTACGGTCCCGACGGCCGCACGCTCATGGTCCAAAATCCATCTGGCGTTTACTTGTTTTCGCGCGAACCACTCACTTTGCGCGCACACATGGCCGCCGAGGAGGTCTATCCCGCCCGCTTTTCGCTCGATTCACAAGAGATTAGCGTCATCGGCCATGGCTTGACGTTGAACCGCGAAAAACTCCCCGGCGGACCGATTCTCGAACAAAGAGAGCTGTCATCTCGCGACGGCTGCCTCGACGCGGAACTCGCTCCGGGTGCAGAATTCTTTGCTTGCCTCACACCCGAGCTCAACCTTGTCATTTACCGGCTTTCTACCAATGAGCTGATCTTTTCGGTTTCCTCGGACCAAATGAATTCTCCCAATCGAATCGTATATATACCCCTTGATCCGGATATCGCATTTCCCAGTCCCTTCGGATTCTTCCTGGCAAACAACTGGTATTCCATGGCCAACAGAGGCATGAAGTTCATCTCCATGAATTTTTCGCCGGACGGCAAAATGCTGCTGGTGAGAAATGAATGGGAAGCCTTCACCGTGGACCTCACAACCAGGCGAAAAACATCCCTCGCCGGGTGGCTCCACAAACGCTTGCACGCTTCGTTTGCCCTGCAAAATGACGAGAGGGTTGTAATCGCCGCCGGAGAAAAAGAAGCCTCGCCCGTTATCGTCTCCTTGAAAACAGGCGGAATCATCGGAACTCCCGCATTCAAGGCAGACATAGTTCGAATCGCCAGCAACCCGCGCTATGCGCTCTTGTCGGATGCCGGCTCACTCGGCGTCCGCGTCTTCGATTTGGAGCGAAACCGCGAACTGGATCCGCCCAACAATCTTTCCATAGATATCACTGGAAACGAAATGGCAGTCTTGAACGAAAGAGGCTCTTTATTTGTCTATCACCTCGGAGAAAAACTCCCCTTTCTTGCCGCCGATTTACCGCTCGACTCCCTCCCTGTGCTTCGCGCCGCCGCCGTCACTGCGGACCTCGACCGCATCGCATTTTCCGTGGATGGCAACTCTGCCGCCTTTCAAATAGCAACCGGCGAGCGCACCTACACCGGCCCGCGTTTTTCGGCGGCGGAATTCTCGGAGCACGCTTCTGCGTATCTTCTTCTTCCCAGGGAGGGCAGTAATCCACCCCGCGTTCTTCAAGTGGCCCTCGCTTCAGGCAAGGCCACCCCAGCATGGAGCGGCGGAAAGGACCACCTCCGTTCCGGAGGAGCAGTTCTCCTGGAGTACGCCTTAGCGACCCCCATAAGACATCGTTTCCTTGCGACTCAGGAGAACGACATCCCCTACCGCGTGCGCGCACTCGACCCAGCCACGGGTAAGGAACTCTGGAAGCGCGAATTTTTCGAGAATAGTCCAGTGCCGTTCGCAGATCCGCAAGGCGATCGCCTGGTCCTTGGCTGGAACGCCACCAGCCCCCACGCGGCATCCGCAGCAAAACGAATCCCTGCGGTGTGGGAAATATTCAAGCACGCGAAAATCTCGAAACTCGATTCTTATTTCGAAATCCTAGACGCGCGTTTTGGAAAACCGGTTGGCGGCGTCCTCATTCAGGTGGGCAGCGGCCCTGCGAGCTATGACGCCGCATTTTCCGCCGGGGACGCCCTTTTCCTGCTAAAGGACGGAAAACGCGTCTCCGTATATTCCTTGCGGGATGGCCGTCTCGAAGCCCGCCTCGTGGGCGGAATTCCTACCGCCAATGCACAAAACAATCTCTTCGCCATGGAAGAAGGACCAGGCCGCCTGTTCATCTACGATCTGGCAACTGCCGCCAAGCTAGAGCAACAATTCTTTTCCGAATCCATCGCCTACACCCATTTCTCCGTGGACGGCAATCGTCTGCTCGTCCTCACCAGACACCAGGTAGCCTATGTTTTGGATCTCAGCGGTGTGCGCACAGCCCGGTCCTCCGGGTCTCCCTAGCCTTAATAGTTCCCCGCGCCAATTTGTGAACTTTGTCTCGGTGCCTAGCATGAGTTCCGAGTTACAGCTCGTTTGTCACTGTACTTAGACCGAAAAGGGCCAATGGGAGCGGGTTCTGAGGCATCGGAGCGGCAAGGAGAGGCGTATATACTAACTGGCGAGAAAACGGTCCAGTTTGAGCGCGCGGAAAATGCGTTCTTGTTGAGGATCCAAATGAGTCATGGCGCGCTCGGAGCGAGGTCGACCTCCCAGATGCTGCTTGTCGGTGTTGTGAGCGGGATAGTAGTTGGTGATTTCCTTGATCTGTTTGAGTTGCTCGATGAGGCGGGACTGAGTAATCTGCACTCCCGCCTGACTGTGCTCCTTGAGATGGCCATGTGCCCGAAGTAGACTTCCGCGCAATCTTAGTTCAGCCGCACCCCTCGCTCTGAGATCTTGCGCCGCCACGAATCTGGCCTCTAATGCTTTCGCACTATTCCCTCGCTCCCGCCACCCGTATAGCCTCCTCGGAATTCCGTCGATTCGCCATCCTCGCTGGCGACAAGGGGCACCCCATGTCCGTGCAAGCTTCCACTCTCGACCTCGACCCATCCCTCGTTACCGCCAACGCCTGGCGCAGCCGCACGATAGCCGTAATTCTGATGATCGCCATTGCCGGCATTTTCTGGGTAGACTCGCGCTACCCCGCTCTCTTCAAGCGCTATCACGCCGGCACGCAAGTCAAAGCCGCCGGCGCTCTGACCTTCGGCGCTGTTTACCAGGTAGATCGCACCATGCCGCTCTCCACTCGCGCTTGGCGTACCACTCTCAACTGGCTCGACGCCAACCGCGTCGGCATGACTTTCTCTTTCCTCTTCGGCCCCGCCGCTCTCACTTTTCTCGCCACACTCCGTCGCCGCCGCACCAACTCCATCTATCTGAATACTCTTTTCGGCGCGGCCGTCGGCATGCCCCTAGCCGTCTGCACCAACTGTGTCGCCCCCATAGCGCGCGGCCTGTACGCTTCCGGCATGAGCACCGAATCCGTTCTCGCCGCAATGTTTGCCTCCCCCGCGCTCAACGTCGTTGTTCTCGCCATGACCTTCGCGCTTTTCCCCGTTTCGATCGCCGTACTCAAACTCGCCACAGTTCTCTTCCTAGTTTTCGTCTTTGCACCAGTGGTGGCCTCGCGTCGAAGTAAATCCGCGCCTTCCATCATCTGCCCCATCGAAGTCCCTGATTCGGGGACGTGGTCGCATGCCCTCGCTTCGACCATCCGCTCTTTCCTAAAAAGTTTCTGGTACGTCTTCCGCGTCGCCTTTCCGCTAATGATTCTCGCCGCCGTCCTCGGCGCTCTCGTCATCGAACTTCTCCCTGCGCAAGCGCTCATCGCCCAAGTCACCATCGGCGGCATCCTCTTGGTCGCCCTGGTCGGCGCTTTCCTTCCCGTGCCCATGGCTTTCGACGTCGCCGTCGCCTACATCGCCATGATCAAAGGTGTCCCACTCCCCTACGTCGTTACGATCCTCTCGACCTTAGGCATCGTCAGCGTCTTCTCTCTCTCAGTCGTCGGGAAAACCATTTCCTGGAAACTTGCCGCCGCAACTTACGCCACCGTCGCCGCCCTCGGCACTCTCGCCGGCCTTCTGACCCGCGCACTTTTTTGATCCCTCGTCTTCCGCGTACCGGTACGATTTCCTTCCGCAACCCACCGAAACCTTCTGTCCCCCCGCGTGTTCTAGCCAAGAGGTGGAAGAGAGCCGCCAACGTCGCGCCGCCCCGCCCGTGCCGATTTTGGCCGCCCCGCCTTGTAAACCTTCGATTGGCACGGCCAGCCGCCATGAGCCGCAAGTCGTCAACAACGGAGTCCCCAAAATGTCCACGCCAGCCCAACAAGCCCCACTCTTAGCGACAACTCTCGAGCGCCGCTTCTATCCGCGAATCGTTCCTCAAACACCGATCTTCTTGGCCTTCAGGGAAAACGAGTCTGAAGCAAGCCTCCTGCTCAACGTCAGCGAAAATGGTCTTCTTGTCTCAACGCCCGCCGCCCTCCCCTGCAATTTTGTCGCTCGCCTCTTGGTCCCGCTCCATGGCCTTCCCAAGCCCGTCCAAGTCATTGGTCGCGTCGCTTGGTCCAGCGAAGCGAGAAAGCTAGCGGGCATCCAGCTCCTCGATCTCAGCGAGCACGATCGCCAACAAATCCGCAAGTGGGGCGCCCGCGAATCCACAGAAGCCCGGCAACCGAAGCTCGATCGACCTGAGCTTGTCGCTCCACCTCCCACGAGTTCATCGGAAACGCCGCACGCTACGAGCCAATTCCGAGAGGACGCGCCCTTCAGCACGCCTGGTGACATTGTCGCGCTTGCTCCCCCTCGAATCGTTAACACGCGTCTCGCTTCAACCGTCGCTCGCCGTGCGATGCGGGCCACGCTCGTAGCTGCCATTTGCCTCGCCGCGGCCGTCATCCTCATAAAGGCGGCTCCAGGCAATCCGCTTGCGCGTTTTAAGGACATTCGCCCGAAACCCAACGCTGCCGCACCCACGTCTCAAGAAACGCAGCCAACTCCCCGAACTCCAGACATGTCCAATGGCGCCTCTGCCACACAATCCGCATCGCTCGCGCCAACTGATAACCCCGCCATCTCGAAGCATGCTCACACGACCGGCGCCGCTCCTCACCACCATTCCGAAAAAACAGTGGAAGTGCCCAGCGAAGCCGCCAGTTATGAAAATCCCGCCAAACCCCAAACTGATCTATCCTCGACTGGCGCGCTTCCTGCTGCAACCGAAGCTGCCTCCGTCGGCACCAGCGCTTCTCCTCAAACGCCCGACCTCCACGAACTTTCTAAAGAAGGTACGGCTGAACCGGAAATTCCGCTCTCTCCCGATCTTCTGACTCCCAAGCAGCCTCTTCGCAATGCAACCCACGCCACCGAGCTCACCGCCAACACCTCCCCAATCGTTCCCTCAACTCTGCCTCCTAGTACGCCCGTCGCGCCCACTCGCTCCGCGTTCTCGCCCAAGTCCGCCGCGCCCGTGATCCAAATGGACCCTGCGCGAAACCAGATCTTCGAAATCCGTCTTCCCAGCGGACGCCAAGCTTCCTTTCTTAGTCTGCCAGGCGAGCGCGTCCTGGAATTGCCCTCGGTATCGGTGCGCATCCAGCGTTCCGTTCTATTGCCCGCGACCCACGCGGGATGGCCCTTCAACAGAAATAAAAAAGTAGTCGTCGGTGAGCTGATTTCGCGGGTTGATCCACAAGCCACGCAAATTCCGACCAGCCCTGCCAATTCAGTTCGCGTCAAAGTCACCGTCGCCAAGGACGGCCACATCGAAGACGTAAACCAAATCCTCGGTCCCGCCAGCCTGTTTCCGGCCGTCGCCAAAGCTCTCCACGCATGGCGCTTCCAACCCACACTGGTCGATGACAAACCAGTCGAAACACAATGCTATGTCGTGTTTCAATTCCATACGCCCTCCGACCGCGCCTCCAAACGCTAGCAGAGGAACTTCCGCGATCACTTCCATTCAGCTCGGCCAAATGCTTCCAGCATTTTCCCCTCAGAAGGAGGTTCGAGGACGTTGCCCTCCGCAAATTCTTCCGCTTGTGGATACTGGGTCGCTCGAATGCGCCCGGCAGCTCTCGCGAGATCGTACGGAGTATGCCGAAGCTCGACGCCCGGTCCGAGTAAGAGCCAATATGCTCCGGGTGCCCCAAACGGCATCCCCACACTGCCAGCATTCACAACTCGCGTCTCTCCGATTGTTCGGTCAAACTGCATGTGCGTGTGGCCGCACACGGCCAGTGGCGCGCCAACTCCTCCAAAAACCGGCACGAGGCGATCTTCTGACGTCAGACGGGTAAAGCAGTCCGTGTCGTTTCGCGGCGTGGCATGGCAAAACATGACCTCCCCTATTCCCCGTATCTCGAAGCGAAGTGTCTTAGGCCAGCCGGCCAGCACCCGCCGAAGTTCCGGTCCCAGTTGCCGCGCAGTCCATCGCACGGGCTCGCGCCACTGTTCAGGAGCGGCGCGGTACCACTCCGTCTCGACGCCCGACATTTGAGCCAGCACCTCACGGTCGCCATTGCCGCAGAGGAACCGCATGGGAATGTCCAGGTCCAGCAAATATCGGATGGTTTCTTGCGGCATCGGCCCCGGAAACACATCCCCTCCGACTACAATGTGGTTAACACCCGCTTGGCGAATATCCTCGACGACTGCCTCAACTGCGGGAAGGTTCGCATGAACGTCATAAATCGCAGCGACCCGCATATCTGGTCTCCCTCCCTTTCGAGGATAACGAATAGCAGCCCAACCCGGGCGTTTTAAAAACTTCCCATCTGATTTGAGGTATCTTTTCAATTATGGATTCGCAGGTCACGCGCAGCCGCCAGCGGATTCTGGAGTCCGCCGTGGTGTTGTTGAGGGAAGGCCACCTGCCAGGGCAGTTGGTCGAAACTGCTGCGGCGGCGGCCCGCGTTCCTCTTGCCAACGCCAAGCAGTTTTTCCAGAACGATGAAGAGCTGATTCTTGCGTTTTATCTCCGGCTTGCCAATGACTTGGAGGTCCGGGCTTCGGCTCTGCCACCGGAAGGGGTAGCCGAGCGGTTCCGCGTGCTGATGCTAGCCAAGCTGAGACTGGTCGGGCCATACCGCGAAGCTTTCGCGGGATTGTTCGCCAAGATGCTGGATCCGCGGACCAATATCGGAGTGTTCAGCAAACAGACCGAATTGGTGCGGCTGCGGGCGCGAGCAGCGTTCGCGAAGGTGGTCCACGGTGCAAATGACGCGCCGGACGCCGAGACGCAACTAATTCAAGGTCTCTACGCCGCCCATTTGGCCTTATTGCTGATCTGGAGCCAGGACCAATCACCGGATTCACAGAGCACGCATGCCGCGCTAGAAATGATTGCGAAGCTGACCGCACTGGTTTGCCGGTTTCGCTGGACGCCCATATCCGCGACAATGCTTGAAAACATCGGGGCGATTTGCGGACCCCTGGTAGATCCGCCCGCGGATCGGGAAACGACAGCGCGAGCGAGGGAAATTCTTCGGTTGGTGTTTCAACATCGCCGGACGCTGCCGGGCGCGGCAAACTGTGCCGAGGCTGCCAGTGGTGATGTGTGCGAGCAATGTTTGGAGCCTCACCTTCCTCTCGTCCGCCGATTTATCGGGGCAGGTCTTCCCATCCATTTCGTCCTGCCGGCGTTTCCCGCCAAGTCGCCGAATCAAGAGAAAGTGCTGGGGCGAATCCCCGATAGGGCCGAGGAGTTGAGCCTGCAGTTTTTGCATGATCTTTGTGAAGAGATACGGAAAATTCATGGGCCTGGGGCGCGGATCACGATCTGTTCCGACGGATTGGTCTTCAGCGATCTTGTGGGTGTGACGGATTCGGACGTCAACAATTATGGCGAGCAAATCACGCAGATGATCGAGCAGTTACATCTGGACTCGCTCGAAACCTTCCACATGCAGGATCTTTATGATGAAGCCGGGTCGGGTGAGCAAATGCGCGAGTGGCTGTGCCACCACTACGCCGAATCGAAGGAGACCATCCGAGAGAGGCTGCATTCGAACGACAGCCAGCAGGCACTATTTAACGGCATTCAACGGTTTCTGTTCGAGGACCAGGTGGCTATCGAGGAAGGAAAGAGCCGCACACGCATCCGTTCGGAGTGTAAGGAGCGCACCTATGAGCTGGTCCGGCGCAGTGACGCTTGGGGGCGTCTTGTCGCGGACTGCTTTCCGGCGTCGCTGCGGCTTTCCATTCATCCGCAGCCGCCGCATTCTGAGAAGATCGGAATTCTGTTGGCCGAATCGCGGGATGTTTGGTTGACGCCGTGGCATGCCGTAGCTCTCAACGAGAACGGCCATTTTCGACTCGCCAAACGCCGTGAGGCGGAGGCTTTGGGGGCGTCTGTCGTCCTAAAAGACGGAGTACCCTCTTATATGGATTCGCGCCATGATTGACCCACTCGAAAAGGTCCTCGAAGCGCGCGACCGGTACTTGGTAGCCTCCGGCTTTACAACCCAATCCTATGTCGACCCCAATTTCAACGTGAAGGTCGGTTTTATTTCCCTGCGATTCCCCAACCCCGGTCTGCTGCCGATGCATGATCTCCACCATGTCGCCACCGGCTACGATTCCTCGCTGCTCGGGGAAGCAGAAATCAGTGTTTTTGAACTGCGCGCCGGGAGCGGAACTCCGCTCATCTTCTTTCTCTGTTGCGGCTCGCTTCTAGTCGGCTTGTATTTGTCTCCGCTACGTATGTGGCGGGCCTGGAAAACCGCTCGCGGCGCGCGCTCCTTGTACAAAACCAAGACACCCTACGAAACCCTGCTAGCCATGGATGTCGCCCAACTGCGAAAGCTGATGGGGCTGGAGGCCCGATGAAAAACCAAGGCTGGCAAACTCGCGCTCTCTCGCCATTCGGCCTGGAAGTCATAGCCGCAGCAACAGCCACCGGTCCCGAGGAGATCCCCACGCCAACTCTTAAGGGTTGGATCGCAAGCGATCGTTACGTCCTTCTCCGAGGATTCGCCCCGCTTTCCACCGAATCCATGACCCGCCTGGCGCTGACTCTCGGCAAAACACTCGAATGGGAATTTGGCGCCGTCAATGAGCTTGTCGCCAAACCCGATGCCAAAAACTACATCTACACCACCGGTCGAGTCCCTTTTCATTGGGACGGCGCGTTTATCGGAAAAATCCCGCACTATATTCTTTTTTTCTGTGAAGTTGCTCCGCCCGAACACAGCGGCGGCGAAACCATCTTCTGCGACGGAGCACACTTGCTGCGCGGCGCGACGCCAGAGCAGCGCGCGTCCTGGCGCGCCACATCCATCACCTATAGCACCGATAAGGTGGTCCACTACGGCGGCTCGTTCACCTCGCCGATGATCGCGCCGCATCCCGTAAGCGGCGAGGAAACTCTGCGATTCGCCGAGCCTGTCCTCGATTTGAATCCCGTCAACTTGGAAATCCCCGGCAGAACGCCCGAGCAACGCGATGCGCTCGTCGACGAAATGGCCAAGCTGTTGCGCAAACCGGAATACTTCGTGGCCCACCAGTGGCGGGCAGGCGACGTCCTGATCGCCGACAATCACGCCCTGTTACATGGACGCAATGCCTTCGTTCACGCAGCCCTCCGCCACATTCGCCGCATCAACATCCTCTGATGAGCAAATGATGCCGAAATTCCTCAATTTTGTCCGCGACTTGCTCCTCATACGCCGCGTCGAGTTCCGTATCGCCGAGATCCCCATCGTCGCGATGCCCGCCCTGCTGGTAAACAAGGACCTCACTCCCCTCAAAACGCAATCTTTCTGGGAAGGCGTCCTCATTTTCTTTTTTCTGTTCGCTTTCGGAGACATGATCAACTGCCTCGCCGACCGTGACCTCGACGCCCAATACAAGCCGCACCTCTCCCGCGCGGTTTACAACTTGGGTGTGCCGTTTGTGACATTTCAAATTGTTTTGTGGGCCGTGTTCGCGCTCGCTCTGGCCGCCCATGTCTCCTGGCTGCTGCACCGCTGGCAGTTGCTCGCATTGACCGCCATTGGCCTCGCGTTGGGCGCAGCGTATTCCGTCGAGCCCTTCCGCTTGAAAGGACGCGGCATCGCGCAGTTGGCTTGTCTCTGGTTGATCATTTTCGTAGGCCCCATGCTGATGATCGCCACCCTGTTCGGCACTTGGCCCACGCTTGAGTTGGTGGCCTTCGCCATGGCGTATGGCGCAGTACAAATGGGCATCATCCTCGTGAATACCGCCGAAGATTACCCCGAAGATCGCGAAGCCGGCGTGCGCACGGTAATCGTTGCACTGGGCCTCTCTCGCGGGATCGCCTTGGCCTCCGCGCTGGCCGGGGCGGGTGCTGCGGTAATGCTCGCAACGCTTGCTACTCTGTACTGGGTCCGGGGTGTCCCGCTGTCGGGCACCGTCGCCTTGCTGCCCGCCGCAGCCGCGTGCCTGTGGTTGACCAACGCCATCCGCCGCCTCTCCCGCGAAGTTTCCGCCGCGCCGCTCGACGTTGGCATTGCCCGCGTGAAAGCCGCCGCAAAGAACGTCCCCGCATGGGTCACCGTGGTTGCATGGACATCCTTCGCCGCTGTCGCCGTCCTATTCCTCTACTCTGCGAAGTTGTTCTAGCACGCGACTCGCCTGCCGAGAGTCGCTGTTTACGCGTGCCTGGGCTAAACCGCCGATGAATCAAATCCTGCTATGAATCGACGCGCGTGCCGGCCAGATCAAAAATCAGCGCGTGCCCTGAGCTAAGTATTGGGTCAGTCATGAATCTTTCATTTTAAATAGGCCTGCCATCGGTTTGGTTGCACCCGACGCGATTTCTAACGCATCACGAAGACTGCATGAAAGAAAGCGTTCTATCGTTTATCAGAATCGTCCACTCTTCGCGTAAACTAGAGGGCTTGTCGCTCAGCACAACACACGACCGGAGACTCACATCACATGGCCCAGGTTCACGCTTTCCATGCGTTTCGCTACAACCCTCAGCGCGTCCCGTTCGAACGCGTCCTCACGCAACCCTACGACAAAATTTCCACGCCCATGCAGGACACCTACTATGCCGCCGATCCCCATAACCTAATCTCCGTAGAAAAGGGCCGCTCCTATCCCACAGATAGTCCACAAAACAATGTCTACACCCGCGCCGCTACCGCACTAGACAATTGGATTCGCGAAAACATTGTCGTGCAGGATCCCGTCCCGTCTTTCTACGCCTACACGCAGGAATACGCGGTTCCTGGAACCGGCGAGCAACGCACGCGCCGCGGTTTCATCGGCGCCGGCAAACTCGAGGAATACTCCGCCGGCGTGGTCTTCCGCCATGAGCACACGCTCTCTGGTCCCAAGGCCGATCGCTTCGAACTCCTTCGCCATACGCGCACTCACACCGGCCAGCTCTTCATGCTGTATTCCGATCCTCAGCAACGCGTCGATCGAATCCTGAAAGATGCCGAGTCCGCCGCTCCCGCGACCACGCTATACGATGGATTTGGCGTAATGCACCGTTTGTGGGTTATCGACGATCCGGAGCGCACCGCCGCCATCGAGTCCGCGATGGCAGAACACAAACTCGTCATCGCCGATGGCCATCATCGTTACGAGACCGCACTGAACTATCGCAATGAGCGCCGTCTCCATGCCGGCGGTCTGCATCCCCCGGCTCCGCACACGATGGCGCCCTACGATTTCGCCATGATGACTTTCGTCAACACCTGCAGCGAAGGTCTTACCATCCTTCCAACGCATCGCCTCGCCGCCCACCTCCACGATTTTTCCTGGAGCGAAGTCCGCCGCTACCTCGAGCCGTGGTTCGAAGCGCAGCCATTTCCGTTTGCAGATGACGGACAAAAAGCCGAAGCGCAAAACAAATTTCTCGCGCATCTGCAACAAGCACGCGGACAAAGAGCCATCGGCGTCTATCCCAACGCAGAGCACGCGAAGCGCGCCTACTACGTCTTAACGCTGCGGCGCGGAGCCGACCTCTCGCTGCTTCTTCATGGTGTATCGCCCCTGCAGCGCGAGTTGGATGTTGTCCTTCTGCATGATGGCATTCTTGAGCCTGCCTTCGGGATTACGCTGCAAGCCGTGACCGCCGAAAAACATCTCAGCTACGAGCGCGAAGCCTCCGCCGCTCTCGACACCGTCGATCGCGGCGCCGCGCAGATTGCTTTTCTGCTGAATCCAGTAGACGTCGATCAGGTCATGCGCATCGCCATCGCCGGAGAAGTGATGCCGCAAAAATCCACCGACTTTTATCCCAAGCTGTTAAGCGGCATATGCATGTATCGCGTGGGCTGATGCAACGAGCTCACCAGACAAACGGGATCAACCGGGAGCACGTGCGTAAACAATATTCGGGATAACCAGCCAATTCCTGCCGAAGAAAGTTTTCTTCATTTAGAATTCGCAACACAATCACAGGAATGATCAGCGCAAAAACCGGCACCGCCCAATACGAGCCCAGCGCCAGAGGCGTAAACAAAACCGAAATGACCGCCCCGAAATACATCGGATGCCGAACGATCCGGTAAGGTCCAACGGAGATAACGCGCTGTTCTTTTTCGACTTGAATGATCCGCGAAGCGTAGCTGTTTACGTCCAGGACCCAATACGTCACTAGGTATCCTGCAAGAGCAATCGCTCCGGATAAAATCATGAGCCAGAGCGGCACCGCACCGAAGGATCTGCGCGACCATCCGAGGCGAAAATCAAATCCCGGCAGCAAAAAAGCGCCAAAGAAAATCACCTTCGCGAATTTCATGATCAGTCTCTGTTCGCCGACCTTTTCTTTTGATTGCAGCCTGCGTTCGACTAACTGTGGATCGCGCTCGTAAAAATAGATCGAAGCCGCCACCATCGGAGTCAGCAGCAGCGCGAGGAATATCCAGGCCTGCCAAAACCTAAAGGTGCCAGCGGGAAGGAACAACATTGCGCCGGTCACGACGGCGGTGAGCAGGCATTGCACCGCGAGTCTTGCTTTGAGGCTCATGCGATCCCCAGGCTTTGCGGTTTCCAACACAAAAGGGCACGCCTGCGCGTGCCCTTTTGCAAGACCAATCTTTGTGCTTGCCTTCGCGACTTACTCCGTGAAAGTGGCCGCCGCCCATTTCGGCAAGCCTGCGAAACCTTCGTTCGCGAAACCCGGCGCCGCGCCTCTCGCCAAATTCGCCAGCGTTTACTTGGCGAAGCTGGCCACCGCTTCGGCTTCGCTGTTGTAAACGTCGAACACCGTGAGCAGTTTGGTGATTTGCAGCACTTCCTGGAACTTACTGCCCAGGTGCGCCAGTTTCAGCGCCGCGCCCTGCGACTTCGCGCTGTGATGCGCAGCCACCAGCGTGCCCAAGCCTGCGCTGTCGATGAACGTGATGTTCGCCATGTTCAGGACAACTTTCTTTTTTCCCTCGGCGATCAAGCTTTTCACTTTTTCACGCAGCGCGTTGCTCTCTTCGCCGAGCACGATGCGCCCGTCCAGCGCCACCACGGACACGCCGTCCACTTCCCGGTTGGTCATCTTCAAAGCCACTGTGTTTTCCTCCTCATCGGATAGCAGTTCCGGCGGCAACCCGGGCCGGGACCACAAAGCTTATCAATAATAGTCCGCACAAGACATGTAATATCCGCAGACCGGGCAAATCAATTTGCAACGCCGCGATTCCAGCAGCTTTGAGCACACCGGACAATAACGCGAAGCATCTTCCCCCGAGACCCCCACGGTCTCTTCAACTTTCGCCGGCGAGGCCTCCTGCGTAGATACCTCAACCGCCTCCCGCTGAACCGGGGCAAGCTCCTGTTTCGCGGCACCTTTCACGGCCCGACTCTTATAGCACATCCCCCGCCAACTGTGTAGCGCAAGGGCCGCCTCGTCCCGCCCGTCTCCCCTCGCGCTGGTTATGTCTCACCACTCGTAGGGGCACGACACGTCGTGCCCTCTGTTCCTCACCCATCTCTATCTCTGCTATTCTGCTCCTCTGCCCATCCCATGCCCCCACTCGCCCCCGAAGTCCGCGGCCTCAACCTCGATCCTCAAACCCGCTGCCTCCACTACCACTCACCGCTCGACATCATCGCCATCAAAATGAAATGCTGCGCCACCTATTACGCCTGCAATGACTGCCACGACGCGCTTGCCAACCACCCTCTGCAACCCTGGCCCCCATCCGACTGGCACACCCAAGCCATCCTCTGTGGCTCCTGCCGCGCGCAACTCACCATCGCCGCCTACCTCGAATGCAACTCGGTCTGTCCCAACTGCCGCGCCGCCTTCAACCCACGCTGCCGGAATCATTACCATTTCTATTTCGCGATCTCTGCTAAGCCAGCGAGTGAGACATAGTTGCGGTTCGTGTCGCTGAAGGCCGGGATTCGAGCGCAGGCCGCCCTGTCGCGGAGTGCCGCAAAGCGCAGAAACCAGTTTCCCAACGTGCCCGCAGTTCAGTCCCGCTCACCCCGCCGAAAATTCCGATTGCCACCGGTCCCCGCAGAACCCGCATCGGCATCGGCGGCGTCCCAGGTTTTGCGGTCGATGGGCTGAATGGGTTCCAGTTTTTTCTGCGAAAGCGATTTGTTCATCGCAGGAAGTTCCTTAGTCACAAACGCCTCGAATTCGTCGGCGACATCCTCCAGCTCTTTCTTCAGCGAGTCGATGCGCGCGGTCTGATAATCAGTGGGGCGCCCCTCATAGTTCAAAATCGCGCCGTAGAGTCCCGTGGTTTTTTCTCGGATGCGCTCTTCGCCCGTCAACGCGCCACCTTCCGTCGTAGCCACAATTTTCTTTCGCATCGCTTCCACTTTCTCCGCGAGCTCCTGTAGACGCTTGCCAAGTGCAGCATCTCCTTTCACTCTTCCGCTGCGCAGCAGAAGTGCGTCATGCACGCCGTTGATACGGTCGACATCGAAACTCATGTCCCCCAACAGGCGATGGAGGCGCATGGCCGCGTCGAATTCCATCTTGCGGTCTTCCTGCGTGAATTTCGCGCGTGGGTCGAGCACCACGTCAAGCTGTGTGGTGTAAGTCTCCTTCCCCCGGGTCATCTTTACTGTGTATGTGCCGGGCAAAACTCTCGGGCCTTGCGCCGCTTCAAAAGCCGCCGTGGCAGCAGGCGGCACATGCGGAGCCTTCAGCCGCATCGGCCATTCCACGCGGCTGATGCCGCGCCGGCTGTTCGGCGGGAGCGTGTCCACGACCTTCCCCTGCGAGTCCAGAATTTCCAGTTTCATCTTTCCAAAAATGTGTCGCTTGCTCTGATAGTAGGTAATCAGAGCAGCGTCCGGAGGATTCGGCCCGGTGAACACGGCGCTTCCTTCCACCCAGCCCCCGTTCGCTTGGAGCCGCTGTTGCGCCGGCTTGGCCTGCAAGAAAACGGCCTCTTGCGCCAGGACTTCCGGCGTCAGCTTGCGCAACGGGGTGATGTCGTCCACGATCCAGATGCCGCGCCCATGCGTAGCCACCACAAGATCCGATTCGCGGGAGTGCACGACGATATCTCGCACGGCCACCGTCGGGAAATCGTGACCCTTGTATTGCGCCCAGTGCTTACCACCATCCAATGAAATCCACAGACCGAATTCCGTTCCCAGGAATAATAGATCGGGACGCACCGTATCTTCTTTGATGACGTGCGCGTAGCCACGCACACCGCTGCCGGCATCCACGATTGGCGTCCAAGTCTTTCCGTAATCGGTAGTCTTGAAAACGTGGGGCTCCATATCTCCAAACGTGTGGCGATCGAGGGCTGCATAAGCCGTGCCGGCTTCATACAGACTGGCCTCCACCCACGATACCCATGAAGCCTTCGGCAAATTGGGCACGTTGCCCACGACGTTCGTCCAAGATTTCGCGCCGTCCCGCGTTACCTGCAGGTTGCCGTCATCCGTACCAACCCAGATGGTCTGCCCATCGCGTGGCGATTCGCTGATCGAGTAAATCGTCGTGTGCGTTTCCGCGTAGGAATTGTCCACCGTCACGCCGCCGGATTCTTCCTGCTTCTGCTTTTCCGGATCGTTGGTAGTCAGATCCGGCGAAATCCTCTCCCACGACTGGCCGTGATCGCGCGAGCGAAACAAGAATTGCGCCCCGATATAGATCGTTCCCTTCTCCTTCGAGCTCATATGGATCGGCGTGTTCCAGTTGAAGCGCAGCTTCTTTTCGCCGTAGTTCGGTTCTGGCTGGATGAAGCGCGCCTCCAAAGTGGACCGATTGACGCGCGCCACAAAGCCGCCCTGCGATTCCGCATAAACGTAACTGGCATCGGCGGGATCCGGAAACGCCCAGAATCCGTCTCCGCCGCCAAGATTTTCCCACCGGCCATTGGTAATCCCGCCGGGATACTGCGAGTCGCCCATCCACACGCTGTTGTCCTGCAACCCACCAAAAACGTGATACGGATCGGCATTGTCCGTGCTCACGTGATAGAACTGCGAGATCGGCAGGTTGTTGCCCTTCCACCAGGTGTTTCCGCTATCGTAGGAGTACCAGATGCCTCCGTCGTCGCCGGCGATGAGGTGATCGGTATTGTCGGGATTTACCCACACGTCGTGGAAATCGCCGTGTGCTCCATTGGCAACCGCGCTGAAGCTTTTTCCGCCGTCTTCGCTGAGGATCAAAATCAGGTCGGGTTTATAAACTTTGTTCTCGTTTTTCGGATCGACAATCACATTGGCGAAGTAAAAAGGCCTCCAGACCATCCAGTTGCTGCGGTCGCGCTCTTCCCATGACTTGCCGCCATCCTCCGAGCGGAAAAGTGCGCTCCGCGTTGACTCAATCAAGGCATACACGACGTTTGGTTTGGATGGCGCAATCGTGACAGCTATCCGGCCCCACGGTTTCGCGGGTAGCCCTTTGGCGCTGTTTTCATCCAGCTCAGTCCATGTCGTTCCGCCGTCCGCGGTTTGAAAAAAACCGCTGCCGCTCGTTGCTTTAGGGTTCTCGCCCCCCGAGCGAAACGTCCAGCCCTTCCGGCGAAAATCCCACATGCCCGCGAAAAGTACTTTGGGGTTCTGCGCACTCATCGAAATCATCGAGCACCCGGTCGAGAGATTCGCTCCTTTCAGAATTCTGTACCAGGTTTTCCCACCATCCGTTGTTTTGTAAACACCGCGGTCCTCGCTGTCGCTCCAGAGTTTTCCCGGCACGCAGGCGTAAACGGTATTCCCATCTTTGGGATCTACGATAATCTTTGAAATGCGCTCCGAATTTGGCAGCCCCATGTTCGTCCAACTGTCTCCGCCGTCCGTCGACTTATAAATGCCGTTCCCGATCGACACGCTGTTGCGCGTCCAAGATTCGCCCGTGCCTGCCCAGATCGTTTTCGGCGCCTGCGGATCGATGGCTAGCGCGCCAATCGACTGCACAGCCTCCTTGTCGAAAACAGGCTTGAACGTCGTTCCCCCATTCGAGGATTTCCACACGCCGCCGCTTGCCGACCCAACATAGACAGTGAGCCGCCCGTCTTCTTTTGTGGCGGCTATCGCCGACACCCGCCCACTCATCGCCGCCGAACCGATGTTTCGAGCGCCGAGACCCGAGATGGAATCCGAGTCGAACTTGGCCTCTTGCGCCAGCGCGGGCCCAGCCAGAATCGTTAGAGTAGAAATCATCATCGCGGCAACACAGCAGCAACGCATGCATTTGCTCATATCGAAGAATTCCTCAAAAGTAGAGTAGAACCCACGGCTGTCCCGGTTAAAAACATTCATGGATATTCGGACGTCCGACAAGCATTTTTGCCTGTCCGCTCGACAAGATTCACTTCCCAGCGGGCGGCGCCTTGGTTTCCGGCTTCGATGCGGGCATGGAGAAAACCGCGTCTTCCAGCGGCACGTTCTGCTCGATCTTCTCGACTGAGATCTGCGTGCGCGACGAACTGCCTTTTTGCGCCTGCTCGACAGTAAACGGATAATAAATTCCGTTCACCTGTTCGTAGTCCCCGTAGTACAGCTCCGACTCCTGCAGCGCCCCGCGTATTGTCGTTTGAATCTCCACCTTCAATTCCAGATACGAATCCGCGTCGAGATAGTAGTAGCGCACGTCTCCGTTCTTCATGCTCAGCTTGATCTTGAAACAATCCGTTCCTTCCATCGAGTCGTGTCCCACGAGTTCCGCTTTATGCCCCTTTTCCTTGTACTCCATCAAGGGCCCATCCATATCCGCGTCCACGGCGAGGTTCTTTAAATCGTCCTGCGACAGCAGTTCCGGATCCTTCCGCCCGTTGAAAGGAGAAATCTGCCACCCCGTTTTGCCGTCATAAGCCTGCACTTGCGCCAACCCCTGGATGATGATTTCTTCCCGCACCTTGTCCGGGCGTTTGTTTTCCTGGCGAAATTCCGCTCGAAACGATCCCTGCGTTAGCTTCGAACTGGTGCGCAAACTGCGCATCGACTTCAGCTTTTCCGCTCCGCCGCGCGCCTGAATATTCTTCCCGACCACCTCATCCACAGTCTGCCCACCAGCGCCGAGAGAAAAGCATGCGCCTGCCGCCAGTAATAGAAGGCAGAAACGGAAAGCCCAGCCCAGCGCAGCCCATGGCCTCGCAACCAAATGTACTTTCATAGGATTCACCCCAAAACGCATCCAAATCCAAACGGAAGGAGCCCCCAGCGCCGACCATTATATCCACAAGCTACGTTTTACCGTTGCGCCTATACGCCAGATTGACCATCTGCCCGGCGCGGGCTGCGGCGACCCCCGTCTCGACTGGCGCGTTAGGCTCTTTGCGGTTCCTGATGCAGTCGAAGAAATTCTGCATGTGGTCGATGGTGCCGTCGCGGAAGCTGTCTGCCTTGAGAACCGGATTTTCTCGGCCTGGCACGCCTTCGTGATAGACGCTAAAGCCGCTCCGGTTAAGCTTCATGGTTGCCTCCGTGCCGCGGAATTCGAGACCCCCGTCGTCGATCGAGGAGGCCATCATGCCCTCGTAGACGACATCGAAACCGGGATAGCGGAGAGCGGCCTGAACGGTGTCGGGACAATCCCATTGCTCGAAGATGTATTTGTCGGCGAGCATCTGCGCCTCGCGCGCCTGGTCGGATTTCATGGCCCAGTGCACGACGTCGATCCAGTGAGTGAAGAGATCGGTCATGGCGCCGCCCCCAAAGTTCCAGAACCAGCGCCACCGGTGAAACTTCTCTTCGCTGAAGGGCTGATCGGGAGCGCCGCCAAGCCACTGCTTCCAATCGAGGGCCTGGAGGTCGATGGGCTTGCGCGCCCCGAAATCCTGATAGTTCTGCCACCAATAGGTCCTGACTTGGGGGACGCGCCCGAGGCTACCCCCCTGAATGAGCTCGACGGCATCGCGAAAGTGGCTCCAGCTGCGCTGCTGCATGCCGCATTGAAGTATCTGCTTGCTGGAGCGGACCGCACGGGCGAGGGTGGCGCCTTCTTCCAGGGTGTGCGTGACCGGTTTTTCAAGATAAACATCTTTGCCGGCTGCCAGGGCGTCGACCGCCATGCGCACATGCCAGTGGTCGGGAGAGGCGATAAAGACGGCGTCGATCTCTTGCTGGAGGACTTCGTGAAAATCCAAGTGGGTGCTCGCGATTCCGTTGGAGCGTTCCTTGATGGCGTCGCGGCGCGGCGCATAAACGTCGCTCACCGCGACGATTTGATAGCGGCCGGCCTTGTCGGCCGCATTGAGCAGGTCGCCCATACGGCCGCCTGCTCCGATAACTCCGATGCGCAGAGTGTCGTTGGCGCCAAGCACTCGGCTTGACGCAAGAGCGGTGAGCCCGCCGGCGATGAGAAAGCTGCGACGATTGGGTGGATATTGCATGGCGACCATTCTAGCGAGTAGCGCTCCACGGGGAAAGTGGCTGGCTTCTGCGCCACCCACCCAAGATCCTAGGTTCGCTCTAAACTCACTGCACGCGCGCTCCGTGCTAGACTATTATTTTCTAGGTTAGTTATCGTCTGCGTTGGTAACTCATACGGTCCTGGTCTTGGATGTGGAGCTCTTGGTGCCCAGACTCTTCCCGTGTTTTCGGCCTCTTGGATTCCTGGCCTTACTCGTTCTTATCGCTGACCATTCCGTGCTTGCGCAATCCTCCTCCGTCTCCACCGTTGCGCAACCTGTCGATAACAGCCCGCTGGTCACTCTGAAGGGCAACGTGCACCCGCTCGCCCAGGCTCGCTTCGACCGAGGCGCGGTCCCTGACTCATTTCCCGCGGAACGCCTGTTTCTGATCCTTCAGCGTTCTCCGGAGCAAGAGACCGCACTTCGGCAATTCATTCAGGACGCGCATAGACCGGACAGTCCCAGCTTTCACAAATGGCTCACCCCGGAACAGTTCGGCAAACTGTACGGACCGGAGGACTCCCAAGTCGCAGCCGTTGCTGGCTGGCTGCTAATGCAGGGTTTTACTATCACCCGGGTAACCAAAGGCAAGACGGCCATAGAATTTAGCGGCACCGCCGGACAACTACGCAAAGCCTTCCGTACAGAAATCCACACCTACCTCGTCAACGGTGTGGCGCACCACGCGAATAACCTCGATCCTCAGATTCCCGCCGCACTCGCTCCGCTGGTCGCCGGCCTAACTTCGCTCAACGATTTTCTTCCGAAGTCCTACGCTATTTTCCTCGGCAATGATTTGTACAATCCCAAGACGCACGTATGGACCCCACAGTGGACATGGTCGGGGAGTAGCAGCCCTCCGGCGTTGGCCCTGGCCCCGGCTGATTTCGCAGTCCAGTATAATCTCAACCCGCTTTACAGCGCGGGCATCAACGGAAGCGGTGTCACCATCGGAATTATCGGCGCGTCGGATGTCGACCCGGCCGCTATCGCCAACTCTCGTTCCTTTTTTGGACTTCCCCCAGGAAAGCTGAATGTCGTCATCGATGGCAGCGATCCCACCCCCGGTTCAGGAAACTGGGCCACAGGCGAGTCGTATCTGGATGTTGAGGTTGCCGGCGCGGTAGCCCCGGGCGCCATCATCAATCTATATACTGCGGCTGACACCTCTGTTCAGTCCGGTCTTCTTTTAGCGGCGCAGCGCGCTGTCGACGACGACCAAGCCTCGGTCCTCAGCACCAGCTACGGCACTTGCGAACAACAACTGGGTTCTTCCGGAAACCAATTCTGGACCGCACTTTGGGAGCAGGCCGCCGCTCAGGGACAAACGTCATTTGTGTCTGCCGGTGACGGCGGCTCGGCGGGTTGCGATAACTTTGGCATCCCGCAGCCGGCACAGAATGGCCTCGCTGTGAACGGTTTCTCCTCTACTGCCTGGAACATCTCCGTAGGGGGCACGGATTTCTTTTATAGCTCTTACAAGGAAGCCTCCAGTGCGCAGTTGGCACAGATTTCCACTTACTGGAACTTGACCGCCACGGCCCTGCCAGCAGAATCGCTTCTCCAACCTGTTCCCGAGCAGCCCTGGAATCTCGCCTTTGGACTGAATCTCTATGATGGCGGCGTTTATAACCCGGGTACGTTTGGGCCCACGATCGTTGCCGGCAGTGGCGGCGCGAGCGAACTATACGCAAAACCTGCGTGGCAATCCGGAGTTGGTGTGCCATCGGACAGTGCGCGGGATCTCCCTGATGTATCCCTGTTCGCATCCGGTGGCGGGAACGGAAGCTTTTATCCGGTTTGTGTTGGTCCATACAGTTGCATGCCGGAGACCAGTGGTTTTTACCAGATCGCCGCTGTCGGCGGCACGTCGGCTTCTTCACCCGCCATGGCGGGGATCATGGCCCTTATTAACCAGAAATATGGCCCGCAGGGACAAGCCAATTTCGTTCTCTATCCGCTTGCCGCCCAGCATCCCGCTGTTTTCCACGACATCACACTCGGCAGCAACGACGTGCCCTGCGTGCCGGGCCCGCCAGACTGCACGGCGAGCGCGCTAAACGACAACACGAAAGGTTTCTTGACTCTGGGCCACTACGCTGCGACTACGGGGTATGATCAAGCCACTGGCCTCGGTAGCGTGGACGCCAATCTGCTCTTCACCTACTGGAATTCGGTGAGTTTCCAACCTTCGCACACAACGCTAAGCCTCAGTCAAACGAGCTTTTCCCATGGCACCCCCATCCCACTGAACGTCGCGGTTAGCGGAAATGGCGGCACGCCATCGGGTGACATTGGTTTTGCCATGACTCCCAGCCCCGGCAGCGACACGAGCCTGGCTGAACTTACACTCAAGAATGGCGCGGCCTCTGCCACAGTCAACAACCTCCCCGGTGGCCAATACCAAATCACCGCGAAATACACCGGCGACACTATTTTCGCCCCTAGCAACTCAACTCCTGTCGCTCTCAATATCACGGCCGAGCCCAGCGCCATCTCCATCTCCGGAAACTCTTGGAGCAATACCAGCAACGCATTCGTACCGCTCTCCAATGGCGGCACTTACCCATACGGCGCTTACATTGCCATCGATGCGCAGCCTCGTGGCGCCAGCGTTCCCGCAGGTTCACTCGACGGTTTGACGACTGGAACTATCAGCTTCACAGATTCGACAAGCGGTGGCTCCGTGACTTCCGGACCGGTGAGCATCCTAAGCAAGGGTCTAGCGGAATGGCTGCCTCCTCTCAGCTTTCCGGTAGGAACGAATAGCGTGACTGCCAGCTACTCCGGCGATTCCAGTTTCCAGTCGTCCTCCAGCTCCACGCCGTTCACCATCACGGTCACCAAGGCGCAGCCCGTCGCTTTCCTCGACGCTAAGCCATCTCCCGTCTCCCTCGGTTCGCCAACGACGCTAAACGCGTTAGTGGGTGCCAATTATGCCAGCCCGCTTCCCCCGCCTCCTTATTCCACCTTCGGTTTCTCGTCTCCTGCTTCCCCCACTGGCACGGTCACGTTCTCTTTCGGAAGCTCCGTGCTCGGAACCGTACCCATGGTTCCCTTCTCTAACAACGTCTATAATTCTCAGGCGACTCTCAACATCAGCAGCTTACCGCTGGGTACGGATGCCGTCACCGCCAGCTACGGCGGCGACGCCAACTATCTTTCCTCCACGTCCTCCTTCAATGTCGTCGTTGAGCAGCCACCCACCCTTTCGGCGAGCGCCACTCCGAGCTCAATCAATCAAGCTGAGTTCACTGAAATTATTGCCACCGTTACGGGTGTGCACGGTCAGCCAGTTCCCACGGGCACCGTAAACTTCTTCGCCGTCGGGGCCGGCTCGGACTGGAGCGACAGTGAACCGCTCAAGAATGGCACCGCGACATCGATGGCCCTGTCAGGCGGCCATTTCGCCCCTGGCAATATCTCAGTCGATGTCTCTTACCCCGGTGACTCCACTTATGGTCCCGGAGACGTGAGCGCGTCTTTGACGGTCACGCAGGGCACCACGCCGCCGTTTGGTCTCAGTGCGACACCAGTGACGATCGCATCCCCGGGCGCAACGACTGCCAATACCTCGACCATTGGGGTCACCCCGAATAACGGGTTCACGGGTGCTGTGTATATAACGTGCGCGCTGGCGGCTTCGCCGAAGGGAGCACAGCTCTCTCCCACGTGCACTCTTCAGACTTCGGTCAATGTCACGGGAGCGAGCACGGTTAACGCCACGATGACCATCAACTCGACTGCCGCCACTTCCAGCGCGCTCGTCTCGGGCCCGCGGAATTGGTTATTGCTGAAAACGCAGTGGCGGCTTGCCGCAAACGCAGGAGCGATGATTTCCATATTGCTCCTGCTGGGGTTCCTCGCCCAAGGCCGGAGCAAGCAACGCCTGGCCAGCTTCCTCTGCCTATATGCGGTTCTCGTCGGTCTCGGCGGGTGCGGCGGGGCAAGCAGCAACAGCGGCGGTGGCGGAGGCGGAGGCCTCTCGAATCCCAGCACGACTCCAGGGAATTACGCCTTCGTCGTAAATGCCTCGTTCACTCCAAACGGCGCCAGCCAGGTCCAGACCACGGTGGCCGTCACAATTCAGTAGCCCGCTCGCTCACCACACCATAAAATTCGCGAGCTCCCCAAAGCGCTCGAGATAAATGTCCGCTGGATGCGCTCCGCGGTCATGCACTCCAAATCCATAGTTCACCGCTGCAGCCAACGTGCCCGCGTTCCGCGCTGTCTGCACGTCCACTTCGGAATCGCCCACCAGCAGCACCTCACTTGGCTCCGCGCCCAATTCACGCAAGATTGTCCGTGCGCCCAGCGGATCAGGCTTTTTCGTCTCGAAGCTGTTTCCACCATAGATCGCTCGAAAGTATTTCGAAAGCCCCATCGCGTCCAGAATCCGCACGCTGATCCGCACCGGCTTGTTCGTCAAAACCGTCATCGGTATGCTGGCCAGTTTTTCCAGCGTCTCCGGCACTCCCGGATACGCGCACGTCGTGTCCATTTTGTGCAGCTCGTAATAGCTCAAGAAAAATTGCAGCGCCCGCTGCCGTTCCTCTTCCGTGCAGCCATCTCCAAGCGCCCTAGTCACGAGTTGCGGCGCGCCGTGCCCGATATAACCGGAAATCGTTTCTTCCGCCAGCTCCCGACGCCCCAATTCACGCAACATCGCATTCACCGAGTGAATCAAATCCTGTTTCGAATCGATCAGCGTCCCATCCAAATCGAAAATCAGCGCGCGCACTTTACTAAGTTTCGGGTCAGCCATGAATCCTTCATCTTAATATGCCTTCCCCCGTTTCGCCGCCCCGGCGCGATTTTTAACGCCTCAAGAAAGCTGTACTAAAGAATGCGTTGTGTCGTTTGTCAGAATGGTCCCCCACTTCGCTCAAACTAGTGGATTTGTCGCTCGGCACAAAACTCAACCGGAGATCAACCCCACCTAGCCCACACCTCGCCCAGATTCACCCCTTCCAGGCGTTTCGCTACAACCCGCAGCGGGTCCCGTTCGAAGGCGTCCGGACACAGCCTTACGACAAGATTTCTCCCGCGATGCAGGACAACTACAACGCCGCCGATGCGCATAATCTAGTCGCGATCGAAAAGGCCGCATCTATCCGACAGACAATCCGCAAAACAAATGTCTACACGCGCGCCGCCGCCGCGCTGGATCCGCGAAAACATGGTCGTACAAGATCCAGTCTCCCTCTTCTTACGCCTACACGCAGGAATACACGGTGCCCGGCACCAGCCTGAAACGCACTCGCCGCGGTTCGATCGGCTCCGGAAGACTTGAAGACTATTCCGCCGGCGCAGCCCCATCCCTAGCTTCACCGTTTCACTCTTGTGGGCCCTCTCTGGTACCAAAAAAGTGAAAAATTAACTCCCCTGTTTTCAAACCCTTCCACACTCTTTGGGGAAGGTGTATAAGGGCCCCTAGCTGCCCCCTGCGGTATTGCTTGAAACCCCTACTCCAGATGGCGCATCCTTATAAGATGTAAGATGTAGGTGCAAGAAAGGCCCGGCGGCCCGGGAACCCAGGTGCTCACCATGCGCCGTTTCTTGATTGCTATTGCTTCGCTCGCCGTTCTTCCCGCGATGGCTTCCGCACAAGGTAGAGGAATGACGTCTGGAATGGCCCGGGCAGCCATAGCTGCGCCTGCCCCGCATGTGGCGATGCATGCTGCGCAACCCAGCAGCGCCCACGTGAGTTCTGGGAGCCACGCTTACGCAGGGTATCCCCGTTTCGTGCGGACGCGCTCGGGTGCGGTGGTGGCTCGCCCTGCGCCGCGGGTAGGTAGTACAATTCGGAATAATGGCTCCGGGAACTCCGGCCGAGTGCTCCGTTCGCAGGACATAGTGCCTGGGCTGGGGTTTGATTATGCGCACGTGGCTGCAACGCATCCGCATGGCATTCATGAGCGGGACCGAAGTCGCCGGTTTTCCGGAGCATTTTTCCCGCTCTTTTTCGGCGGGGGATTCGATGTGCCGCTTTTTCCTGACGATGTACAGGAAGACCCCGCGCCGGAACCCCAACAAGTGGACGCCGGGGAGCCGGAACCAGCGCAAAGGGCAGGCCGATCTGGGGATTACGAGCCGCGGCAGAACCGCCCGCCAGCGGCGACGCAGGATGTTGCCGAGCCGGAAGCCGAACCGTATGTGTTCGTTCGGGGCGATGGAACGGTCTTTTTTGCGACCGCCTACGCTTGGGAAAACGGCACGCTTCGCTACATCACGCCTGAGGGATTGCGCCGCACGGTCACCAGAGACAAGCTCGATCTGGACGCCACACAACAATTCAACGAGCAGCGTGGGCTGAGTTTCCGCTCACCTGTCTGAAATTGCTGCTACCTGTTTGTATCTTTATTTTTTCACGGGCTCGGGCATGACATAGCCCGAAACGGCTGGGAGTCCGGCTCGCTCGAGCTGGACAGTGGTGTGATCGATTTTGAATTCCTTCGCAGCTTTCTCCTGAATGGCGCGCAGCAGGCGCTCGCATTGATCCAAGTGCATATCCGGAATCCGCGCGTGGAGGCTGAGCGCGTTGTGCCCGCCGCCTAGCGACCAGATGTGCACGTCGTGGACTTCTTGCACGCCGTGGACGGTGAGGATGGCGCGGGCAACCTCCTCGACGCGCATCTCCCTCGGGCGGCCTTCCAGGAGGATGTGGGAGGACTCGCGGAGGATGCCGACGCTGGACCAGAGCACCAGCAGGCCGATGGCTATTCCAAGGAGTGGGTCGATCCAGAGCGCTCCGGTCATGCGAATGGCAATCGCGCCGACAATGATGGCGATATTGGAGAGGGCGTCGCCGAAATTGTGAACAAGAATGCTGCGCAGGTTTAGATCGCCGCGGCCGCGAACCAGGGCTAGAGTGATGCCGCCGTTGACGGCAAGGGCCGCTAGCGACGTCCAGATCATCCAGCTTTCGACTACGCGGATTGGGGAGCGGAAGCGATCGACGGCTTCGTAGCCTAGCCAGAGCGAGAGCAGGACGAGGAGAACGGCGTTGGTAAAGGCGGCCAGAATGCCAGCGCGGTGGTAGCCGTAGGTTTTTTCGGTGTCGGCAGGGCGCTCGGCCCAGCGCATGGCTAGCCAGGAGATGCCCAGAGCGGGGACATCCGAGAGATTGTGGACGGCGTCGTTTAGGAGAGCCACGGACCTTCCGAGGACTCCGCCGAAGACTTCTGCCGCAACGAGGCCGAGGGTGGCGACCATGGCCCAGCCGAGTACCGCAGGCCGCAACGGCGGATGATCGTGCCCATGAGGGTGCGGATGATGGACGTGGCCGTCGTGGTGGCCACGTTCGGGATCGTGGTCGCGGGAATGGTCGTCCATCCGGTCCATCTGCTCCATTTTACGCGCCTGAGGGGTGGTGCGCATCCACTCGCGCTTAGTGGGAAGTTTGACACGTCCTTGGCGCGAATTCATTGACGCATTTCCTTGTGGCTGCCAACATCGAACTAGCTTCCCTTTCCGTTTGTAAAGCGGCGGGAATAGCCTACGCCGCAGGGGCTGTGCGCTGAGGGACATGACGGTTCCCATTGCAAAACTGAGTTTTTGGGGTGTTCGAGGATCGACCCCGACGGTGGATCCTGCCACCTGGCGATACGGCGGGAATACGCCTTGCCTGGAATTGACGGCGCCGGACGGGACGCAGTTCATTTTGGATTGCGGGACGGGGCTGCGCATGCTGGGGAGCCGCTGGGCCCTTCCCAACGGCGGGGGAAATCCCGAGACGCATATTTTTGTGACGCATTATCACTGGGATCATATTCAGGGGATTCCGTTTTTTTCTCCGCTTTATGCCGAGAACAACGAATTTCATTTTTATAGTTTTCGGTCGAAATTTTTGGGGCGCGACAGCTTGAAGCAGGTGTTTGAAGCGCAGATGGCGCTGCCTTATTTTCCGGTGGACATGTCGGCGATGAACGCGAAGCGGAAGTTCAAGGAAGTGGAAGGCGGAGACACGTTCACGATTCGGGAAAATAAGATTACCGCGCGATGGCTAAACCATCCGCAGGGATGCCTCGGGTTTCGGATCGAGACTCCGGCTGGGACGGTGGTCTACGCAACGGACAATGAGCCCGGCGATCCGAAACTGGATCAGAGTTTGCGGGAGTTGGCGTCGGGGGCGGACATATTCATTAACGATGCGCAGTTTACGCCGGAACAATTGAATACGACCCGGAAGGGATGGGGGCATTCGTCGTGGCAGGAAGGCGTGCGGCTGGCGCGAGAAGTTGGCGCGAAGACTTTGGTGTTGTTTCATCACGACCCGGACTCCACGGACCGCATGGTGGATTCGCTTTTGCGGCAGGCGCGGGAAGAGTTTGATTCCGTGTTTGCGGCCAGCGAAGGCATGGTGATCACGCTGGGGGAGACCGGGGATAATGTGCAGGCGCACATGCCGGGGACGCGGACAACTCTGCGACGCGAAGCGCAATTTCGCGCGAAAGTCACCGGAGTGACGGAAGGTGGGAAAGAGTTTCAGGAAGAGACGGTGGTGCGCGACATTTCCTTGCAAGGCGCGCTGATTTCGTTGCAGAACATGCCACGGTTGCAATCGGAACTGCAGGTGACGATGGAGACTCCCGGCGAGGATGGTTTGCAATCTTCGATGCGGTTGAAGGGGTATGTGGTGCGCATCGATGCGGGGCCCGAGAAGGGGCAAAGCGCGGTGGGCGTGGTTTTTACGGATTAGGTTTCATTCACCGCGAAGCCGATTTTCTTGCATGAGTCTCGGAAGATACGGGTTTTGCTTAGCGGCGCAGCTTCCGACAACACCAATTGGAGACTAGGCGGGTCACTCTCACCGGGATTTCTAGAGAAGTTCAGCGAGCCCTTCGAATAGCGCCCTTTTTTAAGGCCCGCCCCGACCCTTCGCCATACTCGCACTAGCCCGCTGGAAACTACATCACGCATTTGCTAGTCAGACCCTGTCCGGTTCCGTTGCAGGCTGGACACCGGCAGGTTCGACCATGGGCCCGGCATTCGCTTCGGTAGAGAGGCATGGACTCGGGACGGAGTCTATCGGCTCCGTGCACCACGCTGCGGTACAATCTTGGCCCATGTCCAAGCCTGGTTCGCAAACGGCAAATTTCGTTCCCGTAAATGCTCTCGATAAGAGACGGCCATCGAAGGTGGCGTTGATCCGCGGATTAGTGCGGCAGGCGCCGTTTGTGGCAAAAAACTTTCGGTTGTACTTTCAAAACGCCTGGCGGCGGCACCTTTTGCATACGAATGTGGTGGCGCCGTATGCGGTGACACTTTACGTGACACACAAATGCAATTTGGCCTGCTCTTATTGCACGCAGAAGGAGCCGGACGTTTTCAGCAACGAGCTGTCCACCGGAGAAACGATCCGGCTTTTGCGGCGGATACGCCGAGAGACGGATTCGATTGTGATTACCGGTGGCGAGCCGACTTTGCGGGCTGACATCGAAGAGTTGGTGGAGGCGGCGCGGTTTTATTGTAGGTTTCGGTCGGTGCTGCTGATTACGAATGGAACTTTGCTGGATCGCAAGCCGGGAATTTTAGGGGCGGTGACAGGGTTGGTGGTGAGTCTGGACGCTTTGGCGGCTGATCCGTCGAATGCGCTTTCGAAACCGGCGGCGCTGCCGAAGGTTTTGGAGAATCTTGCGCTGGCCAAGAAGGCTCTGGGAAGCCCGGCGCGGATTACGATTAGCACGGTGATTGAGGAATGGAATATCGCAGAAGTTGAAAAATTGCTGGATTGGTGCGCCATCCAAGGATTCGTGTTTGCCGCGCAATCAGCACAGATGGAGAAAATGCCCAATCTGAAGTTGGTGCAGAATCCGAAGTACCAGGCGCTGGTGGATAAGATTATCGAGCGGCGGCGCTCCGGGGTGCAGCCGATCAATGGCACGCCGCGGACCATCGAGACGCTGCTGCGCTTTCGGCAGTTTCAGTGTTATCCGACAATGTTTCCGCGGGTGTATCCCAATGGGGATGTGTTTTATCCGTGCGAGCCGCTGCGGAAGGTGGCGGGGAATTTATTGCGAGATGGGTCACTGCGAAATATTTTTGCTCGCGGGAGAAAAATTTATGGGGACATTCCACCGTGCCAGGGGATCTGCTATTTGTTTGGAAATGTGCTGTCGCATTATTACGTGAATGATTTTTGGGGCTTGGCGGAGGATTTCATGCGGTGAAGGATGAGGCACTAGATCGAGGGCTTGGTTGGCGCAGGGATAAAGCTGATTTTAGCCCAGGCGGCGCAGAGATCACGGAGGCCAGATTCCCCGAGCTTAAACTTATGACTGGCGAGAAATTATGCTAGCTCAGGTCAGAGATTTTCTTGTCCAGGTGAGCCAGAGCGGCTTCGAGAGACTTGCGGTGATTGGGGTTTGTGGCGAATTCCAGATCGTGGGCGATTCTGATCCGGGATAGCTGCAAGTCTTTGCGTTCTTGTTCCCGGCGAAGCTCATCCGCGGTTTTGCTGTTGTTGCCGTAGTGCCCCTTGGGTGCCTGGCCGGATTCGACCTGGGCCTCCACGTCTTTGCTTTCCCACCCTCGCGCCATAGTGATAGTCTGACATATTTTGCAGCAGGTGTGGTGATTATGAGGGAGAAAGTGTGAAGCGGGGTTTAGGCGCTGACGGCGCGGCTTCTGGGCAAAATGGGGAGGGGGGAGTGCACCATGCTGCCGAGAGAGCTTGCGGCGACGCGAGCGAGGTGCTCGGCAAAGATGCCTTGGTAGGAGAATTCGGCGGCGTTATCAGACCAGTGAACCTGCAAAATCCAATGGTTCTTTGCTTGTGCCTGGATGGCGTTGGCGGAAATGATCTCGGCGGCGGGAATCACCAGGAGCGGCTGGAATTGTGAATCGAGCGCCCAGATGCGCTCCGCGCCAACAAAGAGCTGCACCAACGCGGGGGCTCCATTGCCCGGTTCATACTCTCCGCCGTTTACGACGACGAGAGCGCCTAGTTCGCGGGCTTTTTCCTCAGGAATAGTGCGCGGCTCGGCAGGGGGCAGCAGGATCGCCGCAAGAAACATTGCCAGACCAGCGATAGCCGCAAGCCAGCTATTCCAGAGACTGAGCGGCAGGATGACCAGTGCGGCACCCGCGAAACCCAAGAAGATGCGAACGGCCATCCAGGATTGGGCGTTGCGGCGAATCCGGAGAATCTTGGGAATCACAAGAACGGCGGCAAACATGGCGCCGATCACCAGGTTGCGAAGACGGGCGCCTGTTCCTTGGTGTTGAGATGCCGCAGTGGCTGGGGCCGTGCTCATCTTACTTCCTTATCTTATCTACTTACTTAGAGTACGCGGCGGGCTCTACGGTTTCAATGAATCTATCTCCCGCATGCGGGCGAAGGCCCGGCGGACGTGGGGAATGGTGATGGAGCCGCCGACGATCAAAGCCACGTTCAGAGCGTCAATGACCTCTTCGCGGTTCCAGCCTTCTTCACCGCAGCGCACCAGGTGATAGGTGATGCAGTCGTCGCAGCGGAGAACGGTGGAGGCCACCAGGCCCAAGAGCTCTTTCGATTTCGTGCCGAGGGCTCCGGGCTCATAGGCCTGATGATCGAGAGCAAAGAAGCGCTTCATGCCGAGGTGGCCGCAGTTGAGAATTTCTTCGTTCAGGTCGCTGCGAAATTTCTGAAAATCTTCGAGGCCATCCGCCATGATTCCTCCGGGAGTGGAACGATTATTATGGACTAAATCCGCTATCTTCAGCAGAACGCCGCCCCAGCGCGCGAATCGGGATGTGGGACCCGCGTCGAGACGTTAGTCCGCGACAGGCGCGAGAGCTTTCTGTGCCAGTTCTCTTGCGCCGGGCTTACCCGCCAAAATAAGATTGGCCCATTCCACACCGACCTGCGACAGGCGCACAGACTCGCTGGTTAGTGATTCCGGCCCGCCGGAATCGTTGCCGCCAAAATAGATGCGGTCCATGGGCTGCGCGGCGGCCACGCGGTTTTTTGTGTATTGACCGGGCCCGGAGATGAACATGGGATGGCCGCGGCGATAGATGCGGACTTCGACAGGGTCGACATTAAATTCTGGAAGAATTTTCTGGAAATCAGCGAGAACGCGCGCGGCCAGGGTCTTTGAATCGGCTTCCTCGAGGAGCGTGGAGCGAAATTCTTCGCGGAGCGGAGTGTAGCAGGAGAGGATGTTGTTTTTTTGTTTGTAGCCGGGATCGTTACGGACGGTCCAGTCAGCGACGATGAAGTCGGTGAAGGAATTTCCGGGGCACCAGTTGTCGTATCCGCGATTGTAGACGGGTTTGTCGAAGATGAGGTTGACGACGGGATAGGGAGCGAAGCGCGTGCGGCGCATGGCGGTTCTTTGTTCGGCGGGCAAACCTGGAGTGATGCGAGAGGTGATGTGTTTGGGCGCGCACATGAGCACCACTTTGGCAGACACGGTTGTGAGTTTTCCTTCGCGCAGGTAGGTGACGTTTACGGAGTCTTTCTCCTGGATAGCGGCGACGACCGCAGCTTCGCCTAGCATGCATTCTTTGTATTTTGGCTGGAGGATTTCGACGAGCCTATGGGTGATGCAGCCCAGACCGCCTGGCAAGATGGCGCGCTTGCCGTCGCCGCCGGTTAACAGATCGTTGGCGTTATAAAGGCCGACATACGCGGAAGTGTCCGGCGTGGTGGCGCCCCAATTGGAAGGGCCGTAAATGTCCCACCACTGCTGGACCTCCGGAGCGTAGGCGGCTGTGAATCTCGAGAAGGGAAGCGCGTCGAGCTCGGGCATGCGCTCTTTGATTTTTATTTTCAAAACGTCTTCGCGGAATTTCAGGAAGCTGGCAACGATTTCCTTTGGGTAAGGAAGCTGAGTGATGCCCGTTTTCCAAGTGTCCGGGACGTAGGTTTTATTGACTAGCGTGGGGTCGGGCATGTTGACCAGCGGGAGTTTCAAGCCGAGTTCGGAGGCCAGCACATCGCCTTCATCGCCGTGATAGGCGTAGGCGGAGCCCGTGGCGAATGGCTGGCCGTCAAATTCTTCTTGATAAGCGTTGCCGCCAAAGTGGTCTTCTTTTTCGAGCAGGAGCCACTCCTTGCCGCGCAAAAAATAGGCCGCGGAGAGGCCCGCGACGCCACCGCCGACGATTGCGATTTCCGTTTTCGCGGTGGCGGCGGGGAGATCGAAGTGGTGGCCATCGCGGACTTGGTGGCAGATTTCGAAATGTTCGCCTTCGACGCGAGGCGCGCCGACTGGCTTAGAAGGCGACGACGTGGCATCGGGGGCGGGAAGGAGAGCGGTGTCCGCCGTACAGCCTGAAGCGACCGATCCTGCTACGACATATCTGATGAATTCACGGCGCGAGTGCGACATTTCTTCTCCCATGACTGCTAAGGTCGTTCGGGTAGCTGCTGTGCTTCCGTGCCGACGCTGCGCATGCGAATGCGATACCACACGATAATAAGGACGACGGAGACGGCAAAAACCAGTGTGGAAACAGCATTGATCTCCGGCGTGATGCCGCGACGGAGGCGGCCCCAGATTTCCAAAGGGAGCGTGTTGTCGCGGCCGATGAGGAAGAAGGTGACGGCGATTTCGTCCATCGAAAGAGTGAAGATGAGCAGACCGGCAGCGACGAGAGCGAGCCTGAGATTCGGGAGCGTGATTCGCCAGAAAGTTTGCCAGGGCGTGGCGCCGAGATCGAGCGAGGCTTCTTCCTGGGCGCGGTCGCTTTTTTGAAGGCCGGCGAAAAGTTCGGTGGTGGCTACGGAGATGAGGGCCGTGCCGTGACCGAGAAAAACCGTGAACAGGCTGAGCTGCGCGCCGGATAGCACGACGAACATCAGCAGAGAGAGGCCGGTGATGATGCCGGGAAGGATGAGGGGAAGAAGAACCAGGCGGCGGAAAAGAGCTTTGCCGGGGAAGCTGGCGCGATCGAGAGCAAGCGCGGCGAGCAGGCCCACGGTGAGCGAAAGAGCGACGGCGCCGCTGGCGACGAGCAGGCTGTTGAGCACGGAATCCCAGATGGGACCATCAGTGAAGAGCTGGCGATACCAGTCGAGCGTGAGATGGCTCGGCGGAAATCCACCGACGCCGTCGCGATTGAAAGAATAGAGAATGAGGACAACAATCGGCAGATAGATGAACGCGAAAACCACAGTGGCGTAAATGGCGAGAATGGGGGCGCGACGCGTTGACGTGCTGCGGCTCATTCGAAGGACCAGCGTTTTTCGAGGCGTTCGGTCAGGAAGAGGAGGGTAAGAGTGATGAGCAGAATCGAGACGGAAATCGCGGCGCCCAGGGGCCAGTCGTAGGTTGCGCCGAAAAGGGTTTGCACGATGTTGGCGATCATGGTGCCGGAAGAACCGCCGACAAGGAGCGGAGCTAGGAAATCGCCGAGAGAGAGAACGAAGGCGAAAGTGGCTCCGGCCAGTAGGCCGGGCATCGAGAGTGGCAGAATCACGCGAAAGAAAGTGGAAGCGGGTGAGGCACCGAGGTCTTCTGAGGCTTCGACCAGCGGGCGAGGAATGTGCTCTAGCGAGGCGTAGATCGGGAGGAAGACGAAGGGCGTGTAGATGTGCGTGAGCATGAGGACCACGGCGAAGGGGCTGTAGAGCAGGAAACTGACGGGTTCGTGAGTGAAATGGAAGTACTGGAGAAAGCCGTTGAGGATCCCTTCGCTGCCGAGGATTGTTTTCCAGGCGTAGCCGCGGACCAGATAGCTGACCCACAGTGGCACGATGACCAGCTGATAGAGCAATTCTTTGCGCGCGCCAGAATGAAACGAGAGGTAGTAGGCGAGCGGGTAGCCGAGGAGAAGAGAGCAGAGCATTACCGAGGCAGCGATGCGCATGGTGCGGAAGAGAACTTCGGCGTAGAGGGAATTGGTGAGGAGTTTTTGGTAATTGGAGAGATTCCAGTCATGGACGAGGACCCCGTCTTGAACCGTCCAGAAGCTGTGGGCAAACATGAGCCCATAGGGCAGCAGGAGGAAGAGCGCTACCCAAATGAGCGGCGGCGCGGAGACCAGCGTTTTGTAGGCGCGTGAGTACATGACGAGGTCAGTCCGCGACGCGGATAGCATCCGCGATGGAGAAAACAAAGTCGTGTTCGCCCGTGAGCGGTCCGCACGCGGGAAGGCGCACGCGCAGGAGCTGGTCTGCCCCGCAATCCACTTCGAGCAGTTCGCTGGCGCCGCCGTAGATCTGTTGGCGAACGGAGGCGCGAAACTTTACTTCGTTGGTCTGGCGTCTACCGTCCGGACAGAGGCGGATCGCTTCCGGCCGAAGCGAAAAACGTGCGGGGGCGTCTGCTTCTTCGAGTGGCCAGCGCAGCACGCCGCACGTTGCAATGCTGCGGCAAATTTCGCCGCGGAGCAGATTTGTTTGCCCGATGAACTCCGCGGTGTAGGCCGTGGCGGGATGCGCGTAGATTTCTCGCGGTGAAGCGACTTGCTCCAGCGCACCATCGCGGAGCAGCGCGATACGGTCGGAGAGGGCCATGGCCTCTTCTTGGTCGTGAGTGACAAACAAAAAGGTGATGCCGATTTCGCGCTGGAGGGCCTTCAATTCGCTTTGCATTTGTTTGCGCAGGCTAGCGTCCAGCGCGGAGAGCGGTTCATCGAGAAGCAGGAGTTGCGGGCGATTGACCAGGGCGCGGGCCAGAGCTATGCGTTGCTGTTGGCCACCGCTGAGCCGCGAAGGGCGCGCGCCCGCGAATTCCACCATTTTCACCATTTTCAAGGCGTCGTCGACGCGGCCGGCGATTTCATTTTTTGGCACACTTTGTACACGCAAACCGTACGCGACGTTATCCCGCACGTGGAGGTGCGGGAAGAGCGCGTAGTTTTGAAACACCGTATTTACGCGGCGCTTGTAGGGCGGCAGTACGTCCAGCCTCTCACCGGACATCCAGATTTCGCCGGCCGTTGGTTGTTCGAAACCGGCGATAAGGCGAAGAAGAGTGGTTTTGCCGGAACCGCTTTCGCCGAGCAGTGTGAGTAGTTCGCCGGAGGCGATGTTCAGCGAAATGTTTTTCAGCACGTCGCGGGTGCCGAAGCGCTTGGCAATTGCGCGCACTTCGAGCAGCGGAGCGTTGGCATCCGCGGAAGTGGGCTGCAGAATGGGGGCGGAGCTCACTGCGCGGCTTTCACCTCGTTCCAGATTTCGTTGTACTTGGGGCGGCGCGGGACATCTTGCCAGAAATAGATTCGCTGCATGTACGCGTCGGGATCGTCCATATGAAGGCTTTTCTTTTCGGTGTCGGACATCAGAGTAGTGGACTGGGGATTCGCAGGCGAGTAGCCCGTCACATTCGTCACCAGTTTCTGTGTCTCGGCCGCGATCATGTATTCCAGGAACTGCCCTGCCAGTTCTTTCTGCTGGCTGGCGGCGGTGATCATCAAGTGATCGATCCACCCGGTAGTATTTTCTTTCGGAATGGCCTCGCCGATCGGGAAATTAAGTCTGCGGAGCTGGTTGGTCATCAGAGGCCAGCCCGTGGCGGCAATGATTTCATGGTTCTGGAAGAGATTGGTGAGCTCACCGCCGCTAGTCCAGTACTTGCGAATATTTGGTTTGAGTTCGATGAGCTTTTTCTTTACGGCTTCGAGCTGGTCGTCGGTCAGGTTGTAAATCTGATA